>Ga0209810_1000115_pt1 | contig 244912 bp, 206 predicted proteins | sample Coa_R1_7_FD_187159 | JGI IMG/M metagenome (GOLD analysis project Ga0209810, IMG submission 187159) | Surface soil microbial communities from Centralia Pennsylvania, which are recovering from an underground coalmine fire - Coalmine... | ecosystem: Environmental > Terrestrial > Soil >...
CTGGCCAAGCTATCGCTTTGGTCGCGCAACCAGGTCGAGGGCAGTTCATCACCTTTACAGCGCTTCGGAAACTCCCAAGTGCAGGGAAATCTCCGTCTTCCCTTGACTTGTACTTATCATGGATGTCCCCGGTTTTCGATGGTTTCCTCTCGTTGACTTGAATCCGCAAACCTTCACCGACATTCCCAAAGCGAAACTCTCTGACTTCAAGCCCGAGACCGAACGCGTCTATCACTCCGCCGAACATGCATCGGCCGTAGTCGTGGGCATGGTGAAATGAGCACGCGGAAGAAAAGCCTTCTCGCATCGTGCATGGCTCTGCACTCAGCTAATTACTATTTGTGAGGAAGTTAATTTTTGGGCTTGTTATTGCTCTGGCGCTTCCTATGGACATCGCAAACGATAAGTGTTACTGTTCCTTTGCGGGTCGCAAAGGAGAGCCTCGCATGACGGACCCGAAGTCGGAAGTCTTTCAAGGCACGCTCGATCTCATGGTGCTCAAGACGCTGGAGGCAATGGGGCCATTGCACGGCTACGGCATCGCGCGCCGAATCGAGCAGTTGAGCGAGCAATTGCTGCGCCTCAATGAAGGCACAGTCTATGCGTCCCTCTTGCGGCTGGCGCAGAAGGGCTGGATTCGATCTGCTTGGGGCACTTCTGAAAACAACCGCAAGGCGAGGTTCTACTCAATTTCTGCCGCTGGTCGGCGCCAGCTCGCGCGCGAGGTTGAAAATTGGGAGCGGTTCTCAGGAGTAGTCGGTCGAATCCTGCAGATGCAAGGTGAGGGCTAGGCACATGCTGACTGCGATGCGAATTCTAGCGTCTCGATTCCTGGGGCTATTTCGCCGGAACAACTTCGATCATGTGATGGATGAAGAGTTCCAGTCCCATCTCGAAATGCTGGCGGAGCGTTTCGTGACTCAGGGCATGACAAGAGACGAAGCTTTGCTGGCGGCGAAGCGGCAGTTCGGAGGCGTTACGCGGATCAAAGAGGACCTTCGAGAGCGTTCGAGCCTCGCGTTTGTGGAATCCTTGTGGGGAGATGCACTCTACGCAGTTCGGCAAATGCGAAAGTCTCCAGTTTTCACAGCGACCGCTGTTCTGACGCTGGCGCTCGGCATAGGGGCCAATACCGCGGTCTACAGCTTCATGGAGTCGATCCTGTTGCGCTCGCTTCCGGTCTCGGATCCCGAGTCGCTGGTTGTCTTGAATTGGCATAGCCGCCCGCCGTACGACGGCAGCAAACATTGGGTACACGTGATGCACGGCGTACAGGGCATCGCCTGGAAGGGCGACAACGGCTCAATGGTGAGCGGAATGTTCCCGTACCGTGCATTCGAGGCCCTTCGTGAGGACAATCCAGTTTTCTCCACGCTGTTCGGATACTTCAACGCGCGCAACCGCAACCTCACGGTGCGCGGGCAGGCCACGAGCGCCAACTTGGAGTACGTCACTGGCGACTATTTTCGCGGCCTCGCAGTCACGCCCGCTGCGGGACGTCTGATCGACTCTGAAGACGATCGCGCAGGCGCAGCGCCGGTCGCGGTAATCAGCTTTGCTGTGAGCGAAAGTCGCTTTGGCGGACCGACGAATGCAATCGGACAATCGATTCTCGTCGATAACGTTCCGTTCACGGTGATCGGCGTCGCCGCGCCGGAATTCTTCGGAGTCGATCCTGCGATGTTGCCGGACCTCTACATTCCATTGCACACGAATCTTGTGATAGACGACGCCGCAGCAACTCGCATGTATGGCGACGAAAACTTCTACTGGATCGAAATGATGGGCCGCCTGCGTCCCGGTGTGACGATGGCCCAGGCACAGGCAGCGCTAGCTCCTCGCTTCCATCAATGGGTTGCGACAACAGCTACCACCGACGGTGAGCGCGCCAATTTGCCCGCGCTGATTCTGAATCCCGGAGCAGCCGGTCTGGGTAGCTTACGTCGCAGGTATTCCAAGGCTCTTTATGTCCTGCTGATGATGGTGGGATTGATCCTGGCGACCGCGTGCGCGAATATCGCCAATCTGCTGCTGGCGAGGGCAGCAGCACGGCGAAGTGAAATGGCAGTCCGGCTCAGCCTGGGAGCGAGGCGCTTCCGCGTCGTGCGGCAGTTGCTTACCGAGAGTGTGATGCTGGCCTCGCTCGGCGGAGCATTAGGCATCTTGTTTGCGATCTGGGGCGTGCGATGGCTGACGTTCTTGCTCTCTAAGGGGCAAGAGAATTTTACGCTGCACGCGGAATTGAATTGGAACGTGCTCGGCATGACCGCGGCGCTCTCAGTGATTTGTGGCCTGTTGTTTGGGCTCGCTCCGGCGATTCAGTCCACGCGTCAAGATGTGATGCCGACGTTAAAGACTGGATTCGGAGGCGGGCCGCGTCGCCGTGCGCAGCACGTTCTGGTGGTCGCCCAAATCGCGCTCTCTTTTCTGCTACTGTTCGCGGCGGGTCTGTTTCTCCGGACGCTCAATAACCTGCACTCCGTCCAACTGGGATACACACGTGAGAACATCCTTTTGTTCTCGTTGAATGCGCGCCAGGCCGGGCACCGCGACCCGGAGATCATCACCTTTTACACGGACATGCGCAACCGGTTGGAATCGATTCCCGGAGTGAGCAGCGCGACATTTTCGCAATCCTCGATCATCAGCGCCGGCCATGCCGGGGCGACATATAGAGGTCCAATTAAGATCGGCGATGTCACGGTTCAAGGAGCAGGCGTCATGGTCGTCGGGCCGCGCTTCCTCACGACCATGGAGATTCCCATTTTGGAAGGGCGTGAGATTAACGAGCACGACCAGCCCGGCTCGACGCCTGTTGCGGTCATCAGCGAGCGCATGGCGCGGACTTATTTTGGCAACGAGAATCCGATAGGCCGTCGCATCACCTTGCTGGACGAGAAGCGCGATCTCGAAATCGTCGGCGTGTCGGCGAACGTGCGTTACGGTGATCTGAAAGAGGACGACACTTCAATGACCGTCTTCGCAGCGCTCAGCCAGACTTCTCCCAACGGAGTGACCTACGCGTTGCGCACCGCGGGTGATCCGCTGAGCTATGTCCACGGTATGCGTGAGATCGTGCGCGAGGCAGATTCACGCATACCCGTCACAAACGTGATCACACAAGCTGCGGAAATCGATCGCACGATCAGCCAGGAAATCACCTTCGCGAGACTATGCACGGGTTTCGCGGTTCTCGCTCTGCTGATCGCGTGCGTGGGACTCTACGGGACGATGTCCTACAACGTCGCACGGCAGGTAGGCGAGATCGGAGTCCGCATGGCGATGGGCGCGCAACGCGGCACCGTGGTGTGGATGGTATTGCGCCGCGTTCTACTACTCGCGTGCGTGGGACTCGCGATCAGCGTGCCTGCGGCGCTGAGCGCATCGGGACTCGTGAAATCGTTCCTGTTCGAGACCCAGCCCAATGATCCACGAACCTTGGCGCTAGCCGCACTCGTCCTCCTAACCGCCGCGATTCTCGCCGGGTACGCGCCGGCAAGAAGAGCTTCCCGAATTGATCCACTGGCGGCTCTGCGAAACGAATAAAACAGCGTCCTCCGCTGAATAGAGAAGGTAACCGGGACAAACATAAGCATAATGAAACCTTGAGACCATCGCAGAAAACCGGAGAAAACCGGGGACAGACGGGATGTTTTCTCGTTTTTCTGATATCTTTTGGCCCCATGGCTCGTCTGGCCCGAGTCGTTGCTGTTGACATTCCGCACCACGTTACACAGCGCGCAAACGCGCGCCGTTTCATCCTCGAATCCGATTCCGACAAGTTCGTTTACTTGGATCTCCTGCGCCAGTACTGCACATTGTATGAGCTTTCGATTCTGGGTTACTGCCTCATGTCCAATCATGTGCGCCTGGTGGTAACTCCGGCAAAGATCGCCTCACTGCCGCTAACTATGAAGGACACTCACGGACGATACGCAACGTATTGGAACGCAAGCCATTCCTCCTCGGGCCACGCGTGGCAAGGCCGCTATTATTCGTGTCCGCTCGACCTGACGCATCTGTGGAGAGCTTTGCGCTACACGGAACTCAATCCGGTCCGCTCACATAGGGTGAGCACGCCGGAGGCGTACCGGTGGTCCAGCGCTGGCGCTCATTGCGGCACTGATCAGCCCGATTTGGCACTCGACACCGATCTATGGAAAGCGCAATGGAATCCCACGACCTGGAAACAGTACTTGTCGGAATCTGGAGCAGAGGCCGACGCAGAAGCGATCCGGCAGTGCACGCATACAGGGCGCCCATTAGGAACAGCAGAGTTCGTTGAATCTCTTGAGAAAGCGGTAGGTCGCGCGCTTGCGCCGCACAAGGGTGGTCGCCCAACAAAACTAACCGACACGAAACAAGAGCTATTCAGTTTTGATTAGAAAACGTTCCGTCTGTCCCCGGTTTTCCAAATCATTGCGGGGTATCAATACTACAAAAATGGCTGTTACAAGAACTAGTTCGTCACTTCTATTGTCGTTTTTGCTGATCTGGCTAATGTCGTGTAATGCATGTAGCGACACGCTTAAGTCGAAAGCTGTTTCTGTTGACGGTCGACTGGCTGCCAATGTCTTCGAGAGAGACTGCGGTGCGACGACTGATTTTAGCTCCATAGTGAACGTGCAAAGCGCATCGGACAAGTTTCGCGGAGAAGAGGGCCTGCTCTTTGTGGCCAGGGGGCGATATGACCTTTCGGTGACGTGGACTGGGCCGAGGAGTCTGGTCATCAACTGTCGCGGTTGTTCTCGGAACAATATTTTTCGTGAGGTTGTTGCTTTAGGTGATATCGATGTTCGTTACAACCTGGGTTCTGCACAGTAGCTGATCCGAAGGCTCCTTCTCCACGATTAGTGTCACTGGGTGTCGAAATTATCTTTGGCGGAAGCGGTGTTCCGCACTCAGCGATGGCGAGCGCGTGTGGAAAGTCGTTCAGGAGCAAATCGATTCAAAGAATCGCAGGCGGGTGCTCTTGGGCACGAGCTTCAGTCCTTTGGGAATGCCTTTGTGGGACTCATGATACAAGTGGCTCTGGTGCCATTTTGAGAATGCGTCTTCCGTTTCCCAGTATGTGAGGAGCCAAATTTCGGCGGGAAGCTCGCGGGGGCTGATCACCTCCATACGAATGAAGCCCGGCGCATCATCTACAAGATGAGGACGATTGCGGAACGCGTCCTTTACTTCTTCTGTTTTGTCGTTGGCGATGGTGAACTGGCTGAGGGCAATAAACATTCAATCATTCCCGTTTTGAAACTACGCGACGAGCCGATTCGCCAGTTCCACGGCGTCGCCGATGCACTCCGCGTAGCCGTCTGCGCCGACCCGCTTGCAAAGCTCCGTGCCGGCAGCCCTGCCGCCAATCAGGACCTTCACCCTGGAGCATTCGGGATGCGCTCGCACGGCTTGAATCAGATCTGTGAGCGAGCGGACATTTTTCGCGACCGAAACTGAAACCGCAACTACCGCCGGTTTCTCTGCCGCGATAAAACGAAGAACGCTGCTCGTGGGCGTGTCCTGACCAACGTATTGCACTTGCCATCCTTCCAGACTCATGAGGTCGGCGAACATCCTCAGGCCGATGCAATGCCGCTCGCCCTCGACGCAGAAGGCCATGAGTCGCAACTCGCGCGGCGCTCCTGATGGCACGAGGTGCCGAAAGAGCTCAGCCATCACGACCTCCGTAGCAGCCGTGCAGTAGTGCTCATGCACGACGGTGAGTTTGCCCAACTGCCACAATCGTCCAATCTCTTGCTGCGTTGGGGTAATGATATGGCGGTAAATGTCTTTCACCCCTAATCCCCGCGACGATTCCTTCAACACGATCTCTACCGCGCGATTGCGATCGAAGCGAAGCAGCGCGTTGAGGTAGGCATTAGCGATCTCCGAGTGAGGCCGCTCGGCTGCGATGTAACTGGGTAAGTGCGCGGGCAAATCGGGCAAGGCATCGATTCCTGCCTGAAGATATTCTGCAACCTGCGAAAATTGCTTTCTTGAAAGCTTCGACTTGAGCGCACAACGGAGATGCTCAAGGTTTTCGATCAGATGCGAAACGTCGATGCCCCGGCTGTTCAGGAGTATCTTCGCCCATCCGCAATAATCGACGAATTGACCGATGGACTCAGCCTCGAGCGCGGCCACAAGAAACTCGAGATGATACTGAGCATCTTCTATGCAGCGGACGCGTCCCACTGCTCCGTATCGCTTAAACCTCGAGTCGGAACTGTAGTGACTCTCAACGGTCGCCTCCGCCAGAGCCTGCATGTTTTCGGAGATAACTTCGGCGGCGCTGCGCGTCGAAGCAGGAGTGGTTGGGCGGGAACGCGTTGGATTCATCGCCGTTAGAGCATCCCGAAAAGAAACGGCTTCCATACTAGCACCGGCGCTGCACGAAAATAGACTCCGGCAAATGAGCAAAATAGCCTCGAAATTCTGGAATCAAGTACATATACGAGCAGAACCGGAACAGGTATTGGGGAGTTCCGGTTGGATGACCTCGTCCCGCGCCAGCTCAGGTGACAGAGCACCGCCCTTTCAGCATCCAAAGCTGTTGTACTTTGACCTAACCCGAGCTGCGCACGGGCGACACAGGAAAGCCTATGCCGTTCAAAGAGCAGGAATTGATTTTGGCGCAGGAATTGGCTGGTCTGGCCATCTGGGAGTGGCACGTGGAGAGCGACGAGCTCAAGTGGCTTCCTGGCAGCGTGCCTCTGTTCGGGCGTCCGATGAGCGAGATCGCACATCGAAAGGAAGCTCCGCGGCCTCTTTACGAAGAAGATCGCGTCCGCGTGCAGAATGCCGTTCAGAAAGCGGTGGATGAGGGCGGCGATTTCGACATCGAGTATCGCGTGCAATGGCCGAACGCGGAAGTTCACTGGATCCGCACGCGCGGTCGAATGGTCCAACACCCGGAGCGCGGGAAACTCCTGATTGGAGTAAGCCAGGACACCACGGAAACAAAATCGAGAGAGCAGGCACTTAAGGCCCAGGCGCGCATGCTCGATTTGGCGTACGAACCGATCCTGGTTCGCGATGCGAAGGACAGAATTACCTACTGGAACAAGGGAGCCGAACGACTCTACGGCTACACATCTGCAGAAGCGGTCGGCAAAAGAAGCCACGACCTTCTTTGTACGAAGTTTCCCGATCCGCTGGAGCAGATTGAAGCTCAGCTCGCCAGGCATGGATCGTGGGAGGGCGAGCTCATTCACTGCACAAAAGAGGGAAGGTTGATTCACGTAGCCAGTCGATGGCAGAGAATCCTGGGTGAGGAAACATCGATACTTGAGACCAACTTCGATCTTTCGCACCAGAAAGCGTTGGAAGTCGCCAAGGTGTGGGAGGAGAAGGCGAAGTTGATTGGCGAGCTATCGCACGAGATCAACAATCCACTTGCGGCGGCCACGAATGCCGCATACATGCTCAGAAGCGGATGCGATCCGCAGGCACAAGAATATGTAGGCATTCTGGAGGAGGCGATCGAGCGAATTGCGCAGTTCGTTCGCAAGTCGCACGAGCTCCACGAAAAGGCAAGAGCTACCGAGCAACGGTTGATGCAGGAAGTCGATGCCGTTCAGTGATTCTGATGTCTGTAAGAACTAAATCAGGACTGTGCGATGACCAGGCGCGGCAAAGCTGTAGGTACAGTGTTAGTGCTGGCGGAAAAGCGGCATTCAAAACTGGCCGACTACCTCAGACGGTGTGGCTACGAGGTGCTGGAGACCTTCACCACCGACCATGCCGTCGCGGTGTGCGTGAACACTCCGGTCGATGTGGTGGTGCTCAACCAGGATTGTTTTATCGAGACTGATGGATGGAGCGTCGCACAGTCGCTGAAAGCGGCAAAGCCGGGAATCTGCGTGCTGCTCGCGTTGCATGGGCAATTGCTGTCGAGAAAGTTACCGAAGGGCGTCGATGCGACTGTGAGAGCGAGCGATCCTGACGGTGTTCTCGCCCATGTCGAGCGTCTGAGCCTCAGCTCACCCAACACGGCGAACGTGGGTGCTAATGCAGGGGCCATTCCGACGGGTTTGAAGGTAGGACGACGCAAGCGCCCGCGTTAATCCGTCGCGTTTTCGACCAATACGGCGCAGAGGGATACGATGTTGTTGAGAGTGGTCATTGCAAATGCGGTTTTCTTGCTTCGCGTCTCTGCAACCTCACTCGGAAATTTCTTTGGTGGAACAGTATTCCTGGGTTAGGAACCAATTTGTAGCTAGGCTCACCCCTTCAACAGATACATCAAGGCCGCGCCAAGCGCCATCGAGAGAGCAATCACCAGCCATAATTTGTTGCTGCTCTCAAAGCGCGGTTCAGCCGAAGGTGTGACAGCGAGATCGCCGGCCGAGGGAGTTGTCGATCGGAAAAGGGAAGTGGCTGACGATTTACTGTCTGCGTTTACTCGAATCTGGGCTCCGCCGATCTGAAGCTCGGCGCTCCGCGTTTTTTGCGGATCGTGGAGCATTTCGCCAATTATCTTGGTGAGGTCGTTGTTGTGGAGCATCTCTCCGACGACCGCAGTGAACTTGTCGTCGATCTTCTGGCGAAGTTCTTCCTGCGTGGCTCCTTCCAGAGTCTCAGCAGGCCCTTCTTCCGCTCGGGCAACGAAGCCACCTCCGGGCTTCGGCTCGATACAGTATCGAAACTTCGTGGTTGCCTTCGCTTCCATGACTTATCCGGTCCACTAGTCTTACTGATGTGCGCGGAAGCTGCGAGTTACGAAAGTAAGAGAACCAAAAAGGGACGTTGATCGCCGATGATCGATTCCTGATGACCTTTAGGCGTTCCTTTGAATTCGTTTCACCACGGAGTCACGGAGAACACGGAGAAACCGAAACAATTCGCGTTTACTCTTGGGCAACTGCAAATTCTTCAGCAATGCTGAGGTTTGAGTTTGCCGAAACGTGAAACTGGAAAACTGGACCCCCCATTCGTTTCCGCTCCGTGCCCTCCGTGGCTCCGTGGTGAGAAATGCAGGTTAACCCTCTACTTCTTCTTCAAGGCTTCCAATTCATCGAGGGTTCGCGGCCAATCGGAGCCGAGCAGGCGCGAGAGGCTTCGATCAGCCAGGACTTTTCCGCCGGTCTGGCAGCGGGCGCAATAGTTGGTTTCATTATCGGCGTATCGGATACGCAAAATCTTCTCGCCACATCGCGGACAAGGTTTGCCGTAGCGGCCGTGCACTGCCATGTCATCGCGGAAGGCGGTTACTTTTTCGGGAAATTTTGTTTTCGCCTCGGACCGAAGGCGATCGATCCACAACTGCAGAGTCTCGCGCGTTGCGGTGAACAGGCGCTGCCATTCGTCGGGCTTGAGCTTGTGTGTAAGCGCGATCGGTGAGAGTTCCGCTGCGTGCAGGATTTCGTCGGAATATGCGTTCCCGATTCCGCTCAGCACGCGCGGGTCGGTGAGCGCTCGCTTCAGTGAGCGGTTCTCTGCCGTGAGCGCCGCGCGAAATGATTCCAGGTCGCCGCCGAAGACATCGATTCCGCCCGGATCGCAGGCTTCTAGCCCCTCCTCACCTGCAATCACATGCAACGACGCCCGCTTCTTAGAACCGGCCTCGGTGAGCACAAGAGAGCCATTCGGAAAATCGAATGCTGCGATGTTCTGGCGCCCACCGAGCTTGGCGTCTCGCGCGCGCCAGTGAAGACGTCCGGCGATCATCAGGTGCAGAACCAGCCATAGATCGTTGTCGAGCCCGATAGCGATACGTTTGCCAATGCGGCGCAGCTCACGGACGATGCGTCCTTCTGCTTGCTCGATTGGCGGCTGAGCCGTGCGCAGCAGGAATGGACTGGCGATGCGAACGCGCTGAAGCTTCTGCCCAACGATGCGAGGCTCGAGCGCGCTCATATAAGCAAGGATGTCGGGGAGCTCGGGCATCGCGGTGCAGAAATGGGAAACCGGCTATGCGCGGATGATGTGTACCTCGAGATACTCGGCGGGAATGAGCGTCGATCCGTCCTTCGCCTGATTCTGTTCCGTCCACATGCGCTCAAGATCGGCAGCGAGAGCTGCCTGACCTTTGGCATCGAGGCGCGAGAACGCCACCTTTGTTGGCCCGAAATATGTCCGGAAGAGTTGGACGACTTCGGCGGGTGGAAATGGATACGCGAAGTCGCACGTACGTCGCGTGCATGTGATCTGCTTTGCGCCTTTACCGAATCGCTCGCGCACAACTTTTTCGTCGCCCCACAGGGAGGGAGCCGGTATGCCGGGCGGCGGTGGAACATGCTTCGCAGTGACTCCGAACATCTTTCCGACGAATCCTGTGGGCGTCCAATTGCCCATGGCGATCGTGCCTCCCGGGCGGCAGACGCGCAGAAACTCAGCAGCAACTCGCTCTGGGCGTGGAGCAAACATCCCTCCAAAGACGCTGATGACAATGTCGAACGATGCGTCGGGAAAATCCAACTGCTCGGCGTCGCCTTCGCGGAATTCGGCACGTACTCCTGCCTGTTGAGCGCGCTGGCGTGCCTGCGCAAGAAGATTGGAAGCGATGTCCACACCGGTGACCTGTGCTCCCTTTTTCGCCGCGGGAATCGCGGTATTGCCGGTTCCGCAGGCGACATCGAGCACGCGGGTGCCCGGCTTGAGCTGCAGATGATCGATGAATTCTTCTTCGGCGGCTTCGGCATAGCGAGCGATCACGCCAAAGTCGCCGGCCATCCAGCTCTCGCGCATTCTGGCTTTTAAGGCATTGATATCAGGAGCGGCTGTTCCCATGCTCAGAATCATACGCTCGTGCAAGAACGCCTCGCGTTGCAAGGCCGTTTCGAGTTTCAGGTTTCAAGTTTCAGGTTTCAAGTTTCTACGAAGTCGGTCCTCGCGGAACCGATCCTCCGACCAACGGTGTTGGCAAAGCTCGTTGCGAGTTCACGGATTGACACGCCGTGTAATATGCGCGGCGATGAAACGAAACCGCTCTGTTGTGCTTGCGGCAGTTGCCGCGCTCTTATCGTTGTGCTCGTTGTTCATCTTTGCCCAAACGACTACTGACCCTGACTCGCTTGAAGCGCGTGAGGCGCGCCTGCAATGGTTCAAGCAGGCCAAATACGGGATGTTCATTCATTGGGGCCTCTACGCGATCCCCGCAGGCGAGTGGAAAGGAAAACAGATTCCCGGATTGGGAGAGTGGATCATGAACCGCGGTCACATCCCGGTAAAGGAATACGAGCAGCTCGCGAAACAGTTCAATCCTACGCAGTTCAACGCCGATGCCTGGGTGCAGCTCGCGCAAGATGCGGGCATGAAGTACATGGTGATCACGTCGAAGCACCACGATGGCTTCGCTCTCTTCGGATCGAAGGTGAGCAAATACAACGTGGTGGATGCCACGCCTTTCCACCGCGACATCCTCAAAGAACTTGCTGCCGCATGTAAGCGCCACAATATGCCGCTCGGTTTTTACTACTCGCAGTCGCAGGACTGGCACGAGCCCGGCGGAGCAGGGAACGATTGGGACTTCGGCCGGGATCAGGATCCCGACGGCAAAGAGCTGAAGGATTACGATGGATATCTGCGCGGCAAGGCTGAGCCGCAGGTCCGCGAGCTACTCACTGGTTATGGTCCAGTGGCGCTTATCTGGTTCGACACTCCGCGCATGATGACATCAGAGCGCGCACAACGCTTCGCATCGATCCTGCGCACGCTGCAGCCAAACACGCTCATCGACGGACGACTCGGCGCTCGCGGCGATTACATCTCGACCGGCGATAATGTGATTCCGGCAAAGGTCCAGACTGAGTACTGGGAAGTTCCCGCGACCACGAATCACACCTGGGGATTCCGGAAGGACGATACGGACTGGAAGTCTCCGGGCGAGATCACGTTCAAGCTGGTCGATATTGTGAGCAAGGGAGGGAACTACCTGCTCAATGTGGGTCCAATGGCGACGGGTGTAATCCCTCAAGCAGCCCAGGACAATCTGCGAACGGTGGGCCGCTGGCTGAAAGTAAATGGCGATGCGGTCTATGGCGCAGGGCCATCGCCCTGGGGCGAGGAAATGGGTGAGCCCAGCTCAACTGGAGCGAAAGATCTTCGAGGACAGCCACTAATGCTGCCGCACAATGAATGGCGTGTCACTACCCGGCCGGGGAAGCTGTACTTCACTTTCTTCCAGGAACCGCGCGTGCCGTTTGAGATCCCGCCGATGAAGAACGCAATCAAGCGCGCCTATCAGCTTGCTGACGGCAAAGCGATGGACGTGAAGCAGGACGGCGATAAGCGCGAGCTCGTGATTGCTCGTCCCATCATCGATCCGATGGCGACTGTTGTGGTGGTCGAGATCGAAGGTGACCAGGTGCAGAAGTAACGGAACCGTCGCTCTGCGGACGAAGCGCGCGAACCGGGCTGCGTTGGCCCGGTTTTTCACGGGCGGAGTGAGGCAAATTACCAAACCCATTCCGCGTATCACACCGAGCCGCGCCAATTGCGGCTGAATGCTCGTTTTAGCTCATTTCCCACGCTGAAACGCGGTACAATCCTCGGGAAAATTCCCCAAGCTCAACTGTCGAGGTACATGTCCTTTCGGACACGTACTTTGGTTATCTCTTTGTCATCGGGTAAAGCCGCCATCATTTACGGCAACGAGGCCGCATGTCTTCACCCACTGCCGGCGGTAAAACCATCCTCTGTGTCGATGACACGGCGTATGTTCTCCAGATGCTCGACATGTTCCTCACGGCTGTTGGTTATCGCGTATTGACCGCCTCGAATGGCCGGGCGGCTTTGGAACTGGCCGCGACCTTCTCGCTCAATGCAGCCGTACTCGACTACGAAATGCCCGATCTTTCCGGGTTCGAGGTCGCGCAGATTCTAAAACGTGAGCATCCTGGCCTGCCCGTTCTGATGTACTCGGCCCATTTGCAGGAGGAGAAAGTCAAGAGCGCAGGTGTGGTCGATGTATATGTGCAGAAGGAGCAGCCGCAGGCTCTGGTGATGGAACTCACGCGTCTTCTCGGAGACGCTCCTCCCGTTTTGGTACGCAGGCGCTTTCCGCGATTTTCCGTGTCGTCGGAATTTACGTTGCGTCCCACCGGGCGCGAGAAGGCTGCGGAGACGACGCTGCGCGGCAAGTTAACCGACCTTGCCGAAGGTGGTTGCGGAGGAGATCTGGATACCGCCATTCTGCCCGGAGAGCTGGTTTCGCTGGATATCGGTGTTCCAAAATGCGACGTCAGACTTGAACTTAATGCTCGCGTGCGGTATCGCAATGCGGCGTCACACGGCTTTGAGTTCGTGGATGTGACCGCAGCCCAGCACCACAACCTGCGGCGCTGTCTCGATATCTTGGCTACCACCCGCTAAGGCGACGCTCCTGAGCGAGAGATAGTCGCTCGAAGATAAAACCCTTACTTCTTCTGCTGCAATTTCTTCAATTCCAGCATCACCGTTCTGGCCTCTGTGTGCATGAGTCCGTTCACGGTGTTGGTTACGTCGTTGCCGCGGAAATTCGTTGTGCCGTCTAACGCGGGCACGAAGACGTCGGGTTGGAAGACTTTCACATTCGCGACGACTTCGACGCGTCCATTGGCATTGCCGCCCACTCCCCCGAGCCCGCCACGATTGAGCACGCGGCCGAGCTTTTGCCCAACGCCTGCAGTTCTGAACTCGGTAATTTCGGTGAACACAATATAGTCGCAACCCTGCTGCTTCGCCTGTTCATTGGCTGCATCACGGTCGTTGGGATCGGCAGCGAGGATCACGGCGCGTCCGCCGAGAAAGTTAATTTGATTTGCCAGCTCCTGCTGAAGCCCTTCCACCGAGAGGGACTGGTCTGTGCCGCTCGTCACCTGCGTGATCCCAATCTTGAGCACGCCCGGTTTCTGATCGGTGGTGGAGTGAGTCGCTCCGGCAACCGCTCCTCTTCCGTTCTCGTTGGGTCCAGCCTGGGTTACGGGCGGAAAGTTGGGTCCCGAATTGGGAGCGGGCTGCGCACCTGTTGCAGGATTCTGGGAGGCGGTTAGCTCACGATAATTCTGGACCTCGCTGTAGTCGCTCGGAGGCGCGAACAGCGCCGGATCGAGGGTTTCGACTTCTATATTGGCTGTCTCCTGCCGAACGTCGATCTCTGCGCCGGAACCGTTCGTTGCCTTCGTCTCAATGAGCACGGGGATACCCAGCGTCTCCACACCGCTGGTTTTGGTTAATATCCGATCCTCGCAATGATGAGCTTCGAGATTACGTACCAGAATTTCGCGCTCTGCGGCGCTGCAGCTCGCCGTGATCGGAGCATCGATGTACCAGCCATCGGTTGCGATGCTGAGATTGCCGGCGCATGCGCCCGAGCCGCCTTCGGTTGTAGCGGTCGTCTTTATATGGCGGGCTTTGTAGCCGAAGAAAGATTGCCTTTCGCCCGTATCTTTGCGAGTGATGTTGAGGGTAACTGTGCCGGCGGCCGAAGATTGCGAGGCCCCATCCTGGGCGCCGGCTGCAGGCATATTGGTCACGAGATAGGTCCGGGCGGCGTTGTTGAGCTGGATCATCCTGTGCCCGGCGCAATCGACAATCACGGAGGTAGCGGCGGGGCTGGTGCCGTTGTCGATGCGGATCATCGCATCCTTGCTCAGCACGATGTTCTCAGAATTGTGTCCCTGCACCGTAACGCGGTTCGTAAGCTTCAGGTCGGCAAAGGCCAATGAGGGTAAGAAAAAGAAGAGGAAGCCGAGTACTGGTAACTTCATACGCTCTCTTAAATTTAACGCTGCTGAGGGAATCCTGCTTGCGGGATTGTGAAATCGGCGGAAGCTCTACGCACAGACAAAGAAGTTAAGTGCGAAGATTTTTCAACAGAGCATCCGAAATTGTGGAATTTCGCCGGAACGCTCCTGTTACCTGTGTAACTGTTCGTCTATCCCAAAAGGTCCGATACTAGACCCATGTCCCGTCGGAAGTCCCAGCGACACTTCATCGCTTTACCCGCCTTCATTTTCGGGAACGACGCCGATGGAAACTTCTTCCGCGATCCCGTTTGCACACTGGACGTCTCCAGCACCGGCATGCGCATCAGCAACTTCCACCGCAAGGTGAGTGTGGGACAGGAGTTGGCGCTCGATTATAAGAAGCACAAAGTGCGCTTCCGCGTGGCGTGGGTAGGGCAGCCCGGCGGAAACAGAGTAGGGCAGGTCGGCTTGCATGCTATCGATCCTTTGAACCGCATTGCCGACTTAGAAGGCTTGCTCGGCGGCGCCTACGTGGATACCTACAAGCTATCGCTGGCCGACGCAGCCAAAGCCTCCAGCTAACCTTAAATCAACCTCCAGCAGATCAAGGCTAATCTCCAGCCATTTGGGCGGTTCAATGGGCTCGGCGTCTGCTGCAACGCCTCGGGAGTTCCAGTGTTCACAGGATAAGAAGCTCTGTTCGAGCCAGAAACGTTGTACTTCCCGTTCGCTTGCGTATGCGCATCAAACAGAGTAACTGCTTTAATTTAGATTTCACCATGAACGCACGACCCATCAGGCAACGATTTCTGGCAGCGTGTTTGGCGCTGCTGCTTACACAACCTTCCTGGCTGCTTGGCGCGACTACCGGACCAGAGCTTCCTGATCCTGGTACTACCGCTATTTCAAGAGAGCAGCAGATTCAGCTCGGGCGGCAGGCGGCTGCGGAAGTCTATAAGCAAATGCCGGTGTTGCCGGATTCAAGTCCGCTGACGCAATACGTGAGGAGCGTGGGAAAGAGGCTCGTCGCCCAGATTCCTCAAGAGTACTCCTGGCCTTACGAGTTTCACGTCATTCCCGAAAAGGAAATCAACGCCTTTGCGCTGCCAGGCGGACCAATGTTCGTCAACGCAGGCGCGATCGTGGCTGCCGACAACGAGGCGCAGCTCGCCGGCGTGATGGCGCACGAGATGTCGCACGTGTACATGCAGCATTCCGCGAAGCAGGCGTCGAAGCAGGCGTTTACACAAGGGATTCTCGGCGTGTTGGGCGCCATGGTAGGCGGCGGGACAGCGGGTACGCTCGCGCGTCTCGGTATGCAGATCGGCGCGGGCGCAATCTCGCTCAAATACTCGCGCAATGACGAAGCTCAGGCCGACGCTGTCGGAGCCATCATCATGTATCGCGCTGGATACGATCCCCGCGCGTTGGCGCAGTTCTTTGAGAAGCTTGAATCGGAAGGATCCAGCGGCCCGCAATTCCTCAGTGACCATCCCAATCCGGGAAATCGCAGCGCTGCCATCGATAAGGAAATTGCCGAGTGGCCTCCCAAAAATTACCAGGACAACACCCAGGCTTTTGTGCAGGCGAAGCAGGAAGCCACGCATATGCGCCTTTATACGGCGCAGGAGATCGCTGACGGAGCGAAACAGGGCCGCTGGGCGCAGCAGAACTCATCGAGTGGGGCCACTCCGGCAGATTTGCCTCCTGCAACCAGCGGGTCTGAGGGAAGCGCGAACCCGAATGGGAACACCAACATCGGCAGTGTTACTCCGCAGCAGGTGAAGCCCAGCGGCAATCTGCAGACGCTGCAGCACAACGCGTACACGATTGCCTACCCCGAAAATTGGCAGGTATTCGGAAATCCCAGCTCCGACGTCACCATTGCGCCTTCGGCCGGCGTCGGGCAGAATGCGATCGCATACGGCGTGGTCATCGGGGGATCTCAGGACCAGAACGCGGATAGCTTGGATCAGGCAACGCAGGATCTGATCCAGAGTCTGCAGCAATCGAACCGGAACCTGCGAATCTCGAGCAGTCCGCGCACGATTCAGGTAAATGGCGTGGAGGGCCGATCGGTAGATCTCACCGGCACCTCCCCGGTGCAAAAGAACGGCAGGCCGCTGAACGAGCGTGACTGGCTTGTGACTCTGCCGCGTCCTGAAGGCGGGTTGCTTTATCTGATCTTCATCGCGCCGCAGAACTCGTTCAACCAATTTCGCTCAACATATCAGCGAATGCTGAACAGCCTGCAGCTAAAGTAGAAGGCCGGGAAATTTGGCTTGCATACACGAGAGCCCGACCGCCGGAATGCAACTCCGTGGCTTCCCGTCATGGGCAGGTCGTCACCACGTACCACTCGATCTGCAGCGCGCCCGAGCGAACCGGGAGGCAGACGAAGTCTCCTTCTGTTACGGTTTGGAAGAATGTTCGCGACACTGATACCGAATTTCCTTGCGGCTGGAGTGCCCAGCTTCCTAGACGAAGGCGGTAATCGGTATGCTTGCTGCCGCGCGAGATTGTCTTTGACAAGACCCGCGCGGAATATACGGTTGCCCTGGATCTGTCAAGCACTGCATTCAGTTCTAAAACGGATCCGAATCCATACGGAACCAGGATCAGGCAAATAAGAAGCGCATTGATAAAACGGCTTCGCAGCCAGAGATCGATCGAGTACGCCGCTAGCCAGACTGCAAGGCAAATGGCAATCGCAAATCCACTCGCCCGGGCCCACGACAGCAGGTGCACATCTGCAAACGCCCGCAGCATCAGCGCGAAACCAGGGAGCACGAAGCTGATCGCCACGCTCGGGCGAGGATCGTTGCGCTCCTGATCGATTCGCATGAGCGACGGAAACTTTTTTATCGCCGCTAAAGACGCAAACGGATAAATGACCAACAATAAGACCAGGAGCTTGTATGGGTCAGGATATACCCACGTCCACAGCATGATCACGACTGCTCCGATGTTCAGGACTCGTGCCGTGCGGCTTGCGCTGCGAAGCGCCTCGGCGCGTTCCGACTCTGTGAAGCCTAGCTGCGGGTCATCTTTGATTTCGTTCTCGATCCTTCGGCGGTCTTCCACATCGAGATTTGGTAGGCCCTCCAGCCAGGAGTAGAACGACTCGTCGAAGCGATAGACATTGGCGAGCTTGACTTTTTTTGCCGAAGCGTCTTTTGGAATCAGTACCAAACTGGGAGGTGAGGTCGGCAACGTCCGCCATCCGGCAAGCTCGCTGCGGTGAAACTTCTTCGCGTTCGTCACCTGGCGAATCTCGATCGTCGCAGGAGTGATTACCACACGCGAGGCGAAGAGATATCCGATCATGTAAACGCCCATTGCCAAGAAGCCGACCGCACCGGCCACCAGAATCCAGTCGCCGCTCTTGCTCGGTGCCTGATGATTCAATCCGAAGTACCAGATGCCGAATGCGCCGGCTGCCGAGAAAGCGATCGACCCGATTAACAGGAAAACTGCCCAAAACCCAGACGGTTTGTAAGTTCTTGTTTGGGAGCTTGTCTGGTCCGTAAGCACAAACGCGTCTTGAGTAAATTGGCTCATTGCACCCGCTTCGGTCGCCTGCTGATGTTTAACCCGGGCTGACTCCCATCTCAAGTGCTGAGCTGGGTTCCGTCTAGACTGTCCGTTTCAGCCCGCCTCCCCCGTGCCCTTTAGCCGCGGTCTGTCGTACTGTTAAGATCGAATCAGCAATGAAGATGCGCTCCCCACTGGTGTTGGCAATGCTGCTTGTGTGGGCCGTTGCCCCTGTGTTGCGGTGCGCCATTCCGGCCGAATCGATGACACCGGAAGAACGCGCTTGCTGCCAGGCGATGGGCAACGATTGCGGCGCGATGGGGAACCACTCCTGCTGCAGGAAGACGAGCCCAGCCTCTCAGGCGGCCCTCTTTGTGGCATCAGCAAGTGCGCCTCAGTTCCTGGCCGAGGGAGTACCAGCTTCACTCAGCGTCGAGATCTCGGCTTCAACGTCGCCACGAAGTGAATTCATTGCAGCCTCTCCGCCATTGTCAGTCGCCCGATTTTCCATTTTGAGAATCTGATTTCGTTCCGGTCCTCGCGCATTCCTGCGCGTTGTTGGTACGTGTGTTTTTTTAAAAGGACGGGATTCGAAATGCGAAATGCTTTTCCTCCTCATATAGCTATCGGAGTCTTTGTTTTGCTCGGTGCTTCAGCGGTAATGGCACAAGGCGCAGCGCCGGAGACCGCGCCGCCACTGTTTCCCGGCGGTGGACTGATCTCCTATAACTCAGTGTTCACAACCCGGCAACGTACAGGACTGTCGGGCGGCATTCCCGCAACGGCGCGTCCTACGTTCTCGCACGAGGGCACCCTCAACTTCACCTGGGGCTTTCATCCCGACTTCGATGTGACGGTCCTGCTGCCAATCGTGACCAATCGCTTCGAGAGTGCAGGCATGTCTTCGACGAGTTCCGGAACGGGACTCGGTGACGCCATGCTACTGGTGAAATACCGTTTCTTTCGCAGAGATTCGGCGCGGGGAACGACGCAAGCATCCGTCACAATAGGGCCAAAGTTGCCGACGGGAAAAACTGACTTTACTGCAGAGAATGGAACGCGTTTGCCTGCGGGGCTGCAAGCCGGCTCCGGTTCCACTGATCTCTTTATTGCGGCGAACTGGACTTATACGGGCCTATTTAATGTGCGGCGGCTGGTGGCCGACGAGGATTTTCATTCGCTTGTCCGCTCACAAGGAACGCAGATTACACGCTTGGGCAGCGAGGTCGAATCGCGCTTTTGGCTGTCCTATCGTCCGTATGAAGCCAAAGACGGATCACGCGAGTGGTTCGTCGGTCCGGTGCTCACGTGGCAGCACTTTGCCGACGATCTCATCTCGGGAATCACGCAGCCGGGAAGCGGCGGCAACATGCTGTTAACCGGTATCACGACTTACTTCGGAGTGCGTCCAGGAATGCATGTGTGGCTCGCCGCAGATTGGGACTCGGCTCACTCTGCCGGCGCAGCATTTATGCCCGTCGCACACCACATCAGTTTTGGAATCACTCAACAATTTCGTTTGCATCGTTAGAAAGGAGGAGTCATGAAGAGCAAAGCTGCAATTTTTCTCGTGCTGCTTGGTTCCATTTTGGTCATGCCCATGGCAACGGCGCAGGTGAAGCACATTGAAATGCGCGTCGAAGGCATGACTTGAAACTTTTGAGCATACGGGGTGAAGCAGCACCTCGGACGCCAGTCTGGCGTTCAAAAAGTAGATGTGAACTTGTTGGATGGTAAGGTCGATATCACTCCGAAGGAAGATGGGCACATCGATCCCATTCAGCTTCTCAAAGCAACTTACGACAGCGGCGTGAGCACCGCAGAGCTGGACATGACGGCTCGAGGAAAGATTGTGAAGGAGCTCTCGGGAGGCTTGGCTTTGCAGATCGCTCCGAATCAGTCATTCACGCTGGAGCCGAACGAGCTGTCAAAACAATTGGAGCCGCTCGCAGGTAGTTCTACTGCTGTAACGATTCGCGGACAGCTATACAAAAAACCCGTGGGCAAAAAGAAACCCGAGCTTCCGCGCGAACTGAAGCTCCTGGTTCTTGAAATCCAGAACAAGGAATAGGGAATTGAGGCACTGGATCGCGATTCTCCTGCTGGCGGGAATCGCCGGATGCAAACGTCCGGCGACCCTCCAGCCGGCGAAAGAGACTGCTAAAGACGTGAAAGTTGCGGCCGGCGAGATCGGCTCACGATTGCCCGAGTTTTCTGTCATTGACCTTCAGAGCCAAGCAATTTCTTCTGCCGATCTGCGCGGTAAGGTCGTGCTCATCGACATCTGGGCAACATGGTGCGGACCCTGCAGGAACGAAATGCCCGGCTATCAGAAGCTGGCCGATGAATATGGCGCGAGAGGTCTCTCGGTAGTTGGATTAAAGGCCAATATGATGGCCGACACAGAAAATCCTCTCTCTTTTGCGCGAAGGATCGGCGTGCATTATCCCCTGGTGGTCGCAACCGACGATCTTCTGAAAAAGTTCGGCGGTCTGGAAGGACTGCCCACGACCCTTGTCTATGACCGGCAAGGCATCTTGCGCAAAAAAGTGATTGGCTTCGAGTACACCAGTGTCTTCGAAGCTGAGATCAAAGCGCTGCTTTAGAGCGCTTCTTTAAAGCGCTTCGCGCCGCGATGGTCTAAGTCTCAGCAGGCAGATTCCATCTCGAAAGCTCGCAGCCTCTTACGGAATTGCATGCAGGCGCGCGCTTGAGATTTCGCCGTATATTCGCTACAATGAAATTCGATTAACGTAGGAGTGAGCCGTGTTTGCTGCGCGATTTCGTTCCAGTTCGCAGCTTACGAAATCGAGAGCGCGGTCGATAGTCTCACAGATACTTCTGGCCCGTAGCAGCCGCTTGGCCCGCCTGATCTTGGCCGGATCAATCGGTAGCTCTTTCACTATCTTTGCAGATCCGGATCTGTTCACGCCCATTCCGTCTCGGACCACGATGAGGGAACCAATAGAGAATCATCTCACGGACTTCGATTCACACTTCTCAGAGAAATCGGTGAGCAATTAGACTGGCGAGTGCCTTCCTCCGCCCGCAAGAAAGGTAATACTGCTGTTGGCCAGCAAGAAATTCTTCGAGCTGCAAATCTGACTGCTATTACGGGCCTTTGTCACGGATTCAGCACACGCATTGGCGGTGTTTCCGACGCGTACGGTGGCGCGCAGCTAAATCTCGGGTTTACAGCCTCAGATAAACGTGAGTTCGTCGAGCGGAATCGTCGCGCTTTCGTTCAAGCCGTGACCGGTCGCGAGCGCTCGTTGCCTCCGCTTGTCACGTTGCGGCAAATTCATTCCGGGCTGGTTCGCATTCTCAAGAGCAAAGATGCGATTCCTAAATCGGCACTCAAAGGAGACGGCGTCATTACCAGCCATAGCGACGTGCTCGTCGCGATCCAGGTGGCCGATTGCGTGCCGGTTCTCGTGGCCGACGCGCAGCGTAGTGCGGTTGGAGCTTTTCATGCTGGCTGGCGCGGCACGGTAAAGCGCATCGTCGAGCGCGGAGTCGGGAGCATGAGAGCGGTGTTTGGATGCGATCCGAAGAACCTGTACGCCGCGATCGGACCATGCATTCACGCCTGCTGCTATGCCGTTGGCGATGAAGTCATCGACGAGTTCACATCGCAATTTGCTTATTCAAAGGAGTTGTTTTCCGAGATTTACGATCGGGATCCCATTAAAGAAAAGTACCCTCTCCTATTCCTCACGGCGAGAGCTCCCGGACACAGCAACATCGGGCCGCAGATTCATCTGGATCTAGTCGAGGCGAACCGCCGTCAGCTCATGGATGCCGGCATTCCCGCGGATCACATCTGGGCGGCGGAAGAGTGTACGTCATGCCGCACCGATCTGCTCTTTTCACATCGGGCTGAGGCTGGTTACACCGGGCGGATGATGGGCGTGGTTGGGTTTCTTAAGTGAAAACCAAGAGCGAACACGAAGGTCACAAAGGTGACACCGGAGGTCACGGAGATTCGGTTCTAGCCCGAGATCGGGCCGGTTCCGGCTGAAGGCGCTGCTGCCGATCCGGCGCTGCTGGAGGCGCCCGCCGGGGCGTTGACCAAGTCCTTTAATTCCTTGCTGGGCTTGAAGAATGGAATCTTCTTTGCCGGCACATCCACACGATCGCCAGTCTTCGGATTGCGGCCGATGCGCGAGTTGCGCTGGCGAGTACGAAAGCTGCCGAATCCGCGAATCTCGATCTTGTCGCCCGCGCGCAGCGAATGGACGATGCTGTCGAAGATGGTTTCAACGATCACTTCGCTGTCGCGGCGGGTGACGTCGGTTATACGGGCAACTTCTTCGATCAGATCAGCCTTCGTCATAAGTTGTACATTCCACCTGAGATGCAGCAATCCGTCAAGTGCTAAGACTGGGTTTAGAAGTTTTCTTTATAGCGACGATTCGATGAACATTTAGAGCCATTTCACCCTTTTCATGAACCAGTCGGCTCGATTTTCTAAAATGAGCGACTACTATCTCCCTTACCTCCGATCGGTTTACTCGAACAATCGGATGAACTCGTCCTGCACGGCGGCCGGTGCCGAGATCTGTACAAAGAACAGTGATATATACAGTGATTTTTTGCTTTCGACGCACGAATATCGCTAATTATGCCCAAAATCGTCAAATTTCGGCTTGAGGCAGGGATTTAACAGGGATAGGCCGGGTTTCCGGGGGAACCAGCAGAATCTAAACAGTTTAAACGCATTAGGCCCCAATTGGCCGGAAAAGATCAGGGAATCAGCAGCGATTTTTTGTACCAAAATGGAACTCGGTCGCGATCTGTCTATCGGTAGCTCAGGCAGGCGAGGAGTAAACACAAGGTCGCTTGCGCCAGAGGCTGGCACTCCGGACGACGGCGTTTTCAGAGTTCGCGGTCTCGATAAACGTACCTTGTTACTACTGAACTATCTCGGGTGAGGCGTGCCTCCCTAAAGCGGCCGTGTGTTTGCCTTTGGTGTTCGCTTGATCGGCCTGCTCTCATGTGCTTACCGGCCAAGTTTTGGGGCACTTAGTGGTCGTCCAGATTAAGATTGAAAGAGGATGAAAGAGCCGCTTGAGTTTGAGCGGCTTTGATCTTTTGGGTTCGACTAGGCCGTCCCGTCCCACCCGACAGGGATGAGAACAGGCTGGATTTGAGTTCTGTATCATCTGCGCTCCTGTAGCTCATCCGGTCTGCAGGACTCGCATTGAGGATCGAATGACTGCTTTAAAACGCCCAATTGCCATTTACTACGAACATCCGCACTGGTTTGACCGGCTTTTTGCCGAGCTTGATCGCCGGGGCACGCCCTACGAGCGCGTGGATGCCACGCACCATCATTTCGACATTCAGCCAAACGGGAACCGCAGCTACTCGCTGGTTTTCAACCGCATGAGCCCGTCGGCGTACACGCGCGGACACGGACACGGAATCCATTACACAGTCAGCTATCTCGAACATCTCGAGCGCCTGGGCACGCGGGTCGTCAACGGCTCGCGCGGATTTCGCTACGAGATTTCCAAGGCGTCTCAGTTATCCCTGCTGCACTCGCTCGGGCTGCCGTATCCGCGCGCGCGAGTCATCAACCATGCAGAAGAGGCGCCTGCTGCAGCCGAGGGATTTCGCTTTCCGGTCATTCTGAAGCCGAACGTTGGTGGAAGCGGCAAGGGAATCGTTCGCTTCGACACTCCTGAAGCTTTGGCCCAGGCAGCGCGCAACGGGCAGCTCTCTCTCGGGCTCGACAGCACAGCGCTCATTCAGGAATTCATTCCCGCGCGCGACGGTCACATTACGCGTGTTGAGGTTGTCGGCGGCAAGTACCTGTACGCGATCAACGTGTACATCACCGGCGAGACTTTCGATCTCTGCCCGGCGGACATCTGCAAAACCACAACAGGCGTGGAACTGAATCTTGCGACCTGCGCAGTCGAAGCTCCCAAAGCGGGACTGCGGGTCGAAGGCTACACACCTCCACCTCAGGTAATCGAAGACGTGGAGCGCATCATGCAGGCGGCAGGTATCGACGTTGGCGGCATCGAGTACGTAATCGACGATCGCGACGGCCAGCGCTATTACTACGACGTAAATGCGCTCTCGAACTTCGTCTCCGATGGCCCGCGTGTGATCGGCTTCGATCCTTTTGTGAAGCTCGTCGATTATCTCGAACATGAGGCGCACGAATCGCTCAAGAAGGAGGCAGCAGCCTAATGCGATACGGATATTGGCTTCCAGTCTTTGGCGGATGGCTGCGCAACGTGGAAAACGAAGGCATGCAGCCCACTTGGGATTACGTCAGCCGCCTGGCGCGAAGAAGCGAGCAGATCGGCTACAGCCTCACACTGATCGCCGAACTCAATCTCAACGATATAAAAGGGGTGGATGCGCCGGCGCTGGATGCATGGTCTACCGCAGCCGCGCTCGCCGCAGTGACGCGCGAGCTGGAGCTCATGGTCGCGGTCCGTCCGACCTTTCATCTTCCTGCACTGCTGGCGAAGCAGGCCGCAAACATAGATCACATCAGCAACGGACGCGTTTCTCTCAACGTCGTTTCGTCCTGGTGGGCAGAGGAAGCCCGCAAATTCGGCGTTCATTTCGAGCAGCACGACGATCGTTATGCCCGCACCTCAGAATGGCTGGACATCGTCGATAGCGCGTGGAAGCAGGATCACTTTTCCTATTCCGGGAAATACTATTCCGTGCAGGACACGGTCGTGCAGCCGAAGCCCGTTGCCAAACCGCGGCCGACGATCTATGCCGGAGGAGAGTCTGAAGCGGCAAAGAACCTGATTGCCTCCAAATGCGACGCCTACGTTATGCACGGCGATCCCCCGGACCGCATTCGCGAGAAAGTGAAAGATTTGGCGCAGCGCCGCGAGAAGTTCGGCCTTGGTCCGTTGAAGTACGGTTTAGCCGGCTACGCCATCGTTCGCGACAGCGAAGCCGAAGCTCAGCGCGAACTCGCGCGCATTACCGACGTCAAGCAAAGCGCCGCCGGTTACGGCAACTACCAGCAATGGCTGGCGAACACACAGCTCGAACAACGCGTCTCGCTCGAAGATTACTCAGTCTCGAACCGCGGCCTCCGTTCAGGTCTGGTAGGAACGCCGGAGCAGGTCCGCGAGCGCGTTGCGGAATTCGAGGATGCTGGAGTCGATCTCCTGCTCCTGCAGTTCAGCCCGCAATACGAAGAGATGGAGCGATTCGCGGCGCAGGTGATTGGAAATGCGGCTGCGGGCGTGCAGGTGCCTGCTGCGACGGGAGCGGCGTAGTACGCGCTGCCCTGATCGATATTGTGTGGTCCCGCACAACACGCCGCTCTTTTGAGAGCTTGTCATCGCTGCGAGCGCCGCGATGCTGCTGCAACTTGAACAATTTGTTTTGCCCTCGCAGGGACCTGCTTTTCGGCAGGCGACGGAAAACAGATCCCTCTCAGCGCGGTGGAGACGGTTGCAGAACTACGCTCCATCGCGGCGCTGAGAGGGATGACAATACCCTTGGGGTTCTCGAGGAAATCAACCTTTTGATCTGAACGAAAGTCCATCAGCGTGAAAGCAAGAAGAAGGTTGTTTGCTCTCGCCGTTTGTGCAAGCGCAAGCTTTGCACAAGAGTCCACTAACCCAGCCACAAAGCCACAGGCGCAGCAGGAAACCGTGATCGTCACCGGCACCTACGAACCTGCGCCGTTGCAGGCGTCCGATCGCACAGTCGATGTAATCGACACGAGCGAATCGCGGCTGCTGTTCCGCAATTGGGCCGATGCGCTACGCCTCGATCCTTCTGTTGATCTGCAGCAGCGCGCGCCGGGAACGCAAGCCGACCTCTCTATTCGTGGCAGCTCGTTTGGCCAAACGCTTGTACTCGTGGATGGCATCCGCATCAACGATGCGCAATCCGGACATCACAACCTGGACCTTCCAATTCCATTCGAGTCGGTAGATCGTATCGAAGTGCTGCATGGCAGTGGCTCGACCCTCTATGGAGCCGATGCCGTGGGCGGAGCGGTGAACTTCATCACAGCGCCGCCAATCCGGAGCGAGGTGCGCGTCGGCGCTGGGGCAGGCAACTTCGGCAGCAATTCCCAGAACGGATCGGCGGCGTTGCTCGGCAGCAACTGGTCGGAGCAGCTTGCCTTCACACGAGATTTCTCGTCCGGTTTCATGCCTGATCGGGACTACCGCAATTTCGCGGCGTCTTCCGAAACTCGATTTAAATCGGCGTTAGGCACTGGCGATCTCCTGCTCGGGTTGAGCGATCGGCCATTCGGCGCTAATCAGTTCTACGGCAACTTCAACTCCTGGGAGCGCACAAAGGGCTGGTTTCTGGCAGGTTCAGAGCAGATCGCCTCTTCGACGCAGCTTGTGTTCGCGTATCGGCGGCACACTGATGAGTTCATCCTGTTGCGCGATCACCCTGAAATTTATGAGAACAATCACATTACCCAGAGCTGGCAGGGAGCGATTCGCGCTCGCTACAAGATCAGCGAAAACAATCGGCTGTATTACGGAACCGAGATATTCGAAGATGCGATAGATAGCAACAATTTAGGCACTCACTCGCGCACGCGCGGAGCCGGTTACGCGGACTTCGACGCGCGCGCCCTGCGTCGCTGGTCTGTTTCTGCTGGCGTACGCGAAGAATTCTTCAGCGGATCGCTCACGCAGTTCACGCCTGAACTGACCACCGGCTTTGCCATTCGTTCCAGTTTGAGACTGAAAGGATCGATCAGCCGCGCATTTCGCTTGCCGTCTTACACTGACCTCTACTATCACGATCCAGCAAACGTCGGGAACCCGAACCTGCGTCCCGAAACTGCGGTGGGATTCGAAGGCGGAGTGGAATGGACCTCCGGCTCACGCTGGGCCGCGAGCGCGACGGCCTTTCAGCGTCGTGAGCACGACGTGATCGACTACGTGCGTGCCAATTCGGGCTCCGTCTGGCAGGCAGTCAACATTCAGGACATCACGTTCACCGGTTTCGAAGGAGCGATTCGTGCGCGACTGGCCAACGCGCAGTCTGTCGCGCTAGGGTACACCGGCTTATACGGGGCGCAGCAGAATCTCGGCGGACTGCAATCTCAGTATGTCTTCAACTATCCAGTAAATCAGGCTACAGCCAATTGGCTGGGATCGCTGCCGCATGCGATCGCGTTTCGTCTGCGTGCGGGCATGACACAGCGCTACCACGCAGATCCATATCCTCTCGTCGAGATGGCGCTCAGCCGCGACTTCCATTGGGTGCAGCCATACGCGCAGATCAGCAACGTCACGAACACCGGGTATGAGGAGATTCAAGGCGTGCGCATGCCGGGACGGTCGTATCTGGTTGGGTTGCAGTTGCGCTTGGCTCGTGCCGCAGCTTCACGGAACAAGATCAAAGATTGAGCGGATGCCGAGTCGCGGAGTGACGATATGTGAAAGCCCAGGACGAAGTCCTTGGCTTCGTTGCCTCACCTCCGAGTTCCGGAGGGACGACACGCACAATGGGATTCAGCCGAGGTGCCGTGCCTCCGGCACTCGAATCATTACGTGATCTTCCCAGGACTTCGTCTTGGGCTTTCACATATCGTCGCTCCGCGACTTTGGTCCGTTTTTGAATGGAATCATAACGGCTAGGCGCACGTTTGTCATCGCAAACAACCCGACGCGTGCTTACGCGGCTTCTTTGTTAATAGGCGCGTCGCCTTCTCGGCGAATACTTACCTCTTCGTGCTTCACCGGCACTGAAACAACCTTCTTTTCGTCAATACGACGGCGTGAAACCTTCACCTGCTCATTCAGCACGGTTTGCTTGCTGACGATCACTCGTTCTTCACTCACTGGAATTCTGATGGCCTGCTTGCCTCGGAGAACCTCGAGCGTTCTTCCGTCCTTCGACCTGCGCTCCACCACGAGCTCCTCGCGCGTGACTGGAACAGCAATCATCTGAGTTTCCGTAATCACTTCTTTTCTGATCAGAAGCTCGCCTTGTTCGACTCGCTCCTTATCGACTCGAATGCTCTCGCCGAACAGATCGACGACGTGCTGCTGATCGATCTGGCTTACAACAGTTGAACCGGGAACGGTGCGAATGTACTCGCGATCGTGCTCGCGATCTGTGAGGCGCGACGAGATTGCCTCGAACCAGTGTTTCAGCCAACCAACGATTGCCTCAAACGTGTGCAGGATGTGTGCGCGAAGTTCGTCGCCACTCATAGCGACTCCTTTGTGTAAGGTGGGAGTTTGCGTGCGTAGCTGTTGAGATGCAGCGAACACGAGAGACGCGGTCTCTCTCTGTCTTGTGCTGGTACTCGCGAAAGATACTGGAGGCAGACATAGGGCTCCGTTCGCGGCGCATCACATCGACTATTCCTGCAAAAGCTCAGACTCTGGCCGTCAACACCCAAACCACATGCAAAGGAGTTGTTTCCGTATGGCTCGTGAAGTAAACACATCGAACCAGCAATCGAATATCGTACCCGGCAGTACGGCCGCCGGCTTGTTCCGTAGCGAACCTCAGGCAGAGCGCGCCATCGATGCTCTCACTGCAGCCGGATTCTCCAAGAAGGACATTGGAGTAGCCATCGCTTCGGACGGCAAAGCCAACGCACGCAGCGGAGTCACCGAGAAGATCCGCTCGCTGTTTTCGTCGGACGAGCGCCAGGAGTATGACAGCGGCAACGATCTGGACGTACTCCATCACATGGGATTGCGCGACGCAGACGCAAACTTCTATCGCAACTCTCTATATCGCGGCGGCATTCTTGTTACCGTGAATGCCGGGTCCCGCACAGCAGAGGCAGACGCGATCCTGCACAACCTTGGGGCCGAAGATGTCTCCAAGGGTGCAACCGCTCAAACCAGCGAAGTTCGCGGCGATCAGGCCACGCAACATATCCAACTGCTTGGCGAAATGCTGCGCGTGTACAAAGACCGCGTCCATCGCGGCTCTGTGACGCTGAAGAAAAATGTTGTCACCGAACATCAGCAGGTTGAGGTTCCGGTGACCCGGGAAGAAGTGGTTATCGAGCGCCATCCTGTGAGCGGTCAGCAAGCGAGAATCGGAAGCTTCGAACCGGGAAAAGAAGTTACGGTGAATCTCGAAGAAGAGCGCGTGCGCGTTGAGAAGCAGCCTGTTGTCCGCGAGGAAGTCAGCGTTGGTAAGCGGCAGGTACAGCAGACGCAACGCGTTGGCGGAGACGTGAAGCACGAAGAGATCAAGATCGACCAGCAGGGCGACGTGAACGTTGATCGCGAAGCCGATGTGCCGCGCCGCAAAGTTGGATGAACGGAACGCACCTCTTCTCATACGTTCAGAGCTTTGAGGCTTTTGAGTTGCGAAGCTCGCAGAAACGAAAACCCCGGCCTTGCGACCGGGGTTTTCTGCGAGGGCCTCGTGCTTAGGGTGCTCAGTTCACCTTTGCAGCTCGAGGAACTTGTTGGGAAATGTCGATCCCGGCGTGGTGCTGCTGTTTCACTACGTACATGCGGCGATCGGCTTCGGCGAGCAGCTGCTCGGCGTCGCGTCCATCTTTGGGATAGAACGCTGCGCCCACGCTCAGCGAGACGATCTCTTCGCCGGTGACTTGTTTTCCCGCGTCGATCGCGAGTTGATTGAAGTAATAAGTTTTCTCCAGGCTGTCTTCGGGAGTGAGTCCGGGAGCCACGACAACGAACTCGTCGCCACCCATACGCGCAACGTAGTCGTATTCGCGGCAGGACTCTTTCAGCTTCTGCGCAAATGCACGCAGCAGACGGTTGCCTTCGAGGTGTCCGAAGCGATCGTTGACCTGTTTGAATCCGTCAAGGTCGCAGACCAGAACCGTAAGCGCCTCTTCGTGACGGCGGCAGCGCGACATCTCGCGATCAAGATGCAGGAACAACGAGCGCGCGTTCGGCAGGCCGGTGAGGTAGTCGGTTGTTGCCGACGTTTCGGCCAAGCGATACTTCAGGGCGTTCTCAATCGAGAGTCCCAATTTGGAAGCGATTGCCAGCAGAATACGTAGATGGTCGTTGGTGAAGGCGTCTTTCTCAGAATGATAAAGAGCGAGTACGCCGAGCACGCCTTGCAAACCTTCGAGCGGAACAGCCAGTGCCGAACGAAGAGTGCTGAACTTGGTGTCGTCAGCGAGGTATCCGGGCTCGACTGATGGATTGCCATTCACGATGGCCTTGCGGTTTTGCGCGACCCATCCTGAGAGACCTTGTCCCATCGGGATCTGCAGTGATGAGAACAAGCGGAAGTTGTCGCCGGTAACGAATTCGGGAACGAGGCGATCGTCCTTCTTGCAGTAGATCGCGATCGAGTCGTAGGGAATCAGTCGCTTCAAGCGCACCGACAGAACAGACAGCGTTTCATCGAGCGAGAGCGAGTTGCCGATAGTCTGGCTGAGCTCGAAGAGCATCTGCGCTTCCTGGCGAGCGCTTGCGATCGATGACAAGAACTCGACCTGATGAGCCTTGGCGACGATTGCTTGCTCGTCGGCATCGGCTTCGTTCTGCTCGAGTCCGGCAGCAGGTGCGCCCTTTTCGACGCGCACGTTGGTCGAGAGTTTTACGAGTGGATGATCCTGGTCCTGGGCTTTGCGTTCGAGTTCCTGATAGTACTTTTTCAGAACCGCTACTACAGCAGGATCGAAACTTGCTCCGGCTTCGCGCTCAACGTGACGCATAGCGTCCTCGAGAGGAAGCGCACGGCGATATTGGCGGTCAGACGCTAATGCGTCGAGGCAATCGACCGCAGCGAGAATGCGCGCTCCAATGGGAATCTCTTCGCCGCGCAGACCGTATGGATATCCACTGCCGTCCCACTTCTCGTGGTGATAGCGAACGATCGGGACCACAGGATATGGGAACTGCACGCGCTCCAGAATTTCGGCGCCGACGATCGGGTGAATCTTCATCTTCTCGAACTCTTCCGGCGTGAGTTTGCCCGGCTTCGAGATGATGTGCTCAGGAACGGCGAGCTTGCCGATATCGTGCAGCAACGATGCCGCGCGCAGAGCTTCGAGTTCCTGTTCTGAAACTTTCATCGCCTTGGCCACTTCGACCGCGTACACGCGAACACGCTTCAGATGCTCGTGCGTGGTGTGATCCTTGGCTTCAATCGCGAGCGCCAGAGCTTCGATGGTTCTGAGGTGCAGCGAAGCCATCTCCTCGACGTGGCTCTTTTCATGCTCCAGTCGTTCGAGGTAGAGGCGGTAGGAACGGTAGATCCAGTAAACGGCAGGGAAGGCGAGCAGCGATGTTTCCCATCCCGCGTGCTGATTGATCAGGTGCGCCAAACCTGTGAGCGCCGCGCCGAACAGATAGTATGGGAAGCACCAGAAGTAGCATTCTTTCCAGGTCTTCTGTATCTGCTTGTGCTCGGTGAGAGAGATGACAATCGCAATCGGGACGGTATTCGCTAGGAAGTATGTCGAGGCTGCAGCGACCAGCGACAGCGACAAACCTTGCGTGGAAGCATGCGCAAACCAGCGATTGTTTACGAACTGGTACGCGAAATAGGACGCTCCGATGGCTGCTGCGTTTCCGCCCAGATTGAAAACCAAATGGACGGGAGTGATTTTGCGTGATTTCCAGAGGCTCTGAGTGATGATGCCGGTGAGCCCGATCAACAACGTCTCTGGAAGATTGAGTTCGACGATGCCTAGCAGCACGAAGAGGAAGTTCACTGACATCGTGCCGTTCACACCCGGCAGACTCACCTTCAGGCCCGAAGCCACGGCGGCGATGATGATGTAAACCGCCAAACGCAGCAGGTCCTGGGAGTGCCAGGTAAGCATTCCGTAGGCGAACACTGAGGCGCCCAGGAGTGCTACAAATGTGATGAATGCACCAGCCTTAAGTCGGTCTGTTTGCATTGTGTTACCCTCGCACCTGCTCTTTTTGCATTTCACATTCCAAGTGGCTGTTTAAAAAAGGTATTAGAGTTTTCTCATTGTTTTCTGCTACTTACGTCGCATTCCCAATCTGGCACCGAGAAGCAGATGACAGCTTGGCGCAGTACGCCAAGCGAATTGAGACAAGATGTCTTAGTGGCTGCGACAGGTGGCGTAGCTCGGTTTGCCCCAGGATTTGTGCAGCTCGGCCCAGTGGAAATTAAGGCTTAAACCGGGGCGTTATCAGGCTAAGTACCGCTATTTATTTGGGTTGCGAGCATCTACTCTGCTGACCTACACTTCCCGCCCAGAGCGTCCGAAAGGCGTCACCACAGGTGAGTAACGAACCCGTCATTCTCGATTTGCCCGGCGCGCAAGCTGTCTTCCGCAGCGAATCGATGAAGCGGCTCATGCTGATGGTCGAGCGCGTTGCGCGACATAACGCTGCGGTCCTGATCATCGGGGAGACCGGCACGGGCAAAGAACTCATCGCGCGCGCTCTGCACTTTCATTCTCTGCGCGGAGATCAGCCGTGGATCGACGTCAACTGCGGTGCGCTTCCCGAACACCTCGTTGAAAGCGAGCTCTTCGGATACGAAAAGGGTGCATTCAGTGGTGCGGATTCCGGTAAGCCAGGATTCTTTGAGCTTGCGAATAAGGGCACGCTGTTTCTCGATGAAGTTGGCGAGCTTGAACCGAAGTTGCAGGTAAAGCTGCTGCGCGTCCTTGACGGAGTTCCTTACTATCGCCTCGGCGGAACGAAGAAGGTCGCGGTCGATGTGCGCCTGATTGCGGCGACCAACCGTGAGCTTGATCAAGCAGTGCGGGAAGGCAAATTCCGCGGCGATCTTTATCATCGCCTCTCGCAATTCCAGTTGCGCGTGCCTCCACTGCGAGAGAGAAAAGAAGACATCGTCCCTCTGGCCGAGCACTTCCTGAAGCAGAACTATGCCGATGCGCGGCTGTCTCCGGCAGCAGCAGCCATGCTCGAAGCGTATCGCTGGCCGGGAAATGTGCGCGAGCTGCGCAATTTGATGATGCGTGCCGGCGCTCTGTGCAGCAACGGCATTGTCGAGCCCTCGGATTTGCCCGCCGAAGTGGAGCACGGCGAGGTGCAGATGAGTGTTGCCGCTGCGGCAAGCGTTCCGCAAAAGATTGGTTCCGTGCCGCAGCGCGTCAGCACGTCATCGGCGGGCGGTAGTGGCGGCGGGTTGCGCGATATCAAGCGTCAACGGATTCTCGAAGCTCTTGCGCGACACAAAGGACATCAGGGCCTGGCGTCAGAAGAGCTGGGAATCTCGCGCCGGACGCTCAGTCGGCAACTCAAGCAGATGCGGGAACAGGCGCAGGAGCAGAATCCCGAGCTGGGAATCCTCAGCCAGCGCCAGCAGAACTACTTCCGCAGCACGCTGGAGTGTCAGGTAAAAATCAAGACCGAAGAGGGAAGAGAGTTCACCGCTTCCTGCGCAAATGTGAGCCTCGGAGGCATGGCGATTCACGGTCTGCCGCTCGAAGCCCAAAACGCGATCACGCTCCAGCTCACGTTTAAGATTCCCGGAGTGCAGCAGCCAATTCAATCTGAGGCGGAAATCGCGTGGTGCTCGCGCGATGGTCACGCCGGCATTAAGTTCCTCAAGATGGACGACACTTCCAGCGGCGAACTCAAGCGGTGGATCGTGCAAAGGCAGATCGAAGAAGGCTGGACCGCCCTAAAGTAACTTCGCGCATTGACCCAAGGTAACTGTCTAAGGTCGCAGCACTAATGGATTTCCGGTCAGGTGAAAGCTATGTTGAAGGTCGCACTGTTGCGTTCCAGTTGCGCGCCCTTTGTCTGCCATTCCCAAATCGGAAAAAGCCGGCGGCATTCCGGCCGTCGTACACAGCCGCCCAATGGCGCGCCTGTTCGAGACGGCGGAGCGGATTGCTAGATCCAATGTCTCGGTACTGATCACCGGCGAGACTGGGAGCGGTAAAGAGGTTATTGCGCGCGCGATTCATCAATACTCCCTGCGCTGCAATCAGCCTTGGATCGATGTGAACTGCGCTGCGCTGCCGGAGCATCTGGTCGAGAGCGAATTGTTTGGATACGAAAAAGGGGCGTTCAGCGGAGCCGAATCGCAAAAGCCTGGATTCTTCGAGCTGGCCCATAACGGAACTCTGTTTCTCGATGAAGTCGGCGAACTGGAGTCGCGTACGCAGGTGAAGCTGTTGCGGGTGCTCGACGGAGCGCCGTATTACCGCGTTGGTGGATTGAAAAAGGTCTCAGTGGACGTGCGCATCATCGCCGCAACGAATCGCGATCTGGAGGCCCTAGTCGCGCAAGGCGAATTTCGCAGCGATCTGTTCCACCGGCTCAACCAAATTCATTTGCGCGTGCCACCGCTGCGCGAGAGAAAAGAAGATATTGTTCCTCTGGCGGATTACTTCCTGCATGGGATGTATCCGCACCTGAGCTTCTCCGAGGAAGCCAAGCAGACGCTGGAAAACTATCACTGGAGCGGCAATGTCCGCGAGCTTCGCAATGTAGTGATGACGGCCGCCGTGTTCGCGATGAGCGAAGTCATTACGGTTCACGAATTGCCCGCGCATGTTCAGCAGTCGCGTCCGCGACTACAGATCGCCTGCGCCTCGGCGCCGCTAGAAAAGATGGAAAAAGATCTGATCTTCGAGGCACTCCGCGGCTCCTCCGGCCATCAACAGAAGGCCGCGAGGGTGCTGGGCATCTCGCGCCGTACACTCAGCCGCAAGCTGAGGTCATACTCCCTGCAAAAGGCCTGAATCCCGACGGTACTCGCGATGTTCCCCACTCGCATAAACACTGGACGGTTACGAAGCGGACTGTCATATTCCCACCTAAGCAGTGACGCACTCTCGAGCGCTAACGAAGTATCGGTTAGAGCCTGTCATCCTGAGCCCCTCTGTTGGGCGAAGCATCTTCGGCGATGCTTGCGGCGGAAATGCCGATGGCGAGGCTTCTCGGCCCATGCTCATTGAGGTTTCTCGTGGAAGAGCCATGCTGAGAACAGTTAAGTCTGAAATATCGCGGGAGGTCCTTCGCCCAGACGAAGGGCTCAGGATGACAGTCTCAGATGGGAGTGGGCGCCGGCAAAGTAAATGAAAATCTTTCGCATCATCGGTCGTCATTTGCTGATCATCGTGATCACCGCGCTCGTCGGCGGCTTGCTCGGGGCGACGCTCGTGCGCATCGCTCCTGGGTTCGGCATTCAGGAAAGCGACCTCAATACTCAGCTCAGCGCGGAAACAAGAAAAGCCCTGCACAACGAGGATGCGAGCGAGCGGAATGTTGTTTCCTATTACGGGCATTACCTGGGCAGCCTCATTCGCGGGGACCTCGGATACTCGCGCTCGATGAATCGCCCCGTTTCGGAACTGTTTCGAGATCGTTTGCCCGATACGGTCGAATCTGTAATTGTTGGAGTTGCCGGAGGATGGCTGCTTGGGCTGGCGCTGGCGATCCCTGCTAGTTGGAAGCGCGCGCCCGTTTACGGTGCTAGTGCCACCCTGATCAGCGGGTTGTTTCTCTGCATTCCGTCGGCCGTATTGGCTTTGATCTTCCTCGTGATTGGCTCGCCGGGGAAGCTTGCCATTGCTCTCGTCGTTTTTCCGAAAGTATTTCGTTTCTCGCGCAATCTGCTAGTGAAGACCTACACGATGCCGCACGTGCTTACGGCGAGAGCGCGTGGACTCAGCTCGGCTCGCATTTTTGGCTGGCACATTCTTCCCAACATCGCCGCGCCAATGCTCGCGCTCGCGGGCGTGACTGTGAGCATCGCGTTCGCGGCTGCTATTCCGGTCGAAGTTGTTTGCGATTCTCCCGGATTGGGACAGCTCGCGTGGAAGGCAGCCTTGTCGCGAGATGTGCCTCTGCTGGTGAATCTCACGCTCGTGATTGCGATCATAACGGTTGCGGCGAACTCGTTTTCTGAGCTGCTTTCTCCCACGGCGACGAGGGATGTGCTATGAGCCGCGCACGCTGGATTGCTACGGGTCTTCTTATTGCGGTGTTTGTGCTTGCGTTGTTCGCAAGCGCATTCGCGCCGGCTCCGTATGCGAAGCAGTTCCGAAACGATACCGACCATCCGCCGTCGAAGCAGTTTCCGTTGGGAACCGACGAACTCGGGCGCGATCGTCTCTCCCGTCTTCTTTATGGAATGCGGATTTCGCTCTTGCTCGCTCCGGCTGCAGCGCTGATCTCAACTGTGCTAGCGGCGCTCATTGGAGGTGCGGGAGCGTACATGGGCGGCGCCTGGGATCGGGGGACGAGCATGTTCATCGATCTCTTCTTAAGTTTGCCGTGGCTATTCTTATTGCTCACGCTTCGTGCCTTGCTTCCGCTCGATATTCCCGCTGTTACCTCGGTCGTTGTGACATTTGCGCTGCTCGGAATTCTTGGATGGGCGGCTTCTGCTCGAATTGTTGCCGCCTCTGTGCGCTCGATTCGCACTTCTGAATTCCTTTTGCAGGCACGCGCTGCTGGATGCAAGCCTTCTCGGCTTTTGCTTCGCCACGTGCTTCCCAACGTGAAACCGATCCTGCTCGCACAATTCTGGATATCGGTGCCTCTCTTCATTCTTACCGAAGCCAATTTGGGAATGCTCGGGCTTGGCGTCACGGAGCCGCTTCCGTCATGGGGCAATCTGTTGCGTGAGCTGGAGAACTACACAGCACTGCGACACAGTCCGTGGCTTTGGGTTCCGCTGTTTTCGCTCGTGATGGTGGTGAGTCTGTTCCAATTTGCGCTGGGGGAAGAGGAGCGGGCATGAAAGCATCGGATCATCGGGTGACCTCCACCCCAGCAGCCGCAACCCCGGCGTCCGCTGGGGGCCCCGGAATCGGGTCATCGGGCGAAGTGAATGCGTCGAGATTTCTGATCGTTGCGCTTGCGATAGCGGTTGGGTTGCTGCTTTGCTCTTGTAGCCGAGAGACGCAACCTACTGGCGAGCTTCACGTCACGATTAAGACTGATCCCAAAACTCTGAATCCGCTCATGGCAGAGGAAGATGCTTCTGACCGCATCCGCTATCTCACGGGCGGAGTTTTGATCCGTGTGAATCGGAAAGAGCAGGAAAATCAGGGCGAATTGGCCGAGAGCTGGAACGTCGATGAAGGTGGACGGCGGATCACATTTAATTTGCGTCCTGGAGTGAAGTTCTCGGATGGCAGCGATTTTTCTGCCGACGATGTCGTCGCGACGGTAAAAGCTGCGCTCGATCCGAGCCTGCATTCCCCTAAAGGAGATCCTCTTCGCTCCGGCGGGAAAGCAGATGTTCGCGCGCTCGATCGCAACAAGGTGGTCATCGAGTTCGAGCATCCAATTGCGGGTCTCGAACGACTCTTTGACGAGATAGCAATTTCTCCTGCACGCATGTCCGGCAAGGCGGATTCGAGTGTCGTTTTGGGACCCTTCAGCGTCGCGGAGCAGCGTGCCGGCGAGTATGTTCTGCTGAAGCGCAATCCCTATTATTGGAAGAAGGACAGCGCCGGTCATCAGCTTCCGTATCTGAATGCGATTCGGATGTATGTGCTGTCGAATCGCGACACCGAGCTTATCCGCTTCCGGCAGGGCGACATTCATCTCATCGATTCCCTCCCGCCGGATCTATACGAACAGCTCCATAGTGAGCAGCCGGCGGCAGCGCGCGATCTAGGGCCGTCGGTTGAATCGGAACAATTCTGGTTCAACGAAGTCACGAAAGCTCCGATTCCGGCTTTCAAGAAGGCATGGTTCCGCTCGCGCAATTTTCGGCATGCAATTTCGATGGCGATCAATCGGGCCGATCTGGCGCGCGTAGCCTTTCGCGGACACGCAACACCGTCCGTTGGTCTGCTGAGCCCGGCAAATAAGTTCTGGTTCGACAAGAATCTCAAGCCGACTCCGTACGATACGAACGGAGCGCTTGAGTTGCTGAAGCAGGATGGCTTTACAAGAACGGGGGACGTGCTCAAAGACCGAAATGGGAATCTGGTGAGTTTCTCGCTCATCACGAACGCAGGGAACAAGCAGCGGGAGCGCATGGGAAGCCTTATTCAGCAGGATCTGCAGCAGATCGGGATCACTGTGAACTTTGTTCCGCTCGACTTTCCTTCGATCGCAGAGCGCATTATGAAAACATACGACTACGATGCGTGTATGTTGGGTCTCACAAATGTCGATCTGGATCCCAACGGGCAAGTGAATGTGTGGATGAGTTCTGCCGATTTGCATCAGTGGAATCCGGCGCAGAAAACGCCCGAAACTGAGTGGGAAGCGCAAATCGATAAGTATCTTCGCGCCCAGGCTTCAACGCTCGATCGCGCCGAACGCAAAGCCGAATTCGACAAAGTCCAGGAGATCGCCGCAGACGAAGATCCGATGCTTTATTTGGTCGATAAGAACGCCCTAGTGGCGGTTTCGCCGAAGGTGAAGAACGCTGATCCGGTTGTGTTGACGCCACAGACTTATTGGAACGCCGAATATCTCTCGTTGGAGAAGTAGCAAAACGTTTTTTTTGAATGCCGAACCGCAACACAATTGAGGAAGTAGTCGCACTCGCGGAAGATTCGTCTCGCGCGAGCGCTCCTCTGCTTTCCCTCGCGATCTCCGCCGATTACGCACGCAAGCCGGGCGTGCTCCGCGATCTTCGGCTGGAGATGCAGCCAGGCGAAATTCTCGGATTAGTCGGCGAGAGCGGATCGGGAAAGAGCACTCTTGCCTTGAGCATTCTGCGCCTGCTGGAACTCAAGGGCGGAAAGAGCACCGGCAGTGTCCGTCTGAATGGACGCGAGCTGATGGCGCTGTCGGAAAGGCAGATGCGTGAAGTGCGTGGGCGGGACATAGGCCTGGTGCTGCAGAGCCCAATGTCGTCGCTGAATCCTGCGCTAAAGATCGGAACGCAGATGTACGAAACCTGGGCAGCGCACAAGCCAGGCAAGCGCAAAGAATGCACTCCGCGCTTTGTCGAACTTCTGCGGAATCTCAATCTTGACGCTGACGCCAAATTCCTCGAAAGAAAACCTGCGCAGCTGAGTGTTGGACAAGCGCAGCGCGTGATGATTGCCATGGCGATGATGCATCATCCGTCGCTGCTGATCGCGGACGAATGCACTAGCGCTCTCGATCTGATTACACAAAAAGAAGTGCTGAACATCTTCCGCAAACTCAGCCAGGAAATGGGAACGGGCATTCTGTTTATCTCACATGACCTGCTTACGGTGTCAGCCCTGTGTCAACGTATGGCGATTCTTTATCAAGCCGAACTGGTTGAAATCGGCACGACGAAGGAAATTCTTCGCCATCCGCATCATGCGTACACGCAGGAACTGATCAAAGCTCTTCCCATTCCGGAACAAGTACTCTGAACCAGCTACTCTCTGCGGCGCGGCATGGCGCTTCTTGACGGCAACCCTCGTACAACCCGCACTTCTAAGTAAGCAGCGACACTTCATAAGGAGGATTATCAATGCGAAATCTCTTATGCATAGCTGTGCTGTTGCTGAGTGCGGCGTGGGTTGCGGCGCAAAGTAGTTCGTCGTCTCCGTCGAGTTCAAGCTCGAGCAGTCAGTCGGCGAGCAGTTCAAGCCAAACAACACCCAGCAGCTCACAGACACCGAGTAGTTCGGCTTCGAGCAATGCCGGAGAAACTAAAGTAGAAGGCTGTTTGAATTCTTCGAACGGCAGCTACACTCTGGCCGCGCGTGACGGCACAACCTATCAACTTAGCGGCGACACATCACAATTGGCCGACCATGTTGGTCACGAAGTCCAGATCACTGGGACCACGAGCTCCTCATCCGCTTCATCAACATCGCCAGGCAGCTCCAGCAGCACGAGCCCGGCATCTTCGGGTGGGACAAGCAGGTCGAGCCAGCCGATGTTGAACGTGACTTCGATGAAGCACATTTCCAAGACCTGCAGCGCAAGTTCGTCCTCTCGCTAGTTACTTCTCCAGATGCCCAGCGTAAGAAGCTGGGCATTTTTTTATCGATTCGTCGCTTCGTTATGCTCCCCACGCCCTAATAGCTGCCTTTCATCTTTTCCTTTACCGATTTCGCCAGCTTCTCGATTTCATCGGCTTTCTTGATCACGTCGAGCGAGAGCGTGTGCTCGTTGCTTTTGTCCACGGACTCCTTCAACTCGGTTGCAAGCTTGAGTAGTCGATCGGTGTCCTTCTGCAGATTGGTCTGCCGCTGCTTGTTGAGCGCCTTCTCTCGGTCATGCTCGATCTTCTCTTCCATTGGATCTTTGGGTCTCTCGCGACCAAACTGCGGATCCTGAGATCCAGTGGGAAAAGGATCCTGCGTCTGCGCCCATGTGGCGGTGACAAGAAGGCAAGAAGCAAGACACGCGATGAGACAGTTGCGCACAAACACCTCATGCAATTGCGGGATTGTGCCGATTATAAATTGCTGGGACCGCGCGACAGAGCGGCACCAGGCCCTTTCTCGCTATAATCCGACTTCGCTCTCCTCGAATTCATGCGCTTTATAACTTCAGAAGTTCTCACCGAGCCCATCTGGGGACGGGTGGTTTCGGGCTGGCACGAAGATCTCGCCAATTGGCTTCGCTCGAAGCTTCCGCCGATCATCGTGATTCTGATTGTCGCGGTGATCCTGACCCGACTGCTTGGGTTGGTAACAAGAAAACTTCAGCAATTCAGCACGCGCGAGGAGCTTCCCAGCCGCATTCGAGCTCAGCAGCTGCGGACAATAGCCGCGGTGATTCACAGCGTCGGCATTTTCATCATCTATTTTCTTGCGCTGCTCCAGATTCTCGAGAAGCTCGACGTCAATGTAGGACCTTTTCTAGCCAGTGCTGGTATTGCCGGTCTGGCGATCGGTTTTGGCGCGCAAACCCTTGTTCACGACGTGATCAATGGCTTCTTCATCATTCTCGAGAATATTTACGACATAGGAGATGTGGTGAAGATCGCGGGAGTACAGGGAACGGTGGAGTACATGTCACTGCGCAAGACCGTTCTCCGCGACGACACTGGCGCGCTCCACTCAGTGCCAAACAGCGAAGTGAAGATCATTTCGAACATGACGCGCGATTGGGCGCAGGTCGCGTTGCACGTGTCCGTCGATTACAGTGAAAGCTCGGATCGAGTAATTCAGTTGCTGAAGGAAGTTGGTGATGAACTGCAAAACGATCCCGAGTATGGTCAGTACATCGTTTCGCATCCGGAGGTTCCAGGCATTGAGCGCGTGAATGGATCGGAAGTCGATTACCTGATGGTCACCAAAACGCGTCCCGGCAAGCAATACGCGATTCGCCGCGAGCTGCGCCGTCGGATCAAAGCCTGTTTCGAACGCAACAAAATCAAAGCTGGAGCCCCGAACCGCATGTACGTAATGGACGCTCCTCCGGCTGCCCAAAGTTGAGATGGACACGGGACTCAAGAACAAAGTCGTACTGCTTACCGGATCAAGCGAAGGCATCGCCCGCGCTGCAGCGGAACGCTTTGCTGCAGAGGGCGCGCGCCTCGCCATGTGCTCACGTAGTGAGATGAAGTTAAACAAAGCGGTGGAGCACATTCGCGCGCGCCACAAGTCGGAAATTCTGGCGGAAGCCGTTGATGTCACCAACTTTGACGCAATGCAACGATTCGTCAAGAAAGTCGCGGAGAAGTTCGGCAGAATTGATGTCTGTGTTGCGAACTCCGGAGGCCCTCCGGCCAATAACTTTCTTTCCATCGAAATCGAGGAGTGGCGGCGAAACACGGATCTGATCTTTCTTAGCGTCGTCAATCTGGCTAAAGCGGTTATTCCTCACATGCAGAAGGCGGGCGGCGGCCGTTTCATTGCTGTTACGTCCACCTCGGTAAAAGGTTCGATTCCCGATTTGGTCTTATCGAACGCGATCCGTCCTGCTGTTGTCGGACTGTTGAAGAGTCTCTCGATCGAATTCGGTAAGCAAAACATCACATTCAACAACGTTGCTCCTGGGTATACCGCGACGGAACGTCTGAACGAGCTAGCAGGAACCAGAGCCCTGGCAGCGAACGTGAGCATCAGTGAAATTCACCAGAAGTGGTCGGAAGAGATTCCGCTGCGCCGCTTGGCAAGACCGGAAGAAGTTGCCGACGCGATAGTCTGGCTGGCATCGGACCGTGCTTCGTACGTAACCGGGCAGACGATCCTCGTCGATGGTGGAAGGTATCCGGGAGTGGCGTGAAAGAAGCTGCTAGCTACTGCCTGCTAGCGGCTGCTCGTAGAGACACCCAAACGCGGCACATCTTGAGGCATAGCAATGTCGGACACAACCAATTTGAACGCATTACGAAAACAAGCTAGCAGCTAGCAGCTAAGATGACTGCTCTTCACATCGACGGCGAACATCTCACACTCGCAGACCTCCGCGCAGTTGTGTACGACCGCCGTCCGGTTCTGCTTGCACCCGATGCTCGCGAAAAGATCGTCGCATCACGTGAAGTGATCGACAGCCTTGTGAGCGAGAACCGAGCTGCTTACGCGGTAACGACCGGTGTTGGAAAGCTCAGCGATGTCCGCATTGCTCCCGAACAGATTCGCGAGTTGCAGATAAATCTGCTTCGCTCTCACGCCGTTGGAGTCGGAGTTCCTCTTTCAGAACCGGTGGTGCGCGCAATGATTCTGCTGCGCGCTAACTCGCTCGCGAAGGGTTTCTCCGGCGTGCGCCACATTGTCATCGACACTCTTTGCGCGATGCTGAATCGCGGAGTGCATCCGATCGTTCCTTCACAGGGAAGTGTCGGCGCGAGCGGCGACCTCGCTCCGCTGGCGCATCTCGCGCTGGTTCTGACTGGAGAAGGTGAGGCGATTTTTGAACGCCATCGCCTGCCTGGAGCCGAAGCCATGACGGCAGCGCAAGTAAAACCAATTGCGCTCGAGGCAAAGGAAGCTATCTCGCTCATCAACGGAACGCAGGCGATGCTTGCGATCGGCACGCTCTCGTTAATTGCTGCCGAGATTCTGGTCGATAGCGCCGATGTGCTCGGCTCCCTCACGCTCGATGGCCTGCGCGGGACGACCGTAGCCATGGACGAGCGCATTCATCGCGCCCGTCCTCATGCGGGACAGCTAACGAGCGCGCGCAACGTACGGCGCCTGCTCGAAGGCAGCGAGATCCGTCAATCGCACATCGATTGCAAGCGCGTGCAGGATGCGTACTCGTTACGCTGTATTCCCCAAGTGCACGGCGCAGTGCGCGACACACTGGCGTTCTGCCGTGGCGTTTTTGAAATTGAGATGAACGCGGCCGTCGACAACCCGCTGGTTTTCGCCGCCCCGCGGGATCATCGCGAACCGCTGCGTCCATCTAAAGTCCTGGCGATTGATGATCGGCGCACCCACGAAACAGTCAACGAGCAGTCCGATTTGGGACAGGTGCTCTCAGGCGGCAACTTCCATGGTGAGCCAATTGCCTTTGCTCTCGATTACCTGGCGATTGCCCTAACGGCGCTCGCGGGCATCTCTGAGCGGCGAATCGAGCGCATGGTGAATCCCGCGCTCAATGAAGGTCTACCGGCGTTTCTCGCGGTCGGCGCCGGTCTCAATTCCGGATTCATGATGCCGCAGGTCACAGCCGCTGCGCTGGCCAGCGAAAACAAAGTGCTAGCCCATCCCGCTTCGGTCGACTCCATCACTACCAGCGGCAACAAGGAAGACTACGTTTCCATGGGCATGGCCGCCGCGCTTAAACTGCAGCGAGTGGTCGAAAACACGACGCACGTGCTGGCGATAGAAGCCGCTGCTGCTGCGCAAGCGGTGGAATTCCTGGCACCGCTCAAGACCAGTCCACGCTTGCAGAAAGTCCACGCCGCCATTCGGGAGATGAGTGCGAGAGTGGAGCATGATCGCGTTCTCGCCGGCGACTTCGCGAAACTCGCCGAACTGATCCGATCAGGAAAGTTGGCGCGAGCTATCTCCGAATAAGGCAACATTGCAAGGGTGTTTGCCTTAGGACTAAAAGAAAGTCCTGCTGCAATATTTACATTCTCCAACACAGTAAGCTCTTTGTTTTCAATGGATGCTTCTGGTATCGCGCTTGCACTTCCCTCAGCGAGGCACTGCGCGCAGGCACCAAATGACGCGCAGGCTTGCAGGAGAGTGATGAAGGTCCCCAAGTGCATTTCCGGTTTTGGGCTGATTGCGCTGCTTCTCGCGGCCGCAGGCTGCAGCAAGCAGATTGCGACACCAGCGAGCGCCGCGCTGAAGAACAGCGATCAAGCCACGGCGGCGGCACCCTTCGCCAACAAGGATGCCGAGAAGGTCGAGCAGCCAAAGAGCGCGAGCAGTTCTCTGGTTCCGCAGGAACTTGTGATTCCCTCAGGCACGGCGATCACGGTGCGGCTGCAGAATGCAGTTTCGAGCGCGACTTCGCGTCCTGGCGATCAATTTGAGGCTACCCTCGATCAACCGATCACGGTCGATGGTCAGACTGTTGCCCCAGAAGGAACGCACGTGATTGGCCGCGTTGTGGCGGCGCGCCGCTCAGGGCGGCTGATGCATCCTGGTTACCTCCGCATCGCCTTATCGTCGGTAGACGTGAATGGGAAGGCGATCCCGATCCAAAGCTCGAGCGTGATGGTCGCCGGCGCTTCGCATAAGCGGCGCAATCTTGCCTGGATCGGGGGCGGCGCTGGCGGCGGTGCGCTGATCGGTGCGATCGCCAGCGGAGGTACCGGAGCGCTGATCGGCAGCGCTATTGGCGCGGCGGGGGGCACAAGCGCGGCATACGCTACCGGCAAGAAGGATGTAGGTTTCGGAGTGGAACGCCGCCTGACTTTCCGGCTTACACGTCCCGTGACGATCGCCTAAGACTTTTCTTCTCCCGCTAAACAGAATCCGGAAGCGAGAATTCGCTTCCGGATTTTTTAATTCGCAAGGTCCGCGAAGCATTAAGCAGCGACTGCCGACGCGTATCCAGCTTTGCTTGCGCGCCTCATTGCTTCTACCGCCTCCGCGCTCGTCAGCAATGGGGTTGTGCGAACCGTTTTGCAGGCGCCACCCGCGGCAAATGCCATTGCGATTGCCGCTGCACTCACGTTGTCAGGAAACTCGACTACTCCCACTACGTCGTAATCACCGAAGCTGAACCAAAAGTTCTGGACATTTCCTCCCATGTTCTCGATGGGCTGGCGCACGACTTGCGTGCGGTCCTGCGGATTCTTCACCAGAGCCGCCCAGCCCTCGGCCGAATACGCAACCTGCATTAGATATTGGGGCATTGCGATCTCCTTTCGGACGGCAATACTCCCACCGCAACCGGCCCACGTCAATAGACTCTTCCACTCGTACAGCAAGTCTTTGCCCATCGCCGACGGCCAATTCGAATTGACAGTCTTTGGATGAGATCAACCTCCACAGGGGCGGCACCCGCATTCGTCGCGAGCCGGAGCTTAGAAGCTCAGCAGCTTAGGAGCTTTCTTCAATCAAACCACTCCGCCGCAGCAAATTGCGGAGTGGATCTAGCTGATTCACTTCGTGTGCCGTTCTGGGAACTCGTTTGCTCGTTCCGGAAATGGTCCAGAACCGATTCCAAAAACGGAAGCACGCGGTTGACCTGTTTTGCGCGGATAATCAGATCCCATAATGGTTCGAATTTCTTCCAGGCTCCCGCATATACGAGATGACGGAGACGTGGAATCCATGAAGACTTCGTCCAGGCGCCTCGAAGGATCGATCCCCAGCGGTAGAAATCCTCGTAGGCACGCCAATATCCCTCTTCCAATTCTTCCGGTCGCATATGCTTCGGACGAAAGACGCAGTGCCGCGTGTCATAGTCGTCCCTGTTGCTGTGCAGTAATCGTCGTTCGCCTTCCATCCGCTGATACAGAGCTGTGCTTGGATATGGCGTGAGGATGTGAAACGTCGCCGTTTCGATCCCCTGGCCGATCGCCCACTCCACTGTGCGCTCGAAGACGCTGCGATCGTCATGATCCATGCCAAAGACGAAGCTGCCGTTCACCATCACGCCGAGATCGTGCAGTCGCTTGATGGCGGCGCTGTAGTCGCGACGGATGTTCTGCACTTTTCTTTGCTCATGAAGGTTTTCGGCATTCGTAGTCTCAAAGCCAACAAACAAGCTCCGCAGACCGCAAGCCACGGCCTTTTCGAGCAAGTCCGGCGCGAGCACGGAGTTAACTGTCCCGGCGGCCTGCCACAATCGACCCATGCCGCGCATGCCTTCGAACAGCGCTGTGGCAAAGCGCACATTGCCGAAAAGGTGATCGTCGAGAAAGTAGAGGTGCTTGCCCGGCAACCGCTCGATCTCTGCGAGAGCTGCATCGACGGTCTGCGTGTAGAACGATTTTCCGCCGCAAAAGAATGCCTCCTTGTAGCAGAAATCGCAAACATAAGGACATCCGCGCGACACGACGATGGAATTTGGCACCAGATACAAATGCCGTTTAATCAGATCGCGGCGGACAGGAGGTAATCCGACCAGAGTTCGGTTTTGGGACTGATACCGCTTTTGTGCTTGGCCCGCGCGGAAATCCTTCAAGAACTGCGGCCACGTGTCCTCGCCAGGACCAAGGAAGATCGTGTCGGCATGTGCGGCGGCTTCTTCGGGAAGAGAAGTGACGTGCAGTCCTCCGAGTACGACGTAACAGCCTTGCGCACGATACGCGTCGGCAATGCGATAGGCGCGCAGCGCCGACGTTATGTACGCCTGGATCACGACCAGATCAGGAGCATCGTCGGTGCGCAGCTTCTCAACATGCTCGTCGGTGATTGTGACCTCGTCATCGGCAGCGGCATAGGCCGCGAGTGTGGCTAATCCAAGCGGCGGAAACAGCGAGTACTTGATCGGCCGAAACAGCGGGCTGGTTGCTTCCGTCAGCGCCGGCAGAATCATCTTGATGCGCATGGATGTGCATCTTATCGCATAGTACTTTGTTATGTAAAGCATGACACTGCGGTATTACGTTCAAAGCAAAAGCTGGGTCAAAACCCACAGTTCAGTTGAGACTTATAGCGTCTGTGGCCCAGGAGTCATGGTATAGATCGATTGCTGAAAGCAGGCGCTCAGCCATGAATTCTGCCTTTTTTACGAAGACTTGAGCATGCGCCTGGTCGAGAAGTTCGGAGGTGGTGACTCTCCATAGCGCGAGCCAGCGATCGAAATGCTCTTGATTGAGGCGCGGCAGGTTTATGTGCACCTGCATCGGATTGCCCTTGTAGCGGCGCGAGGCGAGTACTACGGTGGACCAGAAGTCCGACATCTTGGTCAGGTGCTCCTCCCAGTGATCGCCGATAGCACCGGCGAAAACCGGGCCTAGAAGCTCGTCCTGCCGGACGCGCGAGTAAAAACAATCGACAAGTTCTTTGATCTGTTCTTCGCTGGGAAGGCTGAGAATCGGCGGAGCGGAATAATGCATTCGGGATTCAATTCGAAAACTTGAGACTCTAAATAGATGATGAGCTAGCGACCCCGGATGATTCAAGCTTTTTGGATGACCTGCGCCAAACGCTTTTTAACGATCTGCTTTACCAGCGCAGGCAGTGGTCTGTCAATCGCGAACTGAATCGTTCCTTTGGACGTGACGAACTCATCGAGATCATCTTTCATTTCGTTGAGCACCGAACCACCAGGAAACAGGCTGCAGTGATTCGCAAACGCTGCGTACCAGACTAGTACCTTCTTCTGTTTGAATGCCGGAATGCCATAGCTGATCACCTCGGTCGCGTCTGCAGGAACCACCGAGCGGATGACCGCTCGCATTTTGCTTAACATCTCGTGCGCGGGATCTTCGATTCTGGCGAAGTACTCGTCCACTGTCTTTGCCCCATTCTTCGCTTTTGATTTCGAGTTGCGCTTTGTTTGAGCCTTTTTCATCCGGGTCATAGTACAACCGCAATCTACTTGGGTCGATGATCGGTGAAAGGAAACCGAGAGCGAACACGAAGGTCACGAAGCATCACGGCGGAGGTCACGAAGACATGATCACTTTGACGTACCCGCTGCAGGTACATGTTTCGTTTCTGCAGACAAATAATTCGCGAGCGGATCCTTTGTGAGGCCCTTCAAAGCGCTGATCACTGCTTCGGCGTTCAGTTCGGCGCCGGCCAGTGTGGTGTGGGTATGTTCATCTTCGAAAAGCGGGTTCACTTTGTCTGGCCCTAACTGCTCGTAGCGATCGGCGATGATGTTGTTCAGATCCAGAAAGGGAACGCCCTCGGCTTTGGCGACATCTGCTGCCCAGCCGGCATAATCGGCGGAGTTGCGTACTATTTTGCCGTCCTTCCAGATTTTCCGCGGCACCAGCGAACAGATGAGCGGCGTCGCTCCCTTCGCTTTCGTGTCCGAGATGTATTTCCGCAAATACCAGCCATAGGTGTGGACGGTTTCGTGTTGTTTGGTCAGCAGATTGTCGATTTCTTGAGTCTCTTCTCCGATACCACGAAGTGTGCCACGAGCACGACTGTCATCATTGATGGGGCCGCTGTCGTTGTGCCCAAATTGGATCATCACAAAATCTCCCGGCTTTAGCGCAGATACGACGCGATCCCAATGGCCCTGCGTGATGAAGGTGCGGCTGCTGCGTCCGCCTAGAGCCCAGTTCACCACGTTGATCTTTTCCGGATTGAAATATTTGCCGATGAGGTCGCCCCATCCCCATTGCCCGTTGGCGCCGTCGCCTTTGCCGTTTCGCACCGTTGAGTCGCCGACGATATACAACGTCGGCAGCTTCGGATTCGCGGGCTGCTTATCAACGGGCAAGTGATTCTGCTGCGGATCAGGCCCTTGCGCCCACAATGGCACGCTCATTGCAAGAAGAAGGAGGATCAAGATTGAGAATGGTCGTGGAATAGACGTCACGGATTTCTTTGCGACGACGCTAACGAGATATGTCAGTACCATCCGCAAAGCGGATGGGTGAGCACTAGTATGGTTCAGTTCAGTCACGTGCTCCAAATGCCGCGGTTTATGCGGCACGTCTGGAAATAGCCCGGCGTGATAACGCCGGGTACGATGCATTCAGAGCAATGAGTCCCCCGCCTTTTGCGGCACGACTGTGTGTTGGATTGCATGAGGCAAAGACCAGCCGTTCCGCGCAAATCGCGGGACTCGCGATTGCCTATGCAGTGCCCCGGCGTTTGATGCCACCTGTTAGCAGCTCACTAATTCTGCTGAAACACCGTGTGCAGTAACTGCCTCGACCTGCACCTGAATCCAGCGATTTGGTTCCACTTCGCTCTTAAGCTGCACTTTCAGGTAATTGTCCGTGAGCGCCTCCGTTCCAGTATCGCTGGTGCGAGCGAGGGTGATTGCCGGGAGAGTGTGCCCGACAAAGCTGTGTCGGAATGCAGCATTCTTCTTCGCCGCCACTTCACGCATGATTCGATTGCGAGCATGGGCCACGTGAATGGGCACTTGGTCGGACATGCCTGCAGCGGGAGTGCCGGGACGTGGTGAATACGTGAAGACATGCAGATAGGTAAACGGCAGGCTTTCCACGAAATCGCGCGATTCCCGAAATAGGTCTTCCGTTTCGCCGGGGAATCCAACCATGACATCAGCGCCGATAGCAGCATCGGGCATTGCCCTATGAATCTTTTCGATCTTCTCCGCGTAGTGCCACGGGCGATATTTGCGATGCATTTTGCGGAGAATCGTGTCGCTGCCGGACTGCAGAGGAACGTGCGCGTGCTTGGCAATGCGGGGCGAAGATGCCATGAGGGCGATCAGGTCATCGGTCCAGTCCATCGGCTCGACCGAGCTGAGGCGCAGCTTTTCGATTGAACAACGTTCCAGAACCTTCCGCAGAAGATCGGAAAATGGTTCCGGTCTTTCGAAATCGCGTCCCCAACGGCCAAGATTGATTCCCGAAATGACAATTTCTCGATAGCCTGCGTTCTCCAACGCTTCCACTTCACGGAGAATCACCTCGGTTGGCAAAGATCGGCTCTGGCCGCGAACGAACGGGATCACGCAAAACGAGCAGCGGTTGTCGCAGCCGTCCTGAATCTTCAAGTTGGGACGTGTGCGCTCGATGCCATCGAACACCGGTGCCGCTTGGAGCTCGGTGTGGGCAAAGATGTCGCTCGCGTAAACGGTTCCACGGAAAGTCGGCTCGCCCGATCCCACCTGGAAGTCACGCAACGGCAGGAAGTTCTGCGAGCGTTCCCCGGCAATGATCTTCCCAATCTGGTGCTTATGCGAGTTTCCGACGACCCAAGTCACTCCCGGGAGCGCGGCTATTTCTTGCGGCGCGCGCTGCGCATAGCAGCCTGTAACCAGAATCTTGGCTGCTGGTTGCTCGCGGTGAACGCGGCGAATAGCGGCACGAGCGTCCTGATCGGCAGCGGCGGTTACCGTGCAAGTGTTTAGAACGACAACCTCGGCTTCCTCGGCGGAGGGTACGCGCGCCAGTCCCTGATCGGCGAGTTGACGCTCGATGGCAGAGCCGTCAGCCTGCGCCGCGCGGCAACCAAAGTTCACGATGTAGTAACCCGCCACGGTGTTATCATAGCTTCTGTAACGAGGTGCTTGCTCCACCTCACAACCTTTATCGCGGTAAATTGCATCAGAGCTACTCTGGATCGGCAGCGATCCACGGTACGCACGATCGGCTGGGTACCGGTAATCCCCCCTGGAGCCTTCGATGAAACGTCGCATCCTGCTGGTTGATGACGAACTTGCGATTCTGCTTACTCTGAAAGCGATCCTCGAAATCAACGGATTCGAAGTGGAAACCGCCGCCTCGGCCAAAGAGGCCAAGAGCCGACTCGCGGAAAACACCTACCAGATGGTCATTACGGATATGCGGATGGAGACCGAAACCGCCGGTTATGACGTGATCCGTGAGGCCAAAAAGCAAGATTACGATCCCGCCGTAGCAATTCTCACTGCCTTCCCGCTGCTCGGAAGCGATTGGAAGGAAGAGGGCGCCGACTCAATGTTGGTGAAGCCCATGAACACCAACGATCTGCTCCGCCAGATCGAAGCCCTGCTCATTGCCCACGAAGACAAGCGTCAGGATCGGCAGAACAACACAGCCGCTTTAAAAAAAAAGTCGGTTAGCGGCATCCACGAGACCAGAAGCGCGGTAGCGCGGCAGTCGTAAAGAAAGCTGTCGGCTTTCGGTCCTTGGCTTTCGGCACTAAAACCAAAATCAAAACACGACGCGGATTTCACGGATCGTACGGATCTCACGGATATGTCGCAGGAAGGATTCTTCGCTTAATCGCTACAGTCGATAAATCTTGATCAGCGTCGGACCAGCCGAGCACTCGAAACGGCGTGAGCACACCAGAGAATCAGGGTTCTGCGTACGAGCCATGTTGCGGAAGCCGCAAACGATCCGCATGGCGAGAGGGTTAGCACAGACACTCCAACATGAGATGTCCGTGTGATCCCCGTGCGATCCGTGTCGTGTTCTGCTCATGCCGTAGCGCCTGCGGCACGACGCTGCTGGAAGCATTCGCGGCAGAACACCGGGCGTCCCTGCGTTGGCTTGAACGGGACGGTGGTCTCTTTTCCGCAATGCGAGCAGTTGGTGCGCGTCTCCACTTTTTGGTAGCTGTGGATAGGACTCGCGCCTACCGCAGCGATGCGTTTGGCCTTGCACGGCTTGCAGCGCTTGGGCTCATTCCTGAATTGCTTGTCGTGGAAGAAGAGTTGTTCGCCGGCGGTGAAGAGAAACTCAGAGCCGCAATCGACGCACTTGAGCAGCCTGTCCTGGAATTCCATGTGAGAAGCCCCCGTCCTTCCTGCGAATTGCGTGGCTCCTCCGCAGGCGAGCGGGGAGGCACTCGCAGGACTTGTTCCCAACTTCAGGTTCGGCCCTCCGTTCCCGTTTCGGGAACGGTTTACTGCAAAACTTCTTTTGGCGGCTGCCGGTGATACGGCAAGGGCCGCTCTCTTGAGCGGCCCTCTTTGTACAGGCTGTTAATCCTGTTCTTTGCGAACCTTCTTCCGGTTCCGCTTGCGAGCCAGCGCCTGTTTCACGCGCTTCTTCTCGCCGGGTTTCAGATAGAAAGAATGCCGCTTTACCTCTTTAATAATGTCTTCCGTTTGTACCTTGCGTTTGAAGCGGCGGAGGGCGTTTTCCAACGGTTCTCCCTCTTGAACTCTAACTTCCGCCAATACCTACACCCCCAGACTTTTCCCGTTTGGATTGGGTAGTTATTGCAGTCTTTCTTATGCAAGTCAAGCACAATCGGAACCGCATAACTGCCACCATAGTAGTATCTCATCTGCATCGGCTCTGGCGCGGGATCAGGGCGTGAAATCCTGAGAGAGCTGCCATTGCGGAACTCCCAATCGGGAATGCCGCCTCGTTTCATATCAGTCACAAACAAGTCAGGAACTGCTTACCAACAAGGAGCGCAATGATACGCAGTTATCAGGGGATCACGCCAACAATTCCGGATTCATGCTATGTAGATGAATCGGCGCAGGTTATTGGCGACGTGGTACTCGGAGAGCAGGCCAGCATCTGGATGAACGCAGTCGTCCGCGGCGATGTTCATTCGATCCGAATCGGCGCCTATTCCAACGTCCAGGATTGCAGCGTGCTTCACGGCATGCGCAATCAGTACTCCGTAAACATCGGAGAATGGGTGACAGTCGGGCACAACGTCACCGTCCACGGCTGCACGATCGAAGACACCTGCCTGATCGGCATGGGATCGGTCATCCTGAACAACGCGCGCATCGGCCGGGGCTCGATCATCGCTGCTGGAACGGTAATTCCCGAAAACACGGTCATCGAACCCAATTCGCTGGTGATGGGTATTCCCGGAAAAGTCCGCAAGAAACTCGATCCGAAAGATGAAGAAATGATTCTTCGCTACGCGAGAAATTATCTCGACTACACGAAGACGTACTTGCTGGAGAAAAGATCAGCTTCCTAATTCACCACGGAGACACGGAGTCACGGAGAATCGATTCGAAAAGCAAACCCCAGATCTTAGCCTCCTCAGTGTCTCCGTGACTCCGTGGTTAAATGAAAAGCAGGTGACTCTCAATTGACGATCAAAGCCGTGCGCGGCACGCGCGATCTGCTGCCGCCGGAGACTGCGCTGTGGAATCGCGTCGAGCAGACTGCGCGCGAGGTCTTCGCGCTCTTCAACTTCTCGGAAATCCGCACTCCCATTTTTGAAGACACGCAGCTCTTTGCGCGCGGGGTCGGCGAAGCTACCGACATCGTCTCGAAGGAGATGTACACCTGGGAAGATCGCGCTCGCGCGCAGTCAGAAAAAGCGCAATCGCTCACGCTGCGTCCGGAGAACACGGCCGGAGTTGTACGAGCTTACATCGAGCACAAGCTGTGGGAGCGTCCAGGACTGCAGAAGCTGTATTACATCGGCCCGCAGTTTCGCCGCGAGCGTCCGCAGAAGGGAAGATATCGGCAGTTCTACCAGATAGGCGCCGAAGTAATTGGTCCACCCACTGCAGGCAGCGAGTCACCGGCGCGCGATGCGGAAGTGCTGCAGATGTTAGTCATGCTGCTGAATCGCTTGCAGATCAAGGATTGGAGTCTGCAGTTGAATTCGGTTGGATCGCCAAGCAGCCGTCCGGCGTTCAATGAAGCGTTGCGAAACGCGTTGAGCGGAGTTGTTGACAAGATGTGCGCGGATTGCCAGCGCCGCGCAGTCACCAATCCGCTGCGCATCTTCGACTGCAAGGTCCCGGAAGATCAGCCAATCATCGAAAAGCTTCCGCGCATTAGCGGATTCCTCGACGAAGCCGATCGCAAGCACTTCGAGCAGGTACAGGAGATCCTGCGTGCGACGGGCGTCCCATTCGTGATCAACGATCGTCTAGTCCGCGGTCTCGACTACTACACGCGCACTGCATTCGAGTTTACGCAGGGAAGCCTCGGCGCACAGAATGCCGTTTTGGGAGGTGGCCGGTACGATGGTTTATCCGAGGCGCTCGGCGGTCCGCGTGCTCCGGGAATAGGCTTTGCCATTGGAGAAGATCGATTCGTGATTGCCCTTGCGGCTACACCGAGTTCGGACATTCCCGAATCGGTACCCCAGGTTTATGTCGCTCCGCTTGGCGAAGGGATGAATATTCCGGCGGCAAAGCTCGCTTTGGAGCTCAGGTCAGCAGGAGTTCGCGTTGAAGTGGGCGACGAGAGCTTCCGGTTAAAGAAGTCGTTCGAAACCGCCGAGAAGCTTGGAATTCAAAACGTAATCATCCTCGGCGAAGACGAAGCCAAGAGCGGCGAGTACGCGGTCAAGAATCTAAAAAGCGGCGAACAGCAGAAGATCGCGAAAAACGAGCTAGCTAAGAAGGTCGCTGGGCGTTGAGGTTCGGCCAGGCCTCGGTCCTCGGGTTCTCGGAGCCGCGCCGTTTTTCGCTATGCGAAGCGTCACAACCTGCGCCGCTGCCGACTTGATATGCTGAGTTCATGGGCTGAGCGGCCCATTTCACATTGCTGAATCGATGAAGATCTTCAGCCAGTCGCGAAACGCCATGGGTACGGTTTTCGCGATCCATCTCTATGCCGAGAGCGAACCAGACGCGCTGAGCTTTTTCGAGGTCGCATTCGAAGAGGTGGAGCGACTCGAAGAGACGCTGAGCAAGTTTCGTCAGTCGAGCGAAATCTGCCGCATCAATCGGCTCGCCGCGTCGCAGCCTGTCACGACTGATCCCGAGGTGTTCTCTCTAATCGATCAGTCGCTGCGGTACTCCGAACAAACTGCCGGAGCCTTCGATATCACCGTCGGTCCGCTCATGCGCACTTGGGGGTTCTTCCGCGCCGAAGGGCATTTTCCCAGCAGCGATGACCTGATTGCCGCACGAGAGCGCACCGGCTTCGATAAAGTTGTCATCGACCGCGCCGCTCGCACCATCCAGTTTGCAATTCCGGGAATGGAACTCGATCTTGGAGCGATCGGGAAAGGCTATGCCGTAGATCGCGTTGTCGAAATTCTCCGCGAAGCAGGCGCAAAGGCGGCTTTGGTGGTTGCAGGTTCCAGTACTGTCTATGCGCTTGGTGCTCCGCCGGCCGAAGACGGATGGACGATTCATGTACCCGATCCATTCGATCGGACGCGCAAGATCTCCACGCTGAAGTTCCGCGATCAAGCGATCTCGACATCGGGCAGCTACGAAAGGTTCTTTGACCTGAATGGTCGCAGATATTGTCATGTCATGGATCCCAGAACGGGAATGCCGGTCGAGCGAGTGTTGCAAACCACGCTGATCGGAAGCGATGGAGCGATGACGGACGCGATTTCGAATGCGCTATTTGTTCTCGGAGCCGATGGCGACGCATTGCTTTCCAAATTTCAGGACGTCAGCGCGCTGTCGGTGCTGGCGGATGACCCGGGACAACGCATTCTGAAGTGGAACTGGCCGGACGCGGCCATCGAGGGAAATGAACTCGTTGATTTCGAACCAAGTTATGGGAGGGCTCAGGCATCATGAATCGGCGCGAATTTCTTGGGCGAGCGGCAGGAGCAGTCGGCGGCGCAGTGCTGCTTGGCGGATCAGAACGGCTGTTCGGCGCGCCCTCTGACCAGATCAATCTCGGCATCATCGGCGTCGGCAGCCGCGGCCAGCAGCTCATGCGCACTTTTCTGCGCGTTCCCGGGGTTCGCTTTGCGGGACTCTGCGACGTATATGAGCCGCGTTTTGCCGCTGGCCGGAAGATCACGGGAGAGAACACGCCCATCTATCACGATCATCGCGAGCTCCTCAAGGCGCGCGACATCGATGCCGTGATCGTCTCTACGCCACTGTCCTTCCACGCCGATCACATCACTGCTGTGCTGGAAAGCGGACACCACGTTTACGGCGAGAAAAGCATGGCGCTCACCGTCGATGGATGCAATCGCATTCGCGATGCCGTGAAGCGCTCGGGCAAGCATTACCAGGTGGGACTCCAATATCACTACGCCCCCTGGTATCGCGAGGTGCTGAACCGCATTCAAGCCGGCAAGCTGGGCAAGATTACGCAGATTTACGCATACTGGCACCGAAACAACAGTTGGCGGCGTCCGGTGCCTCCTGGAGCCGACGAGAAGCTGGCACGGCTTATCAATTGGCGGCTCTACAAAGAGTACTCAGGCGGACTCGTCGCGGAGCTCGGCTCGCACCACATTAACTTTGCCAACGAAGTATTTGGTGGCATGCCGGAGTCGGTCATCGGCAGCGGCGGCATCGATTACTGGAAAGACGGCCGCGAGACTGACGACAACGTCCAGGTCACCTACCGTTACCCCACGGGCCAGACGCTCTTCTTCAGTGCGATCACGACCAATCGCCTCGATGGAGACCAGATTCGCGTCTATGGCACCGACGGCAGCGCGGTTCTGACCGAAGCCGACGCGACCATCTACTACGAGCCCAAGCGGCCAGAATCCGCCGTGCAGCAGGAGACCATTGTGCAGCACGGCATTGTCACCGGTGCGACCTATCGCTCAGAGCTTCCGTATCGCGGCGTAGGGGAGCCAGTTCCAGTTCCGGCCGACAAAATGGGAAGCCCTGATTACCTTGCTTGCGCCTCATTCATCGATGCCTTGCGCGCTAACAAGCGTCCCGAAGCTGATGAAGATAAAGCTTGGAACGAAGGCATCGCTGTTTGTCTGGGAAATCAAGCGATTGCGCAAGGCCAGCGGTTGAAAGTTGGTGAGCATCTGACAAAAGCTGCGCCTGCTTGAGGGCGGAGGGGATTCGTGCCGGAACGCAGGCGCAGCTCTTGCCGCCCTGCCAGTTGCCCTCATGATAATGCTCGGTCCCGAAGCTTATCGGAACTGAGGCAGCAATTTGTGTACCTTCTCCTCTAAGTAAAAATAGTGGTCGCGCAGCTCTCGACTATCCTTGACACGCTCGGCTGATCGGCGGAGACTGAATCTATCACCTCCGATCCGATTCAGGATCGAATGGGCTCTCGGCCTGGGAATGTCACCGCTTCCTGGTCGGGGGCCTATTTAAGTTTCGGGGCTTCTTCCCAAAATCTTTCACCACTGAGCCGCGGAGAGCACGGAGGAAGACAGAAGTGGCTCTCTGCGCACAATCAAATCTGCTGTACTCGATCAACCGCGCTCCAACAATCATTCCCTCTTTCTTGAATTGTTTTCTCCGTGTCTCCGTGGTGAATTGGGTTTTCCTGCAACTCGAAATTGCTCGACTCTGCCCAGCAGCGATTCTGGACCTTGTACTGTCAGTTCCACACGGTCGCTCTTGTATTCCCGATTCAGGATTGTGCCTCGCGCTTCGATCAGAGCCAACAGCTTGCCCTCGCTCTGAGGAACACTCACTTGCATTTTGCTCACAGGGTCGGCGTTTAGGATGGCGTCGATTCGCTCCAGCAGAATTTCTAACCCCTCTCCCCTGATCGCCGAGACTTGAACAACGTTCTCGTCGCTCGGCAGAGACTCCCGTTCCTCGCTCGACAGCAGATCGATTTTGTTCAGCACATGAATTGTCGGTTTGTCTTGTACTTCCAGTTCGGCGAGCACTTTTTCAACTTGCTCCTGTTGCTCGGTGGCATTTGCGCTGGTCGCGTCGGAGACATGCAGAATTAACGAGGCTCGTTGTACCTCTTCGAGCGTAGCGCGGAACGAAGTCACCAGGGTGTGTGGAAGGTTGCGAATAAAACCTACCGTGTCGGACAACAGGACTTTGCGCTTCGAAGGTAAAGTGATGGATCGCAGGGTCGGGTCTAGTGTGGCAAACATCCTCGACGAGGCCAGCACGCCGGCCTTTGTCAACGCATTGAACAACGTTGATTTTCCCGCATTGGTGTAGCCCACGAGCGCGACCGTTTCCACCGGCACAGATTCTCGCCGCTGTCGCTGCTGAGCGCGGATGCGGCGCACGTTCTCAAGCTGCTGCTGGACGTGCCGCATTCGTCGATAGATTTTGCGACGGTCGGTCTCGAGCTGCGTTTCACCGGGACCGCGGGTTCCGATCCCGCCGCCGAGCTGCGACATTTCGATACCGCGTCCGGCGAGCCGTGGGAGCAGATATTCGAGCTGCGCCAGTTCTACCTGGAGTTGACCTTCGCGCGTGCGCGCGTGGCGCGCAAAAATATCGAGGATGAGCTGCGTGCGATCGATCACGCGCGCGTCCAGCTCACGCTCGATGTTGCGCTGCTGCGAAGGAGACAGGTCGTGATCGAACAGCACGACATCTGCCTGCGATCCGGCGACTGCACCGTGGATTTCTTCGAGCTTGCCGCGTCCTATGAGCGTAGCCGGATCGAGCTTGTCGCGCCGCTGTACAACTTCACCAACCACTTCGGCTCCTGCGCTCGTCGCCAGTTCGCGGAACTCCGCCATGGATTCGTCGGCGGAGAAGGCGTCCCGAGCGGCGCGCTTGTGAGCTCGACTGGCAGCTTGGTCGCCGTTCTCGTGACGGGCCACCTCCGATGCCTGCCGTGCGAGCTTCGCCTGTGGCGGCGGGCCAGAGCTGTGCCTCCTCCGCAGATCGATGCCGACCAGAAAAGCGCGTTCGCTGCGGCTCGCACCCGCAGCTCCATCGCGATTCACAAACGACGGACTCTTAGCCACGATGAAACTTCTAGTGAGGCGCTCAGCCTTCGGACGCAGTAGTGCCTGGAGCGGCTTCGGTGTGAGTGGCTGCCGCGGGCTGCCGCTCCGACATCGGTGGGCGGTGTTCACCTGCAGGGCGCTCGGAATGATGCGGGCCGCGGGCGATAACAACCGTCGAAATTGCGTGTTTGAAGATGAGCTGCTCCTGACTGTTGGTCTCCAGTACAACGGAGTACTTGTCGAATGAACGGATTCGACCGCTGAGTTTGACTCCACTCATTAAGTAAATAGTGATCGGAGACTTATCCTTACGAGCAGTGTTTAGGAAAGTGTCCTGAATATTCTGCGCCGGCTTCGTTTCCATTGCCGATCTCTCCTTGATCCAGAACCAGATTGGGCCTGCAACAGCACTTCCAAGATAGAACCCGAGTCGCAGTCTTGGCAAATGCGAAGCGGCGTTGAGATTAATGTCGCCGACTGCCGCCCGTGGTGTCGGCGGTAACACCGCCTTTAGAGCAAAGTTGCGCCGCGAAACTGCGCATTGTCCGCGCATCAGCGAACTCCGGCGAAGCATCTATATAGCCGGGAAAATTTGTGGTGAAAGACTTTGCTGGAGGCAAGACTATGAGATTGATTTTAACTTTCATGCTGCTTTGTGGATTGTCATTTGTTCAAGCGCAGTCCAGCGGCAATACAGGTAACACGCAGTTGGCCATGCGGCCTGGTCCAAATGCGGATCAGGATCGCATCGCGAGAGAGGTTCGTCACGAGCTGGTAATGCTTCCGTATTACTCCATCTTTGACGATCTGGAATTCACGGTGAATGGCGATACGGTGACCCTCCTTGGTTCCGTGACGCGGCCCACGCTGAAGAGCGATGCGGAAAATGCGGTGAAGCATGTAGAAGGCGTAAACAAAGTCAACAACCAGATCAAGGTGCTGCCGCCTTCGCCAAATGATGACCGCATCCGCCTGGAAGTCGCGCGCGCGATATCGCGCCAGGGTGATCTGTACCGCTACTTCATGGGAGCGGTGGGATCGATTCACATCATCGTCGATAACGGACACGTGACTTTGAAAGGCTTTGTGGACAATCAGGGCGATGATACCCAGGCCAAGCTGGCTGCAAATCAGGTGCCGGGCGTATTTTCGGTGACCGACGATTTGCAGGTTACGAGCCAGAAGGAGCGGTAGTTTTGTCTGCGCGGGATGATGAAGGGTCTGCCCGCTCAAAACATCAGGTCTCATAAGCGATCCAAAACAATGACACTAGGCGGCAGCAACTCTGGCGTAAGCCAACAGGAGCTGTCGCCTTTTGCATCTTCTCCTAAGTAGGCGGATGCGTCGCCAAATTAGTACAAGGAATGCTTTACGGCAGCGATGTTGCACCTCGAATCAACGATTACGGCATCATTGGCGACTGCCGTTCCGCAGCTCTGATTTCGCGTCACGGATCCCTCGATTGGCTCTGCTGGCCATGGTTCGATAGCCCCTCACTTTTTGCTGCGATTCTCGATACTGAAAAGGGCGGATTCTGGCGGATTGCCCCAGCCGGGGCGTACAGCGCCACGCGGCGCTACCTGCCCGGCACGAACGTCCTCGAAACGGAATTCCATACCAAAACGGGAAAGCTGCGCGTCCTCGACTGTATGCCTGTTTATGACATGGCGTATGAGCAGCAGCACATGCTTCCTGATCGCGAGGTGCTGCGCATCGTCGAATGTACCGAAGGAGAAGTTCAGCTCGACGGGGTATATGCGCCGGCGCCGAAGTACGGAAAGTGCTCCTGCCGCTGGACCCACAGCCGTGCTCTGGGAATTCGCGTAGAGTTTCGCGGCGGAGCGGTTTGGTTCCGCAGCGATCTCGATTGGCACTTCCATGACCACCACGCGCTCTGCAACGAAGTTCTGCGGGCGGGACAGCGTAAATATTGTTCGATGGTATTCATGGAGCACGGACCTGCGGTGCTCTCGCCTCTGGGTGAATGGTCCGATGCTTCGCTGGACCAGACTGTCGGCTGGTGGAAGCGATGGTCGGACCGCTGTGTCTATAAAGGACCATTTCGGGAACAAGTCGTGCGCAGCGCGCTCGCGCTGAAGCTGCTGAACTTTGCTCCCTCCGGCGCGATCGTTGCCGCGCCCACGGCATCTCTGCCCGAACGAGTCGGTGGTGACCTGAATTGGGACTATCGCTACTGCTGGCTGCGCGACGCCTCCATGACCGCAACGGCGTTTCTCGGGCTTGGGTATCAGGACGAAGCCGAAGCTTTTATCGAGTGGCTGTTGCATTCGACGCATCTCACGCAGCCACGCCTCTCCGTGATGTACAGCGTGTATGGATTGCGCGCACAACGTGAGAGGGAATTGAAAGATTGGAAAGGGTATCATAGTTCGCGTCCCGTACGAGTGGGCAATGGCGCGCGCGATCAGCTCCAGCTCGACGTGTACGGCGAGGTGATCTCCGCGGCCGCGCAGCTCGATGAGAGCAGCAAGTCGATGGATCGCGCCAGCGCCAAAGTCCTCCGTGGCCTCGGAAAATATGTCGAGAAGCACTGGATGCTTCCCGATAAGGGAATCTGGGAGCCGCGCACGCCCGACATGCATCACACGCATTCGAAGCTGATGTGCTGGGTGGCGATGAACAACCTGCTGCACCTTCATGACAGCGGTTTGCTCAAGGATCTCAACTACGACGAGGTCAGACAAACGCGCGACCAGATTCGCCGCGAGATAGAAACCCGAGGCTGGAACGAAGAGCTGCAAACCTACACCGCAATCTACGACGGCAGAGAAGTCGATTCGAGCCTGCTGCTTCTTCCCAAATTTGAATTCGCGCCGGCCGATTCGCCGCGCCTGCAAAGCACCTACGCAAGGATTCGCGAAAAGCTGGGTGCAGGTCCGGGATTGCTGTATCGCTATCGCGACGATCTCAGTCCGGGAGAAGGAGCCTTCGGCATCTGCTGCTTCTGGGCAGCAGAGTTCCTGGCTCTGGGCGGCGGCAGCTTGCACGAAGCTGAGCAAGAGTTTCGCCGGGTGCTGCAATACGCCAACGATCTCGGCCTCTACGGTGAGGAGATCGATCCAGCGACGGGCGACATTCTCGGAAATTTTCCGCAGGGATTCACTCATATCGGACTGATCAATACGGCGCTCACAATTGCGGACCGGCAGGCCCGCGAATCCAAACCAGAGAAGGCAGCATGATGCAGATTCATTGGGGACATTGGATCTTCTGGGGCTTCGTGGCCAGCCTCGCCCTGGTAATTACCGAGAGCATCGTTCAAGGGCTTGGATTTACGCGGCTCAATCTTCCGCTGATACTCGGCGCCGCATTCACTCCGGACCGTGATCGCGCCCGTGCGCTGGGAATCGGCTTGCATGTTTTGCTCGGCTGGGCGTTCTCTTTCTTCTATGTGATCGCAATGAACATTCTCGGAGGCCCCAACTGGTATCGAGGAGCTATTATTGGACTCTGCCACGCGCTCTTCATTTGCGTGATCGGGTGGCAGGCCTTGCCCGGCATTCATCCGCGAATGGCCAGCGAGACCCATGGCCCGACCTCTACCCGCATGCTCGAGCCTCCCGGTTTCATGGGCCGTAATTACGGAGTAAGCACTCCGTTGGCGGTTTTCATGACGCATGCAATCTTCGGCGCCATCCTCGGCGTCTTCTATCACTGAAAATCCGTTGCTGAACAAGCGCGCTGGCGAATTTCCCAAGGGATGCCCGTTTTTGATGCGCAGGACTAAGAGGGGCTAAGTAAGGTAAGTTTAGAGTCATTGGTTACCACTCTGATGTGAGAGGATGTTCGAGAAATGAGCAATCAACGTCCCAGAGTTCTCAGCATTGATGACAATAAAATGCTCAACCTCATGCGCCAGAAGGTGCTCGCCATCAGCGGCTTTGATTGCGACCTTGCCTATACCGCCGAGCAGGCGCTGGCCATGGTCATTACTTCTCATTACGACGCAATCCTTCTTGACTACTATCTGCCCGGCACCACTGGCTTGAGCGTGGCGCATACCATCAAAACCATTCGTCCTAGTCCGCCGGTGATTCTGGTCACCGGAGAAGAGTTGCTGGAACGCAGCAACGCAATTCACAGCTACATCGTCAAGGGCGATGGCCCGGAGGTATTGCTCGACAAACTCAAAGCGGCCATTGCTCCGCGCATGGAAGCCAAATACATGCGCGTCGCTGCAAGTTAAATTCAGATAGGCGGGCCGCACTTGCCTCAGGTCAGGTGCTGCCCCCTCCCCCCTCCGCCTTTGGAAGGGAATTCACTCTAGACGAAAGACTTACGCGAATTCGGTCGTGTTTTTCTCGTTTTGGGAATACAACATCTTGTATCTGCAAAACACGAAATCCACGTATCTTGGGATCAGGCCTGGCAATTCACTACCGTTTCTGCGTCGTTTTGCGCGCCGACTCTGCTGATCGACTCGCTCTCGCACCTCCTTCTCTTTGAGACCTTTTTGCAAACGCGCTTTTTTGCGAGACTTGACGCGCGCATTCATCAATAACTGTCGAGCAGTGAAGTAAATACGCGAGAGTTCCGCGACAATCACCGCCTGGGATAACGCCGAATTTTCCACGGCGTTACCCCTGAATTTCCACGGGGTAACCCCACCTTTTCCACACGGTAACCCCGAGACTTCCAGGGCGTTACCCCAGCGCGCCGACGTTCAGCGGCTTCATCGAGCGCCGCAAACACTCCATATCGGCACTTCGCGGAGTCGCTCTCCATGATCGAGTTTCGGCCATACTTCTGTGCTATGACTAAACGGGGCGAAAGTCAAGCGAAATCGTCGTCGGCAAACCTCGATATGGAGCACGAGGTTGCGCTCGGAAACCGGAGCCGGAGGTTCTCTGTCTGATTCGGCCGCGGCTGCCTACACAGATCATGCTGCCGGCTTCGCGCCTTTGTAGCTCGCTCGCGATAATATCGTTTGACCATGAACTCCACTGCCCGCCAACTCTCAATGGTAGCTGTCGCATTATTCGTTTCGACAAACGTTAGGGCGCAGGTGCAGTCGCTTGATCCAGGCAAGATGACGGCTCTGGGCGCCATCGACCAGCGCTTTCAGTCGTACAACATCGAGATGGTGGAGGTCACTGGGGGCAGATTCTGGAAGCCATACACCAGTCAGGCGAACTCCCCTGCACAGGCGGGGCCAAAGGCCGCAGCGCCGATCGCCGGCTTCGGGTCCGATCTGTTCGAATACCGCGCGCCCATTGATCTAAGCAATTCCCGTTTGCGGGAATTGGCCGCCGCACTAGGACCTGCGTACGTGCGCGTGAGTGGGAGCTGGGCCAATAGTGTCTATTTCCAGGATTCTGATGAGGCCGCTCCCGCCAGTCCGCCGTCCGGGTTCGGCTCCGTGCTCACGCGCAAAGAGTGGAAAGGCGTGATCGATTTCGCGCGCGCCACCGACGCTGAGCTTGTCACTTCCTTCGCCATCAGCCCGGGCACCCGCAACGCCGCCGGGGAATGGACTCCGGAGCAGGCGGGCAAGGTGCTGGCGTACACCAAGTCGGCCGGCGGACGAATCGCCGACGCCGAATTCATGAATGAACCCAATCTTCCGAGCTTCGGAGGAGCGCCCAAAGGATACGACGCCGCTGCTTACGCCCGCGATCTCGCCATCTTCAAGCCATTCCTGAAACAGAACTCTCCGGATACGCTCCTGATCGGACCGGGTTCAACCGCCGAAACGCCAGATCGCCCACCGCGGGCCATTCCGGGATTCCTCACAACCGACGCGCTGCTCACCGCCACAGGTCCGGCATTCGACGTCTTTGACTATCACTTGTATGCGGCGGTCTCACAGCGCTGCGCCCGGCTGGGCTCGGGCCAGCAGACTACAGCCGCTGACGCGCTCTCGGCCGAGTGGCTCTCGCGCTCAGAAAAAATCGCCGCATTTTATGCCGGGCTGCGCGACAAATATGAGCCGGGCAAACCAATCTGGCTCACCGAAACCGCCGACGCCGCGTGTGGCGGCAATCCGTGGGCGTCCACGTTCCTCGACACTTTCCGCTACCTCGTTCAACACGGCCGACTCGCGCAGATGGGAGTGAAGGTCATCATGCACAACACTCTCTCGGCCAGCGACTACGGATTGCTCGACGAGAAAACTTTCGAGCCGCGTCCAAATTACTGGGCAGCACTGCTATGGCGGAAATTGATGGGCAGCACCGTCCTAGATCCCCACCTGTCGGCGCGTGAGAATGTTTATGCCTATGCTCACTGCCTGCAAGGTCATCCCGGAGGCGTAGCGTTGTTGCTCGTCAACGCTGATCAACAGCGCGCATACGAAGTGAACCTCCTCAGCGATGCTGAACGCTATACCCTTACGGCCAAACACCTCGAGGACAAGACGGTTCTTCTGAATGGGAAACCGCTCGCGCTCCGCAATGACGATGCCCTGCCGCAACTTGCGGGAGAACGACTGCATGCCGGCAAAGTCGTCCTCGCGCCGAAAAGCATTACATTTCTGGCCCAGGCGGACGCGAATAACAACGCCTGCAGGTGAAGTGATCGGTTTTGGTTCAGTGTTCGTGCGAAGACAGCCTTGCCGAGAGGCGGGTATCGGCGTTCCGAGTCGGCATCGGTTTACTCCCAATTGGTTTAAGCGCACAGCCGATTCCCGAACGTCGCTCTTCCGGTTTTGCCGTGGTTTTAGCCGAGTGCCGACAGATGAATGCCGAGGGCCAGCTTCAAATAAAAAAGCCCCACAGCACTGGTGGGGCGCTCGGAAGATGCAATTTTAGGCTGCTTGTCGGCGGATCGCGCTGCGGACTTTGGAGCGAGTGTTCTCGTCCATGGACAAATTGTGCGCTTCCCGGCCGTGCTGCTCGATCTTAGGAAGAATTTCATCCTCACTGCTGCCGCTGACTTGCCAGTTGCAACTCTTCGGCCCCACGTCTGAACAGCGGAAGTTAAGTTTCTGGTTTCCCTGACCTGTGCTGTGTTCGGACGTTGGGCCTTTGGAAAAATCTTGTGCCATGTTGATTTCCTCCAGCCTCATTCTCTCTCTCGACGAGAGCGGGATGTACTGAAATCGAGAGCTGCGAACATGGGACGTGTTGCTCACATACCAGGAGCAACTCAAAACGAAAACGAAGGTCTCGTGTGAATGCAACAGCAACGCCTGAGTTCCCCAGTCGATCAATGGACCGGACTCTCGCCCAATTCAGGGCTGCTGGATTTTTCCGCGGTGCGCCAAACTGTGCCAGGCTCAAGCGCATCGAATTCACATTCCGAACAATGCCAGGAGGATCAACCGTGCAGTGGGCCGATGATTTAATCGTTGTGGACGCGATCGGCATACCCGTCAACCACTACCGCGTTCGAGACGGCAGGCTTCACTTCCGTGTGGTTCATGGGGAAACTCTCGGTGAATGGAGGGTTCTAACCATCGAAGACGTGCTCATGCATCTAAGCCTGAAAACCCAAGTTGCGGAGTGGCTCTATGCTCGCCGCGGATTCACACCCGGAATCGCGCTCAAGAAAGCTGCTTAGAAGCGGGCTTATTTCATGAGAACTGCGGTGTTTCCTCGTGTCACCCGCCGCAAAGATCAAGACGATATTCCATTACCGCCAGGGCCGGAACCCAGAGTTCCAGTCGAAGATCCGCCCGATTCGCCGCAAGCAGAACCGCCTGCTCCGGTACGCGAACCGGAAGACACTCCGGATCGCCGGTTAGGATCAAGGCCCGCGTTTCGCGCGAGGTGAAACTACCAGCCGGTTTGAAATCTGTTTTCGCCAAAGGGCAAATTGCGATCATTCAAAGTGCATCGCACCTGTGAACGTTCGAGGATGCCAACTATGACGAAAACTTATCTAGCCGCCACGATGATCATCGCGCTCTGTCCGTTCTTACCTGCGCAGACGCACAAAAGCAAAGCTCCGAAGGGAACCGTAGTGGAGAAGCGTCACTCGGATGGTACCGACGAAGTCCAACCTGAGTTCAAGAAAGTTCGCGTGACTCCCGACGTAGTCAAGTCCGCACAGCAGAAGCTCGACGATGATGGCTACAACGCCGGTACTCCCGATGGAAAGCTCGGACCGGCGACACAGCGAGCTCTGCGGAAATATCAGTCGGACAAGAATCTTAAGGTCACGGGCAAGCTCGACGAGAGCACGTTGAGCCATCTGAATGTCGGGGCAGCCAACACGATGGCAACCGCCCCCAGCGCACTGGGCAACGGCACGAAGGCTGCCGGACACGACTTGAAAGAACGTCATCCGATAGCCGCAGCCAAAGCTTTCGGAAAAGGTATTGGACACGCAAGTAAGTCAGTAGCTGAAGGCACCAAGTCCGGAGTGGTCGGAACGACCGGTAAGATCGCGAACAAGAGCAAACCTTCACCAGAAGGCAAGCCGGTACCACGCTAGCGGTCGCGCGACGCAATCTGCTTGAAGGCGGCGGCCCGGCCACGCTCAAGAAAGTTGGTTACTGCATCCGAGTTTTGGCCGTACGCTTTGTGACGTGTGACGTCGGATTCCTCTGCAAATTTGCCGGTTGCGCTGCGTAAACACTATCTGCTGTGGACCAGCCTGCAGCTCGTTTCTCTCAAATAGGAATTCCATGATTAGAATGGCCCCAGGAGAGAGCGTTGGCTCGACGACCAGTCCAAGAGGATCCTGAGGTCCTCCGCAGAGCAGTCATTAAGCAGCTTGAAAGTTCGGCTTCATTGCTTCGCTCGGGATCGCTTCGCGAGCGAGTGCAAGCTCTAGTTCCGGCGTTTTTGGCGCTGCGCGACTTAGGAGCGATGCAGATGCCCAGCGAGGAGGGGAAACCCGAAGCGGCACGAGCGAGAATACTTCAATATCTTCGGCTTTATCCCGGTCAGGTGATTGCCGGCCACGAGCTCATGGTCATCTCGGGCATTGGAGATTATCCCAGGCGGATTCGGGAACTGCGCGTACAGCACGGCTGGCCAGTGATCAGCGGAGTTGCCGTCAAGGCAATGCGGGAAGATGACGAGGAGGAACATACAGCCGACGATCTTCCGGCGATGGCGCCCGATGAATATGTCCTGATTGAAGACAAGCAGGATCTCGCTGCCGCAAGCCGGTGGAAGTTGGCGAATAACATCCGCAGATCCAAAGGAGGGGTAAAGGATAAAATTCTGCGCTACTTGCGAGAGAACGTCGGGAAGCCTGTTACTGGTGAGGAATTACGTTATGTCGCAAACAATCGGAAAGAATGGGCGAGAAGAAGTCGCGAATTGCGCACGGAAGAAGGTTGGCCCATAGCAACACGATTTAGCGGACGTCCCGATCTCCCCATTGGAATCTACGTACTTGAAGAAGATCGCCAGGCTCCGCCGCATGATCGGCACATTAACGAGAAGGTTCGTCGCGACGTTCTCAAGAGGGACAATTACACATGCCGCGATTGTGGATGGAATCACGCCATTGCCAATCCCGCTGACATTCGCTTCATTGAACTACATCACATGATCCATCATTCGAAGGGTGGCGAGAACATTGAGGAAAATCTTCTGACTCTTTGCAACATCTGTCATGACGAAAGACACAGGCGGGAAAAGAGCAATGACTGCTAACGGACCGTTTTACTCGTTCGAACAGTACCTTTTTTCGTAGGTGAAACCGAGAGGAAACTGATCAGTCTGCGTTCCAGGGGTTGCGCGATTTCACATTGCCATAGAACCAATACCCGCCAACCCATCGATTTGAGTTTTCTAACTGCGATCCTATCCCTTCGCACATTTCCGCTGATCTTTCTTTCCCAAAATGCCGCATTGCTGGAAGGGCGAGTTCCTCGGCCACAGGAGTGACGATGCCAGAAGCAACCATGAACGAATATGACGGCCTTGTGCTTAGGTAACACGATGTCGGGACACCCAGGCAAGTCCCTTCGATGGAGTCGGAAACGATAGCCTTTTCGGTGAAGCAGCCTCCGTACCGTCTTTTCAGGAGCAGTGTTTTTGCCGCGAATGTTCGCCATTATGGCGCTGCGCTTCGCGGCAGTGAAAACGTCGGTCACTCCTCACATTTTGACTCAGGTATTCGCTTCCGGCGAGTTGTTTCGCCGTTATTGCCGCACATCCGTGGACGAGCGCTGCAACGCAGTCATATACGCCAGTAACTGCTTGCCGATGAACTTCGTGTAGGCGGGCGGTATTGCTTCGTTCAATTCGTTTTTCGTCATCCAGTTGATGCCCATCGCATCGCGCGCGGCGGCAACTGTGCAATTCCCTCCACCTGTTACCTGAACAAAATCCCGCATTTCATTGGTCTTGCCATAATGCGACTTTCGCTTATCGAAGGTATGCACCTTGGGATGTGGACCGTGCTTCGGGGTCAGGATCGGGAAGTTCGCCTCGAATAACCTGTGTCGAATCACCCGCAGTCCTCTGAACATCGTTCCGCATAGCATTACAGGAGAGATAAGCGGAGCACCCTCAACATTCTCGATGATGTATGGAAGCCCCGAACGAAACAGGATCTCGCGGACAGGCTCGATCAGTCGAGGCCACGCATCCGCATTGCGATTCCGCTTTGCGAGGTCGGAATATGACTGACACGGAGGAGAAGCATGCACCGCATCGAATAGCCTGATGAATTTCAGATCCAGCTTGAGAACATCATGCTGAATGAAAGGAAGCGGGTAATTAGGTTGGGCGTTTATGTCAACGCCTACAACCTCGAACCCGGCCTCGGCGTATCCAACTCCTGCACCGCCGGCGCAACAAAAAAGATCGAGCAGTCGAGGCTTATTCCTTCGGAGGAAACTGGACTTTTTTAATGTACTAGACTGCGCTTCGCCCCTTGCTCCCGACGACTTTACGTCAGGTGGCAGTTCGGGGAAAAGAATTCCGTCGCCCACGTGCAGTTCTTCTCCTTTGGCTTATTATGCCGAAGTTGCGCGGCGAAGAAAAGGAAAATATCAGAAAAGCCTGTGGAAAAGACCACACAACCACGAGCAATGTGCTGCATTTCTGTTCTCTGAGAGTGCTCTCACGATAATGCACACAGCGGTCACGACCTCATGCTGCGAGCTTCGTTATCGAATTACTTGAGTGGATCACCCGGCCAGCAGCGCATAGCTGCTACGACGAGCATATGCTCACATCATCCTCGCCGCGCTGCCTCGATTGCGGCGATGTCGATTTTTTTCATCGTCATCATGGCTTCGAAAGCACGTTTGGCTTCGCTGCCGCCGGCGGCGAGCGCGTCGGTTAGGGCGCGCGGGGTAATCTGCCAGGAGAGTCCCCAGCGGTCTTTGCACCAGCCACAGGCGCTTTCTGTGCCGCCATTATTGACGATCGCGTTCCAGTAACGGTCTGTCTCTTCCTGAGTGTCGGTTGCGATCTGAAAAGAGAAGGCTTCGGTATGTCTGAAGGCGGGGCCGCCGTTGAGACCGAGGCAGGGAATGCCTACTACGGTGAACTCCACCGTCAGCACATCACCTTTCTTGCCGTTTGGATAATCGCCGGGCGCATTGTGAACAGCGGTCACTTTAGAATCGGGAAAAGTGGCGGCGTAGAAGCGTGCCGCGTCAAGGGCGTCCTTATTGAACCAGAGGCAGATCGTGTTCTTTGGCTTCATTTTGTGTGCTCCGAGTTTGATCAGAATGAACGCGGTGGCGTTCGGGTTAGGGTGTATCGGCGGCCGGCTGAGACGCATAATCTGCAGCCCACATGACCAGGGTACGCAACGGATTCTTATTGTGTCAGGCCTTCTGCAACGTGCAATCTCTGTCTGCGTCGCTGCTCACTTGCCTTCATGAGTTCGTTCAAGTCCGCCGCTGGCCGAATCTCGAAAATGTTGCCGTACGTCAGGGCTGGATGCTGCGCCATGAGCTGCACAGCGTGGTTCATGTCTCGCGCCTCAAGGATGAGAATGCCGCCGAGTTGTTCCTTGGTCTCGGCGTAGGGGCCGTCCGTCGTTGCCACTTTGCCGTTCTTCCAACGCAGGGTGACGGCGGTCTCCTCAGGCTGCAGCGCTTCTCCACCATCCCAGTGTCCGTTGGCGCGAAGACGGTCGTCGTAGGCAAAGCAGGTGTCGAACATCGCGTTTCGCTCATTTTCAGTCATGCCATCGAATTTGCCTTTATTGAAGTATCCGAAACAGACGTATTTCATTGGGTCTCCTTTCCTGGTGCCAGCCAGCAGCACAGCCCGGCGCTGGATCGTTCATCCTATCGTCGTTGCGTCTATGCGAAATCGACAGTTGAGAAGAAACTTTTTTTAATGGCTACCGGCTTCCGGCCTCCGGCTCACAACACCTATGCAAGACAGTGGACAGGCAGCCCACAGAGGGATTACCGATGCATACACGCCGCGAGGCTACTCTGCTGCGAAGCCCGACCATGTTCGACAATTCCTCTACGCTCACGCAAAATGTAGCGCATGCCTAAAACTCCGGAAGAATGGTTGGAGCAGACTACGCCCGAGAAACGACAGGGAGTCTTCAAGCTCATTCTCGGCTACGCTCCCGGAGTGGGAAAGACGTACAACATGCTCAGCGAGGCGATTCGCCGGCACCGCCGCGGGGAAGATGTGGTCGTCGGCCTGATCGAGACGCACGGACGCAAGGTGATCGCGGAGCTTGTTCAGGAGTTGGAAGTCGCGCCGCGCCGTAAGCTGGAATACAAAGGCACGATCTTCGAAGAAATGGATGTGGATGCTATCCTCGCGCGCAGGCCACAGGTGGCGCTGGTCGATGAGTTTGCTCATACGAATGTGGAAGGCAGCAAACATAAGAAGCGCTACGAAGACGTCCTGGAGCTGCTCGACAACAAGATCGACGTAATCTCCACAATGAACATTCAACATCTCGAGAGCATGAATCCCACGGTTCAGAGTATTACCGGAATTCAGGTCCGCGAGACAGTTCCAGATTGGGTCTTGCAGCGCGCCGATGAAATCGTGATGGCCGATCTCACGCCTGAGGCGCTGCAAACACGTATGCTGCGCGGCGACATCTATCCTCAGGATCGCGCCGAGAAGGCGCTGAAGAACTTTTTTCGCCGCGGCAACCTGATGGCCTTGCGCGAGCTGGCGCTGAGGCAGGTGACGCATGCGGTCGATCGCAGTCTCGATGCATATCTGAAGAAGAAGAACATCGATCAGAACTGGGGAGTGCGCGAGAAGATCGCGGTGTGCATTAGTGCGCATCCGGAAGCGCAGCAGCTCATCGCTCGCGGAGCCAGGATCGCCGATCGTATTGATGCTGATTTGTTCGCAGTCTATGTTGAGCAGGAAAAAGATCGGGATCCGGAGCAGGCGCGCAGCCTGAATGCCAACTTTCAGTTTGCAGAGCATCTCTCGGCCAAAATCGTGCGGCTTAAAGGGAAAGATATCGCCTCGGCGGTCGCTGCATTCGTTCGCGAACAGAACATTACGCAAGTTGTCTTCGGTCGTTCCGCAGTCGGCGGATGGCGCGAGTATTTGTATCTGGGAGCGATTCAGCGCTTCCTGCGCAACGCTCCGCCCGTCGATGTACACATCATCACGCAGAGGGCGGACTAGTGGCCGGGCGACGCATTCTTGTGGTCGATGACGAACCGCAAATCACGCGTGTTCTCAGGACAACGCTTTCCAGCCACGGATACGAAATTCGTGTAGCCAATGACGCCGAGGCCGCGCTCGATGTGGTCAAGGACTGGCCGCCGGAGCTGATCATCACCGATCTCTCGATGCCTGACATCAGCGGCATTGAGTTGACGAAGCGGGTACGAAGCAAATCGGAGGTCCCGATCATCGTCCTTTCTGTACGCGGCGAGGAACGCTCCAAGATCGAAGCTCTCGACGCCGGCGCGGACGACTACGTCACCAAACCGTTCAACATGAATGAACTGCTTGCTCGGATTCGAGCGAATCTGCGGCGCTTTTCTCCGCCGCAGCCAGAAGATCAGGAAATTGAAGTGGGGGATTTCACGATCGATCTCGCCGGACATCGCACGCTGGTTCGCGGGGAAGAGGTCAGACTTACTCCCAAGGAATTCGATCTGCTGGTCTATTTTGCGCGTCATCCCGAAAAGGTCATTACACATGCGGTGCTCTTGCGTTCAGTGTGGGGTGCGCAGAGCGTAAATCAAAACGAATATCTGCGCGTCTTCATCGGACAGCTTCGCAAGAAACTCGAGGGCGGCTCCGATAAGCACTACATCGTCACCGAGCCTTGGATCGGATACCGCTTCACTCCTGGCGAGTAAGTCGGTCCTTCATAACTCCTGAAATTCACCGTGGTTAATCCAAAGCCAGTAATTGGGCTTGCATTGCAGTCCGTGCTGCTGCTCTTAGCAAAATCTTTATGACTGCTTTAGCCCGACCTTACTGCATCGTCCGTAAATTGATGGTGGATGCTTGTGATCGTGATTACGGCGTTAGCTCGGAGCAGCGCGTTCATTGGAGCCGCCAAGGCGGTGCTGGTTCTCGCGGTGTCATTTTCATTCATGGCGCCGAGTGACGCGCGCAGTCAGGATTCGCCGGATTCCAATGCGGGTTCGAGCAAGGCTTCCACCGGTCCAGCCGCATCCCGGCTTCCTACGCCTCCCATTACGGGACCACTTGAGGCGGCTCCTCCCATTGTCTTTGACGGTGGGCCTCTCGGAAAACTGGACCTGAACGGGATTGTGAGCGGGATGGGAGTTTGGCAGGGGAATCACGTAGCCGGCGATCACTCGACACAAGCCGCTATCAGCATTGGGCAGATATTTCTACAGAAGACCGCCGGATGGTGGCAGTTTTATGTTCAGGCCGGCGCTTACAACATTCTGACCCTCGGCACTCCTTTCCTCTCAACCGGCAAAGCGATCTCCGACCTCTTTGGGCCAGTTCCAGTTTGGTACATGAAGCTGGCTCCGGGTAAGAACACGTCGCTCATGATCGGGTCATTGCCTACGTTGATGGGCGCGGAATACACGTTTGACTTCGAGAACATGAACATCAATCGCGGCCTGCTGTGGAATCAGGAAAACGACATTAATCGTGGGATTCAGGTCAACCAGACGCTCGGCAACTTTACGGCTTCGCTCAGTTGGAATGATGGCTACTATTCGAATCGGTACTCCTGGCTCAGCGGTTCGCTTACTTACACCAACGGTCCACATAGCCTGCAATTCGCTGCCATGGGGAATCTCGGGCAGACTGCGTTCCAGACTCTCGCCACACCGGTTCAGAACAACAGCTCGATGTACGCAGCCATATACACGTACGCGAAAAGCGGGTGGATCGTGCAGCCCTACTTTCAACACAGCAGTGTTCCTATGAATCCGGTAGTGGGAGTTACGCATGGGGCCGCAACCAGCGGCGGCGCACTGCTCGTGAGCCGGACGCTGAAGCGCGGATTTTCGCTGGCAGGCCGGGCTGAGTATCTCGGAACTACGGGTAGCGTGGCAGAAGGATCGATCAACTTGATGTACGGCCCCGGCAGCTCGGCGTGGTCGCTTACGCTCACGCCAACTCTCCAGCATGAACGATTCTTTGCGCGCGCAGACCTCGCGTTTGTGCGCGCGAACAACATTGCGCCCGGAGCAGCTTTCGGTCCGGCGGGTACGAATCGCAATCAACCGCGAGGCGTAGTCGAGGTGGGTTTCCTGTTTTGAGACTACGTCAGCGCCTGTGGTTACGCCAGCAGCCAGGTAAGTGGCAAGGAACAACTATGAAAGATCTGATTTTCATTTTGTTAACGATTGCGTTCTTCGCGTTTTCAATCGCATACGTTCACTTCTGTGAGCGCGTGAAGTAGTGAGAGGCGACATGCACACCCAATCTGCCGTGATGCTTGTGATCTGCGTCTTCATGATGGTTTACCTGTTTTATGCGCTGCTGCGTCCGGAGAGGTTCTGATGACCGCGAACGGATGGCTTCAAATCCTCTTCTTCGTCGCGCTGGTGCTGGCGGTGACCAAGCCGCTGGGCATCTTCATGGCGCGCGTTTTTAACCGCGAGCGCACGTTCATGGACCCGGTGCTGCGTCCGATCGAGAAACTGATCTATGGCACAACCGGAGTCGATGAGAACCGCGAGATGCGCTGGACCGAGTACGCGGTGGCGATGCTGCTCTTCAGCCTGGTGTCGATGCTCGTGCTCTACGTGATGCAGCGCGTGCAGTTGCACCTGCCCTGGAATCCGCAGAAGCTTGCCGGAGTCGCTCCTGATCTTTCCTTCAACACGGCCGCCTCGTTCACCACCAATACAAATTGGCAGAATTACAGCGGCGAGACCACGATGAGCTACTTCACGCAGATGGCCGGGCTCGCGTATCACAACTTTGTATCTGCTGCGGTGGGTATCGCGCTGGCGATTGCGTTTATTCGCGGCATTGTCCGGCGCGAGAAGGAGACGATCGGCAATTTCTGGGTCGATTTAACCCGCTGCACTCTCTGGATACTGCTTCCCTTTTCGGTACTGGGCGCGCTTCTCCTCGTGTGGCAGGGAGTGCCGCAGAACCTGCGCCCGTATGACACGGTGAAGCTGGTCGAACCTCAACAAGTGCAGAAGATGGGATCGGACGGCAAACCCATAATGGACGCGAACGGTAGGCCGGTAATGGAGACGCTCACAGAGCAGACCATAGCGCAAGGTCCAGTCGCCTCGCAGGAGATCATTAAGGAGTGGGGCACGAACGGTGGAGGGTTCTTCAACGCCAACAGCGCTCATCCGTTCGAGAATCCAACGCCACTCTCGAACCTGATCGAGATGTTCTGCATGTTTGCCATCTCCTCAGGGCTGACCTACACGCTTGGACGAATGACGGGCTCGCAGCGCCACGGCTGGGCGGTGTGGTCGGCTATGGCAATCCTATTTTTCTGGGGCGTGACCACCGCGTATTGGGCGGAGGCACGCGGCAATCGTTTGCTGGCGGGAACCGATCAGCGAGTGAGTGCTTTGCAATCGGGCGGGAACATGGAAGGCAAGGAGGTCCGTTTCGGCATTGCGAGTACAGCTCTGTGGGCGACGATCACAACCGATACAAGTTGCGGGGCAGTGAACGGATCCCACGATTCGTTTACGCCAGTCGGAGGTCTCGTCCCGCTTACGAACATGATGCTGAGCGAAACCATCTTCGGCGGAGTCGGCGCCGGAATCTATGGCGTGCTGATCTATATCGTCCTGGCAGTTTTCATTGCAGGGTTAATGGTCGGACGCACGCCGGAGTATCTGGGCAAGAAGATCGAAGCCTATGACGTGAAAATGGCGATGCTTGTCTCCCTGGTATTTCCTCTGGCCATTCTGTCGCTTGCTGCAGTTTCCGTTCTGTATCAATTCGGGACATCCAGCATCAGCAACCCCGGCCCACACGGGTTATCGCAAGTGCTCTATGCATTCACGTCCACAGCCGCCAACAACGGCTCGGCGTTCGGCGGGCTGAACGGCAATACGCTTTACTACAACACGGCTCTGGGAGTGAATACGCTGATCGGGCGCTTTCTCATGATCATTCCCATGCTGGGAATTGCAGGAAATCTTGCCCGCAAGAAATACGTGCCTCCGTCGTTGGGAACATTTCCGGTCACGACGCCATTGTTTACAGTCCTGCTCATCGGCGTGATTGTGATCGTCGGAGCGCTCACCTTCTTTCCCGCACTTAGTCTCGGCCCGGTGCTGGAACACCTGTTAATGACGACGGGCAGGACCTTCTGATCGGGGACAACGACGCATGACTCTTCTTTCTGCTTTTGGCTTATTCGCGGTGACGGCGATGTTGATTACGTACGCTCTCGAAGAACGCAGCGCCTGGTTCGTCCTCGGATTCGCCTTTTCGTGCCTGCTCGGATCCGCGTATGGCTTCCTTCAGGGCGCGTGGCCATTCGGCTTGGTTGAGGCAGTGTGGTCAGGAATTGCTTTGAAACGGTGGTGGTTCAGGAGAGTTGAGGAAGCGAGGTAAATATGGCCAGGTCGAAAGCGGTTTGGGAAGGGAAGATCGTTCGCCGTGCCATTTTGGATTCGGTGCTGAAGCTGAGTCCCCGCAAGATGATGGGCAATCCCGTGATGTTTGTGGTCGAAGTCGGCAGCGCGATCGCGACCGTGCTGCTCTTCCGCAGCCACACCGATTTTAAATTCAACCTGCAGATTACTCTCTGGCTGTGGTTCACGGTCCTGTTTGCGAACTTCGCTGAAGCGATGGCCGAAGGCAGGGGCAAAGCTCAAGCCGAGACGCTCCGTCGCGCACGCTCTGAAACTCAAGCAAAGCTTCTGAAGCCGGATGGAACGATCGAGATTGTTCCCAGCTCAAAGCTCCGCGCCGGCGACCAGGTCGTTTGCTCCGCAGGCGACTTTATTCCCTCGGACGGAGAGATTACCGAGGGCATCGCCTCGGTCGATGAGTCGGCGATTACCGGCGAATCCGCCCCGGTGATTCGCGAAGCCGGTGGAGATCGCTCTGCGGTAACCGGCGGCACGCGCGTTCTCTCAGATGAAATCAAAATTAAAATCACGAGAAACCCGGGCGAGACCTTCCTTGACCGCATGATCTCCCTGGTCGAGGGCGCCGAGCGCCAGAAAACTCCAAATGAAATCGCGCTCAATATCCTGCTTGCCGGGCTCACGATCATCTTCCTGCTGGCCGTCGTCACTCTACAACCGTTCGCGATTTATTCCGGCAGCCCGCAGACGATCTTTGTGCTGGTTGCGCTACTTGTCTGTCTGATTCCGACGACCATCGGAGGCCTGCTCTCGGCAATCGGAATCGCCGGCATGGATCGGCTGATCCAACACAACGTCCTGGCTATGTCCGGACGCGCCGTGGAAGCCGCTGGAGATGTGAACACACTGCTTTTAGATAAGACTGGGACCATTACTTTCGGGAATCGTCAGGCAGCGGAATTCGTTCCCGGTCCCGGAATAAGCGCGGACCAGCTCGCCGACGCGGCGCAGCTCTCGTCGTTGGCCGATGAGACTCCTGAAGGGCGGTCGATCGTCGTTCTGGCCAAAGAGAAATACGGACTTCGAGGGCGCGACCTCTCAGAGCCTTACGCCGAATTTGTTCCGTTCACGGCGCAGACGCGCATGTCCGGCGTAAATCTCAACGGAAGGCGAGTGCGCAAAGGAGCTGCCGACGCCATTCAGAGATACCTCACCGAGAACGGCGGCGAGATTCCCAAAGAGCTGCAGCTTTCAGTCGATACGATCGCACGTTCGGGAGGCACTCCACTGGTGGTTGCAGAGGGAAATCGCGCGATGGGAGTGATCCATCTGAAAGACGTTGTCAAAGGCGGAATGAAGGAGCGCTTCGCGCAACTGCGCACGATGGGCATTCGCACAGTGATGATCACCGGCGACAATCCGCTGACGGCTGCGGCCATCGCCCGCGAAGCCGGCGTCGATGATTTTCTCGCGCAGGCTACTCCCAAGGACAAGATGGATTTGATTCGCCGCGAGCAGAGCGACGGCAAACTCGTCGCGATGACCGGCGATGGCACCAATGATGCACCGGCGCTCGCGCAAGCCGATGTTGGCGTAGCTATGAACAGCGGCACTCAGGCGGCCAAGGAAGCCGGCAATATGGTGGATCTCGATTCGAATCCCACCAAGCTCATCGAGATCGTGGAGATCGGAAAGCAGCTTCTGATGACGCGTGGATCGCTCACGACGTTCTCGATTGCAAACGATGTAGCCAAGTACTTTGCCATTATCCCGGCAATGTTCGCCGCGACATTCCCGGTTCTGAACGCGCTGAACGTGATGCATCTGCAGACGCCGCAGTCCGCAGTTTTGTCCGCCGTCATATTCAATGCTCTGATCATCATTGCTCTCATCCCGTTGGCACTGCGCGGCGTGAAGTACCGTCCGATGGGAGCTGCGGCTCTGCTGCGGCGCAATCTGTGGATTTACGGTGTTGGTGGAATTATTGTCCCGTTCGTCGGCATAAAAGCCATCGACCTGATCGTTACCCGAATTGGATTGGCCTAGGAGAGTAAATGAAGAAGAATCTCAACACCGCGATTCGGATGACTGTCGTTACGACCCTTGTTCTGGGCATCGTCTATCCGCTGATTGTTACGGCAATTGCCCAAGTCCTGTTTCATGACAAGGCGAACGGCCAACTGATTTCCCGCAACGGTGTGATCGTGGGCTCGCGAATTATCGGCCAACCCTTTGTCTCGGAGCCATATTTCCATTCGCGCCCCTCCTACGCCGGCAGCGGCTATGATGCCGCGAACTCAGGGGCATCGAACCTGGCTCCGACAAACCACGCATTGATCGAACGCGTGCGTACGGGTGTCGAGCAATATAAAGCAGACAATCCTGGACCAGTGCCGATCGACCTGGTGACGAGTTCGGGTTCAGGGCTCGATCCGCACATCACGCCGGCCGCAGCCGAGTTTCAGGTTCCCCGCATCGCCAGAGCCCACGGACTCAGTGAAGTGCAACTACGTTCGCTGATCGCGAAGCACACCGAAGGTCGTCAGCTTGGGTTTCTCGGCGAGCCTCGCGTGAATGTACTGGAACTAAATTTGGAACTGGACTCCGTCGCTCCGAGACACTGAGTGTTCCGTGAAGTGCGCCGCGCCTTCTTTGCATCGATCTTCGAGAAATTCTTCGCGGCTGCTCGAAGAAGGAGGACACGGAGGTGGTGTACCGCTTCGTCCTCTTCGTAATCGGTGGATGCACCTAGGAGCCAGCCGCGCAGAACGAATTTCTAAAGCTGGCGGACGTTCTCATCCCAGTTTTTGCTTTCGAGAGATCGCATCGGTCCAAAATCCTCAGTGATACTACTTAGCCCGATTCCCAATTTGGGCATGAAACCCTCGAGAAGAATGTTGACAACCTCGATGCGATTACGCAGGTAACCTTGTGCCCCTAAATAACGATGGCAGATAGTATCGCCACGAGACTCCAGCCTTTCTTTCGACTTGGCATTGGAGTCTTCAGCTAGGCTCGGCGCGCTCGCCGATATCTCCCTAACCTGTTGAGGAACGCACACTATGAAGCTCAGAACGAAGATTTCGTTGCTGGCCATCTTCTTTTTACTTCCGCAGCTCCTGATTTCTGCGGAAACGCACACAGCTAAGCGTGGACCGGTGGCCGCGATGGCGTTGGCGAAACTGCCAATGAGCTTCGAGCCTGCCCAAACCTCAGGCCGTTTTGTCGCGCGCAGCGGCAACTATCGCGTTTCGATCGGCGCGAACGATTCTTACGTTGCCATTAATCATGGTGTCGCAAAGCCGACAACCGCGCTGCACTTCGCCTTCGCAAACGCGAATCCGGCAGCTTCGTTGACAGGTGTGGAACCGCTGCCCGGAGTGATCAACTACTACCGCGGTCAGGATTCCCGAAACTGGCGGTTGGGAGTCAAGACGTTCGCAAAACTCGAGGCGAAGTCGGTTTATCCCGGCATCGACGTTATGTACTACGGCGATCATCGTCGCCTCGAATTCGACTTCGTCGTAGCCGCCGGCGCCGATCCGAAAGCCATTGCGTTTAACGTCGAGGGAGGCGATGAACTCTCGCTCTCCGAGCAAGGCGACCTTGTTGCTCGGGTGAGTGGAAATGAATTTAGCTTTCACAAGCCGTATGCGTATCAGGTAGTCAGCGGTAAGCGAGTCCCTGTCGTCGTGGAATATGCGCTCAATGGAGCAAACAAGGCGAGCCTGCGCATAAATAAGTACGATACGAGCCGGACATTGGTCATCGATCCGCTGCTCACTTATTCAACATTCCTTGGCGGCAGCCAGGCAGATTCCGGAAATGGAATTGCCATCGACAGCGCCGGCAATGCGTATATCGCCGGACAATCTTGTTCGAGCGACTTTGTCGGGGGCGCCAGCTTCAAGGGAACGCAAGGGGCTTGCGACGCCTATGTAACGAAGCTCGATCCAACTGGACAGACGGTGCTATGGACGACCTTCATCGCAGGCGCAACCCCGGTCCCGAACCCAGCGACAGCCTCGGCCAACGGCGTGGCTGTTGATGCCGCCGGAAATGTCTATATTGTGGGCACAACCAACTTTTTCGATCTGCCGCTGCTTACAACGCCGGGTCCCACGGATCACAGCTCGGCATATAACGGTGGTGATAGCGATGCGTTCATCTCGATTCTCAATTCCACGGGCGCCCTGGTTCGCGAGACATACCTCGGCGGCAGCAACATTGACCAGGGATTCGGTATAGCCGTGGATCAGCAAGAAAACGTTTCTGCTGTAGGGCAGACATGTTCTTCTGACTTCCCTGCTTATAACTCGATACAGCCAAAGACCGAACACTGCGTGGCGTTTATTACAAAACTTGACTTCGGACTGCATATCGCAGCACCAATTCTTCCAGGAGCATCACCGGTTTCGCCCAGAGCTGCGTCACTTACGGATACAAGCTGCAGCAGCGGCGCACTTTGCCCTACCACACCCAATCCGGCGCAAACGTACTATTTCTTCTCCACTCTGTTTGGAGGAGAGCCTTTGCCGCCTGAAGCAAGCTGGCCGAGCCTAGGTGGGCCGAGCTATCCACAGGGTGGTGCAGGCGTACAGGTTCCAGTGGGAGCTATCACAATCGCCACTCCCACAGGTTGCCCGAGTACGACGCCCCCTCAAGTTCTCATGGCGGAACGTGCGCCCGGTGGCTCTCCAACCATAGCAGGAACGTCTGGAGGTCTAAATTGGCCGTGCAACTCCATCGCCATCAACTCCGGAATCCCCGATCAGGGTGGCTTCCAGTGGCTGGATCTTGGTCCGGCTCCTCCGTCAGTAACTTTCGCAACTACCGAAGCCTACGGTGTAGCACTTGATCCTGTGGGTGACGTTTTCGCAGTTGGGGGGACCAATACGGCTGATTTGACCCCATACTTCTTCTACGCGGGTTACAGAGGTATCAATTACGGAAAGACAGGCGCTTGGGTGCTCAAGCTGAGCGGCTTCGACGGTCATCAGATTTACGCCACCGCGCTTTCCACCAACCCGGATAGCGATGCTGCTCCCGATTCTGCACGAGCAATTGCTGTTGATAATTCCGGCCAGGCCTACATTACCGGCGTCTCGGCAGGCAGTCTCATCACGACGCCGGGCTCAGCTAATCCTTCCTCCATTGGCGGCAAGGATGCTTTCGTAATCAAACTCGACATTCCCGCTTCTCATTTCCTGTACGGGACATATTTGGGTGGCAAGGGCGACGACCAGGGACTTTCCATCGCGATCGACGGTGGAGGAGCTGCCTATATCGCAGGCAGCACTACGTCCCCGGATCTGAAGATCATTAATCCCTTACTGGATTCAGGAGGGAACGCCGAAACCTCGCTTCTTGGTCCCCAAGACGCCTTCATTGCGAGACTGAACCCCAGTGGTTCGGCCGCAACCATGACGGCTTACCTGGGCGGAGCTTCTTCCGATCAGGCAAACGGAATCGCCGTAGATAAGACAGGGAACATTTTCGTTGCCGGAACCACCCAGTCGGTGGACTTCCCGATCGTCCCGACTGCGGGTGCATCGGCCGGCAAGACCATCTATGGCGGCGGCACCAGTGACGCGTTTGTCGCGCTGATCAATGGGGCTAGCTTCCCGGTCGCTTCGGTTAGCCCGGCAAGCCTGAATTTTGGCAGCCAGAATGTTGGCACCACCTCGGCAAGCCAGACGGTGACGTTGAAGAATACCGGCAGCGGCATTCTGAATATCTCCGGCATCACCTTTGCTGGTTCGGGCGGCGACTACTCGCAGACCAATACCTGCGGTTCGTCACTTACACCGGCGGGAGGCGCAAAAGACACTTGCACGATCACAGTCACCTTCACGCCAACGGCCGGCGGGTCGCGTCCTGACATCATCCAGATCGCGGATGATTCAGCCAACAGCCCTCAGACGGTTGCTTTGTCCGGCTCCGGCGTCGTGGTTCAGGGTACGATCCAGCTTTCACCCTCGACTCTGGCCTTCGGCAATCAGCAGACCGGCACAACCAGCGCGGCGAAGACGGTTACGCTGACGAACACTTCGTCATCGTTCCCGCTGACGATCTCCAGCATCAACACCGGCAGCGCCGACTTCAAGCAGACGAACAACTGCCCGATCAGTCCGGCGACTTTGGCCGCCAATGGTACCTGCACGATTCAAGTGACCTACGGGCCTGCCAACGCAACCAACTCGACTGCCAGTCTTACGGTCACAGGTGTCGCGGCAAATTCTCCGCAGTCGGTCACGCTGACCGGCACCGGTACTTCACCGGGCTCTTCCGGCGCTCCCGACTTCACTCTGACCAGTTCGCAGCAATCGGTCACTGCGTCCTCAAGTGGCGGATCGGTTACGTTCCAGGTGAGTGCAGCTCCTCTGAATGGATTTAATCAGACGCTGGCGCTCACGTGTACCGCTCCGAGCGGAATAAGCTGCTCGGCGTCGCCGGCTTCGCTGCCGATGGACGGCACATCGATTCCAAAAGCGACGATCACGTTGAGCATCGCAGGAAGCAGCAACCAGACCCTGCCTAACACAGCAGAGCTAAGACACGGACCCCGACCGATCTTTGCCTCGATCTTCCCGCTAGGTATGTTCGGTATGGTCGTGGCCGGAGGTATGGGCGGACGCAAGCGCCGGGCGATGATTCTGTTGATGTTCGTCGTCCTCGGGATGGTCCTGCTCTCCGTCGGCTGCGGTACTAACGGAGCTTCTTCGAAGAACACCATCGCTCCGGGAACGTACCAAGTGACCGTCACCGCGGCGACTAGCGGTGCCAATGCTGTCAGCCACTCGACAACGGTTAGCCTGACGGTAAGCTAATAACAAGCTAAGTAGGAATTTGTTCCGGCCACCTTCGGGTGGCCGGATTTTTTTACGTGAGAAGAGGCTGGATGTTCCGTTGCGCGCCCGCGCACTTGTTTTCGAAGCGAGATGCGCTCTTAGATCTGTTTTGGAAATTCTGTGTACCACCGATCATGTGTACTACGGATGAATTGTCGTCCTGAGCGGAGGAGGGATCCCGCGCGTTCCCGGGGCCCCGCGAGCGCGCTGTTTGCGCTCGTGGGGCGGGCGCGGGAAACCGGAGTCGAAGGACCTTGTGTTTCCTCAGTAGTGCCCATTAATTCGAAAACTGCAATAGCTATTGAGCTTCTGCCGTGACAGAGGAACGCGCTAAGGCGTCTTGAAGAGAACTCGCAACCTTCCGCACATCCGACTCCGGCATGTAAGGATGCATGGGTAAACTGAGTACCTCTTTGCTCGCCTGTTCCGAAACAGGAAAGCTCCCCTCGGCGATTCCGAAATGTGCGAAGACCGGCTGCAGGTGAATGGGCTTGGGGTAATGCACAGCCGTCGGAATCTGACGTTCACTCAACGTGCGTTGAACTTCTGCTCGATTCGGCACTCGTATGGTGTACTGCGCCCAGGCTGAGCGGTTGTAAGTCTCGATATAGGGGACTTGTACGTTCTCGCTCAGCAGCGCTGAGTATTGCTGCGCAACTTCATCGCGCCGCTTCAGCTCCTCGTCAAAAACTTCCAGCTTGGCGAGCAGGATGGCGGCTTGCATGGTGTCCAAGCGTCCGTTGAGGCCAAGCTTCACGTGGTGGTAGCGGCCTTCCTGGCCGTGATTGCGAATCTGCCGCAGGGAGCTTGCGAGAGCTGCGTCGTTTGTGAAGCAGGCGCCGCCGTCGCCGTAGCAGCCAAGCGGCTTGGAAGGGAAGAAGCTCGTGCAGCCGATGGTGCTGAGGTTGCACGAGTGCCTGCCCCTGTAGGTTGCGCCAAAACTCTGGGCTGCATCCTCGATTACGGGCAAATCTCTTTCGGCAGCAATAGCGTTGATCTCATCCATCTCCGAGCATTGCCCGTAGAGGGCGATCGGCATGATCGCCCGCGTGCGGGAAGTGATGGCAGCGGGCAAGAGTCTGGGATCGAGGTTGTAGGTTCCAGGGTCAATATCGACGAAGACCGGCTTCGCGCCGGCGATCGCGATCATCTCACCGGTGGCGATGAAGGTGAAAGGGGTGGTGATGACTTCATCGCCAGGGCCGATAGCCAGGGCCATGAGGGCGAGCAGCAGGGCATCGGTTCCGCTGGAGCAGGTGATGCAATACCTCGCTCCTACGCGGCTGGCGAGCGCCGACTCCAGCTCTTCCACTTCCGGGCCCATGATGAACTGAGCGCCTTGCATAACTTTGCTGAGGCGAGCCTGAATGGAAGATTCCAGTCTGCGGTATTGCGCCTTGAGGTCGATGAATTCCATTCTGGGCCTTGAGCTCTTACTTGCTTACGAGCGATTCTGCCGCTGCGGCGACCTTCTCGCCGAGCGCATGCGCTGTGGTCCACTTGCCGCCGAAGATCGTGAGCAGACGTCCGTGGGTTTCGATCGCGTATTCCCGGGTTGCGCGAGACTGATTCGCATTCGAGCGAATCAGGGGACGCACTCCGGCGAACGTGCTGGAGATCTCGTCGGTGCCTACCTTCGAGCGGATGTAGCGATTGTAAATGCTGAGCAGATATGCCTGCTCTTCGGGCGAGCATTCAATGGGCTCGCTGAGACTCTGGCGCACCTCGGTTGTGCCCAAAAGAGTCTTTCCCTTATAGGGAAGAATAAAGCAGAAGCGCTCCTCTTCAGGCGATTCGACCAACAGTCCGTGAGTTGCCGGGCGATTCAGCAGCAGGTGACTGCCGCGCACAAGGTCGAGATGGTGGTTAGACGAAATACCACTGGCGACGAGCAGCGCTTCCGTCCACGGGCCGGCTGCGTTGATGACCACCTCATAGCCGAAGCTACTTCCATTTCGTGTGATTTCGCCGGCCGTGCTGACAGCTTCAACCTTCGCGAAAGTGCTGATGCTCACTCCGGAGCGGCGCGCCATCTCGGCAGCCCAGAGGCCGAGAGCGCGATCATCCATCTGCGCGTCGAAGAAGGCGAAGCCGCCGAGCAGATCGTCCGCGTTAAGTTCAGGCAGAAGCCTTTGCATCCCCTGTGAACTCAGCCAGCGATGGCGGCCGAGATTTGCTTTGCCGGCCAGGTAGTCATAGAGAAACAGTCCGGTGCGGATGAGCCAGCGCGGCCGTCGCGACCATCGGTAAATCGGCAGGACTATCTCGATTCTGTGTACCAGATCGGGAGCGGAATTCAGCCAGAAGAGCCGTTCGCGCAGAGCCTCGCGCACCAGGCGAAACTCGCCGGCTTCGAGGTAACGCAGTCCGCCGTGGATCAGCTTGGTGGAGGCTGAGCTGGTCGCGCCCATAAGTTCACCGCGTTCGAACAGATCGACCGAGTGTCCTCGCTTGGCGAGAGCCCAAGCCGACATCACTCCGTTAATGCCACCGCCGATCACCGCGCATTTCATGAGCCTGGTTCAAGAATGCAGAAGAAGAGGCGATTTCGGCAATGGTTCTTTAGGAACTGATGTTCCAGAACAAAAAAGCCCGGCGGTTCGCGCCGGGCAATCTCAAGATGGAAGTTAGCGTTTGCGAGAGGAGATCAGCAGCGAACCAGGTTCTCGGCGAGGATGCCCTGAGTTGCGTTGCGGGTATCGACCACGAGCTTCGCGCGGTTCACGATGTCTTTGTAATCGTACGTCGAGTGATCGGTCACAATCAGCACGCAGTCGAACTTCTCCAGCTCCGACAACGGAGTGCTGGTCATGTTCAAGTCGTACTTGCGGCCGCGTCCGACAGTCGGGAAGAAGGGGTCGTTGTAGCTGACCTCGGCGCCTTCTTTTTGCAGGAGTTCGATGATCGTCAGCGAGGGCGACTCGCGCAGGTCGTCGATATCCTTTTTATAGGCAAGACCGAGCACGAGCACCTTGGATCCATTCAGCGTCTTCCGGCGCTCATTCATCGCCCTGGCGACGCTTGAGACCACGTGGTATGGCATCGACAGGTTCACTTCGCCGGCCAGCTCGATGAAGCGGGTGTGGAAGTCGAACTCTTTGGCCTTCCAGGAAAGATAAAACGGATCGATGGGGATGCAGTGCCCTCCGAGTCCCGGTCCTGGATAGAACGGCTGGAAGCCGAAAGGTTTCGTCGCCGCCGCCTGGATCACTTCGAAGATATCGATGCCCATGCGCAAGCAAAGCAGCTTGAGTTCATTGACCAGCGCGATGTTCACGCAACGGTAGATGTTCTCGAGCAGCTTGGTCATCTCCGCCGTCGCCGGAGAGGAGACCGGGACCACGCGGTTGAAGATCGAGTTATACAGCGCGCCGGCGTACTGCGTGGCCAGCGGATCGAGACCGCCGATCACCTTGGGAATGTCGCGGCGAGCGACCTGTGTGTTGCCCGGATCCTCGCGCTCGGGCGAGAAGGCGACATGGAAGGTTCCATCCAGGGAAGCTCCTGCCCGGGCGGCCTTCAGACCGAACCTGTTCTCCTTTTCCAGAATGGGAATGAGCACTTCTTCCGTCGTACCGGGATAGGTCGTGCTTTCGAGAACAATAAGCTGGCCGGCGCGCAGGTTCGGAGCGATGGCGTGCGCGGTCTTCTCAATGTAGCTGAGATCGGGCTCGTGATGGTCGTTGAGGGGCGTAGGAACGCAGATGATGACTGCATCCATTTCCGAGATGTGTGCGTAATCGGTTGTTGCGCTGAAGCCGGAGGACTTAGCAGCGGCGATCTCGTCGGGCAGGATGCGGTAGATGTACGAGCCGCCTGCAGTCAAGGTATCGACCTTCTTCTGGTCCACATCAAAACCAGTGACGCGAAACTTCTGCTCGCTGAAGAGCAAGCTCAAGGGTAGGCCGACATAGCCCAAGCCAATCACTCCAACTCGAAGTTCACGAGTTTTGGTTTTTTCCAGGAAGTATTCAGTTCCGATTTGCACGGTTCTTACACCCGACATTCAGTGCGACTCCTCCAGCATAGATGAGCATGTGTTGTATGACATCGAATCGCAATCATTTTTTTGAGAGTTAGCGCTTCAGACTAGCCACTCTGAGATTGCGAGAACCGCACCACGCCGAACCGACCAAGGAAGCCGCTTGGGGCAGCCACCAAGTTCGCCGAAGATACCGATTCTGGCTCTTCATCATTCGGTATCCAAAAAAATCGAATAATAGAGGAGCGACTTGAGTAGCGGGATAGATCACCGCAGATTTTGCAAACGGTTTCATCAGTGGATCGCGTTCGTATCCGTTGCCACTCAGTAGCGCCTGCCGCGTGCTCCAGGCGTCGAAGACAGCTGCCGAATGCTGTGCGACCCCCAGAGCTTGCCACGTTCTTATAGCCGCACGCGAGTGCTCCGAACTTGCGCTGCCGACGATAATGGCCCGCGTCGGCTGCACCGGTTCCGCCGCCACTGGAGTCAGCACCGGGGCTGCGCTGACCGATATGAGGGTACTCGGCGCCGCAGCCAGTTCCACCTTTGCAGAGGCGACTGAGCTGGTTGGAGCTTTGTCAGAGGCGACTGCATCTTCGGGGCTCAAGGGCAATGTCACCGCGAGAGCGATCAAGCTGCATACGCCAAGTTTGCGAGTGCGAAGTTTCACGCCAAGCAGAGAAGCACGTCCAAGCCCAAAGGACATGTCCTGACGTAACGTCGGATTTATCTTGCTTTTCAGTGACTTCCATCATTAGGGATCATTGGTTTCCTAAAACGACAGCGAAGGTATATGCAGAAGTTTGCGATATTGGGGAGCCTGGTTCCGTCAAGCCACTGAAATCCGGCTTAAAGGATAGAAAAATCGAGCGCTTGCATGACGGGCGTTCGAGAAAGATAGCCAACCACCGTCAAATTCATTGGAAAGTGGAAACTGTTTTCACACTGTGAAGGCAATTTCCTATTCGGGCTTGCCAGCGAACCCTCTCGCCCGTCTCGAAAGACGTTCTCACACTCTCCATTCTGCTGTAACGAGAACTTAACTATTTGCAAATGAGCCGCTTATCCAATTTCAACCCAGCAGCATTCGCTTTTACTCAGAGTGGCAGCCGGAGTGCTTCTTTGGAGGTATCGATCAGTCAAGAACCAATCGCAGACAAGAGCACACTGTGGATCTCGGGCAAAACCTTGCATATTTCGGAAAGACCGAATGGAGAACCGGCGACGTAGATCCCGGACTCAGCGAAGACCTGATCTTCGGCAGCAGCCGAAGCATGCGCGGTATCCAGGACAGGCTCAAAGCCCTCGCACGCAGCAACGTTCCGGTTCTCATTCAGGGCGAGAGCGGCACGGGCAAGGAAGTGCTGGCCCGCCTGATCCATGCTTGCTCGTTTGTTCACCGTGGTCCATTTGTAAAAGTAAGTTGCCCCGCGATTCCTGCCGGACTCTTTGAAAGTGAATTGTTTGGCTACGAAAAAGGTGCCTTCACAGGCGCCAACTCGAACCGGTTGGGCCGAGTGACTCTTGCCAATGGCGGCACGCTCTTCCTCGACGAGATCGCCGAACTCGATTTAGGGCTGCAAGCAAAGCTTCTGCAACTGCTGCAGGATGGTAAGTTCTGCCCGATCGGAGCGCAACAGGAAAAAGCGGTCGAGGTACGCATCATGTGTACCACAAATCGAGACCTTGAGGCAGCAGTTGCAAATGGAACTTTTCGGCAGGACTTGTTCTATCGCATAAACGTCGTAAATCTTCAGTTGCCGCCATTGCGTCAGCGCAAAGAAGACGTTCCCGAACTCGTTAAGTACTTCATTGCCCTCTACAACATGGAATTCAACTGCTCGGCGAAGAATATTTCGAGAGAACTGTTGAGCCTGCTCCAGGAGTATCACTGGCCTGGAAACATTCGCCAACTCGAGAACTTGATCAAGCGATATGTAATCCTCGGCATTGAAGAGTCTATCTCGAACGACTTACTGCCTAAACAACAAACCGATCTGGTTCTTGATGAGCTTCCCATTGTTCGCGGTGGATCCATGTCTCTGAAGAAGATGACTAAAGAGATGGTGCGGGACTTCGAGCGGCAGATTATTATCCGCACTCTTCAGGCGCACAGTTGGAATCGTGTCCAGACGGCTAGGGCTTTGAATATTAGTTATCGGGCACTTCTGTACAAATTGAAAGAGTCTCAAGCTTTCTCGAAACAGAGCTCGAGTGTGGGATAGGAGATCGCCACTGTGTGCATCGAGAAACATGAGCGCAATGAAAGCAAGCAGTTGGGGCCACAACTGTGGCTCAGAGGGCGAAGCTATTTATGAATAGTTGTGAAGTGACAACAGCGCTGAATGCGATTCCTCTTACGGATACCGCCTGGTACGCCGTTCATACCAGATCGCGGCATGAGAAGCGCGTGGCCACGGAGCTTGAGCGAAAAGGCATCAAGACCTTCTTACCGCTTCAAAAGGAGCTCCGGCAATGGTCCGATCGGCGAATGACCGTCGAGGCACCTTTGTTCTCCTGCTATGCATTCGTAAACATCGATTCCTCCGCGGCGAGTCGCGTGGAAGTGTTACGGACGGCAGGGATCCTGAGTTTCGTGGGAGGCAATCAGCGAATTGTTTCCATTCCCGATCCGGAGATCGAAGGCATTCAGGCTTTGCTGGCGAGCCGGATTGGATTCGCTCCACATCCGTTTCTAGCCATTGGCCAAAAGGTTCGAGTACGTAGCGGAGCTCTGGAAGGGGTTGAAGGTATTCTCACCCGCATCAATGGAAGCAATCGGTTGGTGATGTCGGTTGAAACCATACAGCGCTCTCTATCGATCACGATCGATGGCTTTGACGTTGAGCCAATCAATTCAAGCAAGAAGATCAATTGAATAGCAGCTCGGGTAAGTGGACAATTGCTCACGGGGAAACGTTATGAAAATAGTTCTACTAGTTATTGCGCTTTTCGCAACCTATGGAATAGCTCAAACCGAACAGTACCAACCATCGAGATCGGCTCCTGAACCCACGAAGCTCGCGGTGAATTCAGTACCCAAGGACTACGTCATTGGTAGTGAAGATGTCCTTGCCGTGAATATCTGGAAAGAGCCGGAGATATCGCGTACGGTACCGGTTCGTCCGGATGGCAAAATCACGCTGCCACTGGTTGGAGATGTGCAGGCAAGCGGCCTGACGCCTCATAAGTTGGAAGACAATCTGCGTGATGGGTTGAAAGCTTATGTCGCAAATCCGGAAGTGACAGTTATCGTTCAGGAGGTTAAGAGTCTGAAGTTCAATATTGTTGGTGAGATCAACCATCCCGGCTCTTTTCCTCTGGCCCAACCTATGACTGTTCTGGATGCCATCGCCGTAGGCGGCGGCCTGCGTGATTTTGCAAAGAGCAGCAAGATTTATGTGCTTCGCGGGAACGCTCGTTTGCCATTCAATTACAAGGCTGTAATCAAAGGTAAGAAGCTTGCGGAGAACGTAGTGCTTCAACCTGGTGATACTGTAGTCATCCCCTAACAGCTCTTAAGTGAGAGATTATGTTTAGAAAGCTATTGCTGGCTTGCCTGGGACTCGGTGCCTGGGCCTTTGCTCAGCAGCCCACGAATCCTGCGGAGCTTGGGACCGGTGCTTTGACCCAGGAGGATGTTGGGCGGAGTAACGTCCTGAGTTACGGCGTTTCCTCATCAGCAGCATTCGATGACAATGTTCAGGGAACTGCGGGAACGCACAATGTTACAACCACCATTCAGCCGCAAGTAGGTTTTTCCATCAACCGACCGCGCTTGGAATCGCATGCGTACTATGGACCTGCATACACCTTCAGTAGCGATGTCGCGAGCCAGAGTGGGACGTCCCAAACCGTTGGTCTTGATTTTAAGTACCTCTTTTCTCGACGGTTAACCTTGACGCTGCGCGGAGGTTTCATCGATACGTCGAATCCAGTTGACAGCCAAAATGCTGCCTTTTCGGTCCCTCAACTCAATGTGTTTGAGCGTCCGGCGGACATATTTAGCGGCGCACGGATTCACCAGACGAGTGGGCAAGCCGGCGCAGACCTTGCTTATAGAATTGCTCAGTTTACGTCGGTCGGCATCGGTGGCTCTTTTAGCGATTCTCTGTATCGCAGCATTGAGACACAGGCTTCCGGTCATCGGGATTTTCGTTCGAAGAGTTGGGCGGCTCATTCGTTTGTTTCGCATCGACTCACGCCAGTCATTAGTCTCGGAGCCAATTACTCCGCACAGAATTTGGAATCGCAGCAGTTTGGCTCTGCAACTTTGACGCATTCCATATTGGGATTCACAACGCTGTCTTTAGCGCCACAAGTTCAGCTCTCGTTCTTCGCCGGACCCGAGTTTTCGCAGATCGGACTTGGAGCTTTCGGCACGCTTCCGGGTCCAACCACGCAAGCTGCTTCTGTTTCTTATGGCTCGACGCTCTCATGGCAAGGGCAGAAGAATGGCCTCGCCGCCAGCTTTTCGCAGCGCGTGAGTGGGTCCATTGATGCCAGCAGCGGTGCTGTGCAGGCGAGAATGGTCGGATTTCGAGCTACTCGGCAGATTAGCCGGCGGACCTCCGTAAACCTCTTTACAAAGTACGTTTCAAACTCCGCATTAGAGCCGGGCCTGCCGACCTCCACCCCAGACTCGGTAAGCGGTGGTTTCGGGGTCAGTCGTCCGCTGACGCAGTCTGTCTCGCTTAGCCTGTTGGCTTTTCATCAGGAATTCTTGGCACCGGTATCGTTCTTGCCCGGTGGCTTGGGCCATAACGTCGTGAGTATGTCAGTCTCGTATAGCTTTTCGAAGCCGATAGGAAGATAGCAATGGACCAGGACGAAATCAGAACGGGACCTAGCCCGCATGGATGGGTGCGTCGGGTTGTCGCGCAGCGACGGTCTGTATTGGTCTGCACCTTTATCGGCTGGCTAATTGTCGTGAGTGCTGGATGGGTGCTTCCTTCCAAGTACCGTTCTGAAACTCTTATTCTTGTCGAACAACAAAAAGTTCCAGAACATTACGTCGAGCCAAATATTGCCGTCGATTTGCAGCAGCGACTCCAAAGCATGAGTGAACAGATCCTGAGCAGGACCCGTCTGATGGCCATTGCGGATAAGCTGCATCTTTATCGCGGTAACGACAGCCGCGCGGGTGCGGAAGGTGTAGTTGATCGGATGCGAAAAGATATCAGCATCGACTTGGTTCGATCAACGAATGAACAGATCTCTGCCTTTAAAGTCTCCTATTCGGCCAACTCGCCCGAAGTGGCTCAGCAGGTTACCTCTGAGCTTACTTCGCTCTTTATCGAAGAAAATTTGCAAAATCGCCAGGAGCTTTCCGAGAACACGACCGACTTCCTGGAGACTCAACTGGACGTCGCAAGGAAGAATCTCGAGCAGCAGGAGATGCGTCTCCGTGAATTCAAGAGCCGCTATTTGGGTCAACTACCCGAACAGACACCGAGTAATATGCAGATCCTCGCAGGCCTGCAAAATCGGCTTCAAAGTGCAAGCGATTCGCTAAACCAAGCTGAACAGCAGAAGTTGTATCTTCAGTCATTACTCGGCCAATATCACGCATCTCGACAGGCTTCATCTGCAGATCAGGGTAAGCTTGTGGCGAATTCTGTACCTTCTGCAACAGCCCAAAAACTTCAGCAGCTCCGATCGCAACTGGCCGATCTTAGATCGAAGTACACTTCACGCCATCCAGACGTGGTACGTCTGGAGGAAGAGATTGCGGATACCGAGAAAGCACAAGCCTCGCAAGCGGTCAATGAAGGCGACGCGGCTACCGGCGGAGCCGCGCTTAATTCCGATCAGGCACCTGCTGCTGGACCAATACTCCAGATCGAGAGCCAGCTCAAGGCAACGGATTTTGAGATTGCCAGTCGAAAGGATGAAATCAAGAAGATTGAAGCCGACATCGATTCCTATCAACAGAAGTTGAACTTGGCACCTGCACGGGAGCAAGAACTGGCAGCGATAACCCGCGATCACGAGCAGTCAACGGCTAACTATGAGTCCCTACTCGCGAAGAAAAATCAGTCGGAAATGGCAACGAACTTAGAAAAGCGCCAGCAGGGCGAACAGTTCCGAATGATCGATCCTCCCAGTCTTCCTCAGAGACCTTATTTTCCGAACCGATTGCTCTTCAGCGCATGCGGAATTGCTTTTGGCCTTACGCTTGGTGCGGGAAGCGCAATTCTTCGTGAGCTCGTCAATGCAAAGGTATACGGAGAGGAGGAGTTGCAGTCTATCGTCAAAGCTCCTAGTCTGGTACTAGTTCCGTCGGTTCTGACAACAAGCGAAACCAGCGCTCGGAATCGCTCACTCTTGCTGGACGGCGCAATCGCTGCTGTAATCGCGCTAACTATTCCTGCCACGACGCTATTTCTGTATTACAAGGCTTAGCAGTGTATAAGGCATTTTACGGACTAACCAGCAACCCGTTCGAGATTTCCCCGGATCCTCGCCTCTATTATGGCACTCCGCAGCATAATGAAGCGCTGGCGATTTTGTCGTATGGGATCGATCGGCGCAAGGGATTCGTTGTCGTTTCCGGTGAGGTTGGTACCGGTAAGACTCTTCTTGCGCGCTATATGTTAAAGACACTGAGCTGGCAGAAGATCTCAGTTGCATATATCTTCAATCCTTTACTTTCTCCATTGGAGTTCCTGCAGTACGCTGCGCGAGACATGGGAGTACCAGCGATTGGGAGAAATAAGGGTGAACTGCTTACTTCGCTGAATCACTTTCTCCTAGAGCTGCATCGGCGACGATCAACGGCTGCCATCATCATTGATGAAGCCCACCTGCTTTCGTGGGAGTTACTCGAGGAGATCAGACTTCTTACGAACCTTGAGACTTCTAGGGAAAAGTTACTGCAGATCGTGCTCATCGGACAACCCGAGCTCGACGAAAAATTAAACTCGCAAAATCTCCGTCAACTGAAGCAGAGGATTTCATTGCGCTGTCGCTTAGACGCGCTGGGTAGTCGTCAAACTCGGGAGTATATTGAACGACGGCTTTGGTTCGCGGGCGCGAGACAACAACATACAAAGATTTTCTCTCCAGAATCGATAGAGGCTATTCACAAGTATTCGAATGGCATTCCGCGTCTCATCAATGTCGTTTGTGAATCCGCCTTGATAACCAGTTATGCCCTAAAACAATCCGTGGTCAGCGAGCACACGATTATTGAAGTTGCCTCGGATTTATATCTCACTGGAGCGGGCAGGAAGCTCGAGCCGCAAGGTGAGCGGAATGCGGTCGTTTTGGCTCCGCGGGCTGCGGCCAGCGGAATCTAGTGAAAGTGAACGAAAGTTAAGTCAAATGAGTCGTGTTTTTGAAGCATTACAGCAACTCAATGTTGTTGGAACTGAAGATAGTCCGGACGCGCGCGATGCCGTGGGCGCGTCTAACCTCCTCGGAGCGCTATCCGGCGAGATTACGCAGCTCGAGGCGGCGCGTGAATTTGTAATTGCTAGCGTTCCGAGCGCACGACTGGTGGCAATCTCTGAGCCGCATACCTTGGCTGCTGAAAAAGTCCGAGGCCTGGCGGCACGTTTCCGTCAATTGAGGTCTCGTAATCAGGGCAACCGAATTCTGATGGCGAGCGCTGTGCGCGGAGACGGTAAGAGCATGATGAGTGCGAATCTCGCCATTACGCTCGCATCTCAAGGGGAAAGGACATTGTTAATTGATGGCGATCTGCACAAACCGACATTACATCACCTGCTCGGAGTGCGCGAGCGCCGAGGTCTAACGGACTGGGTCCAAGAAGCTGCATCGATCGGCGACTATTTGTTTCGAGAGCAGCGCCTACCCTTGTGGTTCTTGCCTGCCGGGAACCAGATCGATCAGCCTCTTACCAGCATACAATCGACCGCCACGAAAGAATTGCTTTCCAGCATCAAGAACTGGTTCGATTGGATCGTGATCGATTCGCCTCCACTGGTTCCATTAGCGGATTCGACGGTGTGGTCCACGATGTCGGATTGGTTGCTGCTGGTCGTTCGAGAGGGTGCCACTCCCAAAAAGGCGCTGACGAAAGCAATCGACGCGATTGATAAATCTAAGCTTTGCGCAGTAATTCTGAACGACGCAGTTACAGCAGAAAGCAAGTACTATCGGCAGTACTACACGGGATCGATACAGAAATCGGTAGCGACCGGCGGTAAGTAAGCCAGGCTGCAACCGAGAAGTTATCAATACAGAACCGCATGAATATAAGGATTGCCTTTCTTTGCTGTGTACTCACCATCCTCTGTGCTGCTGGATGCACGAGAGATCCCAAGGTTCGTTGCGCTCGATTCATCGAGAGCGGCCAACGTTATATGGCGAAGTCTCAGTACGAGGCAGCGGCTATTCAATTCCGCCGCGCAGTACAGGCAGATTCAAATTCTGCAGAGGCGCACTACGATTTAGCCTCCTCACTAAGTAAGTTGGGACGATGGTCCGAAGCTTACCGCGAGCTACAGGCGACTACCCAGATTGACGCAAAGCATGTGAGTGCCCATCTCGCCAGTGCCGAAGTTCTATTGGCCGCGAAACAGATACAGAATGCTCGTCAGGAAATTAGTTCTGTCCTTGCGCTCGATCCGAACAATTTTCAGGCGCATCTTCTACTCGGCAACGCAATGGTTGCGGACCAGGAGTTCCGTGCTGCGCTCGACGAGTTCGCGACTTGCGAACGCCTCGAACCGAGCAATCCCGCTGGATATGCGCAGGCAGGGTTGGTTCATCTTCGTAAAGGATCGTACGCAGACGCGACGAACGCATTCAGCGAAGCCATCAAAGCCTCTCCTACATTTGCTCCCGGGTATTTGTATTTAGCGCAGACGCATGTCCTACAGGGAGATCAAGAAGCTGCAACCGCAACCCTGGAAGATGGCATCGCGCATAGTCCAAAGCAAGTCGCCCTTTACCTTGCAGTAGCCGATGAATACCTGAAGAGCGGACGGAATCAGGAGATTGCTCCACTGTTTGACAAATTGCGGTTGCAGACTTCAGATGCGCCCGAAGTATTGGTTGCTCTGGGCGATTTCTATTTCCGTGAGGGCGACGCGCAACATGCAAGGGAAATTCTTACTCAGGCATTAGAGCGAAATCCAAAGAATGACATTGTGATGCGTCGTTTGATTGAAGTCGCTCTCAATCAACAGGATTGGGACTATGCAGAGAAGTTGAACAAGAGCTTGACGGCTACAAAACCCAAAGACCCTGAAGCCCGACTGTTCGAAGCGCGTTTGCAATTTGCACGGGGAGCCAAGGCAAAAGCAGTAGAAACTTTGGAGCAACTCATACACGATAGTCCTGATCTTGCCCTAGCTCATTTTTATTTAGGACTCGCTTATGCCCACCAAGGCGAATCTGCTCGGGCTATCTCAGCTTTCAACGATACTGTTCAGAAAAATCCGGACTTTATTTGGGCGTATGTGGGATTGGGAGAGTTATACGCACAGCAGGGAACTCCGAAGCTAGCGTTGGAGTTTGCCAGTCAAGCTCTCAAGCGGAATCCACGATTCCTGCCGGCTCGATTGCTGGAGGCAACGGCACTCATGCAGAGCGGAGACACGACACGAGCAATTCAGGAATTCCGAGATCTGCTCGCGCACGATCCGAAGAATCCCGCACTCATGGAGAAGCTGGGTTTCGCACTCGCAAATCAGAAGGACTACAAGTCCGCAGAGGCTCAATTCGAAGCTGCGCTTGCCTCGAACCCTGATTACGCTCCTGCTCTCATCGACCTTGCTACTCTTTACGCCGTAGAGAAGCGACCTGAGCAGATCGAGCGTCGAGTCCAACTCCAGATAGAGCGTGCTCCGAAGCAGTCGAGGTTTTACGAACTTCTCGGAGACGTACAGTTTGCAAAAAAGAAGTTCGATGATGCCGGTCAATCCTACGCGCAGGCCGCACAGTTAAATGCGAACTCCGCGATTGCTCTCCTTGGCTTGGCGAGAACGCATGCAGTTCAAGGGAAGCTTTCGGAAGGAATCAGCGACGCCCGAAGGCTACTGGAGTTGCATCCAGATTATCTGGTTGGCTATATCGAACTCGGACAGCTTTTGGAAAAGACAGGCGCCGTTGACGAAGCAGCAGAAACATATCGCCATGCTCTCGACAGAAATGACGATTATGCTCCGGCACTGAACAACCTTGCCTGGCTTTATTGCGAACACGGCGGCAATCTCGATATGGCACTCGGCATGGCGCAAAAGGCAAAAGCCAAGTTTCCGAATGATCCGGCGATTTCGGATACGCTGGCTTGGGTCGAATACAGAAAGGGAATGTATGACAGCGCGGCGAGTGCCCTCAAAGATGTTGCGAGCCATGCCCCGCAGAACGCAATTTATCAGTATCACTATGGGATGAGCTTGTGGAAGTTGTCCCGCGCTGATGATGCGAGGAAAGCGTTGCAGCGCGCGATCCAGCTTGAGCTGCCCGAGACGGAGGCAAATGAAGCCAAGCGCGCATTAGCCAGCTTGTCGGTCGAAGCGCGGCAGCAGCCTGGATCTCCTCCCATAACGCAGAACTGACTGAAAGCACAACTACGTTGCTTGCGGAGGCTCGTTGCGCTAACCCTTCCGCTCGCTAGGTCCGTCCGCTCGCAACCCTGCCGATTTCACGTCTGCAATGCCAAGCAAGAGCTTGGCTCCCACCTCTCCAGGATGCCTGTTCAAGGTGAGGATACGAAATCGCTCCTCCAAAAGCGGTTCGCACAAGCTTGAACCGCCCAACGGAACCCACTTTCATACCAGTTGAAAAACTCTGCAGCTATCCATTCATCGATTGCTCACCATGTTTGTAAGCCGCTGAAATTAAACAGGTAACCTCGTCGATGCTCTTGGCGCGTCGATTGCAAGCTAGGGCATTCGAAGGCAAGTAAAAAGGAACCGATAACTTCGCCACATGGCAACGTATCCGATTACAGAAACAAGGGCTTACGGCAGTGCGCGCGAGAGGTCTACCGGGTTTGCAGCTCCCGACCGGACTCCCGCTGTGGTTGAGCTCCTAGACGAGCGCTATTTTGTCCGCATGTTGCGTTTGGAGCGCAAAAGATGCGAGCGATCACACGAACCCTTTGCTCTAATACTCTTTGAAGGAGCTGCTCTCTTTGAGGCTTCAGCCGAAATCATCCCTGACCTCGCCAGAGGGATTTCATCCTGCACCAGGGAGACCGATGTTTTTGGCTGGTACGAGCAAGGGCATGTTCTGGGCTTGATTGTTAGTCAAGTAGGAACCGCTGCCTGCTCAAACGCTGGTCTAGTATCGGCACGTATCGCCGAGAGATTGCAGGAACGATTACCTGCTGAATTGGTTGCGCAGCTCAAAACGAGGGTCCGTGTTTTTCCGGAAGAATCGGCTGATGAAAGAGCCACCGACGACTACACGTTCTATCGCGATCTGTCCGACGGCCACTATCATCAGCGAAAAGCGAGAGGAGCAAAGCGAGCTTTCGACGTCTTCTTCAGCTCGGTTGCCTTGATTGCACTCTCTCCGGTTTTGCTGCTGATTGCACTGCTGATCAAATGCACCTCGAAAGGTCCGGTTCTCTTTAGGCAGGAACGGGTAGGGAGATTTGGCGTGCCGTTCACTTTTCTGAAGTTTCGCTCCATGTACGTAAACAATGATCCAAAGATCCACCAGGAGTATGTAGCGAAGCTGATTTCAGGCCAGCTGTCAGCCGGCAAAGAAGGCAAAACCAACGGCACTACGTTCAAGATTATCAATGATCCGCGTGTAACTCCCTTCGGGCGATTCCTCCGCAAGAGCAGCCTCGATGAACTGCCGCAGTTGATCAATGTCCTAAAAGGGGAAATGTCTCTGGTTGGCCCTAGACCGCCCCTCCCATACGAATTCGAGCAATATCGTACCTGGCACAAGCGCAGGGTTTTCGAAGTGAAACCAGGAATCACGGGATTGTGGCAGGTGATGGGCCGCTCAAAAACTACGTTCGATGAAATGGTTCGTCTTGATCTGAGCTACGTCAGAAGTTGGTCTCTCGGTCTTGATTTCCGCATTTTGATGGAGACACCGCGGGCCGTGCTGTCGGGCGAGGGCGCGTATTAACAACAACAGTAAGAATTCATTATCAGATTTCAAAAAGGGGCAAACGATGCACAGAGTGCGTGTGGCTGTAGTGGGGTGCGGGTATTGGGGACAGAACCTGCTGCGAAACTTCTGCGAACTCGATGAAGCGGAAGTAGTAATGGTATGCGATTTCGATGCTCGTGCGCTGGCGCGTGCTCAGCGTCGATATCCTGCGATCGAGATTACTCAGAGCTTTACCGATGTGATCCTTGATCCGAGAATCGAAGCCGTCGTGATCGCTACTCCGGTTTCGACGCACTACGCGTTTGCGAAACAAGCCTTACAGGCCGGCAAGCACGTGCTCGTCGAAAAGCCACTTGCTCAGAGCAGCACGGAAGTGCTCGATCTTATTGAAATCGCTGAACGGAACGGCCGAAGCCTCATGGTTGATCACACATTCCTTTATACCGGAGCGGTTCGCCGCATGAAGGCAATGGTCCAATCGGGAGAGATGGGGAAACTTCTGTACTTCGACTCCGTGCGAATCAGCCTTGGTCTGGTTCAAAGCGACATCAACGTGCTTTGGGATTTGGGTCCACACGATCTATCAATCATGGACTACGTATGCGATCGTACTCCGTTCGCAATCTCTGCCACTGGAGTCAAACATCTCTACACGCCATACGAGAACATCGCTTATGTGACGGTGCATTTCGAAGACAATCTCATCGCTCACTTCCACCTGAATTGGCTGGCGCCCGTGAAAGTGCGTCGCACTCTAGTTGGCGGCAGCAAGAAGATGCTGGTGTACGACGACATGGAATCGAGCGAGAAGGTCAAGGTTTATGACAAAGGCGTGGTGCAGAACCTAGACCCAGAGCGTCGGGAAAGGATGCTTACGGGATACCGCAACGGTGACGTCCTGGTTCCAAACCTCGAAACGACAGAGGCCCTGCGCTTGATGGCGAAAGAATTCATCGCCTCGATAGTGGAGAAGCGTCCGGCCCTCAGTGATGGCCACGCTGGTCTGCGCATCGTCCGGCTGCTTGAAGCCGCTCAGGAATCCATGGACGACAACGGACGGATGGTGTTCCTGAACGAAGGACCAATTGCTGCCGAGGCCATCGCAGCAATGAATGCAACGGGTGACTAGTCCCTACCTGTATCCATCCGAGCTCTGCATATGAGCTCGGATGGACAGTGAACAAGCTCCGATCTGCCGAACTCCCATCTCATATTTTTCTTGCTCAGCCTACTTTCCCTTCTGGTACGCGCTGCTACCTGCACCGCTCATTCGTGGCTGTAAATATCCAGAAATCATGGGTTCGATCCTGTTTTTTGCGTCTGTCGGATGCCTTACCGCTTATGTGCAAAGGTTTGCACAGTGTTATATGCTCCAAAAACAGTGCAGCAATCGACGCGAGCGACGTTCCGATAACGCGATGAAAACACAATAGTTAGTAGCGGACTGGCTTAGTCTTGAGACGCTAAGGCTGCAAGTTTTTGGAACATGATGTGCAATGAAAGGAGCATCCCCGGAAAGTTGGCGAAATTCGCCGGGTCGGCCTTAGGAAATTAAGGGGCTGGGACTCAGAGGGCGAAGCTACGCGCAAATTTCAAACCGGACTTCCCCTTATTCAGCAAACAACGTTGGGAGATTGCATGGGCGACTACTGCAGGATTGCGTCAGACGTGAAGCTCGGAAAGAACGTAGCCATTCACGCATTTGTGAATCTTTATGGCTGCTCGATCGGCGATAACAGCCGAGTCGGAACTTTTGTCGAAGTTCAGAAGAACTCCTCAATTGGAAGGAACACCAAGATCTCAAGCCACACCTTCATCTGCGAAGGGGTAACCATCGAAGACGATGTCTTCGTTGGGCACAACGTCTCGTTCATCAACGACAAATATCCGCGCGCGACGAATGCCGACGGCAAGCCGCAAAGCGAGGCGGACTGGGGCGTGGTCAAGACAGTAGTAAAGCGCGGAGCATCGATCGGCACCAGCGCCACCATTCTTTGCGGCGTCACCATCGGAGAGAACGCAATCGTGGGAGCAGGCAGCGTCGTGACGCGCGACGTACCCGACAATGCAATCGTTGCAGGGGTTCCCGCCAGGTTTATCCGCAGTACAGAGGAAATCAATAAAGGAGAAGAGGTAGTCCTCGCATGAAAGTACCTTTTGTAGATTTGTCAGCTATTCATAAGCCGCTAGAGCAAGAGTTCAATGCTGTCTTCCAGCGGGTGCTCGAGAAGTCCTCATTTATTTTGGGACCCGAGATCAAGAATTTCGAGGATGCTTTTGCGGCTTATCTTGGAGCTGACCATTGCATCACCGTTAACAATGGGACTACCGCGCTCCACCTCGTCCTCGCTGCTCTCGGTATCGGGCCCGGAGATGAAGTAATTACCGTGCCCAACACGTTCATCGCGACTGCGGAAGCAATCAGCGCCGTGGGAGCTACTCCAGTATTCGTGGATGTTGATGCTGTTTCGTTCACGATGGATCCAGCTCAAGTTGAGAAGGCAATCACACCGCGGACTAAAGCGATCCTGCCGGTCCACCTGTATGGTCAGTGCGCCGACCTCGATGCTCTGATGGCAATCGCAGATCGTCATCATCTCCCGCTGATCGAAGATGCTTGCCAGGCGCATGGATCCGAGTACAAAGGACGCAAAGCGGGAACCATTGGGTTGGCAGGATGCTTCAGCTTCTATCCCGGCAAGAACTTGGGAGCTCTGGGAGAAGGTGGAGCGATCACCACGAACGATGTCGCTCTCGCCCAGAAGCTGCGCATGCTCCGCGACCACGGCTCGCTACGCAAATACGAGCACAGTCTTGCCGGCTTTAATTTCAGACTTGAGGGTCTCCAGGGTGGCCTGCTGGCCGTGAAGTTGCCGCACCTCGATTCGTGGAACAACGAACGCCGCAACGTTGCGGCTCTCTACAACGAGATGCTGCGCGACGCAAATGTCACATTACCGGTAGAGATGCCTTACGGAAAGCACGTCTATCACTTGTATATCGTGCAGATAGAGAATCGCGACGAAGTAAAGACGCAGTTAGCCAATGCGGGCATCGATACGGGTCTCCACTATCCTGTTCCGCTACATCTCCAGGATGCTTACAAACAGCTCGGTTACAAGAAGGGCGATTTCCCGGTCAGTGAGAAGCTTTCGCAGCAGATTCTCTCATTGCCGATGTATCCGGGATTGTCGGCTGAAGCTGTCGATCACGTAGCCACGACTTTAACTGAGGCGGTGAAATGTCAGGCAGCAACGGCCAGCGCGCGGTAATGGCTAGAACGGTTGCGGCGACCTTTGGGCGCAAAGAAGCGCGCAGAGATCCGCAATGGGAATGGGACTTCGCCAGCGAACTGCGCGAAAAAAGCTCTCGCGAGGAGCTGATCGCGCAGTTTGCGAGGTTCCGTAGTGGTGAAAGCGCGTTGGATGTAACCATGCGCCGAGTGCTGCTGCGAGCGCTTTGTCGAGCGGCCGGTCACGATCTACAAGTCAATCCCGAAGTGGTACTTAAACATCCCGAGACCATGGAGTTTGGCGATTCCGTCTTTATCGGCGCGCATTCCATGATCCAGGGTCGCTATGACGGGCAGTGCAAGATTGGGAATCACGTCTGGATTGGTCCACACGCCTACTTCGATGCCCGTGATCTCGTTCTGGAAGACTACGTTGGCTGGGGACCCGGGGCCAAGGTGCTGGGTTCGCAACATACGGGACATCCGGTTGATGTTCCGATTATTGCCACCAGCCTTGTAATCAAGCCGGTAGTGATTGGTTACGGCGCCGACATTGGTACCAACGCTACGATCCTGCCAGGTGTCCGGATCGGGGTGCACGCGATTGTGGGAGCGGGCGCTGTCGTGACTTCCGACATTCCCGACTATGCAGTAGCTGCAGGTGTACCCGCGCGAGTTTTGCGCATTCGCGAAGGAGCGCCGCCCCAGGAAGTCGCAGTTGAGGAGAAGCTCTGATATGGACCAGATTGCCGGTCGCAAATTTTTCGTCACCGGAGGTGCGGGATTCATCGGCAGTCACATCGTCGATGACCTCCTTGAGCGCGGTGCAGCCGAAGTGCGCGTCCTCGACAACTTTGTCCGCGGTTCATGGTCGAACCTGCAGGAGGCGCGCAGTACGGGACGAGTTCAGGTTATCTCCGGCGATGTCTGCGATGCGGCGTTGGTGGATAAACTTACGGCGGGCGTCGATGCAGTCTTCCACCAAGCGGCGTTGCGCATCACACGATGCGCGGAAGCTCCGCGTGAAGCTGTAGATGTATTGATCGGCGGGACTCTGAATGTGCTGGAGTCAGCCGTTCGCCACAAAGTGCGCAAGGTGATCGCAGCATCTTCTGCTTCCGTCTATGGGAACCCTTCTTATTTGCCGATGGACGAAGCACATCCCTTTAACAATCGAACTCTTTACGGCGCTGCAAAGATCGCAAACGAACAAATGCTGCGCGCGTTCAACGAAACCTACGGGCTGCGGTATGTTGCTTTCCGCTACTTCAATGTCTATGGACCGCGTATGGATCTGACCGGAGTCTATACCGAAGTACTTGTACGCTGGCTCGATGCCATCGAAGCGGGAACGCCGCCCCTCATCTTTGGCGACGGTTTGCAATCAATGGACTTTGTTTATGTGAAAGACGTCTCGCGCATCAATATTCTCGCGCTTGAAAGCGAAGTTTCTGACGAGGTGTTCAATGTCGGCACTGGATGCCAGACCACATTGAACGAACTCTGCTCGGCCGTGCTGGCCACAACAGGTTCTTCGCTGAAGCCTGAGTATCGCGCCCCGCGAGCGGTTGCGAATGTTCGTTCACGCAAGGCGGCGACCGAAAAAGCTGAAAAGATGCTTGGGTTCCGTGCCGAGATTGGCTTGAAAGAAGGGTTGAAGAAATTTATAGATTGGCGGGCTGCTCAAAAGTCAACCTTGACTCAGAGAGAAGAGTTTCCGGTAGCTATGGGAGCGGGACTATGAGTGCAGCGACGTTAGTGGGACCAACAATTCAGGTAGCTAAGCCCTCGCTCGGTGTAGAGGAGGAAATGGCCGTTCTGGAGGTATTGCGAAGCGGATGGATCAGCCAAGGTCCTAAAGTCGCAGAATTCGAGCGGCAGTTTGCAGCCTTCGTAGGCGCCCCGCACGCAATCGCCCTCTCTTCGTGCACAACTGCTCTTCACCTCGCGATGATAGTCGCAGGTGTGCAAGCAGGAGACGAGGTCATCTGTCCGAGCCTTTCCTTCATCGCTACCGCAAACGCCATTCGCTACGTAGGGGCAACACCGGTTTTCGTTGACATCGATCCGGTTACATACAACCTCGACCCGGAGAAAGTAGAGTCGGCAATTACTCCGCGCACCAAGGCTATTCTCGCTGTGCACCAGGTAGGAATGCCGGCGGCCATGAATGAGTTGGGAGATATCGCAAAGCGGCACGGCATTTCTCTACTTGAGGACGCTGCCTGCGCGATCGGATCGAGTTATATGGGAGTGCGGGTTGGCCATCCCCATTCGCTCCTCGCTTGCTTCAGCTTCCATCCGCGCAAGGTTCTTACGACGGGCGAAGGTGGAATGATTACTACGGCTGACGGTGATGTCGCGGCCAGGCTGCGGCGGCTTCGGCAACATTCCATGAGCGTTTCCGATCTTGCGCGCCACAGCTCGACGCAGATTGTCACGGAATGTTACGACGAAGTTGGTTTTAATTTCCGCATGACCGACCTGCAGGCAGCCGTAGGTTTAGTACAGTTGGATCGACTGCCGGGTTTTGTGAATCGCAGGCGTCAACGGGCGGCCGCTTACACAAAAGCTCTAGGAGAGATTCCATTCTTTGTTCCTCCGCGAGAGCCAGCCGGTTGCGAGAGCAACTTTCAATCTTATATGGTTCGAATGCTAGACAGCTCTTCCATAAGTCGCGAGGATCTAATGCAGAAACTATTGGATAGAGGCATTAGTACAAGGCGCGGCGTCATGGCTATTCATCGGGAAGCGCCTTACCGGCATCCGCAATGGGATGGCCGGCTGCCCAACACAAACGATGTGACGGACTCGACAATTATTTTACCTATCTTCGATCAGATGACGGACGCTGATCAAGAATACGTTCTTGATTCGATCTTCCAACTTTTGTAACTCTGCAATGGCACAACGCTGAACGTCTGAGCTCGATCAACTCACAAATAGTAAGAACAGGAACTTAAGTGAAAGTCAGTTCAATACTAGCAGCAGCAGCCTTGTACGTCTCGTTCTCCGCGTCTGTGTTCGGCAGTTGTAGCTCGCCTGCAAACGCCATTGAAGCCGAAAATTGCCTTCAGGGATCTCCTCAATCAGAATGGGGTGTGAGTGGTTCGGGAGATCCGACGATTCAGGGTTTCGCGACCGACATTAGTGTAAATGTCGGGCAATCAGTTTTCTTCAAAATTAATACTACCGCCAGCGCATACACGATCAGCATATATAGATTGGGATACTACGATGGCGATGGCGCTCGCCTGATTGATACAATCTCTCCCTCCGCTCAATTGCCGCAAAGCCAACCGGCTTGCTTAAGTGATTCCAGCACTGGCTTGGTTGATTGTGGTAACTGGGCTATCTCAGCATCCTGGAGGGTTCCGGCAAATGCCGTATCTGGCGTTTATTTTGCTCGCCTTGTCCGGAGTGACACTGCTGGCGCCAGTCAGATCGTTTTTGTAGTTCGTAACGATTCAAGCGGTTCCGACGTTGTTTTTCAGACGGCCGATGAGTCGTGGCAAGCCTACAATCCATATGGTGGGCACAGTTTATATGGCGGCTTGAACGCTTTCGATCTCACAGATCGCGCTTACAAGGTTAGTTACAATCGGCCATTCAATACTCTTAATCTCGAGAATGAATCTTGGGTGATGTATGCAGAATATCCCATGATCCGATGGCTGGAGGCGAATGGCTACGATCTAAGTTATGTGAGCAGCGTTGATGTGGCGCGCACGGGTAGCCTCTTATTGAATCACAAGATCTATCTTTCAGTCGGCCACGATGAATATTGGTCGGGCCCGAAGAGAAGCAATGTCGAAGCTGCGCGAGATGCCGGCGTAAACCTGGCCTTCTTTAGCGGAAACGAGGTTTTCTGGAAGACAAGATGGGAGAACAGTATCGATGGAAGCGGCACTCCCTATCGCACACTGGTCTGCTATAAGGAAACGCTAGGTCCTAGTTCAAACCCCGCCGCTGTCGGCGCGGTCGATCCATTTGATCCGCCTACTTGGACCGGAACTTGGCGCGATCCAAGTAAGAGCCCACCAGCGGATGGACACCGCCCAGAAAATGCTCTGACAGGTCAACTCTTTCGCGTCAATGGGCCTGGTCAAGACAATTTTGCCTTAGCAATCAAAGTTCCTGCTGCGGATGGGAAGATGCGCTTTTGGCGAAATACGCGAATAGCCGCGCAATCAGCCGGGCAGACATGGACGTTACCTGCGGGGACGCTTGGGTATGAATGGGATGCCGAGGAGGACAACGGCTCTCGTCCGGCTGGATTGTTTGATTTGTCAGCCGCTACTTATACGCTTACGACCGATTATCTGCAGGATTACGGCGGCTTCTACGGAGCTGGAACTGCAACGCACAGGATGTCGCTTTATCGTGCTCCCAGCGGCGCGCTCGTGTTTGGCGCGGGTACTGTCCAGTGGTCTTGGGGCCTCGACAACAATCATGATGGCAGCGGGTCCACGCCTGATGTCAACATGCAGCAGGCGACGGTCAATTTGTTCGCAGATATGGGCGTGCAGCCAACAACGATCCAACCGGGCCTGATCCGGGCTGCAAAGTCCAGCGATGCGGTTGCCCCGAAATCTACTATCAGTTGGCCTACGGATGGTACAGAGATCGCCGGTGGAAGTGCTGTGACTATTTCCGGCAGTGCCGCTGATACAGGCGGTGGAGTGGTGGGGGGCGTAGAAGTATCGACGGATGGTGGGATTAGCTGGCACCCAGCGTCTGGTCGAGAGAATTGGACGTATACGTGGCGCCCTCCTTCTCTTGGTAACTTTACTCTTGAGAGCCGCGCGGTTGACGACAGCGGCAATCTGGAGAGCGCTTCTTCTGCGAGTTCCGTCGTGACGGTCAATCCGCCCGACTGCCCTTGCCAGAACTGGAGCGCAACCACTACTCCGTCACAAGTGGATAGCGGCGATCCCACTGGGGGTGAGTTTGGGGTTCGCTTCCGCGCTGACTTCGATGGTTACGTCACCGGAGTCCGCTTTTACAAGGCGAGTAAAAATACGGGAATACACATTGGCCACCTTTGGACGAATTCAGGCACCCTGCTCGCGACTGCGACTTTTACGAATGAAACTGCTTCTGGTTGGCAACAGGTAACTTTCAGCAATCCTGTGCTGGTCAGAGCTAACACTACGTACGTGGCTTCCTACTTCACGCCTTCTGGTCATTATTCCGACACTGGAGCGTACTTTCTCACGGGATCTGATGCTCCACCGCTGCATTTTCTCCGAGATGGAGTGGATGGGGCAAACGGAGTTTACTCGTATTCTGCAATTAGTACATTTCCTACGTCGAGTTATAATGCGAGTAACTATTGGGTGGACGTGGTTTACATTCCGGCGGGTTCCATGCCGGGTGCGCCGCCCGCTCTGCTTTTATACCCTAATTCGTTGACGTTCACGGCATTCCAACCTGGATCGAATCCGGTTCCGCAAACAATTTCTGTTTACAACGAAGGCAGCGGTCCGCTTAATTGGAGCGCAAGCTCCAACAGTTCGTGGCTTGTGATCTCGCCAACCGCCGGCTCAGCTCCGAGCTCCCTTTCTGTTTCAGTTAATGTTTCCGGTTTGGCTGCCGGAACATACACAGGCACTATCACTGTAAGTTCAGCAGATGCAAGCAATCCTCCACAAACCATAACTGTTACCTTGCTCGTTAGGAATATATTGCTCTCATCGAACTTTAGCGATGGGAGGAGTCAAGGATGGGTATTATCTCCGTTGAGCTCCAGTTCCACCTGGTCTGTCGTTAATCAACTGCTTCAGTACAATGGATCAAGCGATGCGCAGATATATGCCGGCAACTCAGCCTGGGCAGATTACAGCTTAGATGTTTCAGTCAAGTTATCCACACTGGGCAACTGGCCAGGTGGAATACGCGCGAGAACCAGTCCGCAGACGGGGGCAGGGTATGCAGTGTGGATGTATCCGGCTCAGGGATCCTTAGTTTTATATCGAACATCCGCATGGGATATTAATCAAGGTCTCGTGACCCTCGGGACAGCAGGAGTTCAATTTGATACAGCGAACTTCCATCATCTGGTCTTAACACTCCAAGGAAGCCAGATTCAGGTAGCTTATGACGGGGTCACAGTCATCACGGCGAGCGATGTCACCTATGCGAGTGGAGTTGTGGCGATCGAAGGCGATACACAAGCGATTAGCGTTAACAGCGTTGTAGTCACATCTGTGAACTCCTATCCTTCGTCCTTGACCGCAAGCACGGGGTCGTTATCTTTTTCGGGTAACTACCAGGGAGCGAATCCGACTCCGCAGAACCTTCAACTGACAAGCACCGGCGGAGCCTTGGCGTGGACCGCCACCACTGACGCACAATGGCTGAGCGTGTCTCCTGCCTTCGGTTACCCCCCAGCGACGGTCCAGGTAGCCGCAAACTTAGGAAGTCTTCCGCCCGGCAGCTACAGCGGAACGATTACTCTTGTTTCTCTGGCTAGTTACCCACCGGTAATTGAGTCTTTGAGCGTAAATTTGACAGTCGTTGCACCTCCGCCACTGTTGGTTGTTTCTCCCGGATCCCTCAATTTTGTTGGCATCAAAAGGCAAACCGTAGGATCCCAAAGCATCGGGGTTACGAATGGCGGCTATGGCAGCATCGGGTTCTCTACATCGAGTGACTCCGCATGGCTGACCTCGGTTCCCGCAAATGGCTCGACTCCGCAAAACGTGACGGTCTCTGCAGATATCGCGAACCTCTCACCCGGCAGTTACAGCGGCCACGTTTCGATTGCATCGACGGCTACTGGCAATTCTCCCCAGGTGATTCCGGTCAGCCTGGAAGTGCTCCAACAAGATTTGACGGAGACATTTGCCGATCAAGCTTCAGGGTGGATGATTTCGCCCTTGGGTCTGGCAAGTGGCTGGACAACTTCCAACGGAGCGTATTCGTACGCCGGCTTGGGACTGAGTCAGTCGTGTGCCGGGAACGGCGCGTGGTCAGATTACACATTTGACACCACAATACAACTTCAAAATATGTCGAATTGGCCAGGTGGCGTGCGTGGTCGCGTGAACCCGCTGACCGGCGCAGGTTACGCAGCTTGGCTCTATCCGGCAACCGGAACTCTCATCCTTTATCGCGTACCTCAATGGTCAATCGATGGGGCCGGTATCACGGAGCTTGCTCGAGCACAAGTCAGCATAGATACCGCTTCCCACGATCTGGGTCTTAACTTTCGCGGAAATCTCATTTCCGTTACCTGGGATGGTGCCCTTGTGGCCAGCGCCAACGATGCCGCCTATGCAAGTGGAATTGTCTGCATGGATGCCGACAGTCAGCCCGTTTCATATTCAAACGTCCGTGTTGCCGCGGTCCAGAATCAGGTCACTCTTGATCCAATTAATCCCTCAAGCCTCATCTTCAATGCAACACCAGGAAGTAACTCGGTGCCTCAGTCGCTTAGCATAACTGCCGGTGGAGCAAGTACTACTTGGGCTGCCACCTCGAATGTGCCTTGGCTATCGCTGAATTCGTCGAGTATGTTGACACCAGCCACGCTCACGGCAACCGCAAGCGCATCAGGTCTCGCCCCGGGCAGCTACACGGGAACTGTAACCGTTTGGGCTCCTGGTGCATCCAATTCGCCACTATCAGTCGCGGTGACTCTCGCAGTTAAGACTGCAGTGTTGGTCAGTAACCCGACCAGTCTGATGTTCTTCGGCGCATCCGGACTGAATCCGACTCCTCAGACGATCCGAATAACAAATGGAGGTGCCGGCACGCTGAATTGGTCAGCTACAGCAAATAGCAGTTGGCTAGGCCTCAGTCCGGCATTCGGAAATGCACCTGGATCCCTTGCAGTTAGTCCTGATGCCTCGAGTCTGGGTACTGGGACTTTTACCGACAGCATAACGATAGCGTCTCCCGATGCTGGCAACGATCAGATTTCCGTTCCTGTTTCGATGCAAGTCGGTTCGCTACTGTTCGCCGATAGTTTTAGCAATGGTGCGGGAAGCTGGACGATTTCCCCATCGGGGAATGCAGGCGGTTGGTCCGTAGTGAACGGAACCTATGCATATTCAGGTGGAGGCGCGACCCAGGCTTTTGCAGGAAATCCAGCCTGGACCGACTATTCCGTTGCTGCTGATTTTAGACTATCGACGTTGAACGATTACCCTGGCGGCATCCGCGGTCGCGTCAACACCACCACTGGTGCGAGTTACGGAGTATGGATATACCCTGCTGAAGGGATTCTCCGTCTCTATAGGATAGGTCAGTGGAACATCGACGCTGATCTTTCTCTTCTTGGCGCCTCGAGTCATGTTGGGCTGGATACGGCCTGGCACAACCTCCGCTTGGTGTTTCAAGGGACATCGATTCAGGTTTACTACGACAATCAGCTTGAAATTTCGGCTACCGACAGCAGCTACGCGCAAGGAGCTGTCGCATTGGATGTGTCGAACCAACCGATAACATTTGATAATGTTAGCGTGATCTCCATGCCGTGAAAGCATTCCTTCACTAAGAATGTTGAGCTTGCTCTTTTCTAATTGTCTCTAGTTTATCAGTTACATATGTCCATAAGCGTATGCATTACTGCTCCCTCTGCTTCTGAACGCGGCGCCGAACTTCCCCAGGCGGAGAAGCGCAGTTACATCCAAATTCTGAAATCGTCAGCTCTGATTGGCGGTTCGCAATTTATCAACATATTGGTGGGTATATTCCGAACAAAAGCTATAGCTATGCTGCTCGGGCCCGGAGGAGTTGGTCTGACTGGCCTATATAACTCGGTCATCGACTTGACCCAAAATATTGCCGGAATCGGAATAAATAGCAGCGGCGTCCGGCAGATCGCTGAGGCGGTGAGTGCAGAGGACGAGAACCGGGTGGCAGTAACTATCACCGTGGTGCGACGAATAGCTCTTTTCCTGGGCGTGCTCGGTGCATTTGCCCTTCTGGCGCTTAGTCGGCCAATATCCACTCTTACATTCGGTACGAACAGGTACGCCCTCGGCGTATCGATTCTTTCAATTGCCGCCTTTTGTAAGCTTGTATCTGGCGGTCAAGCAGCGCTGATTCAGGGAATGCGTCGTATCGGCGATTTAGCGATGATGACAATCGTTGGCTCCGTTACTGGAGCCGTCGTCGGAGTATCGCTCGTCTATGCCTTCCGTTCAAACGGCATCGTTCCCTATCTTGTGTGCATTACTGGCCTGTCTGCGCTCATATCTTGGTGGTACAGCAGACGAGTCCGAATTCCAAAAGTGTCCGTGGGCTTTCCGCAGCTTGCCCAAGAAGTTGCAGCGCTGCTGAAACTGGGAGTGGCATTTATGATCAGCTCCCTCGTTTCATTGGGAGTGGCATATGCAACGCGAGTGGCAGTGCTGCGAAAGGTAGGAATTGAGGCGACGGGGCTATACCAATCCGCTTGGACTATTGGCGGTATGTACGTAAGCTTCATTTTGCAGGCAATGGCTGCCGATTTTTATCCCAGGCTTACCGCGTGTGTGAACGATCACGAGTCCTGCAATCGCTTGGTGAACGAGCAGGCTCGCGTTGGAATTTTGCTCGGCGGGCCCGGAGTGATTGCAACTTTGACCTTCGCACCCGTGGTTATTGCATTACTTTACAGCGCCAGATTTGGCGGCTCCGTACCGGTTTTGCGATGGATCTGCCTCGGGGCAATGCTCCAAGTCATTACCTGGCCCATGGGCTTCATTATTGTGGCGAAAGGCAAGCAAAATCAGTTCATCTTTTCCGAAGTTGCGTGGGCAATAGCGAGTCTTGGCTTAACGTGGCTATGCGTGGACCGGTTCGGAATCAATGGGGCCGGAATTGCTTTCTTTCTCTCCTACGTGTTTCACGGCGTTCTCGTGTACATGATCGCGCGCTCTCTTAGCGACTTCCGTTGGTCCTCTGAAAACGTGCGTGACGGGCTGCTCTTCCTCAGCATTATGGCGATTTTGTTCTTGATGCTCTTTTTCACCTCTCAACTGGCAGCGATAATCTTCGGAGTTGTTTCCGTTGTGTTTACCACGATGTATTCGATACGTAGTCTCCTCAAGAGCGTTTATGTTGATGTTTCGTCGAATCGACTTCGACAAGTCTTAAATGCGCTTCGCCCTCACGAGCGGCGTCATGCTATTGCTGAGTAGCCCAAAATCTTCTAAGGAAAGATCTCGGATGGAACAACCAAAAGTTAGTTTTGTTATTCCGTGCTACAAGCTGGCACATCTTTTGCGTGAGTGTGTGGGATCCATACTCCTCCAGACTTATCCTAATTTTGAAATCCTAATCATGGATGACTGCTCACCGGACAACACCTCCGAAGTGGTGGCGTCCTTATCCGATGAGCGCGTCCGCTATGTGCGAAACGAATCGAATCTCGGCCACTTGCGCAACTACAATAAGGGGATCCAGCTTGCGCGCGGGAAGTACGTATGGCTGATTTCTGCCGATGACTACCTCCGTCGTCCATATGTCCTCAAACGGTATGTTGAGATGATGGAACGCAATCCCCAAATGAGCTTTGTGTTCTGTCCGGCGGTAGGCGTCAGGCGGGGCCAAGAAACCAATACGTTGGGATACTCCATCTATAGCGATCACGATCGCATCGTAGATGGCCACAAACTTCTGCGCTCACTGTTGCGACAAAACTTTGTGGTTGCCGCATCGGCAATGGCTCGTCGCAAATGCTATGACGATGCCGGCTACTTTCCGTTGGAAACTACAATGCAGTGGAGCGGAGACTGGTACCTGTGGTGCGTATTTTCTCTCCAACACTCCGTTGGCTATCTCTCTGAGCCCATGGTGTGCTATCGCGAGCACGAACTCAGCATGACCTCGCAATTGATCGAACCCGGACGGATAGCGACGTGCTCTTCTGGAGACATCGCGGTTCCGTGGATGGTGCGGGACAAGGCTCTCAAATTGGGATGCTCGGACGTAGCAGACGTGTGCCTGAAAGCTGCTGCTCGTCAGTATGAGCGCCAGGGAGGTTTTATTGAGTATAGATCCGCACGAGATAAGTATTCTACATGGCATCTGAACGAGACTGAATTTGAAAGCTCATTATCCAACTACGCTGCGTCCGAGAAAATCAAAGACTTTATGCGGAGTCGTTATTATCTTGGAGTTGCTGACGGCCTATATCATCAAGGCAAACTGTCTGACGCAAAGCATCATTACTTACTTGCGATTGGAAAGAGACCGTGGATGGCGAGAGCTTGTCTCAAGCTGTTAGTTCTATTCTGCGGCCGGATAGGTCAGCGGCTACGAAATGCACTCCACATTATTGTTTCGGGAGAGTTTGTGCAAAGGTGGTACCGGATGCGCGAAAATGTTGTTATCGACGCCTGCGAAGGGAGCGACAATGCTCAACGCTAGCGTCATCGTCTGTACGTACAACCGTTGCAAGTCACTTGCCGTCACGTTGGAAAGTGCGGCCAATCTGGTTTTGTCTGAGGACGTAAAGTGGGAAGTTGTTGTAGTGGACAACAATTCTAGCGATAGTACACAGGATGTTGTACAGCGATTTGGCGTTCGATCCCCTGGCAGATTCCGTTACGTCTTGGAAAAAAATCAAGGCTTGTCGCATGCTCGAAACAGGGGTATCCACGAAGCACAAGGGCAAATCTTAGCCTTTACAGACGATGATGTCATTTTGGACGCTTGGTGGCTGGAGAGACTGATATCTGCCTTGAAAGTGGACTTGTACGCGGGCGCCGGAGGGCGTATTCTGCCCGATTCCACTTTCGATCTTCCGAAGTGGTTATCGGGAGAGACAATGCGACTCGGGGGAGTGCTTCCATTTTTTGATTGTGGTCCGAATCTTGCGGATCTCCATCAGGCCCCCTTTGGAGCCAATATGGCATATCGTCGCGATGCATTCGAAAAATATGGTTACTTTCGGACAGATTTGGGACGAAAGGGCAAGACGCTCATGAGTAGCGAAGATGCTGAGTTCGGTCGTAGGTTACTTTCCGCCGGCGAGAATCTTCGATACGTGCCTTCCGCCGTTGTATATCACCCGGTAACGGAGGAAAGAATGCGAAAGAGTTATTTTCAATCATGGTGGTTTGGTCTAGGGCGCTCGTCGGTTTTACTCTACGGCAGAGCTCCTGATGTGTGGGGCATACCCCGGCCAGTGCTGAGCATCGCGAAGGCGCTTGTCAGAATTGGCGTCAATGGGGTGCGTTGGCTGTTCGCATTCAGATCAGATCGTCGTTTTTTTTTCAAGTTGCAAGTATGGAAGCTGGCAGGCTGCATTCTGGAATTCTGGCGGCAGTTGGGTCTTGCTGAGGAGCAAATAGGGTCAAAAGCGTGATGCCATGTCACCGAAGTGAGTGCCCTCGAATTCATTCATCTGCAATCCAGACACATCAACTCCGAGCAGCATGCAGTGGTCCAAATGTATGACATCGAACTTAAACCGCGAGATCGATGGTAGATCCGGGCCGAAGCACGTGGCACGCTATGTTGTGATCACTCCGGCAAGAAACGAAGAGAAGTACATCGATCTGACAATCCAGAGCATGCTTGCGCAAACACTACCTCCCTTGCACTGGATTCTGGTTGATGATGGTTCAACCGACCGAACTGGAGAGATTATCGAGAGGTACGCCTCACAATATTCCTGGATTGTCGCTCTCCATCGTTCCTCAAGTTCAGGTACTCGTGGCAAGGCGATCCAAAGTGAGCCAGTTCGAGAGGTCCATTCTGCGCGAGGCATTCGAGCGCAGCAGGCAAAAGAAATCGAAGCGTTTCTTGAGGGATACGACGTTATCGCGAAAGTTGATTGGGATTATATCGTCAAGCTCGATGGCGATCTTATTTTCCCACCTACTTACTTCGAAGAATGTTTTGCGGAATTCGAGCGTGATAGCAATGTGGGAATCGGCGGAGGAGTAATCTGTCACGAGTCTCAGCCGGGAGTTCTGGTTGTCGAAAAGACTCCGGATTTTCACGTGAGAGGCGCGACCAAAATCTATAGACGAGCATGCTGGAACCAAATCGGGGGAGTGCGTCGTGGAGCTGGCTGGGATACGCTAGATGAAGTTAAAGCGAACATGCTCGGTTGGACAACGCGGAGCTTTAGCAATCTTCCTGTAATTCACTGCCGCTTTACTGGAGCTGCAAATGGAAGGTTTAGGAACGCGGTGAAGAATGGACTGTGGAGTCATATCTGCGGCTATCATCCCGCGTACATATTGGCAAGAAGCATTCGGAGGCTGGTTGAAACGCGATCCATCGTTGATGCCTTTGGGTTGACCTGGGGATATGCCACAGGATTTTTCATGAGGGTGCCTCGAATCGATGACGAGCCAATGATCCGCTACCTGCGCGAGCAACAGATTCGTCGTTTGCTCCTTCGAGACACGAGATGGAAGTAAGAAATAAGGAGCGTGAGCCGGTGGACCTGTCCATCATAATCGTGAATTGGAATTCGTTTGACTTTACGAAGCAATGCATTCAGTCGTTATCCGGCAGTGTAGGGACGATTGAATACGAAGTTATTGTAGTTGACAATGCTTCACATCGAGACGAGGCTGCTGCCATTGCAGATCTATTTCCAACCGTCAAAGTTCTAGCATCCGAACAAAACGTAGGATTCTCGTGGGCGAATAACCTAGGATTCGAATGCTGCGAAGGCGCTAATATTCTATTTCTCAATCCGGATACAGTAACACGAGGCGACGTAATAGATAAGATGGTAGGCACTCTCAATCGCTGCAAAGACTTCGGTGTTATAGGTTGTACCATATTAAACAGTGATGAGAGCATTCAAACGAGTTGTATTCAGGCGTTTCCAACGGTCAGCAATCAATTATTGGGCATCGATTGCTTAAAGGCCCGGTGGCCTTCTCTTCCTATTTTTGGGATCCGACAGCTATTTGTTGCCGCGTCAGATCCAGTGATAGAGGTCGATGTTGTGTCCGGAGCTTGCTTGATGATTAGGCGAGAAGTGTTCGAACGAGTAGGAAAATTCAGTACGGATTACTTCATGTATGCCGAAGAAGCCGATCTATGCTATAAGGTTCGGCAGGCAGGGTGGCGGGTTGGATTTCTTCCAGGAGTGAACATAATTCATTTTGGAGGACAGAGCACAAACAAACGCGAGAGCGGATTTTCAGACGTCATGATGCGTGAGTCGCTATTCACGTTCTTTCGTAAATTTTACGGAATGCCGTATGCGTTGCTGTATCGGCTAGGTCAATTAATGAGTGGTATGGTCCGTATCGCGATTATGGCGCCTCTTTTTCTAATCCCTAAATTCCGAGCGAAGGCTTCGCGTGTGATTCGAAAGTGGAGCAGGATAACGGGTTGGAGTATTACCCTACGAAACAGTGCGATGTGCCGGTCGTAATCGGAAAACCGAACTATTTATGCCTTATCTAAATGGCGCTCGCGTCAAGACTACAGCGGAAGAGTGAAGTAATAGGCATTGCCTAAGGTTTATATGAGACATATAGGAAGACTGTTCTTGTTCTGCTATCGTTTCGCCATTCGGTTACAAGGCAAGTGCTTTTCGGTTTTAATATCGGCAGCTTTTGCCGACTTTGGAAAAAGAAGCGTTATAGCGCCTCCGGTTCGCCTGGTTGGCGAAGATCGGATCGTTGTGGGGAAAGACGTATTTGTTGGAGCTGGATCCTGGCTGCAGGTGCTGCCGGGCGAATGTAACAACTCTGCGGCGATCTTGATCGGCGACGGCACCAGCATTGCCGGCAATTGCGTGATATCAGCAGCGAAAAGTGTCATTCTCGAAAAGAACGTTTTGGTTGCTAGAAATGTTTATATCTCAGATCACCGACACAGGTATGGTGTCTTGGAGCGACCAATTATGGACCAAGGTGTGGACAAGGTTGCACAGGTGCTGATCGAGAACGGAGCCTGGATTGGCCAGAACGTCGTCATCTGTCCCGGGGTACGAATAGGATGCGGCGCCGTAATCGGAGCAAACTCGGTAGTAAATCGAGATATCCCCGAGTACTGTGTGGCAGCGGGATCGCCGGCACGGGTGGTAAGGCGATACGGCATGCGCCCGGAGGCTACAACGGTTGTGGATGCAGGATTCCCAGCGGTGCTCTCTTAGCAGTGAAGGCGACATGAGGACAACGTCAGAACCTGTGGTAAGTGTCATCATACCAACCTACAACCGCGGTCATATCATTGAGCGGACGATAAATAATATAATTGAGCAAACGTATAAGAATTTCGAGATCATTGTTGTGGATGACGGCTCAACGGACGATACGCAGAAGAGACTGGCATCTTTCGGAACACGAATCCGGAGCTACTATCAGAAGAACGGCGGCGCTTCCTCAGCTCGTAACCGCGGTATAAGGGAATCGCGAGGAGCGATCATCGCGTTCCAAGATTCGGACGACGAATGGCATGCTACCAAGCTGGCCCGCCAAGTCGAACTGCTTCAACACTTCGGTCCTGACGTGCCGTGCTGCATTAGCAATGCAAAGTTCAGATCGTCCAGCACTGACCAGCCGGATCAGCAGACATTTGAGATTGCAGACTTGGTTACGCCTTACGACCGTGGCCTCTGGGTCAATCCGGGGGAGGTGTTAGCAACTCGATGCTTATTTTTTAACCAGGTTGTTGCCGTTCGGCGAGAGGCTTTGGAGCGGGTTGGCGGCTTCAATCCCGCTCTTCGATACTTGGAGGACTGGGATTTAGCACTGCGGCTCTCGCGTCTTGGCTCCTGGGGATTTCTCCGCGAGCCACTGACTTATTGGAATCCGGGGAGCAGTCACAGCCTATCGAAGTCGGCGGAAATAGATCCCGAGAAACTGCATGAGTGCGCGTGTCTATTGCTGCGGAATGCGATCAAGACGTACGACAAGAACAGCCGTGTGGCAGATTTGTTAAGACGTACGCTCGTTCAACATCGTCGGGCATTGTGGGCATTACGAGTCCGACAGAAAGCCTTCCCTCTGAAGATTCTTGCCGGTCTTGTAACCTTCTCAGAGCGTTACCGCATAGCGGTTCAGCGGCGAATCGGCGGGTTTCCGATAATGCAAACCGAAATGCTCGCATCCGAAGCTCAGTTTGCCGCTGGTAATTGAGAGTGGCGTCTGGAAGGCAACCTCAAGGGCCTGAAGCGAAATCAACTCAGCCGCGACCTTCTTATCTCGCTCTCGATGCAATTCTTCGGCTGCGGATATGAAGAATCTTATGAGCGAGCCGCAATTTTTGCACTCTAAATTTCTTTTCTGCCCTTCCAGTTTCATTTAAGTCATTGAAGATACAGGCCGTATTTCTCTGGAGCTCTGAATGCAACCTCGTGCAACTTCTCAACACGACGATGCAACTGACGTAGGTATCGGCACAGCTTTGTAGGGAATTTGGCTCTGGCGGAGGCTTCGCTCGTGGGTCACAGGAAATCAACAACTTAGACGAGTGGGCTAGAACTCTTGAGCTTTTGTCGTCCCTTTCTGGATGTGCTAGCGTTCAAAGTGAGGTGAGGCATGTCCAAGAGGCCTTGGTTTTTGGGGGCTGTGGCCTTAATAATTCATGCAGGTCTTTTCGCTCAGCGTAGCTCGAGCGTGAACTCCTATCCGACCGCCGGAAATTTGTGGGTTGGTGCCAAGGGGAGCTGCACCCGATCTGCCACTCCGGTGGCATACAACGCTGCGACGGCGTGTGGGTCGATGCAGGCTGCGCAAACGGCGGCCCAAGGCGGGGATACGGTGATAATCTTGGACGGCACCTATAGTAATCAAACGATTTCTTCGGGGCAAAAAACTAGCGCTGTTAGCTATTATGCGCAAACGCCCAGTTCCTGCTACGGAAACCCGGCCAAAGCCACCACTTGTACCGGAACGGTTCTTTTAGGGAGCGGCAACGCTACGGGCTTGGCAAATCAGACTGTGCTCGAGATCGACATTGACCATGTACATGTGTACGGAGTAGTGTCCAACGGGTCGGGTGAAGGTCGTGGGGCATTGGCGATTGGAGTTGGGACTGCCGGTACCGATGTAATTGTGAGCGGCTTCGGTGGTAAGAATGCCTGGATACCCTCCGACGGCGTTACAGTCGAAAATAGTGAGTTTGGCGGATTCAATGCATGTATTGGATTCACGCCGGGGACAGGTTGCGCGAGTAACTCGAACTGCGCAATAGAAGATGTATTCCGTTTTTGGGGCATGGGTTCGGCTGCACCCCAGAATGACAAGCTTTTGAATTCGGCAATCCATGATTTGTCAGCCCCGCCTGACGGTGTCTGTGGATCTTCGAACCTCGAGCCGCACGCAGACTTAATGCAGGTTTATCAGTCTTCAGGCACGGCGCAAAACATTGTTGTTGATGGCAATCTGTTTTACAACGCAAACGGTGATTCGAATATGCAGTGGGGGGGCGGCGGGCTGCAAAATATCACTATTCAAAACAACTATTTCGGAAATGCACAATGCTGCAATGGCATTGCGTTCGGACAAGCCTCTCCCTGTTCTGGATTGATCGTTCGGAACAACGTGATAGATTGGGTTGGGTACGACATCATTAATAATGGCTCCTGTTCAGGTTCGATAGACATTAGTAACAACATAATCCTGCATCCGCTCCCGACAGGGTGTCTGGTTTCAGGCGGAACGGTGACCGGCGGCAATAATATCTTTCCTCCTGGTTCTCCCACATGTGGCTCCAGCGTTAAAACATGTACTCCGAATTGGTTAAATGGCCCTCCGTCGAGTGCGAACGGCTTCGATCTTAGACTGAGCAGTTCCGATGCGTGTGCAAAAGGTGCCGGCAACACGACTGACTTCGCCCCGACAGATTTCTATGGAACTCTGCGATCGAGCTCGAGCGTGGACATTGGTGCATTTCAAACCTCATCGGGTAGCGCTAGCGTAGCTCCGCCTACGAATTTGGCGGCGATCGTAAATTAATCAAATCAATCTAGGAAAATATTGTTTTTTACAGACCTCAACCGCCAGATGAGTGGAGATCCACGCCGATCTCGCTCATAGTTACTGGCTCCTTCCTTGAACGGTCAAGTAGCCGATTCCAGTGCTAAGTAATTCCGGACTGATCATGTAAGTTGCTGCGCACACTCGTTGCGCATTTTTGCGAAGTAAGTATGAATGACCCAACCGTCGCCCTAGGACTACATCAGAATGCGGGGGCTCTTGTTTTAGGCATTGCTCTAGCCATGGGCTTGCTAATTTGCCTTCTCCCGCGTCGCTACGCTCTTTGTACAGTTGTTCTAATCAGTTGTTTTCTCCCAATCTCTCAGAAATTAGTGATTGCGGGGCTCAACTTATCCATGTTGCGGATTGTTGTGGCGTTTGGATGGCTCCGGCTGACGCTCCATGGAGAATTTAGGAGCCTGCGTTGGGTTCGGATGGATACGGTTCTTTTGGCGTGGGCGGTGGTTCGCGTTGTGGCGTTCACCCTGCTTTGGCTCAATCCTGCGGCTGTGATTAACGGTTTCGGATATGCCTTCGACGAAGTCGGGCTCTACATACTCTTTCGCGCTTTGATTGGAGACATCGACGACGCAAAGCGGCTCATTACATGGTTTGCCTTCGCTTTCGTGCCTTTGGCGCTGCTGATGCTAATGGAGAAAGTCGGAGCGAAGGATCCATTTTACCTACTCGGCGGAGTACCTGAATTTCCGGAGATTCGTAATGGAATTGTGAGAGCGCAGGGTCCGTTCGGGCACCCGATTCTGGCGGGAACCTTTGGGGCCGTATGGGTGCCCCTATTTTGCGGAATGTGGATGCAAGGCGCAAAAGATCGTTGGATCGCGCTTCTCGGCCTGACGACGTCCGCTCTGATTACCTTTGCGTCTGGTTCGAGTACGCCGATCGGAACCTACTTGGCCGCATTTGTCGGACTCGGAATGTGGAGAATGAGATCCCATCTGCGCGCAGTACGTTGGGCAATTGTCGCGGGTATTGTGCTGCTCCAAGCTGTGATGAAAGATCCGGTGTGGTTTATCTTCGCTAAACTGGATGTTCTTTCAGGGTCAACCGGCTGGCATCGCGCAAACCTTATCGACCGAACTATCGCGAACTTCAGTGATTGGTGGCTCTTTGGGGCGAGAGACGTGTCCAAGTGGGGAGTCTGGGCAGGAGATACAACAAACCAATTCATTACAGAAGGAGTACGAGGCGGGCTGTTCACGATGCTCCTCTTCATTTGGATCGTGGTTGCGGCATTTTCGCTCTCCGGCCGCACCCTAAGACTGTCGCGGCAGCAGCCGAAACGAACACAATTATTTCTATGGTGCATAGGAGTCGCCATTTTTGTACACGTCGTTAGCTTTATGGGAGTAGCATACTTCGATCAAAACATTGTTAATTGGTATCTGATTTTAGCAATGGTCGTAGCAACGCACCAATCATGTCGGCGTTCATTTGCTTCATCTCCTAAAATACTCATGGAAGAAGAATCCGAGTTGCGCCTTGCGGTCGTCCATACCCTGTGAACAGGCGAAGTCTGGCATTCTGTAACTCCTTCAAGCAGGGAAGGAGTTTATCTATTCTTAGTGCGACACCTTACAACCATTCAGAGCAGACGAAGTAAGCAGAATCCATTTCACTGAGACACGCAATGGAACTATATGAAATCGAGCCTACAACCGATCCGCGCTGGCTGGAGTTCATCCAACGCGACCGCCGCGCATCTATTTTTCATACTTCCGGTTGGTTGCGAGCGTTACAAGGAACGTATGGCTATAAAGTCAAAGCCTTCACGACCTGCAGCCCTCGGCACGATTTAACAAACAGCATCGTATTTTGCGAAATACGGAGCTGGCTGACTGGAAACCGGATGGTGTCGCTTCCTTTCTCGGATCATTGCGACATGCTGGTTGATCCCGAGCATCGCTATGAAGTGCTTTCGTACCTGACCGGTGTGGCGAAACAGAAGTCTCTGCGGTACATAGAAATACGCCCGCGAGAACCACTTGAGTCTAATGTAGAAGGTCTGCGACCAGCAGACACTTATGCATTCCATGTTATTGACTTGCGCCGGAGCAAGGATGAGCTTCTCCAAAACTTTCATAAAGACTCAATTCGGCGCAAGATTCAGCGGGCAGAAAGAGAGGGCCTTACATACAAAAAGGATGCGACCGCACAAGCGCTGCGACAGTTTTACGACTTATTTCTGTTAACTCGCAAGCGCCAAGGAGTGCCCCCGACCCCCTTTAAATGGTTCACGACACTGGCAGAGTATCTTCGTGGTTCGCTCGAGGTTCGTATTGCCTACAAGGCAGATCGAGCCGTTGCAGCTCTGCTCACGCTGAGTCATGGTAAGGCTGTTGTTTATAAGTATGGGGCTTCAGATGCTCGCTTTAATAGTTGTGGCGGGACTCCCTTCCTTTTCTGGCAGACGATCTTAGAAGCAAAGGCGGAAGGTTTCGAACAGCTAGATCTCGGCCGATCGGACACTGACAATCCGGGCTTGATCACTTTCAAGGATCGCTTGGGAGCTCAGAGATCAAGCCTTTCATATTGGAGACTATCGACGAGGCAGTACCGTTCAGTCGGTGCATTTAGAAGCTACGGCGTAGCGAAAAAAATGTTTGAATGTGCGCCACGCTTAGTGAGTGTAGGCGTGGGAAAGTTGATGTACAAGCATCTCGGGTAGTGGTTTGCCATCAACCGTATTTCTATATTTAGCTCAACAATTGCGTGATTACATTCAACCAATCGATGTCGGATACTTTTCGATGTTTGGATGAATTGTGTTCCTTCGGCGTGAGCGATCAGTTAAATTCGAATCCTGGATTTTTTCGACTTGGAGCCGAAGCAATTGCGTATGGCCGATCTACGTTCAAACCAATTGACTCGCCCGCAGCACATTTGCCTGATGTTCTTGCCAAAGTGTATGCCGATGATGGATGTGTGGTGCTGCCTTTCGACCCAAACGAGGTGATCAGTAACTTTCATTTGGAACGGTATGTCAGACGCTCGCAGAGCATAGCAAACCGTTTGGCTCATTGGAGCTACTATGCTATGAGACCCGCGCTGCCGGTGAGCGTGCGTCGATATCTCCAGAGAGCACGTCTTAGAAAGGCACGAGTTACGAGATTCCCGCGGTGGCCTCTGGACTGGACCGCAGATCAGATATCTGAGCAGCTACTTGCCCTGTCTCTTTCGGTTCGTGCAATGGAGAGCACTCCGTTCGTCGCTTTTTGGCCAGATGGCGTAAGGAGTTGCGCAATTATGACTCACGATGTCGAAACAGAAACTGGACTTGAGTTTTGCACGACACTGATGGATATCGATGACTCCTATGCTATTAAGTCTTCCTTTCAACTAGTACCGGAGGATCGTTACTTAGTTACCGAAGATAGACTGGCGGACTTTCGGGCGCGGGGTTTCGAAGTTAATGTACACGATCTGAACCATGATGGCCAGTTGTATCATGAGGAACGTCGGTTTCGTGATAGGGCGAAGAAGATCAATGAGTATGCAAGGGCCTTCGCAGCCCAGGGTTTCCGATCGGGTGCGATGTACCGAAATCCAGACTGGTACGACGCGTTCGAGTTGGTATATGACATGTCCTTTCCGACAGCCGGCCATCTAGAAGCGCAGGCAGGCGGATGCTGCACGCTGCGTCCGTACTTTATAAATGAACTGGTAGAGCTACCGCTTACGACTACACAGGATTATTCACTGTTCCACATTCTAGGGGATTATTCGATTGAGTTGTGGCGGCGCCAAATTGATGCAATCGTCGAACGGGGCGGCCTGATCAGTTTCATCGTGCATCCCGACTACATTATCGGGAGGAAAGCGCGTGCAGTTTACGAGGCCTTGCTAGCGCATCTCGCTCGATTGCGAGACGAGGGGAAGATTGCAATCCCCCTTCCTCGTGAGATTGCAGAGTGGTGGAAGCAGAGGAAACAAATGAAGCTAGTCCGTCAGGATGACAAGTGGAACATCGAGGGATCCGGCAGTGAAAGAGCGCGAATATCGCATGCTCATGTCGATAAAAACGGATGCCTGTATTACTGACACCGATCAAAGTCACAGGTTACTGTGAGTAGGCATTAGGATAAATGGTATTTCGAAAGAAGTCATTCCGCAAAAGAATTCAGGTAGTCATCATTGCGATTACGTTCATGCTTGGCGTGTCGGCAATGTGCTCTGCGTCTGATTTGGTGATTATCTACCGGCACCAAATTCCCGAGCTGGAAGAAAAGCTGATTGAAACATCGGCGAGCTTTTACGGAGCATCTGAGGAGCGCATTGATGTTGAATCAACGACGGCACAACCGGTAATCGCTAAACTGCGAGGTCGGCGTGATTTACGAGGCATTATCGTGAGCGGGGATGCACGTGATGGGGCAGTATCGGAGTTGATCTCCCACTCACTTCAGGGAAAGCATAGAGTTCCGGTACTGCTGTTCGCACTGGGCCCTGGGAGCGCTTTTACCGTAGGCAGAGGGAATGTGCGGTGCGAAGCGCTACCGGACACGTTTCATCCGTCGGTTATGAAGATAGAGTCGGGTTGGGTTTCAACCGGGCTTCTTGGCGGGTGGAGCTTGCCCAACGTCTTGTCACCAACTTGTCGGCTTTTCGGGGAGGGGGCAACGCGAGGGAGTAGCCTATTGACTGTTGCTGATCATGGACGCGCTGCATCGCTCCTTTTCGCAGCCGATCATATGAACTCAACCACATTTGCAATTCCTGCTTTGAGCATGCTTGATGGCAGTTGGCAGCAGGATCCTCTTGCAACTGCCAAGGCATTTTCATTCGTGTCTCCTTTTCTACTATTTACTAAACTTGTAATGAATGATCACGGGTGGCACTCAGAGGCATCTTACGCGAATCTGACAATCGACGATCCTTGGCTAGTGGAGTCGTATGGACATCTCGATTACGCGAGGCTCCTTGCGGAGATGGAGACGCACAATTTTCACACGACTATTGCGTTTATTCCCTGGAACTATGATCGTAGCCACAGCGATGTTGCGGCTTTGTTAAGAGCCCATAAGAATCACTTCTCAATCTGCATTCACGGTGATGATCACTCCCACCAGGAGTTTGCCGGAGCAGAAGGGAGTTCCATTGTAGAACAATCGCATAAGATTAGACAGGCGATTGCGCGAATGGACCAATTTAGTACTCTTACGGGCCTACCCTATGATCGGTTCATGATCTTTCCACATAAGGTTGCAGCGGAGGAGACATTTGCGAAATTGAGTGAGTACGGTTTTCTTGGAACTGCAAATTCAATTCACGTTCCAGCGGACAAGCAATTTCCCAGCGATCCCTTGTTCCTGCTCAGACCATATACCAGGAACTATGGAAATCTTCTTAGCATATTCCGGTATTCCGCAGAGACGAAGATATCGAGAGAGGATATCGCTGTGCACCTCTTTCTTGGGAATCCAATTCTATTCTACGGTCACCAGCAGTTGTTCGAGCAGGGAATCTCAGCGTTTGACGATGATGCTGACTTCGTAAATCGCACGGACCCGAGTGTTCGCTGGGCGAGCTTGGGTGATATCGCTCGTCACGCATACTTGACTCGCAAGCGGGACGACGGGAGATACGATATACGGATGTTATCCGACGAAGCGACAGTAGAATCTTTGCCCGTCGGGTCCGTGCTTTATATCGAGCAGCCGAATTCTTTGCCCGGGCACCTCGTTGTGGAGGCCAATGACAGGTCTATCCAGTACACGCGGAGACAAGGCACCCTGTACACGACTCTAGTGATGTCATCGATACCGATGCGCATTCGTATCTATAATCCCTCCACATCAAGCTATGATGGCGAACTTTTGCAACGCAGAGATATTAGAGTATGGATGCTGCGGAGAGCATCTGATTTCCGAGACATGACACTTTCACAATCTGCAGTCGGCCGAAAACTCATATCGGCGTATTACCAGAATCGATGGGACGCTGTAGAGTTAAGGTGGGAAAGGCAGGTAATTATCGCCCTTGCGGCTTTCGTTGCCGGCATTGTTGCTTTCGCCTGCCTCTTGGTGCGGCGGCGAAAGATCCGAAAATCTAAATTGATCTACGCACAATTGCAGAGCTCTCGATGAAATGGACGGAAGGTCTGCTTAAATGAGTTCTCAATCAAAGAATCGCCGCGAAGCAGGAAGACGCGGGCTCAGGATTTGCCATGTCGTTTATAGCGTGTACGATACCGATTCGCGTGTTATGCGCTACACAGAAGCGCTTGCTGCCAGAGGAGATCTAGTCGATGTAATCGCCCTTAGTCGTCCGGGCCAACCAAGGACAATGGTTTATCGTGGCGTTAACGTAACATGTATGCAAAGTCGAGAGATCGATGAACAATCCAAGTTCAGTTATTTGTGGCGAATACTCCTTTTCTTTTTTCGCAGCATGGTCCGATTGACATGGCGACAAATCCGCTTCCGGTACGACATTATTCATGTCCATAATGTGCCCGACTTTCTCGTGTTCACCGCACTTTTTGCCAAATGTTTTGGAGCCAGGCTCATTTTGGATATTCATGATCTCTTGCCTGAGCTTTACGCCCGAAAATTCGAAGCCCAAGAGAATTCGCTCGCAGTCAGAATTCTCCTTGGCGTCGAAAGAATTTCGATTTCGTTGGCGGATCACGTGATTACCGCGAACGATCTATGGCACGATAAGCTCGTTCATCGCTCTGTCGCTCCGGCGAAGGCGACTGCCCTCGTAAATTATCCGGACGAGTCGATTTTTGTTATGCGAGGCCGTAGCCGCAGAGACAGCAAGTTTGTAATTATGTACCCAGGTAGTCTCAATTGGCATCAAGGGCTGGACCTTGCAATTCGAGCATTTGTGAAGTTGAATAGCCGCGTGCCCGAAGCCGAGTTTCACATTTATGGAGCCGGTCCTGCACTTCCAGAGCTTAAAGAGTTAGTAAAGGAGTTCGAATTGGGAGATCATGTTATTTTTAAGCCCATGCTCCCGCTCCGCGACATAGCTCTTGTAATGGAAAATGCCGATCTTTCGGTTGTGCCCAAGCGCAAGGACGCATTCGGTAACGAGGCTTTTAGCACCAAGATCCTAGAATTCATGTCATTAGGAGTTCCTGTTCTCGTTGCCGATACCAAGGTGGATACCTACTATTTTAATGGCGAGGTCGTCAGGTTCTTCTGCGGTGGCTCGGTCGATGACTTGGCACGATGCATGCTCGAATTGGCCACAGATGCGGAAATGCGCGCTTCGCTCGCACGCGAGGCGCTAAAATTTGCAAGCGCCAATTCATGGGGAAAGAAAAAAGCGATCTATTTTGACCTAATTGACTCGCTGCTCTGCATGCGCTCGGCAACCCGCGATTCGGTTGAACAATGCGCCGGCGAATAGACGAGTTCTAGTAAGATCCGGTTTGCAGCTCCGCACATAGGAAATCTCTTCTCCATCGAATGCAACAAAATGCACTCCATGAGCGCAGTTGGGATCGGATTTCATCGGTTGGGTTCGTTTTCTACACCTAAATTGTTAAGCGCTAAGGCTTAATAATGCGAAGCCATTCGCGGCTGAACGGCGATTCGATTGCCGCTGAGATGTAATTCAGCAATAAAAATCTCGTGTGTCTTCTGAACTAGACACCTCCTCAATATAGAACGATTGTGAGAAAACAAATGGCGAAGAAGATTGGCCTCGCATTCTGGCTTAGCTTTGTTTTGTGTGCTGCCGCGTTTGGGGCGTGCTCTGCTCCGCAAAATGCAATCGAGGCCGAAAACTGCAATACGGGTAGTACCGGGTGGAGTGTAAGTTCGCCGGATTCGACCATTGAAGGATTCGCCACCGATATCAGCTACAACGTCGGCCAAACGGTCAATTTCAAGATCAACACATCTTCATCGAGCTACCACATCAACATATACCGAATGGGATATTACCAGGGCAACGGTGCACGTCTGATTGCCGGTATCCTCCCCTCGGCTAAGCTCCCCCAAACTCAACCTGCTTGTCTGACTGACGCTTCAGTGGGACTTGTTGACTGTGGAAACTGGGCGGTTTCGGCGTCATGGACAATTCCAACGACCGCTGTTTCAGGAATTTATTTCGCGGATCTTGTTCGCAACGACACTGGCGGCGCAAATCAGATCATCTTTGTCGTTCGCAACGAATTGAGTCACTCTGATGTTGTATTCCAAACTGCCGATGAGACGTGGCATGCTTACAATGGCTTTGGCGGTCACAGCTTTTATGGACCAGCGAGTGGGTTCGATCTAACTAACAGAGGTTACAAGGTCAGCTACAACCGGCCGTTCGAGTATATAGAAAATGAATCCCAGCCTTTTTATGCCGAATATCCCATGGTTCGCTGGTTGGAGGCAAACAGCTACGATGTGTCTTATATAAGTAGTGTTGACTCTGCCCGCAACGGCACGCTGATCAAGAATCACAAGCTATTCTTATCAGTTGGGCACGACGAATATTGGTCAGGTCCGAAACGAGCGAGTGTGGAGGCTGCACGCGATGCCGGTGTGAACCTTGCGTTTTTTAGTGGAAACGAAGCCTTTTGGAAGACGCGCTGGGAGTCAAGCATTGACGGTAGCGCCACTCCCTTTCGAACCCTGGTCTGTTACAAAGAGACCTTGGGGCCAAGTTCAAACCCCATCGGTACAGGCGTCGTTGATCCACTCGATCCACCCACTTGGACTGGCACTTGGCGCGATCCATCAAAAAGCCCGCCCGGCGATGGTGGACGCCCGGAAAACGCCCTGACTGGCCAGTTATTCCGCGTCAACGGTCCTGGCAGCGATAATACGAATTTGTCCATTAAAATTCCCGCCGTGCAAGGCAAGTTGCGCTTTTGGCGGAACACGCAGGTTGCCGCTCAATCTGCTGGACAAGTTTGGGTTCTTCCACCAGCTAGCCTCGGGTATGAATGGGATGCTGAAGAGGACAACGGTTCGCGTCCTGCCGGGTTGTTTGATGTTTCGACTGCGACATACACGCTTACGACCGACTACCTGCAAGACTATGGGGGCCTTTATGGCGCAGGAACTGCAACACATCACATGTCGATCTACCGCGCGCCAAGCGGAGCTCTAGTGTTTGGGGCGGGGACTGTCCAATGGTCGTGGGGTCTCGATTCGAATCATGACGGCAGCGGATTCGTCGTGGACCTCGAGATGCAGCAGGCGACCGTCAACCTCTTTGCCGATATGGGAGTCCAGCCGGCGACACCCCAATCAGGTCTCGTGCTTGCGGCGAAGTCCACTGACACCACTCCCCCAGCTTCTGTAATAACGACGCCACCCAGCGGCCTTGTAGTTCAGGCTGGAACGACGGTTACAGTTTCCGGCACGGCGACAGACGCGGGCGGTGGTCTAGTTGCGGCGGTGGAAGTGTCCGTTGATAGTGGCGCGACGTGGCACCCCGCTACTGGCACAACATCCTGGACTTATACGTGGAACACACCTATCGGAGGTAATTTCACCCTACTCAGTCGTGCTGTTGATGACAGCGCAAACCTGGAAACACCGGCGACTGGCGTTAGTGTTACCGTTGTCGGAATATCCTCGCTCAGCCTCAATCAGCCATCAGTATCAGGAGGAAGTTCTTTAACAGGCACAGTAACGCTGAGCACTCCGGCTGGAAACGGGGGAGTCACGATTGCGCTCAGTAGCGGCAGTCCCTCTATCGTATCTGTCCCAAGCTCGATTCTGATTCCCGCAGGGAGCACGAGTGCCAATTTCACAGCGACCACCGTGGCTGTGAGCACAAACACAGTCGTAACCGTTAGTGCAACCTATGGTACTGTCGTGAAGGCCTCGGTTACTGTAACTCCGGCTTTTCCTCCTCCTCCTGGAACACTGGCGGTTGACGTCTCGATTTCTAGTGAGCAGCAGGCATCTGCTTCAACGATGAGCAGTCCGACTTTCTCTACTGCCGTGGGAAATGAGCTAGTCCTGGCGCTCATATCCAGCGATGCCATTCAGCCAAATATGATTGTGACGAGTGTTAGTGGAGGGGGATTGACGTGGTCTCTTGTCGTTCGCACGAACGCTCAAGGAGGGACTTCAGAAATCTGGAAAGCCTTCGCTCCAGTAAAATTATCGAACATCGCTGTGACGGCAAGCTTTTCCCAGACCTCACCTGCTGCGGACATGACGATCGTGAGTTTTGCCGGAGCAGATCCTTCAGGTTCGAATGGATCGGCAGCTATCGGCAACACGGCAAGCTCCAACTCGGCCAAGGGTGCACCAACAGCTTCGTTGACGACCACGCGTAACAACTCGTGGGTGGTTGGGGTCGGCAATGACTATACGAACGCTCTGGCTCGATCCCTTGGTAGCGGCCAAACAATCCTATCGCAATTCTTAACGCCCACCGGAGATACATTGTGGTCGCAAATGCAGAATGCCCCTACGCCTTCTGCCGGCTCTACCGTCGCAATTAATGATATCGCTCCAGCGGCGGACAGCTATAACTTATCTATTGCAGAAATACGCCCTCCTGTAGTTGGTCCATATAACATTTCGGGAAGTCTCTCGACGATTGGCGCCGGCGCAACAGTTACTCTCAGCGGAGCACTGACTGGCACGATCACTGCGGATGCATCAGGAAATTACTCGTTTACGGGTTTAGTAGCCGGCTCATACACCATTACCCCAGCGAAGTCTGGTTTTGTATTCACGCCCTTAAGTCAATCAGTGAGTATTACAAACGCCAGTGTGGCCAATGTAAATTTCACGGCTTCCCAGAGCTTTACTATTTCGGGAAGCATTACGCCGTCTGCGAATGGCAGCGGTGCGACTGTGGCCCTCACTGGTACGACCTCCGGCAGCACGACGACGGACTCTTCTGGAAATTACACGTTTACTGGAGTGGTGGATGGCACTTACACGGTGACCCCATCAAAAGCAGGAGTCAGCTTTTCTCCAACTTCACAGACGATCACCGTAAACGGGAGCAGCATTACCGGGCTGAACTTTACAGCGAGCCAGCAGGGGTTTAGTCTTTCGGGAAATGTATCCGTCAGTGGTGCAGGAGCGACTATCAGTTTGAGCGGTCCGACATCTGCGACAGCCGTTGCTGATGCCTCTGGAAACTACACGTTTAGCGGCTTGGGGAGTGGGACCTATATAGTTAGTCCCACAAAGGCCGGCTTCACCTTTACACCGACTTCACTGAACGTCAGCGTGTCCGGAGCTAATGTCGGTAACGTTAATTTCACTGCGCAAGGAAACGCAACTAGCGGTCTTGCATTAGATTCCAGTGTCTCAGAGGATGGAACGACCGCAAGTAGCTCCATCACTTCTCCAAGCTTTTCAACGAAAACGGGAAATGAGCTGTTGCTGGCATTCATCTCTACGGATTATCTCGGAGGTGCGAATACAACAGTCACGAGTGTAAGCGGTGGCGGGCTTGCATGGACTCTTGCCGTACGCGCAAACGGTGAAAGTGGAACGTCGGAGATTTGGCGTGCATTTGCAACCAGCGCCCTGACAAACGTTAGTGTGACTGCAAATTTGTCACAGAGCGTAGTCAGCTCAATCACGATCGAAACGATTACTGGTGCGGATGCGACTGGAGTTAATGGTTCTGGAGCAGTGGGTGCAACAGCAAGCAAGAGTGCTGCGAGCGGCGCCCCATCGGCTTCCCTGGTAACAACTCGGAGCGGCTCATGGACGTTCGGAGTTGGCAACGATTTTGCCAATGCAATAGCCAGAACTCCCTCCAGCGGACAGAGTCTCATTCATCAAGACCTCACTACCGCTGGAGATACGTATTGGGTGCAGATGCAAAACAGCACTACTCCGCTCAGTGGTACGACAGTCAGCATTAGCGATACTGCACCGACTGGCGATATGTACAACTTAGCGGCGGTCGAGGTACTGCCTGTGCTGGGACCTTACAGCATCTCCGGTACGGTAACGCCCGCTCAAGCGGGAATCACGCTATCGTTGACCGGCACCGTAAATGCGAGTACCTCGGTTGACGGATCAGGGAATTACAATTTTTCAGGATTGCCGAACGGATCGTACACGATAACTGCTGCGAAGAGCGGCGCAACGTTTTCGCCGGCGAGCCAAAACGTTACGATAGGCGGAAACAGCATCTCGGGCGTTAACTTCAGTGCACTTCAACCAGTGTTGACCTTGAGCGGAACAAGTGCATTGTTCGTGATGAATAGTGGGGGAAGTAGTCCGAGTTCGACCGCGATAGGTGTCACGAATACTGGTGGTAGTACTTTGTCCTTTACGACAGCCAGCGACAGCGCGTGGCTTACAGTGACGCCAACCAGCGGAACGGCTCCTGCAACTCTCCAGATTTCAGCATCTACAAATGGGCTGGCATTAGGAACGTATGTCGGTCATGTGACAGTTACTGCGACTGGAAGCGCTGGATCGCCGGCAACTATTGCTGTGACGCTCAAAGTAGTGATGCCAACTGATTGGTTGACTGTCGAACATGATGAAGCGCGGAGTGGTCTCGCAGTCGATGAGACGACGCTAACGACCGCTAATGTCGGCAATCTCTCCCTTTCTTGGGAAACACGTGTAGATGGTTCGGTCACTGCCCAACCACTTTATATCCATTCAATGAACGTCGGGGGCCAGGTCCGCGACGTGGTGATCGTGGGAACGGGATTAAACTCGCTCTACATGCTGGACGCGAGTAGCGGGGCACAAATTTGGAAACGGAATTTTGGAGCTCCAACTCCTAATACGTGGGGCTTGCCCGATGGCTTTGGTATTGAAGCGCCTCCTTATATCGACCGAGTAGCGGGACGCCTATACACAGTGTCAACTGACGGCAACTTCCATGTGCTCAGCCTCGCAGATGGAACCGATCTTTTTGCGCCGTTGTCCGTAATAGCGAACCCTGCGACAAACAAAGTTTGGGGAGGACTTAATAAATTTGGAAATAACGTCTATTTCGCGACCGGAAGTAACGGTGGTGACGTAGCTCCGTGGCGCGGGCAGGTTTATCAGATTGATGTCACCTCCACTCCAGCGTTGACAGGAGATTTTGTTGTGGTGCCTTCGATTCCAGCCCCGAACGGTGGCGGAGGAATCTGGGGATATGGAGGCGTTTCGATCGATTTGGCGAATGGCAACGTCTATGCCGCATCGGCTGACGACTCTAATGTCTCTACTGGGGGAACGGAAGGATACACGCCGTACTCCGACAGCATGATTGCCCTGAATTCCAACTTGGGACTTCTGGGCTACTATCAGGCGCAGCAACCGACTACTTACTCCTGCGAAGGCGCTCCATGCGACCTCGATTTCGCTTCGACTCCACTTATCTTTCAACCGGCGGGCTGCCCACAGTTGCTGGCTACCGGCAACAAGAATGGCAACCTGTATCTCTTCAAGGCCTCGGACTTGGCCGCCAGTGGTCAGCCGTTACAGATCCTTACTCTGAATGCAGCGGCTGACTCTTTGGGCAGCGGCGGAATCGGAGGTACGCCGGTCTATTACCCGGCAACTAATATGCTCTACGTTGCTGATGCCGGTCCGGGGGTGACTGGAGTTGCCGCCGGCTTGGTTGCAATGAAAGTAACGAACGCTTGCACGCTGCAGGTCGCCTGGAGCAATGCTCTTGGTGGCAACGACAGTCCGAATTCCACTCCAACCATTGCGAACGGAATGGTGTTCGTAGGTCAGGGGAATACCGGCGTGATCCATGCGTACGATGCGACTAGTGGGGCAGAGCTATGGCACAGCGGATCTAATTATGGAGCTGCTGCTACTTTCGCTGCTCCGATCGTCGCGGGCGGAAAAGTCTATGCGGGTTCCTGGACGAGCTTTAATGGTGGCGGCATCGTGGGAGCATTCTCGCTTCCCGCGACAACATTCTCTGTGTCTGGAACGGTGAGTCCCGCTGCATCGGGAACTGGCACACTGCTCACCTTGAGCGGCGCGGGGTCTGCAACTGTGACTGCTGATAGCTCCGGGAACTACACATTTTCGGGGCTCGCTAATGGTACTTACACGGTCACGCCTTCCAAGGCGGGCTTTACATTCAATCCTACTTCTCAGACCGTAACCGTGAATGGGACGAATATTACTGGCGTGAGTTTTACGGCGACAGGGCAAACGTGGAGTATTTCCGGTAACGTTTCTACCAACGGCTCAGGCGCAACCGTCGGACTCAGCGGCTCGGCCACTGCGTCCACCACGGCTGACAGCTCCGGGAATTACACCTTCTCGGGATTGTCAAATGGCACATACACAATTACTCCGTCAAAATCCGGCTTTACCTTCAATCCCGCCAGTCAGAACGTGACGGTAAACGGTGGCAATGTGTCGGCAGTAAACTTTACCGCTTCAGCAGTTACCGCTGCCTTAGCGATGGACGTGAACGTGTCCAAGGATGGCACGACGGCCAGCACTACGATTGCAACTCCAGCTTTCACTACCAAATCCGGAAATGAGCTGTTGCTGGCCTTCATTGCTACCGATTACCTTGGCGGCACCAACACGACAGTGTCGAGCGTAAGCGGTGGTGGCTTAACGTGGAACCTGGTGAAGCGCACGAATGCCCAAAGCGGAGACGCTGAGATTTGGGCAGCGCTTGCTCCATCTGCTCTCTCAAGCGTTACTGTGACGGCGACGGTATCACAGAGTGTAGTCTGCTCCATCACGGTTCTGAGTTTCACCGGGGTTGACACTACTCTCGGCACGAGTTTGCCTAACGCTGTAGGGGCGACTGGCACCGGAAACGCAAAAACCGGAGCTCCCACAGCCTCGTTAGTAACAACACGAAGTAACTCGTGGGTATTTGGAGTCGGCAACGATTACGACAACGCAATCGCACGAACTCCAGGTACAGGGCAGAGTATCGTCCATCAGTTCCTCACGCCGACTGGAGATACTTATTGGGTACAAATGCAGAACTCAACGACGGCCGCGATCGGAACGACTGTTCCGATCAATGACACTGCGCCCACAGGTGATCGATATAACCTAACTACGGTCGAGGTACGGACTCCGTAACTGGATCGCCGTCATGAGCTATGGCTGGGCACGTTCGACTACGACTGCAGTGCCATAGGCGAGCACTTCAGTTACGCCCTGCATGATCTCTGTCGCGTCATAGCGGGCGCCGATGACTGCATTTGCGTCGAGTTCGCCGGCATGCTTCAGCATCAGGTCGAATGCCTCGGCGCGCGTCTTTTCGCACAGATTGCTCAGCAGCGTGATGTTGCCGCCGACCAGCGTCTGCAGTCCCGCACCGATGGTTCCGAAGATGGAACGCGAGCGGACCACGATTCCGCGAACCACTCCCAACGTGCGCACAACGCGGTATCCGGGGAGATCGAAGGTGGTAGAAACCATCTGATGGCCTGGTGTGTTTGCGTAAGTAGGCATGCCGGCATTATCGCGGAGTTCTAAGCTCGAGGGAGGCAGCGAATTTAGAAAGACACCTCTCTCCGACCGCCGGCATCCTGCCGTAGCCCTGACATCTAAGCGGCTGCAATTCTGGACAGTCTCCTGTCCACCATTCTCTTCAGAGCGAGCGCATTGAACGCCGCGTATCCCGCCTGATCGTTGTCGAAGTACACATAGACACTTCGCAGTTTTCCGCTCCACTCCACGATCCGCTCTGCCCATTCTTCCAGCTTTTCATCGCTATAGCTGCCCTGATACTTGCCGCCGGGACCGTGCAGGCGAATGTACGTCCAGTCGCCTGTAATTTCAATTGGGGAGTGAAATCCGGCGAGTTCGTAAATACAAAACGCTGCGTTGTGTTTGCGGAGAAGCTCGTAAACAGAGTCATTCATCCAGCTTGGCTCTCGGAACTCGAACGTGTAGCGATGGTATCGAGGCAGAGCCTCAAGAAACTCTGACAGGCGATAGAGATTGATTCCCCATTTGGGAGGCAGTTGAAACAGGATCGGGCCAAGTTTTCTTTGTAATGCTTCCGCACGCGGCAAAAAGTTATGCAGAGCATTCTCCGGCTCTTTCAGCTTTTTGTTATGGGTAAGAAACCGGCTGGCCTTGATCGCAAACTCGAAGTTCCTCGGCGTCGCCTCTCGCCACGCGGAGAGCGTCTCGATCTTGGGCAACATGTAAAAGCTGTTGTTGATCTCGACGGTATCGAATCGGTCGCAATAGTAGGCGAGCATTTTGGAGGCGGCAAATTTCTCGGGATAGAACTTTCCTACCCAGTGTTTGTAATGCCAGCCTGACGTGCCAATCCGAATGTTGGCCATGGTGAGTGATAGGACGCAAGAACAACGCAGCCATGATGCCCGCGACGAACGCGCAGTACCGTCCTGAATGCCTGAACTGCGGATCGCGCTCGCTGCAGTGCTCGAAACGACTTCTGCACCGGCAGGTTTTCCTCGATAATGTACGTTCCAATTCTCTGTTTCCTTCGTGTCTCCGTGGTGAAGAAGGTTTGATTGAATGATCAAGCAAGTCACAATCGTCGGCACCGGTTTGATTGGCGGGTCGCTGGCATTGGCCCTGCGCCATCGCGGCATCCGCGTCATCGGATCAGACAAGAAACGAGTCCTGACGAAGGCGCAGGAGATCGGAGCCATCGATGCCGGCATGGAGAATCCTGCGCGTGCCTGCGTTGGCAGCGATGTCGTGATCCTCGCCGCGAATGTCGGAGGAATTATCGATTCCATCGAAAACCTTGGTCCAATGCTGCCGCGCAACGTGCTGCTTACCGATGTTGGAAGCACGAAGGTTGAGGTTCTGAAGCGAGCGAAGTCCGTCTTTGGATCGAGCGCCAGTTCGCGCTTTCTCGGCGGACATCCGATGTCGGGCAAAGAACACTCCGGAGTCGAGAACGCCGACAGCTCCTTGTTTTCGGGCGGCGCATGGATCTTCACGCCGCAGGATGAGCAACTCAGCGACTTAGCTCAGGAGTATGTGAACCTCATTGCATCGGTGGGAACGCGAATCATTTACCTGTCCGCCGAGCAACACGACCGTCTGGTTGCGTGGACAAGTCATCTCCCGCAAATGCTCTCGACAGCGTTTGCCGCAATCCTGCAGGATGAGGCCGAGTTGGAGGAGAAAGCGCACGTCACACGCGCCCAGATGCAGGAGGTTGGCGGACGCGCTCTGAAAGAAATGACGCGCATCGCCGCCAGCCCTTATTCCATGTGGCGTGACATCGCTCTGACCAACGCGGTCAACATTGAAGATGCCATTCTGAAACTCGAGCAGAGACTTACACATATTCGCGAGAACCTGCGCACGCCGGAACTACGTTCCGAGTTCGAGCGCGCGGCGAAATTTAAGAAGGCCGAATAAGGCGGTTTCGAGTTGCCGGTTTCGAGTTTCGGCAACGCCGGTCCCTCACGACATCTCAGAGACGTGCCTCTCCGAAAAGCTGTCTGAATTCTGAAACTCGTTTTGACCCTGGCTCGAACTCCGTAACTTGCAACCCGAAACATCTCTGATATTCTGCCCAGTCGCATGAACAAGGTTTTTGCCAACGCTGACGAAGCGATTTTCGACATTCAGGATGGAGCCACGGTGATGTTCGGCGGCTTCGGTCTGTGCGGCATTCCTGAAAATCTGATCGCCGCCATGGTGCGAAAGGGTCCAAAGAATCTCACCACCATCAGTAACAACGTAGGCGTAGATCATTGGGGACTCGGCCTTCTCCTCGAAGCCGGACAAATTCGCAAGCACATCGGAACCTACGTTGGCGAAAACAAGTTTCTTGAAGATCTGGTGCTCACGAAAAAGATCGATCTGGAACTCGTTCCTCAGGGAACCTTTGCGGAGCGCATTCGCGCTGGAGGAGCCGGCATTCCCGCCTTCTTCACGCCGACAGGCGTGGGTACCGTGGTCGCGGAAGGAAAGGAGGTGCGCGAGTTTAACGGCCGTCCTTATCTAATGGAGCGCTGGCTGAAAGCCGACTTCGCTCTCATCAAAGCATGGAAGGGCGATAAGTGGGGGAACTTGGTTTTCCGAAAGACCGCGCGAAATTTTTCTCCCATGATGGCTACCGCGGCAAAAGTGACCATCGTTGAGGTCGAGCACCTAGTCGAAGTGGGCGAGATCGAACCTGACCAGGTGATGACCCCCAGCATTTATGTGAAACGAATTTTCCAGGGGACAGGTTACGAGAAGCGCATCGAGCGAAGAACGCTGAGAAAGAAAGCTTCGTAGTGCGAAGGGCGTCGCTGGCGTTCGCCGATTCGAGCGTTGAACCGCTGGATCGCGGAACTGGCAATTGTGATGAACTCAGCACCTGCCTGCGACTTTAATAAGCAGGTAGGCATTAAACGCGACGCCGAAGATCGCGAAGACGAAAGTGGCCACCGTGAGCGCGCTACTTGCACTTCGGGTCCTCCACCGCGACCACAAAACGACGAGCGCCACTTCGAGGATCAGCAACACGAGAGCGGGTTTTCTGAATCTGCAATAGAGTTCGACGGCTGGTATCAATGAAAGCGAGAAAAAGAAGAGGACAAGGGCAACGGCAAGAAACAGCAGTGTGGTTCCTTGTGAATCGCGCATTTCCTCGATTGTACTGAGTACCTGAATCGATGAGCACGCTTCCCAAATCGGACAAGAGCAAAGACGTCGAAAAACGCGAGCGCATCGTGCGCCGTATCGCGCGCGAACTGCGCGACGGATTCTACGTAAACCTTGGTATCGGCATGCCGACGCTGGTCGCCAATCATGTTCCTGCGGGAATGCAGGTTGTGCTGCAAAGTGAGAACGGAATGCTGGGCATCGGACCGTATCCATTCGAGGGCGATGAGGATCCCGATCTCATCAACGCGGGAAAAGAAACCGTCACCGAAATTCCCGGGACGGCCTATTTCTCCAGCGCCGATTCCTTCGCCATGATTCGCGGCGGACACATCGATCTCAGCGTCCTGGGAGCGATGGAAGTCGATGAAGAAGGGAACATCGCCAACTGGATGATCCCAGGAAAGATGGTAAAGGGTATGGGCGGCGCGATGGACCTCGTCGCCGGCGCTCGCCGCGTCGTAGTCGCGATGGAGCACACCACGCGCGAAGGCGCTCCCAAAATTCTGAAGCGCTGCACCCTTCCTCTCACCGGACTGAAAGTCATCGACACGATCGTCACCGAGATGGCCTACATCCGGGTGACGCCAAGCGGACTTGTCCTCGAAGAGATCGCGCCCAATCTCACCCCTGAACAAGTGCAGCAGGCAACGGAAGCTAAGCTGATCGTCTCGCCCAATTTGAAACCAATGCTCTGTTAGTCAATCCCAATTTTCGCCCCTTCCTACCTCGTGAACACGCCAGTTGAGGCCTGCAAAACCGCATCGGCTGCGCTCTCCTTGCTGACACCTGTTTACCGATTGATCACGAATCTCCTCTGGTTTCACTCTCCTGAGTCTTACGTTATCTGTCGAAAGATCAGGCGCTTACGGTTCCGATTGTCTCCTTCCACGACAAGTCTTATGACCAACGTCACTTGTCCCCACAAATAAAGACCGTCATAAACGTCTCGTACGGCGGAACCCCGAACCGCCATCCGGGTTGAAACGAGCATGAATCTGGCGCGCTGCAGATCGATCTTGCTGATCGCAGCCTTGTTGTCTGCATTCAGCTCCGTTTTCGCTTCCATTCCCAATCAACCGCCATGGCTTGAGCCGGAGCGCTCGCCTTTCGACACGGAAGACACAGATTTCGATCCCGGCATAATTCCGACTTCAGCAGTCGCTGGCAGCGATCATTGCGATCAACTCGCGCGTCTCGAAGAAGAGTTCGAGCACGGCATGGCTCCGCAAGATCTAACTCGAGTCCAAGGTCCGGAACAACATGCGCCGCTGGGAGTATCAGGCAAGTTTCGCCTGGCCGTTGCCAACGTCTCCGATCCCTTTTCGGTCATGATTACCGCAATGGATTCCGAATTTGGGAATGCCACCGGGCCCGCTTCTCCGCTGGCGCGTGGCGCCGACGGATTCGGAGAGCGCTTTGGAGTTTCTATCGCCGGACAGGCGACAAGCGAATTCTTCTCGACGTTTCTCATCTCCAGCATCTTCCGCCAGGATCCTCACTACCACCAGGATCCCGATGCTCCGACGAAGAGCCGCATCGCCCATGCCCTGTCCTATGTCGTTGTAACCCGTTCCGATTCGGGAAATCGCATGTTCAATTTCGCCGAATTTCTGGGTACAGCTTCCTCTTCGGTGCTCGAAGGCAGCTTTCATCCTGAATGGAAGAGAACGCCAGGAGCGAGCGCACAAAGAATCTTCATCAGCATCGGATCCGACGCCGCCTGGAATCTCATGACTGAATTCCTGCCCGATGTGGCGCGACACGTGAATCCCAAGTTCATCCTGCTGCGCCGCTTGGCGGAAAAGGCTGCCGCGCAGAACTGATCCTGTCGTCTGTCATCCTGAAGCCCTGCGGTGAAGCTCTGGCAGACCCGACTTGTTAACAGGTCATTCCTCGCGCCGTGGTGACAGAGAAAAAGAGGGAGACATCCTAAACTGGCTTTCCCAGACCAACTCCCAAAATGGAACTTACTGGGAGGGCGCCCCCAGCCTCTTGCTTTCGCCCCACGCTTAAACTCAGAAGTTTCGGCAATTTAATTGCTGGCAGAGCAATCGAATTGCCACAAATTCTGCCGAAAAATTTTGCTTGACGCGGAGTGGAGTTTCGTCATAGCACGGTAAGTGGGAGTAGAAGCGCAATGACCCTGCCGCTGCTGCGCAAACTCGGAAATCGCCTCAGGTCCTGCCTGACGCTCATGCTGCTGGCCATAATCGAACTATGCGCCTGGAGGCCGCTCCGCGCCGAAGTGTCCAGGCGGAATGCGAGCGATTGCGCCGGTCCGGAGGCCTTGCCGCACCAGGAACCCGGGATAGCGCACAATTGGCAGCCAACCGTCAGCGCTGCTAATGGCGGGACCAGCCATGCTCACCCGCAGTCCACCCAGACGATCCGCCGAGTCTGCGATTCGCTCCTGGCCCATGGCCGCGACGGTCCGAGCACGCAAATCAGCAGCCGAGGCGCGCGATATTGCACAGGCCCGACCGGCATGCGACTCGCCGTTCGGTGTCGCTCCCCGCAGGCAGCACGCTAAACCAAATCCAGGCATGTTCCCGATCGGGAATGGCCAGTTGGGCCATGGATTGTTTTGCAGCCGACGGGAATTATTATGCGAACTTCCGTTATGAATCGTCGTCGCTGGGTCGCTTCTTCCAGCCGGATCCGGTAGGCGGCGATCCGACGAATCCGCAGTCTTGGAACCGGTATGCTTATGCGCTGAATAGTCCAGTCAACTTGATCGATCCGTTCGGGCTCGACACAAGTAGCTGTGGATCTGGGACGGAGCCCGGAGTAGATCAAGTCTGCAACGTTAATGGCGATACGGACGTGGGCTGGGCCCCGATTTTCGGGGGCGGTTGCTGCGCCAGTGATGGCGGGCCAGGGTTGCTATTGATTGGCCCGTTTGGCGGAGGTGGCGATGGTGGTGGTGGTGGCGGAAATGGTGGTGGTAACAACGCGAAACCGCAGCCGCAATCTACCAACAAGCCGAAAATGGATATTTGCCAGTTGGCTCAGCGAGGTCGGCTTCTGGGTGAAGCGGGCATTAATTACTTGCTGGCGAAAGGGAAGATCGGATTGGCAGATGAATCGCTAGCTGCGGCACCCCTAACCTTCGGCCTGTCGGTGATACCTGCCGCTGGATTGACGATCAGCGCCGCTGGGAATTTCACAGCAGCATCAGCTCAGCTAGCGGGTGCAATTTCGGGCAATGTGGAACAAGCAGATACTGCAGCATCAATGGCCACTACTGCTACCTCAATCACGGGGCCGATAACACTGATACTAAGCGGCGGGAACATGAAACTTGCTTCGACTGTGTCATCTTTTGAAAGCCTCTTCACAACTGGCTATAAAGGTGGAAAGACCGGTCAGCTAATCGAGGCCGGCCTAGATCGCGCAGGTAAGCTCTTGGCGGGAACTGAGTTTGGCCAAAACGTGTTGGAAGCGGCAGGCATCGAACCAACCTGCAAGCAGTGAGCAGAGCGCAAATGAATCGCCGTTTAGTCATCTTGTTGTTTGGAAATGTGATCGCGGTCGCTGCGCTTACCTTCCTTATGTTGAAGGGAATAGTCCAGGCATTGCCTTGGATTCCTGTGTTCTGGGCGGTGCTTATAGTGGGGAACTTGTTATACCTTTTTAAACCAGACTATGTCGAAGGAGGAACCAAGACACGCAGTTTCTTGTCCCGTTGGTTTCCGTGGGGATTTGCAGTCGTGTGCCTAGCTGTACTGATTGGCAGTGTTGTGGGAGCCGTTCACGGTCAAATCGATGCGGCGATCAGATTCGGGGGTGCCTTGATATGGTTGGTTTTCCTCTGCTGGATCATACTGAGACGTCGAAGTCGTCGGACGCAATTTGAAAAGCCATCAGATCAAACACCCTGGGAATAAACCGGGAACAATAAACCGGGAACAGACGGGAACGTATTCTGACCTGATTTCTTCTCTGAGTTCCCGATTCAGGAAAATGTCCCTGTCTCAATATTTTCGGCCTCGCCATGGACTACAAATTACTCCTACGATGCCTGGGGAAATCTCTATCAGAAGGCGACGACGGGAGCCGGTTCTGCCAATGGCGAAGTGAACGAGGGACCCTTCACGGTGGACAACCACAATCGTCTCAATCCCGGGAATTTTTCCTATGATGCAGCAGGCAACATGACGTGGGACCTCTACAACGCCTTGAATTTTGATGGCGAGAATCAGGTGCATCCTGTCTCAGGCTTGCAGTACTACTACGACGGCGATGGACATCGCGTAGCCAAGAGCGACGGTTCACGCTATTGGTATGACGACAATTTCAAAGTCGTTTCGACAGCCGACAGCAGCAACACCCTGAAGCGCGATTACTTCTATTTCAACGGCACGCGCCTGGGCTGGGTAACGATCTCCAGCGGCGATCCACATTATTATTTGAACGATGCATTGGGCTCGCCGTGCGTAATCGCTAATGGCGACGGTACCGTCATCAGTTGGGAAGCCGACTATCGTCCTTATGGCACCGATCAGGTGATCAGCAACGGCGACGGTCTCGATGTCCATTATCTGTTCACCGGCTACGAGTACGATTCCGAAATGGGAAGCGCTGACGCGGACTACTATGCGAATCTGCGTTACGAGTCGTCGTCACTGGGCCGTTTCTTCCAACCGGACCCGATCGGGGCGATCCCACGAATCCGCAGTCGTGGAACCGATATACATATGCGCTAGATAATCCGACGAATCTGATCGATCCATTCGGACTCGATACAAGCGAATGTGGCGCAGGGAGTGACGGGGTTGACCAGGTCTGCAACGTTGTGGGCGACACGGACGTGGGTTGGGCTCCGATCTTCGGGGTGGGCTGCTGCGGAGAAGTTGGCCCAGGCTTCCTTCTGACGGTCCTTTCGGCGGTGGCGGAGGTGCTGGGAATGGTGTTACACCGAAAAAGCCGACTCCTGCCCCACCTAACAAGCCTGGAGCGAAGGGTTGCGTCGGAGCGCGAGTAGCCAAGGGTGTTCAGGGTTTACTGAACGTGAGCTTGGGAGAACTCAAAACTGCCGGGGCCATCGGCGTCGGTCTGCTCGGCGCAGCTGATGCCCCGGAAACCGCAGGCACAAGCTTGTTAGCAACGCTCGGTGCAGGATACCTCGCTATCAGTTCGCAGGGGCAGGTGATCAGCGGGCAAGCGCAGCTCTATTCGGCGATAAGCGGGAATTTCCGCACGGGGGAAGAAATACAGCAGGTGGGTGACATCATGTCAGGACCGCTGACGGGAGTTACTACCTTGATCGTCACCGGCAATCCGAAAATCGCCGCCGGCGTGGCGAACGTCGAAAGTGCTGTTACTCTCGGCGCCGGGGCAATTAACTCCAAGACACTTGCGGATAAGATTGCAAACGGGGTCGATGCAGCACTGCAACTCGCTGGCCTCCCAGACAGTAACTGCGAAGTTCAATGACCGCCGTGCGATCCCTCTCAGGTTTGATGCATTCACAAGGTAGAGCTTTGGATATGAGTTATTTACTCAAGGTTACGCTTCTGTTTTCCGCGTGCTTCAGTGTCGTTGCTCTGATACTGGGCTACGAGTCCATAGTTGGGGGGCCTCCTCGCGGAGCCTCGGAGTCGGACTCGCGTGTTTGCTTGTTACTAGTTTTGTTGCCATTGCTGTCTTTCTCAGATCAAGCTCAACGCGCGAGTCTGCCTCTGGACAACAAGATGCAGAGACCAAAGGAAGGAGTGACAAAGGTGCCGTATGGATTGGCAAGATAGCCGTAGCGATACTTATCCTGCTTTTCCTGAATGGACTATGGCACATACGAGAGGAACCACTAATACCGCGGCTTATTGGGTTGGGGGCGAACTTATTGGTAACGTTCGCAGTGATCCGAGCAGTACGGAAGATGGAAAGGCGGTCGAAATAAGTTGGCTCGGAAATTGGGGACAGTCTGAGAGAGCATGTCGGAAATAAATTCTCTGGAACGAAGAATCAACAACTTACAAATAGTCGAGTGCCTGTAAGTTCTTGATTCCTGGTTCGGGAATGCTTTTCTACTCCGCCGTGCTGAAACCTCACGAGCGACTATGGCTTAGCAAATCCCGATTTCTCCCCGATTTCTCCATTCCCGATTTCTCCATTCGAGATCGCCCCCACTTGGCCGCCGGCGATGAGCGCTGCTAACGCTGAGAATAACCATGCCGGGCGGCAACACCCCCATGCAGCCCGCGAACCCCGCCATTGGCTTTTGGCCCATTGCGGTAACGGGCCAAACGCGCGAGATGTGCAGCCCATATCCGCACGGATGCGAGTTCACGCTCATGACTGCCGACGCGGTACGCTCGGAGAGTTTGTTCAGCTTGTGCTGCGGTACAGGGCCGTCAGAGATTCCTGATCGCCCAGCCTTTTTGCCTTCACGTACAGTGGGCGACGGAGCCGGGGAGGATCCCGTTATCCTCTCCTGGAAGTCTGTCTCACGTGAGTGAGCGGAGGTAAACCGACGGGACATTTTCGCTCCATGAAGATGAATCTGGCACGCGGAGCGGAAAAATTTTTACACGCAGGCAACCCAATGTGGTATTTAGAGTTCCTTTGCTGAAGCAGAGTAGCTGCTCCTTGGTTCCGTCGTTTTCCATTTGCGAATCGCGATGTCTGCATTCAGGTTTCAGCTCACGGGTTCCGGTTTGAAAGCTTCTCAAACGTGTCTCGAACGAGATGTTCGGGTGCGCTCCCGCCGTTAAGGTTACTAATGACTCCAATCAAATTCGCTCTCACTTGCTGGCGCGTACAGCGCGCTGCACGGATATTCGTGAGTCTTATCGCTACTTTTTTTGCAATTTGCGCGTGTGGCGCCAGTTTGGCGCCCGTAAAGGCGCAAACCGATCCGCACAGTCGGATCCAGGCGGCGCGGACTCTGCCGATCGCGTTCGAGCCAAACTTTGGCCAGATCGAGGGTCGGTTCGGCTTCGTGGCTCACCAAAATGGCTTGGCTGCAGGATTCAGTCGGAACCAGGTGGAGTTCTCGCTTACGTCTTCCAGCGGGAAGCCGGGCCGGCTGATGCTTTCGTTTGACGGGTCAAGTCGGCACGCTGCGCCTGCGGTTGAGGGATTGCTACCCGGACACGTGAACTATTTACGTGGCAAGGTGCCTTCGTCATGGAAACACGGGCTGCCAACCTACGCGCGTCTTCGCTATCACGAGCTGTATCCGGGCGTTGACCTGGTCTTCTACGGCAGCGGACAGCAGATGGAACACGACTTCATTGTCTCGCCAGGCGCGAGTCCCAGTTCCATTTCGATGTCGGTTGGCGGGGCCCACGCTACTCGGCTTTCTGCAGCCGGTGAGCTTGTCTTCGAATACGAAGACGGCGGGCAAATCGTGTTTCGTAGGCCGATTGCTTATCAGGAAACCGCGCATGGCAAGATGAAAATCGCTGTTCGCTACAAGAGATTTGGAAACCGCTTCGGTTTTGCACTGGGATCTTACGATCGTTCGCTGCCGTTGACCATAGATCCGGTGCTGGACTATTCCACGTTTCTCGCCAATGACTACGCGCAATCGGTTGCCGTTGCGGCCGACGCGCAGGGCAATACCTACGTAACAGGATTCATATTCGATCCAACTTATCCGGTCACCGCCGGGGCTTTACAGGGAAAGTGCGCGTCATGTCCGAACACCCCGGACATATTTGTGACCAAACTGAGCGCGGACGGCTCAGGGCAACTGTACTCAACTTTTCTCGGCGGCAGCAGCTACGACCAGGCTTCGAAGCTCGCCGTCGATGCAAACGGCAATGCCATTGTCGTAGGGTGGACTTCTTCTCAAGACTTTCCGCAGAAAAACTCGATCAACTCGACCGCAGATGGATATGCGATGCAGTGGGGCTTCATCACCTCATTGTCGCCCGATGGATCCTCGCTGAACTATTCCAGTGTTCTTGGCGAAGTCGCTGCAGCAGACCAGGCCGCCAGCACCAGCATCGTGGCCGTGGCGCTCGATTCCGGCGGCAATGCCTATATCACTGGCATGACTGATGCTCCTCTATTTCCAGTAACTGCAGGTGCGTTGCACGCTCTCACTCCGTCTTACCCTAATTCCGCCATTTTTGTTTCGAAGATATCCCCGACTGGAACGCTCGCCTATAGCGGAATCGTCGGCGACGCATCTCCGACCAACGGCGGTGCTGGTCCCATAGGCGCCTCGGCCATTGCAGTCGATTCCGGCGGTAGTGCTTACATCTATGGAAAAGCCGGCAGCAAGTGGCCAATAACTTCCGGCGCCTACCAACCCACAATAGGTGGGACTTCGCCGTATGCGGCGCCTTTCGTTACGAAGATCGCGGCGGATGGCTCAAGCCTGATGTACTCAACTTTCGTGGGCAATGGCTATTCCATTGGGGGAATCGCGGTAGATTCGGCAGGCGAAGCCGTCCTTACGGGATCGGGAAGTGATAGCACCTATCCGACGACGGCCGACGCTTTATTCCCGACATATCCATCAGGGTCTGTATTTGGCGTGACTGCCTCTTGGCTAACCATTCTGAATAGCACCGGAACTGGGCTTGTGTACTCGAGTTATCTAAGTAGTGGTGACGTTAGTAGCTCATCGCTGGCGCTCGACAGCAGCGGCGATATCTGGGTAGGAGGCGCGACTGCCGATCCGAAGTTCCCGCTGGTCGATCCGGTGCAGGGACTACCTGGAGCGCAAACCGCAAATGGAGGCGTCAAAACAGGCTTTGTAATGGAGTTTGCTCCCACGGCGAAGAGCATTCTTTTCTCGACTTACATTGGCGGACCCGCGCCATCGGCAAACGTGGTTGGAATCGCTATTGATGCATCGAGCAAAGCTCACGTCACCGGAGCGGCACAGCCAGGGATGTATACCACACCCGGTGCATTTCAGCAGACAGTTTCGCCCCCGCCACCAAACACGTATCCGGCGTGGTCGTTCGCAGCTAAGATAGACCCCAGCGTCGCGGCGCCTGCGCTCTGCGTTGCCTATCCGGACAACACCGGCTTGGGCTTTTATCCGACCACGGTCGGTACTTCATCCAGCCACCAGCTTACGCTTAGTAACTGCGGCACACAGCCTCTCTCAGTGGGAGCTATCACCTCAAGCAACTCGTTATTTTCCATTCCTGCCGACCAGAACCACTGCGGGTCATCCATTGCGCCTGCCGGTACTTGTTCGCTCATCGTGCAATTCACGCCGACCTCGGCTGTAACGACCAATGCGACCCTGCAAATTGCTACGAATGCCTCCATTCCCATTTCGGTTCTGCCGCTGACGGGAACAGGAGCCGTCCCGGTAATTAACGTCCAGGCGAATGGAAACTTCCAACCGCTGCTTGTAGGACAGTCGTCTTCGGCTCAGTTTGTGAATGTGAGCAATACAGGGATGTCTCCTCTACAAGTCAATGTAGCGGCGAGCAGCATCACCGGAGACTTCTCCTACACTACTTCCGCTTCATGCAACAGCAGCCTTTACCTCGGAGGCGGTGCTTGTACTTTTTCCGTGGTGTTTTCGCCTACGGCGTCTGGAGTCCGCACCGGGACTCTGACGATTGTCAGTAATGATCCCACCAATCCCAGTGTCACCGTTCAGTTGAGTGGCACCGGATACGCAACTTATCCCGTCCCGTCGATAAACCAGTTGGATCCGCCGACATTCCCGGCCGGCTCCGCCGCTTTCACTGCGAACATTTACGGCGGTCCCTTTTTCCCAACATCTGTAGTCAAGGTCAATGGACAGGCGCAGACTACTACCTATTTGAGTTCCTCGACCCTCCGCGCCGCCATCGATCCGGCGCTGCGCAGTAATCTCGGAGAACTAACAGTCACTGTGTCTAATCCCGCGCCGGGAGGTGGCGAAAGCGCCGCCGTGACTGCAACCCTTTATCGCGCGCTGTCAGTAAACGCATCATCCATGGTTTACGTACCCGCAACCAATCTTCTTTATGCCACGGTTGGAGCGAGCGCGAGCAGCAATACCAACACTGTAGTCCCGATTGATCCGTCCACCGGCACGACGAAGGACCCGATCGCAGTCGGGAAAGATCCCCGCATGCTGGTTGCGTCCGACGACGGCAAGTATCTCTACGTGGCGCTCGATGGCGATCAGACGATCCAGCGCATCGATCTTGCGACTTCCACGATCGACCGCACATTCCCGTTTCCTCCCAATCAGGTGGAAGGCGGAACCATGATGGTTTCGGATATGCACGTAATGCCTGGAACTTCCGACGCCCTGGTCGTCGCAGTTGGCGGAGAGGTCGCGTTATATCGCGATGCCGGTTTGGTAAATGCCGTCCCGACAGAATATCCGCCAGTAACCGTCAGTAGCTTTGCCTTCACTGATGATCCGGCCACCGCCTATGCTCTGCCGTTTACCGATGTGCAGAATCACTACTTCAACATCTTTACTTTTGATAGCAGTGGCGTTCATTACACGCGCGTAACTGGTACTAACTTCGGTCCATACGATCAGGCAGGAGCGCTAGTGGTTTCCGACGGGACTCTGCTCTACACTAACTCTGGCCAGGTTTGGAATCCCGCCACCGCGAGTCTCTCCGGCACTTTCCCCGTCAGTACATACAATGCGACCAGCTACCCAAACCTATTCAGCCTGATCGTTGACCGAACTAATGCCCGCATTTATTTGATCGGCAATCAGAACTACGGCTCGGGTTCAAGCGCGCTCACTATTTCGGCTTACGACAAGACCACTTTGCAAAATACCGGATCGCTGGCTTTCCCTGGGATACAGGATCCGGTGCCCACAAATCTGGCACGCTGGGGGAGCGATGGTCTCGCATTTGTCGGATGGGATCAACAGAATTTCAGCATTAACGATGCGTATCTGGTTCGGAGTCGCCTCGTCTTCCAGGCGCCGACGCCTGTTGTAACTCTGTCAACGCCTTCTCTGGCCTTCGACAAGCAGGACGTAGGAACATCCAGCACGCCTCAGAAGATCACGTTGACCAATACGGGAACGGCGACGTTGACGATCAGCAGCATCATGACCACGGGACCGTTCTCAACGGTGAGTGATTGCGGAAATAGCCTCGCGGTTGGAGCAACTTGCGCACTGACGATAACGTTTTCGCCCGCGAACGCTGGGGCGGCGAACGGTGTGCTCACGATCTCAGACAATTCTCAATCAAGTCCTCAGACCGTAGCTTTGCTGGGCACAGGTGCTTCACCGACTTTCGCGCTTGGCGCGGCTTCAGGTGGCTCGACTTCTGCGACAGTTACAGCAGGTCAAAGTGCCACATACAATTTGTCGGTAGCTGGCACGCCGGGATTCAGCGGCCAAGTCAACCTTTCCTGCACGGGGGCTCCGGCAAACGCCGCCTGCTCGATTACACCAACGTCTCTCACCCTGAGCAAAGGTGAAAGCGCAAACTTCACCGTCAGCGTCACGACCCAAACTACTACCACAGCATCCCTGTATCATTCTGGGAATTGGGCTGCTGCATTCAGCGTGCTTGCCATCCTGGGCTTTCCATTAGTTGTGATGATTGGGAAACCTCGGCCGAAACCTGGAGCGTTCATGGTGATTGTGCTGATGATCGGCATGGCAGTGCTGAGTTCCACGGCGTGCGGCGGGGGCGGTGGACAAAATACCAGCGCGCCCGGGCCGACACCTCACGCAGTTACAACTCCACAAGGCACGTACACCTTGATTGTTACTGCCTCTTCAGGGTCTGTGAGCACGTCCCAGGCTCTCACACTGAAGGTGCAATAACAGCGGCGCGCGCGGCAAACGCCATTTCTTCATAGCTTCCTGTCCCGGGTTCCCCGTCCCCGGGTTCCCCAAAAAGGCGTGCGAGTCTGATGTTCACTGAGGGCTGTTGGGCGCATGGTGACGAGAATGCGAATGAGCCTGGCGGCGGAATCGATCTGAACGCTATTCTTCTGGGCACCGTTTCTGGAGACGGTGAACGGAATGACGATATCAGAGCTTATGGCGACGCTTCCAAACGGGTTACATGCCGAAACTTCGGTCAGTCGAACTCGATATTTGCAGTCGTAGCCTCACGCTATCCCTCAATGTCTGGGTCGGTAGCCTAGCCGCAGATACAGATGAAGAGCGAGAGAAGTACAAAGAAGCATTAGTAACTATGCATGCGTTAACTCATTGCATTCTGGATGAGCAAACTGTTGAACCATCCAACATGGGTTCTGGAACCCTTGAGATAGATGGAGTCCCAACCTCTGTCGCGACCCTCCCCTCACTGCCAGGATTGCTACGCGCTGGAGACGGGACGTTCCCTAATCCGCCGCAACCCCAGTCCCGTCCCCTGATCGCTCCAAGATTCGGGTGCCCCACTCTCGCGTCTTTTTCGCGAGGGTGGGCCGCGATGACGGTGGCAAGTCTGTAATGGCGCGCGATGCCCGCGCGTCTGAAATGGATTTGCGGTCACCACGATCTTCGAGCAAGTTCGAAGGAGGTATCGGTTTGAGGTCGTTTGTAGTCATGTTCGAACACTTCCACGTTTTAGTCGGAGAGCCTGAAATCGGAACACCTTCTGCGGTGCTGCAGGTCTTAAAGCAAAGGGTCGGTCGGCGACTGCTGCCGCCTCGACGCAAGAACCAGAATCAACTCGGCTTCTGGAGGCAAATGGAAAGCAGAAGAAGCGTCATTTCGTTCAGCCTCGCTTTTATGACTTCAACGTTTACACTCGCAAAAAGATGATCGAGAAGCTGCGCTATATGCACAGAAATTTGGTAAAACGAGGGTTGTACCGTCTCCGGAATTGTGGGCATGGAGCAGTTTTCGTGCCTACTATTTTGGGGAGAAGACTGTGGTCTGGATCGAGGGGCTAACCCAAATCCCAAGCTGCGCATGGTGAAGCCGAAGGTTGCAGGCGATTGACTTTATACCCCACCCTCGCGAACGGCACGCGAGAGTGGGGCACCCGCATCGTGGCCGGGATTGGCATTGGTAAGATCGTCGGCAGACTGGTTGGCGCAGTGAGCGATTGGGTCAGGAGATTAATCGCCCGGGGCCGGTGAAGCTGCTGGAAACGCAGGGGAGGATGTCGGGGTGGCGCTTGGGGATACTGCCACGACTGCCGCCAAATCAGCAGCCGAAACGCTATCGCGATGCGGACGGGAGTAAAGTTTGGATCGGGCCCGACGGGGCCATAGACAGGATCCCACCGGGAGGTGGCGGATGGCGCGTGACACCTGAAGGAACAAGAGCAAGACCCCACACTTTCCAGAAGAAAAGCTGAACTGATGCGTCAAGATCTATGGAACGCCTAGAATCGACATTAGTGAAGGAGTTGGCCTTGCTCCGAGGCTCAAGCCTTGAGAGCGTTGAATATGACGCTGAGGTAAAATCCGCGCGGCTACTTTTCCGCGTACCCGAAGATGCGTCGGTCTGCGTAGAGCTTACAGGCGTGGTGCATCTGAGTCTCTCTGTTTTAGCCGCCGCGGGCGCAGATTCAGAGGTGATTAGGGCTGGCGTTCAGAATGTTTCGGAGGGAGCGGCAGACCTACTGAGGAGCTTGGGATACCTGTTCCAAAGCCTTGGCCAAGGAGTGGAGAAATCTCTACGTACGTCATTGGTTTACTTTTCTATTGAGGGTGATACTTCTATTCATATCGTAGCTCATGGTTATACGGTACTTAGAACACCAGGGGACAGACGAACACGAGGGGCTGCCAGACGGGAATTCGTCTAGTTGCAACTTGGGAAACTGGGGGAAACCGGGAAAGCGGAGGACAGACGCGACGTTTTCTAATCGAAACTGAATAACTTTTGCCTACTGTTAGTTAACTTTGATGGGCGGCCTCCCTTTTGCGGTGCTAGCACACGACCTATTGTCTTCTCGACACCCTTCACGAACTCTTCCGTTCCCAATGGGCGGCCTGTGTGAGTGCATTGCCGGATCGCTTTGACCTGCCCCCGAAATCCGCACACCGCTAGATACTAATTCGCATGTGGAAAGGGGGAAGGGGCAGGTCACCCCGGAGCGCAATCAAAATACGGAAGACTAGGATCTCAGCGCGGCGCTCCGAGGGATGACAGTTGGAAAAGCGATCAATCGGCCTAGAACGGCGGAAGGATGCTCTATATCTTCACCTCCACTTCCAACTTCTCCATCATGTCGTTCAGCTTCTGATTGGCTTCATCGCGCTGCGTCTGCAATTCCGCGAGTTCCTTTCGCAGAGTGGCGAGTTCGTCTTCTTCGCGGTTCAGCTCACCCGTATAGCGCTCGGCCAGGGTACGCGTTTCTGCTCCTTTCAGCGCGGTCAAATTTTCGCGCAGACGCTTTTGGTCATCGAAGATCAAGCTGATCTTCGTCTTGGTGCTTGAGATCTGCTGCTCGTAACGCGCGATCTCGTTCTTTTGCTGAATCACGGGTCGCAGTGCATCCTGGATCTTGTCGTTCGCCCAGCCCTGGTGGACAAAAATCGCAATCTGATCGGGCGTGATGTTGGTAAGCGCGAAGCTCGTGCCGAAGGAATGGATCTCATCAAATTCCAGGGAAGCAGATTGCGAAGGATCGACTTTCACACGGAATCGATATGCCGAGGCGGACGTTTCTACCGGCTTGGCGCCTCCGGCGAGTTCCCATCCGCTGCGCTGCGGATGTTCGATGACGACCTCGCGCGATTTTGCGTCCTCATTGCGAACGATGTAGGTGTGATGCTCGCGTTCCTGCGACTCGTGGAAGAGGATACCGCGGTGAATGCGAACCAGCGTTGCGCGCTGCCCTTCGCCCTTAACTTCAGATTTGATCTGTACTGCCGGATCGGCTGCGTAGGAGATCAAGCGCTTCTCGCCCGGGCGAATCGCATCCATCAAGCCTTCTCCCGCGAACGTCTGCGCCTCCTGAATGCTGAAGCTGCCGCCATCGAGTGTGAGGCCGCTGGTGTTATTGAGCCATAGCGCGCGCAGAGCACGCGGCTCGCGCGGATTCCACAGCGTGACTTTCTCCGCATCGATCCGTGCCTGAAGAATCGGGACGAGCGCCGATTGATTCTTGTGAATCGTAATCGGTTGTTTGATTTTGTACTCGAAGATATCCCCGAGATCATGCGTGTCTGCGGTCGCCTGCTGTGACTGGAGAAGATCCGTGAAACTCTTGACTTCGTTAGGTTGAGCGGCCAGGCTGGGACTTCCGTTCGTGACAAAAACGCCTCCTCCGTAGCCTCCGGCGATTCCCGCACCAACGAAATTTCTGGTTTTCTTGTCGGCTTCTCCATGGAAGCTATCGGCTGCGGTTATCCCTCCAACTACGCCCGCCACCGGACGAGGTGGGGCTTGCGCCATCTCCTGCAATGTTTGCTCGTGAGTTTGGGGCGTCAGCATTGCCAATTCGGGAAGACCTACAACTGGCCGGCGCGCGTAGTATGGCTGGGAGATTTCCTGCACAAAGCTCTGCGGAGCTCCGGCGATGAGCGAGAGTTCCACGTTGTCCCAGTCTTCCCCGACAGTGTTATCCACCACCGCCCAGCCTTGAAGGAGCGGCTTCTCCTTAGCATCGGAAGGGAGAACAATACGGTAAGTGCTTTTCCAAATCGGGACTTCGCTGATGTAGCTGACCGAGAGCTCGCGGTCACCGCTGCCTTCGGTGGAGATCGTCATCTTGCGAACGTCGGCAGCGCGGCTGGAGGCGATGAGCGAGAGATATCGGCTGACCTCCTCATTCAAATCGTGCTCCAGCAGATGAACGCTCGTAGCCGGCGTAAGACGAAACGTGCGCAGATCGCCGGAGTCGGTAATGACTGACAGTTCGGTGTGCGTCCTCGCTTGAGGGAGCTTTTCGTCGTCATCTTTCTCCTGAGAAGTGACGGTCTCTACGCTCAACAAACGGCCCACTGCGCTGTCTGAGCCGCTGTGAACTTCGACTCGCGCCCCGCGCAGCGCGTCGAGAAACTCAGCGGTCGTCGTCTTCTCGCCGATCGGAAGCTGCAGCGTGCTCAGCCGCTGATCGAGCGGTGCGGTCGAGTTGTAGCTCACGTCGGTGATCCGTCCGCCGTTGAGATCGATTGCCGTGAGAGACTTCAGGACATCGTTCAGTTGCGAAGTAGTAAAGGCGATTGTGACGCTTTGGTTGCCATGTATGCGCCCGTCATGCTCGAAATATCCCACTCCGTTCTTGTAAAGCGCCACATGGCGCACCGGAAGCCGATCGCTCACACTCGGAGTTGCAGTGGCGATCACTCGCTGTGCCGCCGCACTCCCGCAGAATGTCCCCAGTACCAAGATGAAACCAATTCCACCACGCATACACGCACGTCCTCCCATAGAGCTAATCCGCCCAATCGGGCGAAAGGTTACGAAGCTCTAAGGGATAGACACCAGAGTTGCTGATTCTTGCGGGAAATATGTTTTGTCCTGCCGCTGCTCGACCGACCGCAATTGCGACCGCGAAACGTCGATGTTGGTCCGGCCGCTGCAGGCGGGACACGTCGGTTAGCGCGAAGCTCCGCATGATGGAGTGCTAAAAGTTAGAAATAGCGGGGACCTGGCTTAATCGAACGTTAAACGCCAGTGCAACTCCGCACGGCCATTTCAAAAAATGTTCTCTTTGAAAGTCCTTTCGCCGGCGTACTCGAAAAGCAGAGAAAGGTTTCTCTCAACCGCCGACGGCTCCGGGATTGCTTCGACAGATGCCGCGTCCGTGTGTACGCGGATGATCTCCGCACTGTCAAGCGGAAGCCGGCCATCAATCCCGCCGGCAATTAGTACCGACCCATCTTCCAGCAAAGTGGCCGAGTGTCCAGCACGTGCTCTCTTTAAGTGACCGGCTATGGTGAAGTGCTCCGTCGATGGATCGTACAGTTCGATTACGTCGAGTGCCTTTGGCATTTCGTTGTAAGGGAAGTCTGGAAGTTTCCCTTGATTACCACCAACGACCAGCACCCGCCCGTCTTTCAGCAACGTAGCTGTATGCTGACATCGCGCGACATTCATTTTGCCGACCGGACGGAAAGTTTCAGTCTCGAGATCGAAGAGTTCCGCTCCAGAGGTTTCAGGAATCGGTATGCCTGCAACATCATAGCCGCCCGTGATCAGCACCTTTCCATCGCGAAGCAAAGTCGCTGTGTGGAACGCTCGACGCTGCGCCATTTTGGGTAACGCGCGAAATGATCCGCGCTGCGGACTGTAAAGCTCGGCCTCGGCGAACGCTGGATGATCGTTAAAGCTGTGACTTCCATCCGCGCCCCCGGCCACCAATATCGTCCCATACAGGGGAAGCACCGTTGCCGTGTGACCTGTTCGTCCTTTTTCCATTGTTGGTCCGTCACGAAATCTGCCTGAACTGGGATCGTAAATTTCGGTGGTGTTCAGCGCCGCCGGAGACCAACGACCATCTGCATCCTGTAACTGTGCGCCGCCAATGACCATAACTGACCCATCGCCCAGTTCGCTCAGCGAGTGCCCACTCCTCTCGTAATGCATTGAGCCGGTTGTGCGGAACTGTTGGCGGGAGGCGTCGAATACCTCTGCGCTTTTGAGATCCGACAGGCCGCCGCCGTATCCGCCGACAATCAAGACTGAACCATCGCGCATCCGAACCGCCGGTGCTTGCCGCGTTTCTCGCATGGATGAATGCACCGCTTGAAATGAGTCGCTCGCTGGATCGAAGATGCTTGCGGTCTTCAGATATCCAGATCCGACACCTCCGAGTAGCACGACCCTGCCGTCGGTCAAGACAACATCAGCGTGTTCGGCGCGAGGCTGACCCATCTGGAGCACTCGGCTTGTGATGGCATCACCAGAGGCTTGAGCCATCGCCGGATGTACTTGGACGGAATGGCGCCCAATCAGAATCCCAATCAGGACCGAAGCCGTGGCTACCAAACCGAAGGCAACGAGTCGCCGAAGCAATACAGGTACGGAAGAGAGCAACTTCTTTCGCGCAGGAGAGAAGTTCTCGTTACTCCGCAGCAATTCGACACCGGGTGCTGAGGTCTCTTCTCCCTCAATGTGCTCACCATTCCGTTCGCGCGCGTCACGTTGGTCGGTGCCCAGGGACTGGAGCAGTGCAGCTTTCGTTGTTGTCGGTGGCGGATCGAGCCAGACAGGCGCCACAAAGCGATAGCCGATTTTGGGCAGTGTCTCTATATAGGTTGGGGTCTGGGCGGAGTCGCCAAGAGTTTCTCGCAGACGACGGACGGTGACGTTAAGAGACGTTTCAAACTCGACAAAGGTATCCTCCGGCCAAAGCTCCGCTTTAAGCTCTTCGCGAGAAACCACTGCTCCGGGATGGATAACGAGCGCTCGGAGAACAAGGAAGGAATTGCGTTGCAGGCGAATACGAAACCCGCGTTTGCGCAGCTCTCCCGATGCCAGGTCAAGCTCGAAGGGACCAAACCGCGCTAACTTGACTGCTAGTCCCGAATCCATGTTTCTCGAATTTCCCGCCAGAATGCTAACAGAGTTCTGCCAGATTGCAGCCGTTTTCACCTGTAATGTTGCGAACCAATAATCAGAGATCTCAACAGCTTAGGAAGTAAGAAGCGGTTCAGTTGACTGCATAGGCGCGGGCATGAAATGACTGCGCGCGGCAGATGCTGCACGCTGAGTGCGCAATGCTGAGCGTTCCGCGAATCCTGGACGTGAGAACATGCTGATGAGACGAAACTCGGAAAGTCTCCCTGTCAAGTACGTTCTACTTTTGCAGTTACGCGTGATCGCGTTCCTTACGCTGCTTGGAACTACGCGGGTGGGACACCTTGGCAAGCTCTTAGGTCGCAACTACCCAAAACATTCTGTCCTCAACGTCAGTCGTTGTGTGCGTTCGTGGATGCAACATCGACGCAAGCCGCAAAATGAAACCCTTCCCACCCGATTAGTGGGTGGGATAATCGTCAATGTCTAATCGAACACAGGTGCCAGAATGACTAAGTATTTTTCACTGACAGCATTTATTCTCTCGCTCTGCCTTGCCACGCCGGCGAGCTACGCTCAGGACTTATCGTCGCAGCCATCCATATGGGCCGCAAAACCCGATGCTGCCGCCTTCGACAAAATCATTGATGAACATGTTGCTGGAGCTACGCGCGCAGTTCGTCAGCTCGAAGCCGTCAAAGGTTCGCGCACCGTGGAAAATACGCTTTCGCCGTTCGACGAAGCAATCAGGCACATCGATTCAGCCTGGTACTTTGCTGGGCTGATGCAGGAGGTTCATCCGGACAAGGCGTTTCGCGATCACGCGTCACAGGCTTATGTGAAGGCAGGCAAAGCATTCAACGAACTTATGCTGAACCGCTCAGTTTACGATGCCTTGTCAGGCTTGGACGTCACTCAAGCGGATCCTCCGACGCGATACTACGTTCAACGTACGCTTCTCGAATTCCATCTGGCGGGAGTGGACAAGGACGAGGCCACGCGTAAGCAGTTGCAGCACCTTCAGGATGAATTGATCGGCGAGCAAACCGATTTTGATCGAAACATTCAGGAAGGTGAGAAGACGGTTTTGGTCGATTCCGCAGCGGAACTAGACGGTCTTCCTCCAGACTACATCGAACGTCACAAACCGCAAGCCGATGGCAAAATTCATATCACCACGCAATATCCCGACATCGGGCCGGTGTTCAAATTCGCAAAGCGGGAAGACTTGCGCCTGCGAATGTCGCAAGTTTTCAGAACACAGGCTTATCCAAAAAATCTCGATGTGCTTAGGAGGATGATGAAAACGCGCTATGACATTGCGCGCCTCTTGGGGTATCCCTCGTGGGCAGACTACAACGCGGCGGACAAGATGATTGGTAACGGCACTAATATCAGGAGATTCATAGAAGAGGTGGACGCGTCGGCAAGACCAATTGGTCAGCGGGAGTTCGCTGTTCTTCTTCAGGAAAGAAGGAAGACTCATCCGTCCGCTCTCCGGATCGAGGCTTACAACCTTGGCTATCTGCAAGAGCAGGTGCGGCGTTCCGCTTACGACTTTGACTCACAGACGCTCCGTCCCTATTTACCGTTCGCGCAGGTTAAGAAAGGAATCTTCGACACAGCCGCAAAGCTCTTTGAAGTAGAGTTTCGGCAGGAACAGAATGCTCCGGCATGGACTTCGGAAGCGGAAACTTGGGATGTCTTCCGCGATGGAAAACCTCTGGGCCGTTTTTACCTGGACTTGCATCCTCGAACAGGCAAGTACAGCCATGCAAACATGGTTGCGGTGCTGGATGGGGTGCGAGGACGACAATTGCCGGAGGCGGCGCTCGTTTGCAACTTGCCGTCCCCTTCCGCGAATGATCCCGGGTTGCTCGACTACTACGATGTAAACACCTTTTTCCATGAGTTCGGGCACCTCATGCATTGGATTTTGTCTGCACAACAATGGGCGGGACTGAATTTCTACAACCTGGAGAATGACTTCATCGAAGCACCCTCAACCATGTTGGAAGATTGGTTGCAGAACCCCGACGTTCTGCGGTCGTTCGCACGCCATTACAAGACTGGCGAGCCGCTACCCCTGGACTTGATCCGCCGCATGAATCGAGCCAACGCTTTTGGCCGCGGTATCTTCGTGATGCAGCAGAATAGAGTCGCCGCCGTCTCTTATGAGCTATATGGCGGCAATCCGGACAACATCGATCCAGATGAAGTCATTGCGCGCGAGGCGAGACAGTATGATTTGTTTGTTCCCATCGCGCACGATCGCTACTACGCCTCTTTTTCACACCTTTCGGGCGTCTCGTCGGCCTATTATATGTACCTGTGGGATCGCGTGATTGCGGAAGATTTCTTCACCCAATTCAACAGCAAAGATCCCTTTCAAGGCCCCACTCCGCTGCGTTACCGAACCTTGGTACTTGAGCCCGGAGGAAGTTCCTCCGCGAATGATCTAGTTAGAAACTTCCTAGGCCGTCCACAAAATACCGCTGCTTTCAAGCGCTGGTTGTCAGAAGAGTTCCAGAACGATGGCGAAGCTGCCACGCGTGGTGCTTTGTCAGTCGCGGTCCCGGGCACTCAGCGATAAATCCAGGACAGATGAACGTATTCTGTTCGAGGTCACTATTGCGCCATCGAGATAGAAGCTCTTTTGCTGGACTTTTCCAATCGATGAGATCAGGCCGTAGTGCTGCGCCGGCGGCTGATCGATGGAGCCGGATCTTACTGCGGAGCGGAGCTTCTGGGGTCCACCTCGCGCACCTCCACCGTTCCGCCGTGCAGCAGAGTGGGGCAATCCCCGGCTAGCTCGACCGCGGCCTTGTAGTTCGGAGCTTCGATCAGGAAATACCCGCCGAGCCATTCCTTGGTTTCGCTGTACGGGCCGTCGGTCACCTTCATATCGTCTCCGACGCCGCGCAGCACTCGTCCTGGTTCGTCGGCTAGCTTTTGTCCGCCGACCCACGCTTTCTTCGCCTTCAGGCCCTCGCGGAAGGCGACATATTTTTCCATCCACCACTTGCGCTCGTCGCCGCTGAGCTTGGACCAGTGGGCGGGATCGGCATGGAGCAGGAGCAAATATTGCGGCATGTTAGATATCACCTCGTAATCGAATCTCTGGTCTTCACTTTACGCGCGTGAACTGCGACAGCTCAGTGAACTTGGGCGAACGGGCCTGCATGAACTGCCATTCGCTGCTGATGTGATCGTTGTCGATAAAGTGTATGCGGGCGGTGTGCATATGGCCTTCCTCCCCACTAACGATGTTGCCTCCATCGACGAAATCAAAATCCAGCTCACCCGTTTGCGAATCGTAACTGGTTGCGCGTAGATGCGGCTGGTTGCCTGCGATGCAGTAATGGGTGAGAACGAGCTGTCCTTTGTCGATGTAGTACACGGTGATCATCGAACCACTCTTGTGGGGGAGGGCGTCGCTGGTGAAGCGCTCCATTACGGCAGTTCCGGCAGAGATCACTTGATAATTCAGCCGGGAATGTTCCCCATTTGGTCCCACCGACTCCCAATCGCCGGCGAGGCTCTTGAGGCGCGCGAACGCGGCATTTGCCTGCAATTCTTCGGTGTTCGCAGGTGGCTTCGCATGGATCGCCGCCGACACCAGCAACAACAGGTGAAACAGTGCCAGGATGCCCTTGATCGTCATATGAGCTTCTCCCTGCGGGCTGCTTCTGCAATGCTCTCGCCCGCTCACCATATCAACGTGCCACTTTGGCCGAAATCGACAGTCCCGAAAAGAAAATTTGTGGAACTTCCATGCGAAGGCTGAAAACAAGTGCTCGACAGCGCTTTCATCCCGCAGTTAGCATTAGAGGTTCCCATTTAGAGCCGATTCCGTGACGTTCCCCCGCCTAGCCAAACGCAGGCTCAGAATGCTCTTTACGGGAAGAAAAACATTTGCGAACCGATGACACCGCCCAGGGTGATGCGTCTGTTCAAAAGGCTTGGTGTTGATCGCGCTATGAGCTCAATGTTTCCGAAGAGAACTTCCAATTTGTGCAGGTCTGCATCCGTGGGCGGGCTGGCTGTCATGATTGCGACAGCGGCTGCGCTTTCGGCCTGCAACTCACAGCCAAAAGGTCCGCAGGGACCTCCTCCGGCGATGCGCGTGAAGGTGGACGTGATCAAGCCGGAGCCGGTCACCGACTCCTCGGAGTACGTGGCTACGCTGAAATCACGGCAGTCGGCGACGATTAGCCCGCAGGTGGAAGGCTCAATTACCAACATCTTTGTTCACTCTGGCGAGCATGTGAATGCGGGTCAGCCGCTGATGCAGATCGATCCGCTGAAGCAGGAAGCGACGGTTCGTAACCAGGAGGCCAGTACGGCCGCGCAGGAAGCAAATGTTAAGTGGGCGCAGCAGCAGTACGATCGGTCCTCGCAGCTTGCGGCCGCAGGTGTTATTAGTAAGGCTGAACTGGATCAGGCTCGCGCCAACCTCGACGCGGCCAAGGCGCAGCTTGCCGCGTTGAAGGCTTCCGTAAACGAGCAGCAGACGCAGCTTCACTACTACAAGGTTGTTGCGCCCATGGCGGGAATTGTGGGCGACATCCCGGTTCATGTGGGCGATCGTGTAAGCACAACCACACTGCTCACCACCGTGGACAAGCCGGGAAGCCTGGAGGCGTATGTCCAGGTGCCGGTTGAACGAGCTCCGGATCTCAAAATGGGAAAAGAGGTGGAGATCCTGGGGGACCAGGGCACGACAATCGCGAAAGGAAAGATCACGTTCATATCTCCTCAGGTCGATAGCCAGACGCAGACCGTGCTGGTAAAAGCTACTGTGCCGAACGACAATGGACTTCTGCGCACGGCGCAGTTCGTGCATGCGCGCGTGATCTGGGGAACGCATCCAGGCGTTGAGGTACCGGTGCTGGCTGTATCTCGAATCGGCGGCCAGTTCTTCGTTTATGTAGCGGAAGACAGCGGCGGAAAGAGCGTGGCGCACCAAAAGCAGATCAAAGTGGGTCAGCTCGACGGTAATAACTATGTTGTGCTCGACGGCCTGAAAGCCGGCGACAAAGTCATTGTTTCTGACACGCAGATGCTCGCCGATGGCATGCCGGTGAACGCGCAGGTACAGGGAAGTTAGGGCTCTATGTTTGTCGATTTCTTCATCAAGCGGCCGATCTTCGCAACGGTCTGCGCCCTGCTGATCATCCTTGGCGGAGCGGTCTCGATCCCAACGCTTCCGGTAGCACAGTTTCCCAATCTGGCACCGCCGACCGTCCAGGTGGGCGCGTTCTACAACGGCGCCAGCGCGCAGGTCGTCGAGACTTCGGTTACCACTCCGCTTGAACAACAGATCAACGGCGTCGAGGGCATGAAGTACATGACTTCGACCAGCGGCAACGACGGCACCAGCAGCATCAGCGTGGTTTTCGATCTCAATCGAGACGTCGATCTCGCCGCCGTCGATGTGCAGAACCGTGTGAATCAGGCGCTCGGGCGCATGCCCAACGAAGTAAAGACGACCGGCGTGAGCGTCGTAAAGGCCACGAACAATTTCGTCTTCGGCGCCGGCTTCTACGCGGAAGGGAATCGCTACGACAGTCTGTTCATCAGCAACTATCTCGACATCTACGTTCGCGACGCGCTCAAGCGCATTCGCGGTGTCGGCGACGTAATCATCTTCGGCGAGCGCAAGTATGCGATGCGGCTATGGCTGGATCCGGTGCGCATGGCGACTCGCCAACTCACCGCGAGCGACGTGGTTACAGCTCTTCAGGAACAGAACGTGCAAGTTGCTGCGGGTGCGGTGGGACAAGCTCCAGCGCCTCCGAATCAGCAATACGAGATCAGCGTGCGCGCGGTTGGCCGCCTCACCGATCCGGCGCAGTTCGACAACATCGTTCTGAAGACCGCGCCCGACGGCACGCTTGTTCGTCTCAAAGACGTTGGTCATGCCGAACTGGGAGCCGAAAACTACGATTCGGGATTGCGCTTCAACGGTCATCCGGCCGTAGGTGTCGGTGTGACGCAGCTCTCGAACGCGAACGCAATCGAGGTAGATCGCTCGGCCATTGCCGAACTCGACCGCCTGTCCAAGAGCTTCCCTCCAGGACTCAAGTTCAACGTTGCTTTCGATACGACCGATGTTGTTGCGGATTCGATCAGGGACGTGATCACCACGCTGATCGAAGCCATAGTGCTCGTCATTTTCGTCATCTTCCTCTTCCTGCAGGATTGGCGTTCTACCGTGATTCCGGCAGTCACGATTCCGGTCTCGCTCGTGGGCACGTTCATTTTCGTCAAGGCGCTGGGATTCTCGATCAATACGCTGACGTTATTCGGCATCACGCTCGCTACCGGACTGGTTGTGGACGACGCCATCGTTGTCATCGAAAACGTGCAGCGACACATATCGGAGGGTGTAACCGAGCCGCATCATGCTGCTTCGGTGGCGATGAGCGAAGTTGCTGGAGCTGTGGTCGCCACATCACTCGTTCTGGTTTCGGTGTTCGTGCCGGTCGCATTCTTTCCCGGAACGACCGGCATCATGTTCCGGCAGTTCGCACTGACGATCGCATTCTCGGTCGCGATTTCGGCATTCAACGCCTTGACGCTTACGCCTGCGTTATCGGCGTTGATGTTAGGTCATCACACCGGCGAGTCAAACCGGGGCGTTTTTGGCCTGTTCAATCGCGGTGTACACAAAGTCACCCACAGTTATCGCGACACGCTGAAGCACCTTGTTCCGCTGCGGTGGATCGTGGTGCTGGTCTTCCTCGCCGGACTGGCATTCACCTATTGGTTCTACCAGCGCGTGCCCCGTGGCTTTGTTCCGCAGGAGGATCAGGGATATTTCATGATCCTCGTGCAATGTCCACCGGGCGCCTCGATCGAGTACACGGAGAACATGGCAAAGCAGATCGAGCAGGTGTTAGGCCATGAAAAAGACATCATCGGCACATTTGCTGTATCAGGATTCAGCTTCGCCGGCGCGGCGCCGAATCGCGGAATGGTCTTTGGAACACTTGCGCCAATGTCACAACGTAAAGGCGATGAGCGCTCGGCGGAGGCGATCATCAATCGTCTGCGCGGGCCGTTGTTCGGAATTTCTGGAGCTATCGTGGTGCCTTTTGCTCCTCCATCAGTAAACGGTCTGGGAAATTTCGGCGGTTTCCAGTACATCCTTCAGGACGAAGGCGGACATACACCCGAAGAACTCGGCAAAGTCGCGTACAGCCTGATCGGTGCAGGGAATCAGCCCAACACTGGACTCACCGGGCTGTTCACAAGCTACAGTGCGACTGATCCGCAGTTCCTGGTGAGCATTGATCGCGAAAAGGCCAAGAGCCTCGGCGTATCGCTCGCGCAGATCACCAACACGCTGCAGGTGTATATGGCCTCGGCGTATGTGAACGATTTTGATTTCAACAATCGTGCTTACCGCGTTTATATACAAGCCGATCAGCAGGCGCGCATGTCGCCGCAGTCAATGAAGCAGTTCTATGTTCGTTCCGACAAGGGCGGCATGGTTCCGCTTGAAGACCTGGTCACGATCACGCAGACGACGACGCCGCCCGTCATCAGCCACTACAACCTGTTCCGCTCGGTTGAACTCGATGGCTCGGCAGCGCGCGGACAAAGCTCCGGCCAGGCCATCGCGAAGATGCAAGAGCTCTCGGCGAAGATCTTGCCGCACGGCTACGCGTATGCGTGGACCGGGTTGTCACTTGAGGAGATCGAATCCGGCAGCCAGGTCGTGATGCTGTTTGCCCTCGGCTTACTGGTTGTGTATCTCACGCTCGCGGCGCAATATGAGAGTTGGTCACTGCCTTTCATCGTGATCCTCGCTGTGCCCATGGCGATACTCGGTGCCGTTTTGGCACAGTCGCTGCGCGGATTGATCAACGACATCTACTGCCAGGTCGGACTGGTGATGCTCATCGGCCTCTCCAGCAAGAACGCAATTCTGATCGTAGAGTTCGCCGAGCAGTTGCGCGAGCGTGGTCTCTCAATTACCGAAGCCGCGCTTGAATCAGCCCGCATCCGCCTGCGGCCAATCCTGATGACGTCGTTGGCCTTCATGTTGGGCGTGCTGCCACTGGTTTTGGCGAGTGGAGCGGGGAAGAATGGGCGCCAATCGGTCGGCACGACCGCGTTTGGTGGGATGCTGGCTGCCACTACGCTCAACTTACTGTTCATCCCCATTTTGTACGTCACCCTTAAGACGCTCCAGGAGCGCTGGGGAGCAGGACGCACGCATCGCCAGATTGAAGAGCGCCCGGCCGAAGATGAGCGCATCGCGGTCTAATGCGCAAAGAACTCGTTAACGCCGGCCGGTTCCGGCGAATAACTCTTGCGCCTGCGGAATGCAAGAAGAACGTAGGACAGCAAGGCAGGCGTCCATCCTGTTAAGAGTTGTTAAATCTCGGGGTGGAAGTGGCTCACCGCTAACTTTTTCACCTCCAATTCCGTCTATTTAGACGAAGAGATTGCTGGAGGGTCAGGGGTGGCTCTCAGGCGTTCTTCTTCCCAGGCTCGGGCAAGCTGGGTTCTTGTTCGGCGCTTGGAGTTTCGCCCTCTCTAATCAAAATGTTCTCTCCACCCGTAGGCTTCGCGCCTACGGGCATTTTTTTTGGCAGCTAAGCGCACGTGGCAAGTTCCAGCCGCTCAATGCCATTTTCGAAAGCCAAATCTCTTCCATTGTCATTCCTCGGAGCGCGGCGATGCGGTGTCGAGCTTGCACGATTTGGTGTGCGCTCCGGGGAATCCGCTGTACCTCCGGCAAGGGAAAAAGAGCAGGTTCTCCGCGCCGCAAATCAAGCTCTGGCAGCGGACACCTTCTCGCCGCGGCGCGAGCAATGACAGTGACCTAAGCAGCATTGCGTAAGCGGACATTCTGCAGCCCGAAACGGGAGTGAGACGGCGATGTACACCGGCGTATTCTGGAGAGCTTTAAGACCGTCCGCGCGTGCAATCGTGCGGCTCTCCTCCGGAGGACGGCTCAACAGGTGCATCGCTACCTTCGTTGTCAGTCAGCACTCATACTCTTTCTCGCTTCTGCGCTCATCCCTGTCACCTGGGCTCAGCCGGGTCCGGGTTCTTCTTCGAATGTGAGCCTTCCTCAATTGGAACGCGGATTCCGCAATCCTCCTGACGATGCGCGCATCATGATGCGATGGTGGTGGTTCGGCCCAGCCGTGGACAAGCAGGAACTCGAAAGGGAAATGCTGCGCATGAAACAAGGCGGGATCGGAGGATTCGAGGTGCAGCCGGTTTACCCGCTTGCCTTGGACGATCCGAGGCACGGCTTCGAGAATCATCCGTACTTGTCGGATGAATTTCTGGATGCCCTGCGCTTCGCTTCCGAAAAAGCGAAAGAGCTTGGGTTGCGAATGGATCTTACTCTGGGCAGCGGCTGGCCTTATGGAGGACCAGCGGTCCCCATTACGGAAGCAGCAAGTTCGCTGCGCATTGTTCGCACTAAGACCGACGGGCGCTCCGAGAGCATTCCCGTGCCCAGCCTAACGGCCGGTGAGACTTTGATCGCTGCTTTCTTGGCTACGGCCGACAGTGGCGGACCAGAGCGCAAATATGAGCGACTCTCGCAAATTCATGATGGAAGGGTGGCGCTTGCGCACCCGAGTAGCGCGGGAGAGGTTGTTTTCTTTATTTCCAGCCGCACGGGTATGCAAGTGAAGCGAGCGGCCGTGGGCGCCGAAGGCTTTGTTGTCGATCACTACGACCGAACTGCGGTGGAGCACTATCTCCAGAGTGTCGGCGATCGGCTGATGCAGGCATTTCCTTCCGATCGTCCGTACTCGGTTTTCTGCGACAGCCTGGAGGTCTATGGTTCCGATTGGAGTCCGGATTTTTTGCAGGAGTTCCAAAAACGGAGAAGCTACGACCTGCTTCCACATTTACCGGAACTCGTGGAGGGCAGCGACCTGAAGAGCAGTGCAGTGCGTCGCGATTGGGGCAAGACTCTTACGGAACTCTTCGACGAGCGATTTGCTTCCACCGTCCACGATTGGGCGCAGAAGAATCACACGAAGTTTCGCATGCAAGCATATGGGATTCCTCCGGCTGAGCTATCGAGCAGCTCGCTGGCGGATTTGCCTGAAGGAGAAGGAGCGCAGTGGAAATCGCTTTCGGCGACCCGGTGGGCTTCTTCGGCGAGCCACATCTATGGCGTGCCAGTCACGTCATCGGAAACTTGGACTTGGCTGCACTCGCCGGTTTTCCGCGCCACTCCGCTAGACATGAAAGCGGAAGCGGACCGGCATTTTCTTGAGGGGATAAACCAGTTTGTCGGGCACGGGTGGCCGTACACGCCCGACGGCGTCGAATATCCGGGTTGGCGCTTCTACGCTGCCGCCGTTTTCGACGAGAAGAATCCGTGGTGGATCGTGATGCCGGACGTCACAGCCTATCTGCAGCGGGTGAGCTACCTGCTGCGCCAAGGCGAGCCGGTCAACGATGTCGCTGTTTATCTTCCAAGTGACGATGCATGGGCCAGCTTTACGCCCGGCCGTGTGAACCTTTTCCAGACATTGCAATCCCGAATTGGAACTGACGTTGTAGAAGGCATTCTCTCCAGCGGCCATGATTTCGATTTCTTCGATGAGGATGCTCTCCAGCGCAGGGGACGTATTGAAGGCAACACGCTGGCTCTCGGTTCTAATCGCTATCGCGTTCTGATTTTGCCCAACGTGGAGACTATCTCGCCAGATACCTATCGGAAATTCGAAGATTTCATACGAGCCGGTGGAGTTCTGATTGCTACCGGCCAACTCCCGTCAGCCGCTCCGGGATTCCTAGCCAGTGATGCCCAGAATGCCGAGGTTCGCGAAATCAGTCGGCGTTTGTTCCAGTCCACGAATTCTCACGCGCAGTTTGTAGGGGATGAGCAGAAGCTGAGCTCAGCGATATCGCAGCTCGCGGAGCCTGACGTGCTGTTCACGCCAGCGGTGCCCGACGTGGGCTTTGTTCACCGCCGCACGCCAGATGCAGACATCTACTTCATCGCGAACACGTCGAATCACCGGCAGGATGTTCAAGCAGGTTTTCGCGGCAGCGCGCCCACCATGCAATTGTGGAATGCGATGAATGGGACAACCGCGGCTTTGGACAGCGCCGACCATGGTGCGAATCGAACAACCATCGAACTTGATCTGGAGCCGTATGGCTCCAGAGTCGTTGTTCTTTCTCATAACAGCTCATCGCAGCGACATCGAAAGCCAACGCCTGTCGAGACGAGCACGATGGATCTCAGCCATGACTGGCGCGTGAGCTTCGGAGATGGCGGACCTACCGAAACCATGCATGATTTGCACTCCTGGACCGATGATCCGAAAACGCGCTACTTCTCTGGGACAGCCACTTATGAAAAGACGATCACCGTTCCTGAATCTGCGCTAAGAAGCGGCAAAGCGCTGCTCGACTTTGGAGAAGGGAAGCCGCTGCCGGAACAGAAGCTGCACGCCGGGATGCAGGCGTGGTTTGATGGCCCGATTCGGGAAGCTGCAGTGGTCTATGTCAATGGCAAGCGCGCCGGATCGCTTTGGTGCCCGCCATACTCCATCGACGTCACTTCATTGCTGCGTGCAGGGGAGAATACGATTCGCGTTGAGGTCGCGAATCTTGCGTTGAACTATATGGCAGGGCATTCATTGCCCGATTATCGATTGCTGAATTTGCGGTATGGCGTGCGCTTTGAAGCGCAGGACATGGATAAAGTGCAACCGGTGCCAGCGGGACTCTTCGGCCCCATCAGGCTGCTCGTGTCGCGGACAAAATAATTAGCGCGAGTAGTTGATGCGCGCTAGTTGGGCTTGCAGACCTGCACATCTTCGTCACGGATGAAGAAGTGTGCCGAGCATTTTTCTGAACCGCAGATCACTGGGGTAATACCCGCCATCTGACGACGAGTGATCAAGCCTAGCGTGCCGCATTCCGGGCAGGCGAGCACGGCCCAATATGGGTCTTCGTTCTTGCCGACCTCACCGGCATTTTCCAGCACGAAGACTGTGCCGGGCTGCATCTGCTCCGGTATCCACTCCGTCAGGATGTTTAGCTCATCTACCATGGTCACCTCCGACCTGGGTTGTTCCGCTATCGCGGATGCTCATCGTGCGAATGGTTAGGCGCTGCGGCGCAGCCGCAATCGCCGGATGTCATCGTTCCGTTCTTCCTTTCCGTGCAGACGCCGCAACGCGCGCCGCTTGTGGACCTCCGCCTGCACCTCTTCCACTGCATCGGTGAGGCAAATAGAGAGCAGCGGCTGACGCGAGTTCTTCAACAAATCGACGATCTGTCGCTCGGAGTTTTCGAGATAGATGCGTTTGCCATCGGTAAGCAGGTGATACTCGCTGCCCGAGGTCACCGTCTCAATCAGCCTCTTTCCCAGCTCGCGTTGCAAGTAGCGCATCACCTGGCGTACGCGCTGGAGGGAAAAGCCTTTGCGGCGCAGCTCGCAGATCACCGCGACCTCCGCGAGATCGTCGAGGCTATATACGCGATTGCGGCCGCTGCGCTGCGGGACGACGATTTTGCGCTCGTCCCACCACTGCAACTGACGCGCCGTGATTCCGGTGAGTTTCATTACGTCGGCCGACGTGAAGCTCTGAGCCGACGTGCCCGTCGGTTGCTCGCTTCCGTTTTGTTTCTTCTGGAACTTCATACGAAACGCTTCAAACATTTGGTAATTGAAATGTTTGAAACAAAATACACCTTCATTGTTGTATGTCAAGCGAGAAGAGTTGATGCGGGAGGTGCGGTCCGGTTTGGGCGAGAAAGCCTCAGGTACTATGAACGGGACGTGACTTCGGCGAACTGAGGTCCGCATCGCACGTGCCCATCGTTTTCGATCATCATTCACTTGCCGCGTACGTCATTTTTTTCGCCGCGTACATCGTTTTCGCGGTAGGCAGGTTTCCCGGTACCCATATCGATCGCCCTGCTGCTGCGGTAATCGGCGCCGCGATGATGTTCGCCTTTCGCGTGCTCGGGCCGGAGCAAGGACTGGGCAGCATCGACTACGCGACCATCGTTCTTCTGTTTGCCATGATGGTGGTTGTCGCGGGACTGCATCTCGCGGGCTTCTTCGAGTGGATCACCGACATCTTCATCGCGCACGTGCGCGTCGGATGGCTGCTGCCGGTAGTGATTTTTACCAGCGGAGTCTTATCCGCGTTTCTCGTGAACGACATCGTGTGCTTACTTATGGCACCGTTGGTGATGCGCATCAGCCGCCAGTTCGGGCGTCGCGCAACCCCGTATCTGCTGGCGCTGGCAACGGCGTCGAATATCGGCAGCACGGCGACGATCACGGGCAACCCGCAGAACATTCTGATCGGATCGGTATCGCGTATTCCGTATCTGGATTTTCTTGCGCACTTGGGACCGGTCGCGGTGATCGGTCTATTCCTGGACTGGGGGATTTTGTATTTGATCTATTTCCGGTCACGGAGCGACGTGGCCTCTCCCGCCGCCGGCAATGAAGAAGTATTTACCCGCCCCGAATCGCATCTGATTTTTCCCGTTGTGGTCACAATCGCGGTGCTTGCAGGTTTTCTGGCTGGACTGCCGCCTGCTCTGGTTGCGGCGGTCGGCGCGGCGATAATCCTGATGCATCCGCGGTATCCCTCGAAGCATGTCTATGAGGAAGTGGACTGGTCGCTGCTGGTCTTCTTTATCGGGCTCTTTCTCATAGTGGGCGGCGCTGAGCAATCGGGCATCGCACGTGAGCTCTTATCTGCTGCTGAGCGATTGAATCTGCAAAACCTCTGGATCTTCAGCGGAGCTGTCGTCCTTCTCTCGAACATAGTGAGCAATGTTCCTGCTGTGATGTTGCTCAAAGATCTGCTGCCACACCTCGCAGACGCGCATCACTTCTGGCTGTTGCTGGCGATGACCAGCACGCTGGCTGGCAATCTGACCATCACCGGTTCGGTCGCGAACATCATCGTCGTCGAGAAGGCGCGTGAGGAGTCGCCGGTAAGCTTTGGGGAGTATCTAAAGGCCGGAATTCCAGTCACGATCGCTACCGTGGTTGTGGGCGTGATCTGGCTGGCACATTTCTGATCTCAACGAACACCGCCGCCGACGAAATGCACGATCTCCAGCCGGTCGCCTTCACGTAAAGGCGTATCGGCCCAGCGATTACGAGCAGCAATTTCGCGATTGAGCTCCACAGCCACGCGATCACCTTTGAGTTTAAGATGCTCGATGAACTGCGCGAGCGAAGCGCCATCGGGGCACTCCTTCGCCTGCCCATTGACGATTACGGTCATAAGAGCAGTGTAGCGGAAGAATGGCCATCAAAGCGGAAGGATGGCGATCAAAGATGAACGCCAGGACCGCCGCGCGCCCTCGCGCGGGTTTTCTAGTGTCGGTATTCGCGACGACGAAGAAAAACCCGGCCGAGGGCGGCCGCAGGTCCAGGTTGTTCTCACGCCTAGAAAGAGAATTGAACCTGCAGGTCAACTCTGCGATTCGAGGCTTGTGAGCCGAATGGTCCGCCAGCCACGGCGATGGACTCGCCGAAGCTCGAGGATCCCGTGAATGCCTGCGGGCTCAGCACGCCAACTGGTGGCGCCAGGTTCTGATGATTGAAGAGGTTCCGTGCGCTAACGCTGAAAGTCAAATTGTAGCGATGGTCTGTGCGGCCTCCTCCGAACATGCCGCCCATGCCGCCTCCACCGAAGCCGCCAAACCCGCCATGATCGTGCCCTCGACCGCCGCCTCCACCGCGTCCGCCGGTTGTTCCTTCCATAACGGGACCAAGTCCGATGGTCTTGCTGACGCGCAGGTTTACGGAGACGTTAGCCGGACCTTCTCCTAAGTTGATCGGAATCGGGGTATAAGCTTGTCCCGGACTGGGAATAAAGAAGCAGAACGGGTTCGTAGTAGAGAGCGTTGCGCATCCCGCCGACCCCACCGCGAAGCCGGGGCGCGCATTGAAGACGGAAGTGCCGAGGATGTCTTCAGGAATGGTGATGTTATACGGCTGACCTGAATGCGCGAAGATGAAGGGGCTGAGTCGCAGTCCGAACGGCGCTGTGAAAGTCCCTCCGAGGAAGAGCCGGTGCCGGACGTCGAAACCCGCGCGGCCGTAATCCAGCGTTGGATCGTATGGATCGGTGGGAAAACTGCTTGCCCCCGAAGTGTCGCTATTCGCGTAGCTCAACGAGTAAAACCCGAAGATCGAGAGATTCGGGCCCACTCGCATGTTCACATTCGTCATGAGCTGGTTCTGCTTGAAGATGCCTTCGGACTGGTACTCATAGATCCGCCCAGCAGAGCAACCCAGCGGGCAAACCGGACTCGCGGGGAACGTTCCCGGAAGTGGCGCATTGATGTTGTTGGTGAAGAGCTGGTGAAGCCCGCGGGCATTCAGGTAAGTAAGGGAAAGCTTCGTGGATTTCGTAAGCTGATGTTCGACGCCAACTGCAGTCTGCAGAATGTATGGAGCGCGCAGGTTGGGGTCGATACGATAGACGTTCGAAGGCACGCCAGTGAGTCCCGAAAAGGAACTCGGGATATTGTTCGGACCGAACGTAGGCGAATTGACGATGTAGGACTGCTGCGTGCTTCCGTTCAGCCGCTCAGCCTGCAAGACGAGATTCTGCGGGAAGCGGTCGTAGAAGATGCCGTAGCCGGCGCGCAGTACCGTTTTGGGAGTCGAACCTTTTCTTCCGAGTCCCCAGGCAATGCCGATTCTCGGCGCGAAATCGCGGTAATCGTTGATCGCGCTTTGAGTCTCATAGCGCAAGCCATAACTCAGCGTCAGATTCGGCCGCGCTTTCCAATCGTCTTCGGCATACACACCCAAATCGAGGAAAGTGTTCGAGATCAGCGGCTGGCCGGTGGTGATCGAAAACTGGTTCGGCTGATTGTTCACGAATGCCGTCAGGGACGGATAAGTAAACGTGCCGTTGAAGTTCGAAGCCAGCAGGTCCGAAGCCTGCGAAATGCGCAGCCGGCCGCCGAAGCGCATCGAGTGATTCCCGGAGATGTACGAGGTGTAGTTCTGCGCCTCGTAGTGGTTTTCCTGATTCACCTCATGCCCGGCGCTGTTTCCACCGGTGACAAAGAAGCCTGGGACCGACAGTTGTGGCGCAGTGCTCAAAGGAAGCTGATCGCTGTGATCGCGGTTGTACTGGAACCGAATCTCGTTCACGATCTTGGAACCGAGCACTTGAGTGTCACTTATCTGGACGGTGTGCTCCGTTTCGTCAGAGGTATATCCCAAAGAGGGAAGCGTCGGGGTACTTCCACTCTGCCCCACACCGTTGTTCTCTTCGTGGTTGTTCCAGAACTGATACCGCGCTGTGAATGTGTTCGTGTTGGTGAGCTGATAGTCGATTCGCGGACTCAAGTTGGTGCGCGTATGCGGGTTCGGAACATTCACGTCAGCGCACTCGGGCAGAACAAAGCCTGCGCACTGGGGGTTCACGATAGCGACATCGTTGATGTTGCGGCGCTGGCCGTCGATAAAGAATGAAGCTTTTTTGCCCAGAGGACCTCCGAAATTTCCTTCGTACTGCTCGGAGTGGTAGTCCGGCTTTTCGACCGAGAACGGATTGCGCGAGTTGAAGATCGAGTTGTTCTCGTTGAACTCGAGTTGTCCGTGGAACTTGTCCGATCCGGGCTTGGTGAAGATCTCAATTCGTCCATAGCCGAGCTTGTCGTACTCTGCCGAAAACGGATTCTGATTGATGCGAATCTCGCGAATCGCCGATTTCGGCGGAAGCTGCCCCGCCGTGAATCCGTCGATGTACATCTGTCCGCCGTTCGGGCCGGCTGACGGTCCGGCAAGGGCCTGTAGTTCATCCTGCAGTTCGTCAGGATCGTCGGAGAGCGCGTCGAGGTCCTTACCCTTCAGTACTACGGTATTGGCGTTGTTGCTCGGCGCGGTATCGAGCGTATTTCCTTCCGACTCGACATTTACCTTTTCCTGAACGACTTCGATTTGCAGAGGAATATCGAGCGTCTGCGCGTGTCCGGCTGCAATCGTAACCGCATCCTTCGCATAGGGCGCGAATCCCTGAGCTGATACCGTGACGGTGTACTGTCCCGGAGCGAGGCCTTTGATGTCGTAGGTGCCGTCGCCGCCGGAAGTCGCGGTAGCCGTTTGCCCGGAGGACGATGACTTGGCGGTAATCGTCGCGCCAGGAATCACCGCGCCGGAAGGATCCGCAACTTTTCCGTGCAAGCTGCCGGTGGTTTGAGCGATAGCTGCGCTTGCGGCCAAGGCAAAAAGTAGAAGTACAGCAACATCTCGGAATGTATGAAACCAGCGAATCACGTTGCGCTTATCACCTGTATCGAGAAATGAATAGACTTTACTGCTGATTGTCACCTTCGCCGCCGCCGCCCATGCTCCAGCCGGAGAGTAAGTTCGCGCTGGTTTGAGTAGGCGCTGCGGTAAGAATGGGTTCGACTCCGCCGAGCAGAGTCAGAGCTGTTACGGGTTCGCCGGGGGCGCCCATTGTGGTCACGATCATGACCGCGTCCCCCTTTTGCAGATCGTTGATCGTCGCCGACGGCATCCGGCGAATGATCTGCTGAAAGTCGGGCCTGCCGCCTGCGGCTCCTCCTGCGCCCGCACCGAAACCGCCGGGACGTCCACCGGGGCTCTGGGAATTCGCTCCGGGATTCGCGCCCGCTTGCTGCTCCTCGCCACCCGATCCACCTTGACCAGATGAGCGCCGCAGAAAGAAGGCAATCCGTTGTGCCATTTCGGGAGGAATCTTGCGAAGCTGGGTGTCGGGGGTAAGCTTCACGACTACAGGCTTCTTCGTGATTAGATCGGCTACAGTCAGCGTGTTGGCCGAGGCATCAATGGAATTGATCGTTCCTGCGATGTTGCGAAACGATCCAGAGATCACGGCGTCGGCCGTAAGCTGCTGACCGTCTGGGCTGCGATTGCCGCGAGCGCGTAGCTGGTCGCCCGGCTTGATGTCATTGATCGAGCTCTTCTTTGCGTCGGAGAACTTTACAGAGTCAGGAGCGTAGCGGAGGAAGAGCGTGTTCGCCGAAGTCTGAATGGCGAGCGTTTGATTGGGCGCGGTCGAAATGGTGATGGTTCCCGAACTGGGATCGACGGAGCGCACGATGCCGCCCGCTCCCCGTCGCTGCCATTCCTGCATCTCCTGCTGTTGCCGCGAGGCGACGTCGCTCTGCTTCATCACGATCATCGACGAAGCTTCGAGCGCGTTGTTCTCCCCTGCCTTGCCTCGCACCAGCGCGCGATCGCCTACCTGGACATCCTGCAGCCGAATCGGCGTCGCATTCTTCAGGTCCCTCTGCCCGGGCTCGGCCTTCACGATTCGAGCTGTATCGGGAACCGTGACCGTCGTCTCGCTTCCCGAATCGGTCTTGAGCGTGACAGAATTTCCGTTTATGGCGGTTACCGTGCCAATGGCGCGGCTGGCGGAGGGAGTCGCGGCAGGACTCTCCTGCGCAATGGCAGGAATGAAAGCGCATACACTGCAGGCAAACAGAAGAATCGTCAGCCGGATCGAGTTCATCAATGTACTTGAGGTATTCACGTTTGTAGAACGCGGAGACGAGGAATCCGCGGCTAGCTATTTCCCTTAGTTCTCATTTTATTATCCGACAAGGCGTTTCGTAATTCGCGCTACAAACGAGACGCAGCACGTAAAGAATTGTAAGCAGCGCGCGCTGGCAGTTTCGCACTGTGAATCGCCGCAACGAGCGTTGATGGTCAGTACCGTTCGTGGTAGCGAATGGGTGAGACTCGTCTCCGCAAATGGCAAACCCATCCGCTACCGCGGACGATACTGACCATTTCTGCTCCGAGTTGCACACCGTGGGGCCGGGACAGCTATTCTGAAGTGAAGAATTTGGTGAGGAAAAGTTTAATTGCAATCCGGTAAATGGAACCTGCTTGCTTCTTTGTTGTTGCTGGGTATGGTCGGCTGCGCTGCTGGACCCAAATACCACAAGCCCGATGTTGCCACTCCGCCAGCGTGGTCAGCGGAGGAACCGTGGCGTGCCGCAGAACCGAAAGATGGCATTCCAAAAGGGGCGTGGTGGACGCTGTACCAGGATTCGGTTCTAACCGGACTAGAGCAAGATGCGCTGAAGGCCAACCAGCAGATCCAAGTTGCAGCTACCCGGGTGCAGCAGGCGCGTGATCTGGCTCGCGTCCAGGTGGCGGGCTTTTTCCCATCGTTGTCTGCCGGGGTGGGCGCGGAACGCCAGCGGCTCTCGGCAAATCGTCCGGCCGTGGGAGCCACTGCGCCGAGTTCTGCCATCACCGAAAATATCTTTCAGATTCCGTTCCAACTCAGCTACGAAGCCGATGTCTTCGGACGAATTCGTCGTAACGTCGAGGCCGCCAATGCGCAGTATCAGGGAAGCGCCGCGGATCTCGAAAACGTGCGCCTGTTGATCACCTCGGACGTGGCCTCCGACTATTTCACCCTGCGTGAACTCGACGCCGAGATCGCCGATGTGCAGGAGGCAATCTCCTATGACGAAAAAGGATTGAGACTGGTTGAGAATCGTCATGCCGGCGGAATCGCATCCGGCTTGGACGTAGCACAGCAGGAGACAGTACTCGACGCCGCGCGAGCGCAACTCCATCTGCTGCAGCAGCAGCGAGCTACATTCGAGCATGCAATTGCAACGCTCGTGGGCGCACCGGCCCCGACGTTTCACGTTGCGCCTGCGCCGCTGAACGCAAGCATTCCCGCAATTCCCCTCGGAGTACCGAGCGATGTCCTCGAGCGACGGCCAGATATCGCCGAAGCCGAGCGCCAGATGGCTGCGCAAAACGCTCAAATCGGAGTTGCCGAGAGTGCGTTCTATCCATCGGTGCTGCTTTCAGGCGGAGGAGGACTGCAGAGCGCAGACATAACGAAGCTTTTCGGCGCTCCAAGTTCATTTTGGTCCTTGGGAGTTTCTGCCGCCGAAACTGTCTTCAGCGGAGGTCGTCTTCACGCTCAGGTCGATTTCGCCAAAGCTGGATACCAGGGTTCGGTGGCGAACTATCGCAATACCGTGTTGACAGCGTTCCAGCAAGTTGAGGATGGCTTGTCCGGTCTCACCACGCTGGCCGATGCTGCTGCCGCGCAGCAGAAGGCGGTCGAAGATTCGCAGCGGTATCTCAACATCGCCAACGATCGCTACGTCGGCGGATTAGTCACTTATCTTGATGTGATCACAGCCGAGCAGACTCTATTGACCAACCAGCGTTTAGCGACCCAATTGCTGGGCCAGCGGCTGGTCACGTCAGTGTTTCTGGTGAAGGCGCTTGGTGGCGGCTGGGATCGCAAGGACATTGAAGCACGGCAGGTCCGCCCAGAGAAGAAGAGCATTGTGCAGCAATAGGTTTTCACGGATAGCAGAATCGGCCCAGCGAATCCCGCCTGCGCTCGCAGGAATCTATTCATACGAGGAGGCGCGAACGATGAAATTAAGAGCGCTGCTCTCAGCCATCTTCTTGGTCGCATCCGCGTCTGTCGCGCTTGCCCGCCAGGACCCATCGTTGCCCGGAACACAGGCCAGTGTCGTTGTCTCTGCTGAGGCTCGACATGGCACGACTGTACCGACACTCCAGGCTCGTGACGTGATCGTCACGCAAGGAAAACAGCGCGATCAGGTGATCTCGCTCGAACCTCTTCTGAACTCTCAAGCCGGCGTACAGGTATTCATTTTGATCGACGACTCACTCTCGAGTTCCGATCTAGCTCCAAAGCTGAACGACATTCGGCAATTCATCACTGCTCAACCCGCAAGCGCGCAGGTGGGAGTGGCATACATGCGAAATGGAACGGCTCTTGTCGCACAAAATCCGACCAGCGATCACGCTTTGGCCGCCAAGGTCCTGCGCTTACCGACTGGCGACTCAGCCGGTGGCGCGAGTCCCTATTTTTCACTTGGCGAGCTGATCAAGAAGTGGCCGGAAACGAACGCTGCTCGGCAGGTGGTCATGATTTCGGACGGAGTCGATCCATATTGGGACAGCTTCAGCCTCGATGATCCTTATGTCAATGAGGCAATCGCGCAGGCTCAGCGCGCTCGTGTAGTCGTGAACGCCATCTACGCTCGAGGCGATGGGCACCTCGGTCATACACTCTGGAGGAATACGCTGGCGCAGAGTTTCCTTTCCGAACTGGCAGATTCAACCGGAGGTGAAGCGTACTACCTCGCGACCGATAGTCCGCCTTCGTTCACGCCTTACCTGAATCAGATAACAAAACGCATGCAGCATGCTTACTTGCTGACGTTCAAGGCCCAGCCGGGTCCTAAATCGGGAATGCAGCCGGTAAAGGTTGCGACGGAGGTCCCCAACGTGGACCTCGTTGTGCAGAGTCACGTGTACGTGCCTGTGACCTAAACAGAACGGAGAGAACATTCGTGGCAACTATCGTCGATGTGCGGCCAACGTCGCCGTTTTCAGCGCCAGCGTTACCCAAGGCCGAGCCATGCATTCTGGTCATCTTCGGCGCAACCGGCGATCTCACGCGGCGCAAGCTGGTCCCCGCTCTCTACGATTTGGCCTGCGTCGGCTGCATGTCGCCGCATTTTGACATCGTGGGCATCGGGCGCAAGCCGTTCAGCGACGAACAATTTCGCGACGAACTCAAAGAGGCTGCGTCGCACTCTAAGGACGCGCGCAACTTCAGTGCTGATGGCTGGAACGACTTCGCTCGCCGGATCACCTACTCTCGCGCCGATTCCGACGATCCTGATTCTTACGCCAAACTCCGCGGGCATATAGCGGAAATGCAAGCTCGTGGAGCAAGTCACAACGTCCTGTTCTATCTGGCTACTCCTTCGTCTGTATTTGCCGAAACGATTCAGGGACTCGGCAACGCAAAGCTGAACCAGAACGAGCATGGGTGGACGCGAATCATCATCGAGAAGCCATTCGGGAGCGACCTGAAATCTGCCGAGGAATTAAACCGCGTCGTCACGTCTGTGTTTCCCGAGGAGAGCGTCTATCGCATCGATCACTATCTGGGCAAAGAGACTGTTCAGAACATCCTGGTATTTCGTTTTGGGAACGCTCTCTTTGAGCCGATATGGAACCGCAACTACATCGACTATGTTGAGATCACCGGAGCAGAGACCCTTGGTGTAGAGCAGCGCGCCTCGTTCTATGAAGAGACCGGCGCTCTGCGCGACATGGTGGCCAATCACATGCTCCAGTTGCTGAGTCTCACCGCGATGGAGCCGCCGCTCGCGTTCGATGCGACTTCAGTGCGCAGCAAGAAGGTCGAAGTACTGAGCGCGATTCGGCCAATGAAGATGGAAGAGATCGCGGAACGGAGTGTGCGTGGGCAGTACGGTCCAGGTCAGATCGAGGGCAAACCCGTTCCCGGATATCGTCAGGAGCCTGGCATTGCTGCGAACAGCCGCACCGAAACTTACGCGGCTGTTCAGTTCCAAATCGAGAACTGGCGATGGGCAGGCGTGCCTTTCTTCGTGCGCACAGGCAAGCGCCTGACGCGCAATCTCACGGAGATCGCCGTACACTTCAAAAGAACTCCCCAGGCGCTATTCGCGCACGAGTCAGACCAGGAAGTTCATCGCAATGTAGTGGCATTCCGTATTCAGCCGAACGAAGGAATTACCGTTGACTTTGCCGCGAAGCGTCCCGGCACCGAGATGCACACCGCCAACGTGCAGCTCAATTTCCGCTATCGAGAAGCGTTCGGCACCAAGACTCCCGTTGCGTACGAAACCCTATTGCTCGACGCAATGAGAGGCGACGCCACTCTGTTCACCCGTCGTGACGAAGTGGAAGCCGAATGGAAGCTGATCACTCCTATTGAGGAGGCGTGGGCGCAGCTTCCGCCGCCTAAGTTTCCTAACTACGCTGCGGGAAGTGCAGGTCCCGAGGCGGCAGAGTTCCTGCTGAGCAAACGTGGATGGTATTGGCGAACACTCGATCCGCTCGCCTGATCACAGACGACAACCTATTCTTTGTGGCGATGCAATTTTCGCTGCACGTCAGGCCAGAACTCGCTGGCGAGGCCGCCGGCGCTCCCATAGAGCATCGAAATCACGGAGCGGCTGATGGTGAGTCCTACACCGCGATCGGTGCTTGGATAATAGACATTGGAAAGCGTTCCGGAACTGAACGCCCCAAGCACGTTCTCGAAAGCGAACCCTTTCCCTCCGCCGTCTCTGCGGACAACGAACTCCTGTTCGAGCGCATAGAGAAACCGATGCTTAATCGGTCCACGGCCAAGCCGGAAGTACCGTGGATCTTCCTTGAGCAGCGTAGGGTAAAAGAAGTTTGAAAAGAAATTGCTGGAAACCTGATCGGCGAACGAAGCTCCGTACCGCTTTCCGTAACCGGCGGCTCCTTGTCCGTATCCGGGAAACTCATTGGTCGCCTGACTAAGGCCCGCTTGCAACCCGGCAGCGGCGAAGTTGAACGGATCGAAGCTGCTCCGCTCGAACAGCTTGAACTTTTCGCCCGCTGTCAGCGGACGAGCGTTCCACTCATTCGTAACGCTGAATTGCGGCACCACGCCGAGGATACGCGGGGCGTCTGAACCGTTTTGTCTCTGTTGCTCGCTGGAAGAGCTGGATTCCGGATTTGGAATAGCAGTTTGAGAGCTGGTCTGCGCCCTGGATCCCAGGGCAACGCAGAGCGTGAGCAATGCACAGCCAAGCGATAGTCTTGTTCTGTTAACAGCCATTTTCCAGCCTTGTAGGTATGAGTTCTTTAGTGTAACTGCTCCGCCTGTACGGCCTTCTTACTGAGAAAGGAGAGTTGCTGCTTGCGTGTTAAGGCGCACGCAACACGGCGGACACTCTGCTCATCACAAGATACAGAAAGCTCGACTTCGAGCGCGTTCTTTGAGGGGACACTAGGGAGATATCCAATGAAGAGTTTGTTCTTGACATTTTTGCTGGTTGCTTTTGGCTGTGTGGCCTTTGGCCAAAGCGATAACAGTTCTTCCACCACTGCCGGCACCAAACTGGAAGAGAACCATCCGGCAGTAGCCGATCGGCTCGATGCCGCAACGTCGATGTTGAAGGACATTTTTGCCGCGCCGGATAAGGGCGTACCGTCCGATTTGCTGGAGCACGCCAAGTGCATCATCGCCATTCCTGGCGAAAAGAAAGGTGCTTTTGGAATCGGCGGCAGCTACGGCCGTGGCTTTGCAACCTGCCGCGAAACCAACAACGCAGCGGCTTGGAGCGCGCCGGCGCCTGTATTCCTCGGCGGCGGAAGCTGGGGAGCCCAGATTGGTGGACAATCGAGCGACATCCTCATGCTGGTCATGAACGATAAGGGCGCGCAGCAGCTCCTTTCCAGCAAGTTTAAAGTCGGAGTGGACGCAAGTGCCGCTGCCGGTCCGATCGGCCGCAAGGCAGGAGCCGATACCAACTGGAAGCTGAACTCCGAGATTCTGACCTACTCGCGTTCTAAGGGTCTGTTCGCCGGTATTGACATCAACGGCGCCGAAGTGAAGCAGGACGATCGCACTACGCGTGACCTGTATGGCCGCATGGTTCCATTCACGCAGATCCTGAATGGCCAGGTGCGCACGCCCGCTCCGGCTCGCGAATTTCTGGCCGAAGTCCATCGCGACTTCGCAGAAGCTCGCGCCAGCAAATAAACGATCCAGAACCCAAGAGCGAACACAAAGGTCACAACTGACCCTCGTGTTCGCTCTTCGTATTTAGCGCTGACTAGCGGCAGTAGATGCGGTGGATATCGGGATCTGCTCGACGATCTCGATGCCAAAACCTTCGAGCGCCGGCACTCGGCGAGGATGATTGGTTAGAAGTCGAATGCGCCGCAGATTGAGGTCCGAGAGAATCTGCGCACCGATGCCTATTTGCCGCTGCGTTCTACGCTGATGTTCAGGGCTCTTGGTTTCGCGGCTTTCGTGTGCGAAGGAGAGAGCCGCGCCTTCCGCAACTTGCCTGACGTTGAACCCCTTCGCCGTTTGGTGCAGATAGACAATCGCGCCGCGGCCGGCTTCAGCGATCATCTTCATCGAACGCTCGAGCACTGAATGACATTCACAGAGCGTGGTTCCAAAAACATCGCCCACGAGGCAGTGTGAATGTACGCGCACCAGCACCGGCTCATCTCCCTCGCCCGCATCGCCGTATAGCAAAGCTACGTGCGACTCGCCGCCATCTACTTCGGAATCGTAAGCGACCAGCCGAAACTCCCCGTAACGGGTGGGCAGAACTCCTTCGCCGATGCGATGGATGTAGCGCTCATGCTGCAAGCGGTAACGAATAAGTTCCGCTACCGTCAGCATCTTCAGATTGTGCTGCTGACAGAATTCAATCAGATCAGGCACACGCGCCATCGTGCCGTCCTCTTTCATGATTTCGCAGATCACGCCGGCGGGAATGAGTCCAGCCATGCGCGCGAGATCGACCGCGGCTTCGGTCTGCCCGGCGCGCACCAAAACGCCGCCTTTCCGCGCGCGAAGCGGGAATGTATGCCCCGGCTTCACCAGGTCCGACGGGCGGCTCGCGGGATCGATGGCGACTTTGATTGTCCGCGCCCGGTCGTATGCAGAAATTCCTGTCGTCACTCCGTCGCGAGCGTCGATGCTCTCGGTAAATGCCGTTCCATATTGGGACGTATTGTGAGGCGTCATCATGCCCAAACGGAGATAGTCGATACGCTCTTCGGTCAGCGCGAGGCAGATGAGTCCCCGTCCGTGCCTGGCCATGAAGTTGATGACTTCCGGGGTCGCGAACTCGGCGGCAATCGTCAGATCGCCTTCGTTTTCTCGGTCTTCGTCATCGACGACGACGATCATGCGCCCGGCGCGAATCTCGGCCAGGGCTGTCTGGACGTCAGTGAAATGCGATGGCATGCAATCCTGATGCTGCTTGTGGCTGCTTAGATTCTAGCAGCGTTCCCAAATCAGGCAGCAGGAGGAAGTTCGCTGGCAACCGTCGGCCCGGACGGGCGTTTCCAAAATTCGAGTCCGCGACGAAACAGCGCCATGGCGGCTCGCGCGAACATGCGGATTAAAACTACGGCAACGACAACCAACGCAATAGCGATGACCGCCGACCAATACGGATGTCGGGTGGCAAACCAGGTGAGGCCGATCGATGCGGCGTCTTCTCCGGCACTGAGTGCCATATTGGAAAACGGCTCGGGCGATGGCGTAACCGCCGCTCGCGCTGCAAACTTTCCGGTATGTGCCACGCCTGAAATCACCGCCGCCAGAGCCGTGCTGGCAATCTGCATCGGAGGCGAGAGCTGCGATGTCGCTGCATAGGCGACCAGTGCCGCCAACGGAATGCGAATGAAGGTATGGAGAGCATTCCAGACCAGATCGAACGCTGGAATCTTATCGGCAAAAAAGTGAAGAACAAACATCGCAGTCGCTGCGACTATGATCCATGGATTCTCAACGGCGTGCAGCGCGGGAGGAAGATCGACCACGTGGAACCGGCCCAGGAATCCGAGCGTAGCCAGCATGGCATAGACGTTCAGTCCGGCGGCAAAGCTCGCGCCGATGACCAGGGAGACGATCTGTGCCTGGTTCAACTCCATTGAGGTAGTTATATAAGAGTAAACGGAAAGAGCAGAGGTTGCGAAAGATTAGAGGAGCAGGATCGTAGGACGTAATCGAGGTTCTCACTTCCCATGTTGAACGCGGCTCTTCGCGACGGTTGCAGTTTCGCGTTCCCGAGTAGAAACAGCAGGTCCCCCGCTCCGCAAAATCACATTGTCGCAGGAGTATTGGATGGTAGCAGCGGAGCGAGGGATGACAATATCTTCGAAAGGGTAAGGTTACGATTAGGCGCGGCCTTCGCGACCGACTTCAGTCTCCAATCGAAACACAAGCTTTCCTAAAACGGGATATCTTCGTCCTGAATGCCCGTCGCATGAGCCGGCTCTTCATGATGCCCGTGGCTCTGGTCGAAGTTGCCACCGCCGGCTGACGCACCGCGAGAGTACCCGCGCGAACCGCCTTCGGCATCGCCTTCGCCTCGTCCGCTGAGGAGGACAAGATCGTTGGCGACGATCTCGGTCTTATATTTTTTCTGTCCCGTTTCTTTGTCGTCCCAGGAACTGGTCTGCAGACGGCCTTCGATGTAAACCTTGGACCCCTTCTTTACGTACTCGCCCACGATCTCGGCCAGGCGCTGCCAGGCAACAATGTTGTGCCATTCGGTGCGCTCCTGCCATTGGCCAGCTTTGTCTTTATAGCCTTCGTTTGTGGCGAGCGAGAACTTGGCGACAGCCGTGCCGCTGGGGGTGTACTTGATCTCGGGATCTTTGCCGAGATTTCCGACGAGAATGACTTTATTTACGCTCTTTGCCATGGGCCGCTCCGGAACGGAATGAAGTCCGCTCAATATAGCAGGAAAAGCCGCATCGGGTCATCGGGTGATCGGGTCATCGGGTGATCTGAAAACCCAGACTTCGCACTTCTTGCGAGTGGAATAATTTTAAACGCAGCGTCCATGAAGACCAAAAATGCGCCTAGATTCGCGTCAGCTTTGGACTCAGATCACCAGATCACCCGATGGCCCGATCACCCGATTCCTAGTCTGCGACCGTGATCTGCATGTTGTCCACAAACACGTGATAGGGCGTGCTCGCGGCGTTCAGATCGATCTGGAAGCCGTTCGTGAACTCGAGACGCGTTCCCGTCTGCGTGGCTTCATGAGAGATGTTCGCGTTGTACGTCTGCCCATCGACTACGAGTGTGTCGTGGATCGCCTGTGTCCCAGCTATGTGGTAGGTCGAGACGATGTGGTGCCACGTGTCTGGAGCGAAGCGCTGCAAGGGAATGCCTGTAGGCTCCCACTGCTTGGTGGTGTAGTTGAACACGCGCCAGCCGTTCGAGTCATAGTCGGCCTGCCAGGCGAAGTTGTAGGTGAGGCCGTTCACCGTTTGCTGACATTCGAACTCAATGGCTTGCGGAGCATTCGCGTACTGCCCCGGAATGTACATGTCGAACTCATAACGAAGGTACGTGAGCGGATTGGGCAGGGTTGGCTGCTCGACGAAGTAGTAGCCGCCCGTATAAGCAGGACCGCCGTTCACGAAGAAGTCGGCCGCGTGTCCGCTGAGGCTCGGGTTCGTGATCCCTTGCGTCATGTGGTAGTCGGGACCCTGCCCGGTGCCACCGACGTTTCCGCATCCGCCACACTGCTGCCAGCCTTGCTGATTCTGGATTCCGGCGATCACCGTCGCGCCTGCGGGAGTGCCATCGGTGCTCGGCGCTGGCGCAGGAGGAGCCGAGGCCGTGGCTGCGCTGCCGGAGTTCGACGCAGACGTGCTCGAAGGAGCACTTGCTGTGCTCGCGCTTGAGCTTGTGCTTGAGCCGGTGTTGCTGCCCGCGACTGCCGTGCTGGCTGAGAACGGCTTGGCTCCGCCGGAGCCGCAGCCAACAATAGAAGCGATGGCCAAAGCAGCCACGCTGAATTTCAAGAAAACCTTAGAAGTAAAACCCACCTGAACCCCTTCAGCTAGAAAATTGCAACTGACTGAATTGACAGTAGGTTTGCTTCTACTCTGGCTATATCGGGGGACGGGTCTAGGTGTTGGAGGAAAATTCCCTAGGTACTTCTAAGTGATTCGCTTAGCTCTTTGGAATAAGGGGAGTACCGCAAAGTGCGTCAGGCGAACAGTTTGTAGAGCATCAGATAGACGATCACGCCTGTGACGGAGACATACATCCAGATCGGGTAGGTCCAACGGGCGATGCGGCGGTGGGTTTCAAACTTGCTGCGCAATCCGAGTGTGAGCGTAATGATGATCAGCGGCACGATGACCGTAGCGAGAATCGTGTGCGAAATCAGAATTGAAAAGTAGAGAGGACGCGACCATCCACTCCCACGAAAATGAACCGAGCCGACATGCGCGTGATAGTACAGATAACATCCGAGAAACAGGCACGACGTGATGAACGCGGCGATCATCATCGCGCGATGCTTCAGAACCTGTCCGCGCTTGATGAAATTGTGTCCGATGGCCAGCAGCACGGCGGTGATGCCGTTCAGAGTCGCGTCAAGCGGGGGAAAGATGCGGTAGTCGATCAAGAGATTGAGGAATTTAGAAATTGAGTAATTTCTAGTTGAGCAATTGCGATCGCGTGCCGTTGCGGTTCAATTTCCCAATTACTCAATTATCAATTTCTCAATGGTTTTCATGCCGCAGGCTGCGTAGTCCGCCGATTCACCATCACGAACGCCGCCCCAAAGATCGCAGCAGTAAAGATTGCCATGATCGCTAACGACGTGCTTACCGAAAATAAGTTCATCGTCGCCGTCGCTGGGAAGAGTGCCGTGCGCAGTGCGTCGAGTCCGTAGGTCAGCGGATTCACCCGCATGACCCAGCGAATCCATCCCGAGGCTCCGCTGGCAGGGAAGAGTGCACCCGAGAGCAGCCACAGCGGAATGAGGAACAAGTTCACGATTGCGTGAAACGCCTGAGCTGATTCCATCCGCCACGCGAGCGCGAATCCGAGTGCCGTAAGTGCGAAGGCCATCAGGAAGACAGAAACGACGATGATCAGAAAATCGCTAATCGTGAAATGAACGCCAACTGCAGGTGCAAACACCAGGAACACCAATCCTTGAACTGCGGAAAGAGTTGTGCCGCCAAGAACTTTGCCCATCACGATCGCCGTTCGCGAGACCGGCGCGACCAGAACCGAAGAAAGAAATCCGCGATCGCGATCCTCGATCACCGACATCATCGTGAAGATCGACGTAAACAGAACAATCATCAGCAGCGCGCCGGGGAAGAAGTACTGCAGATAATGCTGCTCACCCGGACCGGATCGGAACGAACTGCCGAACCCTGAGCCGATGACGAGCCAAAAGAGGAGCGGAGAAAGAATGACGCCGATCACTCGGCTCTTCTGCCGATAGAATCGAACGATCTCGCGGCGCCAGAGAGAAAAAACAGGCAGAAGTGGATTGACTCGCTCGAGTGACCCGATCACCGGAATTGTTGCGCTTTGTGCCATAGACTACCTGGGCTTCTCCCTTGCGTATTCAACTCAGGCATTGTCATCCCTCGCTCCGCAGCCATGCAGGTTGGACTGCGATCGCCTTGGGTTTTGCGGAGCGGGGGATCTGCTTTTCAACGAAAACATCAGATCCCTTCGACCGCAGACCCGATTTATTTACCAACGACGACAGCTTCGCTGCGGTCGAAGGGATGACAGTATCGGGGGGGGGATAGCTCTAACTGTTATCCCTCTTTTGACTTTCCGTCCAGAACCTGTGACCCGTGCGATTGACGAATACGTCTTCGAGGGTCGGTCGGCTGATGTTCACCGACTGAATCTCGCTCGCGAAAACTTCCATCACCTCGGCGGCGAAACGATGTCCTTGTGCGCGCTCCAGACGAACCGTTTTCTCTTCGACCGAACAGATGATTCCAAATCGGCGATGAATGCGCTCAGCCAAAGCCTCGGGATCGTCAGCTTCGAACTGGATCACATCGCCCCCGATCTCCGATTTCAATTCCGCAGGCGTACCCAAGGCTACGACTTTGCCGTGACTGAGAATGGCAAGACGATCGCAGCGCTCGGCTTCTTCCATCAGGTGCGTTGTGACAAGTACGGTTACACCTTCTTTCGCCCGCAGCGAATCGAGATAAAGCCAGAGATCGCGGCGTGCGCCGGGATCGAGTCCCGTTGTGGGCTCATCGAGCAGCAGGATGGCAGGACTATGCATGAGTCCTTTCGCCAATTCGACACGGCGCTGCATGCCGCCTGAGAAAGTTTCCACTAAGTCGTTGGCGCGATCCGCGAGCGCAACGCGCTCCAGCATCTCGGCAATGCGCTGCTTCAGACGTGCGCCGCTCAGTCCATAAAGATGTCCCTGATGCATCAGGTTCTCGCGCGCAGTCAGCTTCACATCCACACTCTGTGCTTGCGCGACGACGCCGATACGCCTGCGAACCTGGTTTGGCTGCTTCGCTGGATCAAACCCAGCAATCTGTGCGCTGCCACTGCTTGGAACCATCAGCGTACTGAGAATGCGGAACAAGGTCGTCTTGCCGCTGCCGTTCGGGCCAAGCAGTCCGAAAATTTCAGCAGGACGAAGATCGAAAGAAATGCCGGCGAGCGCTACGCGATCGCCGTAGCGGTGCCCGAGCTCGTTGACCTCGATCGCAGCATTGCGGGTAGCCGGTGATTCCTCTTCGTGGCTGAGCACAGCGGAGTGGGTACGACTGCTCATTGAACGGGAGTAAACCTCGCGCTGATCATCATCAGCACAAACAGTGCAGGAAGATAAAGCACGCTGGCACGAAGCAACGAGCGAGCCAGCTTGCGAGAATCAGCCGCAGCCAGGCCAGAGAGCACTCGCGAAAAGCGGATTGAATAGTAGAGAAAGGCGAGCGAGAAGATCAGCGCGCCGATAATGTACGTTTTTCCTACCATGTGCAAATAGCCGGGGAAGAGGCTGACCGGCACCAGCATCATCGAGTAAGCGAGAACTTCGCGAACCGTAGAGCGTCCGTCTTCTTCGACAACGGGCAGCATGCGAATACCGGCGCGGCGATAATCCTCGCGATACATCCATGAGATTGCATGAAAATGCGGGAATTGCCAGAGAAACAGGATCGCAAACAGAACCAGTGCTTCCCACTCGACACGCCCGCGAGCCGCAGTCCAGCCGAGCAGCGGCGGCATAGCTCCGGGGAGCGCGCCGAACGTCGTGCATAGCGGCGAGTACTTCTTCAAAGGCGTGTAAACGCCGACGTAGGCGGACGCGGTCAGCGCGCTCAGGACGCCTGTAAGAACATTCGTTGTGATCGCAAGATAAGCGGCTCCGCCGAGAATACACACGACGCCAATCGTTACGGCCTCGGCAATACCCATCCGCTTTCCCGGAATGGGACGCCATTGCGTCCGCCGCATCTGTGCGTCGGCTTCGCGTTCGATGACCTGATTCAGCGCTGCAGCGCCTCCCGAGACAAGTCCAATGCCGAGCAGGGCACAAAGCATTTGCCAGGAGAACGCGGAAATGAGTTGACGTCGAGCTCCAAGATAGTAGCCGGCCCATGCAGTCATCACAACCAGCGCGGTGACGCGCATCTTCAGCAGGATCGCGTAGTCGCCCAGCCGTGAAAAGCTCCGTACGCGAACGGGTTCAGGCCGCTGATCGAGCTGTTCCGGAGTGGGAACCGTCTGCAGGGCTGCACTCATGCGCTGATCGCCTTTCTCGCCGGGGCATGTTCCGCGATGCCGGCAGGTTCTCTCACCAGAAGTCTGCGAACCTGCTCTTCCAGCACGAACGAGGTCGCGAGTAGCAAAGCTCCAATGGCGACATGAACTACAGTAGTGCTGACCATGCTCGGCAGCGGCTGAGCAGCGTTCTTGCCCCAGACTACGCGTGTGAGATACGCAGCGAATCCAAAGCCGAGTTGCACGAGCAGAAGCCCGATGATCGTGGCTGCGGAGCGACGTAGAGGAGCAATGTTGCCATATCGGGAGAGCACGCGAACCGCCGTCCAGGCAAGAATGCCGGAGACAAGTACGGCATTGACCAGATGCGGCAGAATGCTCATCCCCGAATGTCGGAAGGCAGCGCCAAAGAAGAGCTGCAGATAAACCGCAACGATCGAGAGCACGGTAAGAGTCCGTGTGCTGGGAGTTCCTTCGTCCGCCAGCTTCTCCGGATTCGATTCAGTCCAAGTTTTCCCCGAGTACAGCGCCATGAGCACGGCGATCGAGAAAAATGTCTGCGCGAGCGCTGCGTGCGCGCTGGAGATGTACCAAGGTAAAAAGTAAAGAACCGTCAGTCCGCCGAGAATTCCTTGCGCGATCACAGTCCCGATCGCCGCCAGGCTGAGATAGCGAAACCAGCGTCGCTTATCCATCCGAAACGCCGCGATACAGAAAAGAATGGTCAGGAATCCGACGCCCTCGGCGATCATGCGATGCGTGTGTTCGAACTTCACGCCGCCCACCATGGGCGGAATCTTGTAGATCGATCCAAAAGATGTAGGCCAGTCCGGAACCGAGAGCCCAGCGTCTTCACTCGTGACGAGTGCGCCGGCGACGATCAGCAGAAAGATGCAGCTTGAGAGAACTACCGCAAAACGATGAAGACCAGCATGAAAACGAGTTGGAACCGCTGAATCCTGAGACATGAATTTCCCGAAAAGCAGGACTGGCTAGTGTAACAAAGGCCGTAGGCAGTCCGCTGAGGCAAGAACGGCGAACACGAAGGTCACGAAGGCAACACATAAGGTCACAAAGCACTCCTTGTGGCCTCTCTCTGTTGGCCTCTGTGACCTTCGTGTTCGCCGTTCTTCATTGTGCTGCAAAAGAGAAATCGACAGTCTTGTTATCTTTCGGGTCCAGCGTGAGTGTCTGCGTCTTCTCTCCTGCAGCCTCATGCACCGCTGCAAGGGTGTACTCACCGGGCGGCAGTCCCTTGATCTCAAACTTTCCGTCGGCATCGCTAATTGCATAGAACTGATTCGCAGCGACGCTCACGTAAGCCTTCATCCATGGATGCTGATTGCACTTGAACGGCATCATCACTTCGGGATCATGGAAGGTCTTCTCGATCGGGGCGCCCTTGGGCATCTGCGACATGTTCCATTGCGGATTGCTCGGTGCATTCGGCTGCGCGTGGACGTTGTGCATCGTGGGGTCGCTGTTCAGGATTCGCAGCGTCTGGCCGCTCATGAGAGCAAGTACGTGCGGCTCATAGCGACAGCCTTTCTGGTCGAGGATCACGGGTGTACTAGGCACAGCGAAGGTTTTGCCTTCGAGCCCTTGCTTAACGTAGATGTACACGTTGGCGAGCGCGCCATGATTCACAACGTACTGCTGCGAGAAGTTGGGTTCATGACTCAAAATCGTGCAGCCGGGATCCATGCCCATGTCGATCTGTACCGGAGCTGGGGCTGCGCCCGTGAAGTGGATTACGCCGTGAATGCTGGCAGCGGTTGAAGGATCTACCGTAGTCAATTGCGCGGAGGGAGATTGAGCAGGAGTTTTGTTCTCCGGCATGGGCCGGGTGTTTTGACTGCAACGGGTGAAGACTAAGGACGACAGTGATAGTAGGGCTAATAAGCGATTCATGTTTTCGGCTATGCCATGGCTTAAATGCGTATGCAGTATCTGTCGATTATCGTCGGGTCCCAGCCACCCCGACCACGACTAGAAAGAAAACTGAAGGCAGTGCTGCAATGCCACTGAGAACCAGCATAGCGACGCGCCACGCATTGAAGGTTGTTGTTCCAAACCAGGCCTTATACATAATAGTGACGAACCAGACGAAGGACGATAAAGAAGCGGCCAGTGCGGTTGTCGTAATGAGCAGGGAAGCGATCCAATGCTGCACATCCCATGAAAGCACGATCTGAGGCCCGACGATGCGCATAGTCAGCACCTCAACAATGGTGTACGGCACCGACAGCCACCACCACACGTCGATCAATCTTGTCTGTTGTCGGCTCAAAGGAGGATCGTTGACCCACAACAACTAGCGGCTTGCTCCTACTGGCTCTTTGCTGGTTTCGAGCGCCGCGATGACGGCATCGGCGAATTCCGTCGTGCCGACCTTGCCGCCAACATCGCGCGTGAGCTTTTTGCCTTCGGCATAGACGTGCTCCAGCGCGGAGTGCATGCGATCGGCGGCTTCGGTTTCACCGATGTGGCGCAGCATCAGTACAGCTGACTGCATCACCGCCGTGGGATTGGCGAGGTCTTTTCCTGCGATGTCGGGAGCGGAGCCGTGAACGGCTTCGAAGATCGCGCACTCATGCCCCAAATTGGCACCTGGAACTAAGCCCAGCCCGCCGACAAATCCCGCACACAGGTCGGAGATGATGTCACCGTACAGGTTTTCCATCACCATCACGTCATACTGATAAGGATTCGTGACGAGCTGCATGCAGGTGTTATCGACGATGTGTTCGAAATAGGGAATGTCCGGATAGATCTCGGCTGTGTCGCGGCAGCAGCGGAGGAACAGGCCGTCGGTCAACTTCATGATGTTCGCTTTGTGGATGGCGTGAATTTTCTTGCGGCGCTCGCGGCGGGCGTAGTCGAAGGCAAAGCGTGCGATGCGCGTGGAAGCCTTCTCGGTGATGATCTTCAGACTCTCGACGACACCGGGCACAACCTCATGCTCGATGCCCGAGTACTCACCCTCGGTGTTCTCGCGCACGATAACGAGGTCCACTCCGGGATAATTCGTCTTGATGTTGGGCAGATTCTTGATCGGACGAAAGTTCGCGAACAGCTCGAACTTTTTCCGCAAAGTGACATTAATGCTGGCAAATCCGCCGGCGATGGGAGTGGTGACCGGGCCTTTTAACCCGAGGCGCGTCCGCTCCACCGATTCGTAAAGCTCTTTCGGAATGTACTGCTTCGTCTTGGCGTAAGCGTCGGCGCCGGCGAGTTGCGTCTCCCACTCGAACTTCACGCCCGTAGCTTCGAGGACGCGGACGGTGGCGTTCACGACCTCAGGGCCGATACCGTCGCCGGGAATCAGTGTGACCTTGTGGACCATTCTGGAATCAGGCTATCTCTAGTGATGTTTGGTGGTCGATTTCGCTTTCGCCGTGGCCGAATCTTTAGTCATCAACTGCTCAAGCTCGGCGCCGAACTCGCGCACATCTTTGAAATCTCGATACACAGAAGCAAAGCGGATGTACGCGACTTTGTCCTGCTGTTTGAGCTTCTCCATGATCATCTCGCCGACCTCCGAAGTGCTGCGCTCTCGGTCTGGGGAGTCGATGACGAAGCCCTCGACAGCGTTGACGATCTGCTCCAGCTTTCCCATCGATATCGGCCGCTTCTCGCATGCCTTTAGTAAGCCCGAGAGAAGCTTCTGACGGTCGAACTTCTCTCGGCGCCCGTCTTTTTTGACCACCATGTAGGGAATCTCGTCGATGCGTTCGTATGTCGTGAACCGCTTCTCGCATTGCGCACACTCGCGCCTGCGACGAATGAGCTCTCCCTCTTTCGTCTCTCTGGAATCGACTACCTTGTCGTTGGTAAATCCGCAGAAGGGACACTTCATGGCAACGGCGATTCGATTGTAACAGGCGAAATTTCACTCAAGAGGCACACAGAACGCGGAGAAACGCTAAGGTAACGTCCGGATTCACGATAACGGTTGCGGCGTTCGCGTCGTCATTCGCAACAGTTACTCTATGGCTCGGCCGCGGTCATGGGGCGCAAAATCCACCCTGTTGCTTTTCAAGTAACCTTAGTCACTTTTGAATCTTTGGTATCGTCGCAAACACTTCCAATGCGCCGAATCTACGGGTAGAGTCATGGGGATAAATCACTAGCCAGCCAAAGGGAGTAGTCTGCTCAGCGCATGCATCTGATGCTCGAATCCGCCGGCAAGACTGACGTAGGCTGCGTGCGCACCAATAACGAAGACAGCCTCGGCTGGGACGACGCTCTCGGCATCTACGTGGTCTGCGACGGCATGGGCGGAGCACAGGCGGGGGAAGTCGCCAGCAGGATGGGCGTGGACCTCGTGCTCGATTACTTCCGCAAGTCGAAGCAGAACGGCGGCTACACCGATGCCACCGACATTCCGGATGACCTCTCTCCCGCAGGCCGGCACCTTTGGAGTGCGATCCAGCAGGCGAATGCCGCGATCTTTGAAGCCGGACAGAAGAACGACTTTCAGCAGGGTATGGGAACCACGATCGTCGCCGCCTTTTTTCACGACGACGGTCTCCTCACTCTCGCGCACGCGGGCGATAGTCGCGTGTACCGCCTGCGCAATGGCGCAATCGAGCAACTCACGCAGGATCACTCGCTGGTTGCCGAGCAAGTGCGCCGCGGCATGATGAGCGTCGAGCAGGCGGAGCGCTCCGAACTGCAGAACATCATCATTCGCGCGCTCGGCTCAGAGCAGGCGCTCGAGCCCGATGTGCAGGACCTGCTAGCGTTGCACGGCGACATCTACGTGCTTGCAACGGACGGTCTTACCAAATTGGTAAAGCCGGATGCGTTAAAGACAATCATAGAAGGTTCGCGGTCCCTCGATAATGCCTGCGAGCAGCTCATCGAGGCAGCCAAAGATCACGGTGGAGACGACAACATCACTTGCCTGCTTCTGCGAGTCGTGGAGCGGCCCTGGTACCACAAACTTTTTGACTTCGCGCGTAGCGGAGGAAACTGAAATGGCGAAACTCTTTCTGAAATTCGAAGACTCTGTTCTGAAAGAAGTCCCTCTTTCGCAAAACCCAGTCACGATTGGACGGCTGCCCGACAACACCATTCAAATCGACAACCTTGCCGTCTCCGGTCACCACGCGAAGATCTACTGGGATGCAGGGAAGTACGTGATCGAGGACAACAATTCCCTGAACGGGACATACATCAGCAATGCCCGCATCAGTAAGCAAACGCTGAAGGATGGCGATGACATCGTCATCGGCAAGCACACCATCTCCTTCAAGGATGAAGGCTTCACCCTGCTCTCAGCCCAGCGTGCGCCGGTGCAGCAGAACACGCCGCCTCCCATGCCCAAGCTTGAGAGCACGGTAATGCTCGATACCAAGCAGATGAAAGAGCGGCTCGCGGGCGCGCCTCCGGCTTCGAGCGCGGCGCAAGGATTAGGGACCGCCAGCGCGGGACCAGCGCGACAAAGCTCCGCAGCCACCGCGGACCGAATTGGAACGCTCACCGTCCTCGACGGCAAAACCGACGAGCGCGAATATCTGCTGACCAGCAAGATGAGCGTGATCGGTAAATCCGACATGGCATCCATAAAATTAAAAGGATGGTTCGCGCCGAATATGGCCGCCATCATCTCCAAACGCGATACCGGATACTTCATCGCTGCTTCCGAAGCGAAGATCAAAGTGAAGATCAACGGCGAAGAGATTTCCGGCCAGAAGCCGCTCTCCGATGGAGACACCATCGAAGTAGGCGGCGTCACGATGGCATTTGGTTTTCAGGATCAAGCAAAATGAGCCGCCGGTTGCGCGCCATCAGCGGCCAGCCCCGGCGCAAGCCGGGGCTTTTCCTTGCATGAGGACGAGATGATCGAGACGTAACAACGCGCGACGTGAGTGCTGTTCTGTTGTAACCCCGTGCTGTTTTGCCGTGAATCGTGCCGTTGTAACGCGAATCGTGTTGTTCTATGAGTGCGAAGCGGAGCTTCGCACGAAGGTTTTGGTGGAAGCCTCGACTTTAGTCGAGGGCGACGCGTTAGCGTCGTCTAAACGAGCGATCAACGGAGTCGCGCTTTAGCGCCGGCCCACGCCCCTCGCGTGCGCCACACCACCGCTAACGCGCAAAACAATCGCCATCGCATTTTTTTGCGGGCGTAGTGCTCCGAGGCTTCCACCAACTCAATATCGATTCAATTCGTCCCTATTTAGGTCCGAGGTGAACCATGACATGCGATCGCGAACTCCTGCGCAACGTCCCGCTCTTCGCGCTGCTCGACGAAGACGAAGCCTCTGTGCTCGCCGCACAAGTCGAGCTGAAGCAATACGCGCCCCGCGAGCGCATCTACAAAATCGGCGACCCGGGCGGACGCGGATACATCCTTGTCTCCGGACGAGTCCGCGTTTCAACCGTCGATCAGGACAACCAGGAGGTCGTCATCGACGAACCCGCCGCAGGCGAGTTCTTCGGCTTCGCCTCCATGCTTGACGGCACCGTGCACAAGAGCGGCGCGATCGCGCTCGAGCCCTCGATGTGCATCGAAGTCGATCGCGACGACATCGCCGTGCTGCTCACGCGCAAGCCGCACGCGGGCATGGATATGCTCAGCGTCCTCGGACGCCAGTTCCACACCTCGCAGGAACTGATTCGCCTCCGCGCTGCGCGCAATCCTAACGACTTGATCGAACAGGAGACCACCACCGGCGAGCGCGTCGCCGACGCCGTCGCCCGCTTCGGCGGTTCGTGGAAGTTCATCATTACGTGTGTGGTGGTGCTCATCATCTATACCGCAACCAACGTCACGCTAGGTCGCTCCGCCTGGGACCCATATCCATTTATTCTGCTGAATCTTTTCTTATCGATGCTGGCCGCCATCCAAGCGCCGATCATCATGATGAGCCAGAATAGGCAAGACGCGAAAGACCGAGTCCGCAGCGAACTCGACTACGAAGTAAACCGCCGCTCCGAGATTCAAATTCAGGGCCTGGCAAGAAAACTGAATCTAATCGCCGACAAGATCGACGACGTAGAAGACCTGGTCCGCGGCAAAGTAAACGCGTGAGACCGGGAGTTAACACGAAGGTCGCCAAGGAAAGACCAAGTTCACGAAGCGGTCTCTCCGTGAACTCGATGTGGCCTTCGTGACCTTCGTGTTAACTCCCGGACCTCTGCCGTATATTTGTTGAGTGCCTCTTCACGCGGGCCTGTAGCTCAACGGTTAGAGCAGGGGACTCATAATCCCTTGGTTGGGGGTTCGAATCCCTCCGGGCCCACCAGGAAAACCGGCAGTCGGCAATCGGCTGTCAGCATTCGGCCACAGTAGAAGTCCCCAACTGCTTCTCCCCTCGTCGCGCCTGTTTGGTGGAAGCCCTCGACTTTAGTCGAGCGCGACGCTTTAGCGTCGTATTAAAGAATGCTCAATAAGATTGCTCTTTAGCGCTGGCATGACAGCGACGCGACTAAATCTCCAAGCAGCACGCTTGCTGCACAGCAACATCGTCATTTAGGATGATTGTCAGCGCGCAATCACGGCGCCGCAGATCCTAGCGATCACCCACCCAGCTCGTCTTCCGACATAGAAGCATGGGCGCGTAGCTCAACTGGCAGAGCAACTGACTCTTAATCAGTAGGTTGAAGGTTCGATTCCTTCCGCGCTCACCAAACCCGCTGTTTATGCGGGTTCCCAAGCTCGAAGTCCCGATCTGGGGCACAAACTAGGGAATAAGTCATCGACTTCCGTCCAGCATCTGCCTCGAAATCAGACGTTTCCGAGAGCGGAATTTCTCCCGATCCTTAAATGATGAGTTTAAGGTTCACCGCATCAGAGTGCCCGTCCAGAACGGCTGCTGCGTCCGGAACGCGTCTGCGGCGATGCCGTTGGCGTTTGCACAAGGGTACTCCCAGGGGTATATAGAGTTTCATTCGTTCGACCAGAGGGAACATGCAAGAAGTCTGACCGGATGAAGGGTCTCATTTGATGTAACGGCGCAGGACTTCAATCAGCTCATCTGCTGCTTTCGCTTCCGAGGAATTCGCTTTGGCGTTGGGACTGAGGACGTGATTCTTGATCTCGCCTTCGATAATTTCCGCCATCAAACTGTTCATTGCACCGCGACACGCCGCCACTTGCTGCAGAACGGAGGCGCAATCCAAATCTTCCTGAATGGCAGCTTTTATGCCGTCGAGCTGCCCTTGAATGCGATTGATCCGAGTAATGAGTTCCTTCTTGGCTGCGGTAATGTGGCTCACTCAGAAACCTCTCTCGATTCTCATGTCGCCGTTTTCGTTTTGATAGAAACATTTTTCCAGTAAAAGATATCATATACTCTTGACAGTATAGTATCAGCCCTGCTACGTTGACCAGGGCGCTGAGAAAGCTGCGGCCCGATTATCTGATTTATGACAAACGACGGAAGTACTAAACAGGAGCCTCCGCAAAGCCGGACGGCTCCAAAGCGCGCGAAAGAGCCCGGTGATTTGAAGCCTAGTCGTCGCTAGGTCCTTCTATTCACTCGCTCTTTCACGAATAACGTGAATACGAGCGAGTGAAACATTCATGAGCCGAATCTCCCTCGGCTGATCAAAGTCTCACTCCTCCATCAACCCCGGACTCTGCTACTGCAGAGAGTCGAGCACCGTCAGTCCGTTTTCAACCGGGCGGCGCTTCGGCTGTGCTTCGGGGATCAGCCTGGTCTGCCGCGGCAGACCGAAGGAGGAGAAATGAACCGCTTCTTGTCTATTTTCGGTTTCTTTCGTCACGGACACGCAGAGGGTGTGTCTGTTCGACGCGATCCTTTTCTGTTGTTCCCCACATTTGCTTCCGGCCTAGTTGAATACCCGGAACTAGAACTCCACTTCCATGCTCCTGCGATGCTCGCCCAATGGGTTCGCGAATCAGGGCAGTCTCGCAATGCGCTCCGTTTGAACTGGGCAGTCCGCTCGGAAGGAGGTCGCGAGTCATGAACCGTACGGAAAATCTCCTCGTCGAGCAGAGGGTCGCAACACATTCCATCGCGGCCAATGGTCTGCTGGTTCGACGCAAGTGGCAGCGCGACCTGCTCACGTTTCTGATGGTGTTCGGGCCAGGGCTCATCGTCATGGAAGCGGACAACGACGCCGGCGCAGTCTCGACGTATGTTCAAGCGGGAGCGCAATACGGCACACGGCTGTTGTGGCTGATGCTCCTTCTCTTGCCGATTACCTATTTCGTGCAGGAGATGGTCGTGCGGCTTGGCATCGCTACCGGAAAAGGTCACGCTGCCATGATCTACGAGCGATTCGGAAAGTGGTGGGGCAGATTTTCGCTTGTGGACTTGCTGTTGGCGAATTTCCTGACTCTGATCACCGAGTTTGCGGCAATTTCGCTTGCTCTGAGCAAGTTGGGAATCTCGCCATACATAGCAGTGCCGGCATCTGCAGCGGGCCTCGTTCTCCTGGTTGTGACAGGCAGTTACTTGCGTTGGGAACGGATCGTAATCGGCCTTTGTCTGCTGGACCTGACGTGGTTCGCTTTGGTCTACGTTGTCCATCCCAATTGGGGACTAGCCCTGCACGACACTGTGGTTCCCGGTTTCCCCCATGACCGAGTAAGCGGTGACCTCGTGTTTTTGATCATCGCCATTGTGGGAACAACGATCGCTCCCTGGCAGCTCTTCTTTCAGCAAAGCTGTATTGCCGAGAAGCGGCTTCGGTTTGCCGATCTCAAGTGGTCCCGATTGGACACGCTGCTAGGAGCGGCGTTCACGGTAGCCGTGGCGGGAGCCATGATGCTGATTGGCGACTACGGCCTGCGCCATGGAATCAATTTTGAAGATCCTGCGCAGCTCGCGGTTGCGCTAGCTCCGATGGCCGGCAACTTCGTCCGCAACGGAGTCCTGCTGCTGATGGTGAATGCCGCAGTTCTGGGCACCACAGCGATTTCGCTTGCCAGCGCTTGGGCATACGGAGAAGTGATGGGCTGGCCACACTCGCTGCATAAAAAACTGAGTGAGGCTCCTGCCTTTTATGCCGTGTATATCGCTTGTGTTGGGGCTGCAGCAGGCATCGTGCTCATTCCACGCATGCCGCTGCAGCTTGTCATTATCAGCGTCCAGGTGTTTGCCGGCCTGATTCTTCCGTCGGCAATCATCTTTCTCCAGCTTCTGCTGAACGACCGCGCGCTCTTAGGCGACGAGTGGGTCAACTGCTCCTGGAACAACTGGATCAACTGGACGATCATCGTCGTCCTCTTTGCTCTCTCACTGCTGCTTGCAGCGCAAGTCATGCTGCCGCAGCTATTCAAGTAACTATGTCCGAGTTAGGAAAGGAGAATTGTAATGGCAACCACACCGAACATTCATGCAATGAAGATGTTCAAAGTCATTCATCCACTACATGACAAGCCAGAGGAGAAGCTCCAGACCGAAGGGCTCGGCCCAATCGAGATGACGCCCGGAGTAAAGGTTTCTCTGTTGGTGCTCCGAGCGTATTTGATCCTCATGACTCTAATGCTGGTCTACCACGTCGGTGATCTTGCCGGTATGTTCGGCGCGCATTGACCAGCCATTGATCGCGAACGGCTGCCCTAAGCGGCTGTTCGCGGCACTGGCTTGATCCGAATCTCTTCAGGGAAGGTTTCATGCGCGTTTTTTACGTAACGGCATTTCTTGTAGTTGCCGAGCTGATGGTCTCGGCGCAAACGAGTCTCACGGCGGTGCCAGGCGGCTGCGATCAAAGCGGGAAGATTTGGAACACCGCATTTGGTTCAGCAAATCACGCCTTATCCGAGGATCAAAACGGCTCAGCGGCTCAGGACAGCGCCGCAGCCAGTGCGGTCGATCCTCCTTCAATGTTTTACCACTCCAATTCGAGTCCGTTCTGGATTTCCGGACAGGCGAACATCATCTTCCAGGCACATCCACCATTTCATGCTGCCTATTCGGGTCCCAACAGTCTGAGCAATGCCGGCGAGTACAAGACATCGTTGCTAGGCACGCTGTTTATGGGACTCCAGGTGCCCCGCACGAATAAACACACTGAATTTCTGGTGGATATTGAAAGCACTGGCGGACGTGGAATCAGTCAGGCCCTCGGTTTGGCTGGTTTTACAAACCTCGATGTTGTGCGCAACCCAAATCTCTCTTCGAAACCTTATGTGGCTCGGGTCGAAATCCATCAGATCCTCCCCCTAACCAAGGAAACGGCAGAGGCCTCTCGTGGTCCATTCAGCCTCGCCACGGAAGTGCCGGTGCGGCGAATTGAATTCCGTTTCGGGAAAATGAGCGCCCCCGACTCATTCGACGTGAATTCTGTCGGCAGTGATAGCCACCTTCAATTCACCAATTGGACTATCGACAACAATGGTGCCTACGACTACGCAGCCGATACGCGCGGGTACACGTATGGCGCTGTCATTGAGTATCAAGACCGGATCTGGGCAGCGCGTTACGGGTTGATGCTGATGCCTACCGTCGCAAACGGTATCGACCTGGATTGGAATCTTCGTCGCGCACGCGGCGAGAACATGGAATTCGAGTTCCGCAAAGGAATTTGGTGGAAGAAGCCCGGAGCTATTCGCATTCTCAGTTACATCAACCATGCTCACATGGGTAGCTATAGAGAAGCCGTTGATGCCTTTTTTGCCGGAGAGGACGCGCTGCCTTATATCACTAAACATGAGCACGTCGGGGCAGCGAAATACGGCTTTGGATTCAATACGGAGCAGCAGATCACAAACATTTTGCGTGCGTTCGCCCGATTCGGCTGGAATGAGGGGCAGCACGAATCATTTGCTTATACCGAAGTTGACCAGACGGTATCTGCGGGTGCCGATTACAGCGGAGCGCGTTGGGGCCGCCCGCACGACAAAATCGGCTTGGCATTCGTGAGCAACGCCATCAGTCGAGATCATCAGCTCTACCTAAAATATGGCGGCCACGGATTTTTGCTTGGTGATCGGAATCTCAAGTACGGGCGGGAAAACATCATCGAGGGCTACTACAACTGGCACGCATGGAGAGGACTGTTTTATGCGCTCGGCGCTTCGTACATCGCGAATCCTGGATACAACCGTGATCGGGGCCCGGTGATTGTTCCAAGCGCAAGAATGCACATTGATTTCTAAAAGTGAGATGCAAGGCCCTGAGGATCACCTACGTTTCGTCGGCCCGGAAGGTTCGCGGAAGGGAAATTTCAGCGATCCGTTGCGTTCAATCTGCTGCGTGCTGTTTGCGTGCCATTAACGTGATTTAGAGTGCTTTTTGAGGACTTGCGTGTCATCTGTCGCTCTGTAGGTTGTTGAAACTACGTTTATTTGTGGATTCGATTCCTTCCGCGCTCACCAACTTCTGTCCTCTCTACAGCGTTGCTGGATGAATGGCTGGCAGAAACTCGTCCTTCCGAGGTATAAAGATTGCCGATGACGAGTCCCATACTGAAACTATGCCGGTCATGCGTGACGTTCAGCGTGGCCGCAGTCGGAATTGTCGCGGTCTTCGTCCTATCTAAATCAAGCTTAGGTCAGGCTGGCTCTTCGGCTGCCTCGCCTAACCGCACTGAAATTCTTTTCCTGGGCACCGCCGGTGGGCCGCCTTTGCGCGTGGACCGCTCGGAACCTTCTACGCTGCTCATCGTGGATGGTCGCCCGTACTTGGTCGATTGCGGAATTGGGACGATGCGACGAATGCTGGAGGTCGGTATCAAGTCAGAACAGATCAAGACAATTTTCTTCACACACCTTCATTCCGATCACGACCTCGGGCTCGCTGACGTAATGGCAAACGATTTCTTTCGTCTGGGTTTAGCCCGGTCAACTCCATCTATTCATATCTATGGACCACCACAGACGAAAGAGCTTGTGGAAGCGGCGTTTCGCTACATCACCATCACCGTGCGACCTTTCGCCTCTGAAAACCCCGGGGACTTTCAAGCGGCAAATGGAGAATTCGCCAGTCCGTTTGTTCCGCATGAGATTGATCGTGAAGGCGTAATTTTTCAGGATGACAAGATTCGCGTTATCGCTGCGGAAAACACTCACTACGCGCTAATGCCGGCCGAAGATCGCAAGCAGTTGAAATCTTTTTCTTATCGAATCGAAACGCCGCACGGCGCGATTGTCTTCACAGGAGACACTGCACCGAGCGACGCTGTGGCGCGGCTGGCAAAGGGCGCGGATGTGCTCTTGGCGGAAGTCTCCTATCGCGATTCTGAAGATCTGGAAAAAACTGTGAACACCATGGCCGCCATAACCCACGCCACTCCTGAGCGCAGCAAGACGTTCCGCGCCCACTTTCAATTCGAACATCTCGACGCGCAGGCTGTTGGACAGCTTGCGGCGAAGGCGCAGGTTAAGTCGGTGCTGCTGTACCACTACAATCCTGCAGATAAGGCCGACGAAGCCGCGTACGTAAGCGGTGTCAAAAGCTACTTTGCTGGCCTTGTCTTTGCTCCCGCAGATTTGGATCGTTACTGCCTCGGGCCGGCAGATGAACAATCGAAAAGCATCAACAACGTTTTGATCTCGTGCACAAACTCCAGCCGTGATTCAGTGCATGGAAGCGCCACACAGCATTTCTGACAGGCCCGTTCGAGTGGATTCAACGAAGGCTGCACGGACCTGATTGACTCGCCCGAAACTAACCAGAGGCAAACTGCAATGCGGAAGTTCTGTATCTGGCTGTTCATCTTCTGTGCTCTGTCCTGGTGCTCGGCATCCGGCCAAGGCACCGCGCCCACGTTTCAATATCGCACCAGCAATCTTTCCTATACGCTTGCGGGCCAGGATCCGGAGCAAGGTGGCACCGCCACCATCCCGGTCGTTCTGGTTCCTCTTACGCTCTCTTTCGAGGCAGGAAAAATACGTGGCAGGCCGTCCATCATGGACGCCGCTCCGGACGTGCAGAGCATTCTCCGATCGCCAGTTTTTTCCAAATTTCATTTTGGGACGGCGGACAAGACACAGTATGCCGACGCCATGTTGCGAACGATGTTTCCAGCCGCGAAACAGTGGCACGTACTGCTTGGCAAACCACGCATCGAGCCCCTCAAGATCACTGTGCCGGTTGGCTACGGATATGTTCTCAGCTCAAAACGAACGCGAACATTCCTGGCCATGGCGGACATGGAATTCCTGCAGCGCGAAATCTTCAAACGCATCCCGAAGCTGGACGGAAAGCTCGTCATTGCCGTAACCCACAACACAGGGTATTACGCGTACGGCGATGCAACCGTTTGCTGCTCGTGGGGAACCCACGGTGTCGATTCCGGAACTGGGAATTCTTTTGTCCTGGCGTCGTATCTGCGCGCTGCTCCGCCTCTCGTGGAAGACAAAGATGTGCAGCCTCTGACGGAGCAGCTTGCCGAATATGTGCTCGACCCGCTGCGCGATCCACTCTTCCATCCAGTGCGTGGACAATTGCCCGCCACCACCGGAAACGTAGTTCCGGCATGGCGGCGTCCGGAGGGCGGAGGTTGTGGGGGTGTTGGAATCGCGGCCACGTATACTCTGCTCGAACCGACGGACACAAATCCGCGCAGCGATCTTCCGGTCTCAAGGCCGTTCGTCGTTGGCTCAGGCGGAAGCACATGGCATGTGCAGAATGTGGCTCTGCTGCGCTGGTATCTAGGGGCGTCCGCCGACTTGGCCGGCCCATACACCTTTCCTGATTCGGGAAGATTGACCTCGCCTGCGACTCCTTGCGCTCCACCCACGACCACAGCGGCAAGTTCTGCACCGCAAAGCTCGACGGAGGCGAGGCCTGCTGCAATCCCACTCACTACACCCCCGAATGGTCACCGGCTGATCGGCTACTGGACAGGCCGTGGTCCCGACAACTCAATCCTTCGGCTTCGCGATGTTTCGCCGCAGTGGGACATCATAATCGTGGCTTTTGCAGTTCCAGATCGCGCGGGACCGGAAGGCAGCCTGGTGCTGCGCGTCCGCCGAGAGATCGATCTCAATCAGATGAAAGAGGATATTCAATGGCTAAAAAGCCAGGGTAAGAAGGTGATGATCTCGCTTGGAGGAGGCGGTCAGTATTTCAAGCTCGACGATTCGAACAGTATTCCCAATTTTGTTTCGTCGGTTAAGCAGATCGTGAGCGAGTACGGTTTTGACGGCATCGACTTAGACTTTGAAACTCCGTCGCTCGTGCTTCAGCCGGGCGATACGGACTTTCGTCATCCGACAACACCGTCCGTCGTGAATCTCATTTCGGGCTTGCGACAATTGCGCGAGCACTTCGGGCCGGAGTTTATGATCAGCCTCGTGCCCGAAGGCCCTCAGTTCCCAGCCGCGTATGTTACGTACGGAGGCCAGTTCGGTTCGTATCTGGCGATCCTGTGGGGGATTCGCGACATTCTGTCCTTTGTCGATGCACAGGACTACAACACTCCGCCGCTCGAAGGGCTTGACGGGGAAATTTATCAGCTTGGCTCAGCGGATTACGACTCGGCAATGACCGAGCTTTTGCTTCATGGATTCGAGGTTGGCGGAAATCCACGACAGTTTTTTCCGGCTGTCCCCGCCGATAAAGTCGCAACTGGGTTCCTGGTGGGCGCCACTACTCCCGAGATCGTGAGTGAAGCGATGGACTCTCTGATTGGGGGCAACCGCGCTCCTGGTACCTCTTACAAACTGCGCAAGCCGGACGGTTACAGCAGTTTTCTCGGGGCAATGTTCTGGACTATCGATGCCGACCGCAATGAAGATTACCGATTCTCGAACAAAATCGGTCCGCAGCTTCATGCGTATCCGGCAAGGAAATAGAGAGCGACTCCGGTTGCTCAGAACGGCGCTATTGCGCGAACGCTTCGTTTCCGCAGGTGCATGCCGGGGTTGGTGGTAGTGAGCACGTCGCGTTTTGCGCGCCTCAAGCGCTGCACGATCTTGTAGCGATCTCCCCGGTAAGTCGATTTCACGAATTCTAAAGGCTTGCCATTCTCGTCGTAACACGTGCGCGTGAACAGAAGAACCGGAGTGCCAGGGGCAATCTTCAGCAGAGCAGCTTCTTCGGGCGTGGCGCTGCTCGCTTTCACTACCTCGTCAGTGATCTCCATGTGAATCCCATATTGGTCCGCGAGTGTTTCATAAAGCGAGGTGGATGGATCGAACGTTTCCAACAAGTCCGGACACAGATGCTGAGGCAGGCAACTGCACTCGATTCCCATGGGCACTCCATCCGAATAGCGAACCCGCCGCAAGCGGAAGACCTTTTGGCCGGCTTTCATCTTCAGCGCGCTCCTTACTTCTCGGGTCCCCGCTTGAAGACGAAACGACAGGACTTTTGAACTCGGTTCCGACCCGTGCGCTCTCATCTCCTCGGTAAAGGAAAGAACCTGGCGGAAATTCTTTTCATGTTTTATTCCGGAGACAAACGTTCCTTTCCCTTGCTTGCTGTACATCAATCCTTGATCGCACAGCGCCCGGATTGCTTGTCGCGCGGTCATCTGGCTCACGCGCATGCGAGAGGCGAGCTCCTGGAGCGAGGGAATCGGCTGACCAGGGCTGAATTCTCCCGAGCGTATCTGGCTCATGAGACGCTGCTGGATCTGGTAGTAGAGCGGGACACCGACCCTGCGTTGAAGAGGCTGTACCTGAGGACCTCGAGTTGTGCGCACAGCGCTCTTGGTACATCTCACGTTGATCTGCTGTCAAGCTTTTTGCATGGATTTCCTGAATATTCACAGCAACAGGGTTGGCTCTACTCTTCTATAAGTCTCCAACTCTTCTAGAAGACTGGAAGAATTCGTAAATTTGTCTTGACAATGCCGTCCCAAGCCAAATAGGGTGTCTCCGCCGTATTAGGGACCAACTGGCAAGTCAACGCTCTTGCACTTGCTGTGTCGGAGCCATATCGGAAATTGCGTTGTCGTTGTGCCGAACTTCGATTTTGGGGGCAGGTATGAAATCTCTTCCAGTGCGCTTCTTTGTATCGGCAGTAATTGCCTTCGCCATATCGCTCGTAATGTCTTCCGCTGTGACGGCGCAAACGATCACGGGTTCCGTCCGCGGAACAGTGACCGATTCGACCGGAGCCGTCGTTCCCAAGGCCACGGTAACCGCCGCCAATCAGGCTACCGGCGTGAAAACTACAACCACGTCGCACGACGACGGTTCCTACAACTTCCAGTTTTTACCGATTGGTTCCTACATCATCAGTGCGACTGCGCCTGGATTCCAGACGTCGCAGGTGGGCCCGATGAATCTGGAGATCGATCAGATCGCCAAGGTGGATTTCAACCTGAAGGTCGGATCCACTTCCGAAACTGTGACAGTATCGGGAGAAGCCTCCGCGGTCCTGCAAACCCAGAACTCAACTCTGGGAACCACGGTCACTGCGAATACGATCGAGAACCTGCCTCTCAGCGGGAACAACTTCCAGACGGCCGCTGTCTTTGTGCCCGGCGCCGTACTACCTCGTTTCGACTTGGAAGGCAGCTCTAGCGGTTACGAGCGCGATACGACGCCAGCCACCGCCCCATCGTTCAACGGCAATCGGCAGCAGACCAACAACTATGTGATGGATGGCGTGGAGATTAATGAGACAACCAACAATCTGGTTGGATACAACCCCGCTCCACAATCGATCCAGGAAATGCGTACCATTACGGGAAACGCGGACGCCGAATACGGAAACGTGAACGGGGGCGAAATACTCGTGGTTACAAAGGGTGGAACCAACCGGTTTCATGGCAGCGTATTCGAGTATTTCGAAAATCAGGCTCTAACTGCGAACCTGTGGAGCAATAACGATCACCCTACACCCGTTCCCAAAGGCGTTTTCCATCAAAACCAGTTTGGCGCAACGTTCGGTGGGCCGCTGAAGAAAAATAAGCTGTTCTTCTTCGTCGATTTCTTCGGCACCCGGAACAACGCGTCTGGCACCGGATTGGCGAGCGTCGCCACGGCCAAAATGCGAACGTGTACTCCGGTAGGCGGCGTGCCGATGTGCGACTTCTCCGAACTGCTGACTACGCCCGGTATTCAGCTTTACAATTTGGCGCCTTCGCCAACCAATCCGACCGGCGGTTATGCGAACGCCAGCCCATACGCCAATAACCAAATTCCACTCACGAATCCGGTAGCGGCGTATCTCTTCGCGCATCCTGAACTCTATCCCATGCCGAACCGAGCGCCGGATCCTGGCACTGTGGACAGAAACAACTATTCAGCCCCTACCAAGACGATCACCAACAATAATCAAGGTGACGTGCGTGTAGATTGGGCGGTTGGAGCGAAAGACTCGCTGCTGTTCCGCGTCTCCGACGGCGACGCCTACGACTTTAACCCACAGGTCGTCCTTCCCATTACCTTCCCGGCTAAAAACGATTACCCCTTCCACAGCGGCGTCGTGAACTGGGTACACACGTTTTCGCCTTCGCTCGTCAATCAAGGCCGGGCGGGGATGTCGCGAATCCAATGGTTCAACGGCACTCCTGCTGACGTCACCGGAAAATTCGGACTGACGGGCGATCAGACGGTCGGCATTCCCTTCAAGCAGGCCTATCCCGGTTTCAGTCAGATCAACCTCTCCAGCACTGAGACAAATGTCGGAACAGCCGGCATTGTTCAAAACTTCCTGGATAACGTTTTCAATTACGGCGACGATCTGATTTGGCAGCATGGCCAACACGTCACTAAGTTCGGTGTGCAGATTGCGCGCTATCAGCAGAACAATTACTACGCCGGAAACTTTGGAGCATTGGGCCAGTTCTTCTACACCGGTCAGTACACGAGCAACAATACGAGCGCTGGAGGCGGCTACGGCTTTGCGGATTTTGTGCTAAATCAGGCTGCCTCCGTCGATGTGGGCGGTGTTGCCGGACCCGTTGGCCAGCGCCAATATCGCGATGCAGGTTATGTTCAGGATGACTGGAAGGTCCACCCTAGACTTACTCTCAACCTCGGCTTGCGCTATGGCTATGATCAGCCGATCTATGAGGTGAACAACAAGGAAGTGAATGTCGATATTTCCAAGGCGTCGTCATGCACCGCAGCCAATGATGTCAGCAATCCTTGCCTGGAGTTTGCCGGGCGAAACGGAGCGAGCCGCGCCCTGTACAACCCTTACTACAAGGAGTTCATGCCGCGCTTCGGCTTTGCCTGGCAGTTCACTCCCAAAACGGTATTGCGAGGTGGCTACGGAATTACCGACTACATGGAAGGCACTGGCGCTAATTTGCGGCCAACTCTGAATCCACCGTTCTTTACCCAGTTTGTGAACGCTCCGGCCACACCCACCAAAACCTCGCCTGGTAATCCGCTGAGCGTCACGAATGGCTTCAGCAACGCCGGACAAGCGGCAATTACGCAGTACAATGCCTGGGACAAAAACCTGAAGCCTGCCATGGTGCAGCAGTTCAATCTGACTACCCAGGTTTTGCTGACCGGCAACACTACCGCGCAGGTGGGATATGTGGGAGAGGTCGGTCAGCACCTGATCGTTCCGGCGAATGCTAACCAGTGGACGCAGGCAAATGTCCCGACCACCGCGCCTTTCTATAACCTCGTCGGTCCCAACGGCTATGTTGTTCTCACCACCTCTGCGGCTGTAGAGAGCTACAACGCCTTACAGGCGGTCCTACGACATCACCAGGGTCACGGATTGGAGTACACGCTCAATTACACGTGGGCACATTCGTTGACGAATAATCCCGGATTCTATGGGATCTCCGGCGTCGATGGCGCGAGCGCGTATTGGCAGAACTACTACGATCCAAAAGCCGATTACGGTGCGAACGGCTTTGACGCTCGTCACACTTTAAACGGCACTCTCGTATGGCAAATGCCGTTCGGCCGCGGAAAGAAGTTCGGCAATTCGTGGGGTCGTGCGCTGGATGAAACCTTAGGTGGATGGCAACTCTCCGGCGACACACTGCTGCACACCGGATTCCCCATTACCATGACGGGTTCCAACAATGCAGGCTTTCATTCGCGCGCGGCGCGAGCCAACCAGTACCGTCCTCTGGTCATTGTGAATCAGTCTGTACAGCACTGGTTCGGTACTGATCCGTCTGCCAATCCGTGCAAAGGCCCGGACAACGGAGTGTGCGCGTACGGCAACGAGCAACCCGGGCAGTTCGGCACGGCGCGAGTCAACAACGGCCCCCGCGCCCCGGGCTACCGCATCATCGATCTTTCGCTATTCAAGTCGTTCCCGATCGTCGAGTCTCACACACTTACATTCCGCTGCGACGCATTTAACGCGTTTAACATCGCGAGTTATGCGCCGCCGGCTTTCGTTTCAGCCGCTAACGGAGTTACTGCTGCGAATTGGCCAAATAATTCGGTCGAAGGCCAGATCACCAGCACAGTGTCACCCGCGCGCCAGCTTCAGCTCTCGCTGGTTTATACCTTCTGATTCGGAACCGCCGCACTCCCCGTGCGGCGGGCCGCATCAACCTTGACTATGACGGGAGGATTGCTCATCCGGCAATCCTCTCTCTTTCTTGCCAGCGCACACGCGCGGCGATCGGCCGTGACATTCGGCTAGTCTATAAGCCCCGACTTGCAACGATGTTCTTCCTACGACCTTAAGTTTTCGAGTGCATCCTCCTAAATTTTTTATTCGCGAAGGTTTAATCTAGTGAAGCAGGAAAGAGCCGTGCAGTTTTCCCATTACGGGAACAATGAAACTGCGTCATCTCGAAGGAAAACGTCGGAGGCGTCGGCGCGCACCTCTCGGATGATGATCGTCGCGAATTCGAGACAAGTGCCGCGAAGATTCCGGTTTACACGCCCGGCATTCTGGGCAAGTGGAAACGTCCATAAGAAGGCGGGGTATGACCCCAATGACTTCTAGAGCAAGGAGAACCGGAAATGGCAAAACCCTCTGACGGAGCCAGGAAGCTGATCGGGGACTTCTCTCCGAAGCTGGTTGAACTTACTGATCGAATCCTGTTCGACGATGTGTGGGAGCGCAAGGAATTGTCCAAGCGCGACCGCAGCCTTATCACTGTCGCAGCGCTCATCGCGTTAAATCGTCCTGATCAATTGCGGTTTCATCTTGGGAAAGCAGTGGAGAATGGAGTCAAGAAGGAAGAACTGATCGAGGCCATCACTCATCTGGCTTTCTACTCTGGTTGGCCGAATGCCATGACGGCCATCATGCTGGCAAAAGAGCTTTTCGGAAACCCCAATCCGCAATGACGAAACCTGGCAGTTCGGCTCACCAATCAGTACGTCTGGCTTTAGTCACGGGAGCGAACCGTGGCATTGGCTTTGAAGTCTGCAGACAGCTGGCGCAGCGAGGATCTACTGTTCTGCTCACAGCGCGAGATGTGGAGAAGGCCCGAGCGGCAGCGGCAAAGATCAAGAGCCCAGGTCAGATCGAACCTGTCGAGTTGGATGTCTCAAGCTCCGACAGCATCAAACGAGCTGCAACTGAGATATCGAAGAGGCACGGCCATCTCGATGTTCTGATTAACAACGCCGGAATCAATTACGACACCTGGGAAACTGCTGAGAATGCCGATCTCGACGGCACGGTTGCAGAGACGATCAGAACGAACCTGCTCGGGCCATGGAGAGTGTGTCAGGCATTCCTGCCGCTGCTCCGAAGAAGCAAAGCGGCGCGTATCGTCAATGTGTCGTCCGAGTCCGGATCGCTGGCGCACATGGGCGCTGGCCCGCCCGCGTATCAAGTCACCAAGGCTGCTCTAAACGCGTTTACGCGTACTTTGGCCGGAGAGCTTCGTCACGATCACATCCTTGTAAATGCCGTATGCCCAGGATGGGTAGCAGCCGATATGGGCGGCGCAGGCGCCCCTCGATCTGCCAGCGAGGGCGCTGCGGGAATTATCTGGGCAGCGACACTTCCCGATAACGGCCCCACTGGCGGGTTCTTCCGTGATGGCAAGCCGCTGCCGTGGTGACCACCAGAGTTCATCGAGCGCCCAAAACTGCGGAGCACTGATCCTTTTCTTAACCCGTGGTTTCCAAACGAAGAATGGCTCGTTTGTTTTCAGATCTTCCATTCGGAGAAACAACCCTTGGCACATCATGGCATCATTGTGTTCATGAGACGCACGCTGATCCAGCTAGACGAGGCCACGTATGGAAAGCTGAGGCAGAAGGCTTTTCAGCAGGAACGATCGATTTCTTCAGTGGTTCGGGAAATGGTTGAGGCCGGCCTAGAAGGGGAAGTTAGGCGCGCGAAACCGAAACGTGTGAGTCAATTTTTATCGGTGGCATCAGGCCGATCGAAGCGTGAGCGCCACTCTCCCGTTTCGGACCGGCACGACGAAGCCTTGCCCGCTGCATTTGATAAATCATCTTTGTCGATACCTCAGCAATATAAGCGTGGGCAGATTCGGCCGATCCTAACCACCCCATTGCGCTCCGGCGTCTCGAGGCGATCCTCGAAGCAGGGGGAAGACTTACTGACCCATAACTATGTGCTGGTCGAGTCCATGGCGTTGCTTCAGGCCCGTCTTGGGTTTGCCGCGCGATTAAGTTGGCCAGAGACGCGAAAAATTTCATAATCGAGTTGGTAGATGAGGATTTGCACGCTCGTGCCATCCAAGAACCGGAGAACTTGAAAAAACGCCAGGTCAGCCTGGTGGATCACATCAGTTTCCTCGTAATGAAGCGGCGTCGTATCGTTACTGCCTTCGCTTTCGACTCCGATTTCGCTGCAGCAGGCTTCACGCTTTTTTCGGAGTAGGCGGGCCGTCGATATCAGTTCTGATTATCGACATTAGATCTTGAGCGATCCACGGAATCCCCTCGCTGCATAGTACGATTCCGCGCCGTTGTGATACACGAAAACAGTGTCATAGCGTCGGTCGCAGAAGAGAGCGCCGCCGAGTTTTCTGATGTTCGATGGCGTTTTCACCCAGCTCGACGTTTTCGTGTCGAAGTTTCCCAGCTTCTGTAGCTCTCGATATTGTTCTTCGGTTAAAAGTTCAATGCCCATCGAAGCTGCCATATCGACGGCGCTACCTTTGGGTTTGTGTTCTTTTCTTGATTCCAGAGCTTCACGGTCGTAGCAAAGACTTCTCCGGCCGCTGGGACTCTCCTGTGAACAGTCATAGAAGATGTATTCGCCTGTCTTTTTGTCGAAGCCAATAACATCCGGTTCTCCTCCGGTTCTTTCCATTTCATTGAGTGACCATAGCTTGCTATTACCCGTTTCGAGTTTTGCTTGTACGTCAGCCCACTCAACACCTTTGTGGCGATTCATGTTTTTTTCAAAGCGGGCTTGCAGCACTCTGAGGAGTTCTTCTCCCTGCTTTTTTGAAAGCGCTGAATTTGGCATCGCTAGGCAGCCTTTCTCCCAAAGAGTCGTCGAACGAGGTGGCCTTTCCACATCCAGAGTCCCGAAAGAACCATTGTGGGAAGAAAGATATATCGAGTGGGAAAGGCGTACTGGGGAATCTTGTCGAATGGACTGTAGATATAGCCAATGATGGGAATGGCCAAAACGAGGTGAATCCAGCGAAGAATTACACGTTGGACGCTCGGCTTCATGATCCTCTCCTTGCGTTGTGTTGAGCTTAGGTGTCTTGTCGAGACTGCAGTATTCATGACTGCCTCCGCGAACGCTGTCTTGTTCTGAGATCTTGTGGCTTCACGTGCGTTGCGCCGCCTGAGGTGGCCACTTGGGCATTTGAATGCCGAACTGCTGGGCGTACTCCTTGTGCAGCCGCTGCCAGCCTTCGAACTTCATTACCTCGGCACCGGCCATGCGGCCGATGGGACTTCCAGCAAGGAGGTGATCCAGGACATCGAAACAGATATGCCATCCGGCAGCGCCCATTGCGATGAAGCGTCGATCGAGGCTGTGCCACATCGTCAAGCGCGTCCCGCCGGTGATCGGTTCGAGTTCCCACCGCGTATTCGCCTCGCCCCAGTTGTACTCGAGCACTCTGGGAGCGTCGGCTCGCGTTATTTTTATTTCGGAAACCTGTGAGGTGAGAGATCCGACCCAACTGAACTTAACTGTTGCTCCAGTCGTACTCAGGTTCCGATCGACATCAAAGGGAGCCCATTCGCGCAAGTGCGCCGGATCGGTGAGCGCGCGCCAGACTTTTTCCGGCTTGTGCCGCAGCTCTCGCGTGAGGATCAGCGTCCACATCTCTCCATCTTTTTTTACCTGCGCCCCGCAGGCCGGACCCGGTGTGTACTGCTCGCGATCGGTCATTCCTCTCTCCTGATGTTTGTTCTTATTCGCGTTGAAGAACCTTCGGTTGAAGAACCTTCGTCTGTGCGGTCAAGATGGTGTTCGAGAGCGTCTAAAAAAGCGGACCAGAACCGACGCAATCGAACGTGCCAGGCATCCGTTTCCCGACTTGGTTCAGGCATGCACACTCGTCAACCTGATTTTCATTTATTTGGCTCTTCCACTTTTCCGATTTGGAACACGCCTTCTTCTTACCCGTTCACTTGGTGTTGCCGGCTGATCTTGGTCCATACGATCGAGATGGCGTTCGAGCGCATCGACGTGCGCAGACCAGACCCGGCGGAACTGCGCCAGCCACTCATCGAATTCCTGAAATGGTCCAGGCTTCAGCCGGTACAGCCGCCGTTGTGCGTCCACTGTGGACTCTACAAACCCCGCTTCGCGAAGCACCCGGAGATGCTTTGACACGGTCGGCTGCGGAATCCGAAGCCGGCGCTCGATCTCTCCTACCGAGTGCTGCGATGAGGCCAGCAGGCTCAAGATCGCGCGGCGGTTCGGCTCAGCGATAATTTCGAATACTGACTGCATAGCCGTCTATGTATATACCGAAATAGGAATATACGTGTCAAGGAATATATTTGGCTTCCCCGGTGGATTAAGACGCAAATCCTATGGAATTCATAGGAAACATATATTTCACCTATGTCTCTCGTTACAAGAAGATGAGGGACATGGAAAAAGAACTCGCCGTCGCAGCCGGAGCTGGTACCCGGCCTCATGAGCAAACGACTTCAACCGAAGGCAAGTGTCCCGTCGCCCACGGCACTCGCAGACCTCATACCAATCGGGACTGGTGGCCGAATCAACTGGATCTCAAAGTCCTGCACCAGAATTCCCCACAGGCAGATCCGATGGGCAAGGAGTTCAACTACGCGGAAGAATTCAAGACGCTAGATTTGAACGCTGTAATCAAAGACCTTCATGCGTTAATGACTGACTCGCAGCCGTGGTGGCCGGCGGATTACGGTCATTACGGTCCTTTATTCATACGAATGGCCTGGCACAGTGCAGGCACATACCGCATTGGCGATGGCCGCGGCGGAGCAGGATCAGGCCTCCAGCGCTTCGCTCCGCTCAACAGTTGGCCGGACAACGCAAACCTCGACAAAGCACGCCGTTTGCTCTGGCCGATTAAACAGAAGTACGGACGGAAGATCTCCTGGGCCGATCTGATGATTCTTGCCGGCAATGTCGCGTTGGAATCGATGGGATTCAAAACCTTCGGCTTCGGCGGTGGACGGCCGGATGTCTGGGAGGCAGACGAAACATATTGGGGTCCGGAGGGCACGTGGCTTGGAGATGAGCGTTACAGCGGAGATCGTGAGCTCGCAGCTCCTCTCGGCGCTGTCCAAATGGGTCTGATCTATGTGAATCCTGAAGGCCCGAACGGAAAGCCCGATCCAATCGCTGCGGCGCGGGATATCCGCGAGACCTTCGCTCGCATGGCGATGAATGACGAAGAGACCGTCGCGCTCATCGCCGGCGGACATACCTTCGGCAAGACTCACGGAGCCGCACCGGCGGCCCAGCATGTCGGTCCCGAACCCGAAGGCGCCGACATCGTTGAGCAAGGCCTCGGCTGGAAATGCAACTTTGAAAGCGGCAACGGTTGCAGCACGATCACGAGCGGACTCGAAGGCGCATGGACGCAGACGCCCACGAAGTGGAGCAACAATTATCTGAAGAACCTCTTCGGCTTCGAGTGGGAGCTTACGAAGAGCCCGGCCGGTGCATTTCAGTGGACTCCGAAGAACGGCGCTGGAGCCGGCACCGTTCCTGACGCGCACGATCCATCGAAGCGGCACGCGCCTTTCATGCTCACTACCGATCTGGCCCTGAGAATGGACCCGATTTATGCGCCGATTGCAAAGCGCTTCCTCGATCATCCAGACGAGTTCGCCGATGCTTTCGCGAAAGCATGGTTCAAGCTGACGCACCGCGACATGGGCCCGATCTCGCGCTATCTGGGTCCGCTGGTTCCTAAGGAGCCGCAGTTGTGGCAGGACCCAGTTCCCAAAGTGGATCACCGACTGATCGACGACAAAGATGCTGCTGCTCTGAAAGCGAAGATTCTGGCTTCCGGCCTTTCCATTTCGGAACTGGTGACGACCGCCTGGGCCTCGGCATCAACCTTCCGCGGCTCCGACAAGCGCGGTGGAGCAAACGGAGCTCGCATTCGTCTGGCTCCTCAGAAGGACTGGGAAGTAAATCAGCCGGCGCAACTCAGAAAAGTTCTGCAGAAGTTGGAGGGGATTCAGAAAGAGTTCAACAGCTCGCAGACGAATGGAAGCCGCGGGAAAGCAATCTCTTTGGCAGATCTGATTGTTGTGGCCGGCAACGCGGGCATTGAAGAGGCTGCCAAAAAGGCTGGGCACAATGTGAACGTTCCGTTCGCGCCTGGACGAACGGATGCCTCACAGGAACAGACCGATGTTCACTCGTTTTCTGTCCTCGAGCCGGCTGCCGACGCGTTTCGCAACTATCGTCGCAATGGCGAGCAAAGATCGCCGGAAGAGTTGTTATTGGATCGAGCGCAGTTGCTCACGCTCACCGCTCCGGAGATGACGGTGCTCGTCGGTGGGCTACGGGTGTTGAACGCGAACTTCGGGCAATCGAAGCACGGAGTGTTCACCAAGCGTCCGGAGACATTGACGAACGATTTCTTTCGCAATCTGCTCGATATGAACACGAAGTGGCAGCCAGGAACGAACGGCAATGGCGGCGCTTATGAAGGACGCGATCGCAAGACGGGGGAACTCAAATGGACAGCCACTCGCGTTGATTTGCTCTTCGGTTCAAACTCGCAACTGCGAGCGATCGCGGAAGTCTATGCATGCGAGGACGGCAAGGAGAAGTTTGTGCATGACTTCATTGCGGCATGGACCAAAGTCATGAACCTCGATCGCTTCGACCTCGCCAACGCAGATAGGAGAGCGATTAATTAAGAACTCCGTGAACGAGAGCGCTTGGTTTTCGTGCATCGTTCCTCGGAATGGCGGGATCGCCTTCAGGCGGTCCCGCTTTATTTCGGAGACGCCCGCTTTATTGCCCTGAACGTTTGTTGATCTTTGTTTCTTCCGGACGATAACAGAGTGGGTGTTGGTGGCGAGCTCGCGTCCAAGCTGTGAATCTCCAGCTACTCTGCACTCATCTTTTTCATAGAATGCTAAGTTCATAGAACTTCGTCACCATGCCTTCACGGAAACAATTCGTCATCTTTGTTGCAGTTATTCAGTCCATCCTCTTCATGGGCCATTGGACGCTGTATGAAACCTGGACATTCTCCTCGGCGACTTCTGGGTTGAGGCTCAGGGTAGCCCTCGGCATTCTGTCGGTGAGTTTTATTGGGAGCTCGCTGCTCGCTTTTCGGTACACAAACGCAGTCGTGCGGGCGGTGTATAAGACGGCTGCGATCTGGCTCGGGCTGTTGAGCTTTCTCTTCATCGCGGCGCTTGGCTCGTGGATCGTTTTCGGAATCTCGCGGATGGTTGGCCTTGACGTCCAGTTTCATCGCATCGTCGAGGTGTTGTTCGGTATCGCGCTGATCGTAGGAATTTACGGGCTGCTCAATGCAAGCTGTACACGTATTACCCGAGCGACGATCCGCCTGGCGAACTTACCCGAGGCTTGGCGAGGAAGGAAAGCGGCATTGATCAGCGATGTCCACTTGGGGCACGTGCGTAACGGCAACTTTCTGCGGCGCATGGTGATGAAGATCCTGAAGGAAGAGCCCGACGCAATCTTTATCGCAGGCGATCTATACGATGGCACCGCCATCGACGCCCATCGCGCGGCCGAGCCGCTGAAGCGCCTCGCTGCTCCGCAGGGTGTGTACTTCGTGGCAGGGAACCACGAGCAGTTTGGCGACGACAGCAAATATTTGAATGCCGTAGCGGCAGCCGGCGTGCGCGTGCTCAGCAACGAGAAGGTGGAGGTCGATGGCCTGCAGATCGCCGGCGTTCCGTATCGGAGCGCTACCCATCAGAGCCGATTTGCCTCTGCCCTGCACGCGATCGGCATTGACCCTGATCGCGCGAGCATTCTCCTCGTTCACGCGCCAGATCATCCGGAGGTCGCGGAGGCCGCAGGAGTCTCGCTGCAGCTCTCAGGCCACACGCATCTCGGGCAGTTCATTCCCTGGAGTTGGCTGGCGCGGCGCGTATATCGACAATTTGTCTATGGCCTGTCCCGAATCGGGAAGATGCAGGTCTTTACCTCCAGCGGAGCAGGAACGTGGGGGCCGCCGCTGCGCCTCGGCTCGAATCCCGAGATCGTCATGCTGAAATTTGAATGAAGCGTGGGGTAGGGAGCACCTTCCGTCGAGCACTCTTTTGACATATAGAGCTCCGAGCTCCCGGTCATGAGCCGGTTACAATTTTACCGTTCATAGCCTCTGTAACATGCTTCTGCAGCGAGAAGCGTGACCGTTTGGTCCCAAAGTGGAACTCGATGCCAAAGCTGCTATCACTCCATGAATGAGATTTACCCAACTTCTCTCCACGAGACCGGCCCATCGTAGAGGTGCTTAGAGCGACGGAGCACCGTCCTTCTCGAGATCGTGCCGAATGCAGAGACTTACCTTCACGTGTTGGACCTCGTCCGCGCGTCGTCCCTGCAGATGCGGTACTCGCCACCGGCTTTCATCCATTCGTTTCATTTCGTCACAGAAAAATATTGTGAGCGAAGAAACTAGGCAGAATATCTTCAGTATCAACCAACGTAATGCACTGCTGTTCGGATTCGTACAAGCTTTGTCCGAAATCGGACAGAAGAATGACGTGAAGCGACTTGTCCCGCGAAAAGTGTGCTCAGCCAGAATCGCGGCGGAACTTCAAAACATCTGTTGGCGTACTGATTGCTGAATCATAAGAACAAGGGACAACACGATCGTTGTGCTAACCGAATGTGAAGCGCGTCGTCAAAGGTACAAAAGGCGACCAGGCGGAGTCTGGATGAGCGAGCGCAAAAACAGGCCGGAGTCGAACGGAAATGGAACGGCTCCCACGACAAGCGGTTCCGATACATCGTTGCATCCCGCATGGAGAGCATTCGTGCGCTATTGCCAGCAAATGGGCCATGGAGAGATCGAGCGATTGAAAATCCAGGATGGCATTCCCGTTCTGGTAGAGGTATCGAGACAAAAAATTAAGTTCAGCTAGCAGACGAGCTGACCGTATCAACCGGAGGCTGTCGCGATTCGCAACTTTGCGCGGATCGGGCAGCCTCTTTTGCATTTCAGGCGGTGGGAGATGACAGGCATTGGCAGTATCGGGCCCCGTGCAAAAAACCTTTTTATTCGATCACTTTTGTTCGTAGCCGTACTCGCGTTCTTGCAGTCCGTTTGCCTGGCCGAGTTGAAGCCCATAAACGAACAGGACTTCGAAAAACTTCTGCGCAAAGCCGAGAACGGTTCCTTAAGTGCTCAGGCAGAGGTAGCAAGAGCATACGCATTGGGCCGAACCGGGAACATTAATTACGAAGAAGCAGCGCGTTGGTATCGGAAAGCCGCAGATCAGGGAGATCCTGATTCGCAAACGAACCTCGCTGTCTTGTATCTGACTGGACGCGGGGTTGAGCGCAGCGATACAGAAGCGTTTCGCTGGTTGCAGCGCGCGGCATCGTCCAGCTATCCGCTGGCGCTTCATGATCTCGGCATCCTCTACAGCAATGGATGGGGAGTGGCAAAAGATCCGGAGCACGGTTTTGAGCTGCTACTGCGCGCAGCCACGGCAGGAGTCGATATCTCACAAGTGGACGTTGGCCTCGCATACTTGAACGGAACCCTCGTTGCTGCCGATCCCGAAAGAGGAATCAAATGGCTAAAGCGGGCGGTGAAGCACGATCTTGCTGCCGCGCATTTCGTCCTTGGCATCGCCTATGAGAACGGCCAGGGCATCGAGACAGATTACAAGAAGGCTGCCGACCACTATCGCAAAGCAGCAGATCAGGGAGTCGCAGCGGCGCAAAACAACCTGGGGCGGTTGTATCTGCGCGGGAAGGGTGTTCCGACGGATCGTCGTGAAGCCTTTCGATTATTTTCTCAATCGGCAAACGCGGGCAATGAGCAGAGTTATCTCAATCTCGCCTTTTGCCACTTGACTGGCTGCACCGGCGTCATCGATGTGACCGAGGCGTACTCCTGGTACCTTCGCGCACAAAGAACCGGCATTCCCATTCCGGAACCATTCACAAAAAGGTTTTCGAGTATCGGCCAGGAGCTTACGCAGGATCAGCTTCAGGCCGCACAGATGAGCTCCGACACATGGATCGCGCAGCATCCGGCTGTCGATCCACGCTCTCCACTGCAACTGAACCATGTGCCCACGCCGACACTAATGGCGCGGGAACCACGCACATTACAGAACGACGAGGTGTTGAAGACGTTATGGCAACCAACTCAGTACACGCTGCCGCGCTCGAGCACTCGAGATTCCGTGCGTTGATCGCGGACAACCAGGCATCTGCCCGCCAGGCGATCTCGCGAGTCCTCGAAGACGACGATTCAATCGAGATCGTCAGCGAATGTTCCACCGGGAGTGAGGCTCTGGCGGCCATCGAACGCCACTCGCCCGACATGCTGTTCGTGGACGTCCAATTGCCCGATGTTCATGGTTTTCAGATCGCGGAATCGAGCAGCGGGAAGGTAGCCGCGGTGGTCTTCGTGAGCGCGCTTGATCGATTTGCAGCCCGCGCCTTCGATGCCCACGCAGCCGATTATGTCATCAAGCCATTTCAGGACCAGAGGCTGCTCCAGGCAATTGAACGGGCAAAGCTGCGTGTGCGCATGGAGCGAAGTAGCGCAGTTCTAGCCGGACCAGCAGAATTGCCGGCCAACGTAAGACAATTCCCAATTCAGGAGAGCCCACGATATCTGGAACGCCTCGCCTTGCGCAATGGAGATCGTATCTTTTTCCAGAAGGTCCAGAACGTCGATTCGTTCACCTCAGCGGCCAACTACGTTAACGTACACTGCGGAGGACATCAGCATCGTATGCGTTCGACGATGAGCGAACTTGAACGCAAGCTGGACCCGCGGCACTTTGTCCGCATCCATCGCTGCACCATCATCAACATTGAATGCCTGAAAGAATTTCGTCCTCTGCCCCACGGCGACTATCTGGTGAAGCTAGTCGATGGCAAAGAACTCACGATGAGCCGCAACTATCGCCAGAAATTTCGCCAGGCGTTGTCGGCCTTGAGCTACACACAATAGTTCAATGGGAGCACCGGACCGCGTGGCCTCCAATTTCGCGATTTGGCATTGCGTGATTTCGCGATTTTAATCACGAAATCGCGAAATCAGGAAATCACGAAATGGCGAATCACAAACTCATCAGCTCGCGTCCTTCGCTCTTCCACCGTCGTTGCAGACATCCCCGACCTGCTCCTGGCATCGAAACCATAAAAGCACCTCAAGTGCACAGGTTCCGTTCAGGGAATTACAGGAGCAGTTTCAATGCAGAGGACATGGTATCTCTCACCAGCACTGCTGGTTGCGCTCAGCTTTGCCGCAGCGCAAACCGCAGGAACATCGGGGACATCTGGCAGCCAGAGTTCTTCCTCGACACAGGCAACAACCACGAGCACAGGCCAGACCGGCACGAATGGTAGTCCGACCAGCTCGAGTCAAAATCCGGCCAGTGCAACGGGATCAACCGGCAGCAGCTCGACGACTCCGTCAGCTCAGAGTTCGACCACAACTAGCGGCACGAACTCCGCCGGAACAAACCAAAGCAGCACCAGCCAGACTGGCGCGACCGGAACATCCGGCAATACGAGTTCTGTAGGCAGCAACTCAGCAAATCCGAGTTCGCCAAGCTCGAATAGCCAGAGTTCGACCAATAGCGGCGCCAACAACGCATATCCGACTGACCAGAACAGCACCAATGGCAATGATCAGATGGGTGCGCAGTCAAACGCCACCGGCGCATCGACTGGAGTAGGCGTTTCGGCGAATCCAAAAAAGAACAGCGCGAGCGGCCGTTCGGCTCTACCGCAGAGCGATCAGGGAGCGAACGCCACTTCCAGCTCCAGCTCTTCGACAACGGCGCCTTCGGCAACGGACCAGAACAGCAATTCGAATACCGTGCCGAAGAATGACCCGAACGCAACGGGAACTTCGACCACGCCTCGTAATGATCAGAGCGCGAAGAGCAGCACTGCGTCGGATCAGACTGCTGCCGGCGCAAGCTCCGGCTCGGAAGCTGCCAATTCGGCGGCACAGAGCCAAAATGGAACTGCATCGAACAGCGCACAGCTTCCGCAGACTGCTTCGGTGTTGCCTTTGCTCGGACTCACTGGATTCGGTACGTTGCTGGCGGGCTTCATCGGCCGGTTGCGCCGCTGATAGAAAAAACAGAACGAAACCTGACGCGGATTGGGCGGGATCGCTTCGAGGCGCGGATTACGCTGGGTAAAGATTCGGCGGATTCGCCAAGAAGCGAGGCGCCTGATTCGCGTAATTGTTTGTTGGAGCTATTGTTTTATCGAGTTGCTATAGCCCAGCCGCGGTATGCATTACCTTTTCCAATCGCGGAACTTCTTCTCCCAATCGTGGAACTTCTTGGCTGGCTATGGGTTTGCGGCGATTTTCTTCGAGAACAGCGCTGATTCCGATGAGCATTTGCTCGGGGCTGCTGCTAACGAAGGCAGTTGACCACGCATCATGATCTTCTTTCTCGTCCTGCACCATCACGATCGCCAGGTTAGGGAAATGTTCACGCAGGCGCTCCACCAGTTTTACGTTCTCGGGCGTGCGCAGCGAGTCGCCGACCAGCAGCATGTCAAAGAAGATGCCGCGCAGCAGCGGAATTAGGTCCGAGCAACGCGTGGTCTGAATCACGTCGTAACCAGCGCGGTGCAGGATCATGGCGCGAGTAGAGATGACGAGGGTGTCCTCGCCATAAGCGAGAATTCGCCGGCGGTGCATAAATTTTTTGGGAGTAGCTGGCGAGAACAGTACTGCTGCTCTGCAGAGCAAGTCAACGAGAATCGAGAGCTGCTGAAGTTGGCGGAAGTTGGCGCAAGTTTCAGCAGGAAGCCGCATTTGGCGGAACGAAATATCTCGATCAAATTTCTACACAGCTTGACAACCGAAAATCCCAGGCGCAGAATCATAAGGCGAATAAAAAACGAATATAGCTGCCGATTATGACTGTCGCAACTGAGCTGCGAACCAGACTCGAACAGGCGCTGGAACATCGTATTCCCCGCGCATTTACCCCAATCCAGCGACCTTCGCCGGAGCGGGTTCTCCCTGGCATCGCTTCGGTGGATGCGCTTACCGGCGGCATTCCGCTCGGCTGCCTCACAGAAATTTGTGGACCAGCCTCCTCAGGACGCAGCAGCATCCTGCACCAGATCCTCGCCGCATTCATGCGCCGCGACGAAACCTGCGCGCTCGTCGATGCCGGCGACGCCTTCGATCCGCAATCGGCAGCAGCGGCTGGGGTGGAGCTTGGGAGACTGCTGTGGATCAGGTGCAGGCAATCGGGTCATCGGGTCATCGGGTCATCGGGTGAAGTAAAGAGGCATTCGGCATTCGGCACTCGGCATTCGGCCCAACAAAACCAATTCAACACTAAGGCATCGAAAACACCCCCGCTTTTCACTTCACCCGATGATCCGATCACCCGATCACCGGGGTCCCCAGCAGGCGCCGGTTTTGCGGCTGCTGGGGTGGGGTCGCCCGATCCGCTTTCTCAGGCTCTCAAATCAACCGATCTCCTGCTCCAAGCGGGAGGTTTCGGAGTCGTAGTTCTCGATTTGGCAGACGTTCCGATTTCAGCCGCTCGCCGTATTCCGCTCACTACATGGTTTCGCTTTCGGCGCGCGGTGGAGAACACTTCGACAGCATTCATCGTTATCGAGCAAACTCCACACGCGAAGAGCTGCGCCACACTGGTGATGGATTTAACCGCCCAACAGGCGAGTTGGAGTGAAGCTTCAGGCCAAAATGGAACGGTGATGAGCGCGCACGCCGGAAATCCTGCTCCTTTGTTCCGAGTGACTGCAGAAGGAATCGCAATCCCGTTTGAACAATCGGCAACGTCGTCATTCGCGATGCCGCAGCGCTGGAGTATGCCGCATGCACGTTTGCTGAATACCGTTCATGTGCATCTGCAGATCACGCGTTCGAGAAGCGCCATGCAGCCGCCAAAGCTGCCTGCAAAACCAGCATTCGAGTTTGAAAACGCATTGATTCACCACAGAGACACGGAGGCGCAAAGTTCCCGGCTGTCATTCCAAACCGCTGCTTGTGGAGAGGAATTGCTGCAAACGCCGGTTGCTTAAATTGCAATGATTGCGGCAGCAATCAACGGAAAACATCGTTCAGGGAAACAAGTGAACGAAAGAAATCACAAAATATTGTGATTCCAAGTTTGTAATCACAAGATATTGCGTCCCAAAATGAGAAAAATGCCGCAAAACTGACCGAAAAAACTGGTCTAAGTCTTTTGAATGACGATTTTGCAGCGGAAGAGGGGGGAGGGGGGAGGGGGGAGGGAGGGTACAAAGGCGTTTCGAGTTTCAGGTTTGGAGTTTCGGCAAAGCCCGTTGCCGACACGGTCACAGCCAACGCCGTGAGAGCGCGTTGAGCAACAGCAAACGCAAGATCCTTCGCCGAAAAGCGGCGAAGGATGACACGGGATCACATTTGCATGAAACGACCAGAACGGCAGAGCCTCCCAACAATCGTGTCATGCTGAGGCCTGTTTTTGGCCGAAGCACCTTGTGTTTGCCTTTGACGTTTTTGACGAACAGGCTTTTGCTGAATTTGAAGCTGGCTTTGCCGAAACCTGAAACTCGAAAACCCCGAAACGTTTTTCTTCTTCTCCGCGAATCCGCTTTTTCGGTTTAGTCATGCTCTTTGCCTGCATCTACGTTCCTGATTTTCCCGTCGAGGCTCTTCTGCGCACCGCGCCTGAGTTGCGAGAGCAAGTAGTCGCCGTTCTTGACGGCACGCCGCCCATGCTCACGGTAATTGCCGCCAATGCGCGGGCGCGTGCAGCAGGAATTGAAATCGGCATGACCAAGCTGCAGGCGGAAGCTTGTCCGGGCGTGCGGCTCCGGCGTAGGTCGCTGGCCGAAGAAGCTGGTGCACGCGACGCTCTGCTCGATTGCGCTCACGCTTTTTCTCCGCGTGTGGAAGATACGAACCAACAACTCTCGAATAGCGATGACAAACCGAGACGAGGAGACACGATCATTCTCGATATCGATGGACTCGATCGCCTCTTCGGCCCGCCAGGAATGATTGCGCGCGAGTTATCCGCACGAGTTTCCAAAATGGGAATCACCGCGAATATAGCAATCGCCGGCAATCCCGATGCGGCTATGCACGCAGCGCGCGGCTTCTCCGGCATAACTGTGATTCCGCACGGAAAAGAAGCTGAGCGACTCGGCTCGTTACCTGTTTCCTTGCTTCAACCCTCGGAAGAATTGCTGGAGACGCTCGAGCGCTGGGGCATTCGCGACTTCGGATCGCTTGCCGCATTGCCGACGATCGCACTCAGCCAGCGCCTCGGACAAGAAGGTCTGCGACTGCAGAAACTCGCTCGCGGATGCGCGCAACGCACCCTCGTCCCAGTTGAACCAGCAACAAAGTTTGAAGAAGCCATTGAACTGGAAGACGCGATCGAGCTGCTCGATCCATTGATGTTCGTTCTTAATCGAATGCTCGAAAGAATCTGTGCGCGGCTGCAAGCGCGCGCTCTCGCAGCTACTGAATTGCGAGTTGCGTTGGAGATTACCGGATATGAAGACCAATCGACCGAAGAACAAGAGGCGAGTCGATCAATCCATCAACGCACCTTGCAGTTTCCAATCCCAATGCAGGACAGCAAGACGTTTCTCAAGCTCTTGCAGCTTGAGCTTGCCGCTCATCCACCGCAAGGCCCGGTGAAGAAGTTAGGGCTTGCTGCAGAAGCCTCGCCGCCGCGTTTCGCGCAATCAGGATTGTTCCTCCCGCGCGGACTCGCTCCTGAGCGCCTTGAACTGACGCTGACTCGCCTGCGCGGTCTTGTCGGAGACGATCGCGTAGGCTCGCCTGAATTGTTGGACACGCATGCTCCTGACGCATTTCGCATGAGACCATTCCATCCGCAAGCGTCAGGCGCAGAGAATGACAAAGGTCCTCAAGAGCAGAAGACAGCATTGCGTATCTTTCGTCCGCCGCTTGAGGCCAAAGTTCAGAGCAAACATGGTGTGCCGGTTCGCGTATTCGTAAAAGGGCAGCCGCATCAGGTCACAGCCGCTGCAGGCCCCTGGCGCAACAATGGCGGATGGTGGACTGAACAGGCATGGACGCGCGACGAATGGGATCTCGAACTACGCACAGAAGAACTTCGCCCATGGCTCGTACATGTATATCGCGATCTAAGCTCGGCGAAATGGTATGTGGAATCGAGTGTGGATTAAAGCCGGTTTTGTCATCCCGAACAAAGTGAGGGATCCCTACTGAACCGAAAAAGCATGGGTTCAGTAGGGATTCCTCGCCGCAAAATCAGCGGCTCGGAATGACAAATGGATACAGATGTACGTAGAACTCCATTCCCGCTCGGCTTTCAGCTTTCTCGAAGGGGCCTCTCTGCCCGAAGCTCTGATCGGCGTGTGTGCCGATTACGGAATGCCGGCAATGGCGTTGATGGATCGTAACGGTGTCTATGGTGCGCCGCGTTTCCATCTGGCAGCGCAGAAGTGTGGAATCAAAGCACACATCGGAGCGGAAGTCACCATCGATGACACGCTCTTTGGTGAAGCTGGGCCAGCGCGCTATCCGCTGCTGGCCGAATCGCGCGATGGTTATCAGAACCTTTGCCGCTTGATCACGCGCACGAAGATGCGCGCCAAGAAAGAAGAAAGCGCTGCGCGCTTTGAAGAACTGGAAGAACATGCCGGCGGGCTCATCTGCCTTACCGGCGGCGATGAAGGCCCTTTGGCTGAAGCATTGGCGCGCGGCGGATATGACGAAGGGCTGCGCGCAGTCGAGCGCATGATGCGCATCTTCGGTCCGCAGAATGTCTTTGTCGAATTGCAGCGCCATTTTGATCGCCGAGAGGAAGCGCGGAATCAGGCGGCGATTGCCATCGCTCGCAAGCTACGTCTTCCGCTGCTGGCGACGAATGGTGTCTCGTATGCGACGGCTGCGGAGCGCGAGATCCTCGACGTCTTCACCTGCATTCGTCATCACCGGCAACTCGAGAATGCCGGACGCCTGCTTTCGATCAACTCCGAGCGTTTTATCCGCACGCCTGCCGAAATGGAACAGCTCTTTGCCGATCTGCCGGAGACGATTGCAAATACCGAAGCTCTGTCAAACCGATTGCAGTTCACGCTCGAACATCTTGGGTATGACTTTCCGAAATATCCGGTAGGCCACGGCGAGACCATGATGTCGTTCCTGCGCGACCGCACGCGTGAAGGCATGCATGAGCGCTATGGACAGAAGCCTCCGGAGCTGCGCGAGCGAGCCCGCCAGCAGATCGAGCGCGAGCTGGCGCTGATCGAGAAGCTCGATTTACCCGGCTACTTCCTCATTGTGTGGGACATCGTGCGCTTCTGCCGCGAGCAGCGCATTCTCGTACAAGGACGGGGCTCGGCGGCAAATAGCGCCGTTTGTTACGCGCTCGGCATTACCGCAGTTGATCCGGTCGGCATGGAGTTACTGTTCGAGCGCTTTCTTTCCGAGCAGCGCGGCGAGATGCCCGATATCGATCTCGACCTACCCAGCGGCGATCAGCGCGAGTGCGTGATCCAGCACGTTTACGCGAAGTATGGCGCGCACGGGGCCGCAATGACTGCCAATGTGATTACCTACCGCGGACGCTCGGCCGCGCGCGAAGTAGGCAAGTCCCTCGGTTTCGATGCCGAAACGTTGGATAGACTCTCCGCGCTCGTCGGCTCGTGGGAGTGGCGCGGGCCGACCGACACGATGGAGCATCAGTTCCGCCATGCTGGATTCGATCTTCGGCATCCGCGTATCTCAAAATTTCTCGATCTAGCATTGCGTGTTCAGGACCTTCCGCGCCATCTCGGACAACATTCCGGCGGCATGGTCGTTTGCCAGGGACAGCTCAGCTCCGTGGTTCCTCTTGAGCCCGCGAGTATGCCAGGACGCGTCGTCGTGCAGTGGGACAAAGACGACTGTGCCGATTTGAAACTTATCAAGATCGATCTGCTCGGGCTCGGCATGATGGCCGTTCTCGAAGACTGTATTGAGCTGATCCCGCAGCATTATGGCGACAATGTTGATCTGGCGCAGCTTCCGCAAGACGATTCGCAAGTGTATGACGCGCTGCAGCGTGCCGATACCGTCGGGCTCTTCCAGGTAGAAAGCCGTGCGCAGATGGCCGCACTGCCCCGCAATCGTCCGCAAGTCTTTTACGATATCGTGATTCAAGTGGCGATCATTCGACCAGGCCCCATTGTCGGCAAAATGATGAATCCCTTTTTGAAACGACGACAGCATCTCGAAGAGGTGCGCTACGCCCATCCGTCACTAGAGCCGGTGCTCAAGCGAACGCTTGGCGTGCCGCTCTTTCAAGAGCAGCTTCTGCGTATGGCGATGGTAGTGGCGAACTTTACCGGAGGCGAAGCCGAGGAACTGCGCCGCGCCATGGGCAACAAGCGCTCGCAGGCAAAGATGGCGGCGATTGAAACTCGTCTGCGCAGCGGCATGACCCAAAATGGGATTTCGCGCGAGGCCCAGGATGAGATCGTGCAATCGATCGTCTCATTCGCGCTCTACGGTTTCCCTGAATCCCACGCTGCCAGCTTCGCTCTGCTGGCGTATGCGAGTGCTTATCTCAAATGTCATTACCTAGCGGCCTTCACAGCAGCGTTGCTGAACAATCAGCCGATGGGCTTCTACCATCCGGCAACGATCGTGAAAGACGCGCAGCGGCACGGCTTGCGGGTGCGGCCAGTGGACGTGACGCGTTCGTACTGGCCGTGCACTCTGGAATGCGAGTGCGGCGAAGCGGCTCCGCATAATCGAGCAGACTGCAAGATTACGATGCGCATGGGCCTGCGCTACGTTCGCGGTCTGCGCGAAGAAGCTGCGCGTGCGTTGGTGAGCGCACGCGATCACCGGCCTTTTGCCTCAGTCGATGATCTCGCCCGCCGCGTTCCCGAATTGAGACGCAATGAGTTGAACATGCTGGCGCAGATTGGGGCGTTGAATCGCCTGGGCGGAGGCTTTGCGGAATGCAATTCAATTGAGTTTGATCCAAAGAAGCTGAGCGGTTCATCGGCCTGTCATTCTGAAGCCCTTCTTTTGGGCGAAGGATCTTCCGGAATGCCTCGTGCTGAAATGCACTTGCCGGGCTCTTCGGCCGATGAAGGTCGAGTCCACGGTGGAGGAGCCTTACCGGCAGCACTTCAGTCCGAAACATCTCGGGAGATCCTTCGCGCAAAAGATGCGCTTCAGGATGACAGTTTTAGTACGGTTGAATTCTCCAAAGGATCAACACGGCTGAAGCCGGTGCCCGCTCCAACTTTAGTTGTTCAACAAGGATCCACCAGAGCAGCTCCACAAACTCTCCATCGCCGCGACGCTCTCTGGCAAGTCGAACGAGCAGCCTGGAGCGAGGGTCCGCTACTCGCTGACCTCGCCGAGCCGGACTCGCCTTCTCCTCTGGCGCAAATGACCGCCGAAGAGCGCCTTGTGGCCGATTATCACGGTACAGGAATGACTGTTGGTCCCCACCCGATGGTTTATCGCCGTGCGGAGATGAATCGAATGCGCGTGATTCTCGCGACCGATCTGCAGGGAATGCACCACGGGCAACTGGTCCGCATCGCCGGGTGCGTCATTGCGCGCCAGCGTCCAGGGACTGCGAATGGTTTCATCTTCCTGAGCCTGGAAGATGAAACTGGAATCTCCAACGCGATCATCACACCCGACTTGTACGACCAGAACCGGCTACTCGTTATTCACGAACGGTTTCTTCTAATTGAAGGAATTCTCCAGAACGTAGAGAACGTGATCTCAGTGAAAGCGATGAGAGTAGCCAAACTGGAAATCACCGAGGCAGCTACGCGGTCTCACGACTTTCACTAAATACTTCAAAACATGAACAGATCACACGGATTCTACGGCTCGAACAGGCGAACCTTTTGACCAGCGTTTTTTTCCAACCAACCATTGCTGCTACGAACGTTGATCACAAACATTGTTCGTCACAAACCTTAGTTCCAGAAAATTAGTTCGCATGAGTTATGCAACGAACGTACCTGATTTTCCACCTCAACTTCTCTCCCGTTCTCCACTCCTCGTTGCTAAAATGAGGTTGTTGTGTTGTGCCATCTGTGGAGGTCGTTGTGATCTTCGCGCTGCCGATGGGCGCTCACATTCCAAATTAACCCCCTAACTTGGAGAAGATCATCCATGCCAAGAGCAAAAAGTTCCAGCAAGAAGGCGTCCGGCGCAAACGGTGATGCCGGAACCAACGGCGCCACCGCTGCCGCCATCAAAACCGCAACTTCAGCATTGCAAACCAGTTCTGCTGCCGAAAACAGAGCAGCCCAAACTGAGACGCAGCGTCCTTCGCGCGCTACCGATTCCAGCGTTCACCCCAGCGTGAGCGAAGAGCAGATTCGCCGCCGCGCCTATGAGCTCTACGTCCAGCGCGGAGGTACCCATGGCCGCCATATGGATGACTGGTTCCGAGCGGAATCGGAACTCCGCGGCCGCGCGTCGTAGAAATCGTTTTCACCACGGAGGCACGGAGCACACGGAGAAAAAAGAAGGCCATTTATTGCAGTATTACCGTCTGCGTTGAATAAAAGCGTCTGGGTCGTTCCTGATGTTGGCACTCTGTTGAGCCTCTTCATTGGGATCTGAATTTGAAAGTTGCTTTCTCCGTTTCCTCCGTGGCTCCGTGGTTAAAATTTAGCTTCGCGAAAGGGCAAGAACATTGAGCAAGACCGTTCTTCTCGTGGACGATAATCCGATTCAGCTCTCGGCACGGCAGATGGTGCTGAACCAGGCAGGAATGGAAGTCCAGGTCGCTACCAGTGCCGACAGCGCTCTTGCCCTCCTTCGCACCCTCTCCCAATCGCAGAAAATAGGTGTCGTCGTCACGGACCACATCATGCCGCACGCCACCGGCTCAGAATTTGTTCACATGCTGCGCGAGATCAATCCGAACGTTCCGGTCATCGTGATCAGCGGCATGCCTGAAGTGGAAAAAGAATACGACGGCATGAACGTACTGTTCCGCCAGAAGCCGTGTCCGCCTGCCGAACTCATTCATCTGGTGCAGTCTGCCGTCGATGGTTCCGGACCGGGAAAGTGATCCCAGTCACGTTGTAATTCAAAGCTGTTAAGAGCATTTGCGGAGCCGCGATTCGTCATAAAGCAGGTAGAATTGTGCTTCCGGAACTCCGCTGGTTCCGACACCATCCATGCCGCTGTTTGGAAGCTTCGCTCTCATCTTCGCTCTGGTTCTGAGCGCCTATTGCCTGTTTGCCGGAATGGTCGCTCTGCGCTGGCAGGCAGTTGGGATTCCCAGCGATCGTCTCGCCGAAACCGCGCGCCGGGCGGGAATCGCGACCTGGGCTGGTGTGGCAGCAGCGGCTTTCGCGCTGGTTTGGGCGGCGCTCAATAACGACTTCTCGGTTGCGTACATCCTGCACCATAGCAACCGCGATCTGCCCATTCCGTACAAGTTTGCGGCGCTGTGGTCAGGACAGGAGGGATCTCTCCTCTTCTGGGCCTTGCTGCTGAGTACCTACGGCCTGGTGCTTCGCCTGCGGCACAAGGTCGATGTGAAGCTGACCGCGTACGCGTCCACGATTCTTGCCGCGATTCAGCTCTTCTTCCTGCTGCTTCTCAACTTCGCAGCGACTCCGTTCTCCCTGGTTAGCGGAGCAATCCCGCCCGACGGCAACGGATTAAATCCGCTACTGCAGTATCCCGAAATGGTTATCCACCCGCCGATGCTCTACCTCGGCTACGTGGGATTCTCGGTGCCGTTCGCCTTCGCGCTAGGCGCGCTGATCATGAAATATCCGGGCGAGAAGTGGATTCACATCACCCGCCGCTGGACCATGGTGACATGGTGCTTCCTCACCTGCGGCATCTTTCTTGGCGCGCACTGGGCTTATTCCGTTCTGGGCTGGGGCGGCTACTGGGGATGGGATCCCGTCGAGAACGCATCGCTTTTCCCATGGCTCACCGGAACGGCGTTCCTGCACTCAGTGATGATGCAGGAGAAGCGCGGCATGCTGAAGACGTGGAATGTGTGGCTGATCTTCTGCACGTTCATGCTTTCCATTCTGGGAACGTTCCTGACGCGCAGCGGTGTCGTCAGCTCGGTACACGCATTTGCGCAGTCTTCGATCGGCGACTGGTTCCTTTGGTTTCTTGCCGTCGTCTTCGCCGTCTGCCTCTTCTTCTATGTTCGCAATCGCGATCATCTGCGCACCGAGCATCGGCTCGAGTCGCTCATCTCACGTGAGTCGAGCTTCCTCTTTCAGAACCTCGTGCTGCTGGCTGCGTGCTTTGCCGTGCTCTGGGGAACGCTGTTCCCGATCCTGTCCGAGGCGATTCAAGGTCGGAAGGAAACGGTTGGTCCGCCGTTCTTTAATCGCGTAAACATTCCAATCGCGTTGTTCCTTCTCTTGCTCACCGCGGTAGGTCCGCTGCTCGCGTGGCGCCGGACATCTTGGGCCAGCCTGAAACGGAACTTCACGATTCCGGCAATCGTTGCTCTTGCGACCGCCGCTCTGCTCATGGCGCTCGGCGTTCGTCCATGGACGGATAGTTCACAGCTCTATGCGCTGATGGCAATCTCGCTCGCCGCGCTGGTTACGGCGACGGTCGCTTCTGAGTTCATTCGCGGCGGACGCGTCATTGCCCGCCACACTGGACAAAACCTGCTTGCGTCGATGGTCACGCTGACTCGCCGTAACACGCGTCGCTACGGCGGATACATCGTTCACTTCGGCGTTGTTGTCATCGTCGTTGGACTCTCCGGCGCTGCATTCAATCAGCAGAAAGAGCAGGAGATGGGCTTCGGCGACAAGATGCAGCTCGGCCCATATACGCTGGTCTGCGACAGCTACACGCAGGAAGATAATGCCAATTACTCCATCGAGTACGCCGTCCTGAATGTGTACAAAAATGGGAAACCGCTCTTCCAGATGTTCCCGGCGAAGAAGTTCTTCAAGGCCAGCCAGCAGCCGGACACGATCGTCGCGAACCATTCCACGCCGAAAGAAGACCTGTACGTCATCTACGCCGGCAAGAACTTCGATACCGACCGTCCGATTATCAAAGCGTTCATCAATCCTCTCGTGATGTGGATTTGGGCAGGCGTCTGGATCCTGATCTTCGGCACGGTGGTAGCCATGGTCCCGCCGATGACGGCCTCTGCCGTTCCGCAAGCGCAGCGAGTTCGTCCGATCACGGTAGCGCTTCCCGCGCAGAGTGAACCAGTCGAGGCGGGTGATTGATGGCGCGTCTCCGCAAAGTCTGCTCGACTGCAATGGTGATCGCCTTTGGCGTGGCGCTGCTTGGCGCCAGCGGTGATACGGTGCGATTCGATGAACTTGGTCATCACCGCATCATTTGCGTCTGCGGCTGCAACCAGATGCTGCTCGAGTGCAATCACGTGGGCTGCACGTATTCCGACAAAATGCGGCAGGAACTTTCGGCTGCCGTGCAGAACGAGCCCAACGACGACGCGATTCTGCAGTCGTTCGTGCGGGAGTACGGAACGACGGTGCTCGCAGCTCCCAGCGCTCGAGGATTTGATCGCGTGGCCTGGATCATGCCATTTGCAGTCTTCTTCGCAGCTACATTTGGAGCGGCCATTGTGATCCGCAAGTGGAAGGAGCGACAGCCGGCTCCGGCGATGCCGGCGAACTCTCCAGCCTTTGACCCATATCGGGAACAGGCGCGGCGGGAGACTGAACTGTGATTGCTGCCGTCTGCATTCTGTTTGCCGCCGGACTGCTCCTCTACGTCTTTGCTCCCGGAGTGGTCTTCGAACGCGCAACCGACAAGTCACGCCTCGCTTATCTAGAAGAGCGTAAGCAGGTGGTCTATGAAAATCTTCGCGATCTGAATTTCGACTACAAGGCAGGGAAGTACCCGGCGCAAGACTACGAGTCGCTGCGAAGCTCGCTCGAAGCCGAAGCCGCTGAGATCCTGGCCGAGATGGCAGCCTTGCAGGACACGCAGACTGCAGTGCAAGCGGCGCGATAGACTGTTTCCAATCACTCACACATCTGAATCGAATGACTAAGAGTCCTTTCCTGAAAACTGCTTTCGCCGTGCCTGTTCTGCGCTGCGCGGTCTCCCTGCTGATGCTGGTCGCGACTACGGTTGCCGCCGACCTCACCGGAAGCGTGACTAACAAAACTTCCAACAAGCCTTCCGCTGGCGATGACGTGGTCATCCTTAAGCTCTCGCAAGGCATGCAGGAAGCCGGCCACACGAAGACCGACGCCAAAGGCAACTTCACGCTCCCGATTCCGGACGATGGCGGACAGCATTTGGTTCGCGTCACACACCAGGGCGTAAACTACTTCAAGCCTGCGCCGATGGGCACAACCTCCGTCGAGGTCGAAGTCTATGACGCAGGTAAGCAAGTGCAGGGCGTCGCCGGACGCGCCGACATCATGCGCGTGCAAACGGAGAACGGCCAGCTCGAAGTGACTGAGATGTTCGTAGTCCAGAACAACTCAAATCCGCCGAAGACGCAGATGAGCGACCGCAGCTTCGAATTCACCTTGCCCGAAGGCGCTGCTGTCGATGGCTCTCTCGCTGCGGGACCTGGAGGCATGCCGGTCACTTCAGCTCCTGTTCCCATAGGCAGCAAGAATCATTACGCCTTTGTGTTCCCAATTCGGCCTGGAGAAACTCGCTTTCAAGTCAGTTACCATCTTCCCTATTCGGGAAGCTTTGCGTTCCGGCCTGAGATCGTGATGCCAATGGAAGATGTCGTCGTAATGCTCCCGAAGAGCATGGAGTTCAAAGGCGACACTTCGCAATTTGCCGGCGGCGGCGATGAAAAAGGGATGAGCATCTTTGTGGCTCACAATGTAGCTGCCGGAAAGCAGATGGCATTTTCCGTTTCGGGAACGGGACAGATTCCGCGCGATGCCCAGGACGACAACACTCAAGGACAACAAACGGAAGCCGCGCAAAGTCAGCCAGACAATCGCCCGGGCGGCGGACTAGGCCGTCCTGAGGACACGCCCGACCCGCTCCACGCCTATCGTTGGTGGATCATCGGCGGACTCGCGGCTGCGCTGGTGGTGGGAGCGATTGTCGTGGTGAATCAAAGGCCGCGTGCGCCACTGGCGGCCTCAGCGACTGCGGCCGGCGGCAGTCCAATGGTTCGACGGCAGAGCCAGGTTCCTAATCAAGGTACATTCCTCGAAGCAATGAAAGAGGAGTTGTTCCAACTTGAAACCGAGCGACTCCAGGGCAAGATCTCCGATTTGGATTACCAGCAAGCAAAAGCTGCCCTTGATCTCACGATGAAGCGCGCTCTCGACCGGCAATCAGCCAAAGGGTAGAAGCGGTTCTCCCGCAATTCGCGCCGGGGGAAGGTGCTTGACCGAAGATAATCCGGCAGATCGGACGCAAAACTTGGCCATCGATTTAAGCTCTCATGACCCATCAACATCATCTCACCATAGCCACCAGAGGACACGGAGATATGCACGATCTGACCGATGAAGTCGCCGCCGTGGTGGCGCGGTCGAAGATCAAAACGGGAATAGTCAACGTCTTCAATGTTGGCAGCACGGCGGCTGTAGGCACAATTGAGTTCGAGCCAGGACTCGAAGCGGACTTGCCCGCCATACTCAACAAGCTCATCCCGCCAGGCCGCAACTACGGACATGAACAGGCGTGGCACGACGGCAACGGGCACTCTCATCTGCAGGCCACCATGCTCGGCCCATCGCTCACGGTGCCTGTGACAGGCGGCAAACTTCTCCTGGGCACATGGCAGCAAATCTTCCACCTCGAGTGCGACGTGCGCAGCCGGGAACGTACGCTGGTGATTACTGTGAGCGGCGACTAAGACCAGTTTGCGCCCAAAACGGAAAATGCCCAGACATCTGCATTTCCTGCATGTCGCTTGCGCAGGGAGAAAATTCGATATGGCACGCTCACATGCGGCGAGTCAGATAATGACGTGATTGTCCTTCCGAGGAATTTCCTTGGTCAGCGATCGGCAGAGTTCCGTAAAAATGCGCAACCAAATTCTTACTCCCGTGTTCAAGCGCCTGGAGGTGTGTATGCCTGTTCGATTTCAGAAGCTTTCGGTAGTTGTCGTTCTGGTATTGCTGTTCTTGGGAAATATTACTGCCTCGGCGGCTAACAATTGCGAGCGGCGTGTTCGCAACGCGGAAATGCAATTGCAAAAAGCGGTCGCGCGACACGGCTATAACAGCCGTCAGGCGGAAAAGAAGCGCCGTCATCTGGAAGAGGTTCGGGCAACCTGTCGCTGGCGCTGAGTAAACAATCGAGGGGTTAGGTCGAAGCCGCGCCGAGGTGCCATGGTTCGGAGAGAAGCCGAACGGCGGTCTCCGCTCCGTGCGTGGTACAAGTGTGCAGAAACGCAGCGATATGGGCCGTCCCGCCGGCTGGCGGACGCGAAGTCTGCCGCTAATTCGGCAGCGGCAATGGCGCGTGGTTGAGCAAGGTAAGAAAGCGCGGATCTTTTCTGTAGCTGGCGAACTCGCGATCTTTTTCGAACCCTTCGGCGACTTTGTAGCCTTCTTCCATCGCCTTCTTCAGATAAAGAAGACAGCGATCGACATCGCCGCGCGTGGCAAACATTTTGGCGATCACGTAGGAATAACGCGCGCGCTCTTCAGGGGAGGACATCTGCGCGGTAATGCCTGACTGCGAGTGACGCTCGAATATCTCGGGGTCAAGCGAAAGCGCAGTAGCGTATTCGCGGCTGGCCTTCTCATATTTATGCTGCGCGAAATATGCGGTCCCCAAGTTGCTGTGAAAACTCGCCGAGTCATTATTCATCCCAATCGCGCGATGGTAGTACTTCACAGCTTTCCCGTAGCTGCGCATGTTGTAGTACACCACGCCGAGATTATTGGTCGCTTCGGGAAACTCGCGATTGCTCTTGATCGCGTGCTCGAATAGATGTTTGGCCTCATTGAAGTGCAGCATCTGCAATTCGGCGATTCCTTCTTTGTTGTAGAGCTGTGCCGGAGCGGGACTCTTCTTAATGGCCGCTTCGTAATAGTCGATCGCGTCCGCGTAATACTTTTCTGCGCGCAGGATGTCGCCGCGTTCTTCGAGTTCCTTCGCGCTGGCGGTTGGCGACGGCGGTTCGATGCGACGCAGTTGCGTGGGCGTCGTCATCGTTTGGGAACTGTCGTTGATCAGGGGGATTTCGGTCTGGGCGAACGAGCCGACAGCGGTGAATGCGAACAGAAGCGCGAACCAGGAACGATACATAACGATGACCTCCCCAGGTCGATGGTCGCGGGTTCTACCTCGGCGCAGGCGGTGGTTGAGAACTCTGCGGCGGATTTTGGTCCTTATTATCTCCCTTAATGGCCCCAAATAGCTTGCCAAAAAAGCCCTTTTTCTTCTTGTCATCCTCGGCATTGGCGGCCTGGGCAGGCTGCCCCGGCTGGCCAGGTTGGACTGCCTGACCGTTTGTGGGAGCCTGAGCCTGCTGTCCGGGATTAGACACCGGTGGTGGCGTCGGCGGCTTTGGCCCGACTCCGAAGAGCTTTTGGAAGAAGTTGCGCTGATCGCCCGCCGTCATTTCGCAGGTTTGGCTGGGCTCTGTGCCGGCGATGAAGGCCGCCGGATAGTCGTTGGGACAAACGGGTGTTGCCAGATAATTCGTTACCTTGTCGAGACTTACCTCCACGACTCCGGGCGGAGGAGTGAACGGCTTTACACCATCTTTGTATTGGGGAAGCGCAATCGCGCGCTTCATGAACTCTGCCCAAATAGGGGCGGCGGTCTTCGAGCCTTCAAGGCACATCTGGCCTCTCGGGCACATATCGCTGTAGTCATCAAAACCAACCCACACGATCGTGAGCAGGTTGGTGGTGTATCCCGCAAACCAGGCGTCGTGCGAAGTGCCGGTCTTGCCTGCAGCCGGGGCGGTAAACCCCTCGCGGCTGCGGACCCCTGCTGCCGTGCCGTAGTTTAGAACTCCTTCCATCATCTTCGTCACCACGTATGCGACGCGAGGATCAAGAACCTGTCGGGTATCGGTTGTGAAGTCCTGGACTACGTCGCCCTTCGCATCGCGAATCGAGGTAACGAAAATGGGCGAGATGCGGGTTCCACTGTTTGCGAAGATTGTGTAAGCGCCGGCCATTTCCATCGGCGTGGCGTCATAGGAGCCAATCGCCATAGCGGGAGTAGCACGCACCGATTTGATTCCGGCCGCACGGGCGAGTGCGACCACCTTGTCGTATCCCACTGCTTCTGCGACTTTGATGGTTGCGTTGTTCAGCGAATGCGCCAGGGCGAAGCTGGCACTGACCGGGCCGAAATACTCGTCCTGGAAGTTCTTTGGCGTATAGACCTTATCTTCGTATTGAAAGACGGTCGGAGCATCGTCAATGATGCTGGCCGGCGTGAAGACCGGTTGCGTGCCGGTTAGCGCCGTGTTGATGGCGGTGGCGAAGACGAACGGCTTAAAGATTGACCCGGTTGGACGGCTCGCGGTCGCGTGATTCAACTGGCTGAAGCCGTAGTTGCGTCCGCCGGAGAGCGCCAGCACTGCACCTGTGTGCGGGTCGATGCAGACCAGCGCTACCTGCGCTTCAGGTCCGGGCTTCACGGTCGTTACTGTCTTCGCGTTTTTGCCTTTCCCTTCGCGGACTTTCTTGGTGCGCTGCTTCTTCACGAGATCATCGACCTGCTTCATGCCGATGTCGATTGAGGTTGCAGCGGCCTTCTGCAGATCAAGATCGAGGCTGGTGTAGATGCGATATCCGTTGTCATTCAGGTCGCTGTCGCGATATTGCGAGAGCAGCGACTCGCGCACCATATCGACGAAATATGGAGCATCGCTGGCTTCGACGTTTGGCGGAGCGAGCTTCAACGGAGTCGCTTTGGCCTGGTCTGCTTGCGCCTGGGATATTACGTTGTTTTCGACCATCGCCTGCAGCACGAGGTTGCGGCGCTCCATGGCGCGGTCAGGATGGCGATATGGCGAATAATAGGTCGGCCCATTTACAATTCCCGCGAGCAGTGCCGCTTCGGGAAGATTGAGATCGCCGATATCTTTCCCGAAATAGGCCTGCGATGCTTCGCCGAATCCTTTGATGGTGAACGAGCCGCGCTGGCCCATATCCACCTGGTTTACGTAGAGCTCCAGAATCTGTTTCTTCGAGAGCCGCTGCTCCAGCTCGATAGCAATGAGCATCTCTTCGAGCTTGCGCTTGATGGTCTGCTGTGGAGTAAGAAAGAACCCACGGGCAAGCTGCATGGTGAGCGTCGAACCACCCTGCTTGTGTCCACCGCGCAGATCGATCAGAACCGCCTCGGCCAATCGGTAATAGTTGACTCCGCTGTGCTGAAAGAAGCGGCGATCTTCGATAGAGAGAATCGCATTCACCAGCACCTGCGGCATGTCGTCGTAGGTGATGAGGCGGCGCTTGGAGCGATTCTCGCGATCGAAGAGTCCGGTTACCAGTTCCGGTTCAAGTTCGTATGCTTCGAGATCGCCGCCGCCTTTTTGGCTGATGCGATCGATCTTGCCGCTGGTGAAGTGGATGGTTGCGGATTCGGGGGTGTGGTACGACTCCGGTCCGGGGCGGACCTCGATATAAGAAGCGCCTTCTTTATACGTTCCCACGCGCGACGGATTGCGATCGCTTTCTTCCGTGTACCCAGCGCGCCGCAACTCATCGGCGACACGGTCCGCACTGAGGTCTTCCCCTAGCTTCACCGTCTCGGGAGCTGCATAGATTTTCGCTGAGTTAGCGAAAATGGGCCCGTTCAGGCGCTTATCGACGATCCTCTGATACTTGACGTAGTAGTACGCGAAGATCCCGAACAGGACCATGCATACGATGATGAAGCCGGCAACAGAGGCTTTTACGGCAGGATGGGAGAGTCGTTTGTGAATCCCATGGCCGCGAGGAATTTTGAGTTTAATTGCCAATGTGTTGACTGCTACCTAATAGATTAGACGAAAGTTGACGCGCTATCCATGCCGCGCCTCGATGCTTTTAAGGGCACACGGCTTGCCGTTTGTTTGATGTTGAGAATTCAGAGACTTAAGGCGCCCCGCCAAAGCTGAGGGTGTCAAAGCCTACACGTTTGTGGGCGATTCGATACAAAATGGCTGTTCCTTACTGAGGCGTGCGATTCGCCGGGACTGGATCGGCTGCATCCCCATTCTTTGTCGAAGGATGGAACTGCAGGTCGAAGGGATGGAGCACGGCATCGACGTGTACGGTGTAGTTAACCCCTATGGTGACGTCGGTACCCGCTTTATTGATAACAACCGCCTCGGGATTCACCGGTATGTTGAAATCCGAAATTTTCTGCTTTACCAGTTGGCGAATCCCATTCTCGTCGAGTGGCGAATACTCGTTCTCGCGCGCGATGCTCTGAATTTCCTGCTGAAACTGGTACTCCTGAATATATGGAGGAAGAATCTTCCATGCGAGATAGAAGAAGGCTACAACCAGAAGAATTCCAAACAGTGCCTTGAGTCTCTGCATGGCTCGATGGAGCGAAATTACTGCGTCATTTGGCGCAATTTTTCAGGAATTTCGGCCATCGTAGCATCGGTGGATTTACGTGTCGAGCGTTCTACGAGCTCAACTTTACCTTCGGTAACCTTCTTGCCAACATTGATTCGATAAGGGATTCCCACTAGATCGGCGTCTTTGAACTTCACGCCGGCGCGGTCTTCGCGGTCGTCGAGCAGAACGTCGAATCCAGCCGTACTGAGCTTCGAGGCAAGCTCTTCGCCGGCGCTGCGGATAGCTGCATCAGCAACATTCGTTGATGTGACCACGACATCAAACGGGGCAATGGCGCGTGGGAGCCAGAAGCCATCGTTGTCGTTGCTCTGTTCGATCGCCGACGTAAGGATGCGCTCGATGCCGATGCCGTAGCTTCCCATAATGGGAGCAACTTCCTTGCCGGATTGATCGAGGACGCGTGCGCCCATCGATTCCGAATACTTGTAGCCGAGCTTGAAGATGTGTCCGATCTCGACGGCCTTGGCAACCACCATCGGCGTTCCGCAATTGGGACAGCCTTCGCCTGCTTCCACGTTGCGCACGTCTGCATACTGCTTAACGGGAAAGTCGCGTCCGGGTGTGACATTGCGCAGGTGGTAGTCCTCTTTGTTAGCGCCCGCAACGAGATTGGCGCGTCCTTCGAGCGCCTTATCCACCACGACCTCGAGACCATTCAGTCCCATGGGGCCAAGGTATCCGGCAGGGGACTTGAATGCCTGCTCAATTTCTTCCGCGTGCATCGGTCGAACTTCGCGCGCGCCGGTCGTTGCGAGAAGCTTGGCTTCATTGAGCATGTGGTCCCCGCGCACGAAGACTGCAACAGGACGCTCTACGCGCTTGCCATCTTTGCTGTCCCAGGTTCCTACTAAGGCAAGCGTTTTAATCTTCTGCTTCGGCGACACACCGAGGTACTGCGCGACTTCTTCGATCGTTTTCTTTCCCGGCGTGTGTACCAATTCGGGAGCGCCGTTGCCAGTCGATTTGAGATCTTCGACAGGCTCCAAACGCGATATGGCCTTCTCCAGGTTGGCAGCGTAGCCGCATTTTGGACAGCTCGCGACCATGTCTTCGCCAGCATCGGTGTACACCATGAATTCATGCGACTGCGAGCCGCCCATTGCTCCCGAGTGCGCTTCGACAACTACGAACTTCAGTCCGCAGCGAGTGAAGCTTGCTGTGTATGCGTCGTAGTGCTTGCGATACGAGACATCGAGCCCGGCAGCGTCGATATCGAAGGAATATGAGTCCTTCATGATGAACTGGCGGACGCGCAGGAGTCCCGATTTGGGCCGAGGCTCGTCGCGGAACTTGGTCTGAATCTGATACCAAATCTGGGGAAGCTGTTTGTAGCTACGCAGCTCTTTGCGCGCGATCTCGGTCATGACCTCTTCGTGGGTCATGCCCAGGCATAGGTCGCGTCCGTTGCGGTCCTTCAGGCGAAACATGTTATCGCCCATCACCGACCAGCGACCGCTGGCCTCCCACAATTCCCTTGGGTTCAGAGCAGGTAGGAGGAACTCCTGCCCGATCTTGTCCATTTCCTCACGGACGATCCGGATGATCTTGTTGATTGAACGTTGGCCCAGGAAAAGATACGAGTAAATGCCGGCAGCGAGCTGACGGACGTATCCGGCGCGAACCAGGAACTTGTGACTTGCGACCTCGGCATCAGCCGGCGCCTCGCGCAGAGTGGGAATAAATAGTTGTGACCAGCGATGCATGGGTAAAGGTTCTATTGTAGCGAACACCACTAACGGGAAAGGCGAACACGAAGGTCACGAAGTAAAAAGGAAGAGGTCACAAAGACCTTTGTGACCTTACTGGGTTGACTCTGTGACCTTCGTGTTCGCCTTTCCCGGCTAGATGGACTCGGTACCCCAAAGATCGTGTAGATGTACAACGCCGAGCAGCCGCAAGTCATCTTCGACGACGACTAGCGACGTAATTTTTCGCTGCTCCATGAGGTTCAACGCCGTCATTGCGAACGTGGAAGGATTCACGGTGACCGGTGTACGGGTCATGCATTCGCCGGCTTTGAGGTCCATTGCGTCCTTGCCCCGGCGCTCGAGCAGGCGTCGAAGGTCGCCGTCACTGATGACTCCGAGCAGTTTCCCGTTCTGGGCCACGGTGGTCATGCCCAGCTTCTTGCGCGACATTTCATAGATCACGTCGTGCATGGCGGTCTCTGGACCAACCCGGGGAAGCGCATCGCCGGAGTGCATGAACTCGGAGACGCGCATCAGCTTCTTACCAAGCTTGCCGCCAGGATGTAGCTCGGCGAAGTCCTCTTCTTTGAATCCTCGCTTTTCCGAGAGAGCGACCGCAATCGCGTCGCCCAACGCCAGCATTGCGGTTGTGCTCGCCGTGGGAGCAAGGCCGAGATTGCATCCTTCGCGGGGAACCGAGCAGTCAAGAGCTACATCGGAAGCCTGTGCCAGCGTGGATTTCAGATCGCAGGTGAAGGAAATCAGAGCATCGCCCACGCGTTTGATTTTCGCGAGGAGCTTCAGCAGCTCTTCAGTTTCTCCGCTGGATGAAAGCGCGATCACCACGTCGCCGCTCGCCACCATGCCAAGATCGCCATGGAGCGCCTCTGCCGGATGCATGAATAGCGAAGGCGTACCCGTGGAACTGAGCGTAGCCGCAATCTTCTGCGCGATAATTCCACTCTTTCCCATTCCGGTAACGACGACGCGAGCCACGCAGCGATAAAGAAGATCGACAGCTCGTTCGAAGTCCCGCCTCATCGGTCCAGCAAGCCGGGCAGCAAGCGCCGTGAGAGCTTCTGCTTCGATGCGGACTACGTCTTCGCCAGTGGATGACATCGGTGAGGAGATGGTAGCAAAGCCTGGCCTCAGTCCGACCAAGTACCGGAGACGCGGAACTGGCCGCCAATGTCGGCGACGCTTAAGACGAGCCTTGCTCGCTCGATGTTCAGCGCGAAGGGGACCAAGGGCGTAATACAAATTACGGAGTTGCCGCACAGTTTGCGAGAGCGCAAGATCAGGTCTTAGAATCTTTTGTTTTATCGAGGCGCTCCATGCCAATGCCGGAATTTAATCAGCTCTGCAACGAGGCGAAAAAGGAAATTCAGGAGATCGATGTCGAGGCTCTCAAGACCATGCAGAAGCGTGGCGACAGCTTTGAACTGATCGATGTTCGGGAACCAGACGAGGTTCAGCGCGGCATGATTCCAGGCGCGAAGCATGTCTCTCGTGGAGTGTTGGAGCGCGACATCGACAAGGTCACCACGGATAAGAATCGAAAGATTGTTCTTTATTGCGGAGGAGGAAACCGCTCGGCGCTGTCTGCCTGGATGTTGAAGAAGATGGGTTTCAACAACGTGTATTCGCTGATCGGTGGATGGTCAGCGTGGAATAAGTAGGCTGCTAGCCACTGGCTCCTGGCTCCTGGCTATTGGCTGTGAGGGCCAGCGGCGAGTGTCCACAAGCCAGAAGCCCGTTTAGGAGTTCACCTTGATCGATCTCAAAGGACACAAACTGACCTGGCTCGGACATGCCACGTTCCATATTGAAACTCCTTCGGGAAAATCCATCCTCATCGATCCGTGGGTGATGAATAATCCCGCATGTCCAGACGACAAAAAGAGCTTCAAGAAGATCGATGTGATGCTCTGCACGCACGGGCACGGCGACCACATCGGCGATGCGGTTGAGCTTGCGAAGAAGCACAATCCCAAGATCACCGCCGTGTACGAACTCTGCTTATGGCTGCAGAAGAAAGGTGCCAAGCAGATTCTGCCTATGAACAAAGGCGGCTCGCAGACGATTGAAGGCGTGCGCGTCACCATGGTTCATGCCGACCACTCCTGCGGGATTGAGGACGAGGGTCAGATCATTTATGGCGGCGAGGCATGCGGCTATGTGATCGAGCTGGAGGGCGGGCTGAAAATCTACCATGCCGGCGATACCAACGTCTTCGGCGACATGCAAATCATTCGCGAGCTCTACGCGCCGGAAGTGGTAATGCTACCGATCGGCGACCTATTCACGATGTCGCCCCGCGAAGCGGCATACGCATGCAGGCTGCTGAAGCCAAAATTCGTAATTCCAATGCATTTCGACACGTTCCCATTGCTCACGGGAAGACCACCTCAACTCGCCAAGCTGCTTGAAGGAAGCGGAGTGCAGGTGGTCGCGATGCAGCATGGAGAGACGCTGCGATAGTATTATCCGGCGAGCCCGCCGGAGCGAGTGGTGGCGCTAAGTCACAATTTGTGACAAAAAATCCCTGCTGGGTGCCTGTTCGTTTGCGGCACTCTCTCCAAATGTTGCTGCAACTCGGCTGATTTCAGTGGAATAGCCCGAATTCCCTAGAATCGCTGTTAATTCCCTGGCTGCGGGCGAAATTTGCAGATTTTGGGCGGAATTCGTGGATTTTCAGCGCCCATTTTTTTATTCGCTGTTAAATTCGCTGTTCCTATGGATCCATGCTTCACGAGCCGGAAGCTTCTGAATGTCGGCGAGAGTAACGCGAAGGAATTACTACTCTGCGAGGCAGGAACTCCAGTGCGCTGCCGGTGTCAAATTGGAGTGAGCAGTGGTGTGCCTCTTGCCGATGAAGTGCCATGGTTGAGCTGTGACTTGCATCTAATCAGTAAAGAGTCACAACAGGGTGTTCGCGGAAATCGCCGCTTGCTATGTGGATGGTGCATTTCTATAATCAGCGTTTTCTTGTCGTAAGCGTTGATCCACTGAAAGTTGCGCTGTTGGCGAGTCGAACTAACGGCGGAGTTCGAGCGGATTTCCGCTTTG
>Ga0209810_1000116_pt1 | contig 241289 bp, 194 predicted proteins | sample Coa_R1_7_FD_187159 | JGI IMG/M metagenome (GOLD analysis project Ga0209810, IMG submission 187159) | Surface soil microbial communities from Centralia Pennsylvania, which are recovering from an underground coalmine fire - Coalmine... | ecosystem: Environmental > Terrestrial > Soil >...
CGGCGCATGGGCCGCGCATCTTTTTCTCGTGAATCCGGCGGGAAGTGACCGCATGAACGATCCCAAGGAAGAAGCCGCCGGCCGGCAAATGCTGGCCAAAATGTGGGCCGCATCTCAGCAAAATGAGGGCGCTGACTCTCCTGCGCCCAGCCGCGCAAACTCTCCTCTTCTTATCCAGGAAGTTCTTGCAACCGGACGCGCCGCAGTGGCCGGAGACCACAAGGCGCTCGCGCGCATGGCAGCCTTCCGCCAGGCCGCTGCGACCGCGCTCGGGAAAAGCCCGGATGAATTGCCCACCGTGGAAGACATGGCCGCGGCGCAGCACGGCGACAAGGCGGCGATCCAGCGCCTTCTGCGGTTCAGTCAAAAGATGAATGCCAACCAGCCAATCAAAGGCGACGCAAATAGGGTATCGCGGGAGTCCGGCACCGGGTTTGCGGGATTCCACCCCTCGCTCAAGCGGCGCCTCAAGCGCCTCGATCGCATGGGCGCGCACGTAAAAATTGAAGCGACTGGCCGCAAGACCTGGATCGTGATTGCCGCGCTGGCGCTGCTTCTCGGGCCCTTCGCACTGGCTGGCGTGGCCCTTCTGCTGCTGCTCATTGCGATTATGATGATGTCAAGCGTGGCGTTTCTCGCTGTCTGGATGGCATTCATTCACCAGATTTTCGTCCTCTTCTTGCATCATTAGAGTCGGAAAATGTGACGAAGGTGCGAACCTGTGTCTAATTCGTTGATCGGAATCGCCGCAGTCGCGGCTGCGCTCTTGGTTTGGCTCGTCGCCGTGTTCAATTCTTTGGTGGTCCTGCGCGCTCGCGTCCGCGATGCCTGGTCCGACATTGACGTCCAACTTAAGCGTCGCCACGACTTGATTCCGAACCTTGTCGCTGCCGTCGAGGGCTACATGGCCCACGAGCGTTCGACCCTTGAAGCGGTCACTCGGGCTCGCGCGCAGGCTGTCGCTTTGGCGAATGGAACGGTTGCCGGCCGCGCGCGGGCGGAATCCGCATTGAGCGGCGCGCTCGCGAAATTCGTCGCGGTCGCCGAACAATATCCGCAGCTTCGCGCGGTCGAAAGCGTGCAGTTGCTCCAAGAACAGCTTACCTCCACGGAAAACCGCATTGCCTTCGCGCGCCAGTTCTACAATGACGAGGTGATGAAATTCAACACCGCGCAGGCCGTTTTTCCGCGAAATCTCGTTGCTGGCATTCTCGGTTTTTCTCCCGCCACGATGTTCGCGGCTCAGGATGGCGAGCGCGAAATTGCGAAAGTCAGCGTTTGACGAACGTATGCCCGCCTCGCATCGCCGCTCCAGCTTCACTCCTCGCCTATCCCCCTGCACGCCGCCGCTTTGAAGGAGCCGGCACGTTCGATCACGTTGCTGCTAGTGCTGACTGGCTTGCGCGTCGGAGAGTCGCGCTTCGCTGGGGAAGCATCGATTTGAATGCCCGTGCTCCGTGTTTGCGAAACGGTGTACGGCGGACATTTCGATCAGCCCAAAACGAAGCGCAGTGCGCGAACCATCCCGCTTGGAACGGAGACGGCGGAAATTCTCGCCGTGCTCCGTCCCGCTGTTGTTGATCCGAAGGCCCTCGTATTAGCCACGCGCGAAGGATTGCCATTAGAGCGATGGAATCTCTTGCGCAAGCACCTGAAGCCTGCCGCGAAGAAATTGGGGTTTCCTGGCGTCACGTGGCACCTTCTGAGGCATTGCCACGCGACGATGCTGGACTCCGTGGGCACGCCGATAGGAACGATGCAATCGCTCCTCGGACATTCCACGCCGGAGATCACACGCGAGATTTATTTGCACGCGATCCCCGAAGAGCCGCGTCGCGCAATGCAAAACGTCGAGAGGCTTTTATTTGGACCCAAATGGACCCAAGTTTCGCCTCCGGCGCAGTCAGCGACAACAAGAGTAAAATTCAGGAGTTTAGTGGTCGGGGCGCCCGGATTTGAACCGGGGACCTCCTGCGCCCAAGGCAACTGCAAAAAATCTATCTCGTTGGTTCGTCTAGCTTTGTTCTGCGTCATGGTACCCGGTTTTGGACCCAATTTGTCAGCACTTGGACCCAAATGGACCTAAGTTTTTTCTCGCAACTGGGCAGACGCCAGGCAGGCGCAGGGTGAAAAAATCAGTTGTCTTCACATCGGAACGGATTCTATAGTTGCGCGTCTTCAAGACGGGAGCTTGGTGCAAAGCATGAAGATCACACCTTCACTGGTTGCCGTGATAGTAGTCGTGGCTCTAGTGTTGGTTGTCGTGCTCAAGTTCTGGGGGCAAGGCGGAATTCTCCCGCCGCATGAGTTTGCGTACGGCACTGCACTGCGAAATTCTGACGCGATCCCCGAGCGAATGGACCAATTTCTTTCACTGGAGGCTCTGGACCCCAAACAGGTTCAAATCCAAACCTTCGTCGGCAATAACAGCGCAAAGAACCTCAGTCCGGTGATCAGCTACATCTCATCTCAGCGGGGTCACGACTTTGGTGCCTTAGTCGCCGCTTTGAAAGAAGTAGATCAATTGCCAGACCAAAAAGAGAAAGCGATTCGGCTCATCAGAACACTCCTCCCTTACAAGGAAGCTCTAAGGAACCAAGCGCAACAGGACTCAATCATCGTTTTTGTTTACTACGCCCTGAGACAGCCGTCGGAACTTTCCCCCGAAGCAAAGGGGAAGATCAGCAGCTTAGTGCGGCAACTTGACACAACGGCGCAGGCGGCCAAGTTTGATTCTGGTACCTGTCCTAGCAACTACCTCAGAGGCAACATAAACGTCTATCCGCTGGCCCTCGATAATACGTCCTGGCACGACACCGTTGAATTTAACTCTCCGAAAGACGCGCCAGTGTTGGAAATCAGATTCATGGGGCTTAAGGGCATATTCAGATACCTGTTGGACGAAATGACGGCGAAGACCGGTGCCACGTTCGTTCATGTGGATGGCGAGTCGCTCTAGCTCCCACTGTGGTCCGCTCGCTTTGCTTCTTCCTTGGTTTCATCGGCAGTCAGTTAGTTCCAGGAGCTCCGCGGCCGCGAGTGCGCCTATACCAGCGCGACTTCGCGGTCGAAGTTTGGTTTCTTTTCGGCGTGGAGCTTTAGAGCCACGCCGCAGGCCGTGGCGATGCGCTCCAGCATCGTGAGCGAGTGCCCGCTGTATTCGGCGTCTTCAAGGCGGGCAATCACGGACTGTGTGGTGCCAACCTTCTTGGCAAGCTCGGCCTGAGTCAGACCCGCGTCCTCTCGCATCTCGCGGACTAGGAGAGCCAGGTCAATCTGATGCAGGGTGCGCTCGAAAGTCTTGCGGTAGGTTGCGCTCTTTCGCGCTCGCTGCTCGATAATCTCGCTGTGTCTGTCGCGCTTGGTGGTTTGTTTCATAGGGCGAAGTATCGCATAATTGCTATAGCATCGTCACTGCATTTCTAAAAAGGCGACTGACGGTGGGCTCGGCTGGGTTAGTTCGAGCTTTGCAGCGGCGACAGTCACACAGAACGCTGGTATCATTGAGCATCTGGGAACCGAGGGGCTGACCCGATGAATATCAATCTGACACCCGAGCAGGAAAGAATCGTGAAAGACGAGCTGAAAGCCGGCCACTTTCGTTCTGCCGAGGAAGTGATTGACGAGGCTCTGCAAGTCCTCCGGGAGAAAGAGAAGTCGGCTGCGGTCGCTCCTTCTAACGGTGCCCAACGCGAAGCTGTACGCGAAATGCTCGCGTTTGTCGAAAAGAACCGTGTCCGCCTTGAGGGCGTATCGGTGAAGGACCTGATCCACGAGGGTCATCGTCTGTGAGTGATTTAGTGCTGGACGCTTCCCTCGCGCTCCAGTGGTTTCTCGACGATGAAGCAGACCGGAAGTACAGCTTATCCGTTCTCGCGAGTCTTTCCGAAAAGCGTGCTTTGGTCCCGCTCCTGTGGTTCTATGAAGTCGGCAACGGTCTCTTGATGGCGCACCGCCGCAAGCGAATCGCCGTTGATCAGATCGATGGGTTCCTCACGCGCTTAAAAGTGCTCCCCATCGACGTTGCTCAGGAGACGCCATCCGAAATTCTCGACCTCCCGATCTTCGCACGATCCTACGGCCTCACGAATTACGACGCGGCTTATCTCAAGCTTGCCGCGAGATCCCGCCTCCCCTTGGCAACGAACGATTCCGAACTCCGCAGAGCGACTGCTTCTGCGGGCGTGGCCCTCGTGACAGCTTGACCACTCTCGTCCGAATGGTCATTGCAGCCTGAACTTGCCCTGCATCCTGTTGCCATAGATGCGAAGGCGCTCGATAAAGGCGTCTATTCTGGCAGCGGCTTTCTCATCCAGCGAATCCAAGAACTCACGCGCGGGCAGCCGCCCGTTTGGCAACTCCACATACTCAATCCTGAATTCGCCATTCACCTCCTTTAGATTATCGCATTATTGCGATATACGAGTCAACGATGGAAAAAGTTGCCCAGCCTGGAGGCTCAACCTGAGAGTGACCATCGCGGAACGTGATATTCTAGTGCGTTCAGGAAGAGTGATGCCCAGTCCACTAGCTGATAAGAATGCTGTTCTCGATGCGATCCGCCAGGCCGCGCAAACGCTAGGCCATTCCCCGTCGCGGGCGGAGTTCAAAGCAAAATCGGGGATGACTGAATACCAGGTGTTGCAACACTTTCCGAGCTGGAGAGAGGCAGTCAGAGCCGCTGGTCTTGAACCAGATTCAACAAACGTCAAGCTGGATGACGAGACTTTGCTAGAAGATTGGGGGAATGGTGCGGCGGGACCGTCAAATTCCGACGCGCGACCATTACCGACGAGAGGGAAAATACAGCCCAGGCGTATTCGAAAAGCACTTCGGGCCGTGATCCGCGATTCCGTCAAAATTCAGAGAATTCGCCCAGGACAGGACACAATGGGCCGACGTTCTGGCATTGTTGCCTCAGGGCACGGCTAAGCCTATTGTCATGTCCCGCCAAGGGACAGAGAATGGGGACTCTGGGGTGCAGGAGCTTCCTCCCACGCTGACGCAGCAGCAATACGCAAAACTCGACGATCGGCCGACCTACGGCAATCCTATAGATTTTCGCGGCCTCAGACATGAACCTGTAAACGAACAAGGCGTGGTTTTTCTGTTTGGAGTTGTCACGAAGGAGTTGGGTTATATGGTCGAGGCCCTCCAAGCGGGTTATCCAGACTGCGAGGCCAAACGCCAAGTCGCCCCAGGAAGATGGCAACGCGTTGCTGCTAGTGCTGACTGGCTTGCGCGTCGGAGAGTCGCGCTTCGCTGGGGAAGCATCGATTTGAATGCCCGTGCTCCGTGTTTGCGAAACGGTGTACGGCGGACATTTCGATCGGCCCAAAACGAAGCGCAGTGCGCGAACCATCCCGCTTGGAACGGAGACGGCGGAAATTCTCGCCGTGCTCCGTCCCGCTGTTGTTGATCCGAAGGCCCTCGTATTAGCCACGCGCGAAGGATTGCCATTAGAGCGATGGAATCTCTTGCGCAAGCACCTGAAGCCTGCCGCGAAGAAATTGGGGTTTCCTGGCGTCACGTGGCACCTTCTGAGGCATTGCCACGCGACGATGCTGGACTCCGTGGGCACGCCGATAGGAACGATGCAATCGCTCCTCGGACATTCCACGCCGGAGATCACACGCGAGATTTATTTGCACGCGATCCCCGAAGAGCCGCGTCGCGCAATGCAAAACGTCGAGAGGCTTTTATTTGGACCCAAATGGACCCAAGTTTCGCCTCCGGCGCAGTCAGCGACAACAAGAGTAAAATTCAGGAGTTTAGTGGTCGGGGCGCCCGGATTTGAACCGGGGACCTCCTGCGCCCAAGGCAGGCGCGCTACCAGGCTGCGCTACGCCCCGACATGAGGTGCGTCTTGATTATACGGCACTTGCCAACGCGGATGCTGCTCCAAGAGGTCCATTTGGCTCGCTAATTTCTTCGCGGAGGCTTCCTGTGCTTGCGCAAGAGATGCGAGCGGTACGCGAAGCGCATCTTGCCTGCGGGTGAAGGAGCGTAGCCGTGTGGCCTGCTGGCGGGGAGGCGGGCAGGATGACGCAGCAAGAGCGAAGCAGCTGTCGGCCGGCCACTACGCTTGCTGGACCGGGATCGGATATGGATATATTTACTCAACCGCACGGAGGTGGGACATGGCTTCACGCTCATTGCATTCGTCGTTCGGGAACGTCGCGATTTATGGCGCACCACTGCTATTGGCGATTGTTGAGCTGCTTCACCCGCAGCCAAATAAATGATCTCCTGAACCTGAACGTGCGCAGATGGCTCGGGGTTCACTACGCACAAATCGCATTGTTCCCTCTTTCCGCTCTGGCTATTGCGTGGCTAATTCGCGGCCGAACGGGCATCGCCGCCGCCATCTCTCGCGTCGCGCTGTTCGTCTTTGGCGTCGGGTGGACGGCCTGGGACTCGGTCGCCGGCGTGGCAACCGGCATTCTGGTTAACGCCGCGCACAAGTCAGGAACTCCCGGCACATGGCGCGCCCCCATCGACGCGATTTGGCTGCATCCGATCATGGGCGGCGCTCCCGCACCGTTCTTTGCCGTGCTGGGAGCAGTTGCGTTGTCCGTCGGTGCGGTGGCAGCGGCGATCGTGCTTAAGCGTAATGGGCAGTCATGGGGACCTGTTGCGCTGCTCGGTGTGTCCAGCTTTGGAATTACCATCTTTAAGACCCACGCCTGGCCAGGTGGACCTTTGACCTTTGGCGGGATTGCGATTGCCAGCGCATGGTTAGTCTGGGAGCGAAAGTCAACGTCCGGGATGGTGCCCGCCCGACAAACCCAAGCTGCCGCTACCCCGCATTGACAACCGGCACTGTGGCGCGCGGCTGGAAAACTACAGCTCCGTATATGGACCTTCAGCCAACGGCAATCCCGGGATTGAAGTTCGGGTACTATCCGGCTTTCCGGCACTTCCGCTCAGTCAAGATTCCATGCAGTGGTTGGGCGCGGTTCGTCCAGCAGTCCGTCCAGACGCAGCCACGAAGCGGCTGCGCGACTTGCGCACCGCCGGCTTGCTTCGCCGCATTTCGGCGCTCACTTGCGTGTTGGCTTTACCCGCCCCGCGGGCCAGAATGACGCGTGCCCGGAAAGCCACAGCTTGCGCCGAGCTTGGGCGGCGCACCCACATCGTTTCCTGTTCGTGGGCACGCAAGATCACCTCGGGAATCGGGCGTCCCAAGGTGCACCGGGATCCTCCTCGTTATAGTCCCGAAGTGCGCGGGATGCCGCTTACATTTCTTATGACTCAGGACGCTAGAAGGTGAACTTCCCTCCGATTTGCCACCACCTCGGCAAGGTTTGACTGGTGACCCGACCGAAGTTCCCAGCCGAAATATCGGCTTGAATGTTCTGGAAATTCGGATGGTTGAACGTGTTGTAAAACTCGAATCGGAACTGGAAATTCAGGCGTTCGGTCAAGCGATTGTCCTTATAAATGGACATGTCGGTTTGAACGAACGGCGGGTTCCGGAAGCCGTTTGACTTCTCATTGCCTTCCTGTCCCGGCGTCGGTGCCGTGAATTGGCCGGATGCAAAGACACCCGTAATGTAGGCGTTGCGGTTCATCGTCTCGATGTAGGATGAGACGTTGGGGTAGTCAAGGTTGTCTCCGTCCGCGTTATAGTCGCCGCCCCCAGTGAATGATGCCGACGTGAAGACCGTGAACGGATAGCCGCTCTGGTAGATGCTTGTGCCTCCGATGCCCCAGCCGCCCGTCAGCCGTCCCACGAATCCTTGACCGCCATTCATGCCGGGCAGTTCGTAATTGAAGCTGGCGGAGAACCGGTTGGGCACATCCCAAGGCGACGGCCCGTAGTATTGATGCGGATTCAGCGCTGTCGGATATTGGCCGGCATCGTCCTTGGATGACGATCGCGTATAGGAGACATCAAAGAACCCGCGCTTTGATCTTCCGCGCAGATCGAATGTTATCGCGTTGTAGTTGCTCACGCGGTCATTCCGTGTGTAGAAGATCGTGCCGAAACTATTGTTCGGGCGCGGCGGTGGCGAGTTGGGCGGCAAGCCGATCAGAGCGCCGGGGGTGGCATTGATGTCCACGCCGTAGGAGACCTGCCCGGAGGCATTGCCGTTGCCAACCAGATTCGTGTCGTGTGAACCGCTGTAGAGAACGGTGGCCACGAAATGGCCTCCCAATCGGTGTTCCATCGCTGCTGAATAGTTAAACGCGGTCGGAGACACGATGTTCGGGTCGATTCCTCCAATTCCCAGTTCCGCTCCCGGGATTCCTCCCTTGGAATCAAGACATGGAACGGTCGGGCAAAGGGCGGAACCGCCGAGAGCCGGGAAGGTGAAGCCCCACGGCGGTTTGTCGCTGGTGCCCTGAGAGAAGATCGGCGGCGTTGCGGAGCCCGCAAAGAAAGTGGGCAGAATCAATCCAGGCGGATTGCCGCGGAACTCCTCTTGGATATTCGCAGGCGTCAACCAGTTCGAGTAGAGGCCGAATCCGCCCCGCACGACCCAACTGCCTCTCCCGGTTACATCCCACGCGACTCCGGCCCTAGGATTGTAGGCCTTAGGACTGTGTGCCAGGGCATATTTAGTAGGCTTTGCGAATCCGGCGGCCACTTGCTGCTCCAGGGTAGAACCACTCCCGAGATAGAAGTTGCCGAATACCGTGGAATCCGTTCGCGAATACGGGTTGCCCTGGTTATCGAACCGGAATCCGAAATTGACCGTGATATTGCGGCGAGCCTTCCATGTGTCTTCGGCAAAAATCCCCCAGGTCTTCGAGGCAGCGTTCCAGTCCCAGAGCTGTTGCTGGCCGGTGATGGGGTTATACATCACACCGCCTTCGCTGGCAGGCGCATCCTGGGCGAGCGTCAGCAGATTGTTGAAGCTGAAGCTTGGATGGGACCACGGCCCTTGGAACGGTTCCACGTCGTCGCCGAACCACCCCTCATAGCCAACCTTGATGACGTGAGCGCCACGCACATTGGTCAGCACATCCCGCCAATGGTAGTTGTGCTGGATAAAATCGCCCTGCGCGAAGCCCACCCCGTAGCCAACGGATTGTCCGGTCACGCCGATTCCGGGAATGGTGAAGTCGCCCGTCTCTCCGAGCTTCCCCTCGATACGGTTCTGGCCGAAGATTGCCTCATTTAGGATCGTGGGGCTGAACGTGTGCGTCCAGTTCACCTGAGCGGCTCGTTGCCAGGTGTTATTTGTTGTCGAGAATTGCGGGATGACGTTCGGGCCTCCGTAGTTCAATAAGGTACGGAAGAAGCTTCCATAAATGCGATCGTTCTTCAGGTATTTATCCACGCGAACGAAATACTGCGTGCCGTTGCGGAAATTGCTGGAGTTAAATATTCCGGTATCGACCATTGGCGTGGAGCAAGGCAGGTTGTTAGTGGCCGCGGTGCCGCAGGTGCCCGGGAAGACATCGTTCGCGGTCAGCGCAACACCGCTAACAGTTGCGCCTGAGGGCGTGTAGGTTGTAAGAATCTTGGTTCCGAAGGTGTTGGGATAGTTGGCTTGCGCCCAACTGGCAAACTGCGCGTCCGGAAAGGTCAAGACCTGGTTTCCCGTGGAAGCCGAAGAACGCAAGGGCTCGACACCAAAGAAGAAGAAAAATTGACGATGAGGAATTATGGGACCGCCGACGGCCGCGGAAATGTTGTTGCTATGGAAAGGATTGTAGGCATGGTCGGATCCGGGCAGAGAATACTTCGCATACATCGATTGGTAGTTGAAATAGTCACTGACAAGTCCGTGGAAATCATTGGTGCCGGACTTAGTGGTCATCGCGAACTGGATGGAACTCGAATGACCGTAGTCCACCGAAAATGTGTTCACCTGGTTGGTAACTTCCTGGATGACGTCGGGGTTCGGCGTTAAGTTCAGAACGCCTTGCCGGATCGCACTGGTCACGTCCAGTCCGTCCACAATCCACATATTCGAGACGGTACCCTGGCCGTTGGCGCTGATGTCCACGGCTGTCTCGGTCGAGTAATTATCAACCCCCGAACCGGGCGCGCTTCCGCCAGCATTGCCCAGTCCAGTGACTCCAGGAGCCACACTGACGAGGGAAAGCAGGTTGCGGCCGGCAAGGGGTATTTCCGAGAGTTCTTGCGTCTCCAAGGTTTGCTGATTTCGTGTCTCCGCCGTATTGATGAGAGGGTTTTCGGCGGTGACGGTAACGGTTTCCGTGGCTGCTCCGACCTTTACCGCAATCGGCACATTGAGATTTTGGTTTTGGTCCAATGTGATGGTTGTCCGCGCGGCGGAAAAGCCAGCCGCTTCGACCGAAATTTGATAGTTGCCGGGAGCAAGGCTCAGAAAACGGTATCCGCCGGAGGCGTCGGTCGTAGTTGACGCGGAAACGTGAGTGTCCAGGTTTTCCAGCGTAACCTTGGCTTGCGCGACCGCGGCGCCGCTTGGGTCCGTTACGATGCCTTGGATGCTGCCGCTAAACTGTGCCCATGCGGCGCCTGCCGAAAGAAGCACGAGGACGATGAGCCGGAGGGACCAAGAACCGATCGACTTTGCGTGCATGCCCTTCCACCCCCTGAGTTCAGCAACGATTTACAGAAGTATTTCTCTGTAAACGTTTTCTCGATTGTGGAATGGTATAAGGCAGGTCTGGCGGACTGTCAAGAACTTTCTAATGCTTTTGTATTAGCATGGCCGCGCGGCCGCAGGAAAGGCCCTCAGGGGCAAAGCACGGCGAGCACTTCCTAGGATTTGGTCCAGCCTCGATTGGGCACCCGGCCAACGCCTTCCCGGACCGTAATCAGTTGATTTGCCGGAAGCTGTTTCAAGGTTTCGACAAGGCCGTTCGGCCAATGAATCTCCAAATCCACGACCTTTTCCGGTCCCAGTCCGAAGTGAAGACGCGGATCGTTGCAGGAATAGTAGCTGCTCTGGCTCAGCACCGTTTGTGCCTGAATTTTCTTGCCATAGCGAGCCAAAACCCTTGCCCCAATCGCGCTGCGATTGGACTTTACGCCGTCCAGCTTTACCTTGATCCAGTTGCCGTCCCCTCCGAGGTCATTGCGCAACAACGAGGGAGGCTCATTCATGTTGACGATGAGGATGTCCATGTCACCATCGTTGTCAAAATCTCCGAATGCACAGCCTCTGCTGCTGTGAACCGCGGCAACTCCCGGGCCGGCTGCATCAATCAGCTCTTCAAAGACGCGATTACCCAAATTCCGGAACACCACGCGGGGAGTCCGGTACGGATACTGCGCCAGCTTGCGTTCCACCTCCGGGTAAACGTTACCCGTGACCATGAACAAATCCGGGCAGCCATCATTGTCAAGGTCAACCATTCCCGCGCCCCAGCACACGTAGCGCGTTTCCACCCCGATGCGCGAGGAACGGGTTACGTCGTCGAAATTGCCCTTTCCATCGTTGTGATAGAGAACGCAGGAATCGTCAGCGAAATGCGTCTTGAACAGATCCAGGTGGCCGTCGCAGTCGTAGTCGCCGATGCCCACTCCCATTCCGGCCTGTTCCTCGCCGTCGTCACTGAGAGCGACGCCGCGAAGCACACCTTCCTCCCGGAAGGTACCGTCGTGATTGTTCATGAAAAGCAGGCTTGGCGTGGAGTCACAGGCCACATAGATATCGGGCCAGCCGTCCTCATCGAGATCCGCAGCGACCACGGTCATTCCATAGCACTTCGTAAACGGCGCTATGCCGGCCTGCTGTGTGACCTCCGTGAAAGTTCCATCGCCGTTATTCCGATAGAGCGAGTGACGCCCGGCAGGCAGGCCGCGAGGACCGCATTCGACGGGAACGCCGTGGAAATTGCAATTCGAATTGGCTCCCGACACGGGCGCATGCTCGAGAGAAAAACGAATGTAGTTAGAGACGAACAGATCCAGGTGGCCGTCCCGGTTGTAGTCGAGAAACGCGCATCCGGCTCCCCAGCGGGGTTGCTCGTTCCCGAGGCCAGCGGCCTTCGTTACATCGGTGAAGGTTCCGTCGCCGTTGTTTCGGAACAAAATATTCTGGCCAAAGTAGGTGCAGAAGATGTCGTCAAAGCCGTCGTTGTTGTAGTCGGCAATGCACACACTGTTTGCCCATCCAACAGCGTGCAGGCCCGCTTGTTCGGTGACGTCCGTGAATGTGCCGTCCCGGTTATTTTTATAGAGCCGGTTCGTTGCCCCGGCCGGCGCACCCTCCAGTCGCGTTCCGCAAAGCAGGAAGATATCCATCCAGCCGTCGTTGTCGTAGTCAATAAACGCGCAGCCGCAGCCATCCGATTCGAGGATATATTTGTTTGTTTCCTGGCCGCCATAGACGGTTCTGGCCCGCAATCCGGCCTGCTCGGCAACATCGCTGAAACGCGCATGAAAGGGCCGCCCCGATGGCGCCTGGCGAGCCAAGGGCTTGGCGGAATGGCCGCCCATCCCTTGGCCCCACAGACCTTTTGCCTGAAGGGCGAACGCGGATGCCACCGACATTCGCACAAAAGCGCGGCGTGAGAAGGTCATTGCGTAAGAGTCCCCGCGAATTTCTTGCGGCGCCATTCTCGCCTGAACGCCGCGATGAGTAAACCCTTTCCAATAACTCCCGGGAAGTCTGGCCTTGATGCGGTGTTACGGCTGGCGACTGGGCGCCGGAGAATCCTCCACGAAGAGTTTGTAGCGGTAGCGTTCACGCTCCTGTTGCGCCGCTTCCTCGCGCAGTTTCGCCAGGCGTTGCAGCAACTCGGGAATCTCCTTTTGCTGGCCCGACTTCCGAAGCGCCTGGATCAGATGATATAAGGCGGATTGATCCTGGGGATCAATCTCCAGAGCGTTGCGGCACTGGGCGATGGCTTCCGCATACTGACCGGTCTGCATATAGAGCTTAGCCAGCACGGTGTGAGCGCTGGACAGCGAGGGTTGCAAATTCGCGGCGCGCTTGGCCGATCGCAGCGCCAAGGCAAAATCGGGAGTCCCCGGATCCACGCCCTTTTGCGACAAAACATCGGCTTGCAAGTAGAGCAGCAGCGGATCGTTCGGCTTCTTTTGCAGCTTTTCTTGAATGGCAACCAGCGCGTGATCGAGATCGCTGGCCTGCACCGCGGTTAAGCCCTGCGCCGCGATGCTCAGCGACTGCTTGGGATTCAGAGCGTACGCTTTCTCGAAGTCGGCTTCGGCCTTGTCGTACTGAGCCAACTGGACGTACAGGACGCCGCGAGCCACGTATAAGTCGTCCTCATTCGGTTGCAGAGATAAACCTTCCGTGATGATATCGACTCCCACTTGAAATGATTGGTGGTTAAAGCAGATGGTGGCGAAATCGAGATAAAGACTCGTGCGGCGCGGATCCAGCAGCAGGGCTTGTCGCAACGTGCTCACGGCGCGGGGAGTATCGCCTGCGTCCTCATAGGCCCGCGATGCCAACTGCAGAGTATCTGCATCCGGAGCCGCTGCCTCGAGCAGCGGCTGTAGCGTGGAAACCGCGGCCTGCGGCTCTTTGGCCAGCAACTGAATGGAGGCCAAGACCCGGCGTTCCGCTGGATCCTGCGAACGGAGCGCCACGGCCTTTTGCTCCACCGCGGCCGCATCCGCGAATCGTTTCATTCGGGCAAGACACGTAGCGTAGGCGTGCAAAGCGTCCAACTGCGAATCGACCAGCGCTCCCGCGCGTCCGAAATGGTCAACCGCTCCAGGACAGTCCCCGCGCTGGAAATCGAGCACCGCCAGCATCCCGTTTGCCGTCGGGTCACCGGGTCGAACCTGCAGCAAGCGCTTCAAGAGCGGAACGGCTGCCTGGCTGCCGGCTTGATAGTGAATCTGAGCCGCGCCAGCAAGTGCGGCTATGTTGGCGGGGGAAATTTGCAGGGCCCGCTGAAATGCACTCAGCGCACTTTGATTCTCTCCGCGCCGCGCCAAGGCAATTCCCTGAAGCGTCCAAAGCTGCGCGTTATTTGGTTCCCGGTTGAGCGCGGCCCGGCTAAGTTCAATTGCCTTTGCGGTATCACCGGCCTGCAGCGCCGCGCGCACCGGCTCGGCCAACTGCTCTTGAGACCGGACCGGGGGCAGGAGCAAAATCGAAAGCAGCGAAGCGCCAAGTATTCTACGCAGTGACATTCGACAAACCCGGACACGCCCGAACAAGGGGCGCCCCCCGCCTGAGAATACAGGATTCGGGAAAGGGTTTACAGCGCCCGTTTGACGCTGGCGCAAACTCGCGCTATAACGGGGGCAAGTCGAGAAAGCGTTTGCTCACGTCCGAGGCGAAGTTTGCCTGGCACCGCAGACAGCCTGCCCTCGATCCGGAGGCTCGCCATGAACAAATCCAGAAGACGGTTCCTTTCTTCGGCGGCGGCATCCGCGGCCGGCCTGCTCGCGGCGCGCACTTTGCCTGCTTGGGCGCGTGCCAAAGCCGCTGACGCCGTGACTCCTCCCCTTTCCGTTTTCGGTTATGCGCAGGTCCAGTTACTCGACGGGCCGTTTCGTTCGCAGTTCGAACACAATCACAAACTGTTCCTGCACTTGAATGAAGACGGCATGCTCAAGCCCTTTCGCCAGCGGGAAGGACTCCCGGCGCCGGGCCCCGACCTCGGCGGCTGGTATGACAATGCGGACGACTTCAACGAAAAAACCAACTTCCACGGATTCATCGCGGGACACTCCTTTGGCCAGTATCTATCGGGTCTGGCACGGGCCTACGCCGTCACCGGTTCCAAACCCACCCAGGAAAAAGTCCACCGCCTCGTCCGGGCCTTCGCCGCGACCGTCGAACCCGCCGGCAAGTTCTACGTGGACTACCGTCTGCCGGGCTACACATTCGACAAGACCTGTTGTGGCCTGATCGACGCGCACGAATTCGCCGCCGACCCGATCGCTCTCGAAGTTCTGAAGCGAGCAACGGACGCGGTGCTTCCGCACTTACCCGAAAAGGCCTTAAGCCGCGCCGAGCAGGAAGCCCGGCCGCACAAAACAATCGCGTACACCTGGGATGAAACCTACACGCTGCCCGAAAATTTTTTCCTCGCCTATCAGCGCAGCGGCGACGAACGCTACCGCGAATTGGCCAAGCGCTTCATCTACCACGAGTACTACGATGCGTTGGCGGAAAATCACAATGCCCTGCCGGGTAAGCACGCTTACAGCCACGTCAACACGCTCAGTTCCGCCATGCAGGCTTACTTGACGCTCGGCGACGAAAAGTATCTGCGCGCAGCGGCCAACGGTTTGCGAATGGTGCAGGAACAGAGCTATGCGACCGGAGGATGGGGACCGGACGAGGCCTTCGTCGAACCCGGCAAAGGCCTTCTCGCCGCGAGCTTGCAGAAAACGCACGCGAGCTTCGAGACCCCCTGCGGCGCCTACGGGCAATTCAAAATTACGCGCTATCTGCTGCGCGTCACGCGCGACTCGCGTTACGGCGACAGCATGGAGCAAGTGCTATTGAACACCATCGCCGGCGCAAAACCGATCGAGCCGGATGGAACGAGTTTTTATTATTCGGACTACGACTCGACGGACGCGAAAAAAGTCTATTACAAAGACAAATGGCCGTGCTGTTCCGGCACGTTTCCCCAGTTGACCGCCGACTACGGCATCAGTTCTTACTATCCCGCCCAAGACGGCATTTACGTGAATCTCTTTCTCCCTTCACGGGTCACGTGGAACCAAAACGGTACGCGCTGCACTCTAACCCAGCGGACAAACTATCCCGCGGCTAACACGACACAACTCGAGTTCGAAATGGGCCGGCCCGAAACCTTTACGGTTCACCTCCGGGTGCCAGCCTGGTCGGACGCAAAGACACGGATCTCGGTGAATGGCAAACGGGTGGAGGGCGAGTTTACGCCGGGAGCCTTCTTCGCGGTGTCCAGGACATGGAAACAGGGCGATCGGATTGAATTTGAGATCGGAATGCCGCTTCGCCTGCTGCCCGTGGACGCGCAGAATCCGGATACAGTTGCGCTGGTGCATGGTCCGGTGGCTCTGTTTGGCATCGGCACTTTGCCGGATGCTTTCCGTCGCAATCAACTTCTCAGTGCGTCTCCGGCGGGGATCTCTTCCGAGAACTGGGTCGTAGCAACTGATGACGGAAGGGTTGCGTTCCGTCCGTTTGCCGCGATCGGCGACGAATCGTATCGCCTCTACCAAAAGGTTTCGAGTTAAGGGCGAGAGAGGGTGAGCGGAATCCCCACGAAGCGGACGCAACCCGCGGCAAACGCTTACTTTGCTTCCTTCAGTATTTGGTGGCATATACTAGTGGATATTTCTCTGGGAGTGAACGACTACCTGTGGACATTCGGGATGTAGCCAGACGGGCCAGAGTTTCGACAGCAACAGTCTCTCGCACGGTCAATCAGGTTGCGACCGTGGACGCGCAACTGGCGAAGCGTGTTTGGAAAGCGATTGCCGAACTGGGCTACTATCCGAACCGGCAGGCCCGCGCGCTGGGCTCGGGCCGCAGCCGCGTCTTTGGTCTGGTGGTCTCCGAAATCACGAACCCGTTCTTTCCTGAAATCGTGCACACCTTCGAGACGCTGGCTGTCGAGCAAAATTATGAAATCTTGCTCACCTCAACGGTTCACGATCCCAAGCGAATGGAGCTCGCCGTTCGCAGGATGATTGAAAGCCGGGTGGATGGCGTGGCCATCCTCACGTTCGGCATGGAGGAAGAGTTACTCGAGCACTTGCGATTTCGGAAGCTGCCGCTTGTCTTTGTTGACGTCGGGCCAAGAGCTCCTCGTGTAAGCAACATTCGTGTCGACTATGCGCACGGCATTCGCCAAGCCGTGCAGCATCTCGCAGCGATGCGCCACGAACGCATTGCTTTCGTGACGGGCCCCCTCAGTCTGCGTTCCGCGGTGGCCCGTAAAGTTGCTTTCGAGGAATCGCTTCGAGAAATCGGCCTTACCGTGCGGCCCGACTTTATCGTGGAAGGCGATCACCGGCTTACCGGAGGCAAGCGGGCCCTCCAGGCCCTGTGCAATCTTCGCGACCGGCCCACCGCGGTTCTTTGTTCCAACGACATGACTGCCATCGGCGTGATGCGCCAGGCGTACGAGCTCGGAATCTCCGTCCCCAATGATCTCTCGGTCATCGGGTTCGACGATACGCGCCTCGCGGACTTCATGATCCCGCCGCTGACCACCGTTCAGATGTCACAAACCGAACTGGCCACGCTGGCTTTCAACGCTCTCCTGAAGGACGCGCGTTCCGAAAACCCCCAGCCCAACGGAACCGAATACGTGCTCAAAACGCAGTTAATCCTGCGCAATTCCACGGCGTTTCCTCCCAACAACACTCGTCCAAAATCCAAGGGAAGGAATCGCAGATTGTCGCAAACGGCCGACGAGTCCAGGCAGCACCGATTGCCGTGATCCAAGTCTCTTTCCTGTCGCGCCGGCTCAAGAGGAACGGCTGATCGGTCAGCCGCCAAGGTGCCGCGTCAACGATCTCGCCCTCACGGTCGAAACGAACGGTGACCCGCAGGTGAATCGCGCCGTCGTCGTCCGGCTCGGGGACGCCTATCGCGCCACTCGCGGCGGCGGCTCCGGCATGTTCGTGCTCGGCGCCTCGACGGACTTCCCGCTTCGTGCCTGCGCGGCCTTCAGGGGTGCCGCCGGCTCCGGCTTTCGCGCCGGCAGCGCAAGATTTTCGCCTTCGCGCACAAACGTCAGCCGGTCCTGCTCTTTGTTCCAATCAATGCAAACCAAATCGCCGAGGTGCACCTGTTCGGTGGCCAGCAGATTCGCCAGCGGATACACGACGTGCCGCTCGATCGCGCGCTTCAGGTGACGCGCGCCGTAGCGCTGATCCGTTCCTTCCTGCAGCAGAAACTCGCGGCCCGTGCTCGTCACCCGAAAAAGAAACTGTCCTTTCGCCGTCTCCAACACCCGGCGCTGCACATGATTCAACTCGATTTCCAGCACTTCCTCGAGCTGTTCCCGCTTCAGAGGATGAAACACCACCACTTTGTCCAGCCGGTTCATGAACTCGGGCGAAAATTTCCTCCGCGCCGCTTCGACCGCGGTGCGCTCCACCTTCTCATCGAGTTGCGCCGCCGGCTTGTCTTTCGGCTGCACGAAGCCCATGCCGCCGGTCATCAGCTCCGTGATTTCGCCGCCGCCCAGGTTCGATGTCAGAAAAATCACCGTCTGCGACAAATCCACGCGGCGGTTGTCGCCCAAAGTCAGCGTCGCTTTGTCCAGCATGCCCAGGAGCAATTGCCACAGCGCGTCGCTGGCCTTCTCAATCTCATCGAAAAGCAGGAAGCTGAGTTTCAGCTTGTCCGTATGCGAAGCGGCCAGCGCTTCCTGCGTGATCAGCGGGTGCGTTTCCCGATGCCCGAGGTATCCTGGCGGCGAACCAATCAATTTGGCGATCTCATGCGAGTGCTGGAACTCGGCGCAGTCCACCTTGATCACTGCGCGAGGATCCCCAAACAAGATCTCCGCCGCGGCTTCCACAATCCGCGTCTTGCCCGACCCCGTCGGACCCAGGAACAACAGATTCCCCACCGGCCTCCCCGGCGAGTTCAGCCCGGCGCAGAACACCTGGTACATATCCACCAGGGCCTGAATCCCTTCCGCCTGCCCCACAATCTTTGACCGCAGCGCCGCCTCAAACTCACACGTGTCGCTGCTGCGAATGTTTGGATCCAGTTGATGCCGCGCCGCAGATCTCATACCCGTTCCTTCTGCGTCCGTTCCCCCCAAGACGCGAGGCGCGTCTCATGCGTGCGCCTGGCGGATTTTGAGCACCACGAGGGCCACTTATATTTACCTTTGCGTGCCCGGAAACCCGATACTCCTCAACGAGATACAAAATACAAAATCCCTGCGACTGTCTCATTCTGTGAGACGCAGTTTCATTCGCGTACAAATTGCGACCCGCTGCCCAGTTCCGTCCACAGCGCCTGCCAAAACCCGCCTTCTCCCGAAACCACTGCATTGGCCGGCCACCTAAAACTTATCCAATACAAACGTGCCCTATACCCCGCCACGCGTAATTCTTTCCTGGCAAATCCAAATCTAGGAGCCGCTGCCGTTTGCAAAAGAACGGCAAAGCGTCTCGGCGCCGATCCGGACGTCCTTTGTTTTGAAGCACTTGTCAAGATAGAGCGGGGAAGGAGTGCCCTCGCCTACGTCTTAGGCTCCGGCTTCTTCCGGGCTTGAACGCCGGCGGGAGTTGCCGTTATCGCTGTGCGCGACTTTCGCTCCGGTGCGGTGATCTGGGGAGGAGACTCCGCTTTCTCGTTGCCGCCAGTACCCGCGGCCGCTGCGGCTGCCGCCGCTTCGGCCTTGGGGGCCGGCTGCGCGATCGCACCCTCCCCGTCCCGCACAAACGTCAGTTCGGGGTGCTCGCGATCCCAGTCAATCGAGACCAGGTCGCCCATACGAACCTGTTCCGTCGCGAGCAGATTCGCGAGCGGGTAAACGACGTAGCGCTCAATGGCGCGCTTCAGGTGCCGCGCGCCATAGCGCTGGTCGGTCCCTTCCTGAAGCAGGAAGTCCCGCGCGGCCTCCGTAAGATGAAAAAGAAACTGGCCTTTGGCCGTTTCGAGGACGCGCTGTTGCACGTGACCCAACTCGATATCGAGAACCTGCTGCAACTGCTCGCGCCGCAACGGATGGAACACCACGATTTTGTCGAGGCGGTTCATGAACTCAGGCGAGAACTTCCGCCGCGCGGCCTCGACCGCAGTGCGCTCGACCTTCTGGTCCATCTGGTCGGCCGGCTTATCCTTTGGCTGGATGAAGCCCATGCCGCCGGTCATCAGTTCGGTAATCTCACCGCCACCGAGGTTCGAGGTGAGGAAAATGACCGTTTGCGACAGGTCCACGCGCCGGTTATCGCCGAGCGTCAGGGTCGCTTTGTCCAGCATGCCGAGCAGCAACTGCCACAGCGAATCGCTGGCTTTTTCGATTTCGTCGAAGAGCAGGAAGCTCAGCTTCAGCTTGTCCGTGTGGCTCTTGGCCAGCTCTTCCTGTGTGATCAGCGGATGGGTTTCGCGGTGTCCCAGATACCCCGGGGGCGAACCGATCAGCTTGGCAATTTCATGAGAATGCTGAAATTCCGCGCAATCCACCTTGATAACCAGGCGCGGATCGCCGAAGAGAATTTCGGCTGACGCTTCCACGATGCGCGTTTTGCCCGAGCCGGTGGGACCGAGGAAAAGCAAATTGGCGACGGGCCGGTTCGGCGAATTCAGGCCCGCGGTGAACACCTGGTACATGTCCACGAGCGCCCGCACCGCCTCCTCCTGGCCGACGATCTTCCGGCTCAGCGCGGATTGAAAGTCCACGGTCGCATTGCTGCGCCGGGTTGGATCCAATGGAAGAAGAATGTCGCTCATGGCTGCCTCCTAGCGCCCATGCCGAAGCCTGGGCGTTTCACCAAATCGCCTTGCTCCCTGGCCGAGCTGTTCCAGCTTCACCTGGAGGGTTGACTGCAGCAGCCGCAACTGCACCAGCAGCTCCCGCGCAACCACGGGCGATTGCGAAATTCGGAGGAACGGCGGAAACAAGTCCGCCAACTCGAGATTGACGGCGCGAAGAGTGGCAATCAGCTTCTCCACGGCGGGAGAATGCGGATCCGCAAGGTTGATTCGGTCGTTGATTTGTTCGCGAAGCGCCTTCCAGTTGAGGCTTACGAACGGGTGTTTCTTCGAGACGTGGCGCACCACCGCATCGGTGATTCGCGCGCGGTCTCCGAGCCGGGCCAGGTGAATTTGGCGCACTTTGCCGCCGCGGCGCACGTTGTGCACCAGGTAGAACGCGTTCCCTTTCCGGCGGACGAAGGCCATAGCATCACCTCAAAAATACCGGGCGATTCGGCGTAGTGTACGCATCTTCCACTACGCCCGTCAATCCTTAGATGCGTGCGGAGGCGCAACGTTTGCTGAATTTTGCTCAACTTGGCAACGCGCTCGCGCCGCCGCACCCGCGCCCGAACTCCTCCTAATTGGATTTCTGGCCAGCGGCACAGATTCAGAAAACACCGGAGTGTGTCTGTCCACGCCGGAGTCTCCGCGGGTGGCGACCGCTTCCTGCTTGTTTCCGCCGGCCATTTGTTTTTCGCCTCCGCATTGGACTCTGCTCGATCAAACCCGGCGGCCGCGTTTTTCTCTTGCTGCTGTGGCGCGGCCGCCGATACCATCGCGAATTCGGAGGGAACGGCTCGGCCATGTCCTGGATGCGCGTTTACCAGCTTGTGAAACAAATTCCGCGCGGCCGGGTTCTAACCTATGGGGCGGTAGCGCGGATACTGCGCCTTCCCGGCGGCGCTCGCGCAGCGGGCCACGCGATGGCCGCCACCCCTTCCGGCAAAGGCATCCCCTGGCATCGGGTCCTGGGCGCGCGCGGCAAATTGCTGATCCGCGAGCCTTACGCTTCTCTGCAGCGAAAGCTTCTTGAAACCGAGGGAGTGACCATTGTGGAGTCCCGCGTGGACCTGGAGCGGCACCTCTGGGCGCCGCCGAGCGCCAAAAAGAGCCGCGGCAGAAATTCCGTGAAAGAAAAGAGCCGTCGCGGGCGTAATTCCCGGTAAGGGCTGGAGCACCTCCGGGAATGAAGTGCGTCCAGCCAGAGGGCTTGCGCGTTTTCAGCGCGCCACGCTCTTGCGGTATCCTGAACAGTTCATCCACGGCACACGAACGCGATGGCAAACCCTATCCTAGAAGTCGAAAATCTGGTCAAGAGTTACGGCGATGTGCGGGCAGTGCGCGGAGTCAGCTTCAGCGTTGCCGAAGGTGAAGTGTTCGGTTTGCTGGGCCCGAACGGAGCGGGAAAAACCAGCACGGTGGAGATTCTCGAGGGGCTGCGGACGGCGGATTCCGGGAGAGTTTCGGTCTGCGGATTCGATCCGGCGGTCAGCGCAGAAGAGCTCAAGCACGAGATCGGCGCGGCGCTGCAGTCCACTTCCCTGCCCGATAAATTGCGCGTGATGGAGGCGCTAAGGCTCTTCGCCAGCTTTTACCGGCATCACCGGCGGCGCAAACCCGAGGACCTGCTGCGGCGCTTTGGGCTCGAGGAAAAGCGCAACGCCTTCTACAGCCAGCTATCGGGGGGACAGAAGCAGCGGCTGGCGCTGGCCATGGCGCTGGTCAACGATCCGAAGGTGCTCTTTCTCGATGAGCCGACCTCAGGCCTCGACCCACAGGTGCGGCGCGAAATCTACGACATCATCGAAGAGCTGCGGCGCGAGAAGAAGACCATTGTGCTGACGACGCACTACATCGAAGAAGCCGAGCGGCTTTGCGACCGCGTGGCCATCATTGACCATGGCCAGGTCATCGCGCTGGGCAGCCCGCGCGAGCTCAAGGCGCATTCCGGCGGAGCGACGCGGATTGAAGTGCGCCTGGCGAAGCCCGAAAGCAATGGAGATCTAAAGACTCTCGACGGCGTGGCGGATGCGCGGGAAGTGGATGGCGCCTACGTGATCCATTCGCACCGCCCGCCGCAAGCCATCGTTGCAATGGTGAAGCATCTCGAAGCGCGCGGCAATGAACTGGTCAGTCTGGAAATCGCCGCGCCGTCGCTTGAGGACGTCTTCATTGAACTTACGGGAAGGAGGTTGCGCGATTGAAGAATTTTGGTTCGCTGACGCGGATGCGTATTGCGCTCACGCTGCGCAACCGCATGTTTCTCTTCTTCAGCGTGGTGATGCCCTTCGCCTTTTTCTTTTTGTACGCCGGCGTATTCGCGAAGAGCAATCCCTACGCGGTGCGTTTCTTCCTGGGGCCGATTCTTTCGCTGACGGTGATGGGGAGCTTTTGGGGGCTTAGCGCGGCGCTCGTCACCTTCCGGGAGCAGGGCATTCTGCGGCGTTTTCATGTGACGCCTGTGACGGCCGGCGACATGCTGGCATCGAGCGTGGTGGCGAACTTCATTTTGATCATGCCGACCGTGATTTTGCAGCTTCTCTTCGCGCGCTTTCTTTTTCACGTCACCGATTTCGGCAATCTTGGGGTCGCTTTTGTCCTGCTGGCGGCGGGAACGATTTCGTTTGCGGCTCTCGGCTTGGTAGTTGCCAGCGTTACGAACACCATGCAGGAAACGCAGGTGATCAACCAATTGCTGTGGCTGCCGCTGATTTTCCTCTCAGGCGCGACCTTTCCGCTGGCGTTTCTTCCCGGCGTGGCGCAAAAATTCGCATTATTTCTGCCGGCGACGTATCTGGTGGAGGGCTTGCGGCATTCGATTTTCGATCCGGGAGCGAGCGCCTGGGACGCGCGCGTCGCGTTCGGGTCGCTGGCGTTCTGGGCGGTCCTTACGTTCTTTCTCTCCGTGCAGCTATTCCGGTGGGAGCCGGAATCGAAAGTGCCGCGACGCGCCAAGTTACTGGTCGCGGCCACGGCCATTCCCTTCCTCCTGCTGGGAATCTGGGAAAATAGCTACGGCCATATCCCGCAGCAAGCCAGCGCGGCCTTCGAATCGCTCACAACCGCCGGCCATCACTCCACACCCGAGAAGTAGGCATTTTCGTTGCTGGCAAGGCGATTGTTCGCCGCTCAACGGCCTGCTCACATCAGGGTTCGCCCGCCATCCAGGACCAGCACGTGTCCCGTCATGAAGCTGGCTCCGATTAAATACATAACGGCATCTTCCACGTCACCAGCGCGGCCGCTGCGCTTCAGCGGCACGCGCCGCGCAAATTCGGCTTCAATTTCCGGAGCGTCGCCGGGCATAGTGATCGTGCCCGGCGCAATGGCGTTCACGCGCACCTCAGGCCCCAGCTCCTTTGCGAGACATTTCGTCAGGAGCACGACGCCCGCCTTGGCGGCGCAGTGTGGAATGTATCCGGTCCACGCGAGAATGCCGCCCACGTCGGAGAAATTCACGATCGTGCCGCGCGCCCGCTTGAGCTCCGGCGCCGCGGCCTGGCAGCAAAAGAAGATGCCCTTCAGATTCGTGTCCAGCGCGGTATCCCACTGCTCCTCCGTGGTGGAGGCAAATTCCGTGCGCAGGAAATTCGCGGCGCTGTTCACCAGCACGTCCAAGCGACCTAATTCCTCCGAAACGCGCGCAAACATCGCGCGTATTTCGGCTACCGAACGCAAATCCGCGCGCACGGCGATTGCGCGGCGGCCCAGCCCGCGAATTTCGGATACCGCGCTCTCGGCCTCTTTCTCCGAACTACCGTAGTGCACCACTACGTCCGCGCCTTCGCGCGCCAGCCGCAGTGCGACCGCGCGTCCGATGCGCTTTGCGGCGCCGGTAACCAGCGCCACTTTTCCGCCGAGGGTTACGCTCATGACTCAAGAACTTATCATGAAGCACCGCTCTGCCCGGCAGCTTTTACCTTCACCCCAAGCCGCGCTGCCACTACAATCTTCCCGCATCGAATCGCTCACTCGATCCCGAGGGAAAAATGACTCTCGATCTGCTGGCAATCGCGGCGCATCCCGACGACGTGGAACTCACCTGCGGCGGCACGCTGCTCAAGATGGCGCAGCGCGGCTACAAGACCGGCATTCTCGATTTGACGGCGGGAGAAATGGGGACGCGGGGCACGCCGGAAATTCGGGCGCGCGAGGCGGCGGCCGCGGCGAAGATCCTCAAGGTAAAGGTCAGAGAAACGCTCGGCGTTCCCGATTCGGACGTCCAGCCAAGCCGGGAACACAAACTGCGGCTGGCTGCCGCGATTCGCCGCTTGCGTCCGAAGACGGTGATTCTTCCGTACTGGGCAGCGCGCCATCCCGACCACTATCACGCGTCCACGCTTGGCTATGAAGGCTGCTTTCTCGCGGGCCTGAAACAATTGCCGATCGAAGGCGAGCCCTTCCGGCCCTTCAAGATTTTATATTCCACCGCCTACGCGGATGTGCGGCCCACGTTCGTGGTGGACATCACCGCGCAGTACGAAACACGGAAGCGGGCGATTCTCGCTTTTGCCTCGCAGTTCCGGCCGGAGAAGGGCCAATCGCGAACGTCGTACCGAAGGCAGCAGGTGTTTCTGGCGATTGATCGGCTCGAGGATCAGATGAACCAGCTCGCGCGACATTACGGGGAAATGATCGGAGTGAGGTATGGCGAGCCGTTTCTGCAGAAGGAATTGATGAAGGTAGAGGACGTGGTCACGCTTGCGGTGCGGTCCGTTTAACACGGATCCCGCAGGACGCCGCGGGCAAGGAATGCGGCCAAAAGCGAAGGACGGGGGGCGAGAAAAAGGCTGAACGTGCGGCTCGGTTTCGAGTCGCTGGCTGGCCTGCCCCATCGAGACCACGCCCGGTCCGGCCTAAACGGCAGCTAAAAGTGCTCCTCGCTTTGGGCCGGTACGAAACCAGGGAGCTTTTGGCCCGGTCCATCGCGCTCGACGCGGACGCGAATCATTTGTTCGTTCTCCGCGCCGGATTTCCTGAGGACGGCCATGGTTGCGAGCGCTTCGGTGTAAACGCGGGTCACCAGGAAGGTCTCGCCGCTACCATCCTTTTTCCAGAGCTGGCCAACTTGAATCTTGGAAACCATGGAGACGTGTTCGAGAAGCTGCCATCGAATGTAGCGGGGGCGGAAAGGAGTGTCAACCGAATCGGAGGAGGAAGGTGCGGACAGAGTATCGGCGTATCGGCCGCTGAGGCGGGTTACTGGATTCGGCGGCATTTCTAGCGTTATTCAGTGCGCCGGCCGGCCCGAATGCGGCCACGCACAGGAGATGAACACTTGAAAGGTCCTGGATGGATCCAATGTCCAGGTTTGGGATAGGAAACCTTCCCCAGCTCTGGGACATCGTAGAAACGAGGGTCCAAACCCGCTGGCCACGGAAAGCGGGTGTATAATGATCCGCAAACAGAGGTAACAACATGAACGACCTCGGAACCAAGCCTTCGCCAAGGCCCTTTGTTCGGCTGGCTTTGCGGCTTGCTCTGGCCGGATCACTGGCCTCGGGCGCTGCCTTTGCTTCCCTTGCGCAGGACCCGCCATCACAAACGCCTGCGCAGCAACCGCCGCAGGATGCCGGCAAAGACAAGACTCAGCAGCAGACGCAGCAGCAAAAACCGGGCGACCAGCCGGTCCAGCAGCAGGAAACCGTCAATCCGAAAAACGCGAAAGAAGACGTGGACGCGATTGGAAATCGCAACGTCAGCGGCAAAGTGAATTTCTACTCCCTGGAGAAGGAAATTGCCCTCGGCAAATCGCTCGCGCAGGAAGTCGAGCGCTCCTCGAAGCTGATCGATGACCCGGTGGTCACCGAGTACGTGAATCGCGTGGGACAGAACCTGGTGCGCAATTCGGACGCAAAGGTCCCTTTCACGATCAAAGTGATCGATTCGGACGAAGTGAATGCCTTCGCGCTCCCCGGCGGATTTTTCTACGTGAACAGCGGATTGATTCTGCGCGCGCAGGAAGAAGCGGAACTGGCGGGCGTGATGGCGCATGAGATTTCGCACGTGACGGCGCGGCATGGCACGCGGCAGGCAACCAAGGGCGACATTATTCAGCTTGCGTCGATTCCAGCGATGATTTTCCTGCCCTATGGCTGGGCGGGTTACGGAATCTATGAGGGCATGAACCTGGCGATTCCGCTGACATTCCTGAAGTTCTCGCGCGACGCCGAGCGCGAAGCGGATTTCCTCGGCTTGCAATACATGTACAAGGCCGGGTACGACCCGAACGCTTACATTACCTTTTTCGAACGAATTCAGGCCGACGAAAAGCGCCGGCCCGGAACGATCCCAAAGGTATTCTCGACGCATCCTCCCAATGCGGAGCGCATTGAGAACGCGCAAAAGGAGATCGCGCGGATTTTGCCCGCGAAACAGGAATACATCGTGACGACCTCGGAATTCGATTCCGTGAAGGCGAGGCTGCGCAACATTATGTTCTCTCGCAAGGCCGTGGACAATCAAACGAACAAGCCCACATTGCGAAAGAAGACGGAACAAACGGATAAAACGAAGACGTCGGATCCCGGCGCCCCGCCGAGCGATGACGACCGGCCAACCTTGAAGCGGCGGCCGGATTCGCAACCCTGACAGCACGCACCGGACATCGCGCAACAGAGCTCAAACGGGGCGGCCATTAAGGCCGCCCTTTTCGCTTTTGCCTGCGCTTATTTGGCTTTGACCTCGAAGGAGACCGGAGCGAAAATTCCCGCGGAGAAAAGCCTATTCGGCCTTGCTTTCCGATCCGCGTTCGTCTGGCAAGTGTGGTGTGGCTCGCCGTCTGGGTGCCGTCTTACGCACGCTACTGGGGCTGGCCGAATTTTCTGCATCTCTGCGACATCGCCGTCGTGCTGACGTGCCTCGGATTTTTCTTCAGCAATTCCCTTCTGCTTTCGACGCAAGCCGTTTCTTCGCTGATTGCGGATGCGCTATGGTGCATTGACGCAGGTTGGAGGTGGGTCGCCGGCCGTCACCTGGTTGGCGGGACGGAGTATCTGTGGGACGCAAGCACTCCGCTCTGGGTGCGGCTGCTTTCGCTCTACCATTTGGCGCTGCCAATCGTGCTGCTGCTTGGCCTGCGGCGCGCGGGCTATCACCGCGGGGCGCTCTTCTGGCAATCGGCAATTGCGCTGGCGGTGCTCCTGCTTTCGCTTCCCTTCGGGCCGCAGGCGAACTTGAACTTCGTGTACCGGGATCCAGTGCTGCACCACACGCTTGGGGGCGCATCGGTGCATTTCGGGCTTACATTCCTTGCGCTGGCGGGAGTTTTATACTGGCCAGCACACGCAATATTGCGCCGCGCTTTCGATGCCCCGGAGATAGTGACAGTTGCACGCGAGCGCGCACGGCGCTAGGGTGAAAGACCGCGCGGTGGAAGAACAGCAAGCCGCGTTGCCGAGAGGACTGTGCGAACCGCGAGAACAAAAGGGTGGTTCTTGCGACTGGTTCTGGGAACATTGTGCGCCGGAAGCGTTTCGTTGTCAGTTGCGGCGCAGGCGCGGCGGCCGCATTCTCCGTCACAAGAAGCCTCCCTGCTGCCGCGAAGGTCGCAGACCATTGAAACGCGCTCCCGAGGCACCATGATTACCACCGGCGACCCCGCAGTGCAGTATCGGATCGAGGGCGGAGCATTCGTGAGCCGGACCGAAAATGGAGGCGCGACTTGGTTTGGCGGCGACGTAAGCTGGAACGCAGATTTGGTTGCGGGCGCCGCGCCGGGCCCCTATGTGTGCTGGGTTGTGGGGCGCGGCGGCGATATTTACCTGACGACCGATGGTTCCGAGTGGAGAAAGATTCCGCCGCCGGCTGAACTGGACTTTGTGGGAGTGAGCGCGACAAATGCACGGACGGCGGTGGTGCTGGCGGCGGACGGGCGGCGATTTCGAACGAAAAACGGCGGGCACTCCTGGCATGAGATGAAATGAGGAGGCGCCTACGGCATTCTCTTCATGGCGAAGATCTGGTCATCACGCAGGGACAACACTTCCTTGCCCGCTTCCGCCAGCTTTTCATGCGGCAAGTCGAGGTAACGCTTAACGAAATCCGGTGACAGGCGGAAGACGAAGCCCTGCCCTGTTTTCCGGTTTCGGATAATCGTCTCGACCGAATCTTTGGGAGCCTTCTGGATTCTGAGATTCAGTTTGCCGGGGCTTGCACCGGTTGCGGCCTGAACGCCGTCCGAAATACAGCTCCACTGGACCTCTTCAGGTGTCTTGTGGACGACTTCCAGCGAAAATGATTCCCTCGGCAGGTTCAACTCCTTGAGCGCACGTTCTCCGATGCGATAACCGGCCACCGCAAAGGGCCCCGTTCCCCCGTGGATGAAGGCTATTTGTTCCAGCACACTGTCTTTCAGCGATGCCGTCATCTGAGCGCTCACGCTCACGGCAAGGCACAATATTGCGCAGGTACCGAATACAATCCGCACGGGGTGTCTCATCGAAAAATGGCCTCCCGAAAACACTGACGAAAGACTCGCGTGAAGCCGAAATGGCACTGAATCGTCCCAGAAGAGAAATAGCACAAGCCGGAGAAAGATGGCTATGATGGCGGTCGCGCGCATCCTCCCTTCCGGCGCGGGAAACGCCAATTTGGTCAGGGCGTCCGCGGTTTCCCGCTGCCGAGCGCATTGCCTCCGCCCCATTCCGTACCGTATCCTGAATTTTCAAGAGCACCATGCTTTGACTCAGAGGAGCCACCATGCCTATCCAAAAGACCGAAAAAATCTGGCGCAACGGAGAATGGATCAACTGGGATGACGCCACGCTGCACGTCCTCTCCCACGTCGTAGGATACGGCTCGGCGGTCTTTGAAGGCATTCGCTGCTATGACACCAAGCAAGGTCCGGCGATCTTCCGCCTCCGTGAGCATATGCAGCGCCTGGTCAACTCCGCGCGCATCTATCGCATGGAGCTGCCTTACACCGTGGACGACTTCTCGAATATCGCCACGGAACTCGTGCGCCGCAACAAGATGAACGCCTGTTATGTGAAGCCCATCGTGCTCCGCGGCTATGGCGAAGCCGGCGTAAATCCGCTGCACAATCCCATCGACTGCTACATGGCCTGCTGGCCCTGGGGCGCGTATCTCGGACCGGAGGCGCTCTCGAAAGGCGTCGAAGTCGGCGTCAGCTCGTGGACGCGTATCGCGCCGAACACGCTTCCGGCGATGTCCAAGGCCGCGGCCAACTACATGAACTCGCAGCTCATCCGCATGGAAGCCGCCTTCAACGGCTACGCCGAAGGCATTGCGCTCGATGAGTCCGGCTATTTGAGCGAAGGCTCCGGCATGAATCTTTTCCTAGTCGTGCAAGGCACTCTCTACACGCCCCCGCTCTCCGCAAGCATTCTGCCGGGCATCACGCGCGACACCATCGTCACCCTTGCCGCAGACCTCAATATCCCGCTCAAGGAACAGGTGCTGCCCCGCGAAACGCTTTACATCGCGGACGAAGTCTTCTTCGCCGGCACCGCCGTTGAAGTCACGCCGATTCGCTCCGTGGATCACATCCAGGTCGGCAAAGGCGTCGCCGGCCCCATCACCCGCAAAATTCAGGAGGAATTTTTTGCAATCACGAGCGGCAACAAGGCCGATCGCCATGGCTGGCTGACTCCGGTCCATGCTCCTGCCAACGCCTCGGCGAAGACGCCGGTCGCGGCGACGCGTTGAAGGTTACCGGAGTTGCAAGTAAACTTCCGGTGGAACGCTGTCGTCGAGAATCACGGAAGGAAGCCGCTTTTGCCAGCGCGACCTTTCCGCTTCGCTCAGGCCGGACTCCTTCAGGTAGATTTTCTTTAGACGGCTGGCGCGACTCAGTTCTGCTGATATTCTGCTGCTGCAATCCGCGGAACACCCTCGCGCAACCACATTTTGAGATGGAGTTGCCCTGGAGGCCCCTTCATGTACAACCTCACCCAAAAGCTGACCGCTGAGTTTCTGGGTGCGTTTGCGTTTACCTTTTTCGGTGCCGGGGCGATCTGCGCGGACCGCTACCTGCAAGGATCTGGCGGCATCGGCCCGCTGGCAATGGCAGTGGCACCGGGTTTGGCCATGGCTATTCTGGTTTCGGCGCTTGGCCATATTTCCGGCGGACATTTCAATCCGGCGATCACGATCGGCCTCTGGGTGACGAGACGCATCGGCACGACGGACACGCTGGCGTACTGGGCGGCGCAGCTCGGGGGCGCCGTTGCTGCGGCCTTTTTGCTGAAGAGTATTGTTCCGGAAGATACATGGCGGGCCGTTGCCCTGGGCGCTCCCGAACTGGCACGGGATTTTCCGAAGCTCTCGGCCATGGCAATCGAAGGCATCACCACGTTTTTCCTCGTGCTTACATTTTTCGCCACCTTCGTTGATGAGCGCGGAGCATTCAAGGCGATCGCCGGGTTTGGCATCGGGCTCAGCATCACCGCGGGTATTCTGGTGGCCGGCCCCTTTACGGGCGGCGCGATGAATCCTTCGCGGGCGTTTGGCCCCGCCGTGGCTATCGGACATTGGCTAAGCCAGGGCGTTTACTGGATCGGACCGCTCGCCGGCGGCTTCTTCGCGGGACTCCTCTACGACGGCCTGTTTCTCAGGAAAAGCGGCGAGATTCGATAGTGGCGGTGCGCAGGGCTACACGCCGGTGATTTCGCCGGAAGCATCCACGTCAATAGAGGCGGCGCGCGAAACCTTCGGCAGGCCGGGCATTAGCATCATGCTGCCGGAGATCACCACGACGAAACCCGCGCCGGCCGACAGCGAAGCGTCGTTGACATGCAGCGTCCATCCGGTCGGCGCTCCGAGGAGTTTCGGATCATCCGTGAAGGAATACTGTGTTTTGGCCATGCACACCGGCACTTGCCCATAGCCCCAATCCTCGAATTGTTTCAGCTTTGCGTGTGCTTGCTCGGTGAAGGCTACGTCCGCAGCGCCGTAAATTGTTTTCGCCACCTTGGTGATTTTTTCCGCCAGCGGCTCCTGCAACTGGTAAACCGGCTTCACCGCCGGCGCGGGATTCCTCGCGATAAGATCAAGCACGCGCTCCGAGAGATCCCTCGCGCCCGCCGCTCCTTTGGCGAATGCTTCGGATAGCGCCGTCGGTGTGCCGTGCTCGGCGCTGTAGTCGGCCAAACGCTTCAGCTCGGCTCCGGAATCCTTCGGGAAGCGGTTCACGGCGACGATTGTGGGCACGCCGAAGCCGCGCAAGTTGTCGATGTGCCTTCCTAGGTTCGGCAGGCCGGATTCGAGATCGCCCGCGCCCTGATTGCGGATGCTCTGCACGGTGGTCACCAGAACGGCAGCCGAAGGCGTGATGCCGGAAAGCTGCATTACGATATCGAAATACTTTTCGGCGCCGAGGTCGGCCGCAAAGCCAGCTTCATTCACCACATAATCCGCGAGACGCAAACCCATTTGCTGGCTAATGACACTGCTTGTACCGTGGGCAATGTTTCCAAAGGGTCCCGCGTGCACGAACGCCGGCGTGCCGTCGGTCGTCTGCACCAGGTTCGGCAGAATCGCTTCGCTCAGGAGCGCCATCATGCCGCCGGTGGCATCGAGTTCCTTTGCACGGACAGGCCGTCCGTCGCGCGTCATTCCGACGATGATGGCGTCCAGGCGTTTACGGAGGTCCAGCCGGTCCTTTGCCAGGGCGAGAATGGCCATAATTTCAGAGGCCGCGGTGATGACAAAGCCGGTCTTCCGAGCGCCGCCGTCTTTTTTACTGTCGAGCGATACGGCTATGCGGCGCAGCGCGCGGTCGTTCATATCCATGGCGCGGGGCCACGAGATGCGTTCGGGGTCCAGATTCAAATCGTTGCCGTGAAAGAGATGCGCGTCAATGAGCGCCGCGAGCAGGTTGTGCGCGGACGTGACGGCGTGAAAATCACCGTGGAAATGCAGATTGATCTTCGCGGCGGGCTCGATCTGCGAAAGACCGCCGCCGGCCGCGCCGCCCTTCATTCCAAACACGGGACCGAGCGAAGGCTCGCGGGACGTGATGACGGCCTTTTTCCCGAGCGAGGCGATTCCTTGCGTCAAGCCGATTGCGGTCACCGTCTTGCCTTCGCCGGAAGCCGTCGGCGTCGTCGCCGTCACCAGGATGAGCTTCCCGCGCGGCTTGCTGAAGGCCGGATCCGCGAGCAACTCGAGCCGCACCTTGCCGCCGTATGCTCCCACTTGCTCGAAATATTTTTCGGGGATGCCCAGTTTAGCGGCGATTTCGTGAATCGGTCGGAGAGCAGTACGCATCGGCTTCGCGGCACCTGATTTGTTGGGTTTAATCGCGGGCATCTTACTACACGCGGCTTGGTCATGCGGCGCGCGTGGCCGTAAACGTTTACGGACAAACCTCCTCTCCCCGATGTGTTAACTCCCCCGCTGCATTTCCATTTCGCAACCATGGCAAATGGTTGCGGAACCCTCGCGGCTCAGTCTTAATAGGCTCATCGATTCCATCTTTGTTCTCTGAGTTCGCGGAATCGTCGGATCGCCGGGCCGGCTCGAAAAACCGCCTTGGGAAGGAGTTACGAGCCACGCATGAAGACGAAGCGAGTGGTGTTGTCGCTCATTACCGACGACAACGACTATCAGCGCGAGCAAGCGGCCGCCGCCGAGGAAGTTGCCAAGCGTCTCGATATTTCCCTGCAGATCATTTACGCGCAAAGCGACGCGGTCACGCAAAGCCAGCAATTGCTGCGCATCATTCAATCGGCGCAACGGGAAGCCGACGCGATCGTCGCGGAGCCTGCCGGTGGTACGCCGCTTCCGCAAGTCGCCAAAGCAGCCGCGGCGGCGGGGATTGCCTGGGTGCTGCTAAATCGCGACGCGGACTACATCGAACCGCTGCGGGCGGCGTACAAGGTTCCGGTCTTCGCCGTAACTGCGGATCACGAGGAGATCGGACGCATTCAGGCGAGGCAGTTCGCCGCGCTGCTGCCGCGGGGAGGCACGGTGCTCTACATTCAGGGACCTTCCACGAGTGTGGCAGCAAAAGGCCGCAGCGTCGGCGTGCAGGAGGCCGTAGGAGCGAATATTCACCTGAGACAGCTTCGGAGCGCCACGTGGACCGAGGCCCATGGTTACGCCGCGGTCGATTCGTGGCTCCGGCTCTCGACTTCCCGCCGCGAACAAATTGACGTTGTGGGCGCGCAAAACGACTACATCGCGATGGGGGCGCGCAAAGCGTTCAAGGAGCTTTCGAGCGAAGCGGACTGGGAACGATGGGCTACTGTCCCCTTCACCGGCGTGGACGGCCTAGTCAGCACGGGACAAGCCTGGGTCAGCCGAGGCTTGCTGGCCGCCACCGTGGTTGTTCCGCCGAACACGACTTCCGCGATTGAGATGCTCTCGGACGCGCTCGACTCCGGCCGCCAGCAGCCGCCGGTCACGCTGGTGCGGCCGGCGTCTTATCCGGACCTGAAATCCCTGACGCGATAGACCTGAGTGCCACAGCCTTGGGCCTGCCGCATTCCGCCGAATTCCCTTCCCGATTGCCAATCGGTGTCGTACAAAGGACGGATGAAACCGCGGCGCACCTCGGCCATGCTCCGGCCAATCGGCTTCATCCGCTCACCTATCAAAAAGCGGAGCGAAGCGCCCAAGCAGGGCTCCGAAGGCGCGCCTGCCGCGTGGCTTGAACTTGAGGCGTGGGCCGCAGCGGGACTCAAAGGCATCACCGCCGGCGACGAATTGCTCGTCATCACCTGGCTTCACCGGAGCGATCGCGAAGTCCTGCAGGTTTATCCGCGCAGCGATCCGCGGCAGGCGCTCGCGGGAGTTTTTGCCACGCGCTCGCCCGACCGCCCGAACCCGCTCGGGCTTCATCCTGTGAGGGTGCGTGAAATGGCGGGCGGCCGGATGCTCATTGAACCCATCGAGGCCATCGATGGCACTCCGGTCGTGGACATCAAACCCGCACTTATTTGCGAGAAGCCTTTACGCACGCGCAAACGAAGGCAAAGCTGAAGACGCGAAAATAGACACGGTGCGAGAGTCACCTATCTCTCGCCGCAGTCCCGCCGGGGTTTTGCCTCAGCCCGCATCCCGGCGGCCGCAAGTGGGCCGAGAGTAGCTTGGCATTGGCCTCGAGCACCTCAAATGCGGCTTCGATTTGTGCAATGTCCATATCCAGGACGCCTCGAAAGAGTTCGTTGCGCACTTCCGCGAATCGCACCTTCAGCAGCCGAGCCAATCTATACCCCTTGCGGGTCACCCGAATCGTTGAACGCCTGCGATCCCGCGTATTCATTTTTCTCGAGAGGAAGCCCTTCGGTTCGAGCCGGTACGCGAATCGTGTGATCTTGGATTTATCCCGTCCAACCGCATCGGCCAGCTTGCTCTGCGTGATTTCCCCCGCTTCGGCGCAGTGCAGGAGCAAAGCAGCGTCCTGAGCTGTCATGCCGAATTCACGGAACCTCTCATCACATGCTCTTTGCAACCGCATTCCCATGCGAAGGAGCACGGAAACCAGCCGCTCGCGTTTCCAATCACCCCAGCGCTCCGGCTCTTCCGAACCGGGCTGCGAACGGACTGCGTTCAGGGCTTTCGTTTCGAGTGGATTGGTTCTGCGCTTGCCGGCCGCCATCGCCCCCGTCCTTAACCGCTCAGAAGTGGAAGCCCAGCTCGGCAGTGTACGAGCGCGGTGTGACAAAGTGCGTGCCGCTGAAGGTTGAGAGAAAGTTGTAGAGCGCTTCCTGGTTCATCAGATTGATGACGGTGAGCCGCAAACTCCAGCGGCGGTGATCTCCGCCGAAGAGGTTATCGTCGCCCACAGCCAGATCAAAAAGGTGACGTGGCGCGATGCGCGGGGGATTCTTGTCGTCGTTTTCGGTCCCCAAGGCCGGAATGATTACGCGAGTTGCGCCGCTTCCGGCGGGGTGCGGGCCGCAACTGGAAGGACTGGTGCTCAAGGGCTTCCCGAGCGCGGCAAAGATACGCTGGCCGCCGGCAGCACTCGTGCAGAAGAGCCCGATGGCAGCCTGCTGGTCCGCGTCGAGGGCCAAAGCGGCGAAGATGTCCGGCACGGAAGCCGCCACAAGCCCGCTGTCATACCGCCAATTGAAGCCGAGCCACGGCAAATTCTTTTTCCAGGGCAACTGGTACTGGATGTGGGTTGTCTGGTTGAATTTCTCATCGTGGTCGATGCGGAAGACAGAACCGTTCTGGCCGGCGGTCACGCCCAGGCCGCCCACTTGCGGAGGGAAATACCGGGCGGCAACGCTCGACATCACGACCAGCGCGGTGAAACCATGCACATTCGGGACGCTTGCGCGTATCGCGAAACCTGGAATCTTGGAGCGCGCCCAATCGATCGGAAAGGTAATCGGCGTATTGCCCAGCACACTGAAGTCATAGGCGTTGTGCGTGTATTTCCAAAGACATTCGCCGTCGATCACCAAATATTTTCCAAACGCTTGCTGCAGGCCTGCATGGAACTCATTGCGGAAACCGGGCGGCGAATTCGCGGGGACGCACGGGATCAAGGCGGCGATCACTTTGACGCCGCAACCCGTGGTGGCAAGCACGAGGTTTTCGTTGAAGGGGGTCTCGAGCGTTCGTGCGTAGGAGACCCGCAAAACCGTCTTCGTGGCCGTGATGTTGTAAGCGACTCCGAGGCGCGGCTCAGCTTGGTTCGTCGCGGAGAAGCCGCGGTACAAATCTCCGCGGATTCCCAGGTTCAGGGACCACGGGCCGGCGGTGATGGTGTCTTGGGCAAAGAGAGAGAGTTCCTTGATATCGCCGTGGCCGCCAAAAGCGAACAGGTTGCCGCCACGGGTAAGGTCGATTGGCAGAAGCACGGCGCAAGGCGAGCCCGGAGATGCAACGCCCGTTACCGGGTTGAAGCAGTTCGCGCCATTTGTATCTGTCGTGTTTGGCAGGACGGAGGGATCCACAATGCCAAACCGGTCGCTCTCGTCAAGAAAGGTGTGCGCGAAGGTGGCGCCGATTTTTGCGTTGTGCATGCCTCGCACGTAGGAAATGTCGGCGCGGATTCCCGCATTCGTGAGGGTGCGGTCCTGCGCAACGGTTTCGGAATTGATCGGCCCGAAATCCGCAAAGGGATCCTGGCTCGGGTAGTAGTTGTAGTGGTCTCGCCGGGTGAAGACGCCGGCGATCAGAACCGTGGAGGGATTGATCAGGCGCGTCCAGCTCGGAGCGATATTGAAGCTCCCGATTTTCGACCGCTCGTCGGTATTACCGACGTTGTTCCCCGCGAAGTCCATCACGTTCAAGTTGTCGAAAGTATTGGGCGTTTGAAACCACGACCGCGAATAGCCCAAATTGACGTGAAGGGAATCCATCGCGCTGACGTTGTAGTCCGCGCGATCGAAAATATTCTCCTCGTTGCCCTTGTCGTGTAGCGCGGTGAATTCCGGGGGATCGAGAAAGCGGCCTGAATTCAGCCCGTTGACCGCAACGAAGTTGCCCCATTGCGAGCCACCGTAGGCCAGGTTGAATCCGAGATTCGCTGTTCCAAAACTCCCATAGGAGGCTGCGACGGAGCCCGCAGGCTGGCTTTGTCCCAGGCCCGACCTCGTTGTGACCTTGACCACGAGGCTCGTCTTGTCTCCGTATTCCGCGGGCGGTGCGCCGGAAATTACTTCCATGGACTGAATCGCGTCCGACGGCAACTGATTGGAAAAAACCTTGCTGAACTGATCCGTGAAGGGCTGGCCGTCCACCGAGTAGGAATTCTGTGCATGATCTCCCAGTCCATGCATCAAGCCGTTCGAATCGGCTGCGACGCCCGGCGAAACCAGCGTGACCAGCGAACTAAAAGAGGAAGACGCGCTCTCCAGCGGCAAGCGGTCAAACAGGCCGCGGTCCACGTCCGTGTGAAACGTTGACTCATTTTCGACCAGGTCGTTGCCGCCGCCCTCCACGCGCACGGTCGTCGTTTCCGGGCCCACAGTGAGGCTCACCGAGATGTTCACCGGCACGGTGGATCGCACATCCACGTCCTGGCTTGCTGCCTGGAATCCTGCGGCGGTCGTCACTAGGTGATAGGTATTGAACGGCACGTTCGTGAAGCGGAAACTGCCGTCCGTGTCCGTCGTCGCGCGGCGGTTGTAGCCGCTCACGGCGTAGGAGATTTCCACCGACGCGCCCGGCACCACCGCTCCCGAAGGGTCTTTGACGACTCCCTCGATCGTTCCAGAAGATTGCGCCCGCCCCGCAGATACATGAAACAAGAACAGACCTGCTAGAATAAGCCCCTTCCGCAGAAGCCTCGTAAGACCTTGCATCTCTTTTTCCTCCAGCCATGTCGGTGCGTGCAGAGGTGAATCAATGCGCTTGGAAGGCCAAGCGTCCGGATGCGCTGAGGACATCGCGCGCCCGTGCAGTACTTCGGTGAACTTAGGGCGTCAGGCGGCGGGAGGGGCGCGCGAGGCTCGGTGGAGCGAAACGGAATCGCTCGGCATGGCCATCGCGGGCTGCGAGCAGAACCGGTCCATCCATTGCGGCGCGACGAGCAGGTTATGGGTGCCCGACGCCAGCGCAGGCAGGTGCAGGGATTGGCAGAAATGGCAGGCGCTTTCGGGACCCTTGCTGTGATGATGGAGAATGGTGGCGCCCGAGGCGAGGTACAGCAGGGCCGCGCACGCCAAGATGGCGAGCGCACGGCGCCGTCCAACTCGTCCAAAAATGCTGCTGGCCATTGTCATAGCGCCAGTGGACAGGCTAGCACGATTTGCCGTGACCGCAGTGACCCTGTGGCGAAAAATTGCCGCATCCTCGTGCCGACTCGTTGATCCGGCAACAATTCCGGTTCCTCGCGCGCCGGCGCTTAGATTCCACAGCACGCAGGGCTTGCCATGCCTCTCGTTCCGCGGGTCCCCGTCACTCTCCGATTTCTCTGCTCCTTCCGTTTCCGCGGCCGGCGGCAGGCCGCCTAGCCAGGCAATGGCCGCCGTGCTTTCCCTTGACAGTGAGCGAATTTTGCGCCAGCTTTCTGGAGCTTTGCTAACGAGGGCTGAATGAAAACTCACAAACAAGCGCCGGCGCTTCTGCTGGCGATTCTGATTCTTCCGCTGATCGGAGAAACGGCTTTGGCAAAATCGATCGAGAAATCGGCTTACGGCAAGACGCCGGACGGGCAGGAAATCACTCTCTTCACGCTGACCAACGAAAAGGGAGTGCAAGCGCAAATCATCAATTTCGGCGGCATCGTCGTTTCATTGAAGGTGCCGGACAAACAGGGGAAGCTCGCCGACGTGGTCCTCGGCTACGATTCGCTGGAGGGGTATCTCGAAAACCCGTCCTACTTCGGCGCCATCATCGGGCGATACGGAAACCGCATCGCGCACGGAAGATTCGAACTGGATGGCAAGACGTACACGCTGGCCAAAAACAACGGCGAGAACAGCCTGCACGGCGGGAAGACCGGCTTCAACAAAGTTGTGTGGATGCCGCGCGCGTTCGAGGGCAAGGACGGACCTTCGCTGGAGCTGAAGTACCTGAGCAAGGATGGCGAGGAGGGGTACCCCGGCGACTTGCACGTCACGGTAACCTACACGCTGACGAATACTAATGAACTCAAAATTGATTATGCGGCGACCACGGACAAAACCACCGTCGTGAACCTGACGAATCACTCCTATTTCAATCTGACCGGCACTCCCGAAAAGGACATTCTGGAGCACGTGCTGATGATCAATGCGGATCGCTTCACTCCAGTGGACTCCGGCCTGATTCCAACCGGCGAGCTCAAGCCTGTGGCGGGAACGCCGTTTGACTTCCGCAAGCCCACGGCCGTCGGCGCGCGGATTGGCAACGACGACGAACAGCTAAAGCTCGGCGGCGGTTACGATCACAATTTCGTCCTGAACAGTGCGCCGAAGCGCGGAGGACTTACGCTCGCGGCGCGCGTGCTGGAGCCGGGCAGCGGCCGCGTGCTCGAAGTCTGGACCACCGAACCGGGAATCCAGTTTTACACCTCGAACTTCCTGAACGGCTCGATTCGAGGCAAAGGCGGGATCGCTTACCAGAAGCACGCCGCGCTCTGCTTGGAGACGCAGCACTTCCCCGATTCGCCAAATCATCCGAAGTTTCCGACAACCACTTTGAAACCGGGCGAGAAATACCACACCATAACGATCTACAAATTCTCGGCGGAATAGAGAGGAATTTTTCCGAAACACGAGCGGAATCGGGATCGCTAACCCGCGACCGGCGCTTTCGGAGCGACTGCGGTCGATTCGCGCACGACCAGCTCGGGATCGATCAGCGTCTCGCGGGCAGCGGCATCGGGGGCTTGCCGCTTTGCCGCCCCGTGACTGGCGGCCATGAGCTGCTCGAAAATGGTGCGGCCGATGAGTTCGCGGGGAATGTGCGCGGTGGTGAGCGCGGGCGAGCAGAACTCCGCGAGCCGGATGTTATCGAAGCCGGTCACCGACACATCTTCGGGCACACGAATGCCGCGGTCCCGCAGTTCGCGCAAAACGCCGACGGCCATGATGTCGTTGACGCAAAGAATCGCCGTCGGCCGAAAACCCGAAGCCAGTAACTCCCGCGCGGCTTGGCGGCCGCCCTCCAGGCCATCGGCGCCGGCAACCACCTGCGCTCGCGAACGCGGCGAGCATCGCTGGACGGTATCGAGAAACGTCCTGCGGCGCTCGCTGATGGGCCCAAGCGAGGAGTGGTGCCCGACGAAGGCCATGCGCGAGTGGCCCAAGGCGGCCAGATACTCGACGATTTTTTTCATTCCCTTGCGGTAATCCACGCGAACCACGGAAATATTCGGCGAAGGCACGCCGACATCGTAAAAAACGACGGGCATCCGGCTGCCGGTAAGCATGCGCATCAACTGCGAGTCCATCTCGGAGACGATAGCGGCGAGACCCGCGACGCGCCAGCCCATCATGAGGCGAATGCTGGCGACGAGCTGCTCGGAGCGGTAGTCGGTATTGGCGACAACGACTTCGTAGGAACGCGCGCGGGCGGCAGATTCAAGGGCGCGATAAACGTCAAAGAAAAAGGGATTCTCGAGGTTGGAGACGAGAATGCCGAGCGTGCGGCTGGTGCCGTGAACGAGGGAGCGCGCGTGGAGATTGGGATGATAATTGAGAGCTTCAGCGGCCTTGAGAACGCGGAGGCGCGTGGAATTTTTCACGACGTTGATGTTGTTGAGGACGCGGGAGACGGTAGCGGTGGAAACGCGCGCGCGCCTGGCGACGGCGTTGAGATTTTTCAGGTCAGCGGGTTTCGCGCGCATGAGAGTGGTTTTCGGCCAAAACGCGCCGGCGTGCGTTCGCGCAAATGCGGCGTTCCGGCAAGCGATGAATTGTAGTGGAGTGCAAGCGTTTGCTCAATGCGAAGGAGCCGAGAGGGAGGGATTCGAGGAGAGCGGGCCAAAACGGCCAAAAGCAGCGCCGCCGGGGATGGAAGCGTTTGCAGATCGAAAGCGGAACCGGGAAGCGAGAACGCGCGAACGCGATTGCGCTTGACACCCGGAAGGCGGAAGCATATCTTGCGCGTGCAAGCGATTACAGCTTTATTGTTAACGTTTACGGTCGAGAGGAACGCAGTTCGCCGAGACCCGAATGAACTACCACGAACTCGCTCTGCTGCAAGCGCAGGCACCGGCCCGGCTGCTCTCGCTAAGCCTGGTCGATATTTTCATCATCCTGATCTACTTCGTGACGGTTTTGGGGATCGGGGTGTACCTGAAAAAATTCACAAGGACCGGGAAGGATTTTTTCCTTGCCGGGCGGGAGATGACCGCGTGGGTCGCGGGACTGGCGTTTGTTTCCGCGAACCTCGGGTCGCTCGAATTGCTGGGCTGGGCCGGCAACGCATATCAGTACGGCATCATGGCGGCGCACTGGTACTGGGTTGGCGCGATTCCGGCAATGATTTTTCTGGGCATCGTGATGATGCCGTTCTATTACATCTGCAAAACGCACTCGGTTCCGGGCTATTTGAAGCTGCGGTATGGCTCAGAGGCGAGCGCGCTGAGCGCGGTTACCTTCGCCTTCATGACGATTTTGATGTCCGGCGTGAACATGTACGCGATGGCTGTGGTGATGGAAGTGGTGCTGGGGTGGAACCTGCACTTCAGCATGATCGTTTCGACGCTGACGGTGGGTGTGTACGTAGCCGCGGGCGGGCTCTTCTCCGCGATTTTTAACGAAGTGCTGCAATTTTTTCTGATCTGGTTTGGCGCGCTGCTGATTCCCATTCTGGGGCTCGTCGAGACAGGCGGATGGAGCGGCATGGTGGCCCGGATCCATCAGAATTTTCCGGGGCAGGACTTCACACACCTGTGGAGCCCCATGAATTCCGCGGCCGCAAATCCGATGGGCGTGCAGTGGATCGCAATTGTCTTCGGATTGGGCGCAACGGTTTCGATGGGCTACTGGACTACGGATTTCCTGGTGGTGCAGCGTGTGCTATCGGCGAAGGACGTGCGTTCGGCGAAACTTGCTCCGATCATCGGTTCCTTTTTCAAGATGGCCGTGCCGCTGATCGTGATTTTGCCGGGATTGCTGGGACGGGCGGTTCTGCCGTTTCATCTGTATCCAGGGAACGCCGTGCAGGCGGGACAGTTCAAGTATGACGACGTGCTGCCGCTGATGCTGGCGCGCTACTGCGGGCCGGGCCTGCTGGGACTAGGAATCACGGCGCTGGTGGCGGGTTTCATGGCGGGGATGGCCGGCAACGTGAGCGCGTTCGCGACGGTATGGACATACGATATCTACCGTCCTTATCTGCGGAAGAATGCGTCGGACAAACACTACGTCTCGATGGGGCGATGGTGCACGATCATCGGGTTGATCGTCAGCATTGGAACCGCCTACCTGGTGACGAAGAACAAAAGCATGATGGACTATGTGCAGGCGCTTTTCGGGTTTTTCATTGCGCCGCTCTTCGGTACCGTGGTAATCGGGATGCTTTGGAAACGCGTGACGCGACCGGCGGGTTTCTGGGGGCTGCTGGCGGGCGTGGTTTCCTCGGTGGCGATTTTCACGATGATGAAACTGGACGCACATTGGGTCAGCGTTTTCTGTTTTTCGCCGCTGGCGCAACCGCTTGCGCAAGCCATGTGGCAAGCGCTGTGGTCCACGAGCTTGGGCGTTGCGGTGACCATGCTGGTTACGCTGGTCACCCGGCCAAAGCCCGATGCGGAGTTGGCAGGGCTTGTCTACAGTCTGACGACCGTACCGCGCGAGCAGCATACGGGCTTGCTTCACAAGCCGGGCTTCTGGGCGGTGGTCGCGCTGCTGATTTTTGCCGTGCTACAGGTTATTTTCTGGTGAGCGACACCATGACGGAAAACCTCCAACACACAGAGCAAGAGAGCGAACAAGTCCCGGGCAGCGCCAGCGGTGATTCTTCGCCGGGGCATCGCATCGTTCCGGTGTGGTTTTTCGTTGGCGTGCTCCTGTTGATTTACGGGCTCATGATTCTGGCAAGCGGTTTGGCGGAGTGGTCGCATCCTCCGGAAACGGTTCTGGCAAATTTGCATGCTCCGGTCTGGTGGGGAGGCTTGCTCGTGGTGCTCGGCGGCGCGTACTGCCTCATCTTCCGCCCGAATCAGCGCAGCTAACCGCCTTCGCAACCGAAGAGAGCCGTGCGGGAGCTGCGGAAGCCCAGGCCTCCGCGGACGGGCAGCCGGCGAAGGAGACGTTTTCGTACCGGGCAGTGCCGCTGAAATCCATTTGACAGGGGAATTATGGCTGAGAAGAAGAAAATGACGCTCGGGATGATTGTGGGAAACCGCGGGTTCTTTCCGGATCACCTGGCGCGGACCGGACACCAGGAGATGAAGTCGGCGCTGGAGGCAGCCGGCGCAAAGGTGATTGCGCTGACGGACGCGGATTCGAAGTATGGAGCGGTCGAGACGCGTCAAGAAGCGGCGAAATGCGCTGCGCTCTTTCGCAAGCATCAGGACGAGATAGACGGGGTGGTGGTGACGCTGCCGAACTTTGGAGACGAGCGCGCGATCGCGGATACTTTGCGGCTGGCGGATTTACGAGTACCGGTGCTGGTGCAAGCGACGCCGGATACCCCGTCGAAGATGACGATTCGCGACCGTCGGGACAGCTTCTGCGGCAAGATGTCCGCGTGCAACAATCTGATGCAGTATGGAATTCCCTATTCGCTGACAGCTCTGCACACGGTGCTGCCGCAATCGGAAGCGTTTCGCCGGGACGTCGAGTGGTTTCTGGCCGTTTGCCGCGTCGTGAAAGGGTTGAAGCGGCTGCGCATCGGAGCAATTGGGGCGCGTCCGGCGGCGTTCAATACGGTGCGCTACAGCGAAAAGATTCTGGAGAACAACGGCATCTCGGTCGAAACGATGGATCTTTCCGAAATTCTCGGCCGCATCGAGCGGATGAAGGATACGGACGCGGAAGCACAAGCAAAGCTCGCTTCGATAAAGAAATATGTGGCGACGCAGGGGATCCCGGACGCGGCGCTGATGAAGATGGCCAAGCTCGGCGCGGTGATCGACAAATGGATGAAGGAGACGGAGGTCACGATCAGCGCCATTCAATGCTGGACATCGCTCGAGGAGTTTTTCGGCGTCGTGCCCTGCACGGTGATGAGCATGATGAGCGACGACGGGCTTTCCAGCGCCTGCGAGGTGGACATCGCCGGCGTGGTGGGAATGCACGCGCTGCAATTGGCTTCGGAAACGCCCAGCGCCTTGCTCGATTGGAACAACAACTACGCGGACGATCCCGACAAAGCGGTTTGCTTCCATTGCAGCAACTTGCCGAAACATTTCTTCAAGAACGTGAAGATGGACTTCCAGGAAATCATCGCGGGAACCGTGGGCAAGGAGAACACCTTCGGAACGTGCGTGGGGCAAGTGAAGGCGGGAGCGATGACCTTCGCGCGCTTTTCGACCGACGACCAGCGCGGCAGAATTCGCGGGTACGTGGGCGAAGGCACCTTCACGGATGATCCGCTGGATACTTTCGGCGGAGCGGGCGTGGTGAAGATTCCCCGATTACAGAGCCTCCTGCGCTACATTTGCGAGCAAGGGTTCGAGCACCATGTGGCCGCGAATTTTTCAACGGTGGCGGGCGCAGTGCATGAAGCCGCGACACGGTATCTCGGCTGGGACGTTTACTGGCATAAGGCATGAGCACGGTTGTCGCTGGAGTTGACTTCGGGACTCTCAGCGTGCGGGTGTCGCTCTTCGACAGCGAACGCGGCCGGCTTGGGTTCGGAACCGCCGAGTATCCCCTGAAAAGAAAAAAAGAAGATCCGGATTACGCGACGCAGAGCCATGCGCACCACATGGAGGCGCTGGCGCTGGCGCTGCGAAGGGCGCTGGAATCCGCTCGCGTGGATGGGACAAGCATTGCGGCGATGGCGCTGGATACCACCGGATCGAGCGTGATTCCAGTCGGCGAAAACATGACCCCGCTGGACGACTACTACCTGTGGTGCGACCACCGGGCCTGGAGGGAGGCGGCGCGCATCACCTCGGTGGCACGCGCGTGCGGCCTCGCAGCGATCGAGTGGTGCGGCGGTGTGTACTCTTCCGAATGGGGTTTCGCGAAGCTGCTCCACTGGCTTCGGAATCAGCCGGAAAAGCGGAAACAGTTCGTGAGTGCTTTCGAGCACTGCGACATGGTTGCGGCGGTGCTGACGGGAGAGACGAAGGCCCGGAAAGCAACTCGCAGCATTTGCGCGATGGGCCACAAGTGGCTGTGGAACGCCTCGTTGGGCGGATTTCCCGCAAACGACTTCTTCAGAGAGGTGGACCCGCTGCTCGACGGCGTAACGGAGCGCTTGCAGGGGCGGTATGCCACTTCGGATCAGATTGCGGGCGGGCTATGCAGCGAGTGGGCGGAAAAATTCGGAATGAAAGCCGGGATTCCGATTCCGGTGGGTGCGTTTGACGCGCACTGGGACGCGATTGGCGCGGGCGCGCGGCTGGAAGACATGGTGAATGTGATCGGCACTTCGACCTGCATCATCGGAATTTCCGGGAGCACCGGGCTCGTGCCGGGGCTTTGCGGCGTGGTGCCCGGATCCGTGCATCCGAAGTACACGGGAATCGAGGCGGGACTTTCCGCAACCGGAGACATTTTTGACGCGATTGCCCGGCGTGCGAAGACGCCCCTTGCGGAGCTCTCGCAACATCTGGAGAGCTATCGCGCGGGACAAACCGGACTGCTGCGGCTGACTTGGGACAACGGCGACCGAACCGTGCTGGTGAATCCGGAACTGGGCGGCGTAACGCTCGGCTGGAACCTAACCCATTCGGCGGAAGACGAGTTGTTTGCCGCTATTGAAGGAACGGCGTTCCACACGCGAGTAATTTTTGAGCGAATGGAGCGGCATGGGGTCAGGATCCGGCGGGTGATCAACGGCGGCGGCATCCCGAGCCGGAACCGGAAGCTGAACCAGGTGTATGCGAACGTTTTGGGCAAGCCGGTGCTGGTGCCGAAAACGGATGTGACCAGCCTGGGCTCGGCGATTTTTGCGTTTTGCGCAGCGGGAACTTTTGGATCGATCGAAAAGGCGCAGGATGCGCTCTGCCCCGCTTACACGGTTTTTGAACCGGAAGCGGAGAGCGCGGCGGTATACGCGGAGTTGTATCCGCTATATCGAAAGCTATACTTCGCGATGGGAGAAAAAGGTTCGGACGCCGCGGCGATTGGGGACGTGCTGCCGGAATTGCGGCGCATCGCGGCGGAAGTGCGAGCGAAAGCATGATGCTGGAATCGCTGCGCGAGGAAGTACTCGAAGCCAACCTGGAGCTAGTGCGGCGCGGACTGGTGGTCGATACATTCGGCAATGCGAGCGGAATTTCGCGCGAGCACGGACTCGTGGCGATCAAGCCGAGCGGAGTGCCTTACACCGAGCTGAGGCCGAGCGATCTCGTCGTAACGGACCTCGACGGACGGATCGTGGAAGGCGCGCTGCGGCCGTCCTCCGATTTGCCGACGCACATTGCGTTGTATCGGGCGTTCCCCGGAATTGGCGGAGTGGCACATACGCATTCGCGAAACGCGACGGCCTGGGCGCAGGCGTGCAAGGAAATTCCCTGCCTCGGCACGACGCACGCGGATTACTTTCGGGGCCCCGTTCCGGTAACGGAAGCGATGACGGCCGAGGAAATCGAAAACGAATACGAATGGAACACCGGTCAAGCGATTGTGCGGCGCTTCGCGACGATGGACCCGATGCAAATGCGAGCCGTGCTGGTAGCGGGGCACGCTCCGTTTTGCTGGGGCGCAACGCCCGCGGAAGCCGCGCATCTGGCATGGATGCTGGAGGAAGTGGCGCAGATGGCCTTCGCGGCGCTGACGATTAATCCGGGCGCCGCAGCTTTACCGGAAGCACTGCGGGATAAACATTTTTTGCGAAAGCATGGACCCGCCGCGTATTACGGACAAAAGAACACCAAGACGAAGGCGTGAGCAAAGAACGCGCGGCTCGCAACCACGGGTTTGCCGCTCGGAGCGTCGGCTTTTACAACGTTTCGAGCGAAACGTCCGGCCTGAAAACGGACTACGCGTTGAGCACGGGCGTCCAGACTTGCATGGCCGTGGCGGCGCGATTGGCCCACGCGTAGTACGGGATGAAGGTCAGGGTGGCTTTGCGGGTCTTGAGCGGCTCGGTGGTGTAGCGATGGTACAGGCCGGCGCGCCCAGCCGGTGCCTCACGAACGGCGCCGGTGTGGCGCAAGACCACCACCCCCTCGAGCAAACCGCTTTCGAATTCCTCGTGAAACGCGGAGCTGGACTTCTCACCGAGGTCGAGAGCGACGTCAGCAAGGGCGACGCCTTCGGGCTGATCGAGCTGCTCCATGCAATAGACGAGAGGACCGCGTTGCAGAGCGACGCGGCCATAGTCCTCGACAACGCGGGAATTGGCTTCAAGGACTTGCGGGGCCATGTCGAATTGCAGGCGGACGGAATCGCCGGATGCCCAGGTGCGGCGAATCGGGAGATACTGGCCGGGAGTTGCGCCGGCAAAAGGCTTGCCATTCACGGTGACCTGGGTGCGATCGGACCAGCCCGGAATTCGAACGTACAAGGTGAATTCGGAGGGAGCCGCGGGAGCGACGGAAAGGTCCACGGCGCCGTCCCATGGATAGTTCGTTTTCTGCTGAATTTTCAGACCGGCGCCATTTTCGAGATGCCAATCGAGCCGTGAGTTGTCGTAGAGGTGAACGTAGATTCCGTCGGAGCTGGTGCTATAGAAATAGCCCGGAAGTGAAGCGAAGGTGCGCTCGAGGTTGGGCGGGCAGCACGTCGTGTCATACCACGGGTTGCGGATCTTGTCTCCGGTTGAAGGATCGAATCCGAGCGGATTGCGATAGCAGTAGAGCGTCCCGTCGAGCGACATGCCGGAATTGACGCCGTTATAGAGGGCACGCTCGATGACGTCGGCGTATTTCGCCTCCCCGGTGACGGCCAGCATGCGCCAGTTCCACATCATGTTGCCAATGGCGGCACAGCTTTCTCCGTAAGCGGTGGAGTTCGGGAGCTCGTACGCGTCGCCGAAGGCTTCGCCGTCGCTGCGCGCGCCAACGCCGCCGGTGACGTACATCTGTGAGGAGATGAGGTCGTCCCAGAGCGTGTTGAGCGTTCTCCAGTAAGAGGCGTCGCCGGTTTCGAGGTAGTAGTCGGTGGCGCCGCAGCATGCGTACATCGCTCGGACGGCATGGCCTTCGAGATGCGTGCGCGATGTGAAGGGGATGCCGCAGAAGTGGTAGACGTAGCCTCCGTGCGGCAGAGGAATGCGCGAGTCGCCGTGCAGGATATAGCCGGCGAGTTCGAGATGGCGCTTGTCACCGGTGGTGCGGTACAGCTCGATGAGCGCCATTTCAATTTCGGGGTGGCCTGAGAGAATGGGCTTTTTATCGGCGGCGGGCCCGAAATTGGGGAGCAGATAGTCGTCCACAAAGCGGAGGCCGGCATCCAAGAGCGAGCGCTCGCCCGTGGCACGATAGTAGGCAATGGCGCCCTGGAGCATGTGGCCCATGTTGTAAAGTTCGTGACCCCAGCGCTGGACTTGAGGCGTCATACGGTCCTTCGCGCGGTCGCCCACGTAGTAGGTATTGAGATAGCCGTTCGGTTCCTGGACGGCGACGACTTCCGAAATGATTTTTTGCGTCAACGCCTGCAGTTCGGGACGATCGCCGGACTGCAGAGCAAACGCGGCGGCCTCGGTCCACTTGTAAACGTCGGAATCGGAATAGACCGGGCCTTTCTGCGGAGCAGAGCTCTTACCCACGAGACGCAGGAAATTGTCCATGCGGCCGTTAGCCTCGAGCAGCTTTTCCATGGAAGGGATACTCTTCTCCACGTTGGTTTGGCGGCGAGCGCCCCAGAAGCCGGCGGTGATGGTAACGGCATGGACGGGGACATTGCGCAGCTTAGCGTAGGGCGACTTGGCCAGATTGAGTACGCCCTGGTCCCTCCATTGGGGCTGATCGGACACTACGGGACCCGCGACCGCGCCGGCCACGTTGTGGCTGGGAAAACCGAGAGCCGCCGCGAATATCGGTTTGGCCGCCAGCGAAGAGACCGCAGCGGCGGAAACCGCCGAACCAACGAATTGCCGACGAGAGATTCTGTCTGACTTGGCCATGTGCACCTCTGCCTTTAGTAGCCTGCTGTTACCCGGAAACGGGCCACCGCCGGGATTATACGCCGGGGCGTGTAAACGTTTGCAAGCAAGTTTGGCCGGCAAATTCCTGGCAGCGGAAGGCTGTCTGCGGAGTTTCACCTCCTGGCTATGGAGCCTCAGGCGCGACCGGAGTTCGTTGCGAAAGCCGCGATAGGGAATTCCGGAAAGTCCGCGGCAGTCAGAGCGGAAGGCGCAGGACGACCGTGGGATGCGCGCGCTCGCTTGCGTAAGCCCCCGTTTTGGGATCGCCGAGATCAAGCTGACTATTCGCCACGTAGAAGAATGCCTGGTCTTGAATTGTGCCCTGGATTGGGCCCTCGTAGTTGGGATGGCTCATCTCTAGAATTTCGACGTTGGTAACGCGAGTTGCCTTCGCGTCCAACTCGATGCGCAGCACGCGCTCTGGCTTAGGGCCGATCTGCACGGCAATAAGGCCACCCGGCACCCGCGAGATGCCGTCGAGTCCTCTGAGCCAAACTCCTTCCGGAACACGGACCTCATGTTTCTCCTTCGACGCAAGGTCGAGCGCCCAGAGGCCGGTCGCGTAATCGGCCACGTAGAGTGTTTTTTCGTCCTCGGAAAGAGCCAAACCTTGCGTGGCCCGAAATTCACTCGCAGGGATGAACTCTTCCAGATCAGCTGACCCGTTCCGCAGCCGGTAAATGCCGGAAGCGCCGGTATCGGAAATGTAGGCGTCGCCATCGCGGTTCAGAGCCAGAGCATTCAAGAGATGCAGCTTGCCATCGGGCTTGAGCATCGCTTTGCGAACCAGCTTCCCGGATTTGAGATCGAACACGAAAATTCCGCTGCGGCCGAAATCTTCCTTTTGGTAGCCCTGCATGTAAGGCGCCGCCGAGACAGTGGCGAAGAGCAAGCGCCGGCCTGGATCGACCGCCAGGGAATCGCCGGCCATGAACCCATCTTGCCCGGACCGAATAAAGTCAGAAATCGCACCGGACCTGGAGCGGCGGATAATTTTCCGTTCACGCACGCTCGCAACGAAAAAATCCCCGCTGACGGGGTCGGCAGCAATGCCCGTAGCTGCAAAATTGGGGTCCGGAATTGTAAACGCGACCGTGCTGTGCACTACCGGCTTGCGCAGGTCCGCCAGTGCCGCCAAAAACGAAGCCCATTGCGGAGTTCCCCGCACTTTCGCGAAATCGGGGTCCGTCTCCGCGCCGAAGTCCAGTTTTTGCGCCAAGAGTTGAGTAAGGAAATGGACCGCTTCGGACGCGTTGCCCTGCAGCGCTTCGCCGCATGCCACGTTGTAGAGCACCTGCGGATTCCGCGGGTCGAGTTCGACCGCCTGTTTTTCATACGCGAGGAATTGCGCGTAGTCCTTCGCTTGATATGCCTTGACCGCTTCAGCGTTGAGTTTCGCGGCTGTGGCGGCGGGATCTTGGCCTGCGACGGCCGCCGCTGCCGCCAAGCCGCACCAAAACAAGAGTACGCGCATCCATGCCCCCTAGCTTCCCTGTCGTGCCGCTACTCTACAGGATTCAGGAGATTGACGGCAACGCACGAGACTCAACCGGGGACACCGCGGGGATACATGCTGGCGGATGAGCCTGTAAGCCGGATTCTGTGCGCCGCGTCCTTCGCTGGAGCGAAATGCGCAGCGCGGCGATCATTCCTCTAGGCTCCGGTTCGCACCGGAGCTCAAGCAGCCTACCCGAGGGTTGCTCTTCGCAGCAGCTTTCGCCGCGAAGGAAGCGCATTTTGCACTGCGCTCAGCGAGCCGGGCCGGCTCTCCCCTCCTATTTGGCCTTGCACCACGCGGGGTTTTCCGTGCCTCGCCTGTCACCAGACGAGCGGTGGGCTCTTACCCCACCTTTTCACCCTTGCCCAACCGAGCGAGCTTTCCGAAGGCGTCTCCCAGGTTTCCCTGCTTGACGCCGCCGCGCTGCGCTCCGCCGGCGGTCTGTTCTCTGTGGCACTTTCCGTAGCCGGCCGCACCGCGCCGAGTTCCACTCGGCGCCACTCGCTTTCGCGCGTAATTCGCCTTGCAGCGAACCTGCGTGCCGGTCCCCTGGCGTTACCAGGCGCGTTGCCCTTGCTCTCGGTCAAGGCCGCCGAAGCAGCCGTCTTGTCCGAGACGGTGTCCGGACTTTCCTCCCGCCCGGCTGCCTTTCGACAACCAAGCCAGCGATCACCCGGCTCACCCGCCATTCCGAATTATATCGCATTCACTCCCGCAACCGGCGGGCCTTACACCGCGGCAAGCACCAGCAGCGTGGCGTCGTCCGCGAAGGTGCCGCCGCAAAAGCGCACAGCATCCGAAAGCATTCGCGTGTGCAAATCCGCCGCGCTTTCCTTGCGGAAGGCGCATGCCAGGGCGCCGAGCCGCTCGGCTCCGAATTCATCGCCATCAGCATTCGCCGCTTCCGTGATGCCGTCCGTATAGAGCACTACGCGGTCGCCCGAGTCGAGTCTCACTTCGCCTTGCGCCGCCGACCAGTCTTCGAATTCGCCGAGCACCGGACCGCCATCCCCAAGCCGCAGCAAGCTCCCGTTGGGCTTTACGACCAGCGGCGGATTGTGCCCCGCGTTCACATAACGCAGCGACCGGTTGCTTGGATCCAGCACTCCGCAGAAAAACGTTACGAACCGGCCCTCCTCGCAATTCCCCAGCAGCACGCGGTTCACGCGGCGGCACAACTCCATTGGCGAAAGATCCTCTTCCGCCAGCGCTTTCACCGCCGCTTGCAGATTCGCCATCACCAGCGCGGCCGCCGCGCCCTTCCCTGCCACGTCTCCAATGCAAATCAGCGCGCGGCCTCCGCTGAGCGCTCGCACATCGTAATAGTCTCCCGCCAAGTCGCCCATCGGACGGCAAGCAGCCGCAAGCTCGAAGCCCGGAAAACTCGGCAGCGAACGCGGCAGGAGCGCCTGCTGCGCTGCGTGCGCGGCTTCCCATTCGCGGCGGTTTGCGCGCTCGCGGTCGCGCGACTCGCGGCGGGCCGCGCCGCGCGCAATTTGCGTCCGCAGGATCCGGCGCAGCGTCAGGTTGTCCCACGGCTTTTGTACAAAATCGCCGGCGCCACGTTGCATAGCCTCGACGGCGAGTTCAACGCTGCCCCAGGCGGTCATCACCACGATTGGCAGATCAGCATCCAGCCTCCGCACCTCGTCGATCAGCTCGATGCCTTCGCCGCCGCTGGTGGTGTCGCGCGCATAGTTCAAGTCGAGCAGGGCCGCGTCAAAGCGCCGCGCGCGAATCGCTTCCAGAACCGCGGCGGGCGAGCCGGCCTGTTCGATCTCAAACTTATCCTCCCGAAGCGCGAGCCGAAGCGCTTCGCGGATGTCTGGCTGGTCGTCCGCAATCAGCAGCCGCCGCTTTTCCGCCAAGATGGTGTCTGTTGCGGTCACGAATGAATTCCCCGGCGAGCCCTTCCCACTCCGACGGGTATTGTACGCAGGGTCTTGCTGCTCGCCTAACACAGATAGCCAAGCACGCAGCCTGCCCGTTCTCTATCTCGATACGCAGCGTCTTTTCAGGAAGTTGCCGTTGAACGCCCCGTCTTCTCATCGGGCCTGGAGTGTCCGCTTATGGGAATCCGATTGCGCACGCGAACGGATGGGTTACGCCCGGATTGCGGACTCAGCCGAACGGCTTCCGTTGAAACCGCGTGAAAAGTCCGCGGCGGCTTAATCCAACGCAGGGACGGAAGCCCGCTCCGCGCGGCGCCGGTGCAGATAGTGCATGGCGATATTCAGGTAGATTTCCCCGCAAGGCGTATCGAGGCAGAGCACCATTGCTTCCGTGTCGGTCGTGCCGGCCAGCCCCTCATCATTCATGTGGATTTCAGGCGGAAAGACCTTGAAACGAAAGCCCTGGTCATTGAGCAGGGTCACGGAGTTTCCGATAACCATGTTCGCCAGTTCGCAGACGGTTTCGCGCACCACTTGCTCGCTCTCCGTCACGGGAACGCCCGCCAGCACGCTCGCCACTTTCACGGCTACCTCCGGCGATAAATCCAGGATCACACGGCCTTCAATATCGCCCTTGATCGCGATAAGCGCAGCCACACCCTTCCGGCGATAGGCTTCCTCGTCCATGCTGAGGTCGCCGATTTTGGTCGGACCTTGCAACGATTCGGAAAAAACGGCGTCCGCCGCGTTGATAAAAGGCTGAATCAGTTCCATCCTCATGAGCGGTGTTCTCCGGCCAGCACGGCGGGAGCGCCGGCTGCATTGGGATCGTCACTCAAAACGTAGCGCAGAATCTCGTAGAGCACTTCCGGCTTCACCGGCTTTTGCACGAAGTGCTTGGCACCCTTTTGCAATGCGGCCAGAATATTTTCCTGGTAGCCTACGGAGGACACCATCACGATGCGCGCGTCGGAATGCTGCCGCACGATGCGCTCGACCGCCTCGATCCCTTCCATTTGCGGCATCGTGATATCCATCAGTACGACATCGGGCTTCGTGCGGTTGAACTCCGCGATGGCCGTGAGTCCGTCTCCGGCTTCCCCCGCCACTTCGCCGCCGAACATCTCGATCATCTTGATCAGGTTCTTGCGCGCGAAGACGGAATCGTCCACCACCAGGTAGCGGACCGGCTGGTTGTCTTTTCTGAGCAGTGCGGCGAAATTGGGCATGGCCTTCTCCTCTTCCCTGCGCGCGGCGTTAGTCGCGCCGGGACGATACGGTTGTCCTTTCCGGTCTTTCGGTTTTTTCCTTGTCGGTCTTTTCAAGCTTGTCGGCGCTGGAACGGTCGGCTCCATACTGCGAAACGAGGAAGCTGCCGATCGAGTCAAGCGGCACTACCTTGCTGGCGTGCCCTTTCAAAATCGCGGCTCGCGGCATTCCGCTCACCACGCAGGTTTCTTCGCTCTGCGCGACGGTCATGCCTCCCGCCGCTTTGATCGCTCCAAGCCCTTCCGAGCCGTCGTCGCCCATCCCCGTCATCAGGATGCCCACGGCGAGCTGCGCAAACTCCTGCGCTACCGAGTGAAACAGCACATCGGCGGAGGGCCGGTGCCCATTCACCGGAGGCGCATCCGAGAGCACCACCATGTCGCCTCGCGGCATGCGCCGCACCATCATGTGGCGATTCCCGGGACAAATGAGCGCTCGGCCCGCAACCAGCAAATCGCCAGAACGCGCTTCGTGCACCTCGACAGCGCAACATTCATCAAGACGCTTTGCGAACATTTCCGTGAAGCCTTCGGGCATGTGCTGGACGATCACGAAGGCGCATGGAAAATCCGGGGGAATCTGCGAAAGAACGTACTGCAGCGCGTTCGGCCCCCCAGTGGAGATTCCGATGGCGATGATCCGCGCGGGCGGCGCGCTCGCGCGCAAGCCCTTCTTCTGACGCAACGGCTCATCCGAGACAATGGCCGGCGGCAGCTTGCGGCCGACCACGCGCTTGGCCAATTTAATTTTGTCGATGAGTTGCGTGGCAATCGCTTCGAGATTTCCCGCAGCGGCATTGACGGGCTTGGGAATAAAATCCACGGCGCCGAGCGCGAGGCCTTTCAGCGTCGAATACGCGCCTTCTTTCGAATGCGTGCTGAAGAGAATCACCGGGAGAGGCGCGCGGCGCATGATAAGCCGCAGCGTCTCCATGCCATCCATGCGCGGCATCTCAAGATCGAGAGTGACCACATCGGGCCGCAACTCCTCGATTTTCTTCAGCGCGAAGGCGCCGTCCATCGCCGTGCCCACGACCTCGATCAAGGGATCGCGGACGAGAATCGCCGGGATCAGCTTCCGCATGAGCGCGGAGTCATCCACAACGAGAACGCGGATGCGGTCGGTCATGCGATGGCTCCCAATGGCATCGCTCGCGACAAGCGGGCCAGCACCGCCGGCACATTAAGGATGAGCACCACCGTGCCGTCGCCGAGAATGGATGCTCCGCTGACCAAGTCGCTCGCCACGATATCCGGCGGCAGCGCCTTGATCACCAGCTCTTCTTCCCCGACCATGCTGTCCACCAGCAAACCGAATCGCTTTTCCGCAGCCCCGATGACGATCACGAAATTGCGCTTCTTCTGCGGATTCGAATCAATCGCGCGCAGCTTCCCGAGGTGATTCAGCCGCACAAGAGTGAGAATCTGCTCGCGCAGCCGCAGCACTTCGCGCTGGTCAACACGATGAATTTCGCTCTCCTGCACACGCGTGATTTCCACGACGGACGACAGCGGCACCGCGAACAGGCGTCCGCCGACTCGAAACAGCAGCGTCTGGATGCTCGCCAAGGTCAGCGGCGCGCGCAGTTGAATGGTTGTGCCGCGTCCCTTTTGCGAAGAAATCTGCACGGTGCCCTTCAGCTTGTCCAGAACCGTGCGAACCACATCCATGCCGATGCCGCGGCCCGAGACTTCCGTCACCTCAGCCGCCGTGCTGAACCCCGGCTCGAAGATCAGATTCATCGCTTCCTGATCCGAAAGACGGGCGGCATCCTCGGGCTTGATGATGCCCTTCTGCACGGCTTGCGCCTTCACAGTGCCGAGATCGATGCCTCGGCCGTCGTCGCGCACCTCAATGACCACTTGCGTGCCTTGGTGATACGCATTCAGGTAAACCGTGCCGCGCGCCGGCTTGCCGGCAGCCAGGCGCTCGTCGGCCGGCTCGATCCCGTGGTCCACGGAATTGCGGACCAGATGCATCAGCGGCTCCGCAAGCGAATCCAGAATGCCTTTGTCCAGGTCCGTATTCTGTCCGGCGATCTCTAAGGCGACATCCTTGCCGCAGTGCTTTGCAACATCGCGCACCACACGCGGAAAGCGCCGGAATAGCTGCTCGACGGGAACCATGCGGATCTTCAACACGCATTTGTGCAGCTCATCCAGCACGCGGGACTGGAATGCCAGGGCATCGGCAAGTTTCGCGCGCACCGGATCCTTGGAATGGCGCTGGTCGAATTCGCTCAACGTCCGGTGCAGCATGGATTTGCCGATGATCAGCTCGCCCACAAGATTCATCACCGCATCGATGCGAGAGGCATCCACGCGGAGACTGCTCTCGGCGACGGTTGCGACAGCCGCGCTCGACGCCGCTTGCTTTTGTGCGGCGCTCTCTTCGTGCTCCGCTTGCGCAGCCACTTTGGCCGCCTGGGCTTCCAGGATGTCCGCAAGGAGTTCGTGATCCGGCGATTCCGCGGCGGCGGCCTGCTCGAGGCGCACTTCGGAAACGATTGAGGGAATCCGGCAGCGCTGCAGAATGCGCTCTTCGGACTGCGTGCTGGCGAGCGCCGCCTCGACGATCTCGACCGAAGCAGCGGCAACATTGTCCTCGGGTCGCAGAGCAATGACTGTCCCAGTTCCGTGCAGCACGTTGCGGATCAACTGGAACGCTGCGGCGCGCATCAGGCTGTTTGGATCAATGCGCAGGGCGACATTGTAGACCGTTTCGCCGCGATGCACAGCCTCGGAAATCATTAATTGCTCGTATTCAGTCCAATCGAATTTGGCTGGGACCCGAACCGGAGCCGACGGCGCCGGCTCCGGCGCGGCCGGCGCTTCGAGCAGGCCCCGAATCATGGCCAGCAAGCCTTCCGCGGCCGGGGGTTCAATGCGGCGCTGGTAGGCGCCGAGCATGGCCTCAAATGTGTCGGCGGCGGCCAGGACGATTTCGGCCAGCGCCGTCCCGCGCGCTTTGCCGATTTGAACCGTTAAGACGTCCTCCAGCGCGTGGGCCATCTCGCTCAGCTTGTGGAATCCGCAGGCCGCGGAATCGCCCTTGAGTGTGTGAACCGCGCGGCGAACGCGGCGAATCACGCCCTCATCCGCGGGGGACTCTTCCAATTCCAGCCCTGCTTCATTCAGCGACTGCAAGAGCTCATTGGCGCTCTCAAAAAAAAGCGCCCGCAGCTCGGCGGAGCGGTCCTCGGGCGGCTTCGTCATGCGATCGCCTCGATCTTTTGGTAGGCGGTGCCGTTATTCTGGTGCACCATGCGAAATTTCTGAGTCAGTCCGAAAAGGCTCTCGGCGTGACCGACGAACAGGTAGCCTCCGGAGTTCAAGCAGTTCCAGAATTTTTCGATGAGCCGTTTCTGCTCGGCCTCGTCGAAATAGATCATCACGTTCCGGCACAAGATGATGTCGTTGCGGCGCGGCAGAAATTCCGTCTTCAGGTTGTGGAAGTCAAACTGAACCAATTCCTTCAGTTGCGGCTTAATGGCGTATTTCTCGCCCACTTTCTCGAAGTACCGCAGCCGCACGGTGTACTCCACCGGCTCCATCTGCTGCTCGTTGTAGAGGCCCTCTTGCCCAACCCGCAGGCTGGCATAGCTAATGTCGGAGGCCACGATTTCGAGTTTCCACGGTGGCGGAATGAGCGGCTTTGGAGAAGGCATCTCCACCGGAAGCGGATTGCGAAGATAGTAGTAGGCAAGGGCGTCGGCGATGAGAATCGCTACCGAATAGGGCTCTTGTCCGGTCGAACAGCCAGCCGACCACACGCGCAGCGTGAAATCGCGGCGTTCTTGCTTCCTTCTGAGCAAGTCCTCAAGAATCGTTTTCTGCAACAGGTCAAGCTGCGGACGGTTGCGAAAAAAGCTCGTTTCATTGACCGTCAGGTTCTCGAGCAACAGAGCAAGCTCGGTCTTGCCTTCGCGGCTGGTGAGCAAGCGGTAGTAGCTGTAAAACGAGTCGAGCTGGCATGCCTTGAGCCGCCGCTGTAAACGGTCCTTCAGAAAATGGGACCGGCGCTCGTCGAAAAACATGCCGCATTCCTGATATACGAGCGTCTGGAGAAGCTTCAGCTCGGCTTCCGTCAGTTGAATTTGCGCGGTGAGCGTTCCCATGGTGCGGGCGCGGCGATCCGGCAGAGCGCGGGCTCGGTTGAACGGCTCGAACTCGCGCTACTTGGCGGCGACGGGTTCCGCGACCTCCTCGAAGCGTTTGAATTCGGCGCGATGCAAAAGCTTGGCGATGTCCAGCAGGATGATGAGGCGGCCCTTCAGCTTGCCGACACCGATGACGTAACTGGACTCCCCATCGGCAAACACCGAGCCGGGCGCTTCGATTTCCGACGGCGGAATCTTCAGCACCTCGGAGGCGGCGTTGACGATCAGGCCAACGAGCTTGTTCTCGAGTTCAACGACGAGAATGCGGTTCTTCTTATCCGAATGAATTTCCGTTTGGCCGAAACGCTTGCGGAGATCCATTACCGGAATGATCTTCCCGCGCAGGTTGATTACGCCCTCGATCAAATCGGGAGCGCTCGGAACGCTGGTGATCTCCGGCACACGGACGATTTCACGCACCGAACCGATGCGCACACCGTACGTTTCAGCGCCGATGCGGAAACCAACGACCTGTAGGTCTTTTTCCATCCCAAGGTCTCCCCAGAGCCTCTAGGAGCGCAGCCCGGCGTATTCGAGCTCTTCGCTGCGAGTCGATTCCTGCACGCGGCGTGCGCCGCGCAAATCGCTCTGTCGAGCGCGTGGTTGCTGGCCGGCGCGGTCCAGGACAAAGCGGTCCATGCTGTCGAGCAGATTCCGCGAAAGCTTCAGCATCTGCTCGGCTGCCGCGGAAAGCTCGGTCGAGCTGGAAGCCGACTGCTGCACCAGTTCGCGCATCTTGTCCATGGCGCGAACAACGGCTTGCGCGCCGGAAGCCTGCTCCTCGACGGCCGAATTGATCTCCTGCGTAATCTCGGTGAGCCGGCTGGTCGCTTTCGCGATCTGTGCCGAGCCAACCGACTGCTCGTTGGTGGCCGCGCCAATCTCCTGCGAGAACTTGTAAACTTCCGTGACCACGTTGGAAATCTTGTGCAGCGCGGCGCCCAGATCGTTGCCGAGATTCAGGCCCTCCTCCACGATTCGCGTGCTGCGCTCCATGTTTTCCACCGCCTGCTTGGCTTCGCGCTGGATGCTTTGAATCAGGTCGGCAATTTCCTTGGTGGACTGGGTGGATTTTTCGGCCAGCTTGCGCACTTCGTCGGCCACGACGGCGAAGCCAAGGCCGTGCTCGCCCGCGCGCGCGGCTTCGATCGCGGCGTTCAGCGCCAGCAGGTTCGTCTGCTCGGCGAGGTCGTCGATCACCTCGATGATTTTGCCGATATCGTCGGCACGGTGGCCGAGAACATTGATGATTTCGGCCGAAGACTGAATCGCGTGGTTCGTGCGGTTCAGGCCGTCCGTGGCCTTTTCCATCGTCTGTATGCCGGTGACCACTTCCTCGCGCGAACGGTTCGCGATATCGAGGAGCACTTTGGCCGTATCGGCTACCCGCTGAATCGATGTAACCATCTGATCGATGGAGGCGGAAGTTTCAGCAACGCTGGACGCCTGAATCTGCGTGTTCTTCACCACGTTCTGCACGTTGATGCTCATCTCGTGCATGGTGCTTGTCACTTCCTCGATTGCTGAGGAAGCCTGCACGCTGACTTTGGCGGACTCGTCCGCCGCTCCGGCCACCTGATTCGAACCCGCCGAAACCTGTCCGGCGGAATCGCGCGTCGTCCGAACAAGGTCCTGCAAACCATGCGACATCCGGACGAACGCGTTCCCGAGTGTGTCCCGCTTCGACCGCGGCACCACTTCCACCGTCAAATCGCCCTCCGCAACGGCCATGGATACGCCGGCCATTTCCTTCAGGTAGGCCACCATGTTGTTGAAGGTCGTCGCGAGCGCGCCGATTTCGTCCTGGCGGTGAATATCAATGTTCTGGTCCAGATCGCCGGAATCGCCGATTTCGCGTGCAACGGTGATGAGGTGAGTTAGCGGCTCCGTGATGGCGCGAGCGGTGTGGAACGCCACGAAGCTGCCCCCGATCAAAGCCACGATCGTCAACAATCCGACGATGCTAAGGCTGATGGTGCTCCACCGCGTTGCCGAGAGCGTAGTGTCGTCCAAGGCCTTGGTAATTTGCGCGTTCGTTTGGTCGAGAATCACGGAGGATTTCGTCAGCCACGACGCGGGGTCTTTCTGCAAATAGAAAATCTGCAGGTCGGAGACGGTGGCGTCGCCCGAATCAACTTGGTGGCGTTTGGCCAGGAGCGGTTTGGCGAAGTTGTCGTTCCAGCTTGCCTCCGTGCTTTCCACCTGAATGAGCGCGCTGCGCAGCGTTTCGTTCCCGCCCTGTGACTCGCCGCGCCGAATAGCGTCGTTAAGATCGGCAACACCTTTGGCAACTTTTTCCTCGTCCCGCGGATCGCCGCTCAGCAGGAAATTGTTCAGATTGAGCCGGTTCAGCATGATTTGGTAGCGCACCGATTCCACCGTGCGAACCGTGTCCACTGCTGACGTCGCATCGCCCTGCGCCGAGCGCTCTTTGAAACCGACCGCCAGGTCCACGACGAAAAGAACCAGCAGCGTTCCCAAAATCAAACCGAAACCGTAGTAAAGTCTCTTGCCAATCGTCATTGCAAAACGCCTCCGCTCACCGCGGTACCGCGACCTGCTTCCAGCGCCCCCGGGGAACCATTCGGAAAATTCGCGACTTCAGTTATCGTTCGCATGAAAATCGAATTCAACCACCTGCGTCGTTTCCTCGGCTGCTGGCTGGAACTTCCATTCCTTCACCGCATCCTGGCAGGCTTGAACCAGCAGTGGATGCCCGCCGACAACGCGCGTGCTCTTGACGTGGCCGTCCGGCGTGATCACGATCTCGATCTTCACCTTGCCCGTAACGTTCATCCGGCGCGCGAGATCGGGATATACCGGCGTAACCTTGCTTTTCACCTTGCGCTTGCCTTCGTCGACCGCGGACGACTGCGCGAAAACCGTCGCTCCCAGGAGCATCACCGCGCCAACCACCGCAAGCGAGATTCGGACCAGACTGCGAATTCGGATCGACACCAACCCTCCTCACAACCCGAGATGACCCCGCCATCGAGAAGGCACGTGATATGCCAGCATGTGATGCAGTATTTGGGTGTGCCGGCGAGGAACGAAAATCCGTCCAACCCCAAGGAGCGCAGCAGCTTACGGGAAAACGACGGAGACACGAGGAGGTACGGCAATTTCGCGGGGCGTCTCAGTGCGAAGAGGGAGAGCGGCGGTGGGTCTCAGGCTGAGATTTGCGAACGGGGCACGACGCTCAACTCCGCAGTCGAACCGTGGACCAATGTAGCAACATGGTACAGCGGGCCGATTGACTCAGAATGAGACAAGCGTTTAGGGTGAGAGCGGCGCGGCAGATTGCATTTTGAGACGCCGATTCTTTAGATGCCTCAGATCCGTCGAAACCGTTCGGGATGGAAAGCGCGGCGGCGCACCATCGGCGCGCAAGCGGCACAACACGCTCAAGAGCTGATGGCACTCGCTGTGGAAGCGGCGCAGTCCCGTCATCTGCCCGATTTTCTGCAGCAGTTCGCGGAGCGCTCGGCGCATATGCTGAAGGCGCTCTGGGCGGGAGTCGCGGTGTTTCGGGGACGCGACACGGAGCTGCACCTCTCGAAGCTGGGCGATGCGGAAGAATATCCCGAAAGGACGAGCTGGTTTGTGGCGCGGGCACGACATGACCGGAGCGATCTCGAGATAGTGCCGGCCGGCGCTGATGCCGCTCTTTTGGGCGGCTCGGTTGCCCGCGCCGCGGTGTTCGTTCCAATCACGGCAAGTGACGCGGAGCGACTCGGTACCCTGTGCCTGTTGATTCCGCGAAAAACGCTCTCCGCCGAGGAGCGCAACCTCCTCCATGCGCTCGCGAGTCACGCCGCTCTATCACTCGAAAACTTTCACCGGTTCTCTCAACTCGAGCGTTCCAAGCGGCAGTGGGTCGAAGATATCGACGCCATCAGCGACTACATCGTGGTCCACGACCGCGCGGCGCGGATCGTGAGGACCAACCGTTCGCTCGCATCCCACCTCGGCCTTCCGCCGGTGGCACTGGTCGGAGAGGCCATGAGCAGTCTCCGCCACATTGCCGAAACCGGCAGCGCCTTGCCCTGCCCTTTCTGCCGCGATACGGAACAGACCAGGGAAGAATACGTGGCCGCTTCGGCCGAACGAATCTTCCTCGTATCCACTTCGCGCGCTCCAGGACTGACCGACGACGACAAACGCACCATCCACGTCTTGAAGGACATTACGGACCGCCGCGAGGCGGAACGAAAATATCGCGAGCTCTTCGACAGCATCCAGGAAGGCCTTTTTTTCGCTACACCCGACGGCCGCTTCCTGGATGTAAACGACGCCATGGTGCGCATGCTCGGCTATGACTCCCGTGAGGAATTGCTTCGCGCCGACGTGAGCCCGCACCTGTATCCGGCCCCGGAAGGGCGCGAGCGCTTCTTGCGGGCTTTAAGCACGCGCGGCGTGCTCCGCAACTACGAGGAAACCCTTCGGCGCAAGGACGGCACGCTGCTTCACACGCTCCAGAACATCACCGCCGTGCGGGACGCGCGGGGCCACATCGTCCAGATTCGCGGCCTAATGCTGGACGTCACCGAGCAAAAAACCTTTCAGGCACAGCTTCAGCGCGAGCGCGACTTCAATCAAAAGATCCTCAACACCACGCAGAGCATGATCCTGGTGCTCGATACGGCGGGACTCATCAGCTATGCCAATCGCCGCTGCTACGAAACCGGATACGAAGAAAGCGCTTTGATCGGCCACCGCCTTGTGGATTGGGTGGAAGCTTCCCATCGCAACGATTTCGAGGCCGCGCTCGAGACGACGGCGAACGGCCATCAGGTCGAGAACATCGAGTTGCGCGTCAAACGCGGCGACGGTTCGATGGGGCACTTCTCGATAAGCCTGAGCCCCATGCGCGATGAACAAAATATCGTGAACAGTATCGTTGTCGTGATGACCGACATCACGGATGCCGCGCTGCTGCAGGCCAAGCTCGCCCACAGCGAAAAGATGGCCACCATCGGACGTCTCGTCTCCGGCGTCGCCCACGAAGTCAACAACCCGTTGGCCGCCATTCTTGGCTTTACCGACTTGCTGCTTGAAAATCCGGATGTGCCCGCCGCGGCCAGGGAAGATTTGCAGATCATCCTGCAGGAAACGCAGCGAACAAAAGATATCGTTCAGGATCTGCTCAGCTTCGCGCGGCAGCGCCCTGTACAGCGCGAACCCGTTCAGGTCAACCAGGTGCTTCGCCAAACCATCAAACTGCGCAGCTATGACTTCGCGAGCCATGGCGTGGAGGTTGCCGAAGACTTCCAGGATCCGCTTGCTCCCGCCATGGGTGATGCACAGCAACTTCAGCAGGTGTTCTTGAACATTTTGAACAACGCTTACGACGCGGTACAGGAGAGCGGACGCCGCGGAAAGATCACCATGGCAACGCGCCAGAGCGGTGAAGCCATTGAAGTCACGATCAGTGATAACGGCACCGGTATCGCCGATCCGCAGCGCATCTTTGATCCCTTCTACACCACGAAACAGGCCGGTAAGGGGACGGGGCTGGGCCTAAGCATCTGCTACGGAATTGTGCGGGCCCACGGCGGCGAAATCCAATGCTGGAATAACGAAGGAGGCGAGGGCAGCACGTTCCTGGTGCGCATTCCGGTTGCCGCCGAAACCTCCTCCGTAACAATCGTCGCGAAGGAGGCAGGCCGGTGAACGCGCCAGCCTCGGCGAAAGCCACTGCCCCCATCCTTTTGATCGAGGATGAACCCTCCGTCATTGCGTTTCTGCGTGCCGCGCTGGAGCGGAGAGGATACCGGGTAAGGCACGCTTCGAGCGGTGCGGAAGGCTTGGATATGCTTCGGAACGGCACATTTGCCGGTGTGATCTCGGACATCCGCATGCCGGGCGCCGTGAATGGCGCCGATGTGCACGCCTGGATTCAATCCAACCGGCCGCCGTTGCGCGACCGAATCATCCTGATCAGCGGCGACACGGCCAACAGCGAAACCCAGGCGCTGCTCGCGCAGAGCGGCACACCCTGTATTGAAAAGCCCTTTCGCGTGCAACAACTGATTTCGATTGTGGAGAAAACCTTCGGAAAACCATGAGCGAAGAACTGAAAACGCGTTTGCTGGTCGTGGACGACGAGCAGAGCATCCGGCGCCTGTGTATGACCATTGGCAACACGCTCGGATTCGCCTGCACCGAGGCGGAGAGCGCCGAAACGGCCATGACCATGCTCGAAACACAGGCTCCCGACATCATTCTTACGGACTTGAAGCTGCCGGATCAGTCGGGAGTCGACCTCCTCAAGCAGGCCAAATCGCTGCTGCCGCGCACCGAAATTGCCATCATGACCGGCCATGGCTCGATCGAATCGGCCGTGGATGCGATGAAGCTCGGCGCCTATGACTACATCGAAAAACCGTTCCGCGTCGAGAAGATGCGGCTGCTGTTGCAAAGGATGGCGGAAAAGGTCCGCTTGGTGACTGAAAATGAGTTTTTGCGCGATCGGGTCAGCGCCGAAGACCACCTGGACGGCATCATTGGAAGTTCCCCGAATATTCAGGATGTGCTCCGCATGGTGGCGCGGCTGAAAGACACGCGGACTCCGGTGCTGATTTCCGGCGAGAGCGGCACCGGCAAGGAACTCGTCGCGCGCGCCATTCATTTCCGAGGCGCCATGGCGCAAACGCCATTCGTCGCCGTCGATTGCGGCTCACTGGTGCCCACCCTCATGGAAAGCGAGCTATTCGGCTACGAAAAGGGTGCGTTTACCGGCGCGATGAAATCCAAACCCGGGCTTTTCCAGGCGGCGAATGGCGGAACCATTTTTCTCGACGAAATCGGCGAACTGCCGCTCGAAATGCAGGCCAAGCTCCTGCGGGTACTGCAAGAGAAAGAAGTTCGCCCGGTGGGCAGCAACGACCGAGTCACGGTGGACGTTCGCGTCATCGCGGCCACCAACCGCGACCTCGAAGCCGCCTATCGCAACGGCACCTTCCGTAAAGATCTCTATTTCCGGTTGAACGTCGTCACCGTGCATTTGCCGCCGCTCCGTGAGCGCCGCTCGGATATCCCCATGCTCGTTCATCACTTCCTGGACCGTTACGCCCACGGCGCCGCGCTGCAGGTCACCTCCGCGGCCATGAAAAGCCTGCTTCACTACGATTGGCCGGGCAACGTCCGCGAACTCGAAAACTGCATCGCGCGCGCGGTTACCCTCGGCGACCGCCGCATGATCGACGTCGCCGATTTGCCGCCCGCCATCCGTTCCGAAGTCACCGAAAACATCTCCGCTGGCGCGACCGATGCTGCCTCGCTTTCCACCACGGCGCTCGCCGAAATGGAGCGCATGACGATCCTGCGCGTCTTTGAGCAGGCCAATGGCGACAAGGCGCTTGCCGGAAAGATGCTGGGCATCAGCCGCGCCACCCTCTACCGCAAACTGAAGCGCTATAAAATCGCGGTCAAGGGCGCCGCAGCGGGCGTCACCAGTGGCGCCGCCTCCCCGCAGGACTCCGCCGACTGAACCGGCGGCTGTCTCAGTTCCCTGCCGTGGGCCGTCTGGCTCGAATCAGAAGGCTGAGACGCGGCGTTTCAGGCTGAGACACTTGAACCGGCCAAATCCCATAGGAAATCCTTAACCCTCGTTCTTTCTGTAGCTTCACACCTCCGCCACGCCTCCGCCTTTTGGCGTCCGGCGTGCATTTCCCCCATGGGGTCTTGTGTGTCTCGGTCGCACGCATTGGCAAGGCGCCGGTACAAACAAGATTTCGCAAGACGCAGATCGAGGGAATCGTGAAACGGTTGAGCGACGCACCAGTCATCGCCGCGGAGACGAACTGCGCACAGCAACTCGCGCGCTTCTTCCCCAACGCACCGGCTATTCGCATGCCCGTCCAGGTAACCGCGTTGCGGGCGGGAAGCAGCCGGCTGCGCGAGGCCACGGTCGTTGAATACTGCGGACCGGAACACGCGATCTTTCTCTCGACGCTGCCGCTCGAGTTCGATGATCGGGTCAAGCTGGAACGCGATCGGCGCGGGCGCGCGGCGGAAGCGGCCGTGATCGCGGTCCAGTATCACGAAGGACGCAAAGCCGTGGCCGTTCGATTCTTGCAGGGCCCCTGCGACTGGATGATGGAGCCGTGACGAAAACTACGACACTGAATATCCCCTCTCCCGCAAAGGGCGCTAGCCCCCGGCAAACCCAGTGGGCGGAAGCGCGCTCGGTCTTTCCCATTTATCTGGCACTGGCCAAGCAACTCGAAGCCGATATCCCCTTCCCGGCCGCAAAGCGCATCTTGCCCGAGCAGCCGGATCCGGAACTCTTCCATCAGGTCCAGACTTGGCTCGATGCGCTGGACCAGCGCGTGATGGTCTATCAACTGCGCCATTTGCTCCAGATGACCACGCTCAACGCGAGCGAAACCGGCCTCGCGGCGCTGATTCACCGGCACCTTCGCAAGCCGGCGAAAAGCAACATCGATCGCGACAAAGTCGATTTCCTCCTCGTCCAGTATTTCGCTCTCTGCGCGCCCCCGAAGATCTACCACAAGCAAATCGAGCCGGCGGACGTGGCCCAGGTCTTGCGTCCCGTCCTGGGAGAAGTCGCGCCCAAGACTCCCGCATTCTGCGAACCGCTCGACAAGATGATTGAAGCGCTGCGGAAATTCCGCAGCCTGCGCGAAATCCTCAAGACCGACTTCATCGAACAGGGCCGCAAAGTGAAGGAAGCCGCCGGCGCGCAGTTTTACGACCCTCCGGCGCTTCTCGCCTTCATTCGCTTCAATTTCCTCCTGCGACGCACACTCATCGAACTGATGCACGCGGACCTGATCGCGATTCGCGGCGGCTTGGCGCAACTCGAAGCGCTCGGCGTCCGCACGCTCGATTGCCATCACTGCGGGCTATCCTCCGTCGAGCCGCTGGCCAAGATCCGCGAAATGGCCGACGAATGGAAGCAGCCTTTCCAGAAGGAATACACCGAACGCACGGTGAGCCAGGCGTTCCAGAAGCTCCTCGGCCTGCGAACCGACGTCGAGCACGCGCTCGAAAAAGCGATGGGCAAGAGTGTGGCGGAGTCCATCGGCGGCGCCGGCGCTTCGAAAAAGCCATCCGCGGCGGCGAATCCCGCGCCTCCGGCCCGCCCGGCCGCCGAAAAGCCGGCGCAACAGCCCGCCGTGGATCCGGCTGCGGCGCTCGACTTCGAGACCTGCATGGAACAGATCTGGGAGCAGCTCATCGCCACGCCGCCCTCGAAGGGCCGCTCGATGACCACGGTAAAAATCGGCGGCGCGCGCATCCTCATGTCGTCCTGGGAAGTCACCGCGTTCATTACCGAGGGCGGGCCAACGGCCGAAGACTTGCGCCGGGCCGTTGTGGCGCGCGCCCTGGTCACCGTTGCGCTGGAAACCGCGAAAGAAACCGGCAACGCAACTTCCCTTGACCGCGCCCTTACCGTTGCCCGCGTCGAAGTCACGCGGTTGCAGGAACGCGTGGACATCGCCAAGCAAACCAAAGACACGGAAGCCGCGGTCAATCTCGGGATCAGCACCAAGCGCCTGCTCTCCGCGCTTGACGAAGCCGAAAAGTTGTGACCTTTGCCGGACCGATGGAAATTCAGAACTGCGAGTGGGGCCCCTGTTGCGAAACGCAAAAGTCCTGATTCTCACTGACGACACCGAATTTGCCCGGCTGCTGACCGCCTGCTGGCGGGCGGAGCGCCAGGTGCCTGCGATCACCGTCCTGAGCAGCGCTCTCCTTCGCGCGCAACAAACCGCGCCCCACGATCTTGTGGTTGTCGGTCCCGTGCAGGACGGCCGTTTGCCGGAAGTTTTGCGCTTGATGGAACGAGCCGGCGCGCTCATTCTCTGCGTTCCCGCCGATTCCCGCGAACTCAGCCAGCTCCGTGCGCGGCATCCCCGTCTCGTCCATGTCCCGCTTCGCGACGATTGGGCGCAAACCCTGCTGCTCGTGGCCGGTGAATCCCTGCGGCGAACGGAAGCCGTCCGCCTGGCGCGTCAAGCGGAACGTCACGCCAGCCGCAACGAACACTACGCGACGCTCGGCCGCTACATCCTGGATATGAAACACAGTGTGAACAACGCACTGACCTCGATGCTCGGCAACGCGGAACTTCTCCTGCTCGAGCCCGGGCAGCTCTCTTCTCAATCGCTGGCGCAAATTAAGACCATTCACAGCATGGCGCTCCGCATCAATGAAATCATGCAGCGATTCTCACAGCTGGCAAACGAGATGAAGGACGCTGAGACCCCATCTCAAGCTGAGACGGAAGAACTTCCGGAAACCACCCTGCCCAGGCGTTAAGCTGCCGCCCAGGCGCAGGCAAGCCACTGATTTTGCAGTATTTAGCGGAACGTGACACACGAAGACAGTCAGCTCCAAAGCTGGCTCTTCACGTGCACCTCTGTTCCGTGGATTACTCCGGGGAGAGGCATGGCTGTGCTCAAGAAAGTGCTTATCGTCGACGACTCGCCGTCCCAAGTGCGGCTTATTCAGGGCTTGCTTGAGCCCGAGGGCTACGCCCCGGTCGGCCTCAACGATCCCAGGCGCATCGAGGAAGCCATCGCCGCCGAACGCCCCAGCGTGATCTTGCTCGATGTGGTCATGCCCGAACGCAACGGTTTTCAAGTCTGCCGGGAACTCAAGGGCAACGCCGAGTTCAATGCCATCCCAGTGATCATGGTGACTTCCAAGGATTCCGCGAGCGACCGCTACTGGGGCGAGCAGCAGGGCGCCGATGCTTATGTCACCAAACCCTTCACCCGTGAGGAATTGCTGCGCGCCGTGCGCCGCTTTGCCTGATGCCGATGAATGAAGATTTTCATCTCGCGCCTGTTCCCGCTGACGCCGATACCGGCGATCTGCTCGAAGCGCTTGGCGCCATCGAAGAGCGTCCGCCGGAATCGCAGTACTGCGTCTTCCGCAGCGGGCGCGAACGCTTCTGCCTGCCGGTGCTGGACGTCGAGGAAGTTCTCGATTGGCCGCTCGTCACCAAGCTGCCCCTCGCTCCCGGCTACATGGTCGGCATTTTCAATCTGCGCGGCGTCATCGTGCCCCTGATTGATATCGCCATGACCGAAGGACGTCGTCCGGGCTTGCTGCCAAAACACGTGGTCGTGGCCTCGCTGCGCGGCGAAGGCCAGCACGACGATATCCGGCTCGGCATCGCCGCCGACGAAGTTATCGGCACCTATTCAGTCAGCGCGGAAGACCTGTTGGAACAGGCCCCGGAAAACGTGCCCCATTGCGTCGGAATGCTGCGGCACGACGACCGTCTGGCCCTGCTGATCGATTTGCGCCGGCTGCTCGAGGTCTATCCGGGCCCGAGTATTTGAAGCAAAGCGCGGCCCGCTCCGGCGGAACGCGCCGCGGTTGAGAATGTTTGGGAGCAGGTTTGGGAGGAAGGGCATGAAATCGCGATTGAGTTCGACGATCTGGACGCTGGTCCTGGCGAACGGCCTGGTGCTGTTCGTGGTGCTAGGACTCGCCTACAGCGCCGGCAAGAGCTCCAACGGAGCATCCATCCTTGATTTTGGCTCGATGCCGAGCAACGCGAGCAGTTCGCTGCTGTTCGCGCTGCTCCTCGCGCTCGGCATGGGCGCGTTTCTCGCCTGGCGGCTCGGCGGAAAGCTGCTGGCGCCTGTGCAGGAGCTCGCGCAATTTTCCGAACGACTCGCCGCCGGCGACCCGCGCGCGCGCGCCGATGTGCAAACGGGCGACGAACTCGGCTACATCGCCGAAAACTTGAACCGCGCCGTCGCCCGTGTCTCGAAGGCCACCAGCAATCAGGAAGCAAGCGACTCGCTCCAGCGCAGCATCACCGAACTCCTGGCTGTCATCAACCAGGTTGCTCGCGGCGACCTCTCGCAGCGCGGCAAAGTCACCAACGACGCCCTGGGCAACGTCACCGATTCCATCAACTACATGCTCGACAACTTCACCAAGGTTCTCGAGCGGGTTCGCAAAGCCGCCATGGAAGTCACCGCCTGCTCGAACAACATCCTTGTGGCTGCCGACGAAATGCAGGCCGGCGCCACCCAGCAGGATCAGGAAATCACGAATACCTCGAGCGCCGTCGAAGAGCTCACCGTCTCCATGAAGCAGGTCTCCAACAACGCGGAAGCCAGCGCCGAAGCCGCCCGCCGCGCCCTCGATGCCGCCGAACAGGGCAACCGCGCCGTGCGCGACACCCTGGAAGGCATGCAGCGCATTCGCGCTTCCGTGCAAGCCACCGCCAAGAAAATCAAATCGCTCGGCGATCGCTCCCTTGAAATCTCCGAAATCATCAACGTCATCAACGACATTACGGAACAGACCAACTTGCTCGCCTTGAACGCCGCCATCGAGGCGGCCCGCGCCGGCGATGCCGGCCGCGGTTTCGCCGTCGTTGCCGACGAGGTCCGCAAGCTTGCCGAACACAGCCGCAGCGCCACGAAAGATATCGCGGCACTCATCAAAGCCATTCAGGCCGAAACGAACGAGGCCGTTGTCGTCATGGAAGAGGGCACCAAGGAAGTGGAAAGCGGCGCCACTCTGGCCGATCAGGCCGGACGCGCTCTCGACGCCATTTCCAACGTCGTCCGCCAGTCCGCGGAACTCGTGCAGGAAATTTCGCTCGCTTCCAAACAGCAGGTGCGCGGCACCGAGGGCGTGGCTCACGCCATGCAAATCATTTCCAATATCACCCGGCAGACTTCGCAGGGCACCCGCGGCACCGTCGCGACGGTCAGCCAGCTGGTGAAACTCTCGGATCAGTTGAACGAAGCTCTGGCGCAATTCCGCGCCGCAAACAAACCCGCCGCGGTTGCCGCGCACGACGACTCCGAAAAGCACGTTCCAGTCGCCGCTTTGCGGTAGCACGGCGCAGTGAAATTTCCCCGTTCCGGCCCAGCCGGAACGTTGCGTGGCCAGGATGAGCGAACGCCAGGGACAGGGACACGGTCTGAGCGAACACGAATTGAGCGAGATCCGCATGCTGATCGAGGAGCGGACAGGCATTTGCTTTGACGATTCGCGCGAGCGCTTCTTCTCCTCGCGCGTCAGGGAGCATCTGCGCGCCAAAAAGATGGAGCGCGGCACCGACCTCCTTCGCGCCATCCGCAAATCCAATGTTCAATATGAAGAGCTGCTCGAACGGCTTCTCACTCAGGAAACCAGCTTCTTCCGCTATCCCGGCGTCTACGAAGCCTTTGAAAAGCGCGTGCTTCCCGAGCTCCACGTCAAGAAATTCTGGAAAAATCCGCGCACGCTGCGCATCTGGAGCGCGGGCTGTTCCACCGGCGAAGAACCTTATTCCGTGGCCATCAGCATCGCGGATTCCCTGAGCTTCGCCGATTCCTGGAACGTCGAGATTCTCGCGACCGACATTGGCCGCCAGGCCCTCAAACACGCCGAGCGCGGCATTTATTCCGGTCGCAGCCTGGCAAGCGTGAACGAGCGCCAGCTCGCTGCGCACTTCACACCCGTCGAAGGCGGGCAGCAAATTCGCCCGCGCATTCGCAAGATGGTCACCTTTACGCAAATGAATCTCGCCTCCGCCGTCTATCTCGGGCGCATGGACGTGATCTTCTGCATGAACGTGATGATCTATTTCTCCGAGCAGCGCCGGCGCGCCCTCGTTCAGCGCTTCTACGACACGCTCGAACCCGGCGGTTACCTGTTCCTCGGCCACTCCGAATCCATTTCCAAGATGCCCGTGAAGTTTCAGGCTATCGTGCTGAACGACTGCATTCTGTACCGCAAGCCAGCCGCCGAGGAACTGCAGAAGCCCGAACTCGTGACGGAGGGACGCGCGTGAGCTCGCTCGACCGCGAAGCCGTCGAAGTTTTCCTCCAGGAAGCCTCGGAGCACCTGCAGTATCTCCGCGAGTACGTCAGCGTGCTGCAGGAACTCGAGCCCCGCCGCGAGGATATCGAGCGCCTCTACATCGCCGCTCACACCCTCGGCGGCACCTCGGCAAGCTACGGGTTCCCTCGCTTTTCCGAAATCGCCGCTAAACTCGCCCACGTGTTCCAGTACGCCTTGAATGCTCCTCTCGGCGACGATTTGCACGGCCCGCTCACCGAATTCCTGTCCGACGGAATCTCGCTGCTTGAATCTGACTTGCTCGAAATCAGCGACACCGGCCAGGAGAATATCGAGGATATCGCCTCTTTCAAGGAGCGCTACAAGTTCGCCTTCCCCACCGAGCCACCCCCGCTCAATCTTTCGCAGCACGATTCCGGCGCCTCGCATTACGCGGCTTCGCTCCCGGAGCCGCGCGGCGGTGCCGCTGCCGCTACCGGCTCTTACTTTGACGCGCTGCCCTCGGACGATGACGTGCCGAACGAAATCCTGGAATTCTTCCAGCCCGAAGCCGAAGAGCATCTGCAAATCGTCAGCGATTGCCTGATTTCCCTCGAAGGCAACAACAATCCCGAGGAGATCAACAAGCTCTTCCGCGCGATTCATACCGTAAAGGGTTCCGCCGCCCAAGTCGGTCTCCGCCGCCTCGGCGCTATTGCCCATCGCGTTGAGGATTTGATCGGCCGCCTCCGCGACGGCGAAATCGAGCCGTCTCCCGCTGTCGTGGATATTTGCCTCGAATCCGTTGACGTCCTGAAAAAAACGTTGCATCGCCAGTGGGCCGACGAAGCCGAAATGCGCACTGGCGTGGATTCCCTGCTCGGCCGCATCGCCGAGTACGCTCCTGCCGAGGCCGAAGAAGGGGAATTTTCCGCTGAAGCGCAGCCCGAACGGGAGGCCGAGCCGTCCGCACGTGCCGAAGCAGCGTCGCCGGCGGCGCCACTCAAGAAGGGCGCCAGGCAGTCCGCCGCGGCTTCCAATGCCAAGTCCGTCCGCATCGCGCTCGAGCGCCTCGACCGCATGATGAACACGGTCGGCGAGCTCGTGATCAACCGCACCCGCATGGTCGGCCGCGTTTCCGAGCTCGAAAAGCTGATCGAAACTCTCAGCTTCTCCAAGGAGCGCTTGCAGGGCAAAGTCTCCGAATTTCAGGACAAATACGAATTCAACCGCATCAGCCAGACTCGTTCCAGCGAGCCGTGGAATCCCTCCGCCACTCCGAAGGTCCTCACCAGCGCCGCTGCCGGCGACACGTCCTTCTGGTCCGAGTTCTCCGAACTCGAAATGGACCGCTACGACGACTTCAACATCCTCTCCCGCTCCATGGCCGAAATCTCCGCCGACGTTAACGAAGTCCTTTCGCAGCTCCAGGCCTTTATCGGCCGCGTGGAAGGCGACATCGACGAATTCACTAAATTAGCCCACCATCTGCAGGATGAATTCACCGCGGCGCGCATGGTTCCCATTGGGACGCTTTACTCGCGCCTCTCCCGCGCCGTGCGCGATGCGGCCAAATCCGCCGGCAAGCAAGTCGAACTGGATCTCACAGGCAGTGAAACGGAACTCGACAACAACATCATTCAGCAAATTTCCGATCCCCTGGTTCACCTGGTTCGCAACTCCGTCGCCCACGGGATCGAGCCTTCGGCCGACCGTCTCGCCGCCGGAAAACCCGAAACTGGCAGAGTCTTCCTGCGCGCCTACCATCGCGGCAATCACATCTACGTCGAAGTCGAAGATGATGGCCGCGGCATCGACTACGAACGCGTGAAGCAAAGCGCCATCGAGCGCGGACTCGTTTCGCCCGAGACCGCCGGCCGCCTCACCGAGCGTGACCTTCGCGAAATGCTTTTCCATCCGGGCTTCTCTACCGCGCCCGTCAAAACCGAACTCGCCGGCCGCGGCGTCGGCCTCGACGTTGTTCGCGCCAATCTCGCCGCGCTCAACGGCGAAATCGATATCCAGAGCACCAGCGGCCAGGGCACCCGCTTTACCCTCAAGGTTCCTCTCACGCTCATCATTTCGCCCGCGCTCTTTGTCCGCTGCGGCGGCACCAGCTTTGCTCTCCCGCTCGCCGTGGTGGAAGAAATTCGCCGTATCCGCGCCGACGAAATTGAGGACGTCGGCGGCAAGCTCCTCACCAAGGTCCGCGACGTCGTCACCGAGGTCGTCCGTCTCGACGCCTACCTCGGCCTTCCGCCGCTCGAGCCCGTCAACGGCTACTTCCGCATGGTTGTCGCCAATGCCGGCAATCGGCAGATCGGCCTCGTCGTCGAGGAAGTGCTGGGGAAAGACGAAATCGTGATCAAGAACCTCGGCGAGTATCTCCGCCGCGTCAAACTCTTCCCCGGCACCACCATCGCTCCCGATGGCAGCCTGATTCTGCTCATCGACCTCAACCGCATGGTCGCCAACGAGCCTGCCGAGCGCCGCGCCATTCAGGCCAGCTCCGCCGCCGCGCGCATCTTCGCGCCGGGCTCCGCCGCCGTCGCCAAGGGTTCCATACCGGCCGAAGCTATCGATCGCGTCGAGCACGAACGCGTTATCGTCGTCGCCGACGACTCCATCTCCGTCCGCAAGTTCGTGGGACGCATGCTCGAAAAGAATGGCTATCGCGTCAAGCTGGCCGCCGACGGCCTCGAAGCCGCCGAACTCGTCTCCCAGCACGGCTGCCATCTCGTCATCACGGACCTGGAAATGCCGCGCATGACGGGTTACGAGCTGATGGCTCAGTTGCGCCAGAGTCCAGCCACGCGCCGTATCCCGGTGATGGTCGTCACCTCGCGCGCAGGCGCGAAGCACCGCGACCGCGCCATCAAGGAAGGCGCCACGGCCTTCCTCACCAAGCCGGTGCAGGAAGATCAGCTCATCGCGGCGGTGGAACAACTCATGGGATCGGAGGCGGCGCGTCCAGTCGTGCCGGTCGCATAGGTATTTATGGCAGCTAGCGCCAGCAAAAAGCACCGCGTCCTCGTCGTGGACGATTCCACCTTCATGCGCAAGGTGCTGGAAACCATTTTCAACGCCGACGAACAGCTCCAGGTCGTCGGCCACGCCAAGGACGGCCGCGAAGCGGTCTCGCTGGCGGAATCGCTTAAACCCGATGTCATCACCATGGACATCAACATGCCTCACGTGGACGGCCTGCAAGCCACCGCGGAGATCATGACCACCAATCCGCGTCCCATCGTTATCGTCAGTTCGGAATCGCGCGAGGGCGCCGCCAGCACCTTGCGCGCTCTCGAACTCGGCGCCATCGAGTTTGTCGCCAAGCCTTCGAGCGGCATTGATCTGGACATGAACAGCATCAAAGACGAACTTGTCCGAAAAGTCCGCATGGCCGCGAAAGTCCGCGTGGTCCGCACCGCGTCTCGCCTTGCCGCAACGATTCAGGGAGCGAACGGGAATGGCCACGGCGCCGCACCGAAGGCTCCCGCGCCTGCAAGCCGCCCCGCTCCTAGTTCTGGTCTCGACCAGCGCTTCCCGGTCGTCGTTCTCGCTGCCTCCACCGGCGGACCCGCCACGGTGATGCGCCTTGCGCCCGGCTTCACGCGCGAGTTCCCTGCTGCCGTCATCCTCGTCCAGCACATGCCCGCGGCCTTCACGACGCAATATGCCGCCCAACTCGCCGAATTTACGGGCATCCGCGTGAAGGAAGCCGAAGCCAACGAATCGCTGCAACCAGGCACCTTCTACATTTGTCCGGGCGGCCAGCATTTGCGCGTCACGCCGACCGGCCGCATCCAGCTCGACGCAGCTTCCGGCCGCATCAACGGCTATCTCCCCAATATTGATGTCACTATGGAAAGCGTTGCCTCCTTCGCCGGCCCCATGAGCATTGGCGCGATTCTCACGGGCATGGGCAACGACGGATCTGCCGGCGCGAAAGCCATCAAGTCCGCCGGCGGACTGGTCATCGCGCAGGATGAAGCTACATCCGTGATCTTCGGCATGCCGGCCGAAGCCATCAAGACCGGCGCGGTCGACCAGACCCTCGCCCTCGACGACATCTATCCGGCCATCGAAAAGCGGGTCCTTGCACTGTGCCGTCCCGCGCCGGCGGGAGCACGCTGATGCTTCCGATCGCAAACTCCGCCCCAGGGGGCACAGACACGCTGGCCTGTGCCGCCGATCCAACCGCGCGGTCCGGCGATCCGGGCTTGGCCTCGTCCCTCTCCGCCTCCTTCGAACACGGCGCCCTTCCGGCTCGGAAGCCAGCTTCCGGCCCGCTCACAAAAGCTCCGCTATCCAAAGCCAGATCTCCGCGCGCGGAACAAATCATTCTGTTCCGCACGGGGGGCCAGCTCTTCGCCATCTCCTCCGCGGCCGTTCAGGAAGTTCGCAGCGTCGATAGTCTCGCCGGCGCCGCCAGCGACTTCGAATCAAGTTCCCTGCCAAAGGTCCGCCATGTCCTCAAACGCGGCGATAAGACGTTTTTTGTGGTCAACGGCGCTGTCCACTTCGGTCTGCCGCTCACACCCGGCGCGCTCGTGTTCATCCTTCGCAATACACGCACCGCCCTTCTGGTGGACGCCATCGAGAAAATGACCACCATGACGCGGTTGCAAGCTCTTCCGCTCGCCTTCTGCCATGAAGAGCGCCGCTGGTATCGAGGCCTTACTGCTCTCGATCAATCCGTCGTGCCCGTTGTCAATCACGATGGCTTCTTGGCGCCCGGCGAAATCTCCGCGCTCGAGGCCGCTCTGCCGCAAGAGGTGGAAACCGCCCCATGACCCTCCGAGCCGAGCTGGAGCCGCAATCTTTCGTGCTCCTTCGCCTGGGTGAACGCCGCTTCGCCATTGCCGCCGGGCAGGTCGCCGAGCTCGTTGCGCCAAGCCGTGTCTTCCGCTTTCCCCATCGCACGGACAACGTCGAAGGGGTCATTCTGCGGCGCGGGCGCATCGTACCGGTTTGCGACGTCGCCGAACAGCTCACGGGCAAGCGTGTTCATTCACGCCGCTTCTATTTAATTGCCGTCCGCCAGTACGCGGCGCAAAAGGAATGGGTCGCGCTTCCCGTCACCGGAGAATGCGAACTCATTTTCTCCGACATCATGCCGGCCGGCGAATCCGACGCGCCTCACGTCGCCGGATGGCTCTCTCACGCCGGAGACGTGATCGAGGTGCTTCGCATCGAGGCGCTCACTCCCGGCTCCGTAAGGCCTCCTTCGCCGCCCGCCGCGGATTTGCTGGAGGCCCGCCCATGATCGCCGGCCGTCCCGCCAAGATTCTGCTCATCGATAGCAACGTGTATTTCGCCAAACGTCTCGGCGACGCGCTCAAGCGCGAGGGTTTCGATATTGCCTCCAGCACGCAGGCTACGTTCGCTCTCACCGCGCTCGAATACGACACGCCCACCGCCATTGTCTGTGCCACCAAGATGCGCGAGATGGGCGCTCTTGAAATTGCCCGCATCATTCGCGCCGATGCGCGCAATGCCGCCCTTCCCATCATCGCTCTCGGCGACGGCAGCCAGCGCGCGCTCATGGAGGCATTCCAGGCGGGCTGCGATGATTACATCGACCGCCAGCAGCCGCCCGCCGTCATCGCTTCGCACATCAAGCAAATCATCATCAGCAAGGCCGAAGGCTTTCAGCCCACCCAAATGCTCTCGCAGTCGGATACCAGCCTCAGCGGCAGCCTCACGCACCACGATCTTCCTGGCGTCATGCAGATGCTCGGCCACGCGCATCAGACCGGCGCGCTCCACATCAATGCCGGCGAAACCGACGCCGTTCTCTTCTTCGATGCGGGCGAAGTCACTCACGCGGAATGCGGCAATCTCTTCGGCGATGAAGCCGTCATTCACATCCTCAAGAGCTGTGTCCAAGGCGGCTCCGGCGTTTACAAGTTCGTTTACGGGGCAAGCTCCGCGCAACGCACCGTTCTGCGCTCCGCCACCGATCTCATGCTCGATGCCATGCGGGAATACGATGAAACCGCTCGCGACACCGCGGAGAAAGAGGTCCCATGAGTGAAACCATGTCGCTTCCTCCCGTTTCCGAAACCGAAACTAAGCGCACTCCGACCGTCTACTTCATCGATGACAGCGCCACCATGCGCGAAGTCATAAAAATCGCTTTTCGCCGCGAGAATATCAACGTCATCACCTGCGCCGACGCTGCTTCCGCTCTCGCGCAGTTCGAACAGACGCGCCCTGACATCGTCATCACGGATGTCATCATGCCCGACCAGGACGGCTACTCCGTTTGCAGTCAGATCAAGCAGCACGCCGACCTCGGCAATGTTCCCGTCGTGCTCATGTCCGGCGTTGTCAACAAGAGCGTCGCCGACAAGGCCGTCGCCGTTCAGGCCGATGAACTCATCCGCAAGCCCTTTCAGCCGCAGGAACTCATCGGCCGCGTAAAAAATCTGCTCGCGCCCAAAACGCCCGGCGCTGCGCCCGCGCCGGAGCGTTTCCCCGCCTCTTCTGCTCCTTCCGCGGCTCTGACCAGCCTCTTCGCCCCGCCCGCGCCCGTTCCGCCGCGCGCGCCCGTTCCCGCACTGCCCGTTTCCGCGCAGGCTCCCGCCGAACCTGCCTGGAACCGCGCCTTGGCCGACGCGTTCGCCCCCAAGCCGTCCGCACCTGCCGAACCTGCTGGCCCCGGCGTGCTGCAAACCGTCCCACCCGCGCGGCCGGCGGCATCAAACGCCGATATCCAGAAACTCCGCGTCGAAATCGCTCGTCTGGATCTCCTGGTAAAAAAGCTTCAGACCGAACTCCAGATCGAGCGCCAGTACAACCAAGCTCTTGAAGCCCAGATCCGCACTCTGACGGAATCCGCATAACCCCGCGCCTGGAACCACGCGTAACAAAGGCACAGGCAGCGCCGCGGGGGCTCACACGAGGGTCCCGCCAGGCGGCCTGGCCGTTTGTCATTCGAAGGGGTAGCGCAGTGGGTCGCTTGTCGTTCGCCTGTCATTCCGCCGCCATTCACGCTTGATGGCGAAGACTGGCTCCCCTGGCCGTCAGCTCTTTGCTTTCGCAAGAGCCTCGAGCACCTCACTCCACGCGGTGGGTCCTTGGTGCATGGAAAAAACTCGTTCCACGCGCAGCTTTTCCCGCATCACCGCCTCGGATACCTCCTCCATCAATTCGGGATCGTAGAGCGAATGATCATCGTTGATCACGAGGGTGTCGCTGGCATACAGCAGATGCTGCTCGGGGAAATACACCATGTACTGCCTTTCGGTTGACGCGCCGCGCAGCGGATACAGTTCCATCCTGTTGGGTCCGGTCCCAATCTCCTCTCTTGCCGAGACCACCTTCCACGCTGGCGTTTTTCCTGCCCCCGATTTTTCGAGCGCATCGGGATCCATCGAATGCCGCGCCTTCACCATCTGGTCCAGCAGCGGCCGGTTCAAGTCCAGGATATATACGGGCAACTTCTGCGAAACCGCATATCTTACGCCGCCCGTGTGTGGCCAGGAATCCGAAGTCGAAACCACGGCCTTGATGCGCAGCCCCGGATAGCGCTTCTGTGCTTCCTCGATGACTCCTCGGGTATAAGGCTCCCCGATGGGAGCTTCCAGAATCACAATGCCGTCGGGTTGCTTGACAATCGTCGTATTCCACGCGCCCGAGAAAAAATCGACCCCAGGCGCGAGCTCGATCGCATTGCCGGCACGAAACGGCGCTTTCCACCCTCGCCCGGCCGCGCTCTTCTTTGCCGTGGCCGAATCCATCCGGAATACGGCGTCATCTAAGGGCGCGTTGAATTCCACTTTGAGGGCCTGCGTCGAGCGCCATAGCTTCCCGTTCCTCTCCACCACCGCATTGGTAGGGTATTTGACTCCTCGCACCAGCTTCCAATTATCGAAGTACACGCGCTGCTTCACGTCGCCCCAGAAATACCAGAAATCGTGAAATTGCTGCGTCGTTTCCACCGCATCCGGCAAGTGGTTGAACCGGTTGAGCAGAATCCGAACCGGGACTCCCTGCCACTGAAATGCCAGCACCGCGTGCGCGGTGGATCGCAGTGTTTCGGACGTTTCGAAGTGCAGGTCGGAAGCTTCTTCAGCGGTGAGGAGCAGTGGCACCGGCCCCAGCGCCAGCGCGTACCGTGCCCTTTCCAGATCGCCGAGCGAGCAAGGCGTGTCGGTCTCCTTGCCTCGCCGTACGCCTCCTTCGGGTCCCACCACCGTGACGGTTGTCGATTCCGAGTGGTCATCATCCGATTCCGGCCACGTCAGCTTTTCCTCAAACCACATCCGCTGATTCGCAAAATCAGCCAAAATCGTTCCTCTTTCGTACGACGTTATGAACGGATCCTGCCGGTAGGATTGTTCCATCAGCTCCGTCTGCCCGATGGTACGCAGCCGGATGTTCTTCACCTCTCTGAGTCGTTCTCGCCCGCCCATCGCCTCCAGCGCCAGACTCAAGCATTCTTTCGCGGATTGGCGCTCGCAGCCTGGATGGCTTGCCGCGATTTCCTGCGCTTGAGCCGCCCATGCGAACCAGATGAGAGCTACGATACCGATGCAGAACCGTTTCATGGAATCCTCCGGGGTACTAAGACGCGATGACGCCAAAGATGTAAGCCGCCAGGTCGCATAGGGCGCCTTTGAACCAGATCGTTTGAAGCGAGCCGCCCGCCCAGGGCGTTGGCAATAGGGCAGAGCAACACAGGAGGAGTAAGCGCGGGTGAATCAGAACCTAAGAACGGAAAAATCGCGATGCTGACGAACCGCCAGCCCGAAGTACTGGCTACCGCGCGCGACTCGAGTTTATTCCCGTCATTTGCGACGCGCCTCGCCCAAGCTATTCTTCCGTTGGGGCCTGCGCCTCTGGTCTATATGGCCAACCCGAATCCAATGCGATCACGTGCTCTCAACCTGCGTCTCTGCAAAATGGCCGCACTGCTTCTCTTGCTGCTCTGCGGCAATGGGGCCCGTGCGCAGGGACCTCCTTACCAGACCGACGACCCTACGCCGGTCGATTACAAGCACTACGAAGCCTATCTTTTCGGCAGCATGGACGGCACTCCCGTCGAATACGACACCCTCGGGCCTGCGTTTGAGTTCAATTGGGGCGCCATTCCGAGAGTGCAATTGCACGCCGTCTTGCCGCTCGGGGGCGTTTTCCCATCGAACAATCCGGCCTTTGCGCCTTCCGGCACGGGGACAAACGCCTTTGGCCTTACCGACACGGAGCTAGGCGTAAAACTGGCCTGGATTACCCAGACCAAGCATCGCCCCCAAGTGGGCAGCTTCACCATGTTTGAGATTCCCACCGGCAATTTCGCCAAGGGACTCAGCGTCGGAAAGGTTTGGTACAAGCTGCCCCTCTGGGTAGAAAAGGACGCCGGCAAGTGGACCCTGGATGGCGGCGCGGGTTACGCCATCGTGCGCCAAGCCCAATACCGTGACTTCGTCTACGGCGGATTTCTCGTCAAGCGCGAGATCGTGAAAAAGCTTGAACTTGGGGTCGAGGTGTTCGCCCACGGACCGGAAGGGCTCGCTGCCCCGCAGACCCATTCCTCCACCATGGCCGATGCCGGCGGTTACTATCACTTCAAGAATCCCAATTTTCAGTTGTTATTCGCCTATGGACATTCTGTCGCGGGCCAGACGGAAAACTACGGGTATCTCGGCCTCTACTACACCTGGGGAAAAGACGCAAAGAGAGACGCTTCAAACGCAATGCTGTCCCGCCAAATCGGCCAACCCGCCGATTGAGAGCAAGGTCCGCTCCCTGCCGCTTCTCGCTGCACTTCTTTCCTCGCTTTACTCACTCTTGCCTCGCCTTACTCACTCAGCGTCAGGCGGTCCGCGTCCCGCAATTCCGGAAAGCGCCACGCCCATATCGCCGTCACGGCCATCGCCGCCACTCCGCCCAGCACCACCGCCGGAATCGTTCCCAGCCAGTGGGCCGTCACGCCGGATTCAAATTCCCCCAGCTCGTTCGAGGCCCCGATGAAAATCATGTCCACCGCGTTCACGCGTCCCCGCATCGCGTCCGGCGTCCACAATTGGATCAGCACCGCGCGCACGATCACGCTCACCATGTCCAGCGCGCCGACAAAAAACAGCGCAATCATGGACGCAACAAAACTGCGCGAAATGCCGAACAGCACCGTGAATAGCCCGAATCCCGCCACGCACCACAACATCCTCTTTCCTGCATGGCGCATCTGCTTGTGCGCCAGCAGCAGCGCCATGCACCCTGCGCCGATTCCCGGCGCGCTCCGCAGCAAGCCTAGCCCCCACGGTCCCGTGTGCAGAATCTCTCGCGCATACACCGGCAGCAGCGCCACCGCTCCGCCCAGCAGCACGGCGAAAAGGTCCAAGGAAATCGCTCCGAGGATCAGCCGCTCCTGCCGGATGTAGCGAAGCCCGGCGAGCACGGTCCTCATCGTTGTGGGCTCTCGCGCAGGCGCGCGCGCATCCAGCCGCATCCGCGCGATCATGACCGCCGCCGTTACCGCGCACGCCGCACCCAGCGCATAGACCGCCGCGGGTCCCCGCGCCGCGGCGTAAACGATCCCGCCCAGCGCGGGACCAAGTATGGTTGCCACTTGAAAGATGCTCGAGCCCCACGCCACCGCGCTCGCAAAATGCTCCTCCGGCACGATCTGCGGCAGAATTGCCCGGCTTACCGGCGCGCTGAAGGCTCGCACCACACCGAGCAAAACGAGAATCGCGTAGAGCGGCGCGGCCGTCGCGGGATGACGCAGCGTCACCGCGAAAAACAGCAGCGAACACGCCGCATAGCCGGCGTAGCACGTCAGCAACAGCTTCCGCCGGTCCAGCCGGTCCGCGGCGTGTCCTGAAACCAGAAACAGCAGAATCGCCGGCAAAAACTGCGCCAGCCCCACCAATCCCAAATCCAGCGGCTGCTTCGTAATCTCATAAACCTGCCAGCCGACGGCCACCGATTGCATCTCCGTCGTCAGCACCACGAAAAACCGCCCCAACTGAAACTCGCTAAAATTGGGATAGGTAAACGCAGCGCGCGACGCCGCCACCTGGCTCGAAGTTCCTGGCATCATTGCCTACTGTGCCACAACCGGATGTAGGTGCATGCCGTCTGATTTTCCATTTTGAGTCACGCCGCTACAACACTCTCGTTCGCCACTATCTCCAATCCTGGCAGTTGCTCCCGCGGACTCTCTCGGTTCGTACCGCCCCCGCAATGCGTATTGACGCCTGCAATTACTCCCACTAGTATCGCTGCGTTTCCTCCTTCGTGTGCGTTCACCTATTCTTGTTCTTGCGGGAGATACTCGTTGAACCCAGACTCCGGGGTAGCAGAGCTCAAGGACACACGGGCAATTAAAGACAGGTTTTACAGTCACTTCCGGCAGGAGGCCCGGCTCTTCCGCGCTCCCGGTCGAGTCAACCTCATCGGCGAACACACCGACTACAACGAAGGTTTCGTTCTCCCCGCCGCCATTGACCTCTACTGCTGGACTGCCATCGCCCCGCGCAGCGATACCTCGATCCGCGTTTACTCCGAAAACTTCAGCGAATCCGCCGAAATGGACCTCGCTGCCCCTCCCCGCAAAGCGCGAGGCCACTGGAGCGACTACATCTTTGGCGTCATCCAGATGCTGCAATCCCAGGGAGCCCGCCTCACCGGAGCAAACCTGCTGATCTCCAGCGACGTGCCTCTCGGCTCTGGCCTCAGTTCCTCCGCCGCCCTTGAAACCTGTATCGCCACTGCCTTCCTTTCGCTCGCGCGGCTCGATTGGCCGAAAAAGGATCTCGCCCGGCTTTGCCAGCGCGCCGAAAACGAATATGTCGGCGCTCGCGTCGGCATCATGGACCAGTTCGCCTGCCTTTGCGGCGAGGAGCTTGCTGCCCTCATGCTCGATTGCCGCTCCCTCTCTTTCCGCCCCATTCCCTTGCCTCCGGAGATTAAGCTGGTCGCCTCAAATACCATGATCAAGCACGCTCTCGCCGCCGGCGAGTACAACGAGCGCCGCATCGAATGCGAGGAAGTCGTCCGCCGCCTCTCCGCCAAAATTCCCGGGATCACGTCCCTTCGCGACGTTACGCTCCAGCAACTCAGCGCCTGCAAAAACGTCATCTCGGATACCCTCTACCGCCGCGCGCGCCACGTCATCACCGAAAATGCCCGCGTGCAGGATTTTGCCGCTGCGATGACGCGCAGAGATCTGCACGCTGTCGGGCCGCTGCTCAAGGCTTCGCACGCCAGCCTCCGCGACGACTACGAGGTCAGTTGCCGCGAACTCGACCTCATGGTCTCGCTCAATCTCGCGCAGCCCGGCGTCATCGGCGCCCGCATGACCGGCGGCGGCTTCGGCGGCTGCACCATTAGCCTCGTCGAAGCGCGGCACACGGCCCCTTTTGTCGAAGCGGTGCGGTCCGCCTACGAGGCCGATACCGGCCTCAAGCCCGAGATCTACGTCCTCTCCGCCACTTCCGGCGCGAGGGAGTGCATCGCATGACCGATCTCTTCTCCGGCTCCCACCGGAGGCGCAACCCGCTTACCGGCGAATGGATCATGGTCTCTCCCCATCGCACGCAGCGTCCCTGGCAGGGCCAGATCGAAGCCGTCGCTCCGAGCGACATTCCCGAATACGACCCGCAATGCTATATGTGCCCGGGAAACTCTCGCGCTCGCGGCGATGTCAACCCGCGCTACGACGGCGTTTTCGTCTTCGACAACGACTATCCCGCGCTCACTCCGAATCCCGCCCCCGGTCAACTGGACGAAAGCGGCCTGCTCGTCGCCGCTCCGGAAAGAGGCCGTTGCCGCGTGCTCTGTTTTTCTCCGAAGCACCATCTCACTCTGCCCGATCTCTCTGTCGAAGAAATTTGCGCCGTGGTCGGCGCCTGGGCCCAGGAAACGGCCGAACTCGGCGCCGCGCCCGCGACATCCTGCGTGCAGATTTTCGAAAACCGCGGAGCGCTCATGGGCGCGAGCAATCCGCATCCGCACTGCCAGATCTGGGCCACCGAATCGCTCCCGAATGAGCCCGCGAAAGAACTCTTCCATCAGCGCGAGTATGCGAGAGCGCATTCCGGTGCCTGCTTGCTCTGCTCCTATCTCGCGCTGGAACTCGCGCGAAACGAGCGCGTCGTCCTGGAAACGAGCCACTTCGCCGTCCTCGTTCCCTTCTGGGCCATTTGGCCGTTCGAGACGCTCGTCCTTCCGAAGCGCCATTCCGCCAGCTTGCCGGGCTTATCCGCGCCCGAGCGCGCGTCCCTCGCGGAAACCATGCAAAAACTAACGCGCGCCTACAATGCCGTCTTCGGCGTTTCCTTCCCGTACTCGATGGGCTTCCATCAGCAGCCGGCAAAAGAATCCGTCCCCGAATGGCACCTCCACGCGCACTACTATCCGCCGCTGCTGCGCTCGGCGACCGTCCGCAAATTCATGGTTGGCTTCGAGCTGCTTGGCATGCCGCAGCGCGATATCACGCCCGAATCCGCCGCGGGCCGCCTTCGCGAGTTAGCCAAGCGCCTGAGCACCTCCGATCCGTGAGCCGGCCGGCAGAAAACGGCAGCGACACTATAGGTCAGCCGCCGGTCGCCGGCCGCTCGCATGTTAGGATGAGATGTCACACGCGACACTGAGGACCTACGGTGGCAACGAGCGGCAAACCGGGCAAGTTCTGGAGCGGCAACGAGATTCGGGAGACGTTTCTGCGCTTCTTCGAGTCGAAGGGCCACCGCCGCGTGCGCAGCAGCTCGCTCGTCCCGCACGGCGATCCCACGCTGCTCTTCACCAACGCCGGCATGAATCAGTTCAAGGACGTTTTTCTCGGACTCGAAAAGCGCGACTACAACAAAGCCGCCACCGCGCAGAAATGCGTGCGCGCGGGCGGCAAGCACAACGACCTCGAAAACGTCGGCTTCACCAAACGCCATCACACCTTTTTCGAAATGATGGGCAATTTCTCCTTTGGCCCGGTCGGCGACATCGGCGAGCAGGCGACGTACTTCAAGGAGAAGGCGATTCCGTATGCGTGGGAGCTGATTACTTCGCCGGAGTGGTTCGGGATCCCCAAAGAAAAGCTATACGCCACCGTATTCGGCGGCGCGGAAGTTTCTCCCGGCACAACGCTTGGCGTGGATGAAGAGGCGCGCGGCTTCTGGCGGAAGCATGTGCCCGACGACCGCATCTTCCCGATTCCTGGGCTAAAAGATAACTTCTGGGCCATGGGCGACACCGGTCCCTGCGGTCCTTGTAGCGAGCTGCATTACGACATGGGCCCGATTGCTTCGGAGCAGGGCCACACCGATTGCCGGTTTCCCTGCGACTGCGGCCGCTACGTCGAAATCTGGAATCTCGTTTTCATGCAGTTCAATCGCGATGCGAGCGGCAAGCTTACGCCGCTGCCAAAGCCTTCGATTGATACCGGCCTCGGTCTCGAACGCGTCGCCGCCGTCCTGCAAGGCGTCATCTCCAACTACGACACCGATCTTTTCGTCCCGCTGATGCAGCGCGCCGCCGAACTCGCAGGAAAGAAATTTGAAGTCGAAAGCGCAGTTGAGGAAATGAAGCAGGGCGCTGCATCGCTGCGCGTTATTGCTGATCACGCACGAGCAACGACATTCTTAATTGCGGATGGCGTTATTCCCTCGAACGAAGGCCGCGGTTATGTCCTCCGCAAGATCATGCGTCGAGCCATTCATCATGGACGAATGATCGGGGCCACAAAGCCGTTTTTGGCAGATATGGTAGTGGCTGTTACCCAACTAATGGGAAGCGCTTATCCTGAACTAGTAGAGCCCAGTGCAGCCAAAATTCCGTCCATCGTACTGGGTGAAGAACGAAGATTCGGCGCAACATTAGCGCTCGGCCAATCGAAGCTTGATGATTACCTAATGCCTCGTATCCAATACAAGGACAAGCTCGACGTAACGCGCCTCAACGTATGGAAGTTGAAGCAGGAAAATCCCGCCTTTGACGACGCGTTGGAACAGCCAGAAATTGAACGACTGCGAAAAGAGGCGATGTTACCTGGGTCGCAGGCATTCAAACTATATGACACTTATGGGCTTCCACGCGATTACATAGAAGATGTCTGCCGGGATAAAGGAATCTCAGTCGATTGGGACGGATTCGACAAAACCCTAGAAGAGCAGCGCACGAAGGCTCGTGCATCCTGGAAGGGTGGAGCGAAAGAAGCCGCGAATCCGGCGTTCGCGAAAATCGCGGAAACGTTCAAGACCGAGAAGGATTTTTATCAGGCGACGAAGGCGAAAGACGTTCGCGTCGAAGCCATTATTGGGAAGAGTGGCCCAGTCAATGAATTGAAGGCGGGCGAAACAGGGGAAGTGGTGCTCGACCGCACGGTGATTTACGCGGAATCGGGCGGGCAGATGGCGGATACTGGGTGGTTCTACGACAATTCCGAAACGCAGCCACTGGCCGAAGTGAGCGGCGCGTACTATCCCATCGCTGGACTCGTCGCGCACAAAGTACTCGCCAAGGAGACCCTGCGCGTCGGCGACCGCGTCACGGTCGTAGCCGACGCCGAGCGCCGAGCGCGCATCATGCGCAATCACACCGGCACGCACCTCGTCCACGCCGCGCTGCGTAACATCCTCGGCACGCACGTCAAGCAAGCTGGCTCGCTCAACGCGCCGGACCGCCTGCGTTTCGACTTTTCGCACTTCGCTCCGGTCGATCCCGAGGCACTGCGCGACATCGAACAGCAAGTGAACGACGAAATCCGTCACAACACCCCCGTCGAAACGAACATCTCTTCGCTCGATGACGCTCTGGCTTCCGGCGCCCTGGCCTTTTTTGGCGACAAATACCCGGAATCCAGCGTCCGCGTGGTCACCATTCCCGACGAACGCGCCCCGCGCGGCTTCTACTCCAAGGAGCTCTGCGGCGGCACCCACGTCCACCGTGTCGGCGACGTGGGCGTGCTCAAAATCATCAGCGAAGAGTCCGTCGCCGCCGGAGTGCGCCGCATCGAAGCCGTCACCGGCACCGGAGCGCTCGAACACTACCAGCGGCAGGCCCACCTGCTTTCGCAACTCGCCCACCGGCTAAACGTTGGCGAAGACCAGGTGCTCGCCGCCGTCGAAAAAATGGCGTACACGGTTCGCCAGTTAGAAAAGGACCTGGAAACGCAGCGCCGCAAAGGCGCTTTGGGCCAATTGGACGATCTCGCCGCCAAGGCGCAAGTCGTGAAAGGCGTCAAAGTCCTTGCCGCGGAGGTGCAAGATACTGACCGGGAAGGACTTAGGCAGCTCGTGGACTCTTTGCGCCAAAAGCTGGGCTCCGGAGTGATCGCGCTTGCCATGCCCGAGAACGGAAAAGTGACCCTGATCGCCGCGGTCACCAGGGACCTGACCGCTAAAGTCCATGCTGGCAAGCTGATACAGGCTGTCGCACCCCAATTGGGGGGAAAAGGCGGCGGCCGGCCTGACCTTGCGGAGGGTGGCGGAACCGACACATCTGCCCTAAAAAGTGTCTTGTTAAGCATCCCCTCCCTCGTAGAGCCCTTGCTATAATTCGGGTGGCTCGAAGGCCGGCACGTAGCGCCAGAAACGTGTCCCGCCGGGCACACTCCTGCTTGGGAGTTGCCCTGGCACGCAGAATGTGGTTTTTCGGCCCCTCTGTGGGGTCCATGCTTTGCGGACCGAAACCCTATGGCTCGCCTTTCCCAGCAGGTAAGCGCCAGACATATCGCGGGAAGTGTGTGCATCGCCTTGGCGGCACTGGCTTTGGCTCCCCATGCGGCGCAAGCGCAGATCGCGACGGCCAAGCTGGATAACGGGCGGACCATTTTCGTAAACGCGGAACCCCCCAAGCTGCTGCAACCGGCTCCCGCCAAGTCTCGCGCAACGATTTACCTGCCGTCCGAAAGTCCTTTTTCGAAAAACGGCTACCGTCCGGCAATGAGCATTGACCGCGACGGCACCGAAAAGCTCGTGCGGGAAGCGGCGGAGCGGCATCACGTGGATCCGGCGCTGATCCGCGCAGTGATTGAAACCGAGTCGGGATGGAATCCGCGCGCGGTTTCGCGCAAGGGTGCTGGCGGCCTCATGCAGTTGATTCCGACGACCGCGGAACGCTACGGGGCGTATGACCTTTTCAACCCGCAACAGAACATTGACGCCGGGGTTAGACATCTCAAGACGTTGCTGGAACGCTACAATGGCAACCTTGACCTTGCGCTTGCAGCGTACAATGCTGGTGCAGGTGCTGTTGACCGTGCCCACGGAGTGCCCGCGTATCGCGAAACGCAAGACTATGTCCGCAAGGTCCAAGCCGCTTACTTCAGCCCGAATTCCGGCCGGTTGCCGGACGCATTCGTCAATCCGCGCGCGATTCGCCGCGAAGCGGACGCCAACGGACGAATTATTTTCACCAACCAGTAGAAGAGTTTCCAAGCCGCGCAGGACCGGCAACAGGCTCGCGGGCTTCCACGGCGCATTCCAGCGAGCACGTGGCGCCGTGCAGGCAGGAAGGTCTGCGCCATTGGGGTCGTAGGAGCGATGGGGGCGGGGCAAAAAAATTTCCACAAGAGGTTCGCCCGCGTTTCGCCGGTTTTTGTTGCGGCGCTGCTGGCGCTGGTCTGCGTCCCCTCGGCCGTTTCGGCGCCGCTCTCCACCTCAAGTTCCGCGGAGAACAATGCCGCCGACGCAACCACCAATGTGCGGAAAGCTGCTTCCACGCAATTCGCCAAAGCGGAGCAGATGCGCGCGGCGCTCGGCGAGAAACCCGCGGCGGAGCGCACGCTCGCGGAATACAAGCAGGTGGCGCTGGCGTACCGCCGCGTGGCCCTGATTACGCCGCGCGCCCCGGAAGTGCCGGAATCGCTGGTCGCGCTGGGCGAAGTTTACACGGAAATGGGCGACCGTTTCGGGCGAACCTATTACCAATCGGCGGTGGATTCCTACCTGTTTCTCGCGCGCGAATATCCCGGCAGCCGCTACTGCCCCGATGCGCTGCTGCGCGCAGCGAAATTGCAGCGCGATGAACTGAGCGAGCCCCGGGAAGCGCAAAAGACGTACGGCGATTTCCTGAAGCGCTATCCCCGCTCGCCGCGAAAGCGCGAAGTGCAGCAGGCCTTGGCGGAGCTGGCGCTCTTGGAAAACGATGCGCCGGATGCAAAGCCGGATACTCCGCGAAGCGCCGCCGGCGACGGCAGAGCCGCCGAAGCGAAGCGCGAACCCTCGGCCGACACAGGTAACGGATCGCAGGCGGGGGAGCGGAACACTTCGGGGGGAGCACCAAGCGAATCGGGAACGATACCGCGAGTGCGGCGGATTCGCGCGGCGGCCACGGATGAATCCACGCGGGTGACGATTGATCTCGAAGACACCGTGCAATACACCTCCGCGCGCATCTCGCATCCCGACCGGATTTTCTTTGACTTGCACGCGGCGCGCCTGACGCCAGAGTTAATGCGGGGAAGCATTCACGTCGAGGGAAATCTCCTGAGCGCGGTGCGCGTCGCGCAGAACCAGGTCGGCGTCGTGCGGGTGGTGCTGGACGTTAACGGCGTCAAGGACTACACCGCTTCCCTGACGCACAACCCGACACAATTGCTGATTGATTTGTATCCGAATCCGGCGACTGCCACTGCGCAAGCGCGCCCGCCTTCCTTCGATACGCTGCACAACCAAAAGCCGGCCCCTGCCAGGGCCAGAAACGGGGAGGCTGGGAATGCGCGGCCGGTTACGGAGCGGAAGGCGGAGGCCGGTCCACCGGAGCCAGCGAGCAAAATTGCGCCGTCAGCGGAAACGAGCGCCCACCAGGGCCGAAACGACGTTAGCGAAGCGGAAGACGCGCCGGCCGGCTCGGCGGAAGCTTCGCGGTCGAAATCAGCGAAGACCGCCGGCACGGACGGCAAGCCAGACCTGGTGCGATCCGCATCGGCAGCGCAACCGACGCGCGACGGGAACTCGACTCTGACGCGCGTCCTCGGACTGAAGATTGGGCGCATCGTGATTGATCCCGGACACGGCGGCCATGATACCGGAACGATTGGCCCGACCGGACTCATGGAAAAGGACTTGTGCCTGGACGTTGCCCTGCGCCTTGAAAAAATCATTCAGCAGCGGCTGCCGGGCGCCGAAGTGCTGCTGACGCGCTCGGACGACACCTTCATACCGCTCGAGGAACGCACGGAAATCGCGAACCGCGCAAAGGCCGACCTGTTTATATCCATCCATGCAAATTCGAGCCGGGACCATGCGGCCCGGGGCGTGGAGACCTACTACTTGAACCTAAAGGGTTCGGCCGAGGCCATGGAAGTGGCGGCGCGCGAGAATGCTTCCTCGCAACAAGGCATCCACGATTTGCAGGACCTCGTCAAGCGCATCACGCAAACCGAGAAGATTGATGAGTCGAAAGAGTTCGCGCAAGATGTGCAGGGCTCGCTGAGCCAGCGCATTCAGAAGGTGAACCGGACCGTGAAGAACCGCGGCATCCGCAAGGCGCCCTTCGTGGTACTGATCGGAGCCGATATGCCGTCCATCCTTACGGAGATTTCCTTCCTGAGCAATCCCTCGGACGAGCAACTGTTGAAGAAACCGGAACACCGGCAGCGCGTGGCCGAGGGGATTTACCAGGGCGTGGCCGCCTATCTACAAAGTTTGAATAGCGTTACGCTGAATCTGCCGCCAAGGGGCGGAGCAGCCACCCGGAGCAGCGAGGGCGCTTCCCGCGCGGTTGAACAATCTCGTAACCAGAACTAATCTGGTGGTGTCTAAGAAAGCTGTGGGGATAGCTCCCGGGATGCGGATTTTTTTTGCCATTTTGGCAGCCATGGCGGCGATTGCGGTTGCGCCCGCTTCGTCTGAGGCGGCGGATTTGCAATCGCTCTTTCCGCGGCAATTCGGGAACTGGGTGGCTGCAAGCTCGCCGGCAAAAGTCAATTCCCCGGACCAAGCTGCGCTGCTGAAAGAAGCTGGGATCCGAAATGCCCTCACTCGGACCTATGCGAAGGGCGAACAGGAAGTAAACGTTACGCTCGAAGAGTTTGGCGACCCGACAGGGGCCTACGAGGCCTATACCGCGTCCTTTGATCCGGGCATGCACCCCTCGACCGTGGCTCCCCTGACCGCAATCGAGAACGGCCGTCTGGTGATGCTGATCGGAAACATCCTGGCGACGGTGGACAACCCGCAACTCCCGTCCGGAAAGGACTTACAGGATTTCTGGAATCAGATTCACAAGTTTGCGGACCAAACGCCGCTGCCGCCGATTCGCGCGTATCTGCCGGAGGGATTCAGCGACGGTTCACAACGATATGCGCAGGGCCCGGTGGCTTTCGATGCGGCCCTCAATTCCCTGCAACGCGGCGAATTCGCGAAAATCGCCCCGGAGGTTGGGTTTGCGAACGGAGCCGAGGCCATGCTCGCCAATTATCATCGCGGGCAGGATGCGGCGGTGCTGCTGCTGATCGAATATCCGACGCCTTCCATGGCGGAGCAGCAAATCCATCACCTCGATACGGTGCTGCCGGCGGGCGCGACGGTGTCGCGACGCGCTTCCCTGCTCTCGATCGTGCTCAGGCCGAGTTCGCAGGCCTTCGCAAAAAGCCTCCATAACGCCGTGAATTACGAAACCGAAGTCACCTGGAACGAAGGCAAGCACGTGCTGACGGATCCGCCGTGGGTCGTGATTCTGGGGCGGATATTTCTCGGGACGGCGGTGTTTCTGATCGCCGCGGCCATCTTGGGATTGGTTTACGGCGGCATTCGGATCGCGGCGAAGATCTTGTGGCCCGGGAAAATCTTCGACCGGCCGAAGTCCTTGGAAGTTCTGCAACTGGGGCTCTCCGGCAAGCCGGTGGACACCAAGGATTTTTACTGAGCTCTTCCTGCCCTGGCGTTCGGCGCCATGCTCCCGGCGGATGTTTCCATCCAAACTGTTTGGCGCGCCTTTCGGGCGGTTTCAACAAATTGCGCTCGAACAAGGAACGTCCTGTTTCGAAACGCCCGCAAAGAATGTCCTGTCCGCGGGCTTGCTCACCGTTCGCCGGCGCGATGCCACTGCCACATAGCGCTGAAGACCTCACCGAGACGGCATGGCCGCCAGCGGAGTCCACGCGGTGTTTTTGGCTCCGGAGAGGAGCACGGCGGCGATGAAGCGCATCCCGTCCCAGCCGTCCTCGACCGTGGGAACGATCGTGGAGGCGGGATTCGGCGCGCGATTTTCACTGTGTGCGTGAATCTGCTCCGCGATATCGGCATAAATCTGGGCGAAGGCTTCCAGATAACCTTCCGGATGACCGGAAGGAACGCGCGTGGCGTGCGCGGCAACGGCGGTGGCGCCCGGCGCGCCGCGGCGGATGGTAACGGGTGGCTTGCCGTACGGAGTGAAGAGCAGCGTATTCGGCTCCTCTTGGTGCCACTCGAGTCCCGCCTTTTCGCCGTAAACGCGGAGCTTGAGATTGTTCTCGTTCCCGGGAGCGACCTGGCTCGCCCAAAGCATGCCTTTGGCGCCGCCCGAGAAGCGCAGCAAAACCTGCACATCGTCGTCAACGCGGCGGCCAGGCACGAAGCGGTTGACTTCGGCGCAGACTTCGCGGCACTCGAGCTGCGTCACGAAGCGCGCGAGATTGTAGGCGTGCGTGCCGATGTCGCCCAGGCTGCCGGCCTGGCCGGTTTGCGCGGGGTCGGTGCGCCATGCGGCTTGCTTCTGACCGGTGGCTTCGAGCGCAGTCGTGAGCCAGTCCTGCACGTATTCAGCCTGCACGAGACGGATTTTGCCGAGTTCGCCCGCGGCGACCATTTCTCGAGCCTGGCGGACCATGGGATAGCCCGTATAGTTGTGCGTGAGGCCAAAGACGAGACCGCTGCGCTGCACGATGCGGACAAGGTCAACAGCGTCTTCCACGTTTGTGGTCATGGGCTTGTCGCAGATGACGTGGATGCCCGCTTCGAGAAAGGCCTTCGCGACCGGGTAATGGAGATGATTGGGCGTAACGATGGAAACGGCGTCAATACGGTCGGCGCGTTTGGCCTCGGCCTTGGCCATTTCCGCCCAGCTCGTATAGGCGCGCTCCGGAGCGACGTGCAGTTCGGCGGCGCCGGCGCGGCTTCTCTCGGCATCGGAGGAAAGCGCGGCGGCCACGAGCTCATAGCGGTCGTCGAGCCGCGCCGCAATGCGATGCACGGCGCCGATGAACGCTCCGGGACCCCCGCCCACCATTCCCAGCCGCAAACGGCGGCGCTGCGCTTGTGTCTTGGCTCCGCTGACCATGGTCTCTCCTCGCTGCTGGATTCAATCGCGTGGCGAAATTCGTTCGACAAAAGCCTTACCGCCGTTGCCCGGTGTCGTGCGCCTGGTGCATCGCAATCGCTCAGGCCAGAGTGCCTGTGCTACGGAAGGCCCAACATGCGGCGATTGGCTTGCTGGTCCGCGCCGGAGCTGGCGAAATCGTCGAACGTCGTTTTCGCGGCTTCAATGATGTGCCCGGCGATGAACGGAGCGCCTTCGCGGGCGCCTTGCTCGGCGCTCTTGATGCAGCATTCCCATTCGAGCACGGCCCAGCCACTGTAACCGTACTGCGTGAGCTTCGAGAAAATGGCCTTGAAATCCACCTGGCCATCGCCGAGCGAACGGAAACGGCCCGCGCGCCGAATCCAGGGCTGAAAGCCGCCGTAAACCCCCTGCTTGCCAGTCGGGCGAAATTCAGCGTCCTTTACGTGAAACATTTTTATGCGCGAATGATAGTGGTCGATGTAGGCGAGGTAGTCGAGCTGCTGGAGAACAAAGTGGCTCGGGTCATAAAGAATATTGCAGCGCGGATGATTGCCGACGCGGTCGAGAAACATTTCGAACGTTTCGCCGTCATGGAGGTCTTCGCCAGGATGGATCTCGTAACAGAGATCGACCCCAGCCGAGTCGAAAGCGTCGAGAAGCGGCCGCCAGCGTTTGGCGAGCTCATCGAAGGCAGTTTCAACCAATCCCTGAGGCCGCTGCGGCCAGGGATACATGTAGGGCCAGGCGAGCGCGCCAGAAAAGGTGGCGTGTGCTTTCAGGCCAAGATTCGCCGACGCCTTCGCGGCCCAGCGAAGCTGCTCTTCCGCCCAGGCCTGGCGTGCCTTGGCATTGCCACGAACGCCGGGAGCGGCAAAGCCGTCGAAGGCGATATCGTAAGCGGGATGGACCGCCACAAGCTGGCCTTGCAGGTGCGTGGAGAGCTCGGTGATTTGCAATTTGTGACGCGCCGCTGTGGCTTGCAGCTCCTCGCAGTAGGCTTTGCTCTCGGCCGCGCGCTTGAGATCGAACAGACGGGCATCCCAAGTGGGGATTTGCACACCCGCATAGCCGAGAGCCGCGGCCCAGACGCAAATCGAATCGAAACTGTTGAACGGAGCCACATCCGAAGCAAACTGAGCGAGGAAAATCGCCGGTCCCTTGACGGTGTTCATTCCTGCACAGCCTCCCTGCGGCGAGAATCGGGTCCGGAGATGGCCGGAACGCCCGCGAAACGAAGAAGTGGTTGTACCACAAAGAACGTCTATTCAGGGAGCGCATGTAACGGTTTTGGCCGTGATCTCATCCAAAGCGGGTGTCCGGGGAGTTTGCGCCGAGTCGTTGATGCCTTAGAATTGAAGCGAAACGGGACGGGGAAAAACTCTGCACATGCTGGGACTTAGGCTAAACCGCCACATTTTTGGGGAGAGGTATGCCTTGCCGCTGATCGCGGCAAGCATCATTCTTGCGGGGCTGTGCTCGGGCTGCCAAAAAACCTCCGCCGAAAACGGAGCTCCCGCGGCACCCGCGGCCTTGCCGGTGCAGGTGGTCGTGGCGAAGGCGCAGCGGATTGCGGAAACGACGGAATATCTCGCGGTGATGAAGTCCCGGCACTCCGCGAATATCAATCCGCAGGTGGAAGGCTACATTACGAAGATTTTTGTGAAGTCGGGCGACCGCGTGGCGCCGGGGACGCCGATTTTGCAGATTGATCCGCTGAAGCAGCAAGCGACGGTAAGCAGCCAGCAGGCCGCGGTAGCGGCTCAAGAGGCAAACCTGCGCTACGCGGAGGTGCAGTTGGAGCGGCAGCAGAAACTATTTTCGGCGGGCGTGGTGAGCAGGCAGGATTTGGACAACGCGCAGACAAATTTTGACGCGGCAAAAGCGCAGCTCAAGGCGCTCGAAGAGCAGGTCCATCAGCAGCAAGTGGAACTCCGCTATTACAGCGTCACGGCTCCGATGGGCGGCGTTGTGGGCGATATCCCGGTGCGCGTGGGCGACCGAGTCACGGTGACCACGCTGCTGACCACCGTGGATGAGCCGGGAGCCCTGGAAGCCTACATCTACGTGCCATCGGAGCGCGCGCGGGAATTGCGCGTGGGATTGCCGGTGCGTCTGGTGGACAACAACGGAAAGACGCTATCGGACACGCAGTTGAGCTTCGTCTCGCCCCAGGTGGACACGGAGACGCAAACGATTCTGGCAAAGGCAAACACCGAGAATGCGCAGGGCCGGTTGCGCGTTTCGCAACAAGTGCGCGCGCAAATCACCTGGAGTACCCGCGAAGGAACCACCATTCCGGTGCTTTCGGTCCTGCGGATTAACGGACAGTTCTTCGCGTTCCTCGCGGAGAAGGAAGCCAAGGGCACGGTAGCGCGCCAGCATGCCCTGCGGCTCGGCGACACGATCGGCAACGATTTTGCCGTGCTCGACGGCATCAAACCCGGCGACCACATCATTGCCTCCGGGCTGCAATTCCTGCAGGACGGCGCACCCGTAAGCGAACAAATCCAGAGCGGCGCGGCCAGCCCCGCGGCTGCGCACTAGGCGCTTTCCAGAAATGAAGCGCCGGTCCTCAAATCTGGAAAAGGCGGGATTCCCCCGTGTTCGTTGATTTCTTCATCCGGCGCCCGGTCTTCGCGACCGTCTGCGCCCTCTTCATCATTCTGGCGGGCGCTATCGCCATTCCGACCCTGCCAGTGGCGCAGTTTCCCAACCTCTCTCCCCCGCAAGTCGTGGTGACAAGCGTCTATATCGGCGCGAACGCGGAAACCGTCGAGTCCGCCGTGACCATCCCGCTCGAGCAGACCATCAACGGCGTCGAAGGCATGAAATACATTCAGTCCTCCAGCGGAAACGACGGAACGAGCCAGATTACCGTCACATTTGACGTCTCGCGCGACGTCGATTTGGCGGCGGTCGACGTGCAAAATCGCGTCAACCAGGCCCTCGGGCGCCTCCCCAACGAAGTGAAGAATACCGGCGTCATCATCAGCAAGCAGATCGGCGGCTTCGTTTTTGGCGCCGGCGTTTACGCGGAAAACAATCAATATGACAGCTTGTTCCTCAGCAACTACCTCGACGTCTATGTCCGCGACGCGATGAAGCGCGTGCCCGGCGTCGGCGACGCCGTCATCTTCGGCGAGCGCAAGTACGCCATGCGCCTGTGGCTTGATCCCGCAAAAATGGCCCAGCGCGGGCTCAGTGCGACGGCGATCCTCAGCGCGTTGCAGGAGCAAAACGTGCAGGTGGCCGCCGGGCAAATCGGGCAGCCGCCCGCGCCCGGCGGACAGAGCTATCAGTTTAGCGTGCGCGCGGTGGGCCGGCTCAGCAGCGCCGAGGAATTCAACAACATCGTGCTCAAATCCGGCACGGATGGAACCCTCGTGCGCGTGCGGGACGTGGGCCGCGCGGAACTTGGCGCGGAAAACTACGGCACCATTCTCCGCTTCAACGGCCACGACGCCGTCGGCCTGGCAATTACCCAACTCCCCGGCGCCAACGCCCTGGACGTGGATCGCGCCGCGAAAGCGGAATTGCTGCGGCTCTCCAGGAACTTTCCGCCGGGAATTAAGGCAGCCGTCGCGTTTGACACAACGACGGTGATCGGGGAATCCATCAAGGACGTGCTGATCACCCTCGCGGAAGCAATCGTGCTCGTCATCGTCGTGATCTATCTGTTCTTGCAGGATTGGCGCAGCACGTTCATTCCAGCCATCACGATTCCTGTATCGCTGATAGGAACCTTCGTCTTCGTGAAGCTGCTGGGATTCTCGATCAACACTCTGACCTTGTTTGGCATCACCCTGGCGACCGGCTTGGTGGTGGACGACGCCATCGTGGTGATTGAGAACGTGGAACGCCACGTCGTGGAAGGCATCACGGAGCCGCACAATGCGGCTTCCGTAGCCATGAAGGAAGTGGCGGGCGCGGTCATCGCCACCTCGCTCGTGCTGGTCGCCGTGTTTGTCCCCGTGGCGCTTTTCCCTGGCACCACCGGCATTTTGTTCCGGCAATTCGCCCTGACGATTGCATTCTCCGTTTCCATTTCGGCTTTCAATGCGTTGACGCTCACGCCGGCACTTTCGGCGATTTTCCTGGGGCACCACCGGGAGCGCGCGCAGGGGGCCTTTTTTCGCGCGTTCAACCGCGTCGTTGCGGCTGGGACCGAGTTCTATCGCGCCACGCTGCGGAGAGTGATTCAGTGGCGCGCGGTGACCGTGCTGGCTTTTGCCGGCGTGCTGGCGCTCACCTACTGGGTTTATCAGCGGGTGCCGCGCGCGTTCATTCCAGAAGACGACCAGGGCTACATCATCCTGGTCGTGCAGGCCCAGCAAGGCGCTTCCCTGGATTTCACCAAGGACATGTGCGCGCAAGCCGAAAAAGCCTTGTCGCAGATTCCCGAAATCGAAGGAGCGTTCACCGTCGTCGGCTTTGGCGCGTCCGGCAGCGCGCCGAATCGCGCGGTGCTCTACGCCAAACTCAAGGAATTCAATGAACGAAAGGGAGCGGCGCACTCGGCAAGCGCGGTCATTCAGCGTTTGCGCGGACCGCTCAGCGCGATTCCCGGCGGACTGGTCGTGCCTTTCAATCCGCCCGCCGTTCAGGGGCTCGGGCAATTCGGCGGATTCCAGTACGAACTCGAGGACCTGGGACGCAATTCGCTGCAAGGCATCGCGGATGCCGCCAACCGCCTGATTCTGGAAGCCAATCGCAGCAAGGATGTGGTCGGGTTGTTCACCACCTATACCGCCAACGATCCCCAATACCTCGTGCGCATTGACCGCGAGAAGGCGAAGAGCCTGCAAGTGCCGTTCAGCGAGGTGACGAACGCGCTGCAGGTTTACATGGGTTCGGTATATGTGAATGACTTTGACTTCAACAACCGGGCCTACCGTGTTTACGTGCAGGCGGACAGCCGCTTCCGCGCGCAGCCCAAGGACATCGCCCAATATTACGTTCGCTCGGCACCCGGCGGGATGATTCCCCTCGACAACATCGTCAGCGTCGAGCAAACCGCGAATCCCCAGGTGATCAGCCACTTCAACTTGTTTCGGTCGGCGGAAATCAACGGTTCGGCGGCCCCCGGAAAGAGCAGCGGGGAAGGCATTGCCGCCATGGAGGAACTCTCGAAGCGGGTCCTGCCGCATGGAATGACCTTTGAATGGGCCGGCCTCTCGCTCGAGGAGATTCAGTCGGGCGGCAAGGCCCTGATTCTGTTTGCACTCGGCGTCGTCGTCGTGTATCTGACGCTGGCGGCACAATATGAGAGCTACATTCTTCCCTTCATCGTCCTCTTAGCGGTGCCCGTCGCGCTCTTGGGTGCCATTGGCGCTCAGGCCCTGCGCGGGTTGCAGAACGACGTGTATTGCCAGATCGGACTCGTGATGTTGATCGGGTTGTCCAGCAAAAACGCCATTCTGATCGTCGAGTTCGCCGAACAGTTGCGCGGCCAGGGCATGACCACTCTCGAGGCCGCCATCGAGGCGGCCCGAATCCGCTTGCGACCCATATTGATGACCTCGTTCGCCTTTATTCTCGGAGTCGTGCCCCTGGTGCTGGCACAGGGAGCAGGAGCCGCGGGGCGCGTTTCCGTGGGAACCACGGTATTTGGCGGGATGATTGCGGCAACGACCTTGAACCTCATCTTCATTCCGGTTTTGTACGTGATGGTGCGGAGCATTGCGCCCGGCAAGCCCAAGGCCGCCGTTGCGCCCGCGGCGCACTAAGAAGCCGTCTTTGCTGCAGCGCTCATCTTATTTCACAGCCTCGTAGGATATGGTCCCATGACTCAGGATGCCCATTGGGGTGAGCCGCTATGGAAGATCGATTTCCATCCGCAAGCGCTTGACGCGCCGGAAGCCGCCGCCTTTGTCGTGGTTGGCGGAGGATTTAGCGGGTTGGCGGCGGCGGCGTGGCTCGGCCGAATGGCGCCCCGCAAGAAAGTCGTGCTGCTTGAGGCGGAGACCATTGGGGCCGGCGCGAGCGGGAGAAGCGGTGGCCTCGCGCTGGCGGAGACCGCTGCCGGAAACTTGCCGGGTCTCGGAGACGTGCTCAAAGGATACGCCGAAATAGTCGCGGAATTGGGCATCGACTGCGACCTCGAGCTGCCGGGCGCCTGGGAAATCGGGCGCTCCCGGGGGCGAAGCGACTCCCCGATTTCATGGAACGATTCTGGAACGCTGCGCGTGGTGAACGAAGTGCCTGGAGGAACAATCAACCCAGGCAAGATGGTGGCGGGACTGGCGCGCGCGGCCGAGGCGGCAGGCGTGATCCTTTGCGAGCACAGTCCTGTGCAAGACGTCTCCGGCCGGGACATCTTGGTGGTGAAGGCGCGCAATCGCGAAGTACGCGCCGGCTGTGTTCTGCTCGCAACAAATGCCGCATCGCTGGAGCTCGGAAATTTGCAGGGCACGGTTGAGCCGAAACTCACCCTGGCGCTCGCAACGGAGCCCCTCGGCAATGCCGAAATCGAAGCGCTTGGACTAAGTTCTGGCAAGCCGTTCTACACCGTTGACTATCCGTATCTTTGGGGACGGCGAACTCGATCAAATCAATTGGTCTTCGGCGCGGGCCTTGTGGATTCGGCAAGCGACGGCGATCTGGCTGCTGTGAATGTGAACGAGGGCATCGCCGCGGAGCGTTTGAGCTGGCTCGAAAGACGCGTGCATGAGCTTCATCCTGTCCTGCGCGACGTCAAAATCGCCCATCGCTGGGGCGGGCCGATTTTGTTTACCGACGGCATGAAGCCTCTCTTCCGGCGGCGCAGTCAGAGCGAGCGCGTGTTTCTGCTGGCAGGGTATAACGGCCACGGCGTGGCGCTTTCGGTCTATCTGGGGAAGTGGGCGGCGGAAGCAATGCTGGGCATGCGCAGCTTGCCGGATTGGGGCGCGGTGAGCTGAGGCTCCTGCCTTCCCGTCGTCTTTGCTTCCGTGAGTGCAGCCTTTCGTTTGCGCGGAGCCTCCTCTACAATCGGCGGACCGCTGCCTGCCATGAGCCTGCACGCACAGCAAATCGGGTTCGACAGCGCACAAACATCCGATGTGCCGCGCCGGCGCTGGATGATTGCCGGGCTGCTCGGGCTGGGCGTCCTGATCAACTATTTTGACCGCGTCAATCTCTCCGTTTCCCAAGCCGCGCTGCATACGAGTTTTGGCATTTCCACGGTGCAGTTCGGCTATTTGCTGAGCGCCTACAGCTGGACTTATGCCGCGCTACAGCTCCCTTCGGGCGAACTGCTCGATCGCTTTGGCGTAAAGACAATCGGACGAATCAGCACGTTTTTGTGGAGTTGCGCTTCCTTCGGCGCGGCGATGGCAACGGGACTCCCGGGCTTTTTTGCCGCACGATTGCTGCTCGGTGTCGGCGAAGCACCGGCGTTTCCGGCGAATTCGAAGGCTGTCGGCTACTGGTTTCCCGCGCGCGAGCGCAGCCTGGCCACGGCATGCTTCGACGCCGCGGCGAAGCTCGGCCCGGCCATCGGCCAGCCCCTCCTCGGCTTCCTCCTGATTCGATACGGCTGGCGATGGACTTTCGCGGTCACGGGCGGCCTGAGCTTGTTCTATTTCGTCTTGTTTTATTGGATTTATCGCGACCCAAGCGAGGATCGGCGGCTGGCGGAGCTGGAACGCCAATTCATCCGGCGCGGTGATGCCCAGCCGGAAGGCCGCGCCACCGGCGGCCGCGGCGCGTCGATCGCGGACTTGCTGCGGCGGCGCAAAGTCCTGGGATTGGTGCTCGGCTTTGCATCCTACAACTACACGTTCTACCTGCTGCTAACGTGGATTCCAAGCTATCTCTCGACCGCGCTGCACGTAAACTTGCTTGATTCCGTTCTCTACGCCAGCATTCCGTGGCTTGTGGGAACGCTCACCGGCTTTCTTATCGGCGGCTGGCTGGTCAACGTTCTGATTCTCCGCGGATGGGATGCTTCGCGCGTTCGGCAAGCGGTCCTGGTCGGCGGAACCAGCTGTGGTCTCGGAATTTTCGGCGCGGCGGGAGCGCACACCCCCGGCGCTGCCGTTCTCTGGATCAGCCTTTCCCTTGGGGGCCTTGCCGCGGCTTCGCCGGTCGGGTGGTCGATTCCGTCGCTGATCGCGCCGCCCGGCAGCGTCGGACGCCTGGGCGGAATCCTCAACTTTGGAAACCAAATTTCAGCCATCGCGGCGCCGATCGTCACCGGCTATGTCGTCGCGAGGACGCATTCCTTCGCCGGAGCGTTCGCTGCGGCTGCGATCTTCTTGCTCATCGGCATTGCGGGCTATTTGCTCTTGCTGGGCCGGATCGAGCCGATTCCACGGCAAGGTTAATGGACCTGCGCCGCCTGCGGCGCATACGTCTTCGACCCGTGCGTTCGGTCGTTGATCACTTCGAACCGGCCGTCCGGCCACGCCAGGATCTCGAGGCCATGACCGGCATCGGGTCCCGGCGGGTTCGCGATGAACTCAGCTCGCACGTTGTGCGCTTCGCCGCCCGCGTTGGAATAGTGCAATTGCCAAAGATCCTCGAGACGCGGCGAATGCTCGATGATGTCCCACGCGGAAGGAGTGCCGCCCTTATTCGCTCCGTTATCCATGACGGCAACCCGCGGGGCAATCGCATTCACGAAGGCCGGACTATTGCTCTGATCCCAGCCATGGTGCGACACAATGTAAATATCCACTTGGCCCAGAAGATTTCGCGGACAGACGAGCTTCGTCTCTTCATCGCGCGTGAGGTCGCCGAGATCAACAATGCGGAGCGTGCCGAATTGAATGACTGTTCCGAGTGAACGGCGATTTTCGGTCTGGTCTTCGGGAAATGGCTGGGCGTCCTTGCAGAATGCATTCTCCTGACCGCCGCCGGGCAACGGCTCCGAAATGGTGGCTCCGTCCGCGCTTACCACCGTGGCGCGCAATCCTCGCAGAGGCAAGACGTCGCCGGGCTTGGCCACGATGCGCTTATATTTCCCCGTGGCCAGGAGTTGCTGATAAGCCCTCCAGCGCTCCACCGTCGCTGCGTCGGTCGGCTCGCGGTTTTCGCCGTGGTCAATGAACGCTCCGATGGGAATCTTGGCCGCGAGTTGCGGAGCGCCGCCGGCGTGATCTTCGTGAAAATGCGTGATCAAGACGTAATCGATCTTGCCTAAGCCCGCCTTTTTCGCGGCGGCAACGATGCGGTCCGCATCGCGGTTGTTGTTCCCTGCCCAGCCGGTATCAACCAGCAGGGATTGCCGTTCGCGTGTGACGAACAGCGTCGCTTGGCCGCCTTCCACGTCCACAAAATAAATCTGCAGCGGCTCTATCGAAGGCTTTGCGCCCGCGGCTCGGCCTGCTCCGAAAGCGGGCCAGGCGAACGCCGCAATCGCTAGTCCCCACATAGCGGTGATTCCGCAATGGACCCGCCTCGGCGTCCGCGTCATTTTGCCCCTCCGGTTCGAATGGCTGCGCAATCTTCGGCCGGTTCGGGCGCAACAGTCAAGCGAACGTAGCCCGTCTGCCAGGCTGTAGCACTGCGGTGCCCGCAACACCGTAGAAACGCGGCTGCGCGCGGAGGAATCTTTTCCGGCGGATCACGGAACGCGTGAGAATGAGCAGAAGACGGGATGCGCCGTTATTGCGATCCGGCGGCGCATCCCTCACGACTATAAGCTCTAGATGATCGCTGCTAGTTCCGATAATCGCTGGCCTCAAGTTAAGCCCTGCCAGGGCTCTCCAGCAATCGGACAAATGCTGTAGCCCGCAGCCATTCGCTGCTCTTCGCTTCCCGCACCGCGGCCTTTACACAGAGGGAATGACTTTACGAATTTGCCGGATTCACCGGATTGCGCCATCGCACGGCCTGTACTTTCCTGGGAAGAGAGACCGAAACGATACGGTTTCGTTCAATTGTACGAGGAAATGGGAGGGCCAAAGGTCATGGCTGAAGCAGGAACGAAAAGACAGCAGAGTTCCGAGGAGCGCTCGCGCGCTTCGCAGCAGAGCGGCAGCGGAACATCAATGGAACGCAGAAGAGGCGGCCAGGAAGAGCGCGGAGGGTGGCTGACCAGATCCGGGATTGGATCGTCTTTCTTCTCCGTGAGCCCCGGCGAATTTTTTACCCTGAGCCCCATCAGTCTCATGCGGCGTCTCACCGAGGATATTGACCGAGCGATAGGCTTTGGCGGAATGAGCCGGCGCGGCGCGGCGGAACACGAATTTGACTGGATTCCGCCGGTTGAACTTTGCCAGGAGGGTAAAAATCTTGTCGCGCGGCTGGATCTGCCGGGGTTGAGCGAGAAGGACGTTCACGTGGAAGTCAGCGAAGACGGCCTCTCCGTTACGGGTGAGCGGCGGCAAGAAAGTTCCACTGAGGAGCGGGGTGCGCGGCGCTCGGAAATTTCCTACGGCCGCTTCTACCGGCTCATTCCCCTGCCGGAAGGCGCCGAAACCGACAACGCAAAGGCAACTTTCCGCAACGGAGTTCTTGAAGTCACCATTCCGGTCACGGCGCAGCAGCCGATGCGAAAGTCCATTCCAGTATCGGCCTCGGGCGAGGGCTCGTCGAGTTCAGAAGGACGCAGTCGCACAGCCAGCTCCTCTTCGAGCTAGCCCGCAATGCACGGATCAAAAGGCCGCCGCCAAATCGCGCAGCGGCCCTTTCTCTGCTCTTGATTCAGTCCTGCGCGTGCGCTGACTGGGCCACCGCGCTGGTTGAGGCGCGGCGCTCTCCCGCCTGACAATGTGTTGCAATTGCTTCGCGCCCTGCCGGCCGCCCTTTGTCGCCAGGCACCGCCCTTCTTTGTGTTCGTCCCGAACACGGCTCATGCAAGCACGTTCAGACCAGTTTTGCAGAACTCCATCGGACGCACACCTGGCCCGGGGATACCGGCGCCACACGAAGGGAAGGAAGCCGGGGCGCAGACGCGAAGAACAGGAGCAAACGAAGAGGAAGACCGCATCCCGCCCCCGGCATCAGACTCAAGTTACGGCCCGCGTGCTCCCGCGAGAATACACGGAGTTCTGTAGCGAAGCGCGGAAGAGGTTGGAAATGAGGCCGCGCAAAATTCACCCGCAACAACGCACGACGATGTGCTGCGTGCCAGGCACCAGCGCCAGAACACCTGCCTGCTCGAGCCTGCTCATCCCGTGCTCGCTTTCAATCTCTCGAGTGCTCCTCCGTCCGCCTCGGCTCGCGGTCCGCCAGCCGGATCTCTTCCTGGCCGTTCTTCGCGGCGCCGCTCCCCAGCACCACATTCAACTCGCTGCCCAGCAAAATCGCCAGGCTGGAAATGTAAAACCACAGCATCGCAATAATCACCGTTCCCAGCGATCCGTACACCGCCCCATACGTATTGAAGTACCGCAAATACACCCGAAACCCGTACGACGCCCCCAGCCATAACAACAGTCCGGCCATCGCCCCCGGCGTAATCCATCGCCAGCCCTTCCGTTTCAGGTTCGGCGCGTAGTGATAGATCACCAAAAGCGCCAGCAGCACGAGCGCCAGCGCCACGGGCCATTGGAACACGTCCCATGCCGCCGCCATCGTCGGTCCCAGAAAATCCGCGCTGATCAGCATGATCGCGCCGGCAAGCACAAACAGAATCCCTGCCACCACCGAAAGCAAAATTGCGATCCCTTGGCGCTTCACATACGGCCGGCTCTCCTCCACTCCGTACTGCGCATTCATCGCATCGATCAGCGCCGAAATACCGGAACTCCCTGACCATACGGTCACCACGATGCCGATCGAGAGTTTCGTCGCCCGGCTGCCTGTCATCACTTGCCCCAGAACTCTCTCCACCAGCCCGGCCGAGGAACCCGGCAGGAATCGCGCCGTTAATTCGGAAACTCCCGCGCGCACATGCTCCCGCAGAAACGGAACGATCCCCGTCAAGGCAATCAGGCTGATCAGCAGCGGAAAAATGGAGAGAAAAAAGAAATAGGCAAGCTGCGCGGCCCGGCCCGTGATGTCATCCTCAGTCAGGGCCCTGCCGATGGCCCGCCTCAAAACCCTCCACGCTCTGCGAATCCCGGAGGGCATCACGCCTCAATGCGGTACTCTCTCCGGCCGTCAGGTCTGTCCTGCGGCATCCTGCTTCCGAACTTCGGTATTCCGATTGGCCGCGCCTCCCTACTATGGGCTCCCGCCAAACGGCCTCCCTATCCGGTGATTCAAGCATTTGTTCCGCACGGCCCGCTTACTTCCGCAACCTGTCTCCGACCCGGGCGCAAGCCGGTTTGTGCATTCCGAAGGTTGCATGTGCGGGCATTCGCACGCTCCCCGTTTTTTCCGCAACCGACTACAATGTCCGCGCTCTCATGCCCGATCAGCCTCCCACTGCCGAAAGCAGTTCCGCACTAAGACCCGCGCCATCCGGCCACGCTCCCGCTTCCACCGCCGGTTCCCTCGCGCGAACCGCCAGCCTCCTCGCCGGGCGTTTCCGCTGGGTCATCTGCGCGTTGCTGTTCCTCGGCGTCACAAAAAATTACATGGATCGCCAAGTCCTCGGCATCCTCAAAGGCCCCTTGCAGCACGCTTTCGGATGGAGCGAAATCGACTACGGCAATCTCGTGAGCGTCTTCCAGCTCGCTTACGCCGCGGGTATGCTCGGCATGGGCGCGCTGATTGACCGCGTTGGGACGCGCATCGGTTACGGCATCTCCATGGTTTTCTGGAGCACCGCCGCCATGGCTCACGCCGCCGCCGGCTCGCTCGCCGCCTTCATGGCCGCGCGCTCCGCTCTCGGTTTCTTCGAGGCCGGCGTATTCCCCGCCAGCATCAAGTGTGTCGCCGAATGGTTTCCGAAAAAAGAACGCGCCCTCTCCACCGGCATCTTCAACGCCGGCACCAGCATCGGCGCGATGGTCACGCCGCTCTTCGTTCCGTGGATCGCCGCCCATCTCGGCTGGCGCTGGGCCTTTCTGGTCACCGGCTCGCTCGGCTTCGCCTGGCTCGTCCTCTGGTTGCTGCTCTACCGCCGTCCCGAAGATCACCCTCGCTGCACTCCCGAAGAGCTGGCCTTCGTTCGCAGCGATCCCGCCGTGCCCGCTGGCAAAATCCCCTGGTCGCTTATCATTGCCCGCCGTCAGGCTTGGACGTTCATCGCCGGAAAATTCCTCACCGACCCCATCTGGTGGTTCTATCTCTTCTGGATTCCCGACTATCTCCAGCGCGAGCACGGCGTCCATCTCATTCAGCTCGGCCCTCCTATCTTCATCATCTATCTGATTTCCGACCTCGGCAGCGTGGGCGGTGGCTGGTTGTCCTCCTCGCTCATCCGCCGCGGTATCTCCGTCAACCTCGCCCGCAAATCCGCCATGCTCGCTTGCGCCTTCTGCGTTCTTCCGGTTGCGTTTACCTTCCGCGTCTCCGGACTCTGGCCTGCCACTCTCCTCATCGGACTCGCCGCCGCCGGCCATCAAGGTTTTTCCGCCAATCTCTATACCCTCACCTCGGACCAATTTCCTCTCCGCGCCGTCGGCTCCGTCACCGGCATCGGTGGCATGGCCGGAGCGATCGGCGGCATGCTCATCGCTGAAGTCGTCGGCCATCTCCTTCAATGGACCGGCAGCTACGTGATTCCCTTCTTCATCGCCGCCTCGGCCTATTTCGTCGCCCTCCTCGTCATCCACCTCATCAATCCCAGGCTCGCTCCCGCCCAAATGACCTCGCCCTGATTCCGAATTGGCGCGGGTTTCCGCTCCGTGTCAATGCCCGCGTCGCGGCCTCGATCGCCTTGCGATCTTGCTGCGCTTTGCCTCGTTGCTCCCTTCCCGGCCTGCCTTCTCCGTGTTTCCGTGATTCTGCGCGGTCAAATCCATCCACCGTCCCTGCCATGAGATAATCGCCCGCGATGGATCCGCTGACCCACGCCCTGGCGTCCTATTCGCTCGCGCGCGCGGCCTTTCCCCGGTTGCGGGCTTCCGAACAGGTGGCCATGGTGCTCGCCGGTAGCGCCGCTTCTCTGGACTTCTTCACCGTTTATCTCGGCCCTTCCGCGTATCTCCAATTCCATCGCACAGCGACGCATTCGCTCCTCGCCGCGTTCGCCTTCGCCGCGCTCTTCACCTCGCTCGCCGCTCTCGTGCGACGGCGCGATTCGCCGTCTCGGCCTGTCAGGCTCGTCTTCCTCGCCGCACTCCTCGCCGCGTTCCTCCACCTCGCGCTTGACGTTTGCCAGAACGAGGGCATCGCTCCGCTCTGGCCGTTTTCTCCGCGGCGCTATCAACTCGACTGGACCGCGCGACTGGACCTCGTCGTTCTGGCGATTCTGCTCGCGGGCGTCCTGCTCCCCAGGTTAGCCGGACTTGTCACGGAAGAGATCGGTGCGCGCGCGAAAACTCCGCGCGGACGCGCCGGCGCCGCGATTGCACTGGCCGCCGCTGCTTCGTACCTCGGTGCGCGCGGGATTGCTCACTCGGGCGCCGTGGCCATGCTCGATTCTCGCAGCTATCACGGCGAGTCTCCCCATCTCACTGCGGCTTTTGGCGAATCCGTCTCGCCCTTTCGCTGGCACGGTATCGTGGAAACAGAGAGCGCGCTTCACTCCGTGGATCTCTCCGTCGCGCCCGGTTCCCCATTCGATCCCGAAGCCGGCGCGATCGCCTATAAGCCCGAGCCTTCCGCCGCGCTCCAGGCCGCCCGCAAGAGCACCGCCGCCAAACTCTTTCTCACCGTGGCGCGCTTCCCCAAGGCTTCCGTCGAGCAAACAGAAGCCGGTTATCGAATCGAGCTTCGCGATTTTCCCTATGCGTCGGGTGCCGTCTCCGGCCCCCACGTCGCCGCGGTGGTCGAAACCGGCTCCTCCGCGCAAATCCTCAACGCCGAACTAATCTGGGATCAAAATCGGTAGCGCACGCGCTCATGCCTGTGCCGCGCAAACAGGGCCGAAGACAAATCCGGCAACAGCTGGGGCGCGACGATTCGCGAGTCTCTGCTCGACTGTCAGTTGTCGGCCTCGCCACGGAACGATTTCGCCGGTGGCGCGGGTGGATGCCGGTGCTTGAGCACAAATCGCGACGCGAGATAGCTCAGGCCGGCAACAACGGCGATGCCGGTCGCCACCACGAACTTGTGCCCTGCAAGAAACGGCAGCGCTTCCTTTCCGTACCTCACGGAGAGGAATCCGATCGCGAAGTACCGCGCTAGTCGCGCGATAATGACCGCCAGACTGAAACTCGCAAACGGCACCTCGAAAACCCCAGCCGCCAAAACAAAAATCTTGAAAGGGACCGGCGGCGGCAGAAGCGCCGCGAACAGCATTCCTGTGAATCCGTTCTGCTCCACCCAGTGCCGTATGGCATGCCCGTGCTTGCCGGCCTGCCGGTGAAAAACCGCTTCCTCACCCTTTCGCGCGATGAGATAAAGCACAATGCATCCGCCGACGGATCCGGCCGAAGCCATCAGCGCATACAGAACCATTCGACCCGGATGCCGAATCGAAAGCTGCACCAGCAGCAAGTCGTTGATCACCGGAAACGTGAGGAACGAGGAGTCCAGAAACGAGATCAAAAAGAGCCCGGGCGCGCCAAGCCCCGTCGCAAACGCGACCAGCTTGTCCTTCGCGGAGCTGAACCACTTCGGCACCCGAATTCACCCCGTCCTGGCGGGATTTGCCCGCCCTCCCGCTTCAGCGCCCCTGCACCACTTCCACGATAGCCCGCGTCAGCCGCGAAAGCTCCCGCTCCTCCATCGTGAAGGGCGGCGTGAGATAAATCACGTCGCCGAACGGCTTGATCCACACGCCCTTCTCCACAAATCGCGCTCGCAAACCGGTCGCATCGAGAACGTTCGCCATCTGCACAACCCCGATCGCGCCCTTTACCCGCACGTCCCTGACGCCCGGCAATCCGCGGCAAGGCTCCAAATCTTCACGCAACTGCTCTTCGATCGCCGCGACTTGCTGGAGCCGCGGCTCGCGCTCGAACAAATCCAGCGAAGCATTCGCCGCGGCGCAACCGAGCGGGTATGCCATGAAGGTCGGCCCGTGCATCAGCGCCGCGCCGGGATCATCCGAGAGAAACGCGCCGAAAACCTCTTCGGAAGCCGCGGTCGCGGCCAGCGGCAGCGCGCCGCCCGTCAGCGCTTTCCCCAGGCACACGATGTCCGGAACCACGCCGCTCTGCTCCATCGCAAAGAGCGTTCCCGTTCTCCCGAACCCCGTGAAGATTTCATCGAAGATTAGCAGCAGCCCGTGGCGCTTGCAGAGGCTGTGCAAGGTCTCGAGCACGTCCGCGTGATGGAATCTCATTCCTCCCGCGCCTTGCACGAGCGGTTCGATCACCGCGGCCGCGACTTCCTTTCCGTGCCGGTTCAGCAGAGCCTCCAGCGCGGCAACCCGCTCGCGCGTGTCCGGCAGATCCGCCACGAATTGCTGCGGAACAATGCCCCGAAACAGCTTGTGCATTCCCTCTTCCGGATCGCAGACGGACATCGCCGCGAACGTATCGCCGTGATAGCCGCCGCGAAAACTGAGAAACTTCGTCCTTCGCTCCCCATGGTTCAGCCAGAATTGCGCCGCCATTTTCAGGGCGACTTCCACCGCCACGGAACCTGATTCCGTGAAAAACACGTGATTCAAATCGCCGGGCAAAAGCGCGGCGAGGCGCGACGCGAGGCGGTACGCCGGCTCATGCGCCAGTCCGCCAAACATCGCGTGGGGCATCCTCGCGAGTTGCTCGGTGATGGCCGAAACGATGTGCGCGTGGCCGTGGCCATGGCATGCCGTCCACCAATTCGCGATGCCGTCGATCAGTTCCCTTCCGTCGGCGAGCGTGAGGCGGACGCCATTGGCGGAAATCACGGGAAGGGGCGGCGGCGCCGTTTTCATTTGCGTGTACGGCAGCCAGACGTGATCGAGATGGAGCCAGGAAGGCGCGGTCATTCGGGTATGGCGCTACTGCGCGAACGCGGCGCGGTCGAAATGATTCAGAAAGACTTGCATCAGCGCCGTGCGATGCAGATTCGGCAGACGCGGAATTTCGCCGATCACCCGCACATGCCCGAACTTTTCGATGGTTTCGCGGTTTTCTCGGTTTTGGTCGCCGATCAGCACGACGCCGTGAACCGGCAGCTCGGCGGCATGCAGCGCCGCCAGCGTCAGCAGCGTGTGGTTGATGGTGCCAAGCCCGCTGCGGGCCGCCACGATGACCGGCAGCTTCAGCTTGACCATCAAATCGAGAATGAACTGCTTCGAGTTGATGGGAACCAGCACCCCTCCGGCGCCCTCGACCACCAGCCAGTCGTTGATGAGGCTCGGCGGCAGGTTGATGCGGGAAAGATCGATTTCCGTGCCCGCCCAGCGCGCCGCGAGATCCGGTGAAACCGGCGGCACAAACTTGTAAACTTCATCCAGCGTGCGGTCCGTGCCGATCCCGGCGAGCCTCATCAGCGTGGCCCGGTCCGAGCCTTCCAGCGTGCCGGTCTGAATTGGCTTCCAGTAGACCGCGTCGAGCGCGGCGCAAAGCAGCGCGGCCAGTGTCGTTTTGCCTACACCCGTATCCGTTCCGGTAATGAAAAAGTGATGTCTCATGCGCAGCCGACCGCCGCCAGGCGCGGTGCCTGCGCGCGCCAGAGGCCAAGGGCATCCACCAACTGTTCCAATTCTTTCCTCGAAATTGCCGCCGTGAGCGAGAAGCGCAGCCGCGCCGTGCCTTCGGGAACCGTGGGCGGGCGTATCGCGCGAACAGCGAAGCCCTCGCGCCGCAAAAATCCCGCTGCCGCAAGAGCGGAAGCGTTGTCGCCCACGATGACAGGAACGATCTGCGAAATAGTCCCGGCTGTGTCCCAGCCTTCGGCGCGCAACGCCCGCGCAAACCACGCTGCCTTTTCCGCGAGTTCCGCCCGCTCGGAATCCATCCGCAGCGCCATGCGCAGCGCGCACCGGATTTGCGCGGCAATATACGCGGGAAGCGCCGTCGTGAAAATGAACGTGCGCGCCCAGTTAACAAGATGCCGCTTCAGAACGCCGCTGCCGCAAACGAAAGCGCCCGCGCTGGCCAGCGCCTTGCCACAGGTGTGAATCACCGCGACGATTTCGTCCACGCAGCCCGCGGCGGCGGCCATCCCGCGGCCGGAGGGGCCATGAACCGCGGTCGCGTGCGCTTCGTCCAGAATCAGGCCCGCGCCATAGCGATCGGCAAGCGCAAGAAGCTCGTTGAGCGGCGCGGCGTCGCCGTTCATGCTGAAAACCGTTTCCGTGACGATCAGTTTCCGCGCTGCCGCCGGCGCATCGCGAAGCTGCCGCTCCAGCGCATCCAGATCCAGATGCGGGTAGATGTGTTTTCGCGCGCCCGAAAGCCGCATTCCGTCAATCAAGCTCGCGTGATTCAGCTCGTCCGAGAAAACCGCGTCCTCCTTGCCGAGCAGCGAAGTCAGAACGCCGAGATTCGCGGCGTAACCCGAGCCAAAGTACAAAGCCGATTCCGTTCCGGCGAAGCGGGCAAACTCCTCCTCGGCTTCGCTCCACGCGGGATCGTGTCCGGAGAGCAAACGCGAGCCGGTCCCGCCTATGCGCTCGCATGATTCCGCCGCCTCGGCGACGGCGTCTTTCAGCGCGGCGTGGCCCGCCAGGCCGAGGTAATCGTTCGAGCAGAGGTTCACGCCCCGCAATACTTCGAGCGAACGCAATTGCTCTTGCGCCGCGAGCGAGCCCAGTTCGCGTTCCAGTTCCTCCCGCAGCTGGCGATGAAATTCAGACGGCATGCGATTCGAGCGGTTTCAGTCCAAGAGTATCGAGCAAGCGTTCATCCTCGTCGGGACCGGGATTCGGAGTGGTGAGCAATTTCTCTCCCACGAAAATCGAATTGGCGCCGGCCAGGAAACATAGCGTGACGGCCTCATGCGATAGCTGCTTGCGTCCCGCGGCGAGGCGAACACGCGATGCGGGCATCGTGATCCGAGCCGTCGCGATGGCTCGCACCATATCGAGCGGATCGAGGGGCGGCGCGGCGCCGAGCGGCGTCCCTTCGACGCGCACGAGCATGTTGATCGGCACGCTCTCCGGATGAGGCCGCAACGTTGCGAGCTGATGCAGCAAGCCCACGCGGTCGCGCTCGCTCTCTCCCAAACCCAAAATTCCGCCGCAACACACCGTGATCCCCGCTTTGCGCACCGCCGTGAGCGTTTGCAAGCGGTCATCATAAACGCGCGTCGTGATAATCGAGCCGTAGAATTCAGGCGACGTGTCCAAATTGTGATTGTACGCGGTGAGGCCAGCTTCCTTCAGCCGATACGCTTGACTTTCGGTCAGCATGCCCAGAGTGCAGCAGACTTCCATCCCCAGCGCGGAAACACCGCGCACCATTTCGAGAACTTTCTCGAATTCCCTTCCCTCCGGCGCTTGCCGCCACGCCGCTCCCATGCAAAACCGGGTCACGCCCCGAGCCGCCGCGCCGCGAGCCGCCGAGATTACCTCTTGCGGGTCGAGCAAAGCCTGACGCTCGAGTCCCGCGTCGTAGTGCGCGCTTTGCGAGCAGTAGGCGCAGTCCTCCGGGCAGCCTCCCGTCTTGATGGAAAGCAGTTGGCACGTCTGCACGCGGTCGGGCGGGTGAAATGCGCGGTGAACGGTCTGCGCGCGAAAGACAAGTTCCGGCAGCGCCGTCCGGTAGATCGCGGCGATTTCGTCGCGCGTCCAATCGTAGCGGAGCTGGCCCGGGCGGAATCCGGGCAGCTCGCCAGGGGAAGGTGCGGGATGGGAAGCACCTGCCCCACGGTCGTCAGGCTTTGAATCCGTTAAGGGCATAGCTGGCGTTGCGGGTGTCATGGGTCCCCAGAGATACCGTGTAAAGTGGCTTTTGTTTGTTACGGCATGTTACCAAAGGTTGGGCCGGGATGCGCAGCCCGCCCCGAAAATGCGCGTCGCCGCATCTTTGGGCGGGGCGGTTGCGTGCTAGCAAAGCATGGCTCCCGCATGTGCCAACGGACATACGCCGGAGTTTGACCCAGCATTAGCCAAATGTTATAAAACAGTGTTTCGTAAGCTGTGGGAGAATCAGCTGTAGCCCGGTGCCCTTTGGGTAGAAGGCGCCGCAGCAAGCTGGAAGCAGGAGAGGCCCGCGACCCAAGCGGGTGTCTGCAAGATAATTCGGCTAACCCCAGGAGTTAAGAGCGAAGCGGAACGAGCGGAATCAGCGCCAGTCAAGACGTTCCGGCAGCTCTGGCAAAGATTGAACCAGTGGGCACCCTGCGACCGCACAAAGGGCGTTGCGCTCAAAAGACGGCGATCATTGACGGAGGACGTTGAATGCGAACCTGGCAAACTTACGCCCGGTCCCTTGCAAAAAGAGTGGTTACACACGCCAAGATCTGGCGGCTCCTGCCTGCCGGTGCGGCGGCGCTGCTCTGCGCGGCAGGAACCAGCGCGCAGGAAACCGGCGGCGAAGCCAACCTGAAGCTGCCGGATCTTTCCAGTGTGAGTTTTCTAGGCATGGATGGGCACAAGCTCCTGCTCATCGGCATTGTGTTTTGTGTGTTTGGGTTGATTTTTGGACTGGCGATTTACAGCCGGCTCAAAAACCTGCCCGTTCACAAATCGATGAGGAGCATTTCCGAGCTGATTTACGAGACATGTAAAACCTATCTCGTGACCCAGGGTAAGTTCCTGCTGCTGCTTTGGGTATTCATCGCCGTTGTGATCGTGATGTACTTCGGCTGGCTGGCGCCCGTGCCGGGCAAGCCGGTTTCCCTGACGCTGCCGGTGATTCTGCTCTTCAGCTTGATTGGGATTGCGGGCAGCTACGGCGTGGCCTGGTTCGGCATTCGCGTGAACACGTTCGCCAATTCGCGGACCGCCTTCGCCGCGCTCCGCGGGAAGCCCTATCCGATCTATCACACGCCGCTCGAAGCGGGCATGAGCATCGGCATGATGCTCATCAGCGTCGAGCTGCTCATGATGCTCTTCATTTTGCTGTTTGTGCCGGGCGACTATGCCGGGCCTTGCTTCATCGGGTTCGCCATCGGCGAATCACTGGGTGCGGCGGCCCTGCGCATCGCGGGCGGCATCTTCACCAAAATTGCGGACATTGGCTCCGACCTGATGAAAATCGTCTTCAAAATCAAGGAAGACGACGCGCGCAACCCGGGCGTGATTGCGGATTGCACCGGCGACAACGCGGGCGATTCCGTGGGGCCGAGCGCGGATGGATTCGAAACCTACGGCGTGACCGGCGTTGCGCTGATCACCTTCATTTTGCTGGGCGTCAGAAATCCCACCGTGCAGGTGCAACTCCTGGTTTGGATCTTCGTGATGCGCATCGTGATGCTCATTGCGAGCGTTGCGGCGTATTACATTAACGGTTTTTTCGCCAAGGCGAAATACGGCAACGCGGACAAGATGAATTTCGAATCGCCGCTGACTTCGCTTGTGTGGATCACCTCGCTGGTCTCGATTGGCCTGACCTACATCACTTCCTGGAAGGTGATTCCGGAGCTGGGCGGCGACCCAACGCAATGGTGGAAGCTCGCGACGATCATTTCCTGCGGAACGCTGGCGGGCGCGATTATTCCCGAACTGGTGAAGGTGTTTACCTCGACGGAGTCGCGGCACACGAAGGAAGTGGTGACCTCGGCTGAAGAGGGCGGATCCTCACTCGGGATTTTGTCGGGCTTTGTCGCCGGGAATTTTTCCGCCTACTACATCGGGCTGGCCATGGTGTTGCTGATGTCCATCGGATACCTGATCAGCACGCTCAACCTCGGCAGCCTGATGGTGGCGGCGCCGGTGTTTGCGTTTGGCCTGGTGGCCTTCGGCTTCCTGGGCATGGGGCCCGTCACCATTGCGGTGGACTCCTACGGGCCGGTGACGGACAACGCGCAGTCGGTTTACGAGCTCTCGCTGATCGAGCAGGTGACTGGAATCAAGGACGAGCTGAAGCGCGAGCACAACATTGACGTGAACTTCGAGCGCGCCAAGGAAATGCTGGAAGCGAACGATGGCGCCGGCAACACCTTCAAGGCCACGGCAAAGCCGGTGCTCATCGGCACGGCGGTGGTGGGCGCAACCACGATGATTTTCTCCATCATCATGGCGCTGACCAACGGCCTCACGGAAAACGTCAACAACCTTTCGCTGCTGCACGCGCCTTTCGTCCTCGGCCTGGTGACCGGCGGCGCGATGATTTATTGGTTCACCGGCGCTTCCACGCAAGCGGTCACCACGGGCGCCTATCGCGCCGTCGAGTTCATCAAGGCCAACATTCGGCTCGAAGGCGTGAGCTCGGCCAGCATTTCCGACAGCAAGAAGGTCGTGGAGATCTGCACGCGCTACGCTCAGAAGGGCATGTTGAACATCTTCATCGCCGTGTTCTTTGCGACGCTGGCGTTTGCGTTCGTCGAGCCCTTCTTCTTCATCGGCTATCTCTTCTCCATCGCCATTTTCGGCCTGTACCAGGCGATCTTCATGGCCAACGCGGGCGGCGCCTGGGATAACGCCAAGAAAATCGTCGAGGTGGAGCTAAAGCAGAAGGGCACTCCGCTGCACGACGCCACGGTCGTGGGCGATACCGTCGGCGATCCCTTCAAGGACACGTCTTCGGTGGCGCTGAATCCGGTGATCAAGTTCACCACGCTCTTCGGATTGCTCGCCGTGGAACTGGCGGTTTCTCTCACGTCGGCACAGGGCGGCGCAATCGCGCATGTGCTCGCGGCGATCTTCTTCCTGTTTTCCCTGGCGTTCGTTTACAAGTCCTTCTACGGAATGCGCATTCGCTCGACAGCGGCTCAGGAACACGGCGCGCGAGTCTCGGCGAAATCCTCTGCGGATTAGCTCGGATTTCGTCACCGTTTGGACGATAGCGCACGGACGACCCCGTCGCGTCCTGCGATTCCCCGGCGCTCGTAATCGAGAGCTCTCTTCAGCGGCTAACCGGGCGGGTGGCCCCCAGCATGACGTCTTCCCGCATCAGTAGGCGGTTTTGCCGTTCATGAGCAGCGGGATTTGCAGCTCGACCATGTGCCCGCCCTTCCCCAGCCGGAACGCGACGCGCTGCATCGGACCGATGTCGCGCGTTTTCCACTCGAGGGCCTCGATGGGGTCATGCGGCTTATCCGCGAGCGACCACTCAACGTTCTCGCCGGCAACTTTGATGGTGGACGGGTCGATATCAAACACCTCTTCGTCATTCACGTTAACGAGCAGATAGCGCTTCCAGAGGTGCAGCAACAGCAGCCCCTTTTTTTCCGTGTGATAGAGATTCCAGGACTTTGGCGCTTCGTCGTTGTACTTCACAATGGCGAACGCAACCGGCTTCCATACTTCCCTCGGAGCGGGTTGAGCCTGCCCGGCTGCGGGGTCAGCGGCAATCGCGAGCGCGGAGCCGGCCAATACCCAGGCGGTGAATGCCAGTGCCGCGAAGTGTTTCCGCATGGGCTTAGTTTGCAGCGCGGCGCAGCGCGAGGGCAAGCACGAAGGTGCCAAGGAGCCGGCGGAAATTTCGTATAATGCCGCCCGATGTTCGTGGCTGCCTCTGCCAAGCGCCTGTGGAGCGCTTTCCGCCGCGTATTTCCGCGCTGCAATACGATCGCCCAGGCTGCGGCCTTCAACCTGTTTTTTGCGTTCTTTCCCGCTCTGCTCATCGCGGTGGGCTTCGCGACCACCCCGATAGGCGGCAAAACTGACCTCTTCCCTCTCATCGCCGACTTCACTCGCTTTCTGCCGCCCGGCAGCCAGCAGATGCTGAGCGATTTTCTCGCGCAGCGCAGCCCCGGCGCGTGGAAGGTCGTCGCGGTCGGCTGGTCTGGGGCGATTTTTTGGCGGAACGCTGGTCATGAAACTCCTCGTCGAGGGCATCCACCAGATTTATCGGCGGCAGTTCCGCGCCGTCGCGCTCTTGCTGATCACGTTCGCACCGCTGGTGGGCGCGGCGGTTCTGGGCGTGCTGGGGCGCCCCTTGCGCCTGTGGCTCGGGCGCGAACTGGGCATCCGGGCCCATACCCACGCGCTCTGGACGGTCTTGTTTCCGGCGATTGCCATCGTGCTGGGCATGGCCGCACTCACCATTATCTATCGCGTGGCGCGCGCGAAAGAGGAGACCTGGCGGCACGTGCTGCCCGGCGCGGTCGTGGCGACCTTGCTCTGGTGGTGCGTGAACGCCCTTTTCGGATTCTATGTGCGGCGTTTCCCCTATGGAGCCGTCTACCGCGGTCTGGCTGCCGTGATTGGCATGCTGATTTGGATGGAGCTTTCCGTCATGATTGTATTCATTGGCGCTGCCTGGAATGCGGCGGGCCAGGCGGAGCGCGCGGTGCGGCGGCCAGGAGAACGGATTGGAGCGGGTGCACGTTCGCGTTGACGCTTACTCCGGCTACAAGGCCGAGGAGCGGCCACTCCGCCTTTGGCTTGGCGAACGCGCTCTCGAAGTCGAGCAGGTCGAGGACCGCTGGTATTCTCCCGGGTTCACCTTTTTTCGCGTGCGCGTCGCAGGCGGCGACCGCTACATCTTGCGGCACGACGATGCGCAGGACGCGTGGACGCTGGAGGCCTATCGCGCAGGCCGCCTGTTCCTGGCTCTTGATTGACAGGGAAATTGCCCTGCGCGTATAGTCAGCCCAACGGTGGTGCACAGGCTTGCCCGGTCACCACAGGCGCCCAACCAACGTGATCCGGGCTGACAGGGACCCATGCCTCAAAAGCGCGTGCCTCGAACTTCTCTTATCCTCGTGGGCGGCGCGCCGCTCTTGCTTTCTCTGCTCGCCGGACCCGCCCGGGCGCAGTCTTCCGGGTCTTCAGCGTCCCCCGCGGTCCAAAACAGCAGGACTCCGCCGGCCCCGGCAATGCAAGACACCTCCGCGAATTCCGGCGCGGAATTATCCAGCCGCGACCTGCAACCCAGCTTCAAGGTTCGCGTGAACCTCGTCCAGGTCCGCGTCGTGGTGCGCGACGAGAAAGGCCATGTGGTGCCAAATCTCAGGCGCGAGGACTTTCAGCTTTTCGACAACCGCAAACCGCAGGCGATTTCCCTTTTCAACATGGAAACCCGCGAATCGCGAGCCATGAAGAATGTAAACACGACCGGGGCGGTCTCCCCGCTCGATCCCTCGGCGACGGCGCCGGTCAATCTCCCGCAGCGATTCGTCGCCATGGTGTTTGACGATATCCACATGTCCCTGGACGATGCCGCGTTCGTGCGGAGCGCCGCGACGAAGTTCTTCTCTTCGCTTGATTCGACGGACCGGGCCGGCATGTTCTCGAGTTCGGGCCAAATCACGCTCGACTTCACCGCCGACAAAGCGGCCCTTGATCGCGCTCTCCTGAAAGTCATCCCGCATCCGCTGAGCCCAGAGGGCCTGAACGAGTGCCCGGAAATCAGCTACTACCAGGCCGACTTGATGGAGAACAAGCGCGATCCGCAGGCCATCGCCGTGGCCACCGAAGACGCCGTGCAATGCGCGTTCAACGGCGATGAACGACAGCAGACGGCGGCCCGCGCACTGGCGGACTCCATGGCCATGAAGGCCCTTTCCGTGGGCGACGCCGAATCCGAGATGACCTATCGGCACCTGGAGGACGTCATCCGCCGGCTGGCCGCCATGCCCGGCCAGCGCGTGCTGGTGCTGATCTCCCCGGGGTTTATTCCCACCACGCTGTGGATCGAGGTTTCCGATCTGATTGACCGCGCGACGCGCGCCGGCGTGGTCATCAACACGATCGACGCGCGCGGCCTCTACACCCCGGACATGGGCGACATCAGCAATCCCCGTGTGAATTCGCAGCGCACCATCGGCTACAAGGCAAGTTACCGCGTGGCCGCGCAGTCGGCTCAGGACGAAGTGCTCGCCGCCTTCGCGGATGGAACCGGCGGCACTTTCTTCCACAATCGCAATGATATTGACGAAGGCATGCGGCAAGCCGGCGCTTCTCCGGAAATTTCCTACGTACTCGGTTTCTCGCCGCAAAATTTGAAGATTGACGGCAAGTTCCACACGCTGAAGGTCTCTCTCGTGGGCAAGCAGAAGTACTCAGTGCAGGCCAGGCGCGGATACTATGCGCCCCGGACGGCGAAGGACCCCGCCGAAACCGCCCGCCAGGAGATCCAGGAAGCGATCTTCTCGCAGGAAGAGATTCGCGATTTGCCCGTCGACCTCCAGACGCAATTCTTCAAAACGGATGCCACCGCCGCCAAGCTGGCCGTGCTTACCCATTTTGACGTGAAAGGCATTCCCTTCCGCAAGGCCGGTGGCCGCAATCTCGACAACGTGACCATCGCCACCGCCATCTTCGACGAAAACGGGAATCTCGTTACCGGCGGGGAAAAGATCGTCGAAATGAAGCTGCTGGATTCCACCTATAACCGGCTCTCGCGCAATGGGTTTACCGTCAAATCCAGCTTTGATGTCAAGCCGGGGAGCTATCTGGTGCGCATGGTGGTTCGGGATGCGGAAGGTGCGGAAATGGCCGCGCGCAACGGAGCGGTCGTGATTCCGTATTGATGGGTTTCTCGCCGTTGGATGGGGGGCGTCTATGAAGAACATTCTGCACCGCTCGACCGGGCTGGGTATCGCATTCTTGGGTTTCATCCTTCTGCCGCTCGCCAACGCCCAGGAGCCTGCCTCCGGGGCAGCCCCGCCGCAGACGCCCACGGTCCAGGCGCCGGCCGGCGCCGTCATCAAGAAGGAAACAAAGCTGGTATTGGTCGATGCCGTCGTGATGGACAAAAAAGGCAACTATGTCCGCGACCTCGAGCAGAAGGACTTCAAGGTTTACGAAGACAACAAAGAGCAGAGCGTCACGAGTTTCACCCCGGCTTCCGAAGGCAATCCGCAAAGCCCCGGCCAGCGGCGTTACCTCATTCTTTTCTTTGACAACTCCACCATGCAATCGCCCGATCAGATTCAGGCGCGCAACGCCGCCAAGCAGTTCATTGACGCCAATGCCGGACCGGATCACGTCATGGCGGTCGTTGACTTCGGCGGGTCGCTGCGCATCGTGCAGAATTTCACCGCCAATGCGGATGTGCTGCGCGCGGCGGTTTCCGGCGTGAAGAGCTCCTCCGTGGATCCGAACGCTCCGGACACCGCGACGGTGGCTTCGACCTCTCTCTCGCCGGGAATTTTCTCGCTCAACAGCGAAGCTGAGTTTGGGGCGCGCAGCATGCTGCTCGCCATTCGAACGCTGGCAAAAAATTTGCGTGGCGTGCCGGGACGCAAGATGGTCGTGCTGTTCTCCGGCGGCTTTCCGCTGACCCCGGAAACGCAGTCCGAACTAACGGCGACCATTGATGCTTGCAATAAAGCCAATGTAGCCATCTATGCGCTGGACGCACGCGGGCTGGTGGCGACCGTTCCGACATCGGAAGTCACTATGCCCAGAGATCGGTGGCGGAAAGCGGCAGTCCATACCTACGATGAGGGCCTGCGACGCGCGCGCCTTGTTCTTGCGGCCTATCCGCAACGGCCCGGCGGCGGGGGAGGAGCGCCTGTAGGAGGCGGCGGCAGGCCCGTTGGCGGCGGCGGTGGCGGAACAGGCAGCGGTGGGGCAGGAGGTGGCCGGGGCGGCACCGGCGGAACCGGGGGCACAGGCGGCTCGGGCGGCGGTAAAGGCGGTACGGGCGGCACCGGCGGAACCGGCCGCGGTCCCACGGGCGGCGCGGGCGGCACCGGCACGCGACCCGGCGGCTTCAATCCAAACAACCCCTACGCGAATAACGTCTTTACCCAGCCCCGCACCATCATTCCACAATTTCCGCCGTCGGTAAGCACCAACCAGCAGGTCCTTGCCGCGCTCGCCGAAGGCACCGGCGGCTTTACGATCTTCAATACCAACGATTTGCTCGGCGGTTTGGCCAAGATTGGACGGGAACAGAGCGAATTCTATGTCCTGGGCTACGCCCCGCCCGAAAGCCCCGAGGGAAGCTGCCACACGCTGAAGGTCAAGGTCGGCCGGGGAGGCGTTAACGTCCGCTCGCGCAGCGGCTACTGCAACGCCAAGAGCGAAGACGCGCTCGAGGGCAAACCCATCGAGAAGCAGCTCGAAGCTCGCGCGACTGCGGCCGATCCCGGCTCGATCCACGGCGCGCTGGAGGCGCCCTATTTCTATACCGCGCCGAATATCGCGCGCGTCAACCTCGCGATGGAGATTCCTCCCGAATCGCTGAAATTCGAGAAGGAAAAAGGCAAGTATCGCGCGGACGTCAACATCCTTGGAATCGCGTACCGGCCCGATGGCAGCATCGGCGCGAAATTCAGCGATACGGTCAATCTCGAACTCGAAAAGGACGAACTGAAAGCGTTCCAGAAAACGCCCTACCACTATGAAAATCAATTCGATGCCGCCCCGGGAGAATACCGCCTCACCGTGGTCCTGAATGGCGGCGGCGATGCCTACGGAAAGCTCGAGACGCCGCTGAAGATCGACCCCTACGACGGCAAGCATTTCAGCCTGGGAGGCGTGGCCATTACCAATGCGGCGCAGCGCGTCTCGGAAAGCGACACCAGTATGGATGCCCAACTGCTCGAAGATCACACCCCGCTGGTGGTCAAAGGCATGCAAATCGTGCCCTCCGGCGCGAATCGCTTCAAGAAAACCGATGACGTCATCCTCTACACCGAGGTCTATGAACCCCTGCTGACTTCCGACAAGCCGCCCGTCGTTGCCGCTGGCTACCACATCCTGGATCGCGCCACGCACAAGGACCTGTTCTCGACCGGCGCGATTCGCCTCGACGAATTCATTCAAAAGGGCAATCCGGTGATTCCCGTCGGGCTGGTCGTCAAAGTGAAGGACCTGAATCCCGGCGCCTATACCCTCCTGGTACAGGCCGTGGACGCAGCCGGCAATCACGCGCCCAATCGCGCCGTCGATTTCGACATCATTAACTAAAGGGTTTGGCAGCAGGAACTTCCCGCGGAGAACCGGCGCCTGGCCGGGCCGGCGCGCTTGCAATGCGCGTTCCCGCTCCTTTTTCGACAATTTACCTGCCGTAGCGCAACTTTTGGCCCGGTGCGGGGTTACCCTGTGAATAGAGCGCCGCGCCCGCGATTTACGCGGTTGCAGAACCAATTTGGAGGGAGTCATGAGACCTCGGCTACGAGCCGCCGCGGGTTCCCCCACGGTTTGCCTGACTCCGCGCGCCTGCCTCTCGCTGTTCCTTTCCGCGTTTTGTCTTGCGCCGCTTGGCCCCGCGCCGTCGCTCTTCGCTGCTCCTTCCGCTGCGTCTTCAGCTTCTCTTTCTGCAAATTCGCCAAAAAACAAAAAGACCACCGACCCGTCGCTCAAAGGTTTGCCCATCACCGAACTGACCGCCGACGAGGCCATCGTACACGCGCTGAACCGTCTCGCTTACGGCCCCCGTCCCGGCGACGTCGAGCGCATCAAGCAGATGGGCCTGGCCAAATGGATCGAGCAGCAGCTCAACCCGAATTCCATTGACGACAGGGCCGTCGAAGCGCGGCTCCAGAATTTCCCCACGCTGCGCATGTCCTCGGCAAAGCTCATCGAGGAGTATCCGCGCCCAAAACAAGCCGTCAAGCAAGAGCAGAAAGCGGAGCGTGCCGGGCGGCGTTCCGACCAGGCCGCCGCCGTCATTGCGCGCGATTGGAACCGGCCTCCAAGCGCCCAGAATATGCCGCCCGAAACGGAAACCAATGCTCCGCCGCCTTCCAGTGCGCCAGCGGAGAAGAACGATGCAGCAACGGCGGAAGGCGCCGCCGAGACCAGCTCCAGCGGCCCTTCTATGAAGGATGAGCCTTCGCTGGCCGGCTCCGCTAACGCCGCCACCCGCGGCGCTGGCGCAAAGCGCGACCTTTCCGGCGGCGACCCCAATGCCGTCCCTCGCGCCATCGCCGACGATAGCCGGCGTCCGCAGCGCATCGTCGAAGAACTGGCCATGGCCAAGATGACTCGCGCGATCTACAGCGAGCGCCAGTTGCAGCAGGTAATGGACGATTTCTGGTTCAACCATTTCAACGTCTATGCCGCGAAGGGCGAGGACCGCTACTACCTCACTTCCTACGAACGCGATGTGATTCAGCCCCACGCGCTCGGCAAATTCAAGGATTTGCTGGCGGCCACCGCAAAAAGCCCCGCCATGCTCTTTTATCTCGATAATTTCCTCAGCGCTGACCCGCGGGCGGCTCAGCGCATCGCGCAAGAGCGCATGATGCGCCAGCAAATGCGCTACGGCGGCTTCGGCCGTCCGTGGCCGCCGCGCATGCCTCCCCCGAATGCGCAGGCCCAGAAGAAGCGCCAGGAACGCGGGTTGAACGAAAACTATGGCCGCGAACTCATGGAGCTGCACACTCTCGGCGTGGACGGCGGCTATACGCAGAAGGACGTCACGGAAGTCGCGCGCTGCTTCACCGGATGGACCATCGACAAGCCGCGCGAACATCCCGAGTTCAAGTTCGACGACCGCTTGCATGACCCCGATCCGAAAATCGTGCTCGGCAAGAAAATGCACGCGGGCGGCATGAAGGATGGCGAGCAAGTTCTTGATCTGCTTGCGCATCACCCCAGCACGGCGAAGTTCATCTCCGCCAAGCTGGCCCGCCGTTTTGTTTCCGATACTCCGCCGGATGTCCTGGTGCAGCGCATGGCGCAGGCCTTTCAATCGAGCGACGGGGATATCCGCGCCGTACTTCACACCATGATCTGGTCGCCGGAATTCTGGTCGCGCGAAGCGTATCGCGCCAAGATCAAGACGCCCTACGAACTGGTCGTCTCCGCCGCGCGCGCCCTCGGCACCGATGTGGATACGCCTATGCCCCTGGTGCAGTGGGTCGGCCGCATCGGCGAGCCGCTCTATCAATGCCAGCCGCCCACCGGCTACTCCGATAAGGCCGATGCATGGGTCAATACCGGCGCCTTGCTGAACCGCCTGAACTTCTCGCTCGCGCTTGCCGGCAATCGCGTCCGCGGATCGCGGACCGATGTTGCATCCCTCTTTGGCCCGCAAGCGGCTGCTGACGCGAAAGAGGCGCTGGACCGCGCGGTCCAGGTGTTTCTCGGAGGCGAAGCTGCGCCGGCGACCGTCCAAACACTCGAAAGGCAGCTCGAGAATCCGCAGGTCTTACAAGCGAGGCTCGATGATCCCGTCCAGCAGGTGGACCTCGGAATCGTCAGCGGCCTCGTCCTCGGCGCGCCCGAGTTTCAGCGCCGCTGATTGCGGGAAACAGGCAACCAGAGCGAGAAATTTGCATTTGCAGACTGCGAGGCGAACATGAGCGACTCCACCTATTCCTGCTGCGAAGGCGTTCGCGGGCTGAACTTCTCTCGCCGCTACTTTCTGAAGCGCGGCGCGGTCGCCATGATTGGGATGAGCGCCATGCCCGCCTTTCTCCAGCGTGCCGCGGCAGCGACTCCGGCCGCTGGCAAGAAGCAGTTGGTTGTGCTTTTCCAGCGCGGCGCCGCCGACGGCCTCAACATCGTCGTGCCCTTTGCAGAACCCAACTATTACCGCCTGCGTCCCTCGATCGCCATTCCGCAGCCGAAGCGCGGCGCCGCCGATGCCGCCATAGATCTCGACGGCTTCTTTGGACTGCACCCGAGCCTCGCTCCACTCGAGCCGCTCTTCCGCCAAAATCAGCTTGCGATTGTTCATGCCGCCGGCTCGCCCGACCCCACGCGCTCGCACTTCGACGCGCAGGACTTTATGGAATCCGGCACACCCGGCCTGAAGGCTACCGAGGACGGCTGGCTCGACCGCGCCTTGCAAACTCTTCCCGAAGAGCATGCATCGCCGTTCCGCGCCGTCGCCATGGGACCAAATCTTCCGCGTGTCTTGCGCGGCAGCGCGGGAGCCGTTGCCCTGCCCGACCTGCGCCAGTTCAAAGTAATGGCGCCCGGGGCCGGCATGGCCAGCGTGGCTCAGGGCGGCTTCGAGGCCATGTACGCGGAAACCGTCGATCAGGCGCTCCACGGCACCGGCACGGAAACGTTTGAAGCCATCGACCTCCTGCGCAAAGCCGATCCGGAAAAGTATCAGCCGGAAAATGGCGCCCAGTATCCCGCGAGCCGCCTCGGCAAGAGCCTTCAGCAAATCGGCCAGCTCATCAAGGCCGATATCGGCGTCGAAGTCCTCTTCGTCGATTGCGGCGGCTGGGATAATCACGTCAACGAAGGCAGCGTGCAGGGACAGCTGTCGAATCTCCTTCGCGATCTGGGAAGCGGACTCGCCGCATTTCACCAGGATATGGGCGACCGCATGAACGACATCGTCCTTGTCACCATGAGCGAGTTTGGCCGCACCGCCAGGGAGAATGGCAATCGCGGCACTGACCACGGCCACGCGAATTGCATGTTCGTCATGGGCGGACCCGTTCGCGGCGGCTTCGTTTATGGCCGCTGGCCCGGCCTCGCCGACCACCAACTCAACGAAGGCCGTGACCTCGCCCTGACAACGGATTTTCGGACCGTACTTGGCGAAATTCTCTCGAAGCACATCGCCGTGCCGGATCTTGCTCCGGTGTTTCCCGGCTTCGACAATAGCCCGCGCAAATTCGCCGGCCTCATAAGGTCCTGAGCCAGACCTGGCTCGCCTTCCAGAACGCGGTCTCTTCTCCCGGATGCCCGGCGCATCTCGCTCTCGCGCTGGCGCTCCAAGCGCCCGCTTCCGCAACGCGCACACCATGGCGGAAACCCGGGCCGCGCCTCGCGGTACGTGCTTCCTCAGCCGCCGTGCGGTTCCCCGCCGGGCGGGAAAAGGTTCGCGCGAACTTCTCGCCGTGCGTATAATTTCGCGTCCATGCCCGTTTGCGCCCAATTCCCTTCCCGCCGCGTCCCCGCCAGGCCCTGATGCGAATTCACCCCATCGATCTGGCGATTGTCGTTGCCTACCTTCTCGGCGTCACCGCGTTGGGCATTCGCTTCCGCCGCTCGCAGCAGGGCGCGCGCGACTATTTCCTCGGCGGCAAATCCGCGCCTTGGTGGGCCCTGGCTTTCTCGATTGTCGCCACCGAAACCTCGACGCTCACCATCATCGGGACGCCCGCCATCGCCTACTCCGGCAATCTCACCTTTCTCCAGCTTGTCCTCGGCTATCTTGCCGGTCGCGTGCTCATCGTGCTCTTGTTGCTGCCCGGCTATTTTCGTGGCGAGTACTTCACGGCTTACGCCGTCATCGAAAGGCGCTTCGGCCGCCGAATGCGTTCCGTCGCCGCGAGCACTTTCCTCGTAACTCGAGCCATCGCTGAAGGCGTCCGCGTCTCCGCTATCGCCCTCGTCGTGAGCGTCGTCCTTGGCACTTCCGAACGCACCGCCGTCGTCATCGTCATCGCCCTGACCATCCTTTACACATTTGAGGGTGGCATGAAGGCCGTCATCTGGACCGATGTCGCCCAGCTTCTGCTCTATCTCACCGGCAGTGCTCTCACCTTTGCGCTGTTGCTACACAAAATTCCCGGTGGCTGGCGGGAATTCACCGCCATCGCCGCCGCCTCCGGCCACAAGTTGCAGTGGCTCGATTTCTCGTTCGCCTGGTCCGCAAAGTACACCTTCTGGTCCGGCGTGATCGGCGGCGCTTTTCTCACCATGGCCAGCCACGGCACCGACCAGACCATCGTCCAGCGTCTGCTCGCCGCACGCAATGAATCCGATAGCCGCAAAGCGCTGCTCGCCAGCGGCATCATCGTCTTCGTCCAATTTGCCGTCTTCTTGTTGATCGGCGTGCTGCTCTTCGCCTTCACCCGGCACACGCCGCTCCTCGCTCCCGGCGCGCGCCCGGACAGCATCCTCCCGCTCTTCCTCGTCCGCGAGATGCCCGTGGGACTCGCCGGCCTGCTGCTTGCCGCCATCCTTGCCGTCGCCATGTCCAACGCCAGCGGCTCGCTGAATTCGCTCGCCGCCTCCAGCGTCCTCGACTTCCCCGCGCTCTGGAGCAAGGACGAACTCGGCGCCCACTCCGTCCTTCGCCTCTCGCGCCGCATCACGCTGCTCTGGGGACTAGTCCTCATGGCGTTTGGTCTGGTCAAATGGGGGCCTTTGCTGGAAGCTGGTTTGACGGTAGCTTCATTGCCGCTGGGCTGCCTGCTGGGCCTGTTCCTGCTCGGTACGCTGGACCGAGCCGCGACACCCCGCGGCGCCCTCATTGGCATGGTCGCGGGCCTGGCCGCTATTCTCGGCATCTATTATGGGACTGGCGTCGCCTTCACCTGGTTTGTGATGATTGGCTCGCTCGTCACATTTGCCGCCGGAGCGCTCGTCAGTCGCATCGCCAAGGCCAAGCCTTCGCCCCCGCGAGTGACCGATAGCGCCAAAGAGGTTCACGGATGCAAGGACTGACCGGAAAACCCCTCGAACTTGTCCGCGGCCTCGGCGCGTGGGCTTCCATGGCTATCGTCGTCGGCACCATGGTCGGCACCGGTATCTTTCTGAAGCCCGCCGAAATGGCCAGCGAGGGCCGCGCCGTTTCCATCGTCTTTGCGGCGTGGATCGCCGGCGCCGTGCTCTCCATTTTCGGCGCGCTCTCCTTCGCCGAACTCGGCGCGATGATTCCGGAAGCCGGTGGCGAGTACGCTTACCTGCGCCGCGGCTTTGGCCCCGCCTGGGGCTTCCTCTTCGGATGGATGCACTCGATTGTCGGCCGGCCGAGCTCGCTCGCGTCCATTGCCGCCGGCATGATGCGCTTTCATGGCTTTCTCCTTCCCGGCATCGCCGCGCCTCTCTTCACCGTTCACATCGCGGTTCCCGGCCTCACTGGCTGGATCAAGCCATACGATTTCGCCTTCACTTGGGCGCAGCCGCTCGCTGTCGTCTGGATCGTCATCATGACCTGGGTCAACTACCTCGGCGTGCGCCTCGGCGGCGCCGTGCAGGTCGTCCTCACCGCCATTAAGGTGGCCTCCGTCCTCATGGTCATCGGCGTCGCGCTTTTCTCTCCCTCGTCCGCGCACACCGGCGGATTTGGCCCCTTCTGGCCGCAAGCCGGCGCGGGCAGCGGCGCGATTTTCGGCGCATTTCTCGCCGCCCTTGCCGCCGCGCTTTGGGCCTATGACGGCTGGGAAGACTTGAACCTCGTCGGCGGCGAAGTTGCCGACCCCGGCAAAAACTTCCCCCGCGCCCTGGCCGGCGGCGTCATTTTCGTCGCTCTCATCTATTTGCTCTTCAGCGCCGCTTGCCTCACCGTGCTTCCCTTCTCGAGCGTCGCCGCTTCTCCTCACATCGCTTCCGATGTCGTCCAGCGCGTCTCGGGCAGCGGCGCCGCTCGCTGGATCACTCTGGCCATGGTCATTTCCGCGCTTGGCTCCATGAACTCTTCCGTGCTCAGCGGCGCGCGCCCGCCCTACGCCATGGCCCGCGATGGCATCTTCTTCAAAATCGTGGACGGTATTCACCCAAAGTACCGCACGCCCGGCCGCGCTTTAACCTTCCAATGCGTCCTCGCCAGCCTCATGGCGCTAACCGGCACATTCGAGGAACTCACCAATCTCTTTATCTTTGCGGGATGGATTTTTTACGGACTGGCCGTCGTCGCGCTCTTTCGTATGCGCCGCACCGAACCGGACGCGCCGCGGCCCTATCGCGTCTCTGGCTATCCTTGGGTGCCCGGTATCTTTGTCCTCGGCGCCCTCGCCCTCACCTTCAACATCTGGCTCGACCGCCCCGGCCGCTCCACCATCGGCCTGTTCCTCATCCTCGCCGGCCTTCCCTTTTATCGGTATTGGTCTTCCCGGCAAAAGGCCGCCCTGCCGGCGCGGCTCGCCTCGTCAGCGCCAGGCCAGCCATAGCCGCCGGTACCTTACCCAGGACCTCACGCCTGCGCCGCGCGCGCCGCGCTCATCCCCATCGGCACAATCGCCCCGCTTGATTCCGCCCCAGGGCTCACTCGAATCTCTGGGTGCAGCACTTTCGCCAGTGCCTCCACTCCCGTAATCAGCCGCGGCCCCGGCCGCGAAAAGTAGCTGTTCGCTTCGCACACATACATTCGATTCCGCCGCACCGCCGGAATCGCCGTCCAGCTTTCCGGAAAGCTCAGCTTCGCGAACTCCGCCGCGCCTTGCGCGGCATTGTATCCGCAGCACGCCACCAGCAGAATTTCCGGCGCTCTTTCGGCGATCTCTTCCGCGCTTACGCGGAACGAAGGCGTCCGCCTCTTGCCCAATACGTCCCTTCCTCCCGCCAGCTCCACCATCTCCGGAACCCAGTGCCCGCCCGCATAGAACGGCTGCAGCCATTCGAGGAAGGCCACGCGTGGCCGCTCGCTTTCCGGAATCCGCCGCACTTGTTCCTCCAGCGCGCCGAGCCGCGCCGCGATTTTCTTCACCAGCGCTTCCGCCGCCGGTCCGCGCCCTGTTTCGTCGCCAACCAGCAAAATATCCCGCCAAACATCCCCAATGTCCTGCGGATTCAGGCTCACCACTTCCGGCCGCTTCGCGAATCGCGTCAGCGCAGCCCCCAGGTCGTCCGGCGATGCCGCGCAAACGTGGCACAACTCCTGCGTGATGATCAGGTCCGGCTGTAACTCTTCCAGCGCCTGCGCATCAACCGAATACAAGCTCTCGCCCTTGGCCACGTACTCGCGCACCAGCCGGTCAATCTCGAGCGGGGACGCCTCTTTCGGGATCCGGGATTGAATCACCACGCGCTTGCCGCGCGCCGCGGCCGGATAGTCGCACTCGTGCGACACGCCCACAACTTCGCGGTCCAGTCCAAGCGCAAACAGTGTTTCCGTGGCCGATGGCAGCAGTGAAACGATGCGCATGTCCCCGACTCTAACACACTCCTCTTCGGCGAGCTGTAGCCTACGGATAGAGGAAGTATTTCCGCCGTATCGCGTCGAACCTCGCCAGTTCCGCCGACCAATTCGCCACGATCTGCTCCGGCGGCACCTTCTCTTTCAGCTCGCGAATCGTCTCCTCGTTCCCGAGCAGCGCGATCAGCTTCCCCGGATCGAATTCCTGCGGATACAGCCGGTAGAGAATCGCCGCAATTTCGATTCCCAGCCGCATGGACCGCACCGCGCCGCGATCCGTGATGCGAATGCCCACCCCCCCGCAGCGCTGCCCCGCATCCAATCCCGCCACCGGAATGAAGGGGTGCGATGCAAAACGCAGCCCCGGCAAACGCCGCGCGTTCAGCGCATCCGCAACGGCTTCGCCGTCCATCCACGGCGCCCCGAATTGCTCGAATGGCGTTTCCGTGCCCCGTCCCACCGAAACTCCCGCGGCCTGCAGGATTTCAATCCCGGGATAAACGATCGATGCCTTCGTTGTCCGCAGATTCGGCGATGGCGGCACCCAGCGCACGCCGGTGTTCTCGAAAAAGTAGTTGCGGTGCCAGTTCTTCATCGCAATCACGTGCAAATCCGCGTTGATCTGCTTTTCGCCGTTATAGAACCGCGCCAGCTCGCCTATTGTCAGCCCGTAGCGCACCGGAACCGGGTAGTACCCCACAAAAGACGTCTTGTCCGGCTCCAGCATCGGCCCTTCTATCACCTCGCCGTTCAGCGGATTCGGCCGGTCCAGCACGTAAAACGCAATGTGACGTTTCGCCGCTTCCTCCAGGCAATAGCCCATCGTCGCCGTGTACGTGTAGAAGCGCACTCCCGCATCCTGAATGTCGAAAACCAGCGCGTCGATCCCTTGCAGCATTTCCTCCGTCGGGCGGCGCTCCTCTCCATACAAGCTGTAGATCGGCAAGCCCGTCGTGGCGTCCTTGCTCGAGGACACTTTCTCATCCGCAACGCCCATCAGGCCGTGCTCCGGACTGAAAAGCGCCACCAACTGCACTCCCGGCGCGTGCCTCAGCAGCTCGATGTTCGTGCGCCCCTGCGCATCCAATCCGGTATGGTTCGTGATCAGCCCCACCCGCTTCCCGCGCAGCGGCGCGAACTTTTCCGCCTCCAGCACGTCCAGGCCCGTCTGCACGCGCCCGGCTCGTCCGCGATGCCCCGCCACTCGCTTTTGCTTGGCCGTCCGTTCCTGCCCCGCAACCATTCTCGGAGCGCAAATTGCCGCCGCGCACCCCAGAACAAACACCGTCAGAGCGCAAACGCTCTTGGCCCTGCAAACTTTTCCTGATCGATTCATCCGCTCCCCTGTAAACTGCCATGGTATTTTGGAACGTTTCGCGCCTGCTTTCGTTGTGAGTGCAAAGTGCGTGTGCTACATATAAACGCGAAGCTCAGGCGCACCGTTCGGGAGACTTCACACGAATGCGAGAGTACCGCGCCCGGTTTCTGCTGCTGATTCCCTGCTCGATCATCATCGTTCTTATGGCCCACAGAGCGCAAAGCCAAAGCCGCCCGTCTGCCGCGAACGCATCCGCCACACCTGTCGGTTCCGCCGAAACCGCCCGCAAAAAGAGCGCGAGCCTGAAGAACCTGCCGCCCGCCGCCAGGGCCTGGGTCGAGAAGACCATCCGCCGGATGAGCACGGACGAGAAAATCGGCCAACTGCTCTTTACCACCTATCACGGCAGCTTCACCGCCACCGATTCGCCCGCGTACAAAAACATGATGCACGACGTGGACGACTTGCACGTCGGCGGCTTCATCCTCGTCACCCGAAGTTCACCGCTTGGGGTGGTCAAAAGCCAGGCCTATCCCACCGCCGTGCTGGCAAATCAACTGCAATCCAAATCAAAACTCCCGCTGCTCATCGGCGCCGATTTTGAGCGCGGCTCTGCCATGCGCCTTGACGAAGGCACGTCCTTCCCCACCGCCATGGCCCTCGCCGCCGCCGGCAATCCGCTCGATGCCTACACCATGGGCAAAATCACCGCTCTTGAAGCACGCGCCGCCGGCGTCCAGTGGATTTACGCGCCGGACTCCGACGTCAACAACAATCCCGCGAACCCCATCATCAATACACGCTCCTTTGGCGAAGACCCCGCGCGCGTTGCGCAATTCGTCTCCGAATTTATTCGCGGCGCTCAGGAAAATGGCGCGCTGGCCACCGCCAAGCATTTCCCCGGCCACGGCGATACCGCCGCCGATTCTCACATCGATCTTCCGGTAATTCGCGCCGATAAACAGCGCCTTGAAACTCTGGAACTCGTCCCCTTTCGGGCGGCGATTGCTGCCGGTGTAGGCAGCATCATGACCGGACACCTCTCCATCCCTGCCCTGGAGCCCGATCCCGATACCCCCGCCACGCTTTCTTCCAATATTCTCACCGGACTCTTGCGCGATGAGCTTGGCTTTCAGGGCCTCGTCATCACCGACGCCATGGATATGGGCGGCATCACCGTCCGTTTTGCTCCCGGCGAAGCCGCGGTACGCGCGGTTCTCGCCGGCGCCGATGCCTTGCTGATGCCTCCCGTTCCTGACGCCGCCTTCGAGTCACTGCAACATGCCGTGAAGAGCGGCCGCATCTCCCGCGAGCGGCTCGACGCTTCGGTCCGCCGAATCCTCGAGGCCAAGGCTCGCCTCGGACTCGAGAAGCAGCGTCTCGTCGATATCAATGCCATGAACAAGAAGCTCGGCAGCATTGCCTGCCAAGCCGAAGCCCAGCAGATTTCCGATCGCGGCGTCACCCTCCTCCGCGACACTCCCAAACGTCTTCCGCTCGATGGCACAAAGCCTGCGCGGGCGTTGCTCCTGGCCCTCTACGCCGACCCCGAACCCTACCCCGGCGAGGACCTCGAACGCGAACTGCGCGCCCGCTTCGATTCCGTCACCACCCTGCGCGCCGATACCCGCTTCGTCAACGCGAGCAATCTCCGCTTGCCCCCGCCCGATTCTTACGATGTCGCCATCCTCGCCCTTTTCGTCCGCGTCTCCGATCGCAAGGGAAATATCGATGTGCCGCGCGAGCAGGCTGCCCTCGCCGATCAGCTCTACAAAACCGGCAAGCCCGTCGTCACTCTCGCCTTCGGCAGTCCCTACCTGATCGAGCGTTTCCCGCAAGCTGAGACCTGGCTCGCCGCCTTTGGCATCAGCGACGTCGCGCAAATCTCCGCCGCCCGCGCGCTCTTCGGCGAAATTCCCGTGCGCGGCCATCTCCCTGTCACCGTTCCCGGCGTCCCCCTCCCCGCGGGTTTCGGCCTCGAAGTCCCCGCCAATCCCATGAAGCTGCAACCGATGGACGTGCGCGCCGAGGCGCAGCTCCAGCCGGCTTACGACGTCATTGAGAAGGCGATTGCGGATAAGGCCTTTCCCGGTGCCACTCTCGCCGTCGGCTACAAAGGGAAAGTCGCAGTCCACGCTTTCGGCAAGCTCAGCTATGACGCGAAATCTCCCGGCGTGCAAACGAACACGATGTACGACCTGGCTTCGCTCACCAAAGTCGTTGTCACCACCACGCTCGTCGCCAAGCTCGTCGAAGGCGATTTCCCGGTTCCTCTCGACCTCGACGCCAGGATCGAGCGCTATCTCCCGGAATGGGCCTCCGGTCCGCAGCCCGAGTGGCGCCACCGCGTCACCGTCCGCCATCTTATGACCCATACTTCGGGCCTTCCTCCCTTCAAGGAATACTGGCGCACTTCGAAAGGCAAGCAGGATACCCTCAACCGCATCTTCGCCGAGCCGCTCGAATACGAGCCCGGCACCAAAATGGTCTACTCCGATCTCGGCATTATCCTCATGGCCGAAATCATCGAACGCCTCACCGGTCGCACGCTCGACGACCTCGCGCGCCAGTACATCTTCAGCCCCCTCGCCATGACCGATTCGATGTTCCGGCCGCCCAAGAAACTTTGGCCGCTCATTGCGCCAACGGAGGTGGACACACAGTTCCGCCACCGCTTGTTGCAAGGCGAAGTGCATGACGAAAACGCCTACGCCATTGGCGGCGTCTCCGGACATGCCGGCCTTTTCAGCACCGCGCCCGATCTCGCCTCGTTCTGCCAGATGCTGCTTAACGGCGGAGTGTACGCCCATCAACGCATTCTGCGCCGCGCCACCGTCGCGCAATTCACCGCGCCGCAGGACCTTTCCGGCGGTACCCGCACCATCGGCTGGGTCGTTCCCACCGAAGGCAGCTCGAGCGGCCATTTCTTCTCGCCGCATAGTTTCGGCCACACCGGCTTTACTGGCACCTCCATCTGGATTGATCCCGATCGCCAGCTCTTTGTGGTTTTCCTGACCAATCGCGTGAACCCTACACGAGAAAACCACAAGGTCGCCCAGGTTCGTCCCGCGCTGCACGACGCCATCATGGAGGCGCTCGGCCTCGCGGCCGTGCCGGTGCCGGCGCATTAGCGTCGCCTTCCCCGCCGCGTTCCCGCGCGCCGCGGAAATGCCGTAAAATAGCGGCGCGAGTGCATCATCCATTTTTTCCAGGAGCCGCGCATGGCCGCTTACGTCGTCGTTGATGTCGTCGTGAAGGACCCCGTCCGCTACGAGGACTATCGCAAGCGCGTCCAGGCCACGCTCGATGCCTATGGCGGCCGCTTTTTGGTTCGCGGCGGCAAAGTGGAAAACCTGGAAGGCACCTGGTCGCCGAAGCGCTTCGTCATCGTCGAATTTCCGGACGCGGCCGCGGCTCGCGCCTGGTGGAACTCCAAGGAGTACGCCGAGCCGAAAGCAATCCGCCAAAGCGCCTCGCACACCGAGATGATCCTCGTCGAAGGGCTCTGAACCAAAATCGGAAGCTCGAGTTTCCCGTTTCGCATCACGCGCCCATTTCTTCGCGGTTTCGGGGTATACTCTCCCTAGCTTGAGAGTGGTTGCGGCCTGTCCCCGGGTAGCCCAAGAGAACAGTGAAAACCGATGCGTCGCAAACGCCCATCCCTCCCGGGTCTGTTTCGCGCAAGCGCACTCGCCTCGTGCGCGTTGGGCTTGGTGTCCCTGCTCGCCGTTCCGCGCGCTCCCGCGCAGGATGTCGCCGAAGCCGCTCGGCAGGAGCAGGCCCGCAAAGCCGCGCCATCACCCGATAACCAAGCCTCGAACGCCCAGGCGCGGCCCGCTGCTTCACAACCCGGCGTCGCTTCCGGGCAGCGCCACGTTTACACAAACGACGATTTGAAACGCGCGCACATTCTGACTCCGCGCGATCGTGCCGCGGTCGAAGCCCGCAAGAGAAATGCGCCTGCGCCGAATCCGCAACCGTCTCCGGCGCTCGATGCGGCAAACGGCTCCGCCGCGTCTCCGGATGTTGCCGCTCGTGCTCGGAACACCCCGGCTGGCGACGCGCCGCAAAGTCTCGGGGAAATCGCGCGCCGCTACCGCGCCGAGAAAGCCGCCCGCGAGCAGCAGGCCCTTGCGCAAAAGCTCCAGCAGCGCGCGCCTTATCGCATGAACCTGCCGCGCACTGCGCACGCCGCGCCAAATCCCGTGGCGCTGCCGCCGCTTGAGCCCGCAAAACCAATCGCGCGATCTCTCGGCCAACCTCGCCAAGCGCCCCAGCCGCCCTACGCGGTGCTCCGCCGTGATCCGTTTTCGCGTCCGCGCCCCGGTTCCCAGCACCACAAGAACTTCCCAGCCGCCCCACCCGTGAATCTCGTTCCAGAGAAAAATTCCCTGGCCCTCGAGTCTCCATTCGCAACGAAGAAGGCTGTTTTGCTTCCTCCCGTTTCCGAGATTCGTCCGCTTGTGGTAGCGCGCCCGGCAAGGAACACGGCAGGCCGCGCTGTTTCCGCCGGCTCGCTGCGGCCTGACGAATTGCTTCCCCTCGAACGCAAACAGCCGGCCGCGCCCGAGACTCTCGGCGCCGAGTTTTTCGCCGGCGCGCATTCGCCTGTCGAACCTTACACCACAGCCGGCGCTTTCCACGCGAATCCGCCCGCACCTGTGCTTCGCGATTCGCCTCCGCTCCGGCCTTCACTGGTCTTTTCCTCCGCCGTGCCCGTTCGCCCTGGCGATTCGCTCTGGTCCCTTTCGCGACGATATCTGGGCCGTGGCTCCCGCTGGCAGGAGTGGCTTGCGGCGAATCCCTTTGTGATGGATCCCGCCCGGCTCCAACCCGGCCTGACGCTGGTCGTTCCCGCTGTCGGCACCGCTTCCATCGCCAAGCCGTCCAGCGTTACGGTGCAGCCGGGCGACTCACTTTGGAAGATCGCGAGAGCCGCCTTCGGTCACGGTGCGCGGTGGTCCTGCATCGCGAGCGCCAACCCGGCGTTGCGCGACGCAAACCGCCTCTTCCCAGGCCAAGTGTTGCTCCTTCCCTCCTCCTGCGCGGCCATAGTCCCCAGTCAAACACAACTCCAGCGCCATCAATAACTTACACCCTATCAGCCCGCGGACGATCTCCCGCGGACGATCTCCCGCGTGCCGAAACCGTAGCCTATGACCTCCGGCCAGGACCCTCCTCGCCGGGCTTAGAGCCCGGTCAGCAGGTGGCCTAGCTTGGATTTTTTTGTTTTCAGGTAGTGCCGGGAGATACGGGAGATGCGCGGCTGGCAAGGCACGCGCTGGAGCACGCGGATACCGGCGGACTCGAGCTGCCGTACTTTTTCGGGATTGTTGGAGAGCAGGCGGATTTTGGTAGCGCCGAGCTGCTTGAGGATTTGCGCCGAGAATTCGTAATCGCGCGCGTCCGCGGCGAAACCCAGGGACTCGTTGGCCTCAACCGTATCCATGCCGCCATCCTGGAGCTGATACGCGCGCAGCTTGTTCATGAGGCCGATGCCGCGGCCCTCCTGCGGGAGGTAAAGGAGCACCCCCGAAGCCGATTTGCCGATTTTCTTGAGCGCGAGCTCGAGCTGCGCGCGGCAATCGCAGCGCAGCGAAGTCAGCACGTCTCCCGTGAGGCACTGGGAATGGACTCGGACCAGCGGCGCAACCCGGAATCCGGAGGCGCCTTCCAGCTTGCCCCGAACCAGAGCGACGGCCTCTTCCTGCGGCCGGGCGCCTTTGAATCCGAAGATGCGAAACCGGCCGTAGCGCGTCGGCAGGTCAGCGTGGGCGATCATCTCGATGGCGGCGGACATGGGAGCAACAGTATAGCAAGCGTGCCGGACGGCGAGGATTCACCCCGGCGCCGAAGAACGGAACCGTGCGGGTAAGGATTCGAAGGACGGGGAAGCCGGACGGCTCGAACCGGCGCCACCGGAGAACCCCGAACGCGACACGAACGGAACGTCAGTTGATCCCGTGAATGCGAAGGCTCACAAGCTGATCGATCGAGAGATCGTTCATGCCGCGCGACTTCATCTCCTGGATGAATTCGGGCGTCACCCCGTGGATGCGCATGGCCACGAGTTGCTCCGGTTCCGGGTGCTTGTAGCCCAGGCTGGCGAGCTTGGCGATGAACTCGGGCGAAACGCCGTGAATGCGGAAGGCGATAAGCTGCTGCAATGCCACATGGTCGTAGCCTTCCTGCCTGAGTTGTGTGATCCATTCGGGAGTGGCGCCGTGGATGCGCATGGCCACAAGTGTCTCTTCCTCCGGCTGATAACCGGCGTCGTGAAGGAACCTGACCATTTCCGGCGAAACGCCGTGAATGCGGAAAGCAACAAGATGGTCGGAATCCTCTGCGGGAATTCCGGCGGCCCGGAGGTCCTGGACAAATTTCGCGCTCACCCCGAAGATGCGGAAGGCGATCAGCTTGTCTGTATCGAGCCCGCGCAGGTGCAGCGCCCGCATCTCTTTGCCGAAGGCGACCGTGATGTCCATGACGGCCATCGTGAATTGCTTGTCTTCATCAATCCCCGTGAAACCGAGCGCGCCCATTTCCTCGGCGAACTTCGTATCGGCAAAAAAATGGAACAGGCCGGCTCCTTCTCCGTTGTTGAGATAGCCTTCGCATTCGAAGCGGCCCGCGTCGCGGGAGACGGTGAAATGTACCTCCTGCTTGCCGGGCCTCGAGACGTCGAGGCCGGCGAAAACGGAGAGCGGCCAATCGGATTCATGGTGCGATGTTCCGTGATGCTGACGCATGATAAGGCCAAATTCGGCCTTGCCCGGCTCCTTGGAATGGCGAAGAGTCCAGTTCCCTTCTCGTGTTTCGGCGGCCCGAACGGCCCAGGCAACGAGCAGCGCTCCAAGAATCACGAAGTAGATGAGAATCGCGTCGCGCCGTTTCATGGCTTTCCTCCTCCTCGGGGACGACTGTGCTGAAAACCGCGGGACTTCGCACTGGCCGCTCTTCCGTCTGAGCCGCGAGCCGCAGCCCGGCACCGTCGAGCCGGCGACCGGCTACTGCGGGTCGAGGACCCCGGCGTGCTTCAGCGCCATCAATTGCTCGAACGTCAGATTCTTGAAACCGTGGCTGCGGACTTTTTCGATGAACTCCGGCGTGATCCCCTGCGCCTTCGCCCCGATCGCGTCATCAACGCCGAGCCTGAACCCGGCGGCTTCCATTTTCTTCATGTAGTCGACGGTCACTCCTTGCGCCTTCATGCCGATGATTTCGTCGGCATCGGGATGCAGGCCCATTTCCTCGAAGCTCTTGACGTATTCGGGCGTCACGCCCTGCGCTTTCATGCCGATGATGTCGCTGGCATCGGCTTTGAGACCGAAACCACGCATCGCATTGATGTAAGCCGGCGTCACACCCTGCGCCTTCATCCCGATCAAATCGTCGCTATCGAGCTTCAGCCCAAGGTCATTCATCTGTTTGACGTATTCAGGAGTTATCCCCTGCGCTTTCATGCCGATGAGGCTTTCGCCATCTGTTGCAAGGCCGAGATCGTGCATTTGTTTCACGTACTCGGGAGTGACGCCTTGTACCTTCATCCCAATGATCGTCTCGCTGTCGCCCTTGAAGCCAAGATCGCGCATCTGCTTCACGTACTCCGGCGTTACGCCTTGCGCCTTCATGCCGATGATGTTGCCGGCATCTGTCTGGAAGCCGAGCGAGCGCATCTGCTTGACGTAGTCGGCGGTGACGCCTTGCACCTTGAGGGCGATAAGGTCGTCAACGCTGAGATTCTCGAGGCCGGCGGCCTTCATGCTGTCGATGTAGCTGGGTTGCGGCGTCTGGCTTGCGTTGCCGGATTGGCCTGAGGTCCAGCCGGGCGCAGCAGGCGCTGGCGCTGGAAAAGTCCAGGCCCAAAGCCGGGCAACGGGAGCTTTCGGTGCGGGCGCTGCCGCGGCGGGCGCTGGAATCACAACGGGAGCCGAAAGTGCGGGGTTTTGCGCGGGAGACGCCACAACCCGGGGAATAGCAAGAGTGCGCGGTGCGGACGCTGGCGCCGCTGGCGTCCGGCCAATTGGTGCGCGAGCCCGCCGCAACTGCGGAGCAGGCGCGGTGATAATGAACGCAGCGTCAAAGTCCGCGGGCGGCGCGGGTGCCGCGGCGGGAGCTGGCGCGGACGGCGCGTCGGGCGATTGCGCGCGAGCGGCGCGGGCGATGCCCATAAGGGCGCTGCCCGCAACGAGCGCGGCGGAAAGCCAGAGGATGCCCGCCGACAGGCTGGCCGAGCGCGTCCTCTCGCCTTCGCCCGCCATACCGAGCAGGCGAGCCACTCGCGCCGCGAGCGGACCGCGGTTGGCGGCCATCGCAAGGCGCGGAGCCCTGCGCGATTCCGCCATCCGCGTGAGCGCGTGCGCGTACGTGACCGCGCTGCCGCAAACGGCGACTGCGGCGTCATCACAGCAATTTTCGCGCTCTTCACGGATGCGCTTGCCAAGCCACCAGACGGCCGGGTGATAAAAAAGAAGCGTTTCCACGCCGACTTGCAGCAGATTCACGAGCGCGTCGTGGCGGCGGATGTGCGCGAGTTCGTGCGCGATGACGGCCTCGATCTGCTCCCGAGTGAGTCCGCTGATGGCCGAAACCGGAAGCAGCACCACCGGACGGAGCCAACCCGCGACGGCCGGCGCATCCAGGCCCGCGGATTTGCAGTAGCGAATGAAACGTCCGAAATGCAGGCGGTCCTGGAGCTCCAGGCACAGTTCGAGGATTTCGTCCGGAACCGGGACGCTGGATTCCCGCCGGCGCAGCCGCTCAAGCACGACGAATCCGCCAAGCGAACGGAGACTCAGCAGGAGAACCCCCGCGAACCAGATTTCGAGCAAGGCCAGATAAACCGCGGGAGACAGAGAGCGGCCCGCGAAGCTGGCCGCCATGGCGCTGAATGCGGCGAGCCGCGAGGCAGCAGCTTGCTCCCGAACGGAAAGAGCGCAGCATTCCCGCGTAAGTGCCGGAGTTGCGCCCGATGCGGTAACGGCAGATGCGGGACCAGCGCCCATCGGGTTCTGCGAGGCGCCAGAGCTAAGAATAACGCCCGTCACAACGGGAACGGCAAGCATCAGCGCCATCGCGAATACCGCGGCCACGTAGCGGGCCGAAGCGCTGCGGCAGAGGGCCAGCGCGGCGTAAGCGAGAGCTGCGATCGCCGCGCCTTGCCAAAGGAAATGCAATAGCGAGAGTGCGATTCCGCGCATGAGTTCCGGAGAGAGCAAGCGCAAAGCCATCGTCATCGCAGTTTCCTTTCGTATTCGTTCAGCAGACGGCGGAGTTCCTCGGCTTCTTCTTTCGAACCCCTGTGGCCGGCAAGCGCATGCATCATCAGCTCGCTGGCCGAACCGTCGAAGACGCGCTGAAGAACATCGAGCGCCAATTGGCGCTTCGTTTTCTCCTCCGGCTGCACCGCTTCATAGACGTGCGCGCGCTGCTCTTCATTGCGGCGAACTGTGCCCTTGGCGGTCATGATCTGCATGAGTTTAAGGACGCTCGTGTAGCCGGTGCGTTTCTTTTTGCTGAGCGATTCATGCACTTCCCGAACGGTGCAAGGCCCGCGCTCCCAAAGCACGCGGAGAATTTCCAGTTCGGAAGCGGTGGGTTTCTGTGTGCGCTGACTGGCCATGCCAGGAGGCTACTACGAATAGATTCGTAGTGTCAACGAAAATCTTCGTAGGTCGGCACGTGTGCTCCCCGGCATGCGGGCTCCGCCCGGCCGCGCCCGATTTCGCTCCGGCGCCTCGCCTCCCTTGCATCTCGGCGGACTCGTCCTGCCGCAGTTCTAAAATTTGGTCACTTCGGAGAAGTGAAACTCGCGGATCTTCATCGCCGGCACGACCATCTCGAACGATTCCTCGCCCGTGGCGCGTACGGCAGGACCCAGCAGTTCCACATTGCGCAGCATCTCGAGCAGCGATTGGTTGAACCGGAAATTGCGGACCGCGCAGGAAACGCGCCCCTTCTCGATCAGAAACAGGCCGTCACGCGTCATGCCGGTCATGACTTTTTCGTACGGATCCACCTCGCGGATGTACCAGAGCCGCGTGACCAGCAAGCCGCGCTCCGTGGCCGCGATCATCTGTTCGATCGACGAATCGCCCCCTGAAACGACAAGATTCATCGGCGCTTCCCCGTATTCGTTGGGCAGGGCGAACCCGTGCCCGGTGGGCTTCTTGCGAGCCAGTTTGGCGCTGCGGCGCGAGTAAACCAGATTTCGCGGCACGCCCCGGTCCACCAGCTCTACACGCTCCCGCGGCATCCCCTCGCCATCGAAGGGGGCGCCAAGCTGCAACGGATGGTACACGTCGTCCCGAATCGAGATTCGCTTGTCGAATAGATTCTTCCCCAGCCGGTCGTTGAAGCAGGAGCGCTTGTCGCGAATGGCCGTCGCCGCGAAATCGTAGAACAGAAAACCGATCAGATCGAGTACGGCGGCAGGCTCCAGAATGACGCTGTAGCGCCCCGGCGCTATCTCCGCCGGATTCACCGCCCGGTGCGCCTTCTCGCACGCGCGCGCCGCCAGTTTCAGCGGATCGAAGGCCCGCACGTCCGGTGAATTGGCCTTGGCCCAGCTTGCCGCGGAGCCCTCCTGCATCGTGATGGAAAATTCCGCGCGCGTCTGCGTGTACGTCGCGTAGAGGCCGCGCGAATTGCCCATCGCCAAACGCGATTGCCCGGTGGCGAAAATTCCGGCGGCCACCTGCCCGGTCTTGATCGCCAAATCGCAGGCGCGCCTCACCGCGCGGGCGCGATCCTCCGGCGTGATCGCGGCGGTCTGCCTCAGGAAGCGATTCACCGCGCGATAACGCTGCCGGCCCGGCATCGCCAGCAATCCGGGGTCTTTCGGCTGGCTGTGCGCCAGCGAAAGCGAGGACGAAATCGCGGCCCGCAGCGAATCCTCGTCGCGCCGGTTCGTTGTGACCCGCGCCGTTCGCTGATCCACAACCGTCCGAATCGAAACGCTCACGCCGTGCTCCGCCACATTCTGGTGAATCGCGTTGTTCGCGAACCGCGTCAGCGAGTCGGCGGTTTCGTCCACGTGTACTTCCGTTTCCTCCGCGCCGCTCGCCTTCGCGAGCCGCAGCACCGTCTCGATCAGGCCGCGAATCTCGCCTTCCGGCAGCAGCGCCCCGGACGAGTTGTTCTGTTGGCCCTTCATTGCTTGGCGAAAGCCGATCCGATTTTGACGTTGCGGAACCGCGCCGGCGCCGCGCCATGTCCCGTGCCCATCGTTTGCATCGGCTGACCCTTGCCGCAATTCGGCGTGCCCCAAAGAACCCAGTGCTCGGCTTTTCCGATCGCGTCGCAGGAATTCCAGAAGTCGGTCGTGATGCCGCTGTAGCTTGGATTCTTCAGCATTCGCCCGAGCTTGCCGCCCTTGATTTCCCACCCGATTTCCGTCGAAAACTGAAATTGATACCGCCGGTCGTCAATCGACCACGACCGGTTCGTCTCCATCAGGATGCCGTCATCCGTATCCGCGATCAGATCGGCGAAGGACCACTCGCCCGGCAATAGGCTCACGTTCGTCATCCGAATAATCGGCAGCCGGTTCCAGCTCTCCGTTCGCATCGTGCCGGAAGAGCGCTCCAGCCCGATCAGATGCGCCGTTTCCCGGTTCGAAAGATACCCCCGAAACTCCCCATGCTTGATGATGTCGGTGCGCTGCGCCGGCACGCCCTCATCGTCGTAGGCGAAGGTGCCCAGTCCCTGGCCGTGCTCGATCCGCGCGTCGGCGACCACGTTGACGATTTCCGACGCGTAGCGCAGCGTGTTGAGCTTGTCGAGCGTCAGGAAACTCGTCCCCGCGAAATTCGCTTCCTGCCCGAGCACGCGATCCAGCTCGATCGGATGCCCAATGGACTCGTGGATTTGCAACCCGAGCTGGCTGCCCCCGAGAATCAGTGTCCCCGTTCGCTCCGGGCATTGCGCCGCACCGTGCAGCTCGGCGGCCTCCTGCGCAATCTCCGGAGCATGCTTCACCAGATCGAGCGACTCGATCAGCTCGTAGCCCTGCAGCGCGTGCTGCCCGCCAAAGCTGTTGGGATACGACCGCTTCTGGATTTCGTCGCCCTGGAAACTCGTCGCCGCGATGCCGCACCCGGAAATTACCTTGCGCTGATGAATCCGCGATCCGATGGACGATGCAAACCACGAATCGATTTTGCGAAACTGCATGTCCGTTTCCGTCAGCGTCACGCCTTTGACGCGGCGCATCTCGGCATCCGCCCGCAGCAGCAGCTCCAGCTGTGTCTCGAGCGGCATCTCGAAGGGGTCCTTGCGGAACGGACTCTGCCAGCTATCAACGTAAGCTTCTTCCGCCGCCAGCTTCACGTCTTCGCGCTTGGCTAGCGCCGATGCCTTCGCAATCGCAACCGCCTCCGCCGCGCAAGCGTCCACGCCTTCGCGCGTCAGCCGGTCCGTCGCGGCGAATCCCCAAGCGCCATTCGCAATCACCCGGATGCCAATGCCGATCGATTCCGACTGCGCCAGCGTGCCCACTTCGCCATTCTTCGTTGTGAGATCGCGCTGCCGCAGATGCATCACCCGCGCGTCCGCGTACTTGGCGCCGCGCCGCTTCGCGGTCTCCAGCGATTGATGGGCAAGGTCCCACATATGACTCTGATCCCGGCTCTGAACGGTATCCGCGGGCTTCCCGGTGCGAAAAGAAGGGGCACGGCGAACCGTGCCCTATGAAGATAGCATGAAACTCTAACTCGCCAAGGGCTGCCTGCCCCGCCCGGCCACGGCCGCTACCGCCGGCCGGCGCTCACGTCCCTTCGTTCCAGGACGCCAGATACTTCTCCTGCTCCGGCGTCAGCACGTCCAGCTTGTGCCCCATCGATTCCAGCTTCAGTTTCGCGATCTCGCGGTCGAGATGCTCCGGCACCACATACACCTGCGGCTTCAGCTCCTTATGGTGCTGCCGCAGATACTCCGCCGAAAGCGCCTGATTCGCGAAGCTCATATCCATCACCGCGGCCGGATGCCCTTCCGCCGTTGCCAGATTCACAAGCCGCCCTTCGCCGAGCAGATAAATCTTGCGCCCGTCGCGCAATACATATTCATCCACCAGCGGCCGCGCCTCGCGCTTGTTCGCGGCCATCTGCTCCAGCGCGGGAATTTCGATCTCCACGTTGAAGTGCCCGGAGTTGCAAACGATCGCTCCGCTCTTCATCGCCTCGAAGTGCTCGCGGCGAATCACGCTCTTGTTCCCCGTTACCGTGATAAAGACGTCGCCTTCCTTCGCCGCTTCCGCCATCGGCAGCACGCGGAAGCCATCCATTACCGCTTCAATTCCCTTCACCGGATCGATCTCTGTGACGATCACATCGGCGCCCAGCCCCTTCGCCCGCATCGCGCACCCGCGTCCGCACCAGCCGTACCCCGCGATCACCACCTTCGAGCCGGCCAGCAGAAAATTCGTCGCGCGAATCACGCCATCCAGCGTCGATTGCCCCGTGCCGTAACGATTGTCGAAAAAGTGCTTGGTCATCGCGTCGTTCACGGCTATCACCGGATATTTCAGCGTGCCGTCCTTGGCCATCGCCCGCAGGCGAATCACGCCGGTTGTGGTCTCCTCCGTGCCGGCGATCACGTTCGGCACCAGGTCCGTGCGCTTCGTCAGCAGCATCGTCACCAGGTCGCACCCGTCATCCATCGTGAATTGCGGCCGATGATCGAGCGCCGCCTGCAAATGCGAGTAATACGTGTCGTTGTCCTCGCCCTTGATGGCGTATGTGGGAATGTTGAAGTCGCGGTTCAGCGATGCCGCCACTTCATCCTGCGTCGAAAGCGGGTTCGACGCGCACAGCACCGCGTCCGCGCCCGCGTCCCGCAGCGTGATCATCAAATTCGCGGTTTCGCTCGTCACGTGCAGGCACGCGGAAATCCGCAAGCCCTTGAGCGGCTGCTCTTTCGCAAAGCGCTTGCGAATCTGGCGCAGCACGGGCATTTGCTGCTCGGCCCATTCAATTTTGCGCTTGCCGGCGTCGGCCAGCGCCAAGTCCTTTACATCGCCCTTTCTCAATTCAGCAGTAGCCACTGAGATGCTCCTCGGTCAGGAATAACGCGGCGAATCCTCTTCGCGCGGGAAAAATCGCCAAACGACATCCACAAAACCAGAACCCTGCTAAACGCGCGCTCCTGCCTCCGCCGCTGCCGGCGCACCGAGGCCAGCCGCCTTGCGCAGCGCGTCGGCGCGGTCCGTCCGCTCCCAGCTGAATCCCGGCCCGCTCCGGCCAAAGTGTCCGTAAGCCGCCGTCGGCTTGTAGATCGGCCGGCGCAGATCGAGCGTTTCGATGATGCCCTTCGGCGTCAGCGTGAAGAACTCGCGAATCAGCCCGTTGACCTTGTCTTCCGAAATCCTCGACGTGCCAAACGTGTCGGCCATCACGGAAACCGGCTCCGCCACGCCAATCGCATACGCAAGCTGCACTTCCGCTTTCCGCGCGATTCCCGCTGCCACCAGATTCTTCGCGATGTACCGCGCCATGTAGCAAGCCGAGCGATCCACCTTCGAGGGATCTTTGCCGGAAAAAGCGCCGCCGCCATGGCGTCCGTACCCGCCATACGTATCCACGATGATTTTCCGGCCCGTCAGCCCTGCATCCCCCATGGGACCGCCAATCACAAAGCGCCCCGTTGGATTGATGTGATACTTCGTCTTCGCGTCCAGCATCGTCGCCGGAATGATCGGCTTGATCACCTGCTCGATGATTGCGTCGCGCAGATCGGGATTCGACACCTTCTCGCTGTGCTGCGTCGAGATCACCACCGCGTCCACGCGCGCCGGGCGCCCGTTGCGATACTCGATGGTGACTTGGGACTTGCCGTCGGGCCGCAGGAAATCCACTTGGCCCGACTTGCGAACTTCCGAGAGGCGCTGCGTGAGGCGATGCGCAAGCTGGATCGGCATGGGCATCAGTTCTTCCGTTTCGTCGCACGCAAAGCCGAACATCAGTCCCTGGTCGCCCGCGCCGCCCGTATCCACCCCCATGGCGATATCCGGCGACTGCCGCTTCACGGCGCAGAGCACTGCGCACGTGCTGCCGTCGTATCCATACTTCGCCCGGTCATAACCCACGCCACGGATCGTGCTGCGCACGATGTCGTCGTAGTCCAGGTGCGCGCTGGTCGTAATCTCCCCGGCCACCACTGCCAGCCCCGTCGTCACCAGCGTTTCGCACGCCACCCGCCCCTTCGGGTCTTGCCGCATCACTTCGTCAAGCACGGCGTCCGATATCTGGTCGGCAATCTTGTCCGGGTGGCCCTCTGTCACGGACTCGGATGTGAACAGGAAATTCCGTAAGCCTTCGCTCAAGAACAGTCTCCTTTGTTGTGCCCGGCGGCTACAGGGTCGCGGCTAGAAATAGGTTCCTCAGTTTTATGCTACAACGCTAGCATCCGCCGACCGAAGAAATCAACGCATTGAATGGAAATGAGTTGGCAAAGGGTCGAATGGTCAAATTTCAAGGTCGAATGGCACCCGCCGCAACGCCAGTAAACCCTTTTTTCGTCTCAGACAGCCCGGAGCCGGGCATGTGCGCCCGGCTTGCTTTCGGCTTGGGATGCCCCTTCGCCGCGCCAGGCCTCAGGGTTCCTGCACCAGGTTGATGCGGCCGATGCCGCCTTGCACGCGGATGTGAATCGTCGCCGGCGCGTGTCCGTAGGCGTCGTTGATGTACTCCTCGCCGTCGTGGCGCAGACCGTGGACCTCCACGCTGCCAAGCCCGCCTGTCGCCGTCGCGACCACGCCCACCGTTTTCGGCACCCGTATCGTGGCTTCTCCGACTCCTCCCTGAATTTCCACATTCAGGTCGCTCTTCCGCTCGCCCGTCAGGTCCACGTCCACTCGCCCGGCGTCCACGCTGACGTCCAGCCCCGTCAAATCCAGACTCCCCAGGCGCAGCCGCCCTTCACCCGCACCCAACGTGACGCTCAGAGCCAGCGGAATCTGATCGCTGAAACGCAAATTCCACGAATTGCCGCTGTCTCCGCCCAGAATGTGCGGCCCGTGGTCCGTGTCGCTGACGTTCAGCTCGCCCCTGCCTTCGGCAACGTTGTAGTCCAGCTCGGGTGCTCCGTTATTCTCCCGGTAGTCGAAGCTCGCATCCATCAACCTCGCCGCATCGCCCGCAATCGTCAAACTGCCCGCTCCCAGCTCGATTCGCACCCGCACGGTCTTGGCCCCTTGCGAATCAACCGAGCGGACATCGTGCCGCATCGAAGCGCCGAACCCGTGCGCCCGGGCGTGCGCGCTGCCACGCCAGACCAAGACGCCCGCCAGCACCACAAACGCCACCACGCCCAGCGCGACTCCCATCGAACTGGAAGGCGGCGCCGCGGCAGCGCCCTGTCCCGAGACCTGCTCGCCTCGGTACTGCCGGGCGCGCGAATAGTCCCAAATCTTCCCGAGGCCGACGAAGATTAGAGCGACCGGCCAATACTGGCGATAGCTCCACAGTGTGGCGAACGGATCAAAATCCCGCCGCCATTGCGCGTAGAGAAATAGCGCGCCAAGGGCAATCAGAAGAATCGGAAAGATCATCGAACCGCTTCGTGGATACCGATAGCCGGCCATGCGGACCTCCCTGCTTCTATTACGCGGCGGAACGAAAAAGAGTTCAGGAAGGCGCGGAATTTAGCAGTAAATCCCGGCAAAGTGCAGGCCCCCGCCTATGCTAGAGTGCGCTGAGGAGAGCCATTCGTGCGCGCCTTCGAGCGGGTCATTTGGATCGTATTGGATAGCGTCGGGATCGGCCCGCTGCCCGATGCCGGCGACTACGGCGACCTCGGCCGAAATACGCTCGGCCACATTGCGGAATCGAGACCCCTGCGAATTCCCACCCTGGTCCGTCTCGGACTCGCGAACATCGCGCCGCTCGCGCACCTCGTCCCGGCAGCCACTCCCTCGGCTTCCTACGGCAAGGGTGCGACGCATTCGCCCGGCAAGGACACCACCACCGGTCACTGGGAAATGGCCGGCATCTGGCTGACGCAGGCTTTCCCTGTGTATAAACACGGTTTTCCGCCGGAGATCATCGGACCCTTCGAGCAGCGAATCGGCCGCAAAATCCTGGGCAATAAGCCGGCTTCCGGCACGGAAATCCTCAAGGAATTGGGCGAGGAGCACGTGCGCACGGGAAAGCCGATTGTGTACACCTCCGGCGACAGCGTCTTTCAAATCGCCGCGCACGAAGACGTGATTCCCATCGCTGAGCTGTATCGCATCTGCGAAATCGCCCGCAAGTTGCTCGACGGACCCCACAAGGTCGGACGCGTCATCGCCCGGCCTTTCACCGGAACGCCCGGCCACTTCGTGCGCACTCCGCGCCGTCACGATTACGCCGTCGAGCCCCCCAAGCCGATGTTGCTCGACGTTCTCGCCGAACTCGGCGTGCCGGTTTTCGGCATCGGAAAGATTCACGATATCTACAACGGGCGCGGCGTCGAACACTACGCGACCACCAGGGACAACGCCGACGGCATGGCCAAGTTGACAGCCGCGATTGCGGACCGCAAAACCGGCCTGCTTTTCTGCAATCTCGTTGATTTCGACATGCTTTACGGCCACCGGAAAGACGTGGAAGGTTTTGCGAAATCACTTGAGGAATTCGACGCTCTGCTCGCCGATTTCCTCCCGAAGCTGGCGTCCACCGATCTTCTGCTCATCACCGCGGACCATGGTTGCGATCCCGATCCGCGCTGGGAGACCACCGACCACTCCCGCGAATACGTCCCCATTCTCGCCTATGCTTCCAGCGCTCAGCCCGGCTGCGATCTGGGCGTTCGCAGCACTCTTGCCGACATGGGGCAAACCGTCGCCGCGAATTTTGGCGGCCGAATTCCTCGCGGCACGAGCTTCCTTGCATCGCTCGCTCGTCAGCGATAGCCACAAAATGAAACCGCCTGGGTGAATTGCCTAGTTCCCGGTAGCAGTGGCCGCGCCGCCCGCGGCAGCGCCCGGCGCGTAGTAGCCGCTGCGCGTCCGCGCGGTCAACTTCCCGCGTCCGCGAGGCGGAATGACTTCCACGGAGACCGTGCGGAAAGTCCCGTCGCGCTTGGCGTTGGTCGGATAGTAAGCCAGCGTGTACTGGTTCCGAATGTCGTGGGCCACCTGGTCGCAAATGTTGTGAACGTCGCTGACATTCTCGGGGAAAAATGCCAGTCCGCCGGAAGCCTTGGCGATATCCTCAAGCGCTTTTTTCGCCCGGTTCTTTGCCCGGCCCTTCTCGTCGGAGAGCAACCCGATGGTGTAGATCACCGTATCCGTTTTCTGGATTTCCTTCACCGTTTTCTCCAGCGTGTTGCGGCTGGTGTTATCCTCGCCGTCGGTGACGATGAGCAACACTTTCTTGTCGCGATGCGCTTTCTTGAGATGGTCGAGTGAGCCAATGATGGCGTCGTAGAGCGCCGTGCTGCCGCGCGAGTCAATGCGCTCCAGCGCTTCCTTCAGCTCCGGGATGCTGCTGGTAAAATCCTTGTCGAGATCCAGATAGTAGTCGTCGTTGAAATTCACGACGAACGCTTCGTCCTGCGGATTGCTGTCCTGCACCAGCGTCACCGCCGCTTCGTTTACCCGCGGCCGCTTGTCCCGCATGCTGCCGCTGTTGTCTATCACCAGGCCCATGCTGACCGGGATGTCCTCCCGCTTAAAGACCGAAAGTTTTTGCTCGACCTTGTCTTCAAACACGCGAAAATTCTCTTCCTTCAATCCGTCCGCGAACTTTCCCCGGTCGTCCAGCACTGTCGTGTGCAGCACAACAAGGTTGACGTCGACCTTGATCTTCGAGCCTTCCTGCTCCGCTCCCTGCGGCGGCGGAGGCTGCGGGGGCTTGTAGGGAATGGCATCCTGCGCGAAGCTGGGAACCGCGCACGCCGCGCCAAGGCACGCCACGGCTCCGAACATCACGGCTCGCAGCCATGCGCTCGAAGCGATCTTAGTGGCTCGGGGCGTAGTACCCGGTTTTTGCGTAGACGGTAAGCGGAGGCAATCCTCTTGGCGCTCGCAGCCGAATCTTGATTTTGCGCCAGCGCGCGTCGCGCGTTTTGTTGCTCGGACGATATCCCAGGACATATTGATTCCGTAGCTCCATCCCTATCTTTGACGCGATGTCCGGCAAATCCTCGAGTCGCTCGACCGCAAAAACACGCCCGCCGGTCATCTCCGTTATTTCGCTCAGCAACGAGGGGCCGTTCAACTCCTCAGGGGTACGGTTGCGATATCCAAGCGGATCAAAAATCCCGATGGCGTACAGTTGCGTGTCGGCTTCGCGCACCAATCGTTTGATATCGCTTTCGTTGTACCTGCTGTGATTATCCCCTCCGTCCGATAGGATGAGCAAGGCGCGTTTGGCGTTGTGTGCACCCCTCATCTGGCTCAGCCCGAGATAGATGGCGTCCAGCAGCGCGGTTCGTCCTCTCGGCGCCGTCAGCATCAGCCGGCTCTGCAAATCCTCGACGCTGTTCGTGAACGTGCTCGTCAGTTCCGCCCGTTCGTTGAAGCTCACCAGAAAAAATTCATCCTGCGGGTTTGCGGTCTTGAAGAATTGCACCGCCGCTTCGCGGGCCTTCGCCACTTTGTTTGCCATGCTGCCGCTAAAATCGAAGATCACCCCGATCGAGATGGGCACATCTTCCGCGGAAAACGTGACCAGCTCCTGCTCCACGTTGTCTTCAAATACCCGGAAATTGTCCGGCTCCAGGCCCGTCACCAGCCGGTTGTACGGGTCGGTTACCGTCACATTGACTAGGGCCAGGTCAACGTCCGTCTTTATGCCCACGCTCGGTTTGATCGGAACCGCCGCCGTGTTCTTCCGGACGTCGTCCTTCTTGATTTGCTCCTGGCCCGGCCCTGGCGGCTTGGTTTCCTGTTTTTGGGGATTGTCTTTGGGGCTGGTATCGCCGTTCGATTGGGCAAGCGACACCGCCGCTCCCAACAGGCTGGCCGCGAACAGAACCGTAACGGCGAGGGCTTGGATTGGAACGCGAAACTCAAAACCGGATAAATCGCGTTTCACGGCTCCCCCATCAATCCCGGCCCGGCCGGGACGGCCGCGTGGCTTGCACTACGCGCGATTTTACCATCCGCTCGGGGGAAGGCAAACAGCAAAGACGGTACCACCCGGCTAGGCAAGAGTGTGGCTTCACTCTGAACTTCACGTCTCTCCTTTGCGGCTGGCGTGGCATTCGGGCCGGGCCTGGGCAGGTGGGGACGCCGGGCGGCATGATAGCATCAGCTATGCCGCGTCTCCTTACCAATAAAACAAACAAGGCTACTTCTCCACTAGCGGAAGACTGTAGCCGGCGAGGAAAAATTCCCAGCCGCGGAAAGACCGGTTTATGACCTCTCCCAAAGTCGTGATTGTCATTCCGGCTCGGTATGGGTCGAGCCGCCTGCCGGGGAAACCCCTGGTTTCTCTTGCCGGCAAGCCCATGATTCAGCGCGTCTATGAGCAGGCTAAACAAGCCACAAAAGCTCAGCACGTCGTTGTGGCCACCGATGACCAGCGCATTGTCCAGGCCGTCGAGGCATTTGGCGGCCTGGCGCGCATGACCCGCTCCGATCACCGGACCGGTACCGAGCGCGTCGCCGAGGTCGCCGCTCACCTCGAAGGCGACGTCTTCGTCAATGTCCAAGGAGATGAGCCGCTCCTGGATCCGGCGGCCGTCGATACCGCCATCGCCGCGCTGATCGAGGACGCCTCCGCCCATGTCGCCACCGTCGTCACGCCTGTTCGTACCCCCGCCGACATCATGGACCCAAACGTCGTGAAAGCAGTGCTCGACTTCGACGACTACGCCCTCTATTTTTCACGCGCGCCCGTCCCCTGGGTTCGCGACACCCATGCCAAAATGCAAGTCCGCCACTGGAAGCATCTCGGACTGTACGTGTTCCGCCGCGCGGCGCTGCTCGAATACCCGACTCTTCCGCAAGGGGAACTGGAACGCATCGAACAGCTCGAACAGCTCCGCTGGCTCGAAAATGGCTGGAAGATCCGCGTCGCCGAAGTTCAGCACGACGCCGTCAGCGTGGACGTGCCGGAAGATATCGCACGGGTGGAAAAGCTGCTCGGGAAAAACTGAAACCTCCCCGGGCATTCAACCCGGGAGCCGCCGATTTCCCAGTTGCCGCGTCTTACGGTTGCGCTGAAACGATACCCACCGTGACCCGCGTGCTTTGCGTGCTGATCAGCAAGACGCCTTGCGTTGTCGGATAGGCATCGAACTTCAGCGTGGTGGACGGACTGTTGCCCGTCACCGCCTGGAACGCCGACTTCCCGCTCGCGGGGAACGATGCCGTTACATTAATGGGAATGTCGGGGAAGATGAATTGGCTGCCCGATGAGCCAAGCTGCGTGAAATCCATCGCTCCGTTGAACGCCCCGGTGTTGGACGTGGAATACTGACCGGCGTAGTCTTCCTCGAATCCCGCTGACAGATTTTGCCCGCTTAGATTGAACGCGAAGTTTGTGCCATTCAAGGCCGCTTGCGAAGCGATTGAGCCGTCGGCGATGACGCTGTTGCTCGTGTCTTGAATCACGCCTTGTGTCTGCGAGATCAGGTAAAACACCGCCGTAAACGGATTCGCTTGGCCGTTCACATTAATCGTCAGGGTGCCGCGGCCGGTCCCGGCGTTCGCGCTGTCGATCGCGTATGTCCCGGTTAAACCGCTCGATGTCTGCGTGATGGTCCCGTCGTTGTCGTCCGTCGAGACGATGTTGCTCAAATTGCCGTTGCTTGTTTGAAACGCGCTGGCATTCGCCAGGGGACCGCTCAGACCCGCCCCCGCCACCAAATATGCGAAATTCCCTCCGTTCCACTGCGCGGTATTCTGCGGAATCGTGGCGGACTGTAAGATCGCATCGCCAAGCGTCAGCCCCGCTCCGTCCACCTCCAGGAATTTCGCGTGCGTATTGTCCACCGTGTAGAAAACGAAGCTCAGCCCCGCAAACGTGGCTGTCCCGCGTCCAAATGTCGCGCTGTTCGTCGCGTCCAGTTGATATTGGCCAAGACCGATCGCCACCGGCCCGCTCGGCGCCGGCTGATTCCCGTCATTGATATCCATCAGCCCGCCCGTAATGTTCCCGCCTGTGTTCGTCGTGAATTCGCCGACAATCGAAAGTGGCAGCGCTCCTGCCGTGCCGTTGCTCAGGCCGGAGAAGTCAAAAACATAACTCGCGCTCTGGAATGGCTGCGCGAAACTCGTGATGTCCTGCTGCGTGAAGGAGCCGCTGGCCGTTTCAAACGCATTCGGATCCGTTTCGACAAGAAAACCCTGGCCTGCTGGCGCCGCTGCCGACATCACGAAGCTGAAAACCAATCCGCCTCCCACCGCTGAGTTCAGCACGATCTGGCCTCGTCCATTCGGCTGGATCGTGTACGTTCCCGAAAAGACCGCGGCGTTGTTGAACGCGCCCCCGGTGTCCACGTCCTCGATCGCTTGCGTGATGTTGCCTTTGCCGTCCGCGATGAAACTCCCGATGCGCTGCTTGAAATTCAGGTTCAAGTCCTGGCCGCTCATCGAAAACGCGTAATTCCCTTTCAGACTCGCCAGCGTGAATCCGCCCGTCGGCGGCGGAGGTGGCGGCGTCGAGCCGCCTCCACAGGCCGCGCCGATGGACGCGAGAGCGGCCGAAATGACAAGCAGCAGACGGCGGCTCACAGCGCGCCTCCCGCCGGCTTGTTCAGCGGCCTTATCGGAAAGCCGCGCACGCTCCGCACGGCAATGATCTGGTCCCCCTTCTGCACCACCCGTGCGACGAATTGGGTTCCATTCCCCAGCGCCACCGTTTCACCGGTAATCTTCACGGCATCGCCCGCATTCAGCGAAAAGTTCTTTGACGCCAGCAATTGTGCGCTGCCCAGCGCAACGTCCACCTCGCCCGATGCGGTTTGCAGGATGGCGTGCGCTCCGGAAGAACCCGTGCTGGAATTGGACGTGAAGCTTACCACCGTTCCTTGCAGCACCCCTTCGCGCCTGACGTCGTAAGCGGCAGGCGCCGTGGGCTTCGTGGCGGCCGCGGAGTTCGCCTGCTGCGCTTCCGCGGACCCCGCACACAGCAAGCCTGCAAGCAGGCCCGCACACACCAAAGTGACACCGCACACGCCAGGTTTCATGTCGTTCTGTCCCCTATTCCCCACTCGCGCGAAAAAAGTTCCGCATCTCGGCACACAGGCCCAAAAACCCCAATCGTTCTGCGCCCCGGCTTCTGAGAGCCGTTTTCAGCCCTGCCCGCCGCCATCCGCACCGGTTTTCTTACAGCTTAGATGACCGCTCGATTCCGCGCGCCAAGCCGCCATCGCGCGAAGTGCGCAATGAATCACGTCCGCAAGCGCGTGGAGTTCGCCACACATGCAAACACCGGATGCCGCGAAAAGTTGCGCCAGGAAGTCCTCGCGAAATCGCTCGTAAAATTCCGCTTCATGCCCGCCAACACTTTGATTTGACTCTTCCCGTCTCTCCAGACATAATTGCTCGTACGTCCATTCCTGCGGAGGGTTGATCAGCCCGGTGTCTTGTGCGGGCTCCACGGATGGCGCCAAAATATATCTTTGTCACGGGCGGTGTTGTTTCCTCGCTGGGTAAAGGCGTAGCGGCCTCCTCCATCGGTTGTCTCCTCGAAAGTCGCGGCTTCAAAGTCACCCTCCAAAAGTGCGATCCCTATCTCAATGTGGACCCCGGCACGATGAGCCCGTTCCAGCACGGCGAAGTCTTCGTCACCGAGGACGGCGCGGAAACCGACCTCGACCTCGGCCATTATGAGCGTTTCACCCACGCCAAGCTCACGCGCGACAACAACTGGACCACCGGACGCATCTACGAAACCATTCTCGCCAAGGAGCGCCGCGGCGACTACCTCGGCAAAACCGTCCAGGTCATTCCGCACGTCACCGACGAAATCAAAAACATCATCAAGAAGGTTTCCGAAGGCGTGGACGTCGTGATCGTCGAAATTGGCGGCACCGTCGGCGACATCGAATCACTTCCCTTCCTCGAAGCCATCCGCCAGATGCGCCTCGAACTCGGGCCGGAAAACACCCTTTTTGTCCATGTCACCCTGGTTCCCTACATCGCAGCCGCCGGCGAGCAGAAAACCAAGCCCACACAGCACAGCGTAAAGGAAATGCTCGGCATCGGAATCCAGCCCGACATTTTGCTTTGCCGCAGCGACCGGCATATCCCCTCCGACTTGAAAAAGAAAATCGCCCTCTTCTGCAACGTCGCGGAATCCTGCGTCATTTCCATGGAGGACGTGGACACCATTTACGCCGTGCCCGCGGAACTCGCGCGCGAAGGTCTCGACAAGCAGATTCTCCGCCTCCTCCGCCTCGAGGAGCGGCCGCAGGATTTGCAGCCCTGGCTCGACCTGATTTACCGCATGCATCACCCCATGGGCGATGTGCGTATCGCGGTCGTCGGCAAGTACGTCCAGCTCGAAGACGCCTACAAGAGCCTCCGCGAAGCGCTGCTCCATGGCGGCTTGGCGCATCACCACAAAACCGTCCTCGAATGGATCGAAGCCGAGGAGATCGATGCGCCGCAAACCGCCGCGAATCGCTTGCGCGCCTATGACGGCATTCTGGTCCCCGGCGGCTTCGGCAAACGCGGCATTCAAGGAATGGTCCACACCATCCAGTACGCGCGCGAGCACAAAGTGCCGTTCTTTGGGATTTGCCTCGGTATGCAGTGCGCCACCATCGAATATGCGCGCGACGTCGCTCGCCTCACCCAAGCCGACAGCACGGAATTTGATCCGCAAACGCCCTACCGCGTCATTTACAAGCTGCGCGAACTCCTCGGCGTGGACGAAATGGGCGGCACCATGCGCCTCGGTGCCTGGCCTTGCAAGCTCGAACCCGGCTCTTTTGCCGCCAAGGCCTATGGCATGCTGGAAATCAGCGAGCGCCATCGCCATCGCTATGAATTTAACCGCGAATACGAAAAGACCCTGCTCGCGGCGGGCCTCCGCATCACCGGACGAACCCCCGATGACAATTACGTCGAAATCATCGAGGCGCCCGATCATCCCTGGTTCCTCGGTTGTCAATTCCATCCGGAATTTAAGTCCAAGCCGCTCGAACCGCATCCCCTCTTCGCCGCGTTCATTGGCGCTGCGCTCGAACACAAGAGCCTGCGGGCGCGTCCTGTTCCCGCAACTCCCGCCCCGGCTTCTCTCCAAGTGCCCGAACCGCAGCACGCATCCGGGCAGCAGCGCGCCTCCGCGGTGCGCGCATCCGCCTCCTCGGGCGCCGCTGACTGATCAGCCCCGCGCCGCTCCTTGCGGCCTGCTTTCCCGCCCTGCCGTCACGCCTCCCCTCCCGTCCGCACTTTGCCTTCTCGCCGCATTGGCTCCCCTTTCCCGATCTGCTACGCTGGCCCCCGCAAATCGCGCTGAGGAGACCTGCCGTGCCCGTCGTCGCCGGAGTGGATCTGGGCGGAACCGCCATCAACTACACCCTCATGGATCAGAATGAGCGCTTTCTGATCGAAGACTTGTGCGAACATCCCGCGCTCTCGACGCAAGGCCCGGACGTTTGCCTGCGGCAGATTGCCGGCGGTTTGGAACTCGCGGTCCGCCGGGCGTGTGTCCAACTCGCCGATGTGGTCGCCGTCGGTTTGGATACCCCTGGACCCGCCAGTTCCGCCGGCCGGCTCAGTGCGCGCGGCTCAACAAACTTCGTGCACCCGAAATGGGCCGGCTACGACATTCGGGAAGAACTGGCCCGCAAACTGGGGAAACCCGTCTCCTATCTGAACGACGGGAACGCCGCCGCCCTCTGGGGACACTACGCCATTTTCGGAGCGAACAGCCGCGAGACTTCCGTTTCCGCGATCATCGGCACCGGCCTCGGCGGTGGCGTCATTCTCGACGGCAACGTCGTTAAGGGCAAAAACGGCTTTGGCGGGGAGCTTGGCCACGTCTTGCTCCCCTATCAAAGCATCCCCGGCATCAACGGCTTGAAGCCCCAATGCAACTGCGGCCGCACGGGCGACCTTGAATCGCTTTGTTCGCTCACCGCCATCGAGCGAAACCTTCTGCCCCATCTTCTGGAACGGTACCCGGCTCACCCTTTGGCGAAAATGGACCGTCCTCAGGCCGCCAAACTCGTGCGGGGTCTGGCTGATAAAGGCGATGCCTTGTGCAAGGAAGTGTTCCGGATCCAGGCGCAAGCGCTGGGCCTTTTCTTCGACGAAATGGTGAATACCTTCGATCCCGATGCCCTCATCATCGGCGGCGGCGCCCTCGAGGCCGGCCGCGACTTTCAGGAATGGTTCGTGCGGGAGGTCCGCGCCGCTATGCCGCCGCAGCGCGAAGAGCAAGCCGGCATCCCCATTCACGTGATGCCGAACGGAGACACCGCCGGCTCTCGCGGCGCCGCCATCGAGGCCCTGAAGCTCGCGCGGCAGAGCGGCTTGCTGTGAATCAACGCGCGAGAAGTAAGGCTTGCAAGCGCTTGCTCCCCGCGCGCTGGATCAGCCCGCCGTGGACGGATCGATGGTCTTGCTGACTTCCGTGATTTTTGTCGCCGGAAAGCCGCTGATCTCGGCATGCTTGCGGATGATCGCTTCGTCCTTCGCCAGGTAAACGCAGAACGTCTTGTCCGCCGCGACGAACGATTCGAGCCACTGAATATCAGGCCCCAGCTGCCGCAGCGCTTGATTCGACGTGCATGCCGCCTGCTTCAGTTGTTCCCGTTCCAGGGTTCCCACCTTCGGAATATCCCTCTCGATGATGTATTTCTTCATTTGCTCTCTCCTTGCATGACCGCTTGGATTCACAACGCTCGCAGGATAGGGGGCCGCGCCGGTTGCGACAAGATGGCGGATATGCCATCCTGCATGGGTATTTAGGCCATTCCATTCTTCGGCCGTCCATCCGAGGCTCCCATGTTTGATGTCACCATCGCCTTCCTCGACCAGACCTTTTCCTCCACGGCCATTGGTCCGATGGAAGTGTTTCGCCATGCCGGCAGCTTGTGGAATATCCTTACCGGCAAGCGCCAGGCTCCGCGCTTTCGGGTCACTACCGCTTCCGCGGACGGACGCGCCGTGCATTGCGACGGCGGAATCCAGATACGCCCGCAAGCCGCCCTGAACGATATTCGCAATACCGACCTCATTTTTATCCCCACCACCGGCCTCAGCTTCGATGACGTCCTCGAACGCAACGCGCCTGTGGTTCCCTGGCTGCGCCGCTGGAACAAACGCGGCGTGCCGATTGCCAGCGTTTGCTCCGGTGTCGGTCTCGTTGCCGCCACCGGACTGCTCGATGGCAAGCGCGCCACTACGCACTGGGCCCTGGCAGAACGCTTCCGCCAAAAATATCCCCGGGTTCGCTGGATGCCCGAACTTATGGTCACCGAGGACCGCGGCTTCTACTGCGGTGGCGGCGTTCACGCAGCCCTCGATCTCAGTCTGTATCTCGTCGAGAAATACTGCGGCCACGAAGTCGCCATCCAGAGCGCCAAAGCCCTCCTCATTGAAACCCCGCGTTCCTGGCAGGCGGGCTTTGCCATCGTGCCCCTCAAGACCGAACATTCCGACGCCGGCATCTCCGCGGCCCAGGAATGGCTGCACGAGACCTTTCACCGCAATCTTCCGCTCGAAGCTCACGCCCGCCGGGCCGGAATGAGCCTGCGCAATTTCGTGCGGCGCTTCAAGCAGGCCACCGGCGATAGTCCGCTGGCCTATTTGCAGAAACTCCGCATTGCCGCCGCGAAGCGCCTCCTGGAAAGCGATCATCGCAGCGTGCAGGAAATCAGCGATGCCGTCGGCTATCAGGATGCGGCGTTTTTCCGTTCGCTTTTTCAGCGGCATACTGGACTCTCGCCCAGCGCGTATCGGCGCAGCTTCGGCGTCCAAGCGCGGTAGCCTTCGCCCCAAGGCGAAGCCGTCCTGCGCAGCTTGCGATAGCTGGCTTTGGCCTCAGTACAGCAAGTACACCTCGTTGACACACTTCGCCGACTCCCCTAGACTTGTTTGTTTGCATAGGGACTCTGAGGAGCGATAGATGGCCCAAGGACAGCCAACCAAAGTCAAAAAGCGGAAAAAGTCGGTCTTGAAGCGCGCGGCCCAGGCTCGTCAGCGCGCCGAAGTGAACCGCGCCAACCGCACCCGCGTCCGCACCATGATCCGGCGATTCCGCACCGCCCTGGCAGCCGGTGACGCAACCGCCGCGGGCAATCTGCTGGCGCCCACCCTGTCGGCCATCGATCGGGCCATCACCAAGGGCGTGCTGCACGAAAATACCGCCAACCGCTACAAGTCGCGGCTCCATCTGGCCTTTAACGAATTGCGCGCGAAGGCCGCAAAGTAGTTTCCCGCGCCGCGCCCCATTCGCGTCGTCCGCTTCAAACGCCCGCCTGGGCACACTTCGCGCGGGTTGCGCCCCTCCCCGCGCGCTCTTCACCGGGAATCCCCGGCTCCCTGCACGCTCTCGGTGATTTCTTCTTTGCTCCCCGCGGGCACGATCTTGTGCACCAGAAAACGCGCTGCGGAAACGCCCAGCACTCCTCCCGCGGCCGCCAGCGCCAGCGCCACCAGCCAGGTATCATGCAGGCTCGATACGTTCAAAAATTCCATGTAGCCGCCGGCTATGAAAATCGTCGAACCGATCGCGCTCGAAAGCAGCGCCAAAGCCCAGTGGATCTGTTTGCGCAGCGTGATCGCGTAATTCGCAAGGAAGCCGGCGAGTGCGCCCAGCAGCATCATGACCCGGTCGAGCCACGGAAAGGCGTACTCAAACGTGAAATGGAGCGCTTCCGCCTTCTCTGCGCCGGAAGCCGCTTCGATTTTGGCCGTGCCGGCCAGATCGGAAACCACTCCTTGTGCCGCGACGCATTCATTCGCCGGCACCACAATGCTGCCATCCTTCGAGAGAATGGCCCCCACGGCTTCCTGCATCGAGACGCGCTCCCCCACTCCGGTGAGCCGCGGTGAAATCGCTTTGCGCCGTCCATCCGTGGCCCTCTGCCCATGCGAATCGTAAAACGCGAAGCGAAACGGGATCGGCGTCGCGCCGTCGGCCGGCCCAAAGGAGCGGTCCTGCTCGGACGCAAGCGAGACCGAAGGCGCCGTGTAGCAGCCGTAGGCATTCGCTTCCGCTGCTGCGCCCAGTCCAGGCGACTTGGCGCGCAGGTGCGCCGTCGCCGCGGTTACCCACAGTTCCGCCGGAGCAAAGCGCTTCCCGTTGAGGATGATCACCGATTCCGAGCTGACCCGGCAGCCGTCGCACGTGAGCGAAACGGTGTAGCTCTGCACGGCGGTCACGTTCGGCCCGCGATCGTTTGCCAGCCCGATCTCCACAGGAATGGATTCGCCGATCGGTGCGGAAACCTTCCGGAGATAAATCCACAGCCGGTCGGGCTCACCCGGAGTCGCGGTCCCGGCGAAGGGAGAGGGACTGCGATCGGAATCGCGATTCGGATGCGGAAGCGCGGCGGCCGAAGCCAAATCCGACCCGGCATCGGAAAGCAGCTTTCGGATTGTCAGTTGCTGCTGATCGAGCTGCGCCTTGTAATAATTGTAGGCATCGGATTCGGGCTTTAGTTTCGCAAGTCTAAGCTCCAGCGCTCGCGCCGACCTCTCGAGCTTCGCCGACTGGTCCAGCGATTCAAGGATACGCGCGTGCGTCTCCCGCCAGTTTTCCAGCGCCGCGCGAATGTCGTCCGCGGGCGGATTCTTTTCCTCGCCGCTTTCGACTGCGGAAATCCAGGTGGCCAGAATCTCCTCTGTGCCCGCATAGAATGGCGTTGCCCCGGGGCCGTTCGGCGCGACCGTCCGCATCCACTCGGCCGCAAAATCGCTGCTTCCCGCCGCGGATCCTCCGCTGCTGGCCTGCAACGCGACCCAATCGCGGTCCAGCGACTGCTTTGCTTTGGCGACTTGCTCGAGACCAGACCGCAATTCGCTGGTCCCATCCGGCGCCGTCTGCGGCTTGCCTTCCGGAGCCGCTAGCCCCGCTGCTACGATCAGCAGGCCCGCGGCAAACATCCATCTCACGATCGAAGCGGAGTACATGCGCACCTTCCCGGCGGGAATCGTCGTGAGCGTAACAAAGATCAAACGCCAAATACACAAGTTCCTCTCGCGCGCGGCCAAACCGCAATCTAAGCGGTCCCCGAGGCCGCTTTTGCGGTCAGTTCGGTGATGAGAAACTCCATCACCGCGCGCTCGTCTTTGCCGCCGGCGCCCTTCAGCCGGTCGTCCGCCCGCTGCAGCGCGGCAAGGCCGGCGAGCAGCCGTGCCTTCGAAATTCTTCGCGCCGCTTGCATCGCAAGATCCGCTTGCTGCGGATTCATCCCCAGCGCGCGAGCCGCCTGGTACCCATGGCTGACGCCGCGCAGTTCACTCGCCTCGATCAATTTGCGGAACATCCAGGCGATTGCCCCGATCATTCGAATCGGCTCTTCTCCCTCGCGCAGAAGCCGGTCCAGAAATTCCAGCGCCTGCCGCGTATTGCGCGAGGCCAGCATCTCCGTCATCTCCCAAACGGTTGCCGCCTTCTCGGAGATGACCATCGCGTTCACATCCTCCCGCCGGATCCGCTTCCGCTCCCCCGCGAACGCCGCCAATTTTTCGATTTCCGTCTTTAGGCGCATCAAGTCCGCCGCCACCGCTTCGGCCAGCTCTTCCGCCGCGCCCGCCTCGAACTCCACGCCCTGTTCCTTGGCGATTGCCGCCGCCAGCGTTGTTGCCGCCTCGATCTTGCTCTCGAGGTTCTCCCCAAGCCCAGCCTCCACCACCAGGGCTTTCTCCGCCAGCAGTTTGGCCAGCTTCATGCGCTGGTCGAGTGCTCTCGCCTCCAGAACCAGCATCGTGAATTGAGCCGGGTTTTCGAGATAACTCTCGAGGAGCGCCGCCGTTGCTTCGCGATTCTTCTCGCCGAGCTTTTCGAGCGCTTCCACGTCCTCCAGAAACACGATCTGCTGCGGAGAAAGCATCGGCAGCGTTTGCGCTTGGCTCAGCGCCGCTTCCGTTTCCCCGCGCTCGGCGGAGTAACGCGAAACGGCCCAGGCGCGCGCCGCCTCCGGCACGAATTTCTCAATGAGCTGCGCTCGGCACGCGTCGCGCAGGTAGGGCTCATCCCCCAGCAGCAGGATGGCGGGCACCATCTTGCCCTTCTCCAAGCGCGTGAGCAATTCCCCGGCCGCGATGCGCGGCATCAATAGTTCTCCGTCACCGCTGCCACCAGCCGCGAGGCGAAATCCGCGGCCATGCGGCTGTACGCCGGGTCGCGTTCGTCAAAAAAACTCGGCACATTCGTCGAGAGTTCGTATTCGTTGCGAAACACAAAATTATCGCTGTGATAGAGCACTCGCCCCGACTCGCGGTCCTCCAGGCTCACTTCGCATTTCATGGTAATCAGCATCGTCGTCGCGCGCGTCGTCGTTGTCGTGGCCGTCGTCGTGTTCTGGAAAAGCAGCGGCAGAAGTTCGATGCTCAGCACTTTTCCCCGCAGCACGGCGTCTCCCTCGTTCGCGTTCGAAACGATGCGGTACGGCGTCTTCACCAGAAATTCATGCACGGTCGCCTCCGTAAGGCGCTGCTCGATCCGGTAAGTGCTCGTTTCATTTTCCAGAGCAGGCACCGCGATTGTGTGAATGGACTTGGGAAGCGCATTGTAGTGGCCGGCCACGTGATACCCGCAGCCCGCCGCCAGCATCGCGACCGCAAGAGTTGCAACCCCAAAGCAAAGGCCAGCCAGGAAGGCTCGGGCTGGCTCCGGGCCGGACGCCATTTCCCCGTCGTCACGCGAACTTCGCACGGTCATGCTGAGCATTACGCGAGCATCTCCGCAAGCTTAACGGCGTTGCCAACCGGCAGCCGAATATTATCCGCCGCGCCCCAAAACCACCAGCCGCCCGCTTTTGCCCCGTCCGGCTCCGGCGCGGCCACGTGGATCAGGCTCTCGCCCGCCGCGCTCACGTTGCTCGGCGCGGAATCCGCCGCATCCACCGCGAAACCCGCGTCCCGGCACGCCGCCGTCAAAGCAGCCGCGTCTTGCGTCTGCAACTCCGCGAACGCGCTGAAGGCCGCGCCATAAAACACCGGCGCGTGCAACACCTGTACGGCGGGAACCGGCGCCTTCCCGCCAAGGCACGCCGTGACTTCCCGCCCGATCCTCTCTCTCACCGCGGACAGCCGTTGCGAGCTTTTCGCGCCAAACCGGTCCAGCAGGTTAAACGCAACCTGTGCGTCGAAGACCGGCTGCCCCACTCCCTGAAAAGAAAGCAATTGTCCCGTCTGGCTCTCCAGCTCCTCGATGCCCGCCCGGCCTGAATCCGATACGGGCCGGAAGTGCACCATCACCAGCCGTTGTAACCCGAGTTTCGCCAGCGTTAGCGCAAGCGCCGACGTAATCGCGCCCGATGCCGAGGGGACCGCAAAAACGCTTTCCCCCTTCGGAAACTCCCGCCCCAGCAGCGCGTCCAGCTTCGGAAACCACGCGACCCCGCGTTCCCCGCTCGTTAGCGCGAGCGAAGCGCCCGAAAGATCGATCACGAACGCTGCGTCGTGAATAGCGGCGGTCAGGTTTGCCAGCGTGAAGTCCGCGGAACCCGTGAAGAAAACGAATTGCGCGCCCTCGAAGCTGCCCTCTTCGACCGGCTGGATTACCGCGGCTTCTCCGCCGGCTTCCGTAAGCGTTCCCGCCACGATATCCTCGTCGAGCAAGCGCAGGTCGCGGTCCGCCAGCCGGCTTTCCTCGAGCAGCGACTTCAGTTCCGCGCCCAGCAGCGACGACGCTCCCGCAATCACGATTTTCTTCGATTGCCGCTGTAGCGATGGCATGAATCAAGCGCTTCGGGTCGCCGTCCGTCGCCGCACGTAGCGCACGACATGCAGCGTCACCCCGGTAACAGCATACGTCGTCGCAAGGAAAAGCAAAACCACTTCCGACCACCGCCAGATCGCCGCCCCCAGAACGGCCAGCGCCACGATCGCCACCGATGGCTGCTTCCTGGTCCAGGGAATGTCCTTGAAGCTGTAAAAACGAATCGTGCTGGTCATCAAACCCGCAAGACATAACACGAGCAAAATCCACGTAATCGCCCATCCCGGTTCCTGCAGCGGCGATTTGAACGCGTGCACCACCGCCGCGATCATCCCCGCCGCCGCCGGTGTCGGCATCCCAACAAAAAATTTTGAGCTGCCCGGCGCCATTCCCTGCACATTGAAGCGCGCCAGCCGCCACGCGCAGCACACCACAAAGGCCAGCCCAAACCACCACCCAAAATGCGCGATCTGCTGCATCGCCTGCGAACTGGTGATCTCCGGCAGATGCCGCACACCCCACACGTAGGCCAGCAGCGCCGGCGCGATCCCGAAGCTCACCACGTCCGCCAGCGAATCGAACTGCACCCCAAACTCCGTGTTCGTTCCCGTCAGCCGCGCCACCCGGCCGTCCAGCGAATCGAACAGGATCGCCAGTCCAATGGCTTTCGCCGCGCGATCAAAATCCTCAGGACCACCCACCAGCGACGCCGCCGAGGCGTAATAGCCGCACAGCAGATTTCCCACGGTGAAAAGACTCGGCAGCAAATAGATTCCGCGGCGCAGGCGATGCCTGCGTAACGGCCGGCCTTCAAACGGTATTTCGTGCTGCACTAATTCGCCCATCACCGCGCCTGTTGGTTCGCCCCCACCAGGTCTTCGCGTGACGCTGCGCCGGGGCGCCGCTGCCAGCGCGCAAGTATGCTCGATCCGCCTTTCACCTTCTCGCCTGCTTTCACCAGAATTTCGGCCTCCTTTGGCAGCCAAACATCCACCCGTGACCCGAATCGCACGAGGCCGACCCGTTCTCCCCGCGCTACCGTGTCACCCGGCCGTTTCCAGGACACAACACGCCGCGCGATCAGACCCGCAATCTGCTTGAAAACCATTTCGCCCGCTTCCGTCGCCAGCACGAATACGTTTTGCTCGTTTTCCAGCGAAGCCCGCTCCCGCATCGCCGCAAGAAACTTGCCCGGCCGGTACTCCAATGCGGTGATCCTTCCCTCCGCCGGAGACCGGTTCACGTGAACATTCCAGATCGCCAGGAAAATCGAAATCCGCTGTCCCGGCCGGCCATCCCGCGGCTCGTCTTTTACCACCACCACTCGCCCGTCCGCGGGAGAAACAACCGCGCCGGCCTCCTCCGGAATCACGCGCTCCGGATCTCGAAAAAAGTAAAAAACGAAAGCGGCTAAAAGAAAGGCTGCGGCTCCCGCCGCCCGCCACCCGAACGCAAGCGCTGCCGCTCCTATGACCGCCGGCGGCACGCCAAAATAGTAGCCTTCCTTCACCATTTCTTTTGACGATACCACAACCGGAGAATACACCCCACCCGCTCCGCGCTCGCACGATAACGAATTGGAGGGAAACGCGGGCTACCGCTGTTCTTGCGCCCGCAAACGCTGGATACGCAAGGCGATCCGCTCCATCTCATCCTTGCAGTGGAGCTTCATCTTTTTCAGCTTGATTTCTTCCAGGAGGTCTTCCGAACTGAGGTAGGGGGCTTTCGAAATTCTCTGCAGTTCTGCTTCGTACCTTTGGTGCTGCTCTAGCAGACGCTGGTAATCAGCGTCCGCTTCTAGAAGTATGTCCCGAGGCGCCCGCGCGAAACTGGCCATGCGTTCCTCCTCACGACGTGGATTCAGGTGGGATTTGCCTGCTACATGAGCCGAACGATAGCACCGGGGGCCCCGGAGTCAAGCGGAAACGAGTGGTAGTTCGGTACTAGCCTGTGTATTGGATTCAGCACTCATGCCCCGGCAGCGCGTCATCCGCCGGCAGCTTGCGCTCGAAGAGCAGCGCGTCCTCCGCTGGATCGCGATAGTAGCCCCGCCGCCGCCCGGTGCGCTGGAACCCGTGCTTTTCGTAGAGCGATATGGCCGGTTGATTGGACTCGCGCACTTCCAAATAAACGCGAGTAACCTGGTTCTGGAGAAGTCTCCTCAGCATCCCCCGCAGAAGTTGCGCCCCGGCGCCTCGCCGCCGCCACGATCTCCGAACCGCAAGATTGAGAATCTCCCCCTCATCCGCCACTTGCCGCGCGGATATATACCCCACCAATTGGAACGCCGATTCCAACTCGCCCGCTTCACTGACAAGGATGTGCACCAGGCCCGAGCCGCTCATCTCCGCCTCGGTTGGCGGTGACCACTGCGCGGCCTCCGGCGAGTCGCCAAGAATTCCGGCGACCCCGCTCGCATCCGTCGAGGCACAGTATTCACGCAGAACAGGGCTGGCGGCAGCCAGCTTACTTGCTATGCGTTCCATAGGCGGCCTCTGGCTTCGGTGCGGCTGGCCCCTTCCAGAAAAGCTCCGCGTCGGACCGCCGCACATAATTGGCGTCCAGCCGCAGCGCATCCGTCAATCGGTTCTCCTGCGCCATCCTCCGCCCCAGCCTCCCGATGGCCGGGGCAAGCTCCGGCGTAACCTCCGCAATCACACAGCCCTTCGCCGCAAATTCGCTCCAGGCAGGTTCTCCCAGAACCGCCTGCGGGTCGAGCGACGCCCAGGACACTTTGGCGCCTTGCGTCCTCTCCCGAACCCACGCCAAAAAACCCTCCGGTCGGATCACCATCTCTTCCCCGGCTAGTTCCAGCCCGCCCCTCCCGCGCTGATAAAGTCCCCCGAAAATCTGCTTCCGGTGGGCGTCAAAAAAGGCCGCTACCCAAGCTTCCGCCTCTGCAACATGCGTTGCAATTGCCTCCAGCCGGGAAACCGCTGCGATCGGCCGCTGGTGGATTTCGGACCAGGCTTTCACCGCCGTAAGCCCAACCCGCAAACCCGTGAACGAACCCGGGCCGGCGCTAACCGCATACAAATCCACATCGGCCATCCCGATGCCCGCCTCTGCTGCCAATTTGTTGGCAGCAGGCAGCAGCCAGCTCGAATAGTCCTCCCCAGTGTCATGCCGGAGCGTCGCCAGCACGGCGTCGTCGCGCAACACCGCCAGGCTGCCTCGGGCATCCGCCGTATCCAGGGCCAGAATCAGCATTTCGAATCGCTCGCTAGGATTCTAACTCAGAGAAGCGAAGCCGCGCATCCGCCGCCCGAGAGCAATTTGCATGCCAAATTCCCCAGACTCCTTCCCTAAGCCTCTGATTCCAGAGGATATATCTTGACTCTTGCAGCACAGAACCTTACACTCTTCCCTGTAGCTCAGAGGGGGAATCCAAAGCAATGGACTTCAAAATCGGTGACAAAGTCGTTTATCCGAACCATGGCGTTGGCGTAATTGAGCAAATTAATTACGGTGTTCTCAATGGCAGAACCGAACGCTACTACATGATTCGTATCGTATCCAGCGGTTTGCGCGTCATGGTTCCGCAATCAAACGCGGCCACCGTTGGCGTCCGTGCCGTCATTCGTTCCACCGAATCCACAAAGGTCCTTGGGTTCCTCGAAAAAGGCAAGCTCAACTCGCATCACGATTGGAAGCATCGCTTCAAGGAAAATTCCGAGCGCATGCGCACCGGCTCCCTCCTCGAAGTTGCCGCCGTCCTCAAGAGCCTCGTTTCCCTGAGCCGCAGCAAGCCTCTCTCCTTCCGCGAAAAAAAGATGCTCGAACGCGCCAAGTATCTCTTGGTCAGCGAAATGGCCACCGCCAAGAACACCACCACGGAAAACGCCGAAGGCCTGGTCGTCAAGTCCCTTGCCAAAGCCAATCTCACGTTCCCTGTGATGACCGAAAAGTTCGAATAACCTTATTCTTCCATGAATTTGCGGCGGATGGCTCCGGCCTATCCGCCGCTTTCGTTTTTGTCGGCCGCCCGCGGAGAACCCAATTCCAGGCCGGCCCCGCGCAGCGTCTCCGCAACGGCTGCTGCAATCTGCGCCGCGCCCGGCGTATCTCCGTGGATGCAGATCGTGTCGGCGCGCAGCCGGATTCGCGTCCCGTCCCGCGCGGTGAGCGTCCCCTCTCGCGCGATGCTCAGCGCCTGCGCCGCGGCTTCCTGCGGATCTCGGATGAGTGCGTCCGCGAATTTCCGCGACCGCAGCGTCCCGTCCGGCTCGTACCGCCGGTCCGCAAACGCTTCACCTGCCACGCGAAAGCCTGCCTCGGCAAAAACTCGCAGCATCGGTGACTCCGCAAGTCCGACCAATACCACGTCGCGCCTCCAGCGCCCCACACCCTCGGCAATCGCTCGCGCCAGCGCCCTCTCTCGTACCGCCTGGTTGTAAAGCGCCCCGTGCGGCTTCACATGCATCACACGCGCTCCAAGCTCCCCCGCAATCGCCGCCAGTGCTTCCACTTGCTCCTGAACAAACTCCGCCACCGCTTCCGGTGCCATCGCGATCTCTAGCCTCCCGAAATTCTCGCGGTCGGGATAACCCGGGTGCGCCCCCACGGCCACGTTGTGCCTCAGCGCCTGCTCGATCGTCGCACGCATCGTTGCCCTGTCGCCCGCATGACCTCCGCACGCGATATTCGCCGACGTGATGGACCGCATGAGCGCCTCTTGCGTACCGTCCGCAATCGCTTCCGCCAGTTCTCCCATGTCGCAATTCAAATCCATCTCGGCCTCAGGCCCCCTGGCACCTTGCAGTTCCGTCTCTTGTTTTGCCTCATCGTTCTCCGGCGTCTCTCGCTTCCCTGCCCTTCTTCCCTTGCGCTCAACCATCCACCACGCAGTCTTTGATCAACCCCTCTTGCTCCGCCAGAATCCTCCGCGCCTCCTCGAAATCCACCGCCGCAAACCGTATTTCGTCCCGCGGACGCAACTGCCCCACGCTGTGCAGGTCCGCCGTGATCACGTTCGCGATTTTCGCATACCCGCCGGTCGTCTGCTGTTCCACAAACAAAATGATCGGCAGCCCCGCGGCCGTGATTTGCACCGCTCCCAGCGGAATCCCTTCCGTAATCATCTCCGCGCGTGGCAAGTCCGGCAGCGCCGCCCCCTCGAGCCGCAGTCCCATGCGATTCGCCTCTTCGGAAACACGGTACGCGCTCTGCAAAAATTGCTTCTGCGCCGCCGCCGAAAACCATTCCTTCTGCGGCCCCGGAGTCACGCGCAAGGTCTTTCGCGGCGCCAGCTTCTCAAGCGCCGCTCTCGACGTCTTCCGTTTCCGAAAGGGCTCTGCGGACTCACCGATTCGCAGCAAATCGCCTTTCCGCAGCGCACGCCCGGCGTACCCCCCAAGCCCCGTCAGCAGATGTGTGGACGCGCTCCCCAGAAACGGTTTCACCGCTATTCCGCCTTGCACGCACAAGTAGCACCGTGCTCCCGAGCGCGTCGGCCCCATTCGCAATACCTCGCCCGGCCTCATTTGGCGCGCCGTCCAAGCCTCAATTGCCTCTCCGTCAACCTGGGCCTCGAAGTCCGAACCAGTCAGCGCCACCACGCCGCCATGCGGAAACCGAAACGTTCCTCCAAGCAGCGTCATCTCCAGCGCCGCCGCGCCCTCCCGATTCCCCACCAGCCGGTTGCCGATCCTCAGCGAAACTGCGTCCGCCGCTCCCGATGCCGAAACCGCCATCGCCCCGTAACCCGGCCGCCCCAAATCCTGTACGGTCGTCAGCAGTCCCGCCGACTCGACCTCGATCACTTTCATCCCCGCTCCAGTTCCGCAAAACGCTCTTGCGAAATTGGCCTGAACCGCACGCGGTCGCCAATCGAGACCAGACTCAGCCCTTCGCGCTCCGCCTGAAACATTCGCACTGGCGTTCGTCCAAGCAATCGCCAGCCGCCCGGCGTCGCGAAGGGATACACGCCCGTCTGATGCCCCGCAATCGCCACGCTTCCCGGCGCCACTTTCTTCCGCGGCGCCCCCAGCCGCGGCGTCACCAATTCTCGCGGCAACTCGCCCAAATACGCGAAACCCGGAACAAATCCCAAAAAATACACCCGATAGCTCCTCGAACAGTGCGCTTCGATCACTTGCCTCGCCGTCAGCTCGTGCAGCGCGGCCACTTCCTCGAGGTCCGGCCCGAATTCTCCGCCGTAGCACACCGGAATTTCGATCTCGCGCGGCTCCGGCACTTCCGCTGTTTCCGCGCGCTCCAGATACTCCGTCACGCGCTCCTGTAATTCCGCGTGCCGCATCCGCAGCGCATCGAAAACGATCAACAAGGAGCAGTACGCCGGATGCACGTTCCGCAGCCCCGCGATGGGCTCCGCCTCCAGCAGACGCAGCAGCCTCCGCACGCGCTCGTTCGTCTCGGCGCTAATGCGCTCGCCAAACGACACCAGCAGCGACGCATCGCTCGCCCACACAAATTGCACAGCTTCACCCAGGCTCTCGGGCATCGCCGCAGATTATAATCGCGTCCGGTTGGAGCTAGGGCCTTCGGCCTTCCCGGCCGTCCTTCCGGCCCGCTTCGGCGGGTTGTTTGGTTTGCAAAACTTCGCGGCTAGCCGTGCGTCAAGCTCCAGCGATGCTCGCGCGGAGTCTTCCGCCTTGCGTTTTCCGGCGAGGGCTCGGCGTCCTTTTCCCTTTATCGAATCCGCTTCCGCCGGCTCGCTCTTGTGTCCGGCTCCGCGGCGTGCCGCGCAATGCTCTCTCTCCGCATGCGGCCTTAAAACGAAATCCGCGCGCTCAGCTGAATCTCCCGCCCCGGCGTCATCGCCATCGTGATCGTTCCGAACTGCGGCTCGTTCACAAACCGGTTCGGCGTACCCAGGTTTGTCTTGTTCAGCGCATTGAACGCTTCCGCGCGAAACTGGAAGCTCGCCTTCTCCGTGATGCTGAAGGACCGCGCCACGGCCAAATCCATTGTCTGCAGTCCCGGCCCGTACACCGAGTTCCGCCCTGCATTCCCGAACGTGAACGCCGGCGGCGCGGAAAATGCCGCCGGATTGAACCATTCGTCCGCCGTATGCGTCCCCGGTCCAAACACCGGCTGCCCCGTGACATTCGCCCGTATCGGATTCTCGCCCAGCACCGTCCCTGCATTCGCCGTGTCCCCGAACACCGAAATCGTGAACGGCATCCCCGTCTGGATCTGATAAATCGCCGAAAGATGCCAGTTCTGCGTCGCCATCCGCATCCACTCGGCTCTCCGGTACGCCGGAATGTCGTACACCGTGCTCAGCGCGAACCGGTGCCGCACGTCGCACCCCGGCCCTTTCTCCGCGTTCAAGTCGCTGTTGTTCTGCGGAATCGAGGCTTCATCCATCGCCGACCGGAAATCCGGCGCGTTCGTCAGATTCTTCGCCAGTGTGTAGTTCGCCAGAATGCTCAGCCCGTGCGAATAGTGCCGCCGCAGATTGATGTAACCCGCGTCGTACCAGCTCTGCGCGCTGTTCTCCAGCAGATTGATCGTGCTCACGGGAAACGTCAGGCTCTGAATCACCGCATTCGTGCTCCCCGGCGGCAGCGTCGTGTCCGGCACGAACGTCAGCGTCTTGAACGGCCGCCGTGGCCCCAGCGGCCCCGGACCCGGCACCGCGTTGTTGATCAAATGCGCTCTCTGCAGATGGAATCCCCGCGACCCGATGTACCCGGCCTCCAGCGACGTGTTCCGCCCCAGGCTCTTCTGGATCGAAGTGTTCCACTGCTGCACGTATTGCGCCGGCGCGTGCGGGTCGAATGCCGTGAAGCTCACCGTCGTCGCAGGCAGCGCCCCCGTCCCCAGCACCGGCGTCCCAAAATTCAGCCCGCTCGCAAAGAGCGACGCCGGCGGCGTGAAATTATCCGCTTGCTGCGTTTCCGGAAAAACATACGGCACGTTGTGCCGCTGATTGCACCACGTATTCTGATCCACCGGTGTGAAGAAAATTCCGTACGCCGCATGCAGCACCAAACCCCGGCTCGGCAGATTCCGGGCAATCCCCAGCCGCGGCGCGAAATTATGCGTGTTCGCGTACATCAGCCCTTTCGGATACCCGTTCTGTCCGCCAACAAACACGGACGGCACCCCGTTATTGAAAATCAGATTCGTGTTCGTATTGTCCTTGTCGTAGAGCGGACTCGAATATTCATACCGCAACCCGGCGTTGATGGTCGTGTTCGGTGTCGCCTGCCAGCTGTCTTCCACAAAGCCGTCCCAGCCCCAATTCCGCAAATTCATTTGCGGAATCCCCGCCTGCCGCTGCTTCACCGCCGGCAGGCTCAGCAGCAAGCTCGCCAGCCCCGAGCCGCTCCCGTCGTTGAATCCGAATTCCGTCGTATATCCATTCGTAAATTGGTAGTACCCGCGATTCTGGAAAAAGCCCCACATCGGCCATGTGTACCAGTGAAAGTCCCCGCCGAATTTGATCCCGTGCCTCCCGCGCTGCCACGCGTACGCATCGCGAATCTCATACATCGTGTCCCAGGCATGCATCGGTGTCGCCGCGTACGTATCCCCGATTCCCGTGTATCCCTGCACCGCGAACCACGGCGCTCCCCAGGCCCCTTGCCCGCCAAATCCGATTCCCTGTATCCCCAGCGCCCCGACAATGTCGTTCACTCCGTCGTTCTGCGATGTTCGGTCCATCGAAAGCCGCGAAACCGCGACCGAACCCGTGTTCACTTTATTCGCCGCGAAAATATGATTCCAGCTGATCACCGCCTGCTGCGAGCGGTTGTCGAAGTTCGCTCCGAATCCCGGCAGATTTTCCGTCGTTGAAGTCGTGCCGCTGCTCGGCGAAAACCCGCTTTCCTGCCCGATGCTGTACCGCCCGAACAGCGTGTCGCCCCCCGCGAAATTGTGGTCAATCCGGAGCGTCCCCTGATCCTGGAAGTGCGTCTCGTTCCGGATGTCCAGGTAGTTGTTCGAGTCCGCTCCGCTGCCCATCATATCCATGTTCGGCGCCGGCACGTACTGCAACAGAAAATTCTCCAGTTGCTGGTTGATCCGGTCCGCGGGAATCTGGTTGTTCGGAAATTGCGAACGCGTGTACGGAAAATTGTTCGGCCCCGTCGGCTTGCTCGGATCGTAATTCGGATTCGCCACCGCCGTCGTGGGATCGTAAATCTTCACGCTGCTCATGCTGAAGTCGCCCTGCAGCTCATCCCGCGTCGGCACCGTCAGAATCTGCGCATCCGCCTGCGATAGCCGCAGCCCCTCGTAATTCACAAAAAAGAACGTGCTCTTCCGCGTCACCGGCCCGCCCAGTGACGCTCCAAAATTGTTCTGCACCAGGTGATTGTTCCCCATCGACCCGAACGTGCTCGCGTCCAGCGCTCCGTTCCGCAAAAACTCATATACCGTCCCGTGATACTGTCCCGAACCCGAATGCGTCACGATGTTGATCTGCCCGCCGCCCGCTCCTCCCATGTCCGCCGTGTAACTGCTCGTCTCCACCTGAAACTCCCGCACGGCATCCGGCGAGGGGCTCAAATTCTGCGTATTGAACGTCGGATCCGTGTTCGTCGCGCCGTCCAGCAAAAAGAAATTCGCGTTGGGCCGGCTTCCACCAATCACCACCGCCGACCGCTGCCCCGGCCTCCAGTAAAGCGGATTCGTCTGGCCCGTCTGCGCGCCAAACCCCACGTGCGCTCCCGGAACTGTGAGCACCAGGTCAATCAGCATCCGCCCGTTCAACGGCAATTGGCTGATGGACTGCGGTTCGACCACCTCGCCCACGCTCGCATCCGCCGTCCGCAGCACCTCGCTCCCGGCCGTCACCTGCACTCCCTGCGTCACCGTCCCCACCGTCAACGTGATGTCGATCGCCAGCTTTTGCCCTACTTCCAGCCGAACCGTTTGCTTCTCCAATCCGAATCCCGCCGCCGTCGTCTTGACCTCATATTCATCCGGCAATAATCCCGGCGCTTCGAAAAGCCCTTGTTGATTCGTCGCCACGTGCCGCACCGCTCCCGTGCTGGCCGCCCGCAGCTCCACCTCCGCGCCCGCAATCGCCAGATGCTGCGGGTCCCGCACGCTTCCGGAAATCACCCCATAGTTGCTCTGCGCCGCTCCCGCCCGCGCCAGCACCAATGCTCCCGCAAACAGCAGTGCACTTGCCGCATTCCACCGCTTGACTCTGCGCATGTGTCATTCTCCGCGGCGCGCTAGCACCTTCCGCGCCTTCGTTTGAATGCTCCGCCCGGCGGATTCGCGCCGCCGAGCCTCCATCTTTATGGTGATGCTTTGCTTCTTCTGCGCCCGTACCCTGTGCCGGGCAGGCTCCGACAAAGTAGCGCGACTCTAGCCGCCGCCACTGTCCCCTTCAATAATGTGAAAGGATTAGTTCCGTTGATCCGAAGGAATTACGCCAGCGCCAGGCTCGGGTCCGCGTTCAATCCCGCGTCCGCCAGCACGCCCGCGCGGAGCCGCGGATAGGCCGCCGCTGCGATCATCGCCGCGTTGTCCGTCGAAAGCGGCCGGCTCGGAAAGAACACCCGCAACCCTGCCGCGGCCCCGCGCTCCTCGAATGCCTTTCGCAATTGCGAATTGGCCGCAACCCCGCCCGAGACCAACACCGATTCCGCCCCTGACAGCTCCGCCGCCGCCAGCGTCCGTTCCACCAAATCATCCACCACGGTGTTCTGGAACTCCCGCACCAACCCTAGCGTCGCCGGCGAACACAGCGGCAGCAATTGCTCGAATTTCCTCTCGCCCCGCTCCAGCGCCGCCTGTCGCGCCGCGATCTCCTCCTTGTAATCCTCGCGCTCGCGCACATGATAGAGCACCGCCGTCTTCAGCCCGCTGAAGCTGAAATCCAGCGGATTCCCTCGCGTCTTGATGGCTCCAAACTTCACCGGAGCTGCCGCGTTGTCGGCCGCCGCCGCTAGCCGGTCCAGAATCGGCCCGCCCGGGTACCCCAGCGCGAGCAGTTTCGCCACTTTGTCGTAGGCTTCCCCCGCCGCGTCGTCGCGCGTCTGCCCCATCTTCCGGTACTCGAGTTCTCCGCCCTCGTCGTATGGGGTCGCCGTCTTCTGCCTCACCTCGTACAAAACCGTGTGCCCGCCCGAAACGATCAGGCATACCGCGGGCAGCTTCGCGATCCGCCCCTCCTTGTGCGCCTCGAGAAAGACCGCATGGACATGGCCCGCCAAATGATTCACCGGTACCAGCGGCTTTCCCAGCGCCGCGGCCAGCGTCTTCCCATACGTAATCCCCACCAGCAGCGCTCCCACCAGCCCTGGCCCCTGCGTCACGCCGATCGCGTCCACATCGCCCATCTGCATTCCCGCCTGCGCCACCGCTTCCCGCACCACCGGCACGATTTGCCGCAAATGTTCCCGCGAGGCCAGCTCCGGCACCACTCCGCCATACTTCCGGTGCACGTCAATCTGCGAAGCCACCACGCTCGACAAGATCTCGCGTCCGTCCGCCACCACCGCCGCCGCCGTTTCGTCGCACGACGACTCAATCCCTAAAATCCGCGCCTTTGACACGTTGTGCTCCAAATCTCTCCTTCCGAAGGCGGTCGCAGCCCGTATTTCGGTGCCGCAAATCCGGTGATTCGTTCGTGCGCCTCGCGCCCTCTGGCTTTCTATGCTGCGGCGCGCGTCCGTCGCCGCTTGTCAATCTGCCTTTCGCTCTTCTCAACCCGGCAGATCGCGAATCACACGTTTCATTTTACAGCTTCAGCGTCTTCAAATACTCCCGGAACGCATTCCCCAAATCCGGATTCCGCAGCGCAATCTCCACCGTCGCCTTCAAGTATCCGAGCTTGTCCCCCGCGTCATACGAAACCCCGTCATAGGTGTACGCATACAGCCCGCATTCCCGCGCCAGAATCCGCATCGCATCCGTTAGCTGAATCTCGTTTCCCGCGCCCGGCTTCGTGCGCTCCAGGCACCCGAAAATTTCCGGCGGCAGCACATACCGTCCTGTAATCGCCAGATTCGATGGCGCCTCTTCCGGCTTCGGCTTTTCCACCAAATCCGTAACCCGCAGCAGGCCGTCCCCAAATTTCGCGTTTCGCGCCGGCTCCCCCGCCACGATTCCGTACAAATGCGTCTTCTCCCGCGGAACTTCCTCCACCGCAATCGCCCCAAGCCCCGTCTGCCGATACACCTCCATCAGTTGCTTCGTCGCCGGATTCTCGCCCGGAATCAGCACGTCCCCGAGCAGCACCGCGAACGGCTCATCGCCCACCAGATCCTTCGCTACCAGCACCGCGTGCCCCAGCCCCAGCGGCTCCTTCTGCCGCGTGTAGCTCACCTTCACCATTTCTCCGATGCGCCGCACCAGCGCCAGTTGTTCCTTCTTCCCGCGCTCTTCCAGAAAATGCTCGAGGTCCGGCGCGTAATCGAAATGATCTTCGATCGAATTTTTCCCGCGCCCTGTCACGATGATGATGTGCTCGATTCCCGAAACCACGCACTCTTCCACCACGTACTGAATCTGCGGCTTGTCCACCACCGCGATCATCTCTTTCGGTTGTGCTTTGGTCGCCGGCAGAAAGCGCGTGCCCAGTCCCGCCGCCGGCAGCACGGCCTTCCGCACTCTCTTCGCCGCGCCCGCGGGATTCGCGCTGCTTCGTCCCGATAGGTTCGCGCCGGCGGCAACAGGTGATGTGGTCATGTGCAAGGGAATTTCAGCGGATTGGCAGCCATCGCCTCGACAGTAGCCGCTTCCTCAGCGCCTTGTCAATGCAGTGGATTACCCAGAGTCGCTCGATGTCGTTCGATTCAGCCGGAGCTTTCGCTTTTCCAGTTTCGCTCTTGCTTCCGGCTCTCACCCTACTTCTTCGTTTTTTTCTCTTTGCCGCCGTCGCTCGCCACCGCTTCCTTCGCGGTGCTCTCCTTGCTGCTCGTTTCTTTCCCCGCTCCATCCTTCGCGCTCGACTCGCTCTTCACCGGCTCCGTTTTCGCGCTCTTCCCCGCGTAGTCCGTCACATACCAGCCCGATCCCTTGAACTGAATCGCCGGCGACGACAGCAGCCGCTCCAGCTTCCCTCCGCAATGCGGGCACTTCTTCAAATGCGGCCCCGAAACGTTTTCGATTTTCTCGGTGTGCCGGCCGCACTTCTGGCACTCGTATTCGTACAGTGGCACTGCCAACCTCCTGCGCTCTCGCAAACGCGAAAGTATAACACGCGCCCTTTGCTCTCCCTCACTCTCTCGGATTGCTAGGGCGCGGCACAACTCCCCTTGCTTTCCCACTCGCTCTTCGAATCCGCTTCGATCCTCAATTCGATCCTCAAATTTCGTGGCTCGCGCTTCTTCCTTCCTTCGAATTTTCAACTGTCGAAAATCACTGGCTTTCCCTGTATCCCTTCCCGGCTGACTCTCGCCGCTCGCGTGCTACACTCGACCCGTGGTCTCCAAGTCCGCCTATCACGCGGAACCTCACATGCGCGACTCCTCGTCCGGCGCCACCGGCTGCCTCTATCTTGTCGGCACTCCCATCGGCAATCTCGAGGACATCACTCTCCGCGCCCTCCGCATCCTCAAGGAAGTCGATCAGATCGCCTGCGAGGACACCCGCCACACGCAAAAGCTTCTCACCCACTACGACATTCACAAGCCACTGGTGAGCTACCACGAGCACAACGAACTCACTCGCGCTCCCGAAATCGTACTTTCGCTCGAACAAGGCGCAAAAATCGCTCTCGTCAGCGACGCCGGCATGCCCCTTGTCTCCGACCCCGGCCATCGCCTGGTCTCCCTTTGCATCCGCCATCGCATTCCCGTGGTGCCCATTCCCGGACCTTCCGCCGCTCTCGCCGCGCTCGGCGCTTCCGGCATGCCCAATCAGGAATTTCTCTTTGCCGGTTTTCTCCCCGCCCGCAACGGTGAACGCCGCCGCGCGCTCGAGCGCCTCCGCATTGAAGACCGCACCATCATCTTTTACGAAGCGCCTCACCGCATCGAGGAAACCATCGCCGACGCTCGCGAAATTCTCGGTGACCGCCACGCCTGCCTCGCCCGCGAAGTCACCAAGATCCACGAGGAGTTTCGGCATGGCCGCCTCTCCGAACTCGCCGCGTCTCTCGCCGAGCGTCCCGCGCGCGGCGAAATCACTCTCGTCGTCGCTCCGCCTGACCACGCCGAACCCGACCGCGCCGGCGAATCCTCGCAGAGCCTCGCGGAACGCGTTGACGAACTGATGCGCCAGGCCAGGCTCGACCGCAAAGAAGCTCTCAAGCTCGCCGCCAGGGAGCGCGGGATCACGCGGCGGGCGGCCTACGACCAAATGGTTACCGTGAGGGCCTCCCGGGGGCCGGGTTCCGAGGATCGAGGGCCGGGTTCCGAGGACCGGGGGCCGGGCTCGGAGGATCGGGGCCGGGCCTGACCGGGTGCCGACCGTGACGGGCGCTGAAGGTATGGTCCCCGGCGGCGAGCGCGCCTATTGGCGCGGGGCTAGGCGGCGGATTCCGAGCGGAAGACGCGCTGAAAGCGGGGGCCGGTGAATTGGACGCCGACGAGATGCTCGCCCTCGGCCGCGCCGCTTACATGGACGACGCGACCCTGGGTGGCGAAGTCCGATTCCGCGCGGCGCGCGGCGTAGTTCGAGAAGGGAATGCGAATCTCGAGATTGGAGCCGATGGCGAGATCGAAGCGCGTGAGAAAGGCAGCTCCATTGCGGCAAAGATTTTCGCTGGAGGTTTCTTCCTCGAAGGCGAAGCCGCGGGAGTCTTTCCCCCGCACCTTCAAGGGCAGGCGCACGGAAATCCGGCGTTCCGAGCGCTGCTTGCCCTGAGCGAGATTGGACAGCGTCTGGGTCGTTGCACCAGGCAAAGGGACCATGGGCCGGGTCCTCTGTTTTCTCGTGACCCCCCGGTCACGCAGCTAGCCTGCCGCTTCGGCGGCCGGCTGTGTGGCGCGGCTCTCGAAAAAGCGTTCGACGCTTTCGAGAACTTCACTGGGCGTTCGCGCCGAATGAACAATTCTGCGAAGCTCGCTGCCGTTTCCCACGCCATGAGTGAACCAGCAGGCGAACTGTTTCATTTTTCCCATAGCGTCGGGGGCGCGGGAATCATTTATTTGGCGATAGTAGTCTGTGAGTAACCGGTGGCGGTCCTGTTCCGTCGGGGTGTCGTACCGGCCACTGACGGCGTATTGCTGCATCTGGCGGAAAATCCAAGGGTTGGTCGCCGCGGCGCGTCCAATCATGACGGCATCGCAGCCGGTTTCGGCCACCATGCGGGCGGCATCCTCCGGCGAGTTGATGTCGCCGTTCCCGATCACCGGCATCTTCACGGCTTGCTTGACCGCAGCGATGATGCGCCAATCCGCTTTGCCAGTGTATCCCTGCATGCGCGTGCGGGGATGCACGGCGACGGCTTCGACGCCGATGGCTTCCGCCAGTTTCGCGACTTCGACCGCCACGATGGACTTTTCGTCCCATCCGGCCCGCAGCTTGATGGTCAGGGGAATCTTTACGGAGGCGCGCACGGCACGGAGAATCTGTTCGAGCAGGGGCAAATCCCGCAAGAGACCTGAGCCGCCGCACTTCACTACTTTTTTCGCCGGGCAGCCGAGGTTGATGTCCACGGCGTCGTAGCCGAGAGCTTCGACCATGCGCGCGGCTTCCGCCATGACGGCTGGATTTGCGCCAAACAACTGCGCGGCGATGGGATGCTCATCCTCCTGGAAGTAGAGATAGCGGAGCGTTTTGGCGGCGCTCCGGGTGATGCCCTCGGAGCTGGTGAACTCGGTCATGAGCAGGCCGCACCCGCCGAGGCCGCGAATGACTCGCCGGAAAAGGGTATCCGTGACGCCCGCCATGGGCGCCAGCACGGCCGCGGGCGCAATCCGGAGATCGCGCACTTTGTATTCCGCCGGGATCACGTTTCGTATGATAAATCGAGTTTCGAGAGTATGGGAGGGAAGTTGAGGGGAGTGCGCGGGGGAGGCACACCGTGGAATTTTGTAAGTGCGGATTGTAAAAGGCTTAGTGGCGAGCAGCGGGTGGCGGTGGCGCGGGAGCGCGGTTCGGCGACGTGCCGGATGACTGGCGAGCGGCGAGGCGCGATTGGTTTTGCGTCCGGAAGTGCGGCTGGAGCGGCTTGGGAGATGGAATTGGGGAGTGCGGGCGGCAACGAGAAGGTGAGTGGGCGGACGGGTAGCGCTGGGGATTTGAAGCAGGGTCGGTTGGCCATTACAGCGCGCTGCTTACGAGATTGAAGCGAGTTCGGGCTCCTGTTCTGCGGCATCCTGTGGAATGGGCCTGTGCTCTGGCCGCGGCGAGGCGGTGGGTGATGATGCCGGCCGTGGCCGGTCCGAAGACGGGCTACAGGAGGGCTTGGTGTTGCCGCACGAATCCCGGGATGGCGAAGGAGTGGCGCTGGGAGGAGCGGAGTTGAACGGGTCGGGCGGCGGGGAGATGGGGCGAGCGCGGTCAATCAGCCTGGACCAAGTGTCATAGGCATAGCGGAATTTCGTTTCGGCTTTCAGCTCCGGGAGAGATTGCAGCATGACCTGGCAGGCCCAGATGAGGGTGGCGGCGGTGCGCCTGCTGATGCGGCGCTGGGCCAAGGCGGCAAAGATCTTGCCGAGGACATGGTTGATATCGGCGGCGGTATGGAAGTGGCCGGTGAGGGTAGAGGAGAGTTCCTGACCGAGTTGCCGGGCTTCGAGATATTGCTGCTCGATGCGGGCGTGGTAGTGGCAGAGGGAAGGGTGCAGGGCGGAACGCAGCATGCGGCAGCGGCGTCCATCGGAATAAGAGAAGAGACAGAGTTTAGTGGAATCGGCGGAGCGTTTGGTGGTCATGGTTTTTCGCGGCGGGCGGCGGGTGGCGAGCGGCGAGCGAACTTCAGGAAATCGCGGAGGGGGCCTGCCGTCGGCAGGTCAATCCCATGGGCGGGATTCTGGAAGTCTTGCGCTGGGCCGGTTGACCGGATGGCCTGCGGTTCCGCAGGCCGGCCCGCCGCTTCGGCTTCGCACGGCGCCAAGGTAGCGACCGTAAACGGGGCGAGGATAGCACAGTGTTTACTCTCTGTCAATAGGAAGTGTTGTTGCCGAGTTAGTTCATTCGAATGGGCTGTGGAAAATGGTGAGATGGAAAGCAGTCGCAAGACTCTTGGGATGCCCAACAGATTCGGTGGGTTACGGGGCGGGAAGGGGTTCTTGCAACGTGTTCTAGTTGGGAAGGGGGTTGATTTCCGCGGCTGGCCCCGCTTGCCGGCCGACTAAATATCCAGATTTGGCAGGCGCTTTCCACTGCATCAATATCCTGGTACTCGCGCTGCTGAATCGCAAGAGCAGTTAGAACCAGTTGCAAGACCGGGGCTCGGATTCTCAATGCCGTTGGCGCGGATGATTCGTCCGTGCCGCCCGTTTAGGACGGGATTACGGTCTCGGAACCCGTCTTTCCGTCTTTAGTTCAACCTATCTTCAGTCACGATATATGAGGTTGGGCAAGTGGATGGTCCGGGTCTCCATCTTGTTTTATGACTTCATACTCCTTGAGGAACTGACTCACCGCCGTTACAAGCTTAGTCTCCCCTCTTCTCGCCGTGGCGCGGCTCCCCTTGCCTCAAGTGCTTGGACTGAAGGGATATTTCTGCCTCTTCCACAGCGCATTTGCTTGGGTGCTGCTTTTGGAGAGTTTTCAGGCATGGGTAAGCATCCTGGTGGTTTCCGGAATTCTCCCGTTCGACTCGGCAGGCCGCGGCGGAACGAGGGCCGGTGCAGTTTTTTCAAGCCTGTAGCGGGATGGTGTTTTCGGTTGTTGCGGCGAGGACTTGGGCATGGGGCCAGGCCGGGCAAGTGAGCCTGGATGGCGGCGGCGAGTTATACTGGAAGGGTACTATGTGGGGCCGGGCATTGCAGTTTGCGGGCTGTTTTGTGGCCGTGGCTGTTCCGCTGATGCTTCCTTCGCCCTCCTCCGCGACCGACGACATCTCCGGGATCATCGAGCGGTCCGTCGAAGCGAACGAAGCCGATTGGCGCGCCCTCGCGCATTTCGATTTCGACGAGGAAGACCGGGATGCCTCTGGCGGCTCGAAAACGTATCGCGAACTGATGATTGAAGGGTCGCGCTATGCGCGACTGATCGCCGTCAATGGCGTTCCGCTCTCCCCCGAAGCGGACGCTCTGGAGGAGCAAAAACTCGAAAAAGTGATCGCGGAGCGCAAGCGCGAATCACCGGACCGGCGCCGCAAGCGCATCGATGCCTTCCAGAAAGGGCGGGAGCGCGATCACATCCTCCTGCAGCAACTGGCGCGGGCTTTCAATTTTTCGATGACCGGCGAAGGGAAGCTGGGCGCCTATGATGTGTACGTCCTGCAGGCGACACCGCGGCCGGGCTACCAGCCGCCGAACATGGACGCGCAAGTTCTCACGGGGATGAAGGGGTCGCTCTGGATCGACAAGCAATCCGGGCAGTGGGTGAAGGTCGAGGCGGACGTCATTCGGCCCGTCACGATCGGCGGTTTCATCGCGCGCGTCGAACCGGATACGGAATTCGAGCTGGAGAAAATGCCGGTCCAGAACGGCCTGTGGTTTCCGCGGCATTTTTCGATGCATTCGCACTCGAAAATTCTTTTTCTGTTCGCCCACCACACGCAGGCCGACGAAATCTACAGCAACTACACGGAAATTTTGCCTCGTTGAGACGGGCCGGGGCGCGGCGAGTGGGTTCGGTTTCAGCCTCTCACCGCCGACAGTCTCGAGCGCCACCGAGTCCAGCCGCCGAGCGGTGCTTTCGCCATTGCGCGAGTGCCAGTTTCGGTTCCGGCGTCCCGGCGGGAGCGGCGGCGGACCTGAATGGTTATTATCTCGCGGCAGTTCAGCAAGTTGCGCGCTTCGCATCGCCATCGCGGGATGCCGGCGCAGCACATTGGCGCTGGGCGCGGCAGCGGCCAAGGGGCGGCGCGCGGTTGCTGTCGGTCCGGTAACCGAGCTTTGCTCCCCAAAATCTGAAATCCCGACGGCGATCCTGCGTACAATCTAGTGGCGTGCTTGCAGCCCTGTCTCAACCTGGCCCGCTGGCTTCGCGGGGTTTCGCGGCGCGCGGACCGGCGTCGCGCGCAAGGTGCCGGCCGCGCACGCCCGGTCTGGTGTTCACCTTCGTTCTCGCTGTGTGCGGCGCATTGTGCGCCGGCGGGTCCTCGCGCGCGGACGAGATCAAGAAAATTCATCCGACGGGCTACGTCACCGACAACGCGGGGGTACTTGATTCGGCCACGAGGGCGCGTCTCGAAGCCCTTTGCACGGAACTCGAACAGAAGACGGGCGTGCAGATGGGCATCGTGACGGTTCGCTCGCTGGACGGCGAAGATATCGATTCATATGGCGCGGATCTCTACAAGCAGCTCGGCATCGGCAACAAGAAAAATGACGAAGGGGTTCTGCTCCTGCTGGCGCCGCGCGAGCGCAAGTATCGCATTGAGGTGGGATACGGCCTCGAGCCGGTTATCAACGATGCGCGCGCGGGTGATGCGGGCCGCGCCATGGTTCCGCTGCTTCGCGCCGGGAATTACGGCGCCGGGGTCGAACTGGCCGCGTGGCAACTGGCGAAATATGTGGCTGACGCGCATGGGGTCTCGCTTTCCGGGCGTCCCCCCGAGCGGGCTGGGAGGCGGGAATCGCACGATGGCGGCGGCATCAGCATTTTCTCTATCCTTGTTATCCTTCTGGTTTTTTCGCTGCTTTCGCGGGGAGGGCGCGGCGGGGGAAGCGGCTGGTGGATCTGGCCGCTGCTCTGGGGTCTTTCCTCCGGTTCAGGACGGGGCCGCGGATGGGGCGGCGGTTTTGGCGGAGGTTTCGGCGGCGGCTCGGGCGGATGGTCGGGCGGCGGAGGCTTCGGCGGATTTGGGGGCGGCAGCAGCGGAGGCGGCGGAGCCAGCGGGGGCTGGTAAACCACGGCGACCGGAAGCGAGGCAGGATGCAGCCAATCGAGACAAAACTGGCGGGACTTGTCGGCCGGCTTAAGGATGCGGCTGGCACGAATCTGGAATCGGTGCTTCTATACGGATCGGCCGCACGCGGCGAGCATCGCGAGGGGAAGTCGGACCTGAATCTGCTGTGCACGCTGGTTTCTCTCTCCGGGGCGGAACTCAATCGCATCGCGCCAGCGGTGAACTGGTGGACGAACGAACAGCTCGAGCCTTCCCCGCTTTTCTTCACGGAAAGCGAGCTGCGCTCGGCGGCCGACGTTTTCGCCATCGAACTCCTGGACATCCAGCGCGATCACCGCGTGCTGTTTGGCAAGGACGTGGTGGCGGGCATTCACGTTCCGACCAATCTTCACCGGATCCAGGTCGAGCATGAACTTCGGACCATGCTTTTGAAATTGCGCCAGCAATTTCTGCTTTCGGCGCACGACGAGAAGAGGCTCCGCGCGGTCTTGGCGAGATCCATTTCGAGCGCCACGACGCTTGCGCGCCATGCGCTGATTGCTCTCGGCGAAGAGCCCCCGGGCAGCGCGCGGGCCGTCTTCGCGCGCGTCGCGGAACGATCCGCGGCCGACGCCAAAGCTTTCGAGCTGGGTCTGGAGATCCGCGAGAATGGACCGAACGTGGATATTGTCGCCGCCTATGGCGCTTACCTTCGCGCCATCGAGCAGCTTACCGCCGCCCTCGATCGCCACGCCCCCAAACGCCAATGGCAGCGCGCCGTCCCATGAGGCACAAAGTCGTTACCGGAACCAACCTGTGTAGCGGCACATGGGGCGAGCGAGTGGTGCTTTGCGTGGCCGATCCGCAGACCGGGAGGACGGCCAGAGGCCGAAGTTGCCGGCCGGAGCCAACCGATTTCGTGGATTTCCGATTTCTCGATACTCTCTCTTTGGGAGGCAAGCCATGAAAGCAGTTCTAGCGGTTCTTGCGGGCCTGCTGTTGGTCGCACTGCTGGCGGGCAGTTCGTTTGTGAGCCGGCGCAATCAAATGGCGGTAAAACGCGAAGCCGTCAACGCCGCGTGGTCCCAGGTGGATGTGGTTCTGCAGCGCCGCGCCGATCTCGTTCCCAACCTGGTCGAAACGGTGAAAGGCTACGCGAAGCAGGAGCAAATCGTTTTCGGGGATATCGCCAAAGCCCGGTCCGAACTGCTCAACGCGCGGACACCTTCGGAAAAAATCGCCGCCAATGGCCGCCTCGATTCGGCGCTGGGCCGCCTGCTCGTGGTGGTGGAAAACTATCCGCAGTTGAAGTCCAACGAGAACTTCCTTCGGTTGCAGGATGAGCTCGCGGGGACGGAGAACCGCATCGCCGTCGAGCGCCGCCGTTACAACGAAGCGGTCCAGGACTACAACACGTACATCCAGCTCTTTCCCAACACGATTGTGGCCAGCATGAGCGGGTTCGTCCGGAACGACGCGTATTTCAAGACGGAGGAAGGCGCTCGTCAGGCGCCAAAGGTGAGTTTCGACTACGGCCAGCAGCCGGCCGCGCCTGCGGCGCCATCCTCAACGCCAGCGCCGGCGCACTGATGAGCCGGTGGCGCCGGGAGTTCCCTGGAGGGGACGCAGCAATCCCGGCGCCGGACACGCAGGCGCAAGTTCGGAATCTGCAAAGCGGAGGAATTCGAAGGCCGGACGACCAGGGCAAAGCGCCCGCTATTGGGCGCCGAGGAACTCGCCAAGCAGCATGTGAAAATGGTGCACGCCGTTCTCGCGCTTTACGGAATACCGGCCGCGGTCATAGGTCGCCGAGCGCAAGCCGCGCTGCACGTGCTCGCACAGCAGAATATCCTCTTGCTGCACTTGATCCGAGAAGGCCACGGCCTTGGCCACGCGCTCGCGAACGGCAGCGGACTTGGCGCCGTGAAAAAACCACTCGAAAACGGTGAGGGTCTTTTGATGATCGAGCGGCACGATGAGATTCGTCGAAATATTATCGGGATAGATGTTCAGCATCAGATTGGGAAACACCCAGAAGTAGAGCGCTTCCTTCAGCGCCGCGGCCCCGGGCGCATAGGCGCGTTCACCCGCATCGCCGGCTTTGACGGCGCGAATGGGCGCGAGCTGCTGTGAGTAATAGCGGAATGTCTCGGTCCGGTACTGTGCATAGTCGATTTCGCGCATCAATCCGGGATGGGCGATCGGAATGTGGTAGCCCTCGAGATAGTTGTCAACGTACACCTTCCAGTTGCACTGGATGATGTAGTCGCGGCGGTCGGCGAGCTCGATGCCGGTGAAGTCAAATCCGCGCGCCCGCCGCGGGATTTCGCCGAGGAATGCCGAAAGCGGCGCGGCCTGCGCATCGAAATTCACGAAAATGAAGCGCTCCCACACTTCGCAGCGCAACGGAACCATGCCCATGGCGGAGCGGTCGAAAAATTCCACGCCGCCCACATCGGGAGTGCCAATCAGACGCCCATCGAGCGTGTAGGTCCACCCGTGATACCGGCAGCGCAGCACGTTTTTGCAGCCGCTGCCGAGCGCGATGGGGCCCGCGCGATGGCGGCAGACGTTGCTAAAGGCGCGCAGCACGCCCTCTCTGTCGCGCACGACAATCACCGGCTCGCCCGCCACATCGGCGGTGAAGAACGTCTCCGGATCGGAAATGGTCCGTTTGGCGCCAGCGGCTTCTCCGCAAGGCTGATCGAGCGTGCCCACAAGCTGCCACGTGCGCCGGAAAATTTTCTCGCGCTCGATCTCCAGAATGTGCGGATCGGTGTAAAAGGCGGAGGGGAGGGTTTGCGCGCACTCGATTTGCCCGCTTACATGGAGTTGGAGAGGCGGCGAAGGTTTTGTGGCCATGAGCGATTTCCGAGACTAGAACTTGCGCGTTTCGCGCCGCGACCAGCGCTCGATGACGATTTTCGATTCGGTGTAGAACTCCACCGCGTCTTTTCCCTGTCCATGCAAGATGCCGAAAAAGCTTTCCTTCCATCCGCTGAAGGGGAAATAGGCCATCGGGGCGGCCACGCCAATATTGATTCCAATATTGCCCGCCGGGGCTTCATAGCGGAATTTTCGCGCGGCCGCTCCGCTCGTTGTGAAGAGCGAGGCCTGATTGCCGAAGGGGCTGCGGCGCACAAAATCGATGGCTTCGTCAATCGAATCCGCATGGACCAGGCTGAGGACCGGTCCGAAAATTTCCGTATGCGCGAGGCGGCTATCCGCGGGCAAACCGTCCAGCACCGTAGGAGCGATAAAATTCCCGTTTTCGTATTTCGCAACGCGGGGATTGCGCCCGTCGAGCACGGGTTTCGCGCCTTCGCCGAGGCCCGCGGCGATGAGCGATTCCACGCGCTTGCGCGCTTCCGGCGAGATCAGCGGCCCCATCTGCGTTCCCGCATCGAGCCCGTAGCCCACGGCGATTGCGGAAGCGGCTTCCGCAATGGCGTCGCGAAACGTCTTCCTGGCCTCACCGACGGTTACGGCCACGGATACCGCGAGGCATCTCTGCCCCGCGCAGCCGAAGGCGCTATCGCTGATGATCTGCCGAGCCAAATCCATATCCGCATCCGGCAGCACAATGACGTGATTTTTGGCGCCGCCTTGGCACTGCATGCGCTTTCCGCTGGCCGCCGCTCGCGCATAGACGTGCTTCGCCACGGGCGTCGAACCGACAAAACTGATGGCGCGGACCTGCGGGTGATCGCAAAGCGCATCCACGACCGCGCGCCCGCCGTGCACCAGATTCACGACGCCCTTCGGCAGTCCGGTTTGTTCGATGAGTTCCAGCGCGCGCTGCATGGCCAGCGGCACCCGCTCGGAGGGCTTGAGCACGAGGGTATTGCCGCAGGCAATCGCATACGGCAGGAACCAGAACGGAATCATGGCGGGAAAATTGAAGGGCGTAATCGCCGCCACGACGCCGAGGGGCTGGCGAATGAGCGTTTCGTCCACACCCGGGGTGACGTCCTCGAGGTTGTAGCCCTGCATCAGCATGGGGATGCCGCAGGCCACTTCCACATTCTCGATGCCGCGCCGCAGTTCGGCTTTGGCTTCGGCGAAGGTCTTTCCGTTTTCGGTGGTGATGATGCGTGAAAGCTCGTCAATGTGCTCTTCAAGAAGATTCTTCAGGCGAAACAGATACTGGATGCGCTCGCCGGGCGGGGTGCGCCGCCAGTCCGGAAAAGCCTTCGCGGCGGCCTGCACGGCGGCGTCCACGTCGGCAGGGCTCGACAGCGGCGTCCGCGCCAGCAACTCCGCCGTGGCGGGATTCCACACTTCGGCAAATTCGGCTGCCGAAGAGCGCAGCCACGCGCCCGCGACGTAGTTGCGCAGTTCGGGCGCGTGCGTCGTTGCCGGACTGCTCATGAAGTGCTCCCTGGCAGCTGTGCGGATTCGGTGAGTCCCACAGGCCCGCAATATGAAGAGTAGGTTCGCACCAGTTTACCAAAATTCCGTAAGCTTGCGCGTTCCGCGCGACTCGGAGGGGCGCGTCCCTTCGCCGCCCTTGCTGGCGCCAAGTGTCGGACATGCGCGAAGCGCGAGCGGCTCAGCCGGCGCCGTGAGCGTCAAACCGCGCACCGCGGGGCGCCGCGCGAAGCGTTTGCCACGCGAGCCAAAGCACGACCGCGAGCATACCGGCCCAGCCGGCGAGCCGCGTGGTTTCGCCGATGTGCACATCCTGCAGCAGCAGGCCCCACGCGCCGAAGAGAATATTCCAATCGTGATCGCCGGAGCCAACGAGCGGGAGCGCCTCGGCGCGCGCATCCGCCATGTACGTTCCGATATAGAGAAAATTCTCGAAGAACCAGAAAGCCGAAAAAGCAAAGCCCTGCGTCTCGCGATGCGCGAAAAAATAGGCCGCGCACAGCGCCGGCACCATCAGCTCCGCCAGCGTGCCTCCGAGAATCATCAATTGATAGGAGTGAAACCAACTGAAGAACGGATGCCCCGCTTCGTGAATCATCAGATTCACGAAATCCACGAACAGAAAATTCGGCCGGTTCGCGAATGCGTAGAGCAAAAACAGCGCGTACGCGGCGATCCAGGCGATTGCCGCGATGCGGCCAAGGGGTTTCCAAGGCCCGAGCGGTCCGGCAAGAGGGGAGCGCATGGAACCAGAATAGCGAGACTCGCGGCTCGCTGGACGCGGCGATTTCCCGGATGCGCCCTGAACGTCAAGCGACCGGCGATACGGCGGGAAACGGGACGGCGTCTGGAATCACCCTTAGCGGTCGAGCGCGGCCAGCGCTTCATGCGCGGCACCGATCAGCGGCGCGGATTCATTGAGGATCACGGAGACGGGGATATTGGCCAGCATGCCTTCAAATTTCCACTTGTCCTTGAAGGCGTGAAAAAACGTATGGTCTTTCATCTTCTCGAGGATTTTGATGGCGATGCCGCCGGCGACGTAAACACCGCCAAGAGCCAGCACCTTCAGGGCGAGGTTCCCCGCTTCCGAGCCGTAAATCGCGGTCCACAGGTCGAGGGTATCGCGGCAAACCGGGCAGGAGCGATTCAGGGCGTTCCTTGTGATTTCGGGGGCGGGATCCGCATCGGGATCATCGAACGACGGGTGTTTCACGGTGGGCGCGAGAAATTCGTGGAGGGTTCGGAACCCGCGACCGGAAAGAATCAGCTCCCAGCTCACCTGCGGATGGCGCCGCCGCATGAAGCGGAGGAGTTCGATTTGCTGTTCGGAGTGAGGCGCGAAATCGGCATGGCCGCCTTCGGAGGCGACGACGTGGTACCGGCCCTTGTGCCACACCAAGATCGACTCGCCGAGTCCCGTGCCCGCGGCAATCATCGCGCGGGTGCCGCCCGGCTCGGGTTTTCCGGGATTGAGCACGAGAAAATCCTGGGGCGGCAGGTATTCGAGGCTGTAGCCCCACGCGCCAAGATCGTTCACCAGGATGATGTGCTCGATTCTCAGCTCGCGCCGGAGATTTTCCGCTTCGACAATCCAGGGCAGATTCGTCGCGCGGACCGTGTCGTTGATGACCGGACCAGCGATTCCGAAACCCGCGGCTTCAATGCGCTCGCCGGCGAGATGGGGTTGTGCTTGCCGGATAAATTCCTGGACGATCAGATCAAAGCGAGCAAAAGCCTTGCTGGCAAAGCGTTCGCGAAAAACAAGAGCCAGCTTGCCGTCCTTTTCGGCAAATAGCGCGAGGTTGCACTTGGTCCCTCCCACGTCGCCCGCGAGGATCACCGTTCCCCCTTAAATCGTGTTAAACGGCGGAAATTGTACTACGGGTTGTACCATCGGCGGCCATCGCGTTCCAGCAGGGCGTCGGATTCGCGGGGTCCCCAGCTTCCGGCGGGGTATTGGGGAACACCGGCGCTTTTCGCCGCGCTCCAGACGTCCAGGATAGGATCCACCAAAGCCCATGCGGCCTCGACGTTATCGCCGCGATCGAAGAGCGTGGCGTCTCCGCGGACGCAATCGTTGACCAGGGTGGCGTAGGCGCTGCGCGAGCCATCTCCAAAGCCTTCGCGGTATTTGAAGTCCATCACGACGTTGCCGATATTCATTTCCGTGCCTGGACGCTTGGCGCCGAAGGAAACGGAAATGCCTTCGTCCGGCTGAATGTTCAGGACGAGCCGGTTCGGCTCGATGTCCTTCTCCCGAAAAACCATGTGCGGAGCGCGGCGGAACTCGATGACGATTTCGGTCGAGCGCTTCGCCAATCGCTTCCCGGTTCGCAAATAGAAGGGCACTCCGGCCCAGCGCCAGTTGTCGATCAACAGGCGCGCGGCGACGAATGTCTCCGTTTTTGAAGCCGGATTGACGCCGGGTTCCTGCCGGTAGCCGGGAACGGGCTTGGCGTCAATGTGCCCCGGCGCATACTGTCCGCGCACGACGGATTGCGCGACGGCTTCGAGATCGAAGGGACGAATGGATTGCAAGACCTTCAGTTTTTCGTTGCGCACGGCGGTGGCGTCAAACGACGCCGGCGGTTCCAGGGAGACCAGCGAGGTAAGCTGCAAGACGTGACTCTGAATCATGTCGCGGAGCGCGCCGGTGCCTTCGTAGAAGCCGCCGCGGCGCTCGACACCGAGCGTTTCGCCGGCGGTAATCTGGACGTGATCGACGTAATTCCGGTTCCAGAGGGGCTCGAAGATGCCGTTCCCGAAACGCAGCACGAGCAAGTTCTGCACGGTGTCTTTACCGAGATAGTGGTCAATGCGATAGACCTGGTCTTCGCGGAAAACCCCGAGCACCTGCTGATTGAGCTTCTTGGCCGACTCGAGATCGCGTCCGAAAGGCTTTTCCACGATGATGCGCACCCAGCCATTCGGCGAGGATGGGCAATTCAAGCCGGCGCGGCCCAACTGCTCGATGATTTCGGGATACACGTCCGGCGGCGTGGAGAGATAGAAGAGCCGGTTGGAGCCGAGCTCTTTGTGGCCGGAGAGTTCCTTCAGCCGCTTGACCAGGCTGGCGTAGGACTCGGGATTCGGGTAGTCGCCCTGGTGATAGAACATATTTTTTGCGAAATCGCTCCACTTTTGCGGGTCGATGGGGCCGAGTTCGGAGATGGTCTTTGCCGCTTCTCCCGCCATGCCGCGAAAATCGTCGTCCGACATTTTGGTACGCGCAAAGCCAACAATCGCGTAGCGCGGCCCGAGCGAATTGTGAATGGCGAGGTCGTACATCGCGGGAATGACCTTGCGCTTGGCGAGGTCGCCCGAAGCGCCGAAGAGCACGACGGTGACCGGCTCGGCGATGCCGTAATATGAAGATGGGGAGCGAGAGCTTTCAGCGGCCATTCCGGCCTCCCGGGATGCTCTTAAAGTTTGCGGCTCATGCTGCGGAGAAAACTATACCGCAACGCCATACCTTCGCAGGTCAGAACGCAACTGCGGCGCGTTCTGATAGTGAATGGTGTTCATGCCCAGGCGGCGCGGGGCGTCCAGATTCAGCGGGCGGTCGTCTATAAACAGGCAATTTTCCGGCGCGCGCTGCGTTACGGCGAGCGCGAAGCGGTAAATCAGCTCCTCGGGTTTGCGCGCGTGAACGTAGCAGGACGAAAAGAAGACCTGAAAATTGCGGCGCAAATCGAACTTCCGAATCCGGTACTCGTTCAGTTCGCGCGGCTCGTTGTTGATGGCTCCGACGAAGTATTTGCCGGCGCGCGTGACCTCATCCAGCACGGCGCGGGATTCCGCGTATTCGGCAGATTGCGCGTACATAAATTCCTTGAACGCGTCACGCGAAAAGTCGCGCGGGCCGCAGAACACGGTGCGGTCGAGGTATTCGTCAAGAGAAATCATTCCGGCATCGAAGGCGGGAAAAGAGAGGTCGTGGCGCTCGCGAAATTCCTCCTGTTCGAGACGGAACGCTTCGATGGCAGCGCGGCGTGCGTTGTGATCCCAGCCGTTCGTGAGAATGACGCCGCCAATGTCCCAGAATTGCGTGGTGATCTCGGGCACGTGGCTTCTCTCGCGCGCGTCAGTTTACACCATGATTGCGGCGGCAAGCGCCCGGCGGCGATGGCGAGAAGCGGCGGCGTTTTTGCGGGAGAGGAGCGCTGGCCTTCGCCGCGGCGGCGCGACCTGGCATGGGGAACGCGCTCTTCGCTCGTTCACGCGGTGGGCCGCAATTGCGCGCGTGTTCCTCTCACGATTTCCAGCAACCGGCGAATTCCGGAGGCAAACCCGCAACTGAAGTGCAGCCAAATCACGCTTTCACCCTGGCGATGCAGCGCTTCAAAGTCGCCGAGAGCCAGCGCACCCTGCAACTGGCCGAAGCTGTAACCCGCGCCGGGAACGGCGATGTCGCGTTCCTCGGCGGCAGTGAGAATCAGGAAAATGCCTCTCGGCGGGCCGCCCTTCAAAACCTGTCCGAGATAGTGGAGATAGCGCGGGCCGAACGCGGGTTGAACGGGAATGGCGATTTCGCTCTCGATCCGGGCGCGGAGTTCCGTGAGCGCGGACCACACCTCAAGCGAGGAATCCAGAAAACCGAGGATCGCCAAATAGCCATCCGGGTGGCGCAGATCAAAAAAGGTTCGCAGAGCCGCAGAAAGGCTGAGGGTTGAGATTTGGCGGCGCGTTGCGCCTTCGGCGCGAAGCTCGAGGCCGCCGTCGCTGACGCGCACGGCCGGCAAGCGAATGTTTTCCTGAGTTGCGAGGCGCTCGATGACTTGCTGCATGGCGTGACGGCCGCGCGCGGCCTCCGGTTCATCGAAGGGATAGAGCGCGAGGGCCGAGCACGCGAGCACGGCGGCGATATTCCACTTCAGCAGTTCCGCACCGAGCGACTCGAGGTCCTCGAGCTCGATCGTGACGGTTGGCAGGCTGCGTTCGGCGGCGATGGACTGGGCGCGTTCGAAGCCGGCGGTGTTCCGCCCGCGCATCGCAAAAAGCGCGAGCACGCCGCCCGCGGATGGGAGCATCCCGTCGCCGCCGATATCGCAAAACAGGGGGACGATTCCTTGACGCTGTTTGCCGGTGGTCGCGCCAACCACGCAGCCGATGCAGCGCAAAAACGGCGCCAAGCCGGGATCCGCCGCGAGGAACAGCCGGCCACTCGGGGAGCGCGCCGCGGTCGCAAGCAAGGCGGCCAACTGCAGCGCGGGATTGTCCGGCTCCGGCGCCGAAGGTCCGCAGGCCTCGCGCATCGCCCGGGCCCGCTCCTCGAGCCGCGCGGGTTCGGCGCCGCAAAGGCCGGCGAGGAGCAGATCGAAATGGATCAGCGAGGAAAACCGGCCGCCGATTCCCGGAGGATCGAAAAAGATTTCGCGGAACTGGTAGCTTTTGCCCATCTCGGCAAGGTATGAATTTTCTTCGGTCACGGCGATGAATTGTTCTCCCGGCTTGATGACGCCGAGCACGCGCAAGCGATCGAGAAAGTAGAGCAAGAGGGCGTGGAGCTCGATCACTTTGCCGGATTTATTCGCGACCACAAAGAGCGTTCGGCGCAGATCGATTTGGCTTTCGACGCGCAGAATCGTGGCGGGATCGGTGGAATCGAGAACGAGAAAACGGCTGACGCGCGTGATGGGGGCGAGTTGCGCGATGGCATGGGCGGCGAGGTTCGACGCGCCCATGGCAAGGAAGACGACGGATTCAAACCGGCCGGAGCCGAGCAGCGCGGCGGCTTTCTGAACGCGGCGCATGTATTCGCCCATTTGCGCGGGCAAATCGAGCCAGTTCAGGGCGAGCGATTCGGATTTCGACGAATGCTCCGGCGCGGGCCAGAGCGTGAAATCCTTGGCCCAGAGGCGGGCCACTGCCCTGCACGCTTGCAGTCCGGCCAGCTCATGGCGATACGCCTCTTCCAGCGTTCGAGGCGATACCGTTTGCGCGGCAAGCGGCAAAAGGCCTCCAGCGGAACGACCCTGCGAGTGTACCACCAAAGGGATGATTTTCCGTTGCGCTGCGGAAGGGGCATCTAGGAATTTGCGCGCGATTGAAGTATGGTGGAGTGGAGCGAAGAAAAGGGAGCGCGACAATGGTGAATGAACCCTGCGGGCAACCCGCGGCGGCTAGCGAGCCCGTCAAGCCGGGCACGCGCATGGTGCATTGCGTAAAATTCGGGAAGGATCTGCCGGGCCTGGACCGCGTGCCGTGGAAGGGCGAACTCGGAAGACGTGTTTACGAGAACGTCTCGAAGGACGCGTGGAAGCTGTGGATCGAGCACTCGAAGATGATCATGAACGAGTACCGCTTGAATCCGCTGGATCCCAAGTCGCAAAAAATCATGGAAGAGCAGATGGAGCAATTCTTCTTCGGCGAGGGCGCGAAACTGCCGGAGGGGTATGTTGCGCCCCGCGCCAAGGGCTAGGCCAGGGCGGTCAGCGCGGTCTGGATTCCGCGGGCAACAGTGCCCGGTTTTGCGCCGCATCTTGCGATGCATTCAGGCGAAGCGGCGGGTCGCGGGATGCTCGGTCTTGAGCCGCGGCTTGAGCGTAAACCGGAGTTGCGCGTGAGCCTTGCGCAGAGCGGTCTCCGCTTCGGCCGGGGTGGCGGCCCTGGCAAAGAGAAATCCCAGATAGCTCGAGCCTTCGGGCCAGGCGCGGATGTAGTCGTGCAGACGGGCGGTTATGCTTAGCTCCGTGATGCCGGGCGTGCGGAGGGCCGCCTCTTGGCCTGCAATCTCTTCGAGCGTGCCGCTGCGGGGGACGGGAATCATCATGACGGCGGAAGCAGCGGCTTCGCGCGGCGCGGCGGCACCGGACAAACGAAGCGCGTGGCGAAGGAGCAATTCCTCAAGCGAGATGGTCCGCTCGGAATTTTCCGATGCGCGCGGCGGGGTGTTTTCGAGCATGCCGGCGGGCGCGCTTGCGGATTCCGCCACGGCGCCGGACAGCACGAACCGCAGGGCGCGGCCGCAGAGGCCGCCGATGGGACGCGGGGCGACCTCGAGCGGCCAGACGCCGCGCTCATTGATCCGAAATTCAGCGTGAATGGGACCGTGCAGGAGGCCGAGAGCGCGGGTTGCATCCCGGGCGCATTCGGCGATGGCGCGCTGAGCAGCTTCCGAAAAGCGCGATGGAGTGACATAGATGGTTTCCTCAAAGAAAGGGCCTTCGAGCGGATCGGGCTTGTCGAAAACGGCGAGGATGCGAAGCACGCCATCGGTGAGCAGCCCTTCCACAGCGACTTCCCTGCCCGGAATGTATTCCTCCACGAGGATCTGATCGAGATTGGGTTCGCGCGTGGCGCGGATTTCCGGCGACGCGAGCAAGCGCTGGAGGCGGGAGGCGGCGGCCGCAAATTCCTCGCGGTTGTTGGCGCGCATCACGCCCTGGCTGGCGGAGAGCGAGAGCGGCTTGAGCACGCAAGGGAAGGTGATGCCAAGCAGCGCCGGTTCCGGAGTTGGGTGCAGAGCCACGGCATGAAACCGCGGAGTGAGCAAGCCGGCTTCGCGGAAGACTTCGCGGGTGCGAAGTTTGCTGCGGCAAGCCTCGACGCTCGCGGGGTGGTGGTGCGGGACGCCGAGACCGCGCGCGGCGTAAGCGGCGGCGAGAGCGGGGCGATCACCGACGGCGAGAATGGCCCCGGGTGGCGCAGCGCGAAATGCCTCGAGCACGGAGCGCGCGGCAGCCTCGGGCGACTCAAAATGCACGGGGAGAGCGCGGTCGTTCCAGGGATCGGGGAGCTGATGACAGCGGTCGGTGACGTAGAGAAGTTCAACGCCGAGAGAGCGCGCGGCGTCCTCGAAGCTGCGGGTCTGGTAGCCGAGCTTCGCGGCAAAGAGGAGGACGCGCTGGGATTCGGGACTCATGTCGCGTTTTGGCGGGTCATGCGGGTCAAATGAGAGGCAGATTCCTCGCTTGGCAGGCTCCTTCCGAGCGGCAGAAAACGCAAAGGTTCAGACGAAGCCTTCCGCGCGATTGGCAATTTGCCGGGCTTTGGCGATGGGAACCAACTGGTTCCGCGCAGGCTCGGCTCAACAATACCAAGGCTCATTGAGATAAGGGACGCCGCTGCGCATGATTCCGGGCGCTACCGGGCTATTCACGAGAGCGGGAGCCACGGGGAGAGGAGAGGCGCGGCGCGGCAAAGCCGCGGCAGCGGCAAGTTCGTAAATCTTCTCGAAGGAATCGCGGCGGGACCATTGATGTTTCTCGGCGGAAGCGGCGATGGATTCGACTTCGGCGGCGAGCGCGTCCACGCGCGAGTCGCTATGCTTCCAGGGATAGACGAGCAGCCGCTCGTCGAAGGGATCAATGATTCGCTGAATATCGGCCAATTCGAGAAGGCGCGACTTGGCGGGAATCAGCAAGCGAATGGCAAGCTGAATGGCGGGGACGTTCTCGACGAGGCTGAGTTCCGCAAGCGTTTCGAGCAAGTCGCAATAGCTTTCGAGCGTAGTCCACGGCGTGAAGGGCACGAAGGTTGGCTGCAACGTGAGTCCGAGTTCACGGAAGGTCCGCGCGACGTGAAGAAAATCGGCGCGCGTGTGGCCCTTTTCGAGCTTGCGAAGGACTTCGTCGTCGAGGGATTCGACGGCGCTGGTGACGAAGAGGCAATTGGTATCCCGGAGGATCGGCAGGTGACGTTCGTAGACGCGGAGATGCTCGATTTTGATGGTGACGTCGTAGGTAAGCCGGGGAAATTCCGCGTGCAGATCGCGGACGATCGCGAGCGCGTGGCCGATGCCATTGAAAAAATCGGGATCGCCGAAGGTGATGTGCCCGGCGCCCGCGGCGACTTGCTGGCGGATATCGGCGAGAACCGTCTCTTTTTCCACGATGCGGAAAATGCCATTGTACACGGGGACGATAGGGCAATGGCGGCAGCGATGTTTGCAGCCGCGGCTTCCTTCGGTGTAGCCGGCGACGCGGTGACCGCCGTCCGGCAAGATGACGCGGGCGTAGCGCGCGAGGGAGGGAAGACCGGAGCGGTCCGGGGTGAGGAACTTTTGGCGGCGGAGGGAAACGGAGGCTGGCGCGGCAGGTGCGCGAGAGAGGTCAAAGCCGGAGCTCAAGCTGGACTCGATGCCGGGCGGATTGCAGGGGCCGCCGGAAGCGAGCGAATCCGCGAAAGCGGCGAGCGGCTGCTCGAACTCTCCGCCGAAGAAGTGGCGGACGCCGAGTTGGCGGAAGCTCTCTTCGGTCAACGGGGCATAGAGCCCATAAACGCAGAGTTCCGCGGAGGGATTGAGGGCGCGCAGAGCGGGGACGAGCGCGAGGGTAAGGCGGGCGGCTGTGTGCATGGGGATAAAGCAGGCGATGAGGCGGGCGTCGCGGACGGCGGCCTCGCCGAGTTCCTGGCGGGAGAGGTCGAGGGCGGTGACCTGATGGCCGCGGTCGCGGAGCCAAGCGGCGGGCGAAGCAAGGCCGAAGGGCTGGTGGCCCAGTTCGTAGGTGGAGATCAGGAGTACGTTCATGAGCTTAGTATAGCTCCCTGGAGAGATTTGCCTGCTTACGAAGCTCGTACGTGAGTGCCTGTACGACGGGGCTTGCCTTCTGATGTCCGACGCAAAGACCGGGCGACATGGGAAGTACCGGGAACCATCCGCGGAGCTGAAGTTCCGCAGCTTCGCCGAATCGCTCATTGCGAAAGCGATTGCGGCAGCGCGGAGCGAGTGATGCCGCCGGGTTTGCGCTGACTGTCCGCGGGTAATTTCAGCTATGATGAAGGGCTGGGCGGGTCGCGCCGCGCGGCGGAGGCGGAGCGCCAGGTCTGCCGCAAAAGCCCGCGCGGGGAAGGACAAAATGACAAGCCCAAGGACCTGGCCGAGCCAAAAATCGGCCACGACATGGGATTGACCGTTGCAGGAGACGACCGAACTGAGGGGCGGCGATGGCGATATCGGCGGGGAATTCGTACGGGACGCGGGACAAGCTGAACGTCGGTGCGGCGACATTCGAGGTGCACCGGCTGGAGCTGCTGGAAAAGCACGGGTTCGGAAACCTGAGCACGCTGCCCTTTTCGCTCCGGATTCTGCTGGAGAATCTGCTGCGGTGCGAAGACGGACGATTCGTTCACAAAGAGGACATTGAAGCGCTGGCGAAGTGGAAGCCGGATGCGCCGGAAAAAGAGATTGCGTTCATGCCGGCGCGCGTGCTGCTGCAGGACTTGACGGGTGTGCCGGCGGTGGTGGACCTGGCGACGATGCGGGAAGCCATCGCGAAAATGGGCGGGAATCCGAAGCGGATCAATCCGCTGTTTCCGGCAGAGCTGGTGATTGACCATTCGGTGCAGGTGGACGCGTTCGGCAGCGGGATGGCGTTCGGACTGAACCGGGACCTGGAATTCCAGCGCAATGCGGAGCGGTACGCGTTTTTGCGGTGGGGACAGAGGGCGTTCCAGAACTTCAAGGTCGTGCCGCCGGATACGGGGATTTGCCATCAGGTGAATCTGGAATACCTGGCGCGGGTGGTGTGCGCGATGCCGAGCGGAAACCGCTTCGAGGCGTATCCCGATTCGATTTTCGGCACGGATTCGCACACAACGATGGTGAACGCGCTTGGGGTTTTTGGCTGGGGTGTAGGCGGCATCGAAGCAGAGGCGGCGATGCTGGGACAGCCTTCCTCGATGCTGATTCCGGAAGTGATCGGGTTCCGGCTGCACGGGCGGCTGAGAGAAGGGGCGACGGCGACGGACCTGGTGTTGTACGTGACGGAGATGCTGCGGAAGAAAGGGGTGGTCGGGAAATTCGTGGAGTTCTACGGGACGGGGCTCTCGAGCCTGAGCGTGCCGGACCGCGCGGTGATTGCGAACATGGCTCCGGAATACGGGGCGACGATGGGATTTTTCCCGGTGGATGCGGAGACGCTGACGTATCTGAAGTTCACGGCCAGGCCGGCGGAGCAGATCGCGCTGGTGGAAGCGTACTGCAAGGAGCAAGGGCTTTTCCGCACGGACGAGACGCCGGACCCGCAGTTCACGGACAAGCTGGAGCTGGATTTGGGAAGCGTGGAAGCGACGGTGGCGGGACCGAAACGACCGCAGGACCGGGTGCCGCTGAAGAACGCGAAGAGTTCGTTTTTGAAGGCGGTGGAAGGGGCGGCGAGCGCGCCGGTGCATGTGCAGAACAACGGCGATTCGTTCGATTTGTCGAGCGGGGCGGTGGTGATCGCGGCGATCACGAGCTGCACGAACACGTCGAATCCTTCGCTGATGCTGGGCGCCGGGCTGCTGGCGAAAAAAGCCGTGGAGCGGGGTTTGCAGCGGAAACCGTGGGTGAAGACGAGCCTGGCGCCGGGATCGAAAGTCGTCACGGAGTATTTGCATGCGGCGGGACTAACGCCGTATTTCGACAAGCTGGGATTTAACTTAGTGGGCTACGGCTGCACGACGTGCATCGGAAACAGCGGGCCGCTGCCGGAGCCGATTGGCGCGGCGATCAAGCAAAACAATCTGGTGGCGGTGGCGGTGCTGAGCGGGAACCGGAATTTCGAGGGGAGAATCCATCCGCTGGTGCGGGCGAATTATCTGGCATCGCCGCCGCTGGTGGTGGCCTATGCGCTGGCCGGACGAATGGACGTGGACTTGACGAGCGATCCGCTGGGGAACGACACGGCGGGGAAGCCGGTGTATCTGCGCGATATCTGGCCGACGCCGCAAGAAGTGGAAGCAACGGTGATGAAGGCGGTTTCCGAGGATCAATTCCGGAAGCAATACAGCGAAGTGTACGAGGGCGACCAGCTATGGAAGTCCATGCCGGTACCGCAGGGAGATTTGTATCAGTGGGACCCCAAGTCCACGTACATCAAGCTGCCGCCCTATTTCGAGAATATGCCGAAGACGCCGCCGGCGCTGGCGGATATTCATGGAGCGCGGGCGCTGCTGGTCTTGGGGGACAGCGTGACGACGGATCATATTTCGCCGGCAGGCTCCATTCCGGCGGAATCACCGGCGGGGAAATATTTGATCGCGCACGGGGTGAAGCACGCGGACTTCAATTCGTACGGAGCGCGGCGCGGGAACCATGAGGTGATGGTGCGAGGAACGTTCGCGAACATCCGGCTGAGGAATCAACTGGCGCCGGGCACGGAAGGCTGGTGGACGACGCATCTTCCGGACGGCGAGAAGATGACGATTTACGATGCGTCGGTGAAGTACCGCGAAGACGGGGTGCCGCTGGTGATTCTGGCGGGGAAAGAGTATGGATCGGGGTCGTCGCGGGACTGGGCGGCGAAAGGGACGCGGCTGCTGGGAGTGCGCGCGGTGATCGCGGAGAGTTTCGAGCGGATTCACCGGAGCAATTTGATTGGGATGGGGGTGCTGGCGCTGGAGTTCTTGCGCGGGGAAAACGCCGCATCGCTGGGGCTGACAGGGCGGGAAGTGTTTGACATTGAGGGGGTGGAGACGCTGGCGCCGAAGAAGAAGCTGACGGTGAAGGCGAAGTCCGACGGAGGGGAGAAGACATTCCAGGTGACGGCGCGAGTGGATACGCCGGAGGAAGTGTTGTATTACCAGCACGGCGGAATCTTGCAGTACGTGCTGCGGCAAATGCTGTGAGGCGGGGCTACTCGGGTTTGTAGATTTTCCCTTCTTTCATGACGAAGGCGACGTGCTCGAGGGCGCGGATATCGGCGAGCGGGTCGCCGGAGACAGCGATGATGTCCGCGAATTTGCCGGGCTTGATGGAGCCGAGGAGACCGGACTTGCCGAGCAAATCGGCGGCGCTCGAGGTGGCGGACTGAATGGCCTGCATGGGTGTCATGCCGTACTTCACCATGAATGCAAACTGGCGCGCGTTGGTGCCGTGAGGGCAGACGCCGGCGTCGGTTCCGAAGGAGAGCTTGACGCCAGCGCGGAGCGCGCGGGTGAAGTTGCGGCGCTGGGCTTCGGCTAGATCGCGGTCGTGCTCGAGAAAATCGGCGGGGGCGCTTCCCTCTTTCGCGGCGGCCTGAATGCATTCCTCGTCGTAAATATCCATATCGAGATAGGTGCCGTGCTCTTTGGCGAGGGCGATGCCTTCATCGTCGATGAGTGTGGCGTGTTCGACGGAAGCAACGCCGGCGCGGATGGCGTTCTTGATGCCCTCGGGTGCGTGGGCGTGTGCGGCGACGCGCAGACCGAAGTTGCGGGCTTCGTCAACGGCGGCTTGCAGCTCTTCGGGTGTGAACTCGATGGATTTGGGATTGCTGCCGTGGGTGAGGACGGCGCCGGTGGAAAGTATTTTGATGAGGTCAGCGCCGCGATGGGCGAGGACGCGAATTTTCTGACGAACTTCCCAGGGGCTGTTGGCTTCGCCGAAGCGCAGATCGAGCGGGAGCTGGATATCCGGGGCGAGGCCGGTCATGGCGCCGGCGCCTTCGCTGATGGTGATGTAGGCGCCGGCGACGAACATACGAGGGCCGATGACGTCGCCGCGGGCGATGGCGTCGCGCAGAGCGACATCGTTGAAGGCGCGGTAAACGCCGACATCGCGTACGGTGGTGAATCCGGCGAGGAGCGTGTTGCGCGCGTTGGGAATGACGGCGTAGGCGAGTTCGGCGGAGGATTTTTGCAGGACGTGGAGAGGTTCGGGGTCGGAAAGGTCGGCGAGGTGCGTGTGGCAGTCGATCAGTCCGGGAAGGACGGTCATTTTTGAGAGGTCGATGACCTGAGCGCCGGGCGGGATGGCGAGGTTTGCGCCGACGGCTGAGATGGTGCCGTGCTGAATGAGGATAATTTGGCTGGAGAGGACGACGCCGGCGTCAACGTCGAGGAGCTTGCCAGCTTTGATGGCCGTGACCGAAGCTTCAGGAGCGGCGTTCTGCCCGCGGGCGACGGAAGAGCACAGCAGAAGGCACAGGAGGAATGAGAGATTCAATTTTTTCATTGGCCAGGCGCGTTTTGCGGAATGCGCGAGCGCCACTTTAGCGCGAGAAGGAGAATGGCGCCAAGCAAGATAGAGACGAGACTCGCGGCTTGGGCGTTGGTCAGGCCAAAGAAGGAGCGCGGATTGATTCGAATGAACTCGATGAGGAAGCGGGCGATGCCAGTGAGGACGAGGTAGGCGGCGAAAATTCCGCCGCCGGTGAGCATAGGCGAGGAAGATTCGCGAAGCTGGGGAGCGCCAAGACGCCAGAGCACCCAGGCGATGCCGAGGAAAATGAAGAATTCGTACAGGGGAGTTGGGTGGACGCGCTGGGACGTGGGGACGACGCCGTTGGGAAAGCTCATGCCCCAGGGGAGCGTGGTGGGGATGCCGTAGTCGCCGTCGCCGGAAAGCAGGCAGCCAATGCGTCCGACGGCGTACCCGGCGGCAGCAGCGGGTGAACAGATATCGAAAAAGAGCAGCCAGGGGAGGCGGAGACGGCGGGCAAGAAAGAGCAGGGCAAGGATGCCGCCGATGAGTCCGCCAAACCAAGCGAAACCGAAGCGGCTGAAGAGCTGGCCCCAAGGAGCGGCGAAAAATTCGCCCGGGCTCTCGAGGACGTGATAAAGGCGCGCGCCCGCGATGCCGGCGATTCCGGCGATGCCGATGATGACGAAGCCTTCGTCGGGATGAAACTTGTAGCCCATGCGCGTGAGCTCGGGGCGGCGGCGATTAAGATCGGCCTGGAGAATGCAGGCGGAGACCATGAGCGCGACGGCGACCATCAGGCCAAAAGTGGGAATGGCGAGAGGGCCGAGATGTAGAAAGGGCAACATCAGTACGCCGGTGGTAGTTTACAGGAGGCCCGGAGGCGGCGTCGAATCGCCGCGATGAATTGTGCGGTGCCGGGGACAAACCGAGATTTCGGCCGCGTATCGCTGGAGAAGAGAACCTGGATAGAAAGGAAGGCGGCTCAGCCGTAGCGGCGGAAATGCGCCCAATAGACGGGCCAGGGCATTTTCAAATTCCGGCAGAGCAGAATATCCGGGTGATCGCGCGATTCCTCGTTTTCGATGTTGTAGGGATTGGTGTTTTTGGCGGCGACAACGCAACTGGCAAAGAGCTTTTGCGCTTCGTCCAAACCGAAGCCGGTGAGGATCACGGTCTGGGGAAGGCGGGGGTCATAGCCGCGATACCAGAATGAGTTGGTGAGGCTCATGGCGTGAGGAAGGCCGAGGGCGGGACCGTAGAGATTCAGGGCGCCGCCTTCGCCGTAGTTTCCGGTGAGGATCCCCGTGTGAGCGCGCTCTTCAGGCGGCAAGGAATGGTAAACGCGGGCGACGGCTTGCGCCAGCTCCGGCCAGCCGACTTCCTCGCGGAATTGGTCATGCACTTTCGCCGTCACCTGCCACACGCGCGAGCCGATGGGAGCGAGCGGAACAGCCAGCAGAGCGAAGTTGATGCCGCCGACCAGAAGCAAAGCCCACTGCGAACCATAGAGCGTACGGCGCCAGAGAGGACGCGCTGCGCTCAGCCATATGCCGAAGAAGACGCAGCCGCCGGCCAGAAGCGCCGGATAGAGCGGCGCCGTGTAGTACGAGCGCGCGCCGGCGATGGCAAAGAGGGCGAAGGTGACCACGAGGGTCCAGCCCAACATGCGGTAGCGCCGGGCTTCTGCCCAGGCGATATAGAACCACAGGCCGAGGAGCGCGAGCGGCGCGGTGACGACGTTGACGTTAACGAGCAATTGCTCGCGATAGAAACCGCGGTAACGGCCCTGGCGCAAGTCTCGCGCATGCAGATGGGAGAGGAAATCGAGCGAAATGAATTGATGGCGCGCCTGCCAGATGAGGTTCGGAAGGAAAATGAGGATGGAGAGCGCGACGCCGATCCAAAGCCATTTCCCGAGGAGATAACGCCGCGCGGGGGTGAGCAAAACAGCGGCCACGATGCCGAGGGCGAGAAAACCCATGGTGTAGCGCGTTTCCATGCCGAGGCCGAGCGTGATACCGATGGCCACCCACCAGCGCGGGTCTCCGGATTTGAGCAGGCGCAAAATGAAGTAGGTTGCGAGAACGCCCCAAAGATAGTCGAAGGAAACGTATTGCATGACCGCGGCCTGGGTGAGCGCGAGCGGCGAGACAGCAACGGAGACAGCGGCAAGGATTTGTGCGCCGCGGCTTCCGCCGAGTTCGCGAGCCATCAAGCCCGCGAGAACGGAGACGATGCTGACGGCTACAGCAGCAAAAAACCGGAAGCCGATCAAGGAGGTGCCGAAGAGAGTCAGTTCGAGCCGGGCGATCAGCGGGGTAAGCGGCGGGTAGACGACATAGCCCCAGTCCAGATGGCGGGCGTCGTCGAGCGTTTGGAGTTCATCGCGATGGAAGCCGTATTGGCCGTTGGTCAGAACGTGAAAAATCAGGAAAGCCAGCGAGATAAGAATGAGAATGCCGGTATCAGAAGAAAGCGCGGACGAAAGCCTTTTCATTTTATAAGCGCGCTGGAAATCACGAGCCGCTATTGTGGCAGATTTGCAGGCGGAAATTCACGAGCTTTTCAGAAGGGCTGGCGAGGGCTCGTGATGGCATGCAACTGGCCGGTTTTCCCGGAGGGCGTTCTCCCGAACGGCCGCTGCACCCCGCGCCTGCGCGAAGACAGCGGATCACGGCTGGACGTTGGTGACGCCTTCGGCGCCCGGTTTGGGGAAATGCTTGTCGTACCAGGCGATGGAGCGGTCGGTCCAGTCGATCTGGTGCCTGGTTTCGGAGAGGCCGTGGCCTTCGCGCGGATAACGCAAGAAGACGGCTTCGGTGCCGACGTCCTTCAAGGCGATAAAGAATTGCTCCGCTTCCGCAATCGGCACGTCGTTATCGTTTTCGCCGTGGACCAGCATGGTGGGCGTGTGGGCCTGGGCGACGAAGCGCAAAGCGGAGCGCTTCCAGGCCTCGTCCATGAGCGTACCCTGGTGGAGGAATTGTCCGAATTCCATTTCCTCGTATTGGTTGTAGTAGGTCATGTAGTTATAGCTGATCAGGTTCGCGATGCCGGCGGTGGGGATGGCGGCTTTGAATTCGTTGGTTTGCGTAATGAGCCAATCGGTGAGCTGGCCGCCATAGCTGACGCCCTCGATGCCCATGCGCTCGCGGTCAATCCAGAGATAGCGGCGGACGGCGGCGCTGACTCCATACAAGACGTCCTGGCCTTCGTTGCCGTCCTGGTCGCCGAAAACGGCGTCGGCGAATTTCTGCCCATAGCCGGTCGAGCCGCGGTAGTTCACGTTGAGGACGGCAAAGCCGTGGGCCGCGTAAACCTGATTGCGCCAGTTGAAAGCGGGGCCATTCGCGCCGTGGGGACCGCCGTGAATATTCACAATGAGGGGATGCCTGGAGCCGGGCGCGAGGTTTACCGGCTTGGTGAGAAACGCTTCCACCTCAAATTTATTGTCGTTGCTGACGAAGGTAAATGATTCCACCTCGCCAAGCTGTTTGCCGGCCAGGACCTCGCGGTTGAGGTCGGTGAGTTTGCGCGGCGGAGCATTCGCGCCTTTGTAGTACAGCTCGGCAAAATCCGCGGGCGAAGTGTAGCCGTAAGCAAGGGCGCCGTCCTTCCCGGGAGAGAAGGCGAAAACCGCGCCGTCTTCCTTAAGCAAATATTCCGGGGCGCCGCCGGAAACGGGCAAGCGCACCAGATGAAAGCTGCCGCGCTCCTGCACGGTGCAGAGCAGGGCGCTGCTGTCGGGCGTCCATTGGGGAGCGCCCTGACGATTATCAATCACGGCGCCGATTTCGCGGCGGCGGCTGCCGTCGGCGTTCATCACCCATACGTGGGTATCTTCCATGGTGGTTTCGCGGTCCGTAAGGCCCCGGCGAGTGCCGCGAAAGGCGATGTATTTGCCATCGGGCGAATAGACCGGATCGTATTCATTCGATTCCGTTGCTGTGAGCCGGTGAATGCTGTTGTCCGAGAGCTGCAGCGTGAAGAGGTCGTAGTTAAAGAATTCGTCCTGATTGGGTTCGCGGTTGGAAGCAAAGAGAATCAGCTTGCCGTCGGGCGACCAGTCGATGGAGTGTTCGTCGGTTTCGCCCTGCGTAAGCTGGCGAACCTGCCTGGTAGCGAGGTCCACGACAAAAATGTGGAGGCGCTGATTGTCGTTAAAGCGAGTCATGCCCTCGCCCGCGTCCGGTTTATAGAGATAGCGTGTAATTACACGCGGATCGCCTTCGGCTTCGGCGGCGGCTTCGCCGGGCACCGACGAAACGAAGGCGATCTGCTTCGAATCGGGCGACCAGGCCGCGCTCTTGCCCTGTCCGGGCAGGGGACTGTTGGTGCCTTTCATCTCCGCCAGGAAGGTGATGTCGGAGCCGTCGGCGCGCGCTATGAGCAGGCCGTGCTTGCCGCCTTGGCTGCCGAAGAAGGCGAGAGATTTGCCATCGGGGGACCACATCGGTCCGGCAGCCGCGTCTTTTTCACCGCCAACGCGCGAGGAGTTTTGGGTAGCCAGGTCCATGATCCAAAGCTGGCTGTAGGGGCGGCCGGGCCGGTCGCGCATCGTGATGGTGTAGGCAATGCGGCGGCCATCGGGAGAGAGCGCAACCGCGCCAACGGAGCGGAAGCGAGAGAGATCGCTGCTGACCAGGCCTTGACCGCGTACCGGCCAACTGCCAGCAGCGCCGACGAAGACCAACAGGGAAAAAAGCGGAAGGATGCGGCGCAAAGGCATGTTTCCTCGTTTGCTTGGAAGAATTGAAATTGGCGTCGTCATAGTAGGCGGCGCTGGGCCAGACGTCAACGCGCATCATCAGCTCCGGCACCGCCCGCGCGCGATGAATGCAGGCAGGCCCGGCGAGGAAGGATTTTCCACAAAAGAAAATGGACAACAGGCGAAAGCCGCAGCGGAAGGTCAGCGACCCACGCCCGCACAGGCCGGGAACAAACGCGCGCTGGCCGCGGCGGCAGGCTAGAGCTGCGGTTTCTGCGGCGCAGCTTGCGGTTGAGCCGCTCCGGGCTGCGCCGGCGCGGCGGCGGGTTCCTTGCTCTTGATGGAAAGCAGCTCGACCTCGAAGATCAAGGTTGCGCCTGGCGCAATCTGGGTGCCGGCGCCGCGGTCGCCGTAAGCGAGATCGGAAGGAATAAAGAGCTGCCACTTTGAACCGACGGGCATGATTTGCAGCGCTTCCGTCCAGCCCTTGATGACGCCATTGACGGGAAAGGTTGCGGGCTGACCACGTTTGTACGAGCTATCGAATTCCGTGCCGTCGAGCAGCGTGCCGCGATAGTTGCAGACCACCAAGTCGTTTGGAGCGGGCTTCGGCCCCGTGCCTTGTTGCAGCACCTTGTATTGGAGCCCGCTCGGCAGGGCGATCACGCCCTCTTTGGTCTTGTTGGCTTCGAGGAATTCCTGCCCGGCTTTTTTGTTTGCCTGATCCAGTTCCATCATCTTGGCCTGCTGCTTCTGCCGCATTTCGTTCTGGAACGCGGTGAGGGTCGCCCGCACTTCGTCGTCGGTCAGCAAGGTCTTGCCGTTCGTGATGGCGTCGCGCAATCCGCGAGCGATGATGGCGGGATCAAGGTCAACGGCGTCGCGACGCAAGCTCTTGCCGATATTGACGCCGAGCGCGTAGCTGACCTTGTCCTTTTCGGTCTTGAGGGTGAGGGGCGCTTGCGGGGAGCGCGGCCGGGTGGTTTTCGTCGCGCCGGAGGAAGGCTTCGTCGCCGCGGCTGGGGATTGCTGCGAAGCAGCAGCGGGTGTTTGCGACGATTGCGGCTTGGGCGGCGCTGGATTCTGCTGGGCCAGCGCGGAGGCCAGGATCAGTCCGGCCGAGAGGGTAAACAGAGACAGGGCAGTTGTTTTCGACATTTTTGCATTGTCCCATTGGCGGTGGAGCGTGGCAAATCAACAATGCCTCCCGGTGCGCAGGAATAACCTGGGCCTTGGCCCGCGATGCACGGGGATTCGTGAACAGGTGGTGGCGCGTTGCAGCCAGGCTTCCGGCTCAGGGCACGACTGGCAGCGTGACATGGGAAGGCTTTGACGCCGTGCAGTAAATCCGCTGCGTCGCGGGCGTAAAGTCCTCGGCCTTTGCCTGATAGATGCTGGGCACGAATTTCTGCGGGTTGCGGTCAATTACGGGGAACCAAGTGGACTGGATTTGCACCATGAGGCGATGGCCTTTAAGGAAGACGTGGTCGTGGTCGCGCAGGGGCACGCTCCATTCGATGACCTGGTTTGAGGGGAGGGGATGCGGCTGCTCATAGCTTTGCAGATACCGCCCGCGCCGCACTTCCATGGCGATGGGGAGTTCGTAACCGTTCAGCGATTTGGCGTATTCGCCGGGTTTCGGCCCGGCGCCGGGATCCCATCCGTTTTTTTGTGCATTCTCTGGGAACACGTCGATGAGTTTGACCACAAAGTCGCTGTCCGTTCCCGAAGTTGATGCGAAGAGGGTGGCGGCGAGCGGACCGGTCACGGTGAGATCGTGATCGAGCGGCGCGCTGACGAAGGTCAGCACATCGGGGCGGCCGTCAACGAAGCGCTGGTCGGCGACTTCCCAAGTGCGCCAATCGCCGCCGGGATAGGTTGGGGAAATGGGGCGCTGCCGGTAAGGCACGGGATTCGCTGGATCGGAAACGTATTCACGATAGGGGTGTTTCTCGGCCGGCCCAGGCGCGCTGAAGGAAAGCGTGCCGTCGGCGTGCAAGTAGAGATTCGTAGCTTTCGCTTCCTTGGGGGGCCAAGCGGTGTAGGTGCGCCACGAATTTGCTCCGCTCTGGAATGTCGTTGCCTGCCAGTTCGGTTTTTCCCCTTGTCCGTGCAAGTAGTGGCGGAAGAAAGGCGCCTCGATATTCTCGCGAAACTCACGCGCGGTTTCGTGCCCGCCGAAAGGAATCTGGCCGATGCTATCACCCTCCGCGGTTTGCCATTCGCCGTGAAACCAGGGGCCCGCGACGATGAAATTGGTGTGTTCAGGATCGTGTTCGGCGGCATGTTGGAAAATCTGCCAGGGCCCCCAGGGGTCTTCCTGATCCCAGAAGCCGGCAACATTCAGATTTGGCACGGTGGAGGCGTGCAACTGGCGAACCCACGCCTCTTTTTTCCAAAATTCGTCATAGTTCGGGTGCTCAACGGTGGAATTCCAGAACGGTATTTTTCCATGGAGGTACTTCGCGTTGATGTTGGAGAGCGGCCCCAGATTCAGATACCACTGATAGGTGTCGTAGGTTTCGAAATCGAAGTGAACATTGGCGTTCTTATCGGCCTGCTCCATAACCGCGTATTCGAAGGCGTAACTCTCGCGCAATGCGCCGTAGCGGTGCATATCATCGTTCATCCATTGATCGACCGGGGAGGCTTGCTCGCTGACGGCTTTTAGCGCGGGATGAGGAAGCAGCAGCGCGAGGGCGGTGGTGAGGCCGTCGTAGGAAACGCCATACATGCCCACTTTGCCGTTATTGTCCGGGACATTTTTGACGAGCCATTCAATGCTGTCGTAAGCGTCGGTGGTTTCGCTGGCGGCTTTAGGATCGCTCAGGTTGACCTGGGAGCTCAGCGCGAAAGTGCCTTCGGACTTGAATCGTCCGCGCAAGTTCTGGATCACAAAGATGTAGCCGTCGGCCGCAAGTTCTTTCCAAGAAGGGGGCATGCGGTCCGGCGCCTTCTCGGGGACGCCGTACGGCGTGCGGCGGAAGAGGATCGGCAGCGGCTGCTGCTGGCCGACCGGCCTCAAGATCACCGTTTGCAGGTGCACGCCGTCGCGGACGGGAATCATCACTTCCTGCCAGGTGAAGACGGGCTGGGCCTCCTGCGCGCGGGCGCGAAACAGGATCGCCAGAGCAACCACCGCCGTGAGACCGATGGCGAGGATAAGAAGCGTTCTGCGCACCATGGCATGACCCCCTATTTCGCAGGCGACATCCGGATTTGCAACAAATGTTGAAGGCGCCGGGCCGGCAAGCCCGCCGGAGTATAGCAAGAGGACTGCGCGCCGAAAAGCGGCTACCTGGAATCGAGGACGGCTCCTGTTGGCGCGTGTCCCGCGGCGGGCTTCCGCCTGAGCCCGGTCCCGAGCGCGAGCCACACGAGCAAGGCGAGCCACTCGGTCCACGTGAAGTGCCCCGGAAAGAGCGGGACCAGCTTCATGGCGATGAGCAGGAGCGAGACGAGAGCGGCGACCGCGGTCACGGCGCGCGCGCGACCGCGCTTTTCCACTAAAAAGAAGGAAGTGCTCGCCATCAGCCAGCCGGTGGCGGAAGCGAGCGAGCCGACCTCCGTGACCGGCACAAGCAAGGCATCGCCCAAGGCGAGTCCGGCCAGGGTCGCCAGCGTGACGGCGACCACGGCACTCGAGGGGGTAAGAAATTGTTCATGAATGGCGGCAAACCGGGCAGGGGCCGTTCCGCGCCTGGCAAAGGCAAACAGCAGGCGGGCGGCGGCCGCGAAATTTCCGTTAAAACACTGGAAAAGCCCAAAGAGGCCCATCATCAAAATCAATTCGGCGGGCCAGTGCGACTTCAGCGCGCCCTCAAATGCAATTGCCGTTGCAAACCGGTGGCCGAGCAGCGCGCGCCAGGGGGCAATGTAAGCGACGGCGAGCACGGCGAGCGCGTAGAAGAATGCGCCCACACCGAGAGCCATGCCGATGGCGATCAGGTACCGGCTGCCGCTGAAACCGGCTCGCGCTTCTTCCGCATACTTTGGCGCGGATTCAAAGCCGGTCATGAAATACGGCACGATTTGGAGCGTCAAGAGAACGGAGATCAGCGGCGTGGCGGAAAACGCCGGACGAAGGTTCGACGCGTGGCCGTGGGAGGCGCTCAGGGCAGCGATCACCACGAAGAGGAGCAGCACGGTGGTGGTCATGGCTTTCTGGAAATTGGCGCTCAGCCGAATGCCACGATAGTTGAGCACGCCGAGAAAAACGGTCAGCGCAGCGCCAAGCAGAAGGCGCGCGAGAAACACGGGCTGGCCGGCAACTCGATATAGCTCGATGCGATCCAGCCACGGAAAAATGTAGGCTGCGATCTTGCCGACGGCCACGGCTTCCCACGGGCAGACGATGAAATACGCCAGCAACATGGTCCAGCCGGTGAAATAGCTCACGCCGGCAGGAAAGACCTGAGCTGCGTAGGCGGCTTCGCCGGCGGCGTCCGGGAGCCGCCGCACCCACTGGCCATAGACGTAGCCGATGGGAAGAAGGAGCAATCCACCCAACGCAAACCCCAGAGCGGCGCCGAGTGGGCCGCCGCGTCCGAGCCAGTCGTCCATCAGCACGAGCCAGCCGGTGCCGATCATGGTGCCGAAGGCCAGCGCGAAGTAGTCGTGCAGCCGCAGCTTGCGCGCGAGCTTCGCCACTTAGCGCTCCCGCCGACGCACAGGCCGCACCCGATACAAGCCTGGGAAATTGCCCATTGCGAGGCATCTTAAGTTTCCGCTCCGCCGGGCGTCAACGCGGAGTCATCGAGGCAAAGACTGCGGATTTGATCGCGGCCGACGCCAGTTTTGACGGTTCGTTTATCTGGAGGTAACAGAGAAAGCCTACAAGCGTTGGCGCGTGTCCTCCGCTGCCTGAGACTGTCGCGTTAACGGTTGCGGCCGCGGAAGCTCCGTCTAGAGAAAGCAATTTGGTTAAGGAGAAGAGAAGCTCAATGCACAATCGCGTCACGAAGGCCTTGGCGGTGATGGCCGCAGCCGGTCTCGGCATGGTTCCAGCCACGCCGGTTCTGGCTGATCCCGGCCACCGAACCGGCGACACCACTACACCGATCAAACACCTTGTCGTCATTTTTCAAGAAAACGTGTCCTTCGATCATTATTTCGCGACATACCCGAACGCCGCGAACCCGCCGGGAGAACCGGAGTTCCATGCCAGGAAGGGGACTCCGACGGTGAATGGGCTGTCAGCGGCGCTGCTGAATAACAATCCGAATTCGCTGGGTACGGCAAACGGGGCCGGGAGCGCCAATCCCTTCCGGCTGGACCGCTCGCAGGCTGCGACGGCGGATCAGAATCATGCGTACGGTCCGGAGCAGGCAGCCGCTCATTTTGGGTTGATGGATTTGTTTCCAGTGAAAGTTGGCGCGGCGGGGACTCCGCCGAACGCGCCGCCGCAAACGGTGACCACGAAGGGCCTGGTGATGGGCTATTACGACGGCAATACAGTCACGGCGCTTTGGAACTATGCGCAGAACTTCGCGATGAGCGACAACTCGTTCAGCACGACGTTTGGGCCGTCGACTCCAGGACTGCTCAACCTGGTATCGGGACAGACCAATGGTGTGATCAACACCATCAACGGCACGGGTAACGAAACTGACGGTGGCAATGGCACTTTGACGATGGTAGGAGATGCCGACCCCCTGAACGATATCTGTTCATCGCCGACTCGGAACCAAGGGCAAATGGCGGGGAGGAACATTGGCGACTTGCTGAATGCGGCCGGAGTGACCTGGGGATCGTTCATGGGCGGATTTGATTTGACGGCGGTGAACAGCAACGGCACGACGGGGTGCAACCGCAGTTCGGCAGGAATCGCATCCCCCGGCGGCACGCTTGACTATATTCCGCACCACGCCTTCTTCCAATACTACGCGTCCACGGCCAACCCGCGGCATACGCGCCCGGCCTCGATCGCGGAGATCGGCCATGATGGGCCGGCGAATCACAACTACGACATCAACGACTTCTTCGCGGCGCTGAAAGCGCACCGGCTGCCGGCGGTCAGTTTTCTGAAGGCGCCGGCGTTCCAGGACGGGCATGCCGGCTATTCCGATCCGCTCGACGAACAGACATTCATCGTGAACGTGATCAATGCGCTGCAGAAATCCAGCGACTGGGATAGCACGGCGGTGATCCTTCTCTATGACGACTCGGACGGCTGGTACGACCACGTGATGAGCCCCATCGTGAATCAGTCCAGCAGTCCGGCAGACCTGCTGACCGGACCGGGCGCGTGTGGCGACGGCAGCACGGCGCTACCGGGGCCACAATCCGGCGCGACACACGCTCAGGGCCGGTGCGGTTATGGCCCGCGGCAGCCCTTTTTGGTCATTTCGCCGTGGGCAAAGCGGAATTTTGTGGATCACACGGTAACGGATCAGACTTCGGTTCTGCGATTCATTGAAGACAACTGGCTCGAAGGGCAGCGCATCGGGGAAGGCTCGTTTGACGGCATCGCCAACTCGATCGAACAAATGTTTGACTTCGACCGTCATCGGGAGGACGACGGGCGGCTGTTTCTCGACCCGGTCACGGGTCTCGTCACCGACCGCGACCACGACGGGCACGGCCACTGAAAAAAACCATCGTTTGCGGGCAACGGCAACGGGCGGAGAAGGCGTACCCCCGCACTGGGCGGCGCGCCTCCTCTTTTGCGGGTTGTGCTGTTCATCGCCCGGCAACGAATCTCAGGAAAAAGGATGAGCGAACCATTTTCCAATGTGCCTGTGCATGCCTGGACGCGGCGGCAATTCCTCCGGCGCTTTGGAGGCGTGGTCCTGGCGTGGAAGACGCACGGCGCGCTATCCGCGCAAGCGCCTACTTCGCGCCGCCTGCTGAACGTGGAGTCGCTCGAGAAGTTCGTGGATCCGCTTCCGATACCGCCAGTGATTCGCGCATCGGGCAAGCGTCCTCATCCTGAACACCCGGGTATTTCCATTCCCTTTTACCGGGTAGCGATGCGGGAAATCAGGATGAAGGTCCATCGCGATTTGCCACCGACGCGGTGCTGGGGCTTTGGCGAGTCTTCGCCGGGACCCACGTTCGAGACGCGCAGCGGCGAGCCGGTGCTGGTGGAATGGGGAAACGAGCTGCCGCGGTCGCATTTCCTGCCGGTTGATCACACGATTCACGGCGCGGAAGCCGGCAAGCCGGAGGTGCGCACGGTGACGCATCTGCACGGCGCGAAAGCGCCCGCAACGAGCGACGGCTACCCCGAAGACTGGTTCGTTCCCGGCGAAGGCGCGACCTACTTTTATCCGAATCAGCAGGAAGCCGCGCATCTCTGGTATCACGACCACGCCATCGGCATCACCCGCCTGAACATGTATGCCGGGCTCTTCGGGAACTATTTTGTGCGGGATGCGGTTGAGGACGCGCTGAATCTGCCCAAGGGACGCCACGAGATACCGCTGACGCTTGCGGACCGCTCCTTCGACGCCGGCGGCCAGCTATCGTACACGATTTCGCCGGATCCGGCATCGCCGTGGGTGCCGGAAATTTTCGCGGATGCCGCGACGGTGAACGGGAAGCTGTTTCCGTACCTCGAAGTCGAGCCGCGGAAGTACCGGTTCCGCGTGCTCAACGCGGCGAACGCACGTTTTTTCCGGCTGGCACTCTCGAATGGGGGCGAGTTCCATCAGATTGGGACGGATTTGGGGCTGTTGCCAGCGCCAGTAGCGCTTCAATCGCTGGTCCTGGCGCCGGCGGAGCGTGCAGATCTTGTGATCGATTTCTCCGAAAGCGCGGGCGAGCGGATTGTGCTCAACAATGGTTTGCTTAGCGTGATGGAGTTTCGTGTGTCGAGAGGTCCGGTTCGGGATTCGAGTACGCTGCCCGCAGCTTTGCGCCCAGTCGGAAAAATTGCCGAATCGGAGGCAGTGCAATCGCGAATTTTAACGCTGGGCGAAAAGGACGATACAAGCGGGAATCCCGCCATGATGCTGCTGAACAACGCGCATTGGAACATGCCGGTAACGGAATCGCCCAAGTTGAATTCGGTCGAAATCTGGAGTCTGCTGAATTTCACCGACGACTCGCATCCGGTCCATCTCCATCTGGTGCGATTTCAGATCCTTGACCGGCGGCCTTTCGAGCCGGAGTACTACTACAAAGGGGGAGAAATCCGGTACACCGGGGCAGCGATTCCACCCGCCGCGAACGAAGCAGGATGGAAGGACACGGTCCAGGCGCATCCCGGTATGGTGACGAGGATCATCGCGCGGTTCGAGGGCTATCCGGGGCGATACGTTTGGCACTGCCACATCCTCGAGCATGAGGACAACGAAATGATGCGGCCGTATGAGGTAGTGCCGTAGCGGAAGGATCTCAAGCCGGTTGCGAGCGGCTCAGGAGCGGGAGTAGAGCTGAAAGGGCGCCCAGTAGAAGGGCTTGGCAAAAACATTGCCGGAGTGGATGAACTTTAGCTTCGCATCTCGCAGCGCGGCCGCAGGGTCCTTTCCCGCCGCCAGTTCGGCGTACATTTGATTCATGAGCTGCGGAGTGGCGGTATCGCTGACCTCCCAGAGCGCGCCAATCACGTTATGGGCGCCGGCGCGAAGGAAGGCCCAGGCAAGTCCGACGAGGCCCTCGCCGGAGTAGGCGCGGGTGCCGGAACCGTTGCACGCGGAAATGGTTACCAACCGGGCGTTGAGACGGCGCTTCACAATGTCGCGGGCGTAGAGCTTGTAGGCATCGCCGCCGGAACTTTCCGGGCTAAGGATGACGGCGGACTCGAGCGGGCGCGTGCGGCTGGCGGTCCCGTGCGTGACGAAGTGCAGGTAGGAGTAGCGCTCGGGGTTGCTCGCCAGATAGGCGGATGCGGTGGCCTTCTCGCGCGAGAGCACGACGCGCCGATCCGCCGGAAAATAGTTTTCAACGAGCGCCATTTCCTTGGGCGCTTGCGGCAGCGGCGGGAAATCCGCGCTCGCTTGCAGCGCGTCGCCGACGAGCAACAGATCCGCGGCGCAGGAACTCCGATTCACGCCGAGGGACGAAGAGCCAGCCTTACGGAAGCCAACACCCGGCAAGCAAGGCGCAGCCGAGGCCCCCGGCGCCGCTGAATGCGAAGCTTCGGCAGCTCCCGAAGCAAGCAGCGTCAGGGAATTCGCGGTGGTAAGGGTCACATCCTCAATCCAGAAATGCGGCCGGGGCTCGGGAACGATGAGCGTCTCGAAATTCAGCGTGTACAGGGCTCCATCGGGGAGCACAACCACGCGTGAGTCCGGCCGGATGAATTTTTTCGCCGGCGCAATCAGCAGCTCATAGAGCCTTTCGCCATCCGCCGCGGCGGTGCGCAGCACGTCCGCTCCCGCCGCCTGGGCTTGCCGATACGACTTGGCCAGCGGCTCGATCTGGCCGGCAGCCGGCAGCGAAACGAGCGCGGTCTTTTCCGGCGTGATCACCCAGAGATAGGAATGCTTTTCACCGAGCCAATAGACCAGCAGGGTTGCACGCAAACGCCGCGCGAGGCTTTCGGGATGCACCGGCGCATTCGTTCGCGCGGGTTCCTCCGAAGCAAGCCCTTCCGCGAGTGTCCTCGCGCGGCTGAGTTCCGCCTGAGTCAGCGCGTCGTTTGCGCGTCCGTGCCGCACGAGGAAATCGATGTAGTCGCCGTAGACCGCAATGCCGCTGGAAAGGAAACTCAGGCGCAGCTCGTCGTGATTAATCGAGCGGCGCGCTTTCTCGATCGTCGCAATCGCGGAGCGATACAACCGGCCGGCTTCCGCGGTCTGCCCCATCGCGTCCCGCACTCCAGCCTCGCCGGCCTGGGCTTCCCAGCGCAGCGGCGTCTCCGCGGATGCATCGGAGAGAACGTCCTGGAATCTTTGGTGGGCGCCGGCAAAGCGCTTCTCCGCAGCGGCAATACTGCCGGCCAGCAGCTTTGATTCGGGCGTGCCGAATTGGTCCTGCCCGCTCTCCTCCATCTGCAAGGCTTGTTCATTGAACTGTTTCGCTTCGGCAATGCGGCCGGTTCGGAGCAACACCCGCGTCAGGGTATTGAGGCACGCCGTTGTCGTCTGCGCGTTCTTGAGTCTGAGCGCATCGGCCAGCGTGCTCCGCGCCAGATGTTCCGCCGCAGCGTAGTCGGCCATCGCGATATAGGCATCCGCCATGCCGGAGAACCAATACGCCGAGAGTACCGGAAGTCCGGTTTTTGCCGAAGCCTCAGCCCCTTGTTTGTAGTACTCGAGCGACGACTCGAAATCTCCCAACTCGTAATGGCTCCATCCCAAATTCCCGAGAATCGTTGCCACATTCCCTTGCATTCGAAGCTGTTCGGAAAGCCGCAAGGCCGGGGAATACAGGTCCAACGCTTCATCGAAGCGGTTCTCGAGCGTGGCTAGACGGGCCAGGTCGGCAAGCGAGTCCGCTTGCAAAACCAGGGACCCATGCTGGCGCGCGACGGCCAATGCATCCCGGTAATCGCGCTCGGCTTCGGAGTAGTCCCTTTCGTCAACGGCTACAGCAGCTTGCGCGATCAGCAATTGCGCGGAGTAGGCGGGGAGCAAGTGCCCGACCAGTTCCTGGGCTTTCCGGAAATCCGCCCTCGCTGCCGAGAACTCTTGATTCAGGCGATGCGCGACACCCCGGTAATACCAACGCTGTTCGGGTATTTCGGTGGAGGAAAGCGCAGCGGGAGGTTCTGGCGCAAGGAGCGCAAGGGCTTCCTTCGTTTCCGACCGTGAGACCAAAATGCGTGCTTTCAAGAGCAGAAATCGCCACTTCCAGGGGCTCTCTTCATCTCCCCAGCGGAGCAGCGCGGAGTTCACTGAGGCGAGAGTTGAGGAAAAATCGCCTCGGTCAACCTCAGCTTTTATCCGATCATATGCGGTCTGGCGCGGCCGGCACGCCGCACAGCCAAGAGCCAGGAGCAGTCCAGCAATGAGCCACGACAGACCTACGGTCCGGACGGGGGGACGGGCTGGCCGTTGGAGCGGGTTTCGGCGGCGGTGATGGTGGCGACGTGAGGCGAGCCAAGTTCGAGGCGGAGCATCGTCAGTGTTCGCGTGCTTTCCTCGACGAAAAGCTCGGCCAAATAGATACGGCCAAAATTTTTCACTTCGATCAGGTGCTTCTTCGCATCCACACCCGGAAGCTTGGTTTCGATTTTCTCGACGAGAGAACAAATGGCCACCCGGCCCTTGGGATCGACGCCGACCATTCTCCCGTTTTTCTTGTCGCTTGCAAGACCCTTGGCGATCACATCGGCAGCGGTTTTGTTCTCGACGAGCAGTTTGTGCCGCAGCGTCACCTTTACGTTTTGACCGGCGATGCGCAGGCCTTCAAAGCGGCTGTCTTCGGCAACAATGTGCGCCTCGGGATCGCCGACCTTGTGCAGGGAGGTCAGCCGCGAAATGATGCGATCGGCCGTGACCACGCCAAGAATGTCCAGGCCTTCGATCACCGCGCTCGCATGCGTTACGTAGGAATCGCCGGAATCGCTGACGCGGCGCTTGCCGGAAATATGCGTGTGCGCGTGTTTGAATTGAACATAGTCAAGAAAGCGGAAATTCTCGACCGTGGACTCCGCGTGTCCGCCAATGGTGGGCAAGGAGGTGGCGGCTTGCGCGGGAATAATGCTCCAGGTGGGATGGCGAAATTCGCCGCTGAAGGCGTGACCTTCGGCGTGAAAGTGAAACGGGATGCGTTGCTGAGACACGGGGACACCTCAGCCTTCCGGAAGATTTCGGAAACGGGAGTAACATCCTATAGGGCTATTGCCCGAATGCAACGGTAAAAGCAAAGCGCTGGACTTCGGCGGCGCTCGAGGGCTGCGCAGACGCAGACGGCTGCGACTCGCCCGTCCGCGAGGACGGACCTGCGACCGTGAAGACCAGCGCGTAGCGGCCGGCGTTGCGCACGAGGCCCGGGGGAACCGGCAGGTGGAGCGATTGGTTGGCTTCGCTACCGGCGATCTTCGCTTGCAACAGGGCGCGGCCGGAAGGATCGCGCAACTCCGCGGTGTACGAAGCGGCGTTCACCGAGGGAGTGAAATCGAAGTCGAGCAGGAAACCTTCGCGGGGACGAATGGTAACGCTAGCTTCGCTGGCTCCGCGGGCATCAACAAGCCGCACGGAAGGGCCGTAAACGTCCGCGGCGGGTTGAGCGGAAGCGAGCTTGAGCCGGGGAATCTGAACCACATTCTGGTAAGCCACCAAGAGCAGGAGCGCCGCGGCAAAAACGGGAGCGGCAACCGCAGGCTTGAGCCAGCCGAGGCCGAACCATCCGGACTTTTCGCGCGCAGGCGAAGGCGTGCGGCCTCGCGCGAGCTGGGCTTCCTGCGGAGTTACGGGAGCGAGGATCAGGTTGCGGGCTTCGCCGCGGAAGACATCGCGGGCGGCGTCAACAAAGGCGGCGGCGGTGCGGACCTGCAAGGCACACTCGGCGCATTCAAAATAATGGGCCTCATAAGCATCGCGGAGATTGGCGGGCAGTTCTCCCAACACGTACTTTTCCGCAGCGTTCATCTGGAGGGCCTCAGTATGGTTCATATCTGCCATCCAAGGAGGTAGTGCTGGTACCGAGCGGTTCGTTTCACGCCGTTTCACCCGCCACGGACACTCCCGGCACCGGCGCTTGCTGTCCTTTCTCGAACAAAGATCGGAATTTTTCCTTTGCGCGATGGACACACACGCGAAGGTAGTCACGGTCAACGCCGAAGGCGTTGCAGATTTCGTCCTTGTCCTTTTCTTCCAAGAAGATAGCACGAAGGAGATCCCGATCCCGAGCGGGCATTTCCGCGAGCACTTTATGGACCTGTTCGCGGAGCTGCTGGGTAACGAGCATCCCTTCGAGGTCTATGGCCTTGTCGGGGATCTCGAAATGCGAATCCTCGAGCGGATCGGTGTTGCGGAGCGAACGATAGTATTCATGTAAGACATTCTTACAAACGGAGTTAACGAACGCCCCGAAACGCTCCGGCTGGCGGATGCCGCCTTCCTTCCGCAGGGCGGAAACGACGCGAATGAAGGTGTCTTGCGTGAGGTCATCAATACGGTCGGCCGGAATCATGCGGGCGCGCATCATGATGCGAAGGAGCGGCTGAAAATAGCCGACAAAATGCTGCTGGGTGGCGAAATCGCCATCGCGCAAGCGTTCGACATAGGCCTGGTCGAACGAAAAGAGTTCCAAGCGGCCTCCAGCGGACCGAATAACTCGGGGTAGACGCCAAGCAGGGGAGTATAACGAGGCTCTCCGCCAGGAGCAATGAACCGGGCGGCCGAGTGAAGGAGCAACAGGAGCAAGGAAACCGCGTTGAGGGTTAGCAGGGTGGCCGAGGCGGCTAGCGCCCCGGCACCATCAACTTGCGGGCCATTCGCGGGCGACTTCCCCGTGAACGCAAGCGGTTTCTGAGAAATTCCCGAGATGAAACGAACGGGCTCCGGGCCGCACTATCGAATTGTATGGCCCCCCATACTGCGTAGGGAGGGCTTAGCCGTGGGGATCATTCCCGTCCTCACGCTCACGGTAGGGGCGCATCTCCGCGCAGCCTGGCAGTGTGGCGATGCGCCCACCCCTTTTCAAACAAAAGGCGGAGCGGGAACTCGGAGGAAGTGTGTCGCGACAGTTTGGGCCCGTTGGTCCCCGGAGCATCGAAAAACACGCAAGCCAGGCCCGGCAGAGCGTGCAACGCGAACTGGAAAGAGACGCCGTACACGCGCTGAGCGTGGAATTCGTGGCCAAGCCGAACCAAGCGCAGCGCGCGCAGACGGCCGTGCCCGCGGCGGTGAGCAGCACGCTGCGAAATGTGACGGGATTTGCAGGATGCCTGGTGATGAGTTCTGACCAGGAAGCGCGGCTAATGAAGGTGATCACGTTCTGGAAGGGCGCAGAGCGCGGGCGGCGCTGCATGCAGAACACGCGATGGATCTGCAAGCTGCTGGAGCCGTATCTGGATGGCGGGCTGAGATGCCGGACCTATATCACGCATTTTCCGGCGTCAAATTTGATTTCGGAGAGACTTGCGGAGCCGAAAGGTGAGGAAATGATGGCGAGCGAGAGGAAGGCCGAAGAGCTCTGTGTGGCGTGATGCGGTTTTGAGTGCGGTACCAGCCTGAAATCCAGGTGAGGGTTGAAACAGGGATGGGCAAAGCGATGGCGGGCCAAAATTGCAGCGTTGGAACGTGCCGGGACCTTGGAGTAGCGGTGCTGGGCGAGCAAACCTTGTGCCTGGAGCACTTCGTAGCGCGGTGCTACGAGCAGCTTGGCGAGGTGGATCCGAGGGGACGCGCGATACCGCCAGGCGCGCTGCAACTCGCAGCGCAGATGGCCATGGTGGAAGAGTGTTCGACGCAGGCGCTGCGGGTTTCCCTAACGACGGAAAGACTGAGCAATCTGGAGCGCGGGCGGTTGCTGGACCTGCTGCTCTGGGCCGGCGAACTCTATGTGCTGCTGCGGAGGCCGGACGTACGTTACGGCTTGCCGGATTTTTGGAACGGCACACCAATCGAGGGACGCCAGGCGGTGGCACCGGAGTCGTAACGCGCTCTCGAGCGGTTGTCAGCTAGCCAGCTTGAGATAAGGCCAGGACTCGCGAATCCTGCCGACGATGGTCTTGAGCCGGTCGGCCGTGCCCTTCAGAATATAGAGAGACCAGCACGCAGCGCAGATACCCTCCGGCTGGACAAAGACAGTGCCCTTGCTGTTGCAATGGGGACAGACGCGCGCGGGGTAATACAGTTCAACGGTCGCTCGGACATTCGCAGCCTCGGCCATATCCATCACCGCAGTGGCCAAACGAACCTCGCATGGATCCCACGGAAGGGCTTTAGAATCGCGCATCGAATCCCCCCTTGTAGTGTGCTTGGAGCGCGGCGGCTGGCCGCACACGTCACGTACTCCCAAGGACGCGGACCCCAGGATTGCGCCAAGCGAGGCCGAGAGGGAGTGTGGCGGGAGGGAATTATTCAGAAGAGCATCATAAGCTCAATACCGTAAACTACGTACGTCCCCGGCACTTTGAGCTTGCATGTAATGGCATCTTGCTATATTTGTACTGCTCATAACAGCAAGAGAGGAATCTTATTCGATTTGGGGGGCGGGCCGATCCGAGGCCGTCCCGCACGGATGCGGATACTAGGACGGTTTGCTCGCGATCCTCTCGCCAACGATCTGGGTTCCAGGCGACCGCAGCGGAGGAGCAGTCATGAATCTCCTGGATGGATCGCTAGGCACGAGCGGGCTAATGCCGCACGGCTTCTGTTACCAATGGAAGGACGGCCTGGTGTGGCTGCATGCGGCCTCGGACACGCTGATCGCCCTTGCGTATTTCACGATTCCCTGCGCGCTCCTGCGGCTGGTGCGCAAGCGGCGGGATGTGCCATTTCACTGGATGTTTGTGTGCTTCGCGGTGTTCATCCTGGCGTGCGGAACCACCCATGCGATGGAAGTGCTAACGCTGTGGATTCCGGCGTACTGGATCTCGGGCGCGGTGAAGGCGGTCACGGCGCTCGCCTCGGTTCCGACCGCGGCATTTCTTGTGCGGATGGTGCCGCAGGCCCTGGAGCTGCCGAGTCCGGCGCAACTGCGCGCAGCGAACGAGGAATTGCGGAAGCAAAGCGAGAGCCTGCGGCAGGGCCAGCAGCGGTTTCAGCAAATGGCGGAAAACATCCAGGAGATCTTCTGGGTCATGGACGCGGATACAAAGGCGGTGACCTACGTGAGTCCGGCGTTCGAGCAAATCTGCGAACTCCCGGCAGCGTTTTTGGAATCGGAAGCGATGTCCTACATGAAGCTAATTCACGCGCAAGACGGCGAACGGATTTTGAAGGCGCTGGACCGGATGGCGGAGGGGCACCGATTCGACGAGGAATTCCGAATCGTATGCCCGAACGGAAAGGTGAAATGGCTCCGGTCGATCGCGTCTCCGGTGAAGGATGAGACGGGGCGAATCGCGACGTTCGTGGGGTCAGCGCAAGACGTAACCGTTCGGAAGGAAATGGAGGCGATTCTGCGGGAAAGCGAGGACCGGTATCGCGACCTGGTCGAACATTCCACGGACCTGATCTGTACGCACACTCTTGACGGGCGGCTGCTCTCGGTAAACGAATTGCCGATCAAGGTTCTGGGCTATACGAAAGAGGAACTGCTAAACAAGCCGATGAGCGACCTGCTGCTGCCCGAGGCTCGCGAAGAATTTGAAAGAGCGTTGGTGAAACTGAAAAACGAAGGCTTCGTCAAAGGACTCATGGTCGTGGTGACGAAGAGCGGGGAGCGGCGCATCTGGGAATATCACAACACGTTGCGAACCGAGGGAGTGGCTCCTCCGATCGTGCGCGGGGTGGCGCACGACGTCACCGAGCAAAAGCGCATGGAGCGGGAATTGCGGCGCTCGGAGGAAAAATTCGCGAAAGCGTTTCTGGCCAGCCCGCACGGGATCGCGATTACAACGCTCAACGAGGGCCGGATCGTGGACGTGAACCGAAGCCTGCTGGAAATGGCGGGGCTGCGGAGCGAGCAGGTGATTGGGCGGACCGCGGGCGAGCTGGGGATCTTTGTGAGTCCGAGAGAGAGGGAGGAAATTGCAGAGGAGATCCGGAAGACGGGGCGGGTGCGAGCGCGCCAGGTGGTGCTGCAGAAGGCCGCCGGCGATCATTTGATCATCAAGTATGTGGCGGAGACGATTGAACTGGGCGGGCGCAAATGCCTGCTTTCGGTGTGCGAGGACGTAACGGAACGCAAGCGCGCGGAGGCGCGGCTGCTGGAATACGAGAAAGCCGTAGAGGGCCTGGAGGAAATGATCGCGGTGGTTGACCGCGACTACCGCTACTTGCTGGCGAATCAAGCCTTTTTGCGCTACCGGAACATGACGAGGAGTGAGGTCGTGGGCCGCTTTGTTTACGAGGTGCTAGACAGGACGTTTTTCGAGCAGGTGGCCAAGCCCCGCATGGACGAGGCGTTTGCGGGAAAAACCGTCAAATACGAGACCAAGTACTTCTATCCGGGAATCGGCGAACGGGACGTGGCCATTTCCTACTTCCCCGTGGACGGAGCGGAGGGCGTGGACCGGCTCGCGTGCGTGGTGCAGGACGTCACCGATCGCAAACGGGCGAACGAGGAATTGCACCGGCTTTCCGGCCGATTGCTGCAAATCCAAGATGAAGAGCGGCGAAAGATCGCACGGAACCTGCACGATTCCACCGGGCAAGAGCTCGTGGCGCTGGCGACGACATTGAGCCAGGTCCACGAGGGCATACCGGCCGAGCGCAGAAAGCTGCGGCGACAAGTGGCGCAATGCCGGTGGATAGCGGACCGGACGCTGCGTGAAGTTCGGACGCTTTCCTATTTACTGCACCCGCCTTTGCTGGATCAATCGGGATTGGAGGACGCGGTCCGGCACTTTGTAGCCGGATTCCGAGAGCGCACGGGGATTGCGGTGGATCTGGAAGTCTCCCGAGGTTTTGGACGGCTGCCGGAAGACATCGAGCTGGGGCTTTTTCGGGTAGTGCAGGAAAGCCTGACGAACATCCAGCGGCATTCGGGGAGCTTGAAAGCAAAGATCAGCCTGCAGAAAGACCAGGGGCGCGTGCTGCTGCAAGTAAGCGATGAAGGCCGGGGAATCGCGTCCAAAAACGGGAGCGCGAATGGCGCATGCAGAGGCCGATATGGCGTCGGGATTCCAAGCATGGAAGAGCGCGCCAAACAGGTCGGGGGAGAACTGCTGATCGTTTCCAGTCACCATGGGACGTCCGTACAACTATCGGTGCCAATCCATGCGTAGAGCGCGCAAAAAAGTGGCCATTTTGATTGCGGACGACCACGAACTGGTGCGCCGGGGCGTTCGCGAGGTGCTGAGGAAACAACGGGACTGGAAGGTGGCCGAAGCCAGGGACGGCTGCGAGGCGGTGACGAAGGCAACAGAGTTGCAGCCTGAGATCGCCATTCTGGACATCACCATGCCGAAACTGGACGGATTGGAAGCGACACGGCGCATTAAAAGCGAAGCGCCGGAAACTCAGGTGCTTGTGCTAACGATGCACGAATCGGATCAGATGGTGTGCCGTGTACTGGAAGCGGGCGCCCGGGGCTATGTTCTGAAAAGCGACCTGGCGGAACATCTGGTGGAAGCGGTAAGGGAGGTACTGGCGGGCAGGACGTATCTGACGCCGAAAGCCTCCGCGATCATGGCGGAAGGGATCGCAAATGGATCCGCGAAGTCCAACGGCGGCGAGCGCGAGAGCGTGCCACTGACACCGCGGGAGTTCGAGGTCCTCAGTCTACTGGCGGACGGCAAGAGCAACAAGCAGGTTGCGGCGACGCTAGGGATGACCGTGCGTACGGCGGAAACGCATCGCGCCAAAATCATGCTGAAGCTGGGAGCGCATTCGCTTGTGGAATTGGTGCACTACGCGGCCCGGCACGGAATCTCCGCGACAGGGGGAAATTGAGGCGACGTCCTCCACGGACGGAAGCCGCGCAAGACTGCAAGGGTTGGCCGCCCTGCCCCCAGCAAGCGAAGTGAATTACCTCAGCCACGCTGAGAGCGCCGCGCCGCGCCCCACCCGTAGCCGGGATGAGGCGCGAATCGGATCCCTTCAAGATACTTTGTAAGAGCGCGCCTTCGAGTCGCCTCTATTTGACGGGGACATGGCGGACTGGTGTGGCGCGTGATCCGGGGCCTGGCTCCTCGACCGGCTTGGGCATGGCTTCGGCGGTAAATCTCGGGACCATTTGGTCCGCCATGGCAACGGCGTAAACGGCGGAGGCAATTTCGACCGCGCCCTCGCGCACATCCTCCTCATAAATGCGTTCGTAGGTATCGAGATTGGTGTGATGCGTGAAGGAACCGTAGTCGAAGGGATCCTGCGCGAGACCAATTCCCGGCAGGCCGGCGTGATTGAAGGAAGTGCTGTCGGTGCCGCCGGTTCTGCGACTGTCAGTGGCAATGGCGCCGACGAGCCCCCAATCCTGAAATGGAGCGAGGATTTCACGAATCATGTCGGCCGCCGCGGGAGGGCCGAAGACACCTGCGCCGCGAGGCTTGCCGGTGCCGGAATCAATGTTGAAGTAGGCGTCGAGTTTCGCGAATTCCGGCTTGGGATTTTCGGCGCTGCCAAAATGTTGCTCGACGTAGGCGAGCGAGCCGAGCAAGCCCTCTTCTTCGCCGCTCCAAAGAGCGATGCGAATGGTGCGGCGGGGTTTCACGTGAAGGGCCGAAAGAATGCGGACGGCTTCCAGCATCATGGAAGAGCCGATGCCGTTGTCGGTGGCGCCTGTGGCATCATGCCAGGAATCGTAGTGGCCACCGAGCATGACGATTTCGTCCTTTTTGTCCGTGCCGGGAATTTCCGCGATGGCGTTGTAGGCGGTCGCGCCTTCGGGATATTCCCTGTTCTGGATGTTCACACGCAGAGTAACGGGAGTGCCGTCCGCGAGCAGGCGCGAGATGCGGCCATAATCCTCATTGCGCATCACGAGCGTAGGAACGGCCCGGGTCGAATCGTAGGTGGCGTTCTGCTGGGCGACGATGACGCCGTGAGCGCGGCCGGAGTCGTTGACGCGGACGAGAGCGCCCGCATCCACGAGGAATTGATCAATTTCGCGCGAGACTTCCGCGCGAGTTAACTGACCTTCGGGCAGCTTTGGCTGCTCAGGGAAGCGGAAAGGACGCGGGTTCTGGGGATCGAAGCGCGCCTTCCATTCGTCTTCGGGGCGCCGCATCGGCAGCGGATTCATTTCTTCGGGCACTTCGATGTGCCTGCCAACGAAAACTATGGCGCCACGAACCTTGCTCCGCACGGAGTTGAGATAGCTGTCGAGTTCGGCTTGCGTCGGCTGCTTAGGATCTTCCTGTTTGGGCCTTTCGGGCATGGGTGGCGCGGCCCACTTGGGTTCCGTTGAAGGAGCGGGGCCGCCGAAGAAGTTGAACCCGCGACCGGAGGGCGGGGCGAGGCCGGGAGGATCAAGCTGAACGACGTGCGCCGTGACCACGCCTTTGGTGCTGGGAGTCCAGGCGAGGGGCTTGACCATCAATTGGCCGCGAAACGGCGATTCTGCTTCGGCGAGCAAGGAGATGTTCTCCCAGCCGGGAACGGGTTTGGCCGCGCTTGGAGGCTGGAAGGTCCACGGCTCGAGATGAGCGTTTGAAAGGCCCCACGAGGTGAGCGTCTTGACGGCCCAGTCGTCCGCAGCCTTGAGGCTCGGTGTGCCGGTGACGCGCGGGCCGTAAACGTCCGAGATCTCGTGAATCAGCCACATGATCTTGGAATTGTTGGTTTCCTCGGCGCGAATTTGCGCGTACACGTCCGAGAGGCTGGGCGCCTGAGCGGACGACGGCATTGTCGCAAGCAGGAGCAGCGCGAGCAGAGAAAAACAAACCCTGGCCATGAGTCCTCCTGGAGGTTTCGCGGAGAGCGCGAAGAATTTCTCCATTGCATCAGCCGCGGGACAATATACGCTGGGTTCTGTTAATGAGCAATTCGAGACCAGGGCTGAACTGCAACCGCCAGCCCGGAAGGCCGATTTCATCGGGGGAGAGAAACAAACGAATGACGCCAGGAAACTCGGCTGGATCACCAGACGGACAACGGAATCGCCAGCAGGCGCTTGACGGGTTACGCGTACTGGATTTTTCGCATGCGCTGGCCGGTCCGTATTGCACGATGCTGCTGGCCGACTACGGGGCGGAAATCTACAAGGTCGAACCTCCGCAAGGAGAATTGAGCCGCGGATGGGGCCCGCCGTTCGCGGGAGGCGTGTCGTCGTTCTTCCTGGGATTGAACCGCGGAAAGCGGGGCCTTTCGATTGATCTAAAGCAGCCGGAAGGAGCGGAACTTTGCCGGAGGCTCGCGGCGGAAATGGATTTGGTGGTGGAGAATTTCCGGCCGGGGACAATGGAGCGCTTGGGGCTGGGGTATGCGGCCCTGCGGGAGCGGAACCCGGGGCTGATTTATTGCTCGATTTCGGGCTATGGGCAGAATGGTCCATCGCGCGAAGAAGCAGCGATGGACTTGATCGTGGAGTGCTCGAGCGGGTTCCTGAGTATTACCGGAACGGAGAGCGGGGAGCAGGTGCGCAGCGGCTATGCGGTGGCGGATATCAACGCAGGGCTCTTCGCGGTGATAGGGATTCTGATGGCGCTCGAATACCGGCATCGCACGGGGCGCGGCCAGCACATTGACGTGTCCATGTTCGACAGCATGATTTCGGCAATGAGCTCAAACTATATGTCCTATCTCGGTTCACAGCGGACGCCGAAGCCCATGGGCACGGCCTTTCCGACCGTCGTGCCGTATCGGGTGTATGCGGCAAGCGACCGTGTGTTTTCGATAGCGGTTGGCAGCGAGAAGCTCTGGGCGGAGTTTTGCGAGGCTATCGGACACAGCGAATTGACCAGGCATCCGCAGTATGCGACGAATGCGCTGCGAATCGAGAATCGCCAGGCGCTGGAGAGCAAACTCGGCGAGATTTTTCGAGCGCGAACGGCAGAGGAGTGGACTCGCGTGCTGCGCGCGGCCGGCATTCCCTGTTCGCTCATCCATGACTTCGATGAGGTGGTTGAGCATCCGCAAGCCGCGTTCCGGCAGATGTTTCCTTGGATCGCGCATTCGACGCTAGGGCGGTATCGCGCCACAGGGTCCCCGGTGAAGATGTCCGAGACGCCGGGAGGGCCGTCCACGGGCGCGCCGCTGCTGGGGCAGGATACGGAGACGGTGCTACAGAAAGTGCTAAGAATGGACAGCGCCGAGATCGCCAGACTGAAGGCGCGTGGGGTGATCCTGCGAGCTGACGAAACCGCGATGACGGGTGATCCAATCTCGGTATAGGGCGAATGGCGGCAGGACCAATGTTTTTCAGCCGAGAGGCCGATGGACCCCTTCAAGTTGTAATCACTCCTTAAAATGAGAGCTCGGGAACGCTCTCTCACAGAGTGCGGCCGGCGCCACGAACCATCCGCACGCGAGAGCTCAGGCGGGGATGTCCGGCCGAGTGTATCCATTTGCCGGGGAAAAACTCTCCTTAGGAGCATCCAATCCGTGTGCGAGAAGGACGCTTCGGGGGTTTTCCCGGAGGCGCGGGCAGGGGGGAGCCAGTCCGACTGAAAGGATACGAGCGATGGCTGGAAGCAAATACGTCATTCTGGGTGGCGGAATGGTGGCAGGCTACGCGGCGAAGGAGCTGGCCGAGCGAGGCCTGAAAAGCGGCGAACTGTGCATCGTGTCTTCCGATGATGCGTTGCCGTATGAGCGGCCGCCGCTTTCGAAGGGATTTCTTGCGGGCAAAGAGAACGAGGCGGGGATCCTAATCAACAAGCCGGAATGGTACGGGGAGAAAGGGATCGAGGTGCGGCTGCGGACGGTGGCGGAGAGCATTGACGCGCCGGGCAAACGGCTGCGGACGAACTCGGGAGAGACCATCGCCTTCGAGCAGTTGCTGATTGCCACCGGGGCGAGAGTCCGCAAGCTCGATTGCCCGGGCGCGGAGCTGGCGAACGTATTCTACTTGCGGTCGATGGATGATTCGCGCGCGATTCGGGAGGCGGCGGCAACGGCAAAGCAGGCCGTGGTGATTGGCGGCGGATTCATAGGGATGGAAGTGGCTTCCGTGCTGGCGCAGAAGAACATCGAGACGACGATGTTGATCCAGGAGGATCGCGTCTGGAGCCGTGTGTTTACGCCGGAGATGTCCGCATTTTTCGAGCGGTACTACACGGCGCGAGGGGTGCGCATCCGCAAGCAGCAGCGGGTCGCGGAGATTCGCGGGAAGGAACGAGTCGCGGCGGTTGTGCTTGGCGGGGGCGAGCCGCTGGGCTGCGACATGGTAGTGGCGGGAATCGGGGTCGTGCCGGTAACGGACCTGGCAGGGCGAGCAGGACTGGCGGTGGAGAATGGAATCGTTGTGGACGAATTCCTGGCAACGTCGCAGCCCGGAATTTCGGCGGCGGGCGACGTGGCAAACTACGCGGATACGATCTTTGGGAAGCGGAGGCGCGTGGAACACTGGGACAACGCCGTGTCCCAAGGGCAGCATTGGGCGGCGGTGGTTACGGGCGAGCGAAAGCCATTTGTGCATGTGCCGTATTTCTTTTCGGACGTTTTCGATTTGTCGTATGAATTGTGGGGTGATGCAAGCGGAGCCACTGATGTGGTCACGCGAGGCGACATGCATTCGGCGAGCTTCAGCGTATGGTGGCTAAAGGGTGAGCGGCTTGTGAGCGCGTTCGTCATGAGCCGGCCGGAGGAAGAGCGCGAAGCGGCACAGGAATGGATCAGATCGGGTCAGAGAGTTTCGGCGGAGCGACTGAGGAACCCGGAGCAGCCCGTGAGGGAAGCGGCTGCAAGCGCCCACGCTTAGAGGGATGCCTGCCGAACCCAAGGATGACGCGGAGACGCATCCGAAGAAGGCGAGAAAAACAGCAGTTTCCGTGAGCAGTCTTCCTGAACATAACTGCTCACCGGCTGAGAGCTGTTCAAGTCTTCCGCAAGCTATCGAATTTCTTGTCAGCACGAGCAGCTCCATCCGAGGGGGCTCGCAGCGACCGTCGGAACGGGACACCGCGAGCGCCCCTGGGCATAGAGGAGTGGCAGGGTGTCCTACCGTGTTGTTCGAACAACTCCGTGAATGGTCTGCGTACCAAAGTGAATGGTTGGGCCGCCGGAGATGACATCGAACTGCATCGTCAGGTTGGAGTATTCGAGGAGCGTTCCTCCGGTAATCTGAACGTGCAAGGTGGCTGGCTGAAGCGGGGCCGGGCTCCCGTCCTTGGTTATAGTGGCAATTCCGGCGAGTTCAAAGCCACCGTTCGGCAGCGGCGTTACCGTCCCGTCTTCAATTGTAATGTGGTGAGTGTGCTGCATGCGCGAGGTTGGACCTGAAGTGGAGTCGACATTGGCCGGCGTCCGAGTAAAGTCGGAGAGGACCATGACAAGAGCTGCGGAGAAGCTTGCCTTGTCGCGATCGCGGTCCATTCTTAGACTCCAGGTCCCGCGAACCTCCCAAGGCCCGGCAGGGGTTATGTTGGAGGGAGTATAATCGCTGATCGTGCCGCTGAAATATCTTGGCTTTTGCTGAGATCGTTCCTGGGACATAACGATACCGGCGATGGCCAAGAGCGAAATCAAAACCCGAGCTGCAACCGACAAACCGTATTTCATTATGAGAACCTCCGAAGTGAGAGCTGCGGGAGCAGCATGGGACCGGTCGAGAGGTTCGCCAAGCAGCAAAAGCCGGAATGTGCGGCGTACCGCTCAATGCAGTGCTTTGCCGCGGATGTTACAGAGGGTTACAATCGCCCGGCTCTAAATAGGGCAGCCCCACCCATCCGGAGGACGACGTGGGCGAAGAAATCCGTGACGCACCGTCATCCGCGAAGAGTCCTGAAGGCCGACTGGATTCCTGGAAAGAGATTGCGACCTACCTAAATCGCGATGTAACGACCGTGCAACGCTGGGAAAAGCGGGAAGGGATGCCGGTTTACCGGCACGTGCACGACAAAGCGGGATCGGTTTATGCGTTTCGCGCCGAGTTGGACGACTGGGCAAGAAGCCGAAGTCCCCGGGGGCGCGAAAGCAGTCAAGGTGAGACGACGAGCCCGGGGGCAGATCCGGGCACGACGGCTGAACCCGCTGGCCGCAGAGTTTCGCACATTGTGGCCGCCGGGCTGGCTGCTGGGTTGATCCTTAGCGCGGTCTTCTGGCTGCGGAGCGAGGACTACTTCTGGCGGAATCCGCTGAGCGGGGCGAAGTTCCGGCAGTTCACCGATTTCGATGGGGTGGCCGAAGCGGCAGCAATCTCGCGAGACGGTCATTTTGTGGCGTTTCTCTCCGATCGTGACGGTCCCATGGACGTGTGGGTGTCGCAGGTCGGCTCGGGACAGTTTCACAACCTTACGAAGGGCAGTGAGCCGGAATTGATGAATCCCTCCGTGCGAACGCTGGGATTTTCGCCGGATGGGTCTCTGGTGACGTTCTGGGTTCGCAAGCGCGGCGGCCTGAAGGAACCGCACATTGGCATCTGGGCAGTGCCAACTCTTGGCGGCGCAGCAAGGCCATACCTGGAGGAGGCGGCGGAACTGGACTGGTCGAGCGACGGTTCGCGGATTGCGTACCACACGACGGAACCCGGGGACCCCCTCTACGTCGGGGAGAACGGCTCGCCAACAACAAGGCGTCTGCTTTTCCAAGCATCCGCGGGGCTTCACTGCCACTTTCCGGTGTGGTCGCCGGACTCGAAGTTCATCTATTTTGTGCAGGGTCCCGTGCCGGAGCCATTGGACCTATGGCGGATTCGGGCCGACGGCGTAAACCCGCAACGGATCACGTTCCGAGCTGGACGCCTCGGCTATCCGACGTTGCTTGATAGCCGGACTCTGCTGTACCTGGCAAGCGACCGTGAGGGTTCCGGGCCGTGGCTCTACGGCGAGGATGTGGAGCGCCGCATTCCACACCGGCTGACAAACGGGCCGGAGGAATACACTTCGATGGCGGCGAGCGCCGACGGGCACCGGCTCGTTCTCACGCTGGCGCATCCCAGAAAAACGCTGTGGCGTATGCGAATCGGGGATTCCCCGGCAAACGCGTCGGCGCCGAGTCGCATTCCATTGAGCATCGACGGCGGCAGTACGCCGCGATTCGGACCTGATTATGTTCTCTGCGTTTCACGAACAGGGTCGAGCGAGAGTATTTGGAAGCTGGCGAGCGGCGCAGAACAGCAATTGTGGAGCGCCCAAAACGCGAGAGTGATCGGCGGTCCAGCGATTTCCAGCAACGGCGGAGAGGTGGCGTTTTCCGTTGAACAAAACGGCCGAATTTTTTTGTATGCGATGCACGCGGACGGAACGGGCGTCAAAGTTTTGTCGGATTCGCTCGAGTTGGAGGGAGACTTGGGGTGGGCGCCAGATGGTCAGGCGATTGCGACGGCAGTGAATGAGCATGGCACGCCACGGCTGTACGCGATACCTCTTGCCGGCGGGACTCCCAAGCCGCTGGTGCAGAGGTATTCCCTGGATCCGGTATGGGAACCTGATGGGCGATCCCTTGTCTATTCGGGACCCGACATCGGGACAAAGTTTTCGGTCGAGGCCGCAAACGCGGACGGCTCTGCACGAGCGCTTCCTGCGATCACTCTGGCTCGCGGGGCGCGGCACGCGGTGTTTCGCGGCGCATCGCCCGCGCTGATTGTTCTAAGCGGTGAAATTCAACACAAAAATCTCTGGCTCATTGACCTGAAATCCGGCGCAGAACGGCAACTGACAGATTTCCCCGCTGATTTCGATGTTCGCGATTTCGATATCTCCCGCGATGGCCGCGAAGCCATACTTGAGCGCGTCCAAGAACGCTCCGATTTGGTGCTCGTGGATCTTCCACGAGAGTAGCCGGCTTAGCGTAAGCGCAGCGGGAGGTTCGTCAAAAAGCTGCCGCGGGAGCACGTTCAAGGGCGCGGCGGCGGAGGACCAGGTGACCGCGACGGGAGTAGGCGATCAAGCCGGCGGCGCGGAGAGAGTTGAGCGCACGGGAGACACGTTCGCGGCTGGCGCCGACCATGCGCGAGATCTCTTCCTGAGTAAGATAAATCTCAATTTCGACGACATCGCCAGAGTGACGGCCGGCTTGCGCGGCGAGTTGGTGAAGGGTCCTGATCACGCGGCGCGCCACGTCGCGGGTGAACAGGCGTTCCGTTTGGTCATAAGCGCGGGCGAGCGACGAAGCGAAGATCTGAAGAACTTCCTGAAGGGCGGCACGGTTGTGATGCAAAGCGTCGAGGATCTCCGAGTAGGCGATGGAGGTGGCTTTTGTGTCCTCGAGGGCAATGGCGCGGTCGCGCCTGGGAGATACCGAAGCGCACAGTTCACCCGCAACATCCCCGCTCTTGCGGAGATCATAGATGATCTCGTGGCCGTCTTCGCTCAAGGTGCCGACGCTGACCACGCCGTGATGAACGAAAAATAGAAGATTCTCGTTGAAGCCCGGTTCGTAGAGAACTGAACCTTTGGTGAACGTCAAGGGAACGCGGCCGCGCGCCAAAACTTCGCAGAACCTGCCGCGAAGCGCGCCGTGCAGCCGAAGCGGCACGCAATCATTTTCCAGCTCCGCCGACGACAACACCGCGACCGCCCTTCTGCCTGAACCCTGTCCGCTATAACTTGAGGAGAAGCGAAGAGCGTTTTGGTTACACGGCGCGATCAGGGAAGCAGAAATCGGGATGATTTGTTCGCGAGCGCATCGGGAATGTGACGCACGTAACTGACAACGCGCGAGCGAAGGCGCTATCCATAAGCGTGAAGCCCTTGCCGGAGGTATCGCATGCGCCAGTCTCGACGACTTACACAGGTTTCGACAATTCTTGTGGGAGCAGCCCTCGCGCTTCTGCTGGCTGGAGGTTACAACTCCGAGCCGGCGTCCGCCGCGTTTCGCGACGAAGCTGCTCAGCAAAATCGCAAACATGAGGATGCTGAAAACACAATAGATGCCCGGCTTGCACGGGGCGAGCAAACATTCCGATTTGACACTTTCGGGGATGAGGCCTTCTGGGGCGATACACTTGGGCTGCACAAAGCGATTGAAGGAGCGAATCTCGGCGGTGTGGGACCTGGCGTGAGTCCGCGCACAGCACTGGCGGCCGGGCTCAAAGTCGATGTGGACGCTCTGCCGGAGAATCTCATCGAGGCGTTGCGCCACGGCAAAGTAAATCTGGACGATCCAGCAACGACGGTGGCGCTGCTGAAACGAAATGCTATCGTTGGCGTGACGGGATTCCCGGGGAATCCGGGCTTACGGTCGATCGGAATCCAGTGCGCGCTCTGCCACTCCACGGTAGATGATTCGCTGGCGCCTGGGATTGGTCACCGCTTGGATGGTTGGGCGAATCGCGATCTGAACGTAGGTGCGATTGTGGCGCTGGCGCCAAATCTGCAGCCGGTGGCGGACCTGCTTGGCACGGATCAAGCGACGGTGCGCGCGGTGCTCAACAGCTGGGGACCCGGGCACTTTGACGCGGAGCTGTTTCTCGACGGGAAGGCGTTCCGGCCAGACGGGAAAACGGCCGCGACATTGATTCCACCGGCATTCGGGCTCTCCGGCGTGAATCTCCACACATGGACGGGGTGGGGCTCGATTACTTATTGGAATGCCTTCGTGGCCAATCTGGAGATGCACGGCAAGGGGAATTTCCTCGATCCGCGGCTGAATGACGCGGCAACGTTCCCCATCGCGGCGAAGAACGGATTCGGGGACGTCCGGAATGACCCGGACCTGATCACGAGCAAACTCGGAGATCTCGAGCTGTATCAACTGGCGCTGCCGGTTCCAAGGCCGCCCGCCGGGAGTTTCGATGCGGCCGCGGCGGAGCGAGGAAGGCAAGTCTTCAACGGCGACGCGAAATGCGCGAGGTGTCATGTTCCGCCGCTCTACACGGAGCCGGGATGGAACATGCACACCGCGCAGGAGCTTGGCATCGATGACTTTCAGGCGAACCGTTCGCCCGACAAGCGGTATCGGACGTCGCCGTTGCGCGGGCTCTTTTCGCATGAAAAGGGCGGCTTCTATCACGATGGGAGGTTTGCGACGCTGGCCGACGTGGTCGCGCACTACGACAGCTTTTTCGGACTAAAGCTCAGCAACGCGCAGAAGCACGACCTGGTCGAGTTTTTGAAGTCACTCTGAGGGAAAAACCCTAGACCAGTTCCTCCGGCGCCGGCACCAATTCGATATCCAGTGTTTGCGTGCCGAGCACGGGGTGCTTGGCGCTAAGGCGCGCCGTTCCGGGCTGTTCCTTGGAGCGAATCCAGATGGCGCCGGTGCCGCCAACGAGCGCAAAAGGATTATCTCCGATGATCTCGGCAGGCCCGTCGAGTGCGAGCTGAATGGCGTCATTTGCAAATGGGCGGATGGCGCCGTATTCGTCGGTAACACGAAGGACGACACGCGTGGTGTCGGCTCCGTCCGCAAGAAGCCTGGTATCGTCGGGCACAAGGGCGAATTTCTGGTCGATGCCGCGGCCGGAGAGCGTCTTGGAGACAGCTTTGTTGCCGCCGATATAGCCCTCGATGCGCAAATCGCCCCAGTGGTCAACCGCGTGGCTGAGATCGGCAACAAAGGGGGCGTATTTGAGATGTGGAAACTGCTGCCGGTCGGGATCCGCTTCCGCGACGAGCTGATCGCCGATATAGAACTTCAGGTGGTCGCAATTTGAGCAGACGAGCGCTTTGGTAAAGCCGATGGACTCATCGCCGCGCGCCCAGTGAAAGGCAGGCTCCAGCACGACCTCGTCCCGCGGATCGCACTGCGATTTGTAGAAACCGGCGGCGGGCTTGGGCTCGCGGAAGATATCCGTGACGCCGTGATAGCAGATGCGGTCGCCGGAGCCAAAATCGGCGTGCGTATTGTAGTCGAAAGCGCACCAGCCGATGCCGCCCGCGTATTGGGGATTGGACGCGAGCTGATCGTGAACGCGAGCGTGACGAATGGTGTGTTCGCGCAAGCGTTCGATCTGATCAATGGTCTTGGTCGGATAAGTATGGCCGACAAATTCGGTATTGAGGTAGCGCGGATGGTTCGGCGGCTTGAGCGGCCAGCCGAAATCGTTCATGGTGAAGACATCTTCGAGAAATTCGGAAGACTGGAAATAGCGGATGCCTCCGGTTTGGCGAGTGGGATCGAGTTTGTGGGCGAGCGCATTTGTGCGGACATAGAAGTCGTGGTCGTCGCGTGACTCATTGATGCGAACGCCCCACAGAATGATGCTGGGGTGATTCCAGTCGCGGCGAATCATGCGACCGACATTGTCGATGGCGAGGAGCTTCCAGGCTTCGTCGCCGATGTGCTGCCAGCCGGGGATTTCCTCAAGCACGAGCAAGCCCATTTCGTCGCAAGCGTCCAGAAAATGACGGGATTGCGGATAGTGGGACGTGCGGACGATATTGCACTTCAGCTTGTTGCGCAGAATGTTCGCGTCGCTGCGCTGCGGGCGTCCAGGCATGGCTTGGCCAACGAAGGGGAATGTCTGGTGGCGGTCAAGTCCACGGAGCTTGACCACTTTTCCATTGAGCTCGAAGCCGTGGTCAGTGAATTCGGCCTGGCGGAAACCGATGCGCCGTTCGTCCTGGTCCACCGTTTGCGAGTCGCGCAAGAGGCGAACGCGCACATGGTAAAGGTGAGGGTGATCGAGGTCCCAAAGCTCAATGCCGCTAAGATTGGCGAAGCTGACGGTATGCACCATCGGTTCGGCGGCAGGTTGCGCGGGAGGCACCTTGACCGATGCCTTGGCGAGCACGCGCTGGCCTTCCACAAGCTCGGCGTCGAGGGTCATCGGCTCCCGGGAGGGTTGCGTGTGCTGCAGGTAGCAGTCAACGTCCAAGCCCGGATGCGGGGTGAGCACATCCTTCGGCTTGGCAAAGATATTCTCAATGAAAATTGGCGGGACGATGCGCAGCCACACCTCGCGATAGATCCCGCCGAAGGTGAGATAGTCGATTTGATAGCCGAACGGCGGGATATCGGGGCGCTCGGTGGAATCGACATCCACAGCAAGAACATTATCGCCGTCGAAATCGAGATGAGGCGTGAGGTCAAAGGAAAACGGGGTGTATCCGCCTTTGTATTCGCCGAGATTCACGCCGTTGATGTGGACGGTGGACGCAGTCATCACGCCTTCGAAATCAACGAACACGCGCTTCCCTTTTGCCTCCGGCGGCAGCTTGAACTTGCGCCGGTAAATGGAGACGAACTCGTACTGCTTGTCGTCAAAGCTGTGCCACGGCAGACGGACGTTTGCGTGCGGGATCACCACGCGTTGAAATCCGGAATCGTCGAAGTTTTTTTCGTGCGCGCCCTGAACAAATTTGTGGTGATAGCGCCAGTTGCGGTTCATCGGCAGCACAAGGCGGCCCCCAGCACTTGACGACGCGCGTGCCGCTTCCGCCAGAGCCCCGGGCGCGAGAGCCGCGCCCGCCATTACCGCGCTGGTCGTCTTCAGGAAGTCCCGTCGTTGCACAATTCCCTCCGCGCCTTACCGCCGAATGCCATCGGGGAAACGAACGCGCCGAGCACCCATCCCGGCACCCGGGCCTGGTATTCCCGCATGGCGGGCGCCCGGGCTGAGTTAAGCGGTTAAGGCTTTTCGCGAGCCGCCGCGCATCTTAGCAGGTTCTTTGCGGCCGCCAAAGGCCGAGTTTCCGGTTGCCGAATTTCCGGTGGTAAATGCGCGGGCAAGGCGTGCGGATTTCCGGCGCGAGACCTTGGCGGTACGTGTGGGCTGATTCGAAGAAGCGTTCCTGGAAGTTCGGCGATGGGGCCGACCGAAGAAAGATGCGAGGCAAAGCTGGTTCCGGGACCTGGACTCGAACCAGGATACTCAGCTCCAAAGGCTGATGTCCTACCAATTAGACGATCCCGGAAACGCAGTCAAATTCTACCAAAGTTCCGCCGAGCCGCCCATTCGCCTTGCGGCAAGAGCGCCGTCGTGCGTGATGGCCCTGCTGATGACCGGCGCGATCTGGGCACATCCCGCGTTGGGGATTTGGCGGGCGTGGGGCCTCGCGACGTATGGCCAATCAGCGGTAACAACGCGCTCTTGCCTGTTCGTGCGCCGGTGCGAGCTTTCTGCTAAATTGGTGGGGCGGTGAGTCGCACCGGAGAGGTGGCCGAGCGGTTTAAGGCGCACGCTTGGAAAGCGTGTGTAGGCTAACCCCTACCGTGGGTTCGAATCCCACCCTCTCCGCCATACCTATTCTTCCCTGTGTTTTGCTGCATTCTTGACTCCTTGCTACCGTCGTGCTACCGTTTTCAATCATTTATTGGGGATGGTGTCCAGCATGGCCAGCGTCTACGCCAGGTTCAAAGGGCCCAAGGGATGGGAGTATCAAAGGGTTGGAAAAGGCCGCCCGCCGAAGGGCGCGAAGTTCCATATTCGCTTCACAGACGCCCAAGGCAGGCGGTGCTGGAGTCAGCCCTTCGATACTCCGCAGCAAGCCCAGGAAAACGCCGATGGCGTGGCTCTGGCTACCCAAGCCGCTGCCCAAGGCCTCACCGTCGCTGAATATCAGGATCAGACGAACGCAGGCCGCACACCGATCAAAGTCGCGGTGGAAAGATTCCTCAAGCTGCACCGCAATGATCGGCCAAAGACGGTTAAGCAATACAATCTCGCGCTAACGCACCTACTTGCCAATCTTCCGCGTGGCGTGTGGTTCATCAAGGACCTGGCGACGTCCGATGCGCTCGACGCTTACGTGCGAACGCTACAGGCCGAAGAGTACGCCGCCAAAACCATCGAGACCCGGATGGGCGTGATCTTCTCAATGCTGAAGGACAACAAGAAGGAAACGGGTGTTGAGTATGCGGCGCAACTCGTCAGCCTGCCGGAACCGTTGCACACGCGGCCCAAAGCCTACGCCGACGACGAGATTCCGAAACTGTTTGGCGTGATGACCGCCGAGGAACGCGTGCGTTACCTGTTCTTTTTGCACACCGCCTGCCGCGAACAAGAAGTGCAGTACGCCACGTGGGACGACATTGACTGGAAACATCGCAAATACCATGTGACGGGTGAGGGCAAAGAAGATGTCAACTTTGTCCCGAAGCATCACGAGGAACGCTGGATTCCGCTGACCACCGAACTGGTTGAATTGCTCAAGGAGCGGAAAAAGAATCCTCCCCATCGCCGCTGGATTTTTGTGAATAAGGACGGAGATCCGGAGGGCCACTTCCTGCGCAAGTTCAAGGCCATCGCCAAGCGTGCCGGGCTGAACTGCGGAAACTGCAAAACGACGATCCAGCAGGGGAAATATCATCTGCGGAAGCCCACGGAGGTAACCTGTGCCACCAGCCCGGTCTGCGAGAAACATCATCTCCACCGCTTGCGAAAGACCTGCGCGACGCGCTGGCTGCGGAACGGTGTGAACCTGATGGACATCAAGACTTGGCTTGGCCACAAGAGCTTGGAAACCACTGAACTTTATCTGTCCGACACCAAGCACATCGGGTCGGAAATGCAGGCCAACATCGATAAGGCCGGGACTTATTGAGATCACGCAGCATCCTTGGCGCTCTGCGTAAGTGCCGAGCGGTGCTTATCCAGAAGCGCCGCGCGGTGTCGATCCAAAAAAGCGTCCATGTCTTGCTTCAGGATTGTATAGTGGCGACACAACTTCAACGCCGGCAGCTCCCCTGAGCGAATCTTCACCTCGACAAACCAGGGAGTCACGCCCATGTACTCAGCCGCCTCCACGATGCGATAGCCGCGCTGGTCTGTCGAAGCGACGGTGTTTGGCCTGCGAGTCATGTCGCCACCATGCCGAGTCTGGCCTCGCTCCTCTTTTCGACGCTCCATGACTCATCCCTTGGCTGATAGGCAAAACAGTCGATTCCATCCCCGAACCGCTTGCCCAAGGGAAAGGGCAAGGGTGAAGGGCAAAGGGCGGAATGGAAGAGGGCAAGGGGCAAGGGAATGGATTCCGCCTTGTGGCAATGCAAAGGAAAAGGAGCTGCCGGGACGCGGCGGCAAGCTTGCCGCCACGTCCCGGCGCGAACGTCTTCGCTATTGCGGTTGCTTTGTTTCATTGTGTTTGGCGCAGGAACTCGCGAAAAAGTGGGTGGTAGAGCCGATAATGGCCCCGTGCTGTTCGGATCAGGAGTCCTTTATCAACGAGTCTGGTGAAGTAAATCCGCTCGTACTCGCGAAACTGTGTACGGCTGATTTCTTCCTCGCCGCATCGTGCCAGCGAGCAAAGTAGCTGAAGTTCGCGTTTGGTGACCTGGGCAAGATCGGCGGAGAATTTTTCTCTTTCGAGGCGGCGGAAGATTTCCGGCCAGTGCTCCCTGGCGTCGAGTTTCTGGCGTTCCGGTGCCAGTTCTGCAAGCTGGCGGCAGATGAACGCCATGAAGTATGGGTGACCGTGCGCCTTGGACTGCAGCCATTGGGCGAACTCGGAGCGGTCTGCTGTCGCGCCAAAAATCGCATCAACGTACTCCGAGGTCTCAACGAGACAGAAGGGATCGAGATAGGCCTTGTCGTAGAAGCGCACCGCAGGCTCTGCCAGGCTCCTGATGTTAGGGAAGTAGTTCGCGGGAGCAGAGAAGCAGACACTACAATTGATGTTCTCGGTTCCGAACGACTGAAATTGATCGCGCAATGCCAGCGCGATGGCATCCTGACTCGGTGTGCTGAGGTGGTGAAGGTCATCGAGAAAAAAGACAACACCGTTCAGTCGGGCGGGCTGAATGAACCGGTGCCAGGCGT